>Ga0335083_10000015_pt1 | contig 468202 bp, 367 predicted proteins | sample Lox_Sample_42_FD_206716 | JGI IMG/M metagenome (GOLD analysis project Ga0335083, IMG submission 206716) | Soil microbial communities from Loxahatchee National Wildlife Refuge, Florida, United States - Lox_Sample_4.2 | ecosystem: Environmental > Terrestrial > Soil > Wetlands | place: USA...
CTCTCGTCGCGGAGCACCCGATCAACCGCATCGACCAACTGCTCCCCTGGAATCTTGCTGAAGACTCTCGTCTTGCTGCCTGAGCAACACTACTTCTCGTCAACACGGCCCACGGATGGCGCTTACGTTGCAAGAGCAAGCAATCTTTCGCTGTACTGGCACCACCATTGCTCTCGCATCCGAGCGGCATGTATGAAGAAATCTCCGACAACTACGTTGTTTTGAGGCGTCATTTTTCAATTGACGTTCTGGTTGCCGACCGTGCGGGCGCAAGCGAATCCGAGTCCAACGCCGGCTACGACGGAGGATCCGAACGAGCAGAATCCGAATTCCTATATCGAATTGATGTGCAATGACGTGCGGCAGCCGAAGGCCGAGGACATGGGCGCCTTGCTGGTTCTTAGCACCGATGAGGCCGCAAATTTCTGGCCATTTACAGGGAGAATGATGCCGAGTCGACCAAGCTCAATAATCGGCACGTGGAAAACATCAAGGAATACGAGCGCAATGACGATCAGATGACCGAGGCGAAGGCCGATGAATTCAGTCAGAAGGCGCTCGCCTATCAAAGGGAACGCGCCGAGCTGCCGGCAAAAACCTAACAGTGTATGAAACAAACCCTGGGTAGGGTGACGGCAGGCCGCTTTGCCGGGGTGGAAATCCAACACCTGCTGATTATTGGCCTGCAAATCGTTTCTTGTCTGCCCGTCGTCACTCATGGTTCGTGACCAACTGGAAAGAAAGGAAAAAAGGAGAACTACGAATGCATGCCCAGGAATGTCCATGCTCGCCTGGTTCGCGACTGCCCTGATGGCGGTGACGATTCACGGGCACGCCAAGGCGAGGGAGAGCTAAGCTTCTGCAGTCGCGTTCCCGGTCAGTTCCTGCAATTGTGCCGAGGGGATGCGTAGTTCGGTGAACCCGCAACTCATACACGCCAAAAGGTTTTGACAGACGTAAAGGGGTGGCTGCTTGGCTTCCTTCAGGGTCGTCAAGCTGGCCGTCAGCTCTCCCCGCAGGGTCACCAAATTTTCGGATCCGCAAGCTCTGCAAGCCATTTATTCTCCCAGCCGATCACCTCATCGGCAGCTACTGAAAGACAGTGATAAGCTTTAAGAATTGTAACATTCCAGGTCTTGATCCGCCTCAGGGTACCCCCTCTGCGAAAGTTACCAGTTTCGCGGTGGAAGAATTATTTCGAATATTGTGTGGCATGGATAGGGTGCGCATTCTCCTGGCAGACGACCATCCTCATTTCTCGGACATGGTCGAGAGCATCTTGGGCCCGGGATTTGAGGTGATCGCGAAAGTAGATGATGGCCAGGCACTGCTGGAAGCGGCGATGAGATTGATGCCCGACCTGATCTTGACGGACATTTCCATGCCCGTGCTGAACGGGATTGACGCGGTGGAGGAACTTCGAAAGCAAGGGTGCCACTCGAAGGTCATTTTCCTGACAGTGCATGCTGATTCTGATTTTGTCCGAAGCTGCCTGGCCGCCGGCGCCTGCGGCTATATCGTCAAACCGCGCGTGGCAGTGGATCTGCTACCCGCGATCCGTCAAGTGCTGGCAGGCCATTTGTATGTCTCAACTTACGATGCCGACGATGGGGCATTGGTTTGATACGTGGGACTCCGGAATGCCTCCGGAGTGATTTCTGTTCAGACCGCAAAAAGGGAAAGGCGACTTGCGTCGCCCTTCCCTGTCTCTATCTATCTAGTTTTACAAAGGCCTGTCTGGCCGTTACTTAGCCGGCGATCTTCCGCAAAGCGAAGCTGCCGAGGGAAAGCCCGCAAAGGATTATCCCAAGAAGCCCAACCAGGGGCAAATCACTGCCGGTCTTCGGCAGCGTGCTTGGTGCTTGTTCGGTGGCTGCGGGAGCGGGGGCTGGCGGGGCTGAGGCAATCAGCATGGGGACATCGGTCTGCGGGGCGGGCGGTGGAGGTGGCATCTTACCCGTACGCTTGATCTGTTGAGTGATCACCGTTTCCGGAACTTCGGTCACTCGCTGGGCGGAAACCATCATGCCTTTCCGAAGGCCGAATGCGTCCGTTTCCTGGCCATTAATCATAAATTTCTGTCCGTTGGGGATCTTGAAAGTCTGATTTTTGCCATCCTCCAAGGTCAGGGTAACTGAGTTGGGTGGAGAAACGTGCCAAACCTTACCGGTCACGGTCTCGACGGTGGTAACCACCCGGGGGGTGCTCGTGGTGATCGTCTGTCTTTCTACTGTCATTCCTGGCTTCAACTGGTGAACGTTCAACGGCTTGCCGTCTACCATGACGGTGACGCTGTCAGGTACGTTGTTGAAATGGCGGAGTTCGCCATCCGCCGTTTTGACAACCAGGTCGTTGCCCGAAACGTAGACGACTTCGCCCTTTTCCACTTTGACTTCGTGCGTTGCAGTGCCATGCTCGACTGTCTTGCTGGTTTGCACTTGCGCAGCGGCCGGCCATACCGCGGCCACGCAAAGAGCCCCTCCAACCAGCAGGCCTCGCACGGTCATTCGAGAGAGCCTGATTGCAATCATTTTCATCTCCTTTTTTGTGTTCTCGCCGGTCCTGACCAGGACAAGGTGCGCCTAGTCAGGCTGGCTAGAAGTCTTTGCTGTTGCCGTGACGATGTAGCGTTGCGGCGCGCTTCCCACAAAATAGAAGGGGAAGCATGTCACGAGCGTAAGAGTCGGCACGCCCGTCGGTGCCAGCACCTGCACGTCGTCCGGATTCACGATCTGAATCTGTTTCACGGTGTACTCTTGCGTCTTTACTCCCATGTCTAGCAGCACGGTATCCCCAGTCCGAATGTCTTTAAGTACCCGAAAAAATCCATCCCGATGCCCGGCGATACCCAGATTGCCGGGTTCGCCGACGCGGGCCGTTCCCGCAATGCGACCCAGCCCCCGGTTCAAGGTGAGGTCGTCCGTGCCATCGAATACCGGGGCCTGGAGATCCAGGGTGGGAATGCGCACCACGGCTATGGGGGTATCTCCTTTCTCTGCCAAGCTTTCGGTATAGGCGACAATCCGCTTCGTCGACCACAGCCGGAAATCGACGCGCGAACCGACCGCCGGGTCAACGGCAGGGGAAAGGTTCGGCTTTGGTGCACCAGCCGCCTTCGCCTGGAATCGAGCAATCGCCGCCCTCGATGCGGCCGACTGATAAATCCGATCGGCGCCCCAGAGAGACAGAAGCGCCAAACCCAGGAGAAGGAGAATTCTCTCCATTCGGCGCATACCAGCGCTTGGACTCGATCGCGGCTCTGGCGTCTTCGGTTCTCCTTTTCCCATAAGTTTAACAAGCGACCGCACAAGGGAAATCTGTTCCGCCAAATAGATAAACGCGGTGGAATCTCCTCCGGGGCCAAGTCTCGGCGTTCACGGTATGCCAGCTGGGTGGGGGTAAGAACTGTCAATACTTACAGACCGACATAGACCCACAGGGATTATAGCTCTATGTCTTGGGGTGGGGGGAAGAACGGCCACCTCGCCCCTGTAATTTTTGGCAGTGTCCCAAAGCGCTCCTACGTACTTATATCGACCAAAGAAAGTGCGTTGAAGGTGCGGAATGAAATTGCGTATTTTCTCGAGTCGGCTGGTCGCCATCGTTTGCAGCGGCTTGCTGGTGTGCGCACCCCTGCGAACCGGCGGCCAAGAACCTGCAGTAGGCGCGGCACAAGAGGCAAGCCCGAAGATTCCCAACGATCAGCTTGATTCGCTGGTGGCGCCGATCGCTCTTTACCCGGATCCCATGCTGGCCCAAGTGCTAGCCGCTTCCACGTACCCCTTGGAGCTGATTCAGCTCCAACAGTGGCTGGAGAAAAACCAGAATCTGAAAGATAAGGCGCTTGTGGATGCGGTCCAAAAACAACCCTGGGATCCGAGCGTGCAGGCGATGGCCGCCCTGCCCGACGTGGTAAAGCGCCTGACCGCCGACATTCAATGGACCACCGACCTGGGTAACGCGTTTCTGGCGCAACAGGCCGACGTGATGGATGCCGTCCAGCGCATGCGCAAGAAAGCTCAGGAGAACGGCAACCTGAAACCTTCCGAGCAACAGAAAGTAGAGACGAAAGTCGTCGAATCGAAGCAAGTGATCGTCATCGAACAGTCCAATCCGGAGGTCGTCTACGTACCGTCTTACAATCCAACTGTTGTCTATGGACCGCCGGTTTATCCTTACCCGCCCATCACCTACCCTCCGCCTGGCTATTATGCCGCTGGGATGGCTATCTCTTTTGGCGTCGGTGTAGCCATGGGAGCGGCGTGGGGCGGTGGCTGGGGCTGGGGCTGCGGCTGGGGCAACAACGACGTGGATATTAACGTCAACAACAACTTCAATCGAAACACAAATGTCCAGGGTGGCAACAGGAACAACGTCAACGGTGGAAACCGCACCAACGTTGGAAACGGCAACAGCAGTTGGAAGCACAATCCCCAACATCGCGGCGGCACCCCCTACGCGGATCGCGGCACCGCGAACAAATACGGAGGCTCGGCTCGTGGCGACTCCATGGGCAGCCGCCAAGCCAATGCACGGCAACGGCAGCAGACGGGCGCGAGTAATCGTGCGTCGGCCGGGACAAATGATCGCGGGGGCCGTGACGCAACAGGAAATCGTGCGAGTGCCAATGACCGAAGCGCAGGCGGATCGCGCGACGCGGCAGGCGACCGCGGAGGGAATCGTCCAAGCGCAGGAACGAGTGACCGAAGCGGGAAATTAGGCGGTGGAGGCGGCGACCGCGTAGGAAATCGCAGCACCTCGTCCGGCGCAAACGCCAGTTCCAGAAGTGGCGCATTCGGTGGCTCATCCAACAGCGGGAGCAGCGCTCGTGCGAGCAGCTCGCGGGGGTCCTCCAGCATGGGAGGCTCGCGGGGCGGTGGATCGCGCGGCGGCGGGAGGCGGAGATAAAATCATGCCCAAAGAATTCAATTGGATGACTAAGAAGGTACGAGAGAAACTTCTATGCATTACGAGCGTGGCGCTCCTTTTTGTGGTGAGCTCGGGGACTTCCCCGCTCCCCGCGACAGCGCAAACGAGCCAATCCGCCACAACGGCCAAGGCCTCGGGACAGACGACATTTGCGACACCGCAAAAGGCCGCTGATTCCTTGATTCAGGCAGCGACCAATTATGATGTGCCGGCCCTTGAGAAAATTCTGGGACCGGGCTCCGAAGATCTGCTGGATTCCGAGGATCCGGTTCGCGATAAAAACAACGCCGCCGAGTTTGTGGCGAAAGCGCGGCAGAAAACCGATGTCTCCGTTAATCCAAAGAATCCTTCCATCGCCAACTTAGTCGTCGGCGATGACGACTGGCCCTTGCCCATTCCAATCGTGAAAAAAGGCAAGGGATGGATATTCGACACCAAAGCCGGCCGCAAAGAGGTTCTCTTGCGGCGCATCGGCTCGAACGAACTAGACGCCATCGAAATCTGCAGGGGCTATGTGGATGCGCAGCTTGAATACGCGATGCAAAAGCACGACGGCGCCGAAGTGAATCAATATGCGCAGCGTGTCATCAGCACTTCGGGGAAACACGATGGATTGGTTTGGCGCAACCCAGACGGAACGCTGGGAGGGCCGATCGCCGAAGAAATCGCCGATGCGCTCCAGCAGGGTTACACAAACAAGAGCCAGCCTTATCACGGTTACTATTTCAAGATTTTGAAAGGCCAGGGACCCGCGGCGCCGCTTGGGGCCATGAACTTTGTGGTTGAAGGAGCCATGATCGGCGGCTTTGCCCTCGCGGCCGCTCCGGCGGACTACCGCGTGACCGGCGTGCAGACGTTTATCGTAAGTTACGAGGGAATCGTCTACCAGAAGGATCTGGGGCCGGACACGCTGAAGATCTTCAGCAGCATGGAGGTATACAACCCGGATAAGACCTGGCACCGCACGGACGATAACTGGTGATACCGCCCATCAGTCGGAACTCATTTCATTGTAATAAAGGAGAGGAAAATGAAACGGTTAGTTGCACTGTTGTTGGTCGTCTTCGCCTTCGGAATCGTACGCGCCAGCGCGCAAGACGTTCGTTATGACTATGACAAAGACAAGGACTTCACCAAATACAAGACGTATAAATGGGTGGAGATCAAAGGGGCGGATCAACCGGACGAGTTGACTTCCAAGCGCATCATGGCGGCCGTTGATAGCGTTCTAGCCACGAAGGGGCTCACGAAGACCGACTCGGATACCGCGGATCTCCTGGTTGGATTTCAGACGGCGATTGGCACGGAGAAACAGTTCACCTCGTACAACACGGGTTGGGGTTACGGTCCGGGCTGGGGCGGTGGCTGGTATGGCTATGGCGGGGGAATGAGTTCGACAACTACGTACGGTTCCACGTCAACCGTTTATATCGGGCAGCTGGATTTGAGCATGTATGATCCGGCGAATAAGCAGTTAGTGTGGAGAGGGGTGGCAACCAAGACGCTCGACCCAAAGGCCAAGCCGGAAAAGAAGGAAAAGAATATTAATAAGGCAGTGCAAAAGCTGCTGAAGAAATTCCCGCCAGAACAAAAAAAGAGTTAGGGGGGGCGGTTTAGGGAGCTTTCGGCCGGAAGAGCATTCGTCTCTTCCGGCCATTTGTATGGTGTGTCCTTCGCGGAAAATTCCGGCCTCGAACCGGACCCTCCGCTCCAACCAGGCGACCTCACTTGCCAAAGTCACAGACTAGCCTCGCCCTCTGAAAAACTGCTCCCCTTTCAAAACCGCTTCCAGTGCCCGCACAAGATGGGTTTCCGCTTCGGACTTAAAGACGTAGCCCGACGCGCCCAGTACCATAGCTGCCGAAACTACTTCGGGAGAGGTCTCTTGTGTCAGAAAGATAATTCTCGATTTTGGGCTGACTTCGCGAATGCGGCGAGCTGCCTCGATTCCATTTAGGAGAGGGAGTCCTATGTCCATCAGTACCAAGTGGGGCTGCAGCTCTCGCGCCTTATCCACCGCTTCCAATCCCTCGGAGGCTTCGGCCACCTCCTGCATTGCAAAATGCCTATTCAGCATGGCCACCAGAAAGAGGCGGTAGGGCTGGAAGTCCTCGACGATGAGAATGCTTCCGTTGATCCGTGGATTGGCCTTGATGGCGGAACCTGCTCCCTGGTACCCGGGTCTTTTCGTGCCGGCGTAAGAGATAGATGACGCGGCTAACAGAAACGTTGTGCAAAATCGGAGTGAGGCCCGGACTCCGACAGTTCCGACGAGTCCGCGGAAGTGAGGATTCTTCCGAAGGGGTGCTCGAAGGGAACTTATCCGTCAAGCTACGAACTGGATTGCCGAGGTCGCTATCGATTTCCAAACGTCCAATTGAGTCCGGTGCTGGTTCCGTAGTCGCTACCCGAGAACGTGCGCGGCGGCCGCGTGTCCCAGTTGCCGTAAAACGAAATATTGAAATTGAGCTTGCTCCAGATCTTGATGTAATACGACGTGTTGAGGTTGAAATGGACCCGTCCCGGATCCGAGAGCGCCGGAAGAAGATTGGCCGTCACCGTTAAGTTCGTACGGTCGAATTGGTAGAGTTTCACCTGACTGCTGATCCAGGCGGATGTCACATTCTCGGCGGGAGCGGCCACCACCGTCTGACCATAAGTAATCCTCTGATAGGCAATTCCTGCGGTCAGGGTAATCCCGGCGTGGTTCGTGTTTTTCAGGTAGCGCCCCACGCCGCCCGCGAACGTGGATTGCAGGTCAATATCTTGTACCGAGCTTTGTAGAAAACTCCCCGTGCCCTTGTAATACCAGTTGTTCCATCGCAAAAGTCGATAGGCCGAGGCGTCAATCTGATTTCGTGAGGATGGCGAGGTGCCAGTGCTTGAGGAGAGGGTGGAATCGTAACTCACCGAAGCCGCCCAACGCTCACGCGCATAGTCCACATCCGACGTCAGGTTGTATTGTGTCGATTCGTTGCCTTTGTTGTAGATCGCGCCCAGCCCGACCCTGCCGTTGAAACGTTGCCAGAACTTTTGGAACTCTTGATCCATTCGAGACACTTCCGTTCTCGGCAATTCCACGGTTCCACCCCTGGAGTCGAGAACCTCAATGGATACCGGCCGCTCTCCCGTCGTCTTAGGCATGGAAAGAGTACCGGAATACACGTAGCCATCCTCCGTCTTCACGACAAACAACTGGCTGCTTTCCAAGTGGTCCACCTTGAACCAGTCGATCGAAACCGTCCCCAAGGCATAATCCAGGCTGACATACAGAACATCCGCGCTCAGGCTCTTGATTTCGCAGGTCAAGCGGTCACCGTTCCGCATCACCAGCACGTCGCTCTTTTCTCGGGCGGCGAGAGGCAATTGGAACAGAAGGACTCCCAAAAGAAGGACACCGCGCAGGTTCATCTCGCGCCTCCCGTCACCACTTTTGTATTTAGTTGCTCGAGACCGCGCGACGCTTCTGCGCGTCTTAGGAAAGTCCGCCCTGCTGCTTGCATATTCGTTTGTAACCTGAAAAACGCGTTTCCCGCCACTTTCAGGGAAGCGTGGCCGCAGCACCCTCGTCAGGCGACAATCGTGAACTATCGGACGAAGTCTTTTGCAAAGCCTCCCATTTCCGAACCTTCAGCCGCGCCTCATCAAAGAGCCGCTCATAGTTCCCTTTGCGGACCTTCTCGCTCGCCTCCGGCGTGAGACTCTCCCACAAGGGCTGATACAGCCCATAGATTTTCAAATACTTTTCTTGCGTCGAGGGGGCCACTTCGTCTGTCCCGAAGAGAAATCGGTCTGGATGCCGGTTAATCAGGTCCGCCATGATCCGCACGCTTTCCGGTGAGGCCACAACGTATTTCGCCACTTCATCCCAGGATATATCGAAATAGACGTTCTGTGTGCCTGGATCGTTCAGAATGCTCTCCAACATGGCCACGTGCTGCTTCACGGGCCGGACGATGCGGCCCACGCCGCAGTGGGCCCAAATGATCGGCCCATTGGGATGTTTCTTGAGCAGAGCTCTCATCTGCGCCAGGTAGACAGGTTCGGCACCCTCTTTGGGAAAAGGTACGTCGACATCATTGTGAATCAGAACGACAAGGCCCGCTTCCGCGGCGAAATCGAGAATGCGATCGAGCGCGGGATTGGTCAGACTGGCGGTTTCTCCCGGAATTTTCCCGGAAACAAACTCCTTATGAATGGTGAACTCGCCGATTCCGGAAAACACGCCTGGAAATGTCAGCAGCACGCGACGGATATGGTCGGTCGCATACATGTCAGCAGGATTGAATCCCGTAATCATGGGATCGAAGCGCTTCTGTTGGTCGGGGGTCAACGAGCGGTAGGCCATCGCAATGTAAGCGTCGGTGAACGAGTAGTAGTAGAGTGGCGCGTCCGATTGCAGGTAGTAGGTTGGCGCAAAGTCACCAGAATTCTGATACGACCATTGTTGTTGCAAAGGAATTCCGAACAAGGCGACGCGACCCACTTTGGATCCCATGATCGCCAGGAAATCGTGGATATCCGTTCCCTTCTGGATGTAATTCGTAAGGTGAAAATGAACGTCGTTCACCACTGGCTGCTCGGAAGGAGCTTGTGCCCAGGTTCCTCTGACAATCACGAGTGAGACAACGAGGCAAAAAATCAAGATGCCGGCCCGCCAGCACCTTGAACCAGTCGCAATTTTCATTTTAGGCCCGCCTTTCCCAGCCTTCACTCGCCCGCCGGGCATTAGAACGCGAGCTCAAGCGTCGTGCTGAACACTGGCCCGGTTCCTCCCAGCGCAAATGGGACGGCGGTGTATCCCACCGGCGAGTGGTACAAATAGAGAAATTCACTGTTCCATCGCAGCACGCGGTTATGAAACGGGAAGTAGTTGGTGCCCAAGCGAAAATCGTAGGGATTTCCGTACTTGCCAAAGAGGGTCGATCCGCCTAAGTAGACTTGGAAGGCTTTCGGCACGACCATCGCTGAGGCTTGCAACTGATAGCCGTGAGAGAAGATCGTCGGCAGGCCCTCGGTTCCCGGGCCTTTAAAGTTATCGAGCCACCGAACGAAATATTCACCCGAGAGGGAGTAGCCGTGATACTTGATACCAGCGTCGAACGACGACATGCGGTACCGCACATCGGTGACCACCACCCCCGGACCGAAGATGTTCGGCGTGAAGATGACTGTGCCATCCTCCAGGCGAATCTGTGTGTTTTCAAACTGGTTGCTGTTGGGCTGCTCCTGCGTGTCTTCGTCGCTACGGGTGAAGTGAGCTCCGAAACGAGTGGCTACCTGTTGGTGCTGCTCAAAATCGCCAAAACCCGCGCCAAATTCTCCCGTCGTTGGCATCCAGACCAGTGAGCCGGAGAAGGTATTGAATCCGTTATTCAATTGGGCCGCGCTTACACCGAGGGTGCTCAGGTTGTTGGCGACCATCGCAATGTAATTAAGGTTGTTCCCGAATTTTCCTGAAACCCAGACTCCCGAACTGTACGATGGCCGGAAGAACTCATCGGAAATCAACCGGGTATCCACACCCAACCAGAAGGGAAAATTGCCTTCCACGCTGCGCGTTCCGGGCAATGACCGAATCCCAACTCCCACGTTGAACCAGTTGTTGAACGAATAGTTCAGGTTGCCCGCGAGCACCACCTGCGCTCCCTGGCCCTGGGAAGCATTGGAGGTCCACGCATACAAGAAGTAGCGAAACTTCTGGCTCATGACCCAGCCGAGAAATTTGATCTGAACCTTGTTGAGCTGGAAGTCTTGCCGCTGCTGAACGCTTTTGACGTTTCCGAACGCATCGGTGTACGACGAGTTGAGGCCCAACTGGTTCAGGTATCGCCCATAACTATAGATACTGACATTCAGGTCGCCGTAGTCCGTGTCTGCGACCTTATAGCCGAAGTTGGGAGTGTACTTGCCCCACTTGGCCGGCTGCTCCTGCCCAACAGCTCCTTGAGCCACGACGTTGGTCACGGTGGATTCGGCAGGCGACGAAGCTGAGGACGGGACAGTCTCCTTTTCCGCCTCCGTATCTCCGGAGACGGTCGCGTTCGCCGGAGCACCTGCATCTGCCTTCGCCGGCTGTGGCTCGGATTGCGATTCCTTCGCGATGAACTGGCGGAGCGACTTTATTTCCTCTATCAGCTGCTGATTCTGCTTTTCCAGTTCGCGGTTATGTTCGACCAGTAGGTCGATTTTGCTGAGCAGTTCGGAGGCGGCCTTTGCGGTTGTGGTGGCACTTTCCGTAACCGGCGCTGCCCCTTGTGCACAAGCAAAGCTGCCCCAGGCGGCTAGCGTAGTAATGCTTAGAAACAACCCTGGTCTGGACATCCGAAAATTGCTTCTCACTATGCCCTCTCCATCGCCGAGAGATTTTGGCTGGTTTGGTTTTGCCACTTGTTGCTTGCGCCTGAATGCTGGGCAGAGGGCGGGAATTTCCACTCGGCATTTCGCGCTGATTTATTTTCCCGCCGGACCTCTATCTCAACCCAACCGAGCTTGGCGAATAGAGGTTGTAGTCCAGCTTGTTGGCGACGTACTCGATGACCTCTTGTGCCTTTACGCTGTTGCCGGCTTCGTCGAGAGGCGGCGCAAACACCGCGATGGCACCTTTCCCCGGCGCCACCGCCACAATTCCCCCGCCGACCCCGCTCTTGGCAGGCAAACCAACGTGCCAGGCCCAGCCGCCCGAACCGTCGTAGAGGCCTGCCATCGTCATGGTCGCAAGAATGTAGGGTATGTTCTCCGCCTTGATGACGCGTTCGCCGGTAGAGGGGTTTACGCCGTTGTTGGCGAGCGTCGCGCCCATGCGCGCAAGTTGCGTGGCGTTCACCCCCACCGAACACTGCTTCGTATAGACATCCACGGATTCGAACGGATCAGCGTAGATTCGGTCATACTTTGCCAGGAGGTACGAAAGCGCCTTGTTGCCGGTGTTCGTCGCGGCTTCGGACTTGTAGACCTCGTCAATCAACAATAGCTTTTCACCGGCCGCCTTGCTGTAGAAGTCCAAAATCTTGGTCCACTTCTCATCCTCGCTCTTCGCCGAAATCAAGCTCACGGTGGCAATCGCCCCGGCATTCACCAGCGGATTCCCACTGTGCGTGGGCATATCCACCACGGCGATGGGCGAATTGAACGGGCGTCCGGTCGGTTCCATGCCGATCTTTTGGAAGACCTGGTCCGGCCCGAATTCCTCCAACGCCAGCGCCAACGAATAAACTTTGGAAATGGACTGAATCGAGAACGAGTATTTCACTTCCCCGATTTCAATTAACTGGTTATCCGTCGAAACCACCGCGATCCCAAACATCTTGGAGTCCACCTTCGCCAGATACGGGATGTAGTCCGCATTCTTCCCGCCGGTGTCCCCCTTGAACTTCTCATAGGCCTCCCGGACAATCGCCTCCACACGCGCGCGGTCGGGTGCTACCGGGCTCCGCATGGTCTGGCCGAAGACCGGAACTACGCATATCGTGACAAGGAGATAGATCGCCACGACGATCTTGCTGAGTCGAATTCTGTTCTGGTTCATCTGCTGCCTCCTGGATTTCTTTCGTCGATTCCCCACGGCAACTGCAGTTCAGCTCCGTGAACTACCACTCAAATCCCTTGCTCCAGTCATAGCGGAACGAAAACTGCATTTTGTAGTCGTTGTAGTTGAATCCGTCGGTAAAATTCACGCGCCTGCCAAACTGGAATTCGCCACCCATGGTCACTTGCTTCACCGGGTGGTAGAGCAGGTTCCCGAGAGCATAGTGGCCCTGGTGGTAGGCGTTGGGCGCCATCGCATCAGAATTGTCGATGTTCACCATGGAATATCCGGCAGAGGTGCTGAACTTGTCGCTCCAGTTGTGATCCAGGAAGGCAACTACACCCAGCACAGGAAGCGCCACGCCCTTGATCGGGCTGGCAGGGTTCGCGAAATTATTCTTGACGCCGACGTCCACCGGCGCATCGTTCATGTAGTTCTCGATGCCTTCTCCATACACAACTGAAAAACGCCCAGTGTCCTTTTTAGTGAACTTGATGTTCGAGCTGGTGTTGATTCCCCAACCGATCGCGGTGCCGCTCAAATTAAATTCGTCACCGTTCTGATCCACCCAGGCGATCTTCCGCACGATGGCGCCCACCTGCACGTAGCCCCAACTCCTGGCAATGCGCACATGGCCGCTCAAATCGGGCCACTTGAATTGCGAGTTGACGTTTTGCAGCGCGATACGGTCCGAGTACACGCCGCCATCCGCGCTGGCGCCCGGGCGCTCCAGGGCAATCACCACGTTGCTATCGCCCTGGATGGGTGTCCATCGAACCTGCACGTTCCGGAAGAACACCATGCCATTTGGCCCCCAATACTCCAAGGAGTTAGGAAAGACGTCGATGTCCATGAAAGGACTCCACGTTTGACCCGCACCAAAGTGCCCGAGCTCTCCCCAGGCGTGGCGCAACCGGAAGGTGGTCTGCCCTGCATCTACGCCGGTTCCAAACAGTTCGAACTCAAAGATCGTTTTCAGTTCTCCAAGAGGAGTTTCCGTGGCACTTTTGACACCGAATCGCGTCTGCCGCACGCCCCAGTATGTGCTGCCGTTCGGCCCGTACTGGCCGGTGGAGGAAGGCAATTGCGTCGGCCGCTCCGTATCCGACCAATCCGGATTGATGGAGCCGAAGTTGTAACCGCTATCGAGCATCGCGAAGCCGTAAATGTTGAGCGAGCTGGATTGCTTTGGCTGTTCGCTGTTTTCTTCCGCCTGACGCGTATCGGTGGTCACCTCCACGCTGGGACCCGGGACAGCCTGTTGCGGGAGTTGGGAAGCCGCGCTGAGCTGTTTCTTCAGATCGTTCAATTCCTTTTCCATCTCTTCGATTTTCTTCTGCACTTCTTGCAGATTCGGCTGCTGTGCCGGCTGCTGTGCCGGCTGCTGCGCACCCGCAACCCGTAGACCTGCAAGTTGGCCGATTCCCAACAACAGAAAGGCCACCATTATTCGAGATCGTCCAAGAATCATTCGCCCTCCTAGTGCGCCGGCAACACGGCGCTTCCGCTGGCATCGCGCCCGCGGGCCTGATGAGTACCATCCGCCTCCACGACCTCGCGGACGGAAAAACAGAGAAACCTCACACGCTTGGGCGAAAGATAGGCGACTAGGGGGATGAGCAACACTGACAGAACTTACAGACACACGTGCCAACGCTAGATTTGCAGCGGGACAATCCGGGATCCGTTTCTCTGAAGTTCAGGGCGCCAGGTCCTGAACCTCTGCGGGAGACTGGCAGTTTTTACAGTCGCTTTTTCGTTGATCATTTCCAGGCTAGCGAGATGCCGGCGGTTGGATTCTGTCCACGATTCACCCCCTGTTGATTCTTGCAGTGGGTTTCCGCTTTCAAACACCGCAGCCTATACTAGGCAAAGATTCATCCTTCCTTCCGCTCGGGAAGGACCTCCCTACTCGTGTTGTTGAGAACGCGACAGCCGGAGGTTGGAAGCGGCTCATTCAATTACAACCGCCAGCAAGGTCCCTGCCGACGCTGTGACCTGCGCTCTTGTTCGCGTTCCAAGGAAAGGTGTCGTACATGTCTGTAAATTCGAAAGCCCCAGCCACCAGTTTTGTTGATTGTACCGAGCAAAAACGCCTGAACGACGCCCGGGACAGCGGGATTCCCTGGAAGAAATGGGGACCATACCTCAGCGAGCGGCAATGGGGCACGGTTCGTGAGGATTACAGCGATGATGGAGATGCCTGGAACTATTTCAGCCACGATCAGGCGCGATCGCGGGCGTATCACTGGGGTGAAGACGGGCTGGCGGGCATTTCAGATGATTCGCAACAATTGTGCTTTGCGCTGGCCCTTTGGAACGGCCACGATCCGATTCTCAAAGAACGTCTTTTTGGGTTGACCAACAGCGAGGGGAATCATGGCGAGGACGTGAAAGAGTATTACTTCTACCTGGACAGCACGCCGACTCACTCCTACATGAAGTATCTCTATAAGTACCCTCAAAGCGAATTCCCCTATAGCGACCTGGTGAATACGAACCGCAAGCGGAGCCGGCAGGAACTTGAATACGAACTCATTGACACGGGCGCATTCAATGAGAATCGCTATTTCGACGTGTTTGTGGAGTATGCAAAGTACGAGCCCGAGGACATCCTGGTGCGGATCACTGTACACAACCGCGGGCCGGAGGCTGCGCTTCTGCACGTCCTGCCGACCTTATGGTTCCGAAATACCTGGTCCTGGGAAGAAGGTGGGACCAAACCCGTTATTCGGCAACTCCAAGATGGCATTCAAGCCTCTCACCCACAGGTTGGGGACCGTGTTCTCCAGTGTGAAGGTGAACCGGAACTCCTGTTCACCGAGAACGAATCCAACCAACACCGCTTGTGGAACCAGCCAAATCCCTCCCCCTACGTGAAAGATGCCTTCCACAACTACCTCATCGGAAAACATGCGGACGCTGTGAACCCGGAAAAACACGGGACCAAGTCGGCGGCCCACTACAAACTCGAAGTGCCAGCAGGAGATTCCACGGTTATCCGCCTGCGATTGAGCCCGGAAGCTCTGTCCACGCCGTTTGTAAAATTTGACGAGGTCGTCGCCGCTCGCCTCGCCGACGCCGACGAGTTCTACACCAAAATTTCTCCGAAGAACTTCACCGAAGAAGAGCGCCGCGTGCACCGCCAGGCGCTTGCGGGCATGTTGTGGACCAAGCAGTTCTACTATTTCGACCTCGATCGGTGGCTGGACGAACATCAGGCTCACCCGCTAATGGGAGCCGTACACCGCAAGAGCCGCAACTCGGAATGGTTTCACATGCTGAATCGCGACATTATCTCCATGCCGGATAAGTGGGAATACCCTTGGTATGCCGCGTGGGACCTAGCCTTCCACACCCTCGCGCTCTCTCTTGTGGATTTTGATTTCGCGAAGGACCAACTGCTGCTGATGCTGAGGAATCTTTACTCGCATCCAAACGGCCAGATACCCGCTTACGAATGGAATTTCAGCGACGTCAATCCCCCGGTGCACGCCTGGGCAACCCTATTTCTCTACAACATCGAAAGGGAACTTGGACGCGCCGACATTCGTTTCCTCGAGCGATCGTTCCAGAGCCTCATGCTCAACTTCAACTGGTGGGTAAACCGTAAGGATCCTGAGGGTCGCAATGTATTCGCTGGCGGTTTTCTCGGCCTGGACAATATCGGCATTTTCGATCGCAGCGCCGAACTTCCCACTGGCGGACACCTGGACCAGGCGGACGGAACCGCATGGATGGCTTTTTACTGCCAGTGCATGCTGGAGATCGCCCTGGTTCTCACCGAGACCGATCCCATGTATGAGGAAATCGCGTTTCGCTTCCTCGAGCATTTCCTGTGGATCACCTACGCCATGGATCGTATCGGTATCAATCGCGACGAAATGTGGGACACAAAGGACGGCTTCTTCTACGACTTGCTTCATCTCCCCGATGGAAATGTCATGCGCTTGAAGATCCGCTCCATGGTCGGCTTGCTTCCCTTGTGCGCCTCGACGGTATTCCCCGGCGGAATTGTCGAGCGCCACCCTCGCTTGATGGAGTTGGTCAACCTGTTCCGGAAGCGCCATCCGGAAGTGGTAAAGCATATTGCGCCAGTGGATGAAAGTTTCAACGGGCATAACGGCCGCCGCATTCTTTCCGTTTGCAACAAACAAAAGCTCGAAAAGATCCTTTCCTACATGCTGGACGAAAATGAATTTCTTAGTCCCCATGGAATTCGTTCCCTATCTCGCTATCACCTCGACCATCCCTACGTCTTCAATGTGGGGAGACACCAGTACCGCGTTCAGTATCTTCCGGCCGAGTCGGACACCGGCATGTTCGGCGGCAACTCGAACTGGCGGGGTCCGATCTGGATGCCTGTCAACGCGCTGCTGATTCGCGGGTTGTTGAATTTGTACCAGTTCTACGGAGACGATTTTAAGGTGGAATGTCCCACCGGCTCGGGAATTCGCATGACCCTGTTCGAGGTTGCTCGGGAGATTGGGCGCCGATTAGCCAGCATGTTCCTTCCGGATGCAAGCGGACGGCGCCCAGTCAACGGGAACAGCAAGATCTTCCAGGAAGATCCCCACTGGAAGGACTACATTCAGTTCTATGAGTATTTCCACGGAGACAACGGGGCGGGGCTGGGAGCCAGCCATCAAACGGGATGGACGGGCGTCATTGCCAGGTCCCTCGACCTCTTTGCTCGAGTAACACCCCAGCAAGCCCTGGACACCTACAAAGATGAACTGGCCGCGCAGATGACTCGCGAGCAGGTGGCGGGACACTGAGGTACAAATATTTCCGGCCCGTCGCGCAAGGCCTAGAACTAAAACGTAAACCGGAGCGCCAACTGACAGACGCGAGGATTGACCGAAGTGCTGTTAATGACCCCGAAGGTGAGCGAGCTGAAATTCGTGTCGGGGTTCGAGAATTGAGGATGGTTCAGCGCGTTGTAAAATTCGGCGCGGAACTGCAACTCGCCGCTATCCACCGGCCAGCGCAATGAGAAGGACTTGGAAAGGGCGAGATCCAGATTGGCCTGTCCGGGGCCGTCCACAATACCGGTTCCGGTGTCGCCAAATGTCGTGCCCATCCCATCCGCGCCAATCACCGGTGGAGTCTTGAAGCACTCCGCATTGAAATAATCGTTCAATTTGGACTGGATGGAGCCGTTCGTAACGATTTGGCTTCTCGTACAGGACCCTGAAAGTTGGGCGCGATCTTCGCTAATCCCAAAAACGTTGTTGGCGTTGGTATAGGCAATCGTGAGGGCGGTGCCAGACTGAATCGTGACCACCGCGGCCGTCTCCCAATCGCCAAAGAACGAGTTCAGAGTCTTGTCCGCCTTCGGAGGCGCAGGCAGCGCCCAAGTGGTGCTGAAAACAAATCTTTGGGTACGATCAAAACTCGCCCTTCCCCACCGCTGCCCTGGGTCGTTCTGGTCACCCAGAGTGAGTCCATTCCCTGAAGACGTCGAATTGGTGTCGGACCCGTCCGTGTCCAATGTCTTGGAAAAGGTGTACGACGCAAGAAACTGAATGCCGTGACTCATACGCTTAGTCAAGCTAACCTCCAGGCCGTTGTACCAGGAGCTTCCTTCCGATTCCATCTCGACGAGGGAATCTGCCGGAATCCCGGGAATCGGGACTCGGGAAGCTATATTTGCAATTGTGTTCTCAGTCACGCCCCGAATCGGTTCGCTGGGCGAAGCCGATAGGGCTTGATTCAGAGAGCGTTGGCGCATGAGATGCGTCCCTCGTGTACCCACGAATCCAGCCTGCAGCAGCCAACCCTCGCGCACCTCGGCCTGAACATTCAAGGAGTATTGCTGAATCATGGCAGGCCGAAACCCGGGAGAAGTCGTGTAGATGGTCGTTATGCTCGTGGGAGAGTACATGGGAAAGGAAGGGAATGAAGAGGGCGTTGGGAATGGTTGCGGGAAAGGAGTTTGAAAGGAAGCATCCGCGTTCGCGACACCAGAATTCAAGCGAAATTCGGAGTAGGGAGCGCCCAAAAGGTTCTGATAAAAAGCTTGAGCGGTTGGGCGTGAATAATAAATCCCGTAACCACCTCTCAGCACCAACCGACTCGTGCTTGGCAAGAATTGCCAGGCAAACCCAATGCGCGGGCCAATCGTGTTTTCTCCTGCGCCATCATTGCCAAAAGCATTGCCGGCGCGAAGCACGCCGGGAGGGAGCGCGCCCGAAAAGTTGGAAGCCACAATGTAACCTGCTGCGCTTCCTTCTGCCGGGGGGTTGGGATCAGCTCTGCCGACATCGAAGCTCGCGTTCCTCCCCAGTTTGTCCCCAAATTGTCCCAAATGCTCATATCGTAGACCGAGGTTGAGTGTGAGCGAGTTGCGAATCCGGTAGTCATCCTGCACGAAGAGGGAGCCTTCCCAAACCCTGTACTCGCGGTTCGTCAGGCCAAAGTCGTCAAACGACGAAAATACGTTGCTGAAGGTGTCTGTGCCATTGTCGGTCGCGCTAAGGCCCAGCAGGAAATCCGGCCAACTCAGAAATTGCAGGAAAGACCCAAGCCCAACCAGGTCAACATCGTCGTGCAGCCGCGTAAGAGACCCTCCCCAACGAAAGGTGTGCTTACCTCGAATCATGCTGAGGTTATCGTTGAAGACAAAACTCTGTTGAACAAACTTGCGAGGAAAGCCGGAAGCTAAGCTGACTGAACCAAGGATATCCAAGCTCGGCAGTTCATTGTTGTAGCTCATCTCTCCTTCGCTTACGCCGATATCTGACCAATGGAAAGCGCTTGCGGCCGCCGTGTTACTGGCGGTGCGGACATATCCGAACCGCGCCTCGTTAAGCAGGTCGCCACGGAACGTATAGGTATGGGCGACGGAAAAAACCAAATAGTCAGAATCCTGCGGACTCGGAAAGCCCCGTATGTTCCCTTCCGGATTGAGGCCATTACCGGGAAAGGTGACGTTCTGGTGATCGTTTGCCAAAAAGAGACGGGCGGCCAACTTGCTGTTCGGGCGAGCCAGGTAGTCCATATTGACGGAATATTGGTCCTCGTAGAAAGTGCATGGATCTGAAAAAACAGAAAAACCCTGCTGGTCAAACGGCTTTGTTGGGTCCACTGTCTGCGGTGTTGGAAGTAAAAAAGTTCCATCTGGAAGTTTCAGATTCAACATCGCCAGGGCTGAGGGATTGATGTTTGATCCGTCCGGCTCAACGGCTATTCCCCCCAACGAGCCGGCCTTCCCGCCAAACAACATTCCCAGGGCCGCCGGTGATCGGTCATTCGTCAGTGGCGGCTCGGTCAATCGTGCGGTGCAGGCGGTCCTGGATTGCCCGGCCGCCAGGCCGTTGATTTGGCGTGTGCCTTGGTACGAACCAAAAAAAAGAAGTTTGTCCTTTTTTATCGGCCCTCCCAGCGAAAATCCAAACTGGTTTTGCTTGAGGTCTGCGCGACCCTGGCCAGTTTCGTTACGAAAAAAATCATTCGCATTCAGCAGATTGTTCCGGAAGTATTCAAAAACCGAACCGTGAAATGAGTTGCCGCCGGTTTTGGAAACCACGCTGATATTGCCTCCGCCGAAGCGCCCATACGCAGCGTCATACTGTCCCGTTTGAACTTTGAATTCCTTCAAAGCATCCGGGTTGGGAATCGGGATTCCTCCGCTCGAACCGCCACTCCCCTGGACGTCGTTCACGCTGATTCCGTCTAGTTGCCAGTTGTTGTCGTAGGAACGTGCCCCATGCACGAAAATCCCATCCTCCGACTTGGCGATCTGCGACATCGCCGTGCCGCCCAATCCGAGTTCGCCGGCGTTGAAGACCCCGGAGCTTACCCCTGGCGAAAGGACCGCAATTTGCGTGAAATTCCTGTTAACCATCGGGAGGTCGCTTACCGTGCTGTCGTTCACCACGCGACCGAGCGAAGAACTATCCGTCTGAACCATCAGCGGGGTGGCAACTACTCGGGCGCTTTCTTTGTACTTGGCTAATGGAAGGCGCAATTCGAGTCGAAGTGTCTCGGTCACATGGATTTCGATCAGGGGGGAAATCGAAGGTTCAAAGCCGGCTTTGCTGGCCTTCAGTTTGTATATTCCTGGCACCAGCAGAAGGAACGCAAACTGTCCGCCGGGGTCTGAGATTCCGGATACCGCCTCAGCGGTCTTCTGATTGACCAGAGTTAAGCCCACATTGGGGAGAAGAGCGCCGGTCGGGTCGAGAGTCACGCCCCTCAGAGCGCCTGTGGAAGCCGTCTGTCCGCAGACGAGAGGCGCTATGGCCAGGACCGCGATCAGTGCCGCCATGACCGGCCAACACCAGTCGGAACGCTGATTTGAAGACTCCATCCAAGGAGCTCCGTCCTGGGTGAAAGAAGCCGCGTGTCCGAACGGACGTCAATCGGCTGGCTTTGCGACTACCCCTAGAGTAAACTTGCTGTAAACAAGTCGCGATGTTATCTCGGATCGCTCCGACGAACAAGAATTCCGCCCCCGAGAGCGATGGATGAGGCGATTCTGGTTTCTCAACCGGATCATCGATGGGGGGGAGAATTGTCTTCTGGTACGACAGCGCGCAGGGGTTTTAGAACCGCTAACTTAGTGTTTTCGTTGATTTTGCTTTTGCTCTTCCCCTATCTCGCTACAGCCGGGCAAGTCAAAGAAGTCCGGCGAGTTCTGATTTTCAATGAACTTGGGTTGTGGTCGCCCGGAGTAAATGCGATCGACCAACAAATATTCGCAGCCCTGCGGAAGTCCCCTTACCAAATTGAGTTCTATGTCGAAGATCTGGACACCAGTCTCTTCGCGGACAAGGCAGCTCAGGAAAAGCTTCGGGAGTGGTATTTTTCGAAATACCGGGAACGAAAGCCAGACTTGATTATTGCCGTCGGCCCCTCGCCCCTTGCGTTTATGGCCGCTGACCACCAGAAATTCGCACCTGACACACCAGTGGTTTTTTGGGCCAGCACTGAAGACTTAGCCGAGCCTCCAAAGCTCGACGCCTGGTTTACTGGCGTCTGGGGAGTGGCCCAACCGGAAAAGACACTTGAGGCGGCGCTCCATCTGCAGCCAGCCACGAAACATGTGTTTGTGGTCGGAGGGGTCGCTCCCTACGACCGCTATCTGGAAGCCCTGGTCAAGGAGCGATTCCGCAAATACGAGGACAAACTCGAATTCACCTACCTGACGGAGCTGGGCATGCCTTCGCTCCTCGAACGTTTGCAGAACCTGCCACCTCATTCGATCATCTATCACACTTCCATCATGAAAGATGCGGCCGGAACGCACTTCGTCGACGCCACTCAATCGATTCCGGTGGTGGCCCGCGCCGCCAATGCTCCCGTTTTTGCGGTGGACGATGTGGATGTCGGCACCGGGGCCATAGGTGGAGACGTCTTCAGCTTCAGTCTTGCTGGCCGGGTCGCCGCGGACATGGCTCTAAAGATTCTTAATGGTGAGAAGCCACAGAATATTCCGATTGTCAGAGGCGGAAATGTTTACATGTTCGATTCGCAGGCACTCAAGCGATGGGGATTGCAGGAAAGCGACCTGCCTGCGGGGAGCATGGTGATTAACAAACAGCCAAATTTCTGGGAAGCCTATCGCCGGTATGCTATTGCCGCCGGAATTGTGTTGTTTGCTCAGACCGCCGCGATTCTTGCTCTCCTCTGGCAGTGGTCGCGGAGGAAGAGGGCTCAAACGGCGCTTCAGGAATCCGAAGAAAAATTCTCCAAGACCTTTAACGATGCCCCCATGGCAGTGACACTTACGAACGCACGAAACCAGCGATATCTTGAGGTAAATGAAACCTTTGAAAGCATGACTGGCTGGGCGCGGTCAGAGGTGATCGGGCGAACTCCCATGGAACTTGAAATCTGGGCAAATCCTCACCAGCGGCTTAACGAGCTAAGTCGCTTGTCGGAGGGTGCGACCCTTCGAAACTTGGAGTTGTCTCTGCGAACTAAGTACGGTGAAATGCGGACGGTCCTGTCGGCGTCGGAACTGGTCGAAGTAAACAACGAACCATGCGTGCTTACCATCAGCTCGGATATAACCGATCTGAAGCGAGCGCAGGACGCGGTGCGCGAGAGTGAAGAGCGATTCAGGCTTGTCGCCAACACGGCCCCAGTCATGATTTGGATGGTGGGAACCGACAAACTACGCACCTATGTCAATCAGCCCTGGATTGCCTTCACAGGCCGCACACTGGAAGAGGAGTTGGGGAACGGCTGGGCTGACGGAATTCTCCCCGAAGACCGCGGGGCCTGCCTTGAATCGTTTTTCAACGCATTCGATCGTCGTCAGCCGGTCGAACTGGAGTATCGCGTTCGACGCTGCGATGGCGAGTACCGCTGGATTTATGACCTCGGCGTGCCGCGTTTCCAAGCGGACGGTAGCTTTGTGGGTTATATCGGGTCCTGTATCGACATAACTGAGCGGAGACTTGCCGAAGAAGCTCTCTCGACAGTCAGCCAGAAGCTCATCGAAGCTCATGAGGACGAACGAACCTGGCTCGCGCGCGAACTCCACGATGACGTCAACCAGCGGCTTGCCTTACTGTCGGTAAATCTGGACGTCCTCAACCAGGAACTTCCCGTATCGGCAGCTCACGCCAAGCTCCGCGCCGCGGACATAAAACAGCAGGTCAAGGATCTGGGAATGGATGTTCAAGCCCTCTCGCACCGGCTGCACTCCTCGAAACTCGAGTATCTCGGGTTGACAGCGGCCGCCGCAGCTTTTTGCCGTGACTTTTCCGAACGCACGGGCGCGCATATAGACTTTTCTACCGAGGGTGTCCCACGATCCCTTCCCGAGGAGATCTCGCTTTGCCTTTTCCGTGTGCTCCAGGAAGCTCTGCAAAACGCGAACAAGCACAGCGGCTCGGATCAGTTTCGGGTCTCGATGACTTTACAGGGAAACGCCCTCGAGTTGCTCGTCGGCGATTCCGGCTGCGGGTTCAATCCCGAAGACGCGCTGAGAGCTCCGGGCATAGGTCTGACTAGCATGCGCGAGCGCATGAAAATTGTTCATGGTGAGCTGCATGTTGATTCCCGGAAGGAACATGGAACTGTTATTCGCGCCAAAGTGCCTCTTCGCACGGAGGCGCGGGCCGTCGCTGCAGCAGCCCTAGAGCGGCCGTCCCCAGTTAGCTGACATGCCAGATAGACGGCACGCGCGAGCACGCGAATCTATGGCACGGCCGGCGGGGCGTGGCCTTGAGGCCGTGCCCCGTGCAGCAGGGGTAACTGTGAAGCAAATTCCAGATCAATCATCATGCTGATGCGTTCGTCCAATTGGAAAAAAGTCGCGGCTTTCTTTCCCGGAAGCACCTCCCGCACCTGAGGCAGGTATTTGGACCGCAGTTGAATCTCCTTCTCATCCACTTCCAGCCAGCGCCTCATGAAGATCAGCGCGTCGTCGTTGGACATCGAATTCCAGTTGCGGGCATAAGCGTGCATCATCTGGAATTTCTCATCTTGCGGCACTCTTAACTCGTCGGAATATCTCTGATATACAGCCCAGAACTTAATCGCTTCCGATTCCGTCATCGGAAGATTTTGAGCAATCAGTTGCTGTTTTTGTTTCCGCACGTCGTGCCGCAACATTTGCAATTCTTGCGTCGACATGCCCTGAAGTGTAATTTGCGCCGGAGATGCGCCGGCGTCGTGCATTTGCGCCGATATCGTCCAACCCAAAAGCAGGATTGCAGCCAGCAAAACAGCCGTCAGGACCGCACGAGATTTTGTGAACATTTTTCTCCACCGACGACGGGAGGGTCGCCCTATGCTTTCCGCCGACTGCGCTTCCCTGCTCCTCAGGCCGCGGGTGCGCGTCGCAATCGGACGCCGGACAGAAACGCATTGATGCCAATGAAGATAAAGTTGCGCCCGCAGTGACAGACACTGTTAGTTCTTACAGCGGCTGGGTTCCTGCCACCCATGCGAGCAACGTGAACGCAGGCACTCGCGCAATGCACCTTGCGGGAGCCGTCCGTCACTCCGCCTTCGAGCGAACCCGGTGAAGGGCACAATTTCGCAACAATCGAACTGCTCAAGGACTCCTTTTGCTCGCAATTGATGTGCCGGCGGGAAAACGTTCATTTCGAAAGGGAATGCGGCATCGCGCTTGTACCCGATGAAGCTCGTCCAAGCGCTACTCTTGTGACCCGCAGAAATCGATTAAGGACAGGAACGACTATACGTGCGCATATACAAAGCAAGCATGAATCAACGATGCGGCGAATCGACGGTTAAGGCAACGGACAGAGGATCGAATCTTAGAACTCCACGAGCCAGGGCTCCGGTGCCGATCCGTCCGAGAGATGGTTTCGCAATTCCGACGCCTGAACTTCAGAACAACCATTAACGAATGCTATGCAAGACGGTGGTGCATGACACACGAAAATGCGAGACGAACCAACTACTTGGAGTTTCTGCTCTCGGCTTAGGCGAAGGAGGTCCCGAGTTTGGAACTCGGCACCCCAAACACCGAGTTACCGAATCACTTGGGGCACTTCGTGGGCAGAATTACCACTACTCTCCAACTTGGGACCCGATGCAAGGCCTTTCCATGGATTCCCGGACATTTCCCGCGCAGTTCAGCTGGGATGGCCATCATCGAGTCATATAGAAATAGATCGTCGGCGTCACAAAGAGTGAGAGCACCATAGCGATGAGCAGCCCTCCAATGACCGCTACAGCCAGCGGCTGCAGCATTTGGGAACCGGCACCAATGGCCAGGGCCAAGGGCAGCATGCCAGCGACGGCGGCCAACGCGGTCATTGTGATCGGCCGCAGCCTCCGCCTGCCCGCCTGGAAGATGGATTCCTCCCGCGAGAATCCGGCAGCTCTGAATTTTTCGTCGGCATCGAGAAGCAGGATTCCATTCTTCGCTACGATCCCGATCACCATAATCAGGCCCATAAATGAGGAGAGATTGAAGGTGATCCCAGTAAAGAGCAGGGCCACGAAGACGCCAGCCGTCGAGAGCAAGGCTGAAACGAGAATTGAGATCGGCGCGGAGAAGTTGCGAAACTCAAACAGGAGTACAAGAAAAACGAAAACGATGGCGAGGAACAGGACGAGCGTTAGGTCGCGGAAAGATTGCTGCTGGGTCTTGTAGAGCCCCCCGTATTCAATGCGAATCGATGGCGGCAGCTCAAGCCGCCGCAACGCCGCCTGGACAGCGGCAATACCATGGCCCATATCGAGGCCTTCCAGGCGTGCACTGACGGCTACATAGCGTTGTTGATTGTCGCGGAGGATCTCCGTTTGGCCAGGCAGATCGCTCATATCCGCAAGGGAACCGAGGTTTGCTGTCTGACCTCCGGGACTCAGCAAGAGTGTGTTGTTCATCGCCGAGAGCGAAGAGCGAACTTCGGCAGGGTATCGGACCCGAATCGTGTAGGGCAGGTCGTTGACTACCATCGGTTGCGAGGCCGTCACGCCGTCGAGCATGGCGGCAGCTTCGTCGGCGACGTCTTGGGGCGAGAAACCCGCGTGGGAAGCTCGCGCCATGTTCACGTGAAAGGAAACGGCTGGTCCGCTGGTGGTGGAATCGATTCCGTTGTCCACATCAACGACGGGATTCTTGCCGCCCACCTGAATCTTTCCGATGGCGTCTGCGACCCGGGGCGCCCAGCTCGCGAGGAGTTTGGCGTCGGGGCTGTACATCATGATCTTGATGGGCTGTGGAGCGCTTGTCAGATCCCCAATCATGTCCTGCAGTTTTTGCGTGAAGTCGACTTCGACGGAAGGTTCGCCACGCACGACCTTTTCGCGTACTTCGTTCATGATAGACCAGATGTCGCGTGTGCGGTCGGTCTTGAGTTCTGCAGAAATATCGCCGGTATTGGCTTCGGTCACCGAGGCGAGACCCAATTGAAGCCCCGTCCTCCGAGAGGTGCTGGCGACTTCGGGAACCGAGCGAATGATTTGTTCGATGTGACCAATCATCCGGTTTGTTTCTTCCAGCGAACTTCCTGGAGGCGTGACGTAGTCCAGAATGAAGCCTCCCTCATCCATCTTTGGCAACAGGTCTGAACCAATATGCCGATAAGAGGCGTACGAAACGAGGATAAGCGTGACTGTCAGGAGCGGCACCCAAACGGGGTGCTTCAGGCTGCGCCGGAACCACTTTTCATAGGTATGAATCACGACGCCGAAGTACCCCTTCATTAACTGCTCTTCTTCGGCTTGAAGCAGGCGACTCATTTCCCGCTTTCGCTCCTGTTCATCCCCGGAGGATTCGGGATCAGAAGTCGCCTGCTGCTCCCGAACTTCGCGACGGTCTGCGCGCGGGGAAACATTGGCATCGCTGGTTTTGCGCAGGAGGTACAGGCAAAGCGTCGGCGTCCAGGTTAGGGCCAAAGCCAAAGAGGTTAGAAGCGCGGCTCCGATGGTCACCGCCATGGCTCGAAAAAAGACACCGGTCACTCCGGTGATTGCGATCAGCGGCAAGAACACAACGATGGGAGTCAACGTCGACCCGACCAGAGCACGCGAAAGTTCATTCAGGGTCAGTGCCACGGACCGGAATCTTCCCTCCCCGGCCTCGCGATGCAATACGATGTTTTCAAGAACCACGATGGCGTCGTCGATGATGAGTCCAACGGCCGCGGCCATGCCTCCGAGAGTCATCAAGTTGAAGCTTTGCCCCAGGAACCTCAAGACGATGAATGTTACGAGCAGGCTGATGGGGATCACCATTCCGGCGATGAACGATGTGCCCCAGTCCCGGAGAAAGAGTACGAGAACGGCGGAGGCGAGGAGCAGCCCGATGAGAATCGCATCCCGCACGCTCGTGATGGACTGCCCGACGATCCAGGACTGATCGTAAAAGCTGCTGACACGCACTCCAGGTGGCAAAGTTTTTTCGATGGCCGCTATCTCCGTTTTTACCTCGGTGGCAACTTGCATAGTGTTGCTGCCGCGCTGGCGATTGATATTGAGTAGAACCGCGGGCTTACCGTTCGCCGTGACAATCGTGAAGTGCGGCGCGAACGACGGCCTCACCGCCGCAACATCCCGAACATACACGGGACTTCCGCTGGGCGAGCTCTTGACAAAAATCCCCCCGATTTCATGCACATCATGGGCCTGGCTCGTGATCAAGCTCAAATAGAGCTGGTGGTTCCGGGAGAAAAGGCCAGGCGATTGAATAATGTTTGACCTTTCGACTGCCGCCAAGAGACTTGCCACGTTTACACCGGTCACCTGGAGTTTTGCCGGATCGGGAACGATGTGATATTCGGGCACTTCCCCGCCCTGGATCACAATAGTTGAAACTCCGGGCAGGCTCGACAGACGAGGTTTTATTTCATAGGTCGCCATCTCCCAGAGCCGTTCCTGCGAAACGGTGTCCGACGTGAGACCGTAGCCCATGATGGGAAAGCTCGAGAATTCCAGCCGATCGCTGGTGATTTTGGCGTTGGCAGGAAGACTTGTTTGTACACGGCTGAGCGCGGCGTTGACCCGCTGGAGGGTTTGAAACATGTCGACTCTCCAGTTGAAATAGAGGTCAACTTCGGCTGAGCCGCGGCTGGTAATGGACTGCACATCCTGAATCCCCTGGACTCCGCTCACGGCTTCTTCGATCGGCCGCGTGATGGTAACCAGCATCTGGTCAATGGGCATCACCCCGTTGTCCACGCCGATGAGGATCCGAGGAAAATCCGTGGTAGGGAAAACCGCGATCGGGATGCTGAAGGCCAGATAGCCGCCTACCAGCGCTACCGTGATAATAAGGAAGATGATGGATTTGTGCTCACGCGCAAACCAGTAGACTTCACCTCGATGCGCGCTTTGCTCGCTAGATTCCGAAGTCGATTCCGATGGACCGGTTATGGATGGTCGCCGAGGGAGCATCACTCGGAATCGCCATTCTTTGGAGCCGCGGGCTTTGCAATTAGCACCTTGCTGCCTTCGGGGAGACCGTAAGAGCCTTCCGTAACGACCTGTTCGCCCACGCTGAGACCGCTGACTACTTGCGTTTCCGCCGCGTTACGAACGCCTGTTTTGACTATGGTCTGGTGCGCGTGCAAATCCTTTGTGATGACCATGACCGAGGTGCTTCCGTCAGGAGCAGTGACGATCGCGGAACTCGGAACGACCAGGGCATCCGGGACGGATTTGGCCACGATCTGCACTCCCACTGTGGCGCCGGGTTTTAGTTGCGATTTGAGATTTGGCGCTTCAACCCATACCTGAACGGTAGTGCTGTTGGGATCGAGCGCGGGGCTCACGACGGAGACCTTTGCGGGAACCTTTTCTGGATTTTCTCCGATAATCAGCCAAGCAGGATCGCCCACACGCAACTGCGCCGCCTGGTCCGGGGCGACATAAGCTCTCGCCACCACGCGCGAAAGGTCCATCACCGTCATCAACGGCATCCCCGCCGTGGCCATTTGTCCTTCATAAAGTGGCCGGTCCGTGACCGCGCCATCAATGGGGCTGCGGATCTCCGAATATTGAAGATTGGCCAGAGCCGCCTTGTACTGACCCTCTGCCGCAGCAAGTTGTCCGGAAGCCGTTTTCAGTGCGGCTTGCTTGCCGACCTTCTTCAACCCCTCTAGCCGAGCAACAGCAATTTCGTACTGATCGCTCGCTTGAATGAAGCTGACGTGCGCCTGTTCCATCAGGTTGCGCGAGATGGCTCCGGCTTGAAAGAGCTTCAACCGGCTTTCGTACACAAGCCGATTGGCCTCCATGGCTTGCTGCGTTTCCTTCACGTTCAATTGCGCGGTTTGGATCTCGGCAGGAACGTTTACTTCCGTACTGGTCGCATACGCTGCTTCGGCTTGTTCGTATGCGCCTTTGCCTTGCTGAACGGCTGCCTGCAGGTCGTGATTTTCCAGTCGGGCCAGCAATTGTCCCGCGTGGACGCGGCTGCCACGATTCACAAAGAATCTTTCTACAGGAGCGCTGATTTTCGGAACAATGGAGGCTTCACTTTTTGCGTAGAGTACAGCTTCGGTCGAGATCACGTCCTCTATCGACTTCTTTTCTACCGTCGCCGCCTGGACGGAGACCTCTGGCTCGGGCGTGGGCGGTTCTTTCCCCGAGCAGCCCACGATCATTCCCACACCCAGAATGCATACAATTCCCTTCTTGGGTGGGAACCTCAGCAGAGCCATCTTCAGAAGCTCCCCGTCAGAGTTTGCAGGATCGCCAGGGAATTCCGATAGCGGGCCTCCCCTGCGGCAAGGGTGTTGCGGGTGTCGGCCGCGGATGTTTGCGCGTCGAGGACCTGAAGAACTGTGGCCTCGCCCGCTTTATACTGCATGCTGACCAGTTTTAGATTCTGTTCTGCCAGTTCCACGGACCGCTGCAGGTTCGTCAACTGGTTCCGCGCGGTCTCGGCTTCTCCATAGTACGCATAAAGGTGGCTGAGCACCTGCCGCTGGGAAAAGGAGAGATTCAGCCGGGCCAGATTCTTTTGATCTTGCGCCTGGTGAAGCTGACTCCTGAGCTTGCCCCAGTCCCAAACTGGCAGGCTGAGAGAATAGGTGGCGAAGTATCCGAGATTGGATTGCAGAACTCCGGGGCGTGTCAGATTGTCACTATGGAGAGCAAATGCATTGGCCTCAATTCCGTAGTCAAAATCCACGGAGAGCGAGGGGAAAAAAGCGGATTTGGCCGCCGCTACATCGACTCCTGCAGAATGATACGCGGCCATTGCCGCGGCGAGTTCCGGATTGCGATCTTTCGCCAACTGTTCTACACGAGGAAACTCGGGGAGTTGCGGCGGACTGCCCAGGTCGTCGAGCACGCTGAAATTATCATTAAAGCTGGGGAAGAGCAGCACACCGAAATTGAGCTTGGCTTGCGCAACTGCAAGTTGCGCATCTCCGAGATTCCGCTGCGCCTGATTCACCTGCAATTCGAACCGAATCACGTCCGCATGTGCCACTTCGCCGCCTTGTTCAAGGGCCTGGCTGATTTCCAGAAAATGCCGAGCATCGGCCAGGCTCTCTTGCGCCGTTGCGTAAGCATGCTGTGCCACCAGCAAAAAGTAATAGTCTTGCGTCACCGTAACAACAAGGCTGCGCTTGGCCACCTCTTCGCCGGCTTTCGCGATAGCCTCTTCGTAGGCCGCTTTGCGGGGCCCGGCATTGATAAAGAAACTTCCCGGCATGGCCTGGCGAACGACCGCCCACGTTCGATAGACGTGTATGCCGTCATTGGTGACGTAACGACCAACCGGCGAAATTCCGTTGCCCTGGGTATTGAGATAGTCCATCTGGAAGGCCAGGGACGGCTTCATCGCTGCGCTGGCCTGCACATGATTCTCGTGGGCCATTTCCACCGCGACTACAGCTGCCTCGAACTGCGGGCTGTTTTCCTGAGCGCGTGCCAAAGCTTCTGTCAGGGATAAGGTGATCGGCGCTCCCGAACTTTCCGGCGCAGGGAGCACCACTGGAGGGCCAATCTGACCATGGGTTGCCTTGGGGTTGGGTGCGTCGGGAGCCTGCGCCACGGATCGAGGAGCCAGCCAGGTAGCCGACACCATCAGGCAACAGCTCACGGTCACGATTAACGCTCTAAGTCGTTTTGCCCTGGGATTCATGGAGTCACTGTTGGGAGCCGTACAAAATCAGGGAGTGCCCCTAGACCATAAAATATCCATCGCAAGATAAATGGACGATTAACTATGTAGTTTGAGGCGCTGACTCGGGAGGGGCAGGCAGGAACACCGTAAAGGTGCTTCCTACTTCATTTGAACTGCTCAACTCTAGGTATCCATGATGAACTTCGGCAATCCAACGGCTGATGGAAAGCCCCAATCCCGCGCCTCCTTCGATGTCCGTCCGGGACCTTGACTGGTCCGCGCGAAAGAAACGCTCGAAGACTCGAAGCCTGAGCTGCTCCGGAATACCAGGCCCGGTGTCGTTCACACTGATGGTATATTGCGAAGCCGCTCTGGCGCAGTGAACCGAAACCAACCCTCCCGCCGGGGTGTACTTGATCGCGTTGTCCACGAGGTTGACCAGCATGCGGCGAATCAACGTTTCGTCCGCGCGGATTGGCATTTCGCCCGGCGCCGAACATGTGAGCTTGATGTGCTTCGCCGCGGCCAGTGTTCTCATGTTTCGCGTACACTCCGAGACGAGTTCGTCCAGATAGAAATCCGCCGGAGCCAAACGATACTGGCCTGCATCCGCCCGCGCGAGGGTGAAGAGATCCTCGACGATGTGTTTGAGCCGCTTTGCCTCCGCAGCGAGGATACCAAGCGATTCGCGATACTCTTCGGACGAACGGCCGGGCTGCGAAAGGGCCACATCCGCCTCTCCGCAAAGGATGGCCACGGGAGTGCGCAGTTCGTGCGACGCGTCCGCTACAAATTTGCGCTGGCGCTCGAACGATTGGTCTAGCCGGTCCAGTAGGTCGTTGAACGAGTGAGCGAGGCGACCCAGTTCATCTTTATGGTTTTGAACCAGCAGGCGTTCGTGCAGGTTTGCCGATCCGATTCGATCCGCTTGCGCGCTCATCTCGACGACCGGTGACAGGCTTCGACGCGCCAGAAAGTAACCGCCGGCGCCGGCCAGAAGAATGCCCAGCGGAATCACGAGCGCGAAAGTTTCCAGCAGGCTTTCCAGAAACTCCTGTTCCTGTTGAAGCGACTGCAGGGCAACCAAAATCCATAGCTCGTTTTCGGCCTTGAAATGCCGCTCATACACGCGAAATAGCCTGCCGCGGAAATGCAGGGTACGAAATGTGTCCGTCTGCCGTGGAATGCGCCCCATCGAATCCAAGATATGCGGCAGGACGCCAGACGAGAATCCGGCTCTCGGAGAGAGGTCGCCCTCCGAAGACGCGAGAATGTTTCCCTGTTCGTCTTCCACCACGAATGTTGTATCGCGAAAGCTGTGCTCCGCGATTGCTGCAGTGATCGCCTCACGGAAGGCGTTCGGACCGGAATCAGCCTTGAGCTCGGCGCCAACTGTGGTGAGGAATGATTTGGAAAGTTCAACCAGCGAGGAATCCGTCCGCTTTATGAAGTTCCGTTTGAGGACCAGGTAGCCGGATAACGCCAGCACAATCAGGAGGCCGGCAAGCACGGCCGAATACCAGAGCGTCAGGCGCACTCGCACGGAGCTAGTCGTCATGATGATGGGTCCCGGAGTGGCCTGACTTGGATGCGTGTTCGTTCTGTTCGCTCAGAAGGTAGCCCGAGCCGCGCCGTGTGTGAAGTAGAGGTTTTGCGGCGCCTGCGTCAATTTTCCGGCGGAGCCGGTTAACATAGACTTCAATCAAATTGGAGAAAGGATCGAATTCCTCGTCCCAGACATGCTCCGCAATTTCCGCCCGACCCACGACGCGGCCCGCATTGCGCGCCAGAAATTCCAGCAGGCCATATTCCTTAGCGGTTAGCGCGATCCGGCGACCGGAGCGAAAGGCGTTCTGGCCGACGGTATCCACCACCAGGTCAGCGATCACGAATTGATTGGGGTGCAACTCTCCGGTGCGCCGCAGCAAAGCCCGCAGTCTGGCCAGAAGTTCCCGGAATTCGAACGGCTTGGTGAGGTAATCGTCCGCTCCATGATCCAAGCCCTGGACCCTGTCCTCAACGGCGTCTCGTGCCGTCAACATCAAGATTGGCATCCTCTGCCCGGATTTACGCAACTCCCGGCAAACGGTGAATCCATCTGGGGCAGGGATCATCACGTCGAGAATCGCAACATCGTACGTGTTGACAGCCGCCTGATACAATGCGTCCTCGCCCGAGGCGGCGACATCCACCGCGTAGGCTTGCTCGCGAAGTCCCTTCGCGACAAAGCGGACGATCCTGGGATCGTCTTCCACCAGCAACAGGCGCATGAAAGCATCATAATGCGGATTCGGAGTCCCAGGCCACGGAAGGATCTATGAAACTGCGCGTTCGTACATCGGGAATTTAGCTCCTGTTTATCTGCCGTGAGGTATGAACGGTTTAGTCTTGCCCGCTGTGGAAGGAAGGAGTCGAACCGACCCATGCGCTACCTTTCCCGCTTTGCCGTGCTGATCGTAGCTGTCTTGATGATCCTGGGGATGGTCCACGAGATTGCATCGAAGGAGGCTCCGCGCGAAGCCGGGGCGTCCGGCTATCGAGTGGTCAAGACCATTCCAGTCGGCGGGGATGATTGGTGGGATTACCTTGCGGTGGATAGTGCCGCCCGACGGGTCTACGTTTCGCATGGAACGCATGTAGTTGTGCTCGATGCGGATACCTACGCCGTTGTGGGAGACATTCCCGGCACCCAAGGTGTCCACGGTATCGCGTTCGCTCCTGAAATGGGCCGCGGCTTCATCAGTGATGGCCGCGCCAACGAAGTTACGATTTTCGATCTCAAGTCGCTGAAGACTCTGGGCACTGCGAAGGCGGGCACAAATCCCGACGCGATTGTCTACGACCCTTTCACCAAACGCGTCTTCACCATGAATGGCCACAGCCACGATATGACCGCGATCAATGCTTCCGATGGCGCTCTGATTGGCACCCTACCGCTGGAGGGAAAACCTGAATTTGCAGTGGCCGATGGCAAAGGCCACATTTACAACAATCTCGAGGATAAATCGGAGTTGCTCGAAATTGACGCTGCGAACCTGAAAATCCTTCATCGTTGGCCGCTCGCTCCGTGTGAATCTCCATCCGGCTTGGCTATGGACCTTGAGCGTCGCCGCCTTTTCTCCGGCTGCGAGAACAAACTGATGGCCGTAACGGATGCGGAAACGGGTAAAGTTGTCGCTACGCTGCCGATTGGCGAAGGTGTAGACGCGACAGCGTTCGATCCGGAAACCAGTCTTGCGTTCTCGTCGAACGGAGAGGGTACCCTGACCGTGATCCACGAAGATTCTGCAGGCAAATTCACTGTTGTTGACACCGTTCCGACCAGGAAGAGCGCTCGCACCATGGGGCTCGACGTGAAGACGCATAACATCTTCCTTTCCGCCGCGGATTTTGACCCTCCAGCGCCCGGGGAGCGGCGCGGAAAGATGAAGCCAAATTCCTTCGTGGTTCTCGTCGTCGCGAAACAATAGGGACGCGCCCTTGTTTCCAGTGATGATTGATGAGTTCGGACGGGGTGTTATGGCGTGATTTTCCCCGGACGTCACGGTTCCTTTGCGTACCTTTCTGTTCGGCTAACTCTTTGCGATTCCAAATAAAGGTGCTCTGTTCGAGCCGCAGACCGCCGAAACGGTAGGGAGCCCAGTAGTAGAGAATGGCGACGCGGATCTGGTGGCCTTCGAGAGCTATTTCGCTTCGACCCCGGAACCGCCGAAACGCATCCCGTTGGGGCTTCCGCTCAACGAGTATGACTGCGCCATGTTTTATACGTTCGTTTCGCGCAGCTACACGGACTATCCGGTCTAAACCGAGCCTGCCGCCTGGCTGCGGAGCACCCTCGGAGCTTCCCGCTACTCGGAAAGCTCCTTTTCTCCGCTAATCACGAAGCTGGTTCCGGCCACTGGCTCCGAAGTGCCCGGCTGCCCGCCTCCGATGGAGAGGGTATAGGATCCCGGAGAAATCAGGATTTTCGATTCGTCGGAGACGTGGCTGAGATCGCGTGGCTGCAACGTCAGGCTCACATGTTCGGTTTTCCCGGCTGCGATATGCACTCGCTCGAAACCGCGCAATGCGCGTAAAGGCACGCCGGACACCTTCGGAAACGTCAGATACGCCTGCACCACTTCATCGCCATCGCGATCGCTGATGTTCTTCACGTCAGCTTCGATCGTGAGCGGCTCTCCCGCGGTGAGCTTCTCGGCAGACAACTTGGCGTTGCTGTAGGTGAATTTCGAGTAGCTGAGCCCATAGCCGAAGGGAAAAAGGGGCGTGCCGCTAAAATAGCGGTAGGTGCGGTTGGCCATGTTGTAGTCGTCAAACGGAGGAAGCTGCTCCACACCCGTGTAGAAGGTGACCGGCAGCCGGCCGCCGGGATTGTTGACGCCGGCCAGGGTCTGCGCGACCGCCGCACCTCCTTCCTCGCCCGGGTACCAGGCTTCGAGCACGGCGTTGGCATGTTCCTTCGCCCAATTGACGCTAAGAGCGCTGCCGTTCATCAAGACGACAACAAGCGGCTTTCCCGTAGAGGCCAGCGCTTTCAGCAGGTCTTCCTCGGGTTTCGGCAGGTCGATGCTGGTGCGATCACCGCCCTTGAAGCCGTCTTCGCTGACCGCCATTTCCTCGCCTTCGAGTTCACTGGTGATTCCGACCACGGCCACGATCACGTCGGAATTATTCGCGGCGGCTATTGCCTCCGGCGAGGGTTGCGTCTCGCGCTTGGCCCAAACGAGTTTCGGATGTTCATTGACGCCGTTGCCAAGGCCATACTCGACTCTGATCGAGTATGCATGCCCCGCTTCCAAATTCGCGCGGCCAAGCTTGGTTTCGACGCCATTCGTGTGAAACGCCATGGCGACGGTCTTGTCGTCGAGTGAAACGCGCATGAAGCCCTGGCCCGTGATTCCAAAGTTGTATTCGCCGGTTTCCTTCGGAGTGAACGTCGCTTGCCAGCTGACGATCAGCAGTGGCGTGCCAGAAACCTCGGATGGCAGCGAACTGGCCATGCCGATCCCCGGCTCCACGCGGGAAACGATGGGATTGGGCAGCTTCCGCTCGCCGAGCAGCGCCAGCATGTCTCCTTGCGAATAATAGGTGGCGCGAACACCGGGCTTTCCGTCAACGGTCAGCAAATCTGTGGGCACGGGTGAGGCATCCTTGCTGAGAAAATTGGTACCCGAGACAAATTGCAACTGTGCCTTGGGAAATTCGGCGCGCATGCCCTCCGCCACGGAGACGATATGCGTCGGAATGCCGGTATAGTTGCCGAGTAGGTAGCGGGTCTGTTCGGCAAGAGGGCCGACGACGGCAATCTTGGTCCCTGAAGTACCCAGCGGTAGGGTGCCGTCGTTCTTCAGCAGCACCATGGATTCATTGGCAAGCTTCAGCGCCATCGCGCGATGTTGCGGACTGTCGAGGAGCTTTTCGTCAATGTTGGAGTAGGGATCCATCGCCGGTGGGTCGAACATCCCCAGCTTGATGCGCGCGGTGAACAGGCGCTTCAGCGCGATATCAATCTCGCTTTCCTTCAGGTAGCCCTCTTTGACCGCTTCGATGTACGGGGCGTAGTCGTGGTCGTCCTTCACCTTGGCCACGAAATCGATGCACTCGTTGTCCATGCCGCGCTTCAAACTGATGGCGGAGGCCTGCGGCTGACTGGGTTCGAAGCGGTGACCGTTAAAAATGTCGCGGACGGCGCCGCAGTCGGAAACGACGTAGCCCTGAAAGGCCCACTTGTCACGCAACTGGTCGACCAGCAGGAATTCATTAGCGCACGCGGGCTCACCGTTGATGGAGTTGTAGGCGCACATGACGGAACCTGCTTTGCCTTGCGTGACCGTCGCGCGAAACGCGGGCAGGTAGGTGTCGAGCATGTCGTGTTTGCTGACCGGCACATCGGCGGAGTGCCGCGTGGACTCCGGCCCGCTATGGACGGCGTAGTGCTTCGGCGTCGAAATCGTTCGATAGTATTTGGGGTTGTCGCCCTGCATGCCGGTGACGAAGGCCACGCCCATGTGCGCTGTCAGGAAAGGATCCTCGCCGTAGGTTTCCTGGCCGCGGCCCCAGCGGGGATCTCGAAAGATGTTGATGTTCGGCGCCCAGAAATCGAGTCCTTCGAAAATGTCGCTGTGCCCCGCGCGAACATCCTGGTCGTGCTTGATGCGCGCTTCGGTGCTGATGGCGATGGCCATGTGGTGAATACCCGGCGCGTCAAAGGTAGCCGCCAGTCCGATGGGCTCCGGGAATTCGGTGGTCCCATTTACCATCACGCCGTGCAGCGATTCGCTCCACCAGTCATACGCGGGAATTTTCAGCCGCGGAATGGCGCGAGCCTGATTCACCAACTGCGAGGCTTTTTCTTCCAGTGTCATGCGGGAAATCAGATCGTTCACGCGCTGCTCAACGGGCAGCGCAGGATTCAGATAAGGAGGCTCTTGAGCCGAAGTGGAAGACTGCGCCTTGAGCTGCGAAGAACCGAGTAACAAGCCGGCAAACAGGACAACGATTACTTTCCAGGAGCAGGAGATTCTTGTCATGAGTTCATTTCTCCTTGTTTGGGTCACACAAACCTTTCGGCGTTCCGACTCAGCCATGCTGGCAGAAGCCGATTAGAGCGATTAGCGATCTGTCTGAATCAATCCGGCAGGTCGAAGCATCCGGTGCGCGCCCCGGCAAGTCTCCCCGATTTGCGGGGTGAGCGTCAACAGAAGATGTGAAAAGTTCCCAATCGTGAACGTTAACGCAATTTGCGGGACTCGGATTAGAATCTCCTGTGGCACGTCGCTCGGAACGAACGACGGCGGTCGCCAGGCTTGCTGGACGGTTGCGGATTTCCAGGAAGGCGCTGATGAACAAGAGATTGTTACGCCGGAACGTTGTTCTGACGCTGCTCGCACTGCTCGCGCTGGCCGGACCGTCGCTTCCGCTCCCTGCGCCGGATTTGCAGCTTACTGCGAACGAAACGCTCGAAACGCACGGGTTGAGCATCTTCCTGTTTCACAGCCTCTATCACAGCGTCTTCGGCGATCAGAAAATGAGTGGCCTGGAGATTATTTTTCACGGGCAGCGCATTGCGACCAATGGGGACGTGCGCCTCTCCCCCACTCCGGCGCAGTGGGACCCCATTCCGCACTTCCAGTCGCGAACCAAGGGACCGCAACCCAATGAGATCTCCGCAAACCTCAGCTATCCCGATCGCGGGCTGGGCTACCACATCGAAGTGCAACCGGAACAGAACGGCATTCGCGTTGGCGTGCAGCTCGATCAACCTCTGCCTCAGGCGCTTGTAGGAAAAGCGGGCTTCAATCTGGAATTTTTGCCCACGGCGTATTTTGGAAAGGCGTACTTCGTCGGAGACAACACGGGAGTCTTTCCACGTCATCCGGATGGCCCGATGCAGCGCGAAGCGGACGGGTCCGCCGAACCCCGGGCGCTCGCGGAAGGACAGCAGATCGTGCTTTCTCCGGAAGATCCGTTCACGCGTGTTTCGATCCGTTCCGACAAAGAAGCAATTCAATTGTTCGATGGCCGCAACGTGGCACAAAACGGCTGGTTCGTGGTGCGCAGCCTGATTCCGGTAAATGCCACAAGAGACGTCGTGGTCTGGCACATTCAAGCGAAAGTCGTTCCAGGCTGGATGCGGCCCCCAGTCGTCGACTACAACCAGGTCGGCTACACACCGGCACGCAGCAAAGTCGCGGTCATCGAACTCGATCCGCTCTTTGACGCACCAAAGACGGCACGCGTTTTGCGCCTTGGCGCCAATGGAGAATACAAGGAGGTATTTCACGGCGAAGTCCGGGCCTGGGGGAAGTGGCTGCGCTATCAGTACGCGCGTTTCGATTTTTCGCCGGTGCGCGATCCCGGGATGTACGCGATCGAATACGCCGGCCACATCAACGGGCCGTTTGTGATTGCGAACAACGTGTACGACAAGATCTGGCGCCCCTCGCTGGACGTTTACATGGCGGAGCAGATGGACCACGTCAAGGTGCGCGAGGCGTACCGCATCTGGCATGGCGAGTCTCACATGGACGACGCGCGGCAAGCGCCAGTGAACTACACGCACTTCGACGGCTACGCCATGGGTCCTGCGACGGATACGCGGTTCTCTCCCAGCGAGCACATTCCGGGCATCAACGTGGGAGGCTGGTTCGATGCCGGTGATTTCGACTTGCGCACGCAGACTCAAACGCGCGTCATCACCGACCTGGTGCTGGCAAAGGAGGACTTCGCCGCCGACGGCGACGACACCAGCGTGGACGAGCAAGCGCGTTACGTGCAAATTCACAAGCCTGACGGACAACCGGACGTGGAGCAGCAGATACGCCACGGCGTCCTGCTCCTGCTGGCTCAGTACAAGGCGTTCGGGCACGCAATTCCCGGAATTATCGCACCCACGCTGGAGCAATACACACACTTGGGCGACGCGGCTTCGAAGACCGACGGCAGGATTTACAACGCGAAACTCGGGCCGCTCGAAACCGACGGCGACTATTCCGGGGTGCCGGACGATCGCTGGGCGTTCACCACGCACATCACGGCCTTAAACTATGATGCGGCTTCGGCGCTTGCGGCGGCGAGCCGGGGGCTTCACGGATTTGACGAGGCCCTGGCGAAAGAATGCCTGGACACGGCCACCCGCGTCTGGGAACAGGAGCACGAAAGCGCTCCCGTCGAGTTTCATTCCTTCAACACCACCGGCGGCGACTTGAAAGAAGAGGAGGTGAAAGCCGCCGTCGAACTTCTTTTGGCGACGCACGGCGGCGAAATTTACCGGAAACGGTTACAGGAGCTCATCCCGGTGATCAACGAACGCTTCTGGAGCCTCGGCTGGATCGCCGTGCGCGCGATCCCTTTGATGAATGCACAGTATAAGGAAGCGCTGGCCGGCGGTCTGCGCGCGCATCTCAGCAAGATGGACGAGATGCTTGCCAAGAATCCTTACGGCGTACCAATTGCGACAGGCACGTGGGGCGGATCGGGGCAAGCCGCCTATTTCGCGGTGCACATGTATTATCTGCACTGCGCGTTTCCTGAACTTGTGAGCGCAGACTACACCTTGCGCGGCCTGGATTACGTGCTGGGAGAGCACCCAGCCACGAATGTCTCGCTTGTCTCCACCGTTGGCACGCACTCAAAACTGATCGGCTACGGCAACAACCGAGCCGATTACACTTTTATCCCGGGGGGCATGGTGCCCGGCGTCACGATCATTCAGCCGGATTTTCCCGAACTGAGCGATGCCTGGCCGTTTCTGTGGTATGAGAATGAATATGTTTTGGATGCCGCGAGCGCGTTCATTCTGACGGCGAATGCAGGCGCCGCACTGGCAAAGTGAACGCCAAAACCCACGCGTCGACGCACATCGCAGGATGCCGAAGTGTGCGTCCGTGAAGCAGCGGCCGCCAGAAATGTTTAGGTTGCCGCCGAGTGCGCCTTCCAGGACGTCGCTCATTGGTTTACAATGGCGGGCGTTTTGACGCAGTTGAGTAAACGCTTTCTCAGGTTGTCAATTTCTGCGCTTCCCGTTCCGCACGGCCCTTTTTGGCCGCGAAACCCGGGTTGGCGGCCGAGTTCTGGAGAACATCGAATGCCCTTTATATCGGCAAATTCTTCCGCAGCGAAATCCCACTCCCCCCAGTCACTTCGATTCCCTGCCCCCGCACGGCCTACTATTTTCGCGCGAGCCGCCCTCCTGGTGGTCGCACTGATCGGCCTCAGCGCGGCCGCGCCGTTCGTCGCCGCGCAAAAAGTCGACCTGCGCGTTGACACCTCAAGGCCCGGTGTAAAAATCGACCGCAACATCTTCGGACAGTTCGCCGAGCATCTGGGCCACGGGATTTACGACGGTATCTGGGTCGGTCCCGGATCTTCCATTCCCAACACTCGCGGCATTCGCAACGACGTGGTCGCCGCGCTGCAGGCAATTAAGGTGCCGAACGTTCGCTGGCCAGGCGGCTGCTTCGCGGACGAATATCACTGGCGCAACGGCATCGGCTCTCCGCGCACGGTAACGCTCAATCCGAACTGGGGCGGGGTCGTTGAGCCCAATACCTTTGGAACGAACGAATTCATGGATTTCCTCGATCAGATTGGCGCGCAGGCCTACCTTTCCGTGAATGTCGGATCCGGCACGCCTCGCGAAGCGGCCGAGTGGCTGGAATACCTGACGACCAATCAGCCCACCACGCTGGCCAAGGAACGCGCCGCCAACGGCCATCCAGCCCCTTATGAAATCGGATTCCTCGGTATCGGAAATGAGAGTTGGGATTGCGGCGGCAACATGACGCCGGAGTTCTACCTGGATCAAATGAAGCGCTACACCCATTTCGTGCGGAATTTCAATCCCGATCAGCAGGACAAACACCAGATGCTCAAAATCGCGGTCGGCCCGGGCGGCAGCGAACCCCGCTGGACCGAGTGGACGGAAACCATTATGAAGGCTTACCAGCGGCACACGTGGAGTTGGGACATGGATGGCCTCTCCATGCACAACTACACCGTCGGCAACTGGCAGCACAAGTTTGCCTCCGTTGGATTTGGCGAGACGGAGTACAGCGAGATGCTCAAACTCACGCTGGGCATGGATGATTTGATCGACAGGCATTCACAGATCATGGACACCTACGACCCGCAGAAGAAAGTGGCGCTCGTCGTGGACGAGTGGGGAGCCTGGTATGCGCCGCTGCCCGGCAGCAATCCGGGATTCCTGGTCCAACAGAACAGCTTGCGCGACGCGATTCTCGCGGCGCTGAATCTGAACATTTTCGCGCGTCACGCGGATCGCGTGCGCATGGCCAACATCGCCCAAATGATCAACGTACTACAGTCGATGATCCTGACCGACAAAGAACAGATGGTCCTGACTCCCACCTACTACGTCTACAAAATGTACGTTCCCTTCCAGGACGCCAGCTTCATTCCGGTCACTTACGACCCCGGCGTGTACAAACATGGAGACGTCACACTGCCACGAGTTGACGCCATTGCCGCGAAGGATACGAATGGCAAGGTGTGGGTGGAACTCACCAACATTGATCCGAATCAGCCGGCAACCATCGAAATTAGCCTCGACGCCGGCACGGCCAAGTCCGCGGCCGGTGAGACGCTGACCGCGCCAGAGGTGGACAGCATCAACACCTTCGATGCACCGAACACGGTCGTGCCGAAGCCCGTCTCGGCAAAGCTGGAAAACGGCAAGCTTTCGCTGAAGCTGGAGCCCAAGTCCGTGACCGTAATTTCACTGGAAGAGTAACGTCCACTACTCCGCTTATCCTTAGGTACCCGCTGCATGTGGGTTGGAAATTCTTTGTGGAAGCTAATTGCGAGGTCGAAGCACTTACTCGGCGGATGTGAGCTGGTTGAAATTGTTCGGGGTGGAAGGGAGGCGACGTTGCGTGAGAAGATCAAGAACTGGCACTTAGCAATTCCGGCCTTACTGCTGTTGGCACTCCTAATCCCTCCTCCTACCTTTGCCCAAGGCCAAGCAGTTCACGCCACCATTGACGCTTCCAAAACCGGTGCCCCGATCTCGAAATATGTCTATGGACAATTCCTCGAGCATATCGGCGGGCTGGTGAACAACAATCTTTGGGCGGAGATGCTCGACGACCGGAAGTTCTATTATCCGATCACGTCGCATCCGCCCGCGGAACCTGCGGGGCCTGCCTGGAGACGAACCGCGTTGCGCCATTGGATTCCGATTGGCCCCGATGAGTTCGTAACCATGGATCCCGAGCATCCTTACGCCGGCGAACATTCGCCGTGGATCGCGCTAAGCCCGTCCGAGGCGCGCGGAATTCAGCAATCCGGGCTGGCGGTGCGAAAAGGGAAACTCTACGCGGGCCGCGTAGTCCTTGCGGGCTCTGCCGGAATCCCGGTGAAAGTGAGTCTGATCTGGGGCGATGCGGCGACGGATCGCGAAACCGTTGCTATCGGAAAGATTGGCGCAGAGTACGCCAAGTTTCCGCTGAAGTTTTCAGCGGGCGGTGACACGGATAACGCCCGGATTGAGATCTCCGGCACAGGAAACGGCTCCTTCCATATAGGGGCAGTTTCTCTGATGCCGGCGGGCAATGTGCAAGGGTTCCGTGCAGAAGTGATCGCCGCGCTGAAACAATTGCATTCCGGGTTGTACCGTTTTCCCGGCGGCAACTTTGTTTCCGGGTACGAGTGGCGCAATGCGGTCGGCGACCCGGATAAACGCCCACCCATATTCGATCCCGTCTGGCACGCGGTTCAGCCGAACGATGTGGGCATGGATGAATTTGTCACGCTGTGCCGGTTGCTGGATGTCGAACCTTACGTGACAGTCAACGGCGGATTCGGCGACGAGTGGTCCGCGGCCCAACTGGTTGAATATGCCAACGGAGCAAGCACCACCCCGATGGGAAAATGGCGCGCGGCCAACGGCCATCCGGAGCCCTACCACATCAAGTTTTGGGGAGTAGGCAACGAACCCTGGGGCGAGTGGCAACTTGGATTCATGCCCGTGGCGCAGTGGGAACTCAAACACGACCTGTTCGCGAAAGCGATGCGCCGTGTGGATCCGAGCATCAAGCTGATCGCCGCGGGTGCCATGCCGGACGCCATGACCGGTTCAAAGCAGGCAAAGCGCCTGGATGGCCAGATTGTTCCCGCGTATCTCTCGCCTGGGGACTGGAGCGGCAACTTGCTCGCCCATTGTCTCGACAATATGGACTACCTCAGCGAACATTTTTACTCCACGAGTGGGCAGCGCTTCGACATAGAAAAAGGGGAAAAAGTCAGCACCGGGCCGCAATCGCTGATCGAATGGGAACGCGCGCCGGCGACGCAAGTTCGAGTGAAATACGAGCACTATCAGGAGTACCTGAAACTCATTCCCGGCCTAAAGGCAAAGGCCGTACCCATCAGCCTTGACGAGTGGGCCTATATCGGCACGGCGCCGAATTCGTACAAGGTGGTGCCCGCCTATGCATGGGTCTTCCACGAAATGTTTCGCCATTCGGATCTGTACCAGTTGGGCGCGTTCACGTTTGCGACAGCGATGCTCAGCGAGGACAGAACCGCGGCGGTCCTGAGCCCCACCGGCCTTTTATTCAAAATGTATCGAGAACATTTCGGCACGATTCCGGTGGAGGTGTCCGGAGATTCGCCGCAGCCAAAGCCCATCTACCCTGCAGGCGGCGACCAGCCTAAGCTAAATCCTGGCAGCGATACCTACCCCCTGGATGTGAGCGCGGCCTTCAGCCAGGATCGCAAGACGCTCACGTTCGCGGTGCTGAATCCCTCGGATTCCGAACAGCGGCTGAACCTCAGCATCAACGGTGAGAAACTTGCCAACCAGGGGCATGTGTGGCGTTTGGCGCCGGCAAGGGTTGACGCGACCATAGCGGTTGGACAAGAACCGGAGGTCGAGATTCAAGAGCAGAATCTTGCTTCCGTGCCAGAGACGCTCGCCGTGCCGCCTTTCAGCGTCAGCATCTACGCATTTCCCGTGCAGTAGTTCAGCTTGGATGGGACTTTGCAGGTAATTCCGTTTGTGAAAGCCAACCTTTTGATGCATTCCTTCGAGAGAGGACTTCGATGAAAAATACAAGAGTGATTTCCATTTTTCTGCTCGCGGCGAGCCTGGCCCTGGCGTCTCGCCTCGCGGCCCAAGTCCAGACCGAAGTGCCCGCTCCGATCCCCGGTGCAAAGTCTGTCACCGTGGAACATATCAAGGTGCACAGCGCCGCGCTTGAAGGCAATTTAGAGGGCGATGCAGTCGATCGCGACGTCTTCGTTTTTCTCCCGCCAAGTTACGCCAAGGAAAAATCCCGGCGCTACCCGGTGGTCTATGCATTGCACGGTTACTCCATCGGAGCCGAACAGTGGACGCACGAGATCCACGTGCCACAGACGATCGAAGGTGCTTTCGGACAGGGTGCCAGGGAGATGATCGTGGTCTTACCCGATTCGAAGACCGTCCATAACGGTTCGATGTATTCGAGTTCAGTCACCACCGGCGATTTCGACCGATTTATCTCCCGCGATTTGGTCGCCTATATTGACGCTCACTATCGCACCATCCCCGGCCGCCTAAGCCGCGGTCTGGTTGGCCACTCGATGGGCGGCTACGGCGCAACCCGCATCGGGATGAAGCATTCCGAAGTGTTCGGAAGTCTCTATATCATGAGCCCCTGCTGCTTGTCCCCGCGAACAGCTGAATCGTTCAAACCGGAAGATGAAAAGGCGCTGGAGGCCGTAAAGACTCCCGAAGATTCGACGAAATTGGGGTTTTTTCAACGGGCGCAGCTTGCCACGGCGGCAGCCTGGTCGCCGGACCCGAAAAATCCGCCGCTCTATCTGGACCTACCCGTGAAGGACGGCGTCGTCCAGGAAGATGTTTTGGCAAAATGGACGGCGAATGCACCGCTTGCGTTTGTCGATCAGTACATCCGGAACCTGCGCGAGTATCGAGGCATCGGCATCGATGTCGGCGATCAAGATCACCTGAAAGACGACACAAGCAAGCTGCACGATGTTCTGGACAAATACGGGATTGCGAACAGGTTTGAAGTCTACTCGGGCACGCACACCAGTCGCGTGGCGGACCGTTTTCAGAACCATGTACTGCCCTTCTTCAGCCAAAACCTTTGCTTTGAGAAAAGCTGCCGATAGGCAGAAGCAGGAATTCAATCTTATGGAAACCGAGCCGTGCCTGTGGAACAAGAGAGACTTCCTCCTTATAAACGGCGGACCTCGACCCACGCGGCGTCAACCGCCGCTTTCACGAGCCGGCGGATTCTCCTGCCACTTCTCGGATCGCGTCTTCCAGAGTTGGATAAATCCTAGTCCGGTGTTCCGCTTCCACCAATTGGCGCGCATCTCCCCAAATGCGCCACTCCGTTTGCCGTCCGGCGCCGACCAGCGAGGCTCCATGGCTCCTGAGTTCGTCCGCAACTTCGATGACCGTGTGGAGGCCAGTCGCGTCAATCATCGTGATCGGAAGCATGTCCAATAGGACGCACTTCAAGGATGAACCCTGCTTGGCTGCGGCGGCCAAGATCGCCCGCTTGAAATAAGGAGCATTGAAAAACACAATCGGCGCATTGAAACGGGCGATCATCACCCCGGGAACAGTCGCCGCATCCGGATGGCGCTCGATCGAATGAAATCCGGAAAGGCCCGGCACTTTGCCCAATATTTCGAAGCTGGGCCGCGCCGTGAGCTGCACGAATCGAAGTATGGCTAGTATGACGGCGATCAAAATCGCGTGGATCGCTCCGACGGCCACGACACCCAAAGTCGCAACCAAGGACAGTGCAAACTCGCGCCGGTCTATCTTGTAGATGAGTTTCAGGCCTTCCAGGTCTACCAGCGAGAGGCCGGCCATTACCAGCACAGCGCCGAGCGCCGGAATCGGAACGTAGCGCAACGGTCCGGTCAGAAAAAGCAGGACTGCAGCGATGGTTCCCGCGGCCACCAAACCTGTCAACTGCGTTCGGCCACCCGTGGCATCGCTCATTGCCGTGCGAGAATCCGCGCCACTGACCGCGAAACCCTGCGACAGCGCCGACGCGATATTGGCCGCTCCCAATGCCGCGAATTCCTGGTCCGCGTCAATGTCGTAGCGGTTCTTCGAGGCAAAGCTCCGGGAGGTCAGCATCATGCTCGAAAATGTCACCAGCGCCAGTCCGGCCGCGCTTTCGAACAGCGGCGCCATCAGATCCGCCGAGAAGTGCGGGATCCGTATTGGCGGAAGGCCCGCGGGCACTTCCCCAACCACCTTCACTCCCAGAATATCGAGACTAAACAACCGGACGACAATGGCGGCCAGGACCATCGCAACGAGCGCGGCGGGAAGTTGTTTGAGAATTTTCGGGCTGATCAGTAAAACCGCAAAAGTGCCGAGTCCTATGGCCAGCGAGGTCCAATGGGTGAGTCCCAGCTTCGAAATGAATTCCACTAATCGAGGGATGATGCCACCCGACAAAATTGAATAGCCGAAGATTTTTCCAATCTGGCCGAGAATGATACTCAGGGCGACGCCGTGCAAAAACCCGATCAGAATGGGCTTCGACAAAAAGTCGGCCAGCGCTCCCAGCTTCAGGAATCTGGCGCCAATGCATAAGACTCCCGCGATAAACGCCAGCGTCACCGAAAGGGACAAATAGTGCTCCTGGTTGCCCGCAGCGAGCGGCGTGATCGCCGCGGTCACCAGCGCGCAGGTGGCTGCATCTGGTCCGATGATCAACTGCCGTGAAGTCCCGAAAATGGCATACGCAAAGAGCGGCAGGATGCTGGAATACAGGCCCACGGCCGGATTGAATCCCGCTAACTGCGCATAGGCGACTCCTACGGGCAGTGCAACAGCGGCAACTGAAAGGCCAGCAACCAGATCGTGAGGAAGATTCTTTCGATCGTAAGGAAATAGCAGCGCCAATCCAGGCGCAATCCGTCTCCACCTCCGATTTCCAGTAGAGCTGGTTTCAGCGGAGTCCCCCGAACGACTCACCTCAGTAGACCTCGGGAATGAATTTCCGGCCCTTGACGGTAGCCTGATCGTCGTAGCTTCCTTTGTCCTTGCGTTTTGGGAGCTTCACTTTCTCCCGCGGCGCCTTCTTGTAGGGAATCATGCTCAAGAAGTGAGTGATGCAGTTCAGGCGGGCTTTGCGCTTGTCATCCGAGCGGACTAAATGCCAGGGCGCATGCTTGCTGTCGGTGGCTTCCAGCATTTTGTCCCGCGCACGCGAGAATTCGTACCACTTGCGGAAGGATTCCAGATCCATTGGACTCAGCTTCCACTGGCGCAGCGGATCGCTGATGCGTGCTTCGAACCGCCGCTGCTGCTCTTTCTTTCCGACCTCGAGCCAATACTTGATTAGCTTGATGCCGGCATCCACGATATATTTCTCAACCTCCGGACAAATCTCCAGGAAATTGCGATATTGCTCGTCACTACAGAATCCCATCACGCGCTCGACGCCGGCCCGGTTGTACCAGCTACGGTCGAAAATCACGATTTCTCCCGCCGCGGGAAAATGCTGCATGTACCGCTGTATGTACATCTGGGACTTCTCGCGGTCGGACGGTGCGGGCAACGCAACCAGCCGAAATACGCGTGGACTCACCCGCTCCGTAATGGCGCGAATGGTGCCCCCTTTCCCGGCCGCATCGCGCCCCTCGAAAACGACGATGACGCGTAGCCCTTTGTACTTCACCCAATCCTGCAGAATGCACAGCTCCGCCTGAAGGCGGCGCAATTCCTTCTCGTATTCCTTGCGCTTGAGCCGGCCATTCTCTTCTTTCTCTTTTTTGTCTTTTTTACCCATCGAAAGAACTCCTTCTTATGGGAGGGAAATCCCATGGAGAATCCCTTAAGGATGGTTGGGCGGAACAGCGGAATCCAGCGGGCCGCAACCAAAATAACCAGCTATGGCTCCGTCTTGGCCTCTGCGGAATGATGTGGGCGAATGCCCCTGTGCATCCGCCGTATAGTTCCCCTGGAATCTTGCCCTATCTAACTACCATTGGGGATCGCAGGGCAAGTGACGTATGGAGACCGCACTTCCGCACGCAGGGCTAGCAGAGCAGTTCGCGGCTATTGGAGCATCTGGCAAAAGTGCCAGTCAGGAGGGATGTGGCTCGCCCGCGATGCAACGCACCGTATCCCGTGCTATCAGGAGTTCCTCATCTGTCGGAATTGCGTACGCATGCAGCTTGGAATCTGGCGTAGAAATTCGTAATTCTTTACCTACTGCCTCGGCGTTCTTGCTGGAATCGATCTTCAATCCAAACCACTCCAGACCCTCGCATATCCGCGCGCGGACATCCGGAGAGTTCTCGCCGATTCCCCCGGTGAAGACCACTGCGTCGGCGCCCCCCATGGCGGCAAGATACGCTCCAATATATTTTCTGGCCCGATAGCAAAAAATCTCGATCGCCAGGCGGACCCGCCGGTCATCGTGCTCTTTCAACTCCTGCTGCAGCACGCGCATGTCATTGGTCAATCCGGATATTCCCAAAAGTCCGGACTGTGTGTTCAGCATGCTTTCCACTTCATGCGTCGAGAGTCCTTCCTTTGTAGCAACCAGGTTCACGAGCGCCGGATCAACGTCGCCGGAGCGGGTTCCCATGACCAGTCCTTCCAGGGGGGTCATGCCCATCGAGGTATCCACCGGATTCCCACCGCGGATGGCCGCCGCAGAACAACCGTTCCCCAAGTGCAAGGTAATGATGTTGGTTTGCTCCCGCGTCAGGTTGCTCAGCACGCGGTAGCGATAGGCCACGTATCGGTGCGAAGTGCCATGAAAACCGTACCGGCGTAGATGATGCCGCCGATAAAGATGGTAGGGCACGGCATATACGTAGGCGTGCTCCGGCAGTGTGTGGTGAAACGACGTATCGAACACCGCCACCTGCGGCATTTTCGGCCCGAAAATCTTCCGGGTGGCGAGAATGCACTTCACATTGTTTGGATTGTGCAGCGGGGCCAGGTCGATACAGTCTTCAATTCCCTTCAGAACTTCGTCCGTGATAACCGCGGACTCCGAGAACGTCTCGCCGCCGTGGACCACCCGGTGTCCAACGGCATGGATATCCGCCGCGCTACGCACCTGCGTGATCCCCGAATTCTCCGACGCAATCCAGCGCACCAGAAAGTCCAGGGCGCCTGGCAGGTCCGTGAGAGGGGCGGTGAAGACGTTTCTCGGCTGCCTGGCGGTTTGCACCGTCACCACCGCCTCGCCCCCGATTCGCTCCACCACTCCCTTGCATAGGCGTTCGTCGGCATCCTGCCGGATGCGCTCGGTGTCGGTGGCGATCAATTGAAACTTCAGTGTCGAGCTTCCGGAGTTCAGTACGAGTACATTCATGATTCGGATGGGCGTCGCAAGTCGCGCTGATTAATAGGGCCAGGTCCAGGCCGCGACGTCCGGCTTGTCGATGCCATTCTCGTGCGCGTAGTTTACGCACTCGATTTGCAGGTTGCGGAACTTTTCCTTCGCGTGGCCACCGATTTTCCGCAGCTTGGGTACCCGGTCAATCGCGTCAATCGCCAGGCTGAAACGGTCGATCTCGTTCTCGATGGCCAGTTCCAGCGGCGTGTTGATATTCCCCTTTTCCTTGTATCCGCGGACGTGGAAATTCTCATGATTGGTCCGGCGGTAAGCCAGGCGGTGGATCAGCCAGGGATATCCGTGGAAATTGAAAATCACCGGCTTGTCCTCGGTGAAGAGTGAATCGAAGTCGCGATCCGAAAGCCCATGTGGATGATCCTTGCTCGGTTGCATCTTGAAAAGATCCACCACATTGACATACCGAATCTTAAGCTCCCGAAATTCCTCGCGTAGCAGGGCGATGGCCGCCAGGGTCTCCTGCGTGGGGACATCTCCGGCCGAGGCCATCACCAGATCCGGCTCCGATCCTTGATCGTTGCACGCCTTTTCCCACATGCCAATGCCTTTGGTGCAGTGGACGATCGCTTCGTCCATGGTCATGTATTGCAGGTGCATCTGCTTGTCGCACACGATTACATTTACGTAGTTTTCGCTGCGCAGGCAGTGATCCGCCACGGAGAGCAGCGAGTTGATGTCTGGTGGCAGGTAGATTCGGGTCACTTCGGCGCTCTTGTTCACCACAACGTCCAGAAAGCCAGGATCCTGGTGCGTAAAACCGTTGTGATCCTGCCGCCACACGGTCGAGGTAATTAACAGGTTCAGCGAAGCGATGTTTTCGCGCCATGGCAGGCGATTGCAGATGGAGAGCCACTTCGCGTGCTGATTGAACATCGAGTCAATCACATGCACGAACGATTCGTAGGAAGAGATGAACCCGTGGCGACCCGTGAGCAGATATCCTTCGAGCATACCTTCCATCGTGTGCTCGCTGAGCATCTCGATCACGCGCCCGTCTTTGGCCAGCTCGCCCCCGTCCATGTCCTCTGGAAAATATTGCGCGATCCAGAATTTCTTGCTGACTTGATAGATGGCGTCCAGCTTGTTGGAGGTGTTTTCATCCGGACCGAAGACGCGGAAATTCTTCATGTTGGCGTTCATGACGTCCCGCAGGAAAACGCCCAGTGGCCGCGTATTTTCCGCGCGAACCGTCCCGGGCTTTTCGAGCCGCAGTCCATACTCGCGGAAGTCCGGCAAACGCAGATCACGTTTCAGACTGCCGCCGTTCGCATGGGGATTCGATCCCATGCGTCGGTTGCCGGCTGGGACAAGTTGCTTGAGTTCCGGAAGCAATGTGCCGTTCTGGTCGAAGAACTCCTCCGTCTTGTAGCTCCGCATCCAGGTTTCCAGCTCGCGCAACCTCTCGGGATTCGTTTTCACATCCGCCAAGGGAACCTGGTGAGCCCTCCAGAATCCTTCCAGCTTGTGGCCACCCACTCCTGCGGGTGCGGTCCAGCCCTTCGGCGAGCGCAACACGATCATCGGCCAGCGTGGGCGGTCCGCGGTGCCGGACACGCGCGCGTCCTTCTGAATCCTTCGAATTTCCTGGACGCAGTGCTCGGTCGTGGCCGCCATCGCCTGGTGCATCGTCTCGTGGTCGGAACCTTCCACGAAGTACGGCGTCCAACCGTAGCCGCGAAGTAGGCTTTCGAGTTCCTCATGCGTGATGCGAGCCAACAATGTGGGATTGTTGATCTTGTAACCGTTCAGGTGAAGGATGGGCAGCACCGCGCCGTCCCGAACGGGATTCAGGAATTTGTTGAGATGCCAGGAAGTCGCCAGCGGGCCCGTCTCCGACTCGCCGTCGCCCACCACCGCTGCCACGATCAGATCTGGATTATCAAATGCCGCACCGCAGGCGTGGGACAATACGTATCCCAACTCGCCGCCTTCGTGAATTGAACCCGGGGTCTCCGGCGTGCAATGGCTGCCGATTCCGCCCGGGAAGGAAAACTGCTTGAAGAATTCGCGCAGGCCCTCTTCGTCTTCTCCCTTCTCGGGATAAATCTCCGAATACGACCCTTCCAGGTAGACCGGGGCCAGAACACCCGGCGCGCCGTGTCCCGGCCCGGCAAGGAAAATCATGTCGAGGTCGAACTTCTTAATCAGACGCGTCAAATGGATATAGCAGAACGCGAGTCCTGGGCTGGATCCCCAGTGCCCCAGCAGGCGATTTTTAATGTGCTCAGGCTTCAGCGGCTCCCGCAGCAGCGGGTTCTCCTGGAGATAGAGCATTCCCAAAATGAGGTAGTTGCAGGCCCGCCAGAATGCGTCAACGCGACGCAATTCTTCCGCACTCAGCGGGGCTCCGGGTACCGTGGAGCGAGCTTTTCCGAATGCACTCAGGTCTTGCGGGGGATGGGCCTCGGCCATTGCTGTGCTCGACATCTGTGGCCTCCTATCATCAATGCGGATTTCACCCGGTGAGGTGTGGTGGAAGTCGAGGTCCTTGCTCGTGGCGGGGCGGTGGCTACAAACGGGTGCCTTCTGCTTCCGTTGCCATGTTGACCTATCGTCCCAACCAGCGGGCTTCGCAGGAAGAGCCGCGGCCGGAGACACGTTCAGTCTAACCCGCTAGTGTTCCAAATGCGCTAAAATGTGGCAAGGTCTCCGGTCACACCCTGAACCACCCCCAACGCGGACCGCGCGAATTGGGGCGACGCTCCTACTGGACCACCACTTTCCCGGTCATTTTCGGATGAATCGAACAAAAATAAGAATACGTGCCTGCCTTGGAAAACAGATGGGAATAATTGTCGTCGGTATCGAGAGCCTTTGACTTGAAGGTGCTCAGGTCGTCGCTGACGACGGTATGCGGAATGTCATCGTAGTTTACCCACTCCACGGTAGTCCCGGCGGGAACTGTGAGAGTTGGCGGTGTAAATGTGAAGTTGTCAATTTTCACTTGAACAGAACTGCCAGCCGCTTTCGGACGCGCATTTACCCAAGGCAATGTTGCGAACATTCCAGCGGCCACGGCGAATACACAGGTTGCCAACGCCCACTTCATACTCGCATTCATAATTGAATCTCTCCTTTTCTCATTTTCTCGATTTCAGTAGCTCTGCCCGATGGCTGCTTCCGAACTGTTGGCCTCGCTCAGTTTTGTATCCACGATGGCCAACGCATGGTTCCTTCGCACAAATCGCACGTCCGTGATTCCCAGCAAGTTCCGCAATTCATCCGCCGGCACTCTCATCGGACCCGGTGAATCTGCTTTCCCAGGTTGTGGCTGAGGAAACGCGGTGGACGCGGCGGTATGAAACGTGACATTGCCCTCCACTTTTTGCATCGTCTGGTGAATATGCCCGTTCAGAACAGTGACGGACCCGAAGCGCTTCAGATATCCGAGGGCCTGGGCGCTGTCCTCGGTTCCCCAGCCCCACTGCGGATAGACGCTCCAGAGAGGAATGTGCGCAAACACAATGATGGGCGTGCTCGCCGTGTGCCCGTTCAGATCCTTTTCCAGCCATTCGAGCTGATCGTTGCCGAGCGTTCCCAGCCCTCCCGCTTTCAGGTTGAGCACATTCACCAGGCCGACGAAGTGCACGCCCCTGACGTCGAAGCTGTACCACCCGCCGCCATTTGTGCCTTTGCCATAACGTTCCAGGTATTGCTTCCCGTCGTCGCCAATCGCGTCGTGCTCCCCCGGAACGTAATGGACCTGCTTGGCCACGGACCCTTTCAGAATCTGGTCCACGGTGTCAAATTCTTCGGCCTTCGCGAGATGGCTAATGTCTCCCGTGTGGAGAAGAAATTCCGGTGGAGTCTTCAACAAGTTGATCTTTTCGACCGATGCCTTTAGGGTGGCGACAACGTCCGTATTCGCGGGCTTATTGAAACCCATGTGCGTGTCGCTGATTTGCGCGAAGCTCAGTCCGCCCTTCATCGCCGCCGGATGGCGCTTCCCGATTTCGCTCAAACTATAGGAGCTCAGAACGCCGCCGTTCACGACACAGAGAGTGCCGGTCCCGGCCCAGGCCATGCACTTCAAAAACCCGCGCCGGTCAATCCCATCGTGATTGTGGTCATATAGAATTTCGTCCTTTAATGGCTTGCCCATCCCAGTTTCTCCTTTCGATTTTGCGCAGCCCGCGTCCAGGCGATGGCGGATTCGTGCCCGCCCGGTTAGGGCAGCGCCCCCCAGCAGAGAATGGAAACCAGCCCGTACGGCCCGTGGACGCGTTCTCTCTGTTAGACCCGGCGCACCCGCGCTTTATTCCGGAGTGCGCGCCGGGCTTCGAAAATTTCTTTTTGCGCGTTGATGGTTGTCCGGGAATAAAATCGAGCCCTCGCGCGTTATGCAGGTGAAGGGCGGAGAAACGTTGAAGGGTTTAGGGGAAGAGGAACGAGCCCGGTTCGAAGCCAGCGTGTTGCCGCATCTGGACGCCTGCTTCAACCTGGCGCGCTGGCTGCTTCGCAACCGTTCGGACGCGGAAGATGTAGCTCAGGACGCTATGCTGCGTGCCTACCGCGCTTTTGCCTCGTTTCGTTCCGGAAATGCACGCGCATGGCTGTTGCAGATCGTCCGCAATGCCTGTTTCACCCGGTTGCGCCAGAACCTTGGCGATGAGAGATTCACAGAGTTCGACGAAACCTCTGTGCCACAGGAAAGCGAAAATCCCGAGGCTCTGGCCATTTTCAGCTCCAATCGCGAACAAATCGCACGCGCCCTGGAAACACTTCCCGCGTCCTTTCGAGAGATTCTCGTCTTACGTGAACTGGAAGGTTGCTCGTACAAGGAAATTTCCGAAATCACTTCCCGCCCTCTCGGGACAGTCATGTCCGCGCTGGCGCGTGCCCGCCGGCAATTGCGCAAAGAACTCTCATCTGTGATGCCAAAGGAGGCTCGCCGTGCCCTGTGAGCTTTCCCAAAATCAACTTCATGGTTACCTGGATGCAGAACTCGGGGCATCCGGCGCCATGATATTCGAGACCCATCTCGAATCCTGCGCGGATTGCAAACGGGTCCTCGCCGCGGAAGCGGTTCTTCGCGCTTCCTTGCAAGAGGCTGCGCTCTACGAACGCGCTCCCCACTCGCTTCGGGATTCCGTGTACCGTCTCGCCGTGGGCCAGATTCCTTCAACTTCGCCTTCCCGGAATCTCTTTTTCCGTTGGCATTGGCTCGCGGCCGCGGTGGCACTTGCTCTTCTGGTCTTTCTGGGCTGGCGGGAATTCGACCGCGCGCCGCAACCCTCGTCCACGGGGCTCATGGCTTCCGCCTTGGTGGACGCCCACCTCCGCTCGCTCCAACCCGGCCATCTCACTGACGTCGAGTCGACCGATCAGCACACGGTTAAGCCCTGGTTCGATGGCAGGCTCGACTTTTCCCCTCCCGTCCATGACTTCGCTGGAGATGGATTCCCGCTGCTCGGGGGACGTCTCGACATCGTGCAAGGCCGCACCGTCGCGGCCCTCGTCTACGGCCGCCGCAAGCACCTCATTAATGTCTTTGTCGCGAGAGCTTTCCCCGGCGCTGCGCGGGATGGGGCAGGTAGCCAGCAGGGTTATCAGTGGCTCGCATGGCAAAAAGACGGCTTCTGGTTCTGCGCCGTCTCCGACATTTCTTCTCCGGAGCTCCTCCAACTGCAGCGGCTCATCCAAGGGCAGTAGACGCTCGGTAACTCCACTGCCTTCCTCCAGTTTCAGTCTTTAACATAACCGTAACTTGACATCCAACTCTTCTACATATATGAACGGGAGGATTTTTTACCGGAATGCCGGGCTCAGGACAGGCTTTCCCGCCTTTGCGGGCATGCCGCCGCCCCGTGCTCTGCCGACCAGGTCCTTTTCCTCGGCGGAGTCCACCCGGCTGCTGGTTTCGAAAAATAGACGGTCCAAACTCGGTTGCTCTACCCAGGGGGGGCACTATGGCCACGAATTCCTCGGCTATGACCGGTGGAACACTCGCAGAGTACGGCATTTGGCGCGTAATCTCGGCTTCTGCCGTCGGCACGATGATCGAGTGGTACGACTTCTACATTTTCGGCAGCCTTGCGGCAATCCTTTCCCCGAAGTTCTATCCTCCCGGCAACCAGACGTTCGCGTACATCGCGTACCTCGCCACTTTTGCCGTCGGCTTCCTCGTCCGCCCCTTCGGAGCGCTCTTCTTTGGCCGCATCGGCGATATCGTTGGCCGCAAGTACGCCTTTATCGTCACGTTGAGCATCATGGGTGGCGCGACCGCCTTGATCGGCATACTCCCGACCTACGCCACGGCCGGCTGGTTTTCCCCCATTACCTTGCTGGTCATCCGGGTCCTGCAAGGGTTGGCGCTCGGCGGTGAGTACGGCGGTGCGGCCATCTACGTCGCGGAACACGTTCCTGACGGCAAGCGCGGCTTCTACACCAGCTTCATCCAGATCACGGCCACGCTGGGCCTTTTCGTTTCTCTCCTGGTCATATTGGGCACGCAGTCCTCGATGAGCAAGGAAGATTTCGCCGGCTGGGGTTGGCGCATTCCCTTCCTGCTCTCCCTCGTGCTGGTTACCATCTCTCTCTACATTCGCCTGAAGATGCGCGAATCGCCCATCTTCTCGCAATTGAAGAGCTCCGGCATGACCTCCGCCAAGCCGCTCACCGAAGCTTTCACCGTTTGGGACAATCTGAAGCGCGTGCTGATTTCCCTGTTTGGCGCCACGGCCGGTCAAGGCGTGATCTGGTACACGGGTCAGTTTTATGCCCTGTTTTACATGCAGACCGTGCTCAAGGTGAACGCAAAAACTTCCAACATAGTCATTGCGATCGCGCTGCTCTTCGCGATGCCCTTCTTCACCGTGTTCGGCGCGCTCTCGGACCGCATCGGCCGCAAGTGGCTCATGATGGCCGCCTGCCTGCTTGCCATCGTCACTTACTTTCCCATCTACCACTCCATGGAAGCCGCCGCCGGTAACAAGATCAACGGACTCACTTCCGCCAAGAATAAAGTGACCGGAGCCATCAGCCTGACCGCGCTCACGACGGATCCCGCCACTGGCCAGCAGGTGCCGGCAAAGGAGGCATCCAACCCGAACATTCCCAAGCTGGTCTTGCTTGTTTTCATTCAGGTAATTTATGTCTGCATGATTTATGGTCCCATCGCCGCCTATCTCGTCGAAGCCTTCCCCGCAAAAATCCGGTATACGGCGCTGTCCCTGCCCTATCACATAGGAAACGGCGTATTCGGCGGCCTATTGCCGCTCATAGGCTTATGGCTTTGCGCGCGTACCGGCAACATCTATGCCGGTTTGTACTACCCGATGATCGTGGCGGCCATCACGCTCGTGCTCGGCTCCCTATTCTTGAAGGAGACGCACGGCACGCTAATCTGGGCCGAATATGACCAAGCCAAGAAAACCTGAACCGCTATTGCGCCACTATCTGTCAATTCGGAATTCTTTTCCACAATTGACGTGTGGCTCGCCGAAGTAGCATCATTTCCCTCTCGGGCGGTTCTTGGGCCATCGGGTAGGAGGCCCCACCCGTTCATCCGCATCGTGCCGCTCCGCGCGCGCTGTCCTTTGCGATTGCAGTCTGGAGTCTTAACTTTCTAAGGGAGTTGCTGCCGTGCCGAAGACCCTCGCGAAAAAGCCTGCTGCAAGAAACTCCAAATCGAACAAACCGGGCCTCACCGAAGCCCAGATCGCCGTCCACTGGAAAGAGGAAGATTACATCCGGCCTCCGGCGCGCTTCATTGCTCAGGCCTACCTCAACGATCCCCACATCGTCGAACGCTTCAGCGAAAAGAATTTTCCCGAGTGCTTCCGCGAATACGCCGAACTGCTGCATTGGGACCAGTATTGGCACACTACGCTGGACACCAATCATCCGCCCTTCTGGAAGTGGTTCGTTGGCGGAAAGCTCAACGCCAGCTACAACTGCGTGGATCGGCACCTCACAAAATATAAGAACAAGGCCGCGCTGATCTTTGTCCCCGAGCCCGAGGACGAGAGCCACATCGTAATCACGTTTCAGGAACTCTCGCGCCGCGTGAATGAAGTGGCCGCCTTGCTGCGCGATTTCGCGGGCCTCCACAAGGGCGATCGCGTCACCATTCACATGCCCATGATTCCGGAACTCCCCATCACCATGCTGGCTTGCGCCCGCCTGGGCGTGATCCATTCGGTGGTTTTCGGGGGCTTTTCCGGGGAAGCCTGCGGTCTGCGCGCCGCCGATTCCGGCAGTCGCGTCCTGATTTATGCCGACGGCTATCATCGTAACGGCCGCTGGATTGACCACAAAGCCAGCGCGGATATCGCCGTCGAGACCGCAAAGAAAGAGGGGCAGCAGATCGACAAAGTCCTCATCTGGCGCCGCTACCCTCACAAATATTCGTCCGACACGCCCATGATCCTGGAGCGCGATTTCTTCATGAACGATGTGCTCAAGGACTACCAGAACCACGTCGTCGAGCCCGTCTCCATGGACTCCGAGGATCCGCTCTTCCTCATGTATACCAGCGGCACCACCGGCAAACCCAAGGGCTGCCAGCACCGCACGGGTGGCTACCTTGCCTATGTCACCGGAACTTCCAAATTTTACCAGGACATTCACCCCGAGGACGTCTATTGGTGCATGGCCGACATCGGCTGGATCACCGGCCACTCCTATATTGTCTACGGGCCGCTGGCTCTCGGCGCCACCAGCGTTCTCTATGAAGGCGTGCCGCAGTTCCCCGACGCCGGCCGCCCCTGGCGCATCGCTGAGCGCCTCGACGTCAACATTTTCCATACCTCGCCCACCGCGATTCGTATGCTGCGCAAAGCCGGCGCCGACGAACCCAAGAAGCATGCCTACCGCTTCAAGCACATGACTACTGTTGGCGAGCCGATTGAACCCGAAGTCTGGCGCTGGTATCACGAAGTGGTCGGCAAGGGTGAAGCCGTAATCGTGGACACCTGGTGGCAAACGGAAACCGGCGGCTTCCTGTGCACCACGAAGCCCGCATTGGATGCCATGAAGCCGGGCAGCGCCGGCCCCGCATGCCTCGGCATTTACCCGGTCATCTGGGACGAGAACGGCAGGGAAGTCGAGGCCAAGGCCCATGCGGCCGGCAACATCTGCATCCGCAATCCCTGGCCAGGCATCATGCAGACGATCTGGGGAGACCCGCAGCGCTTTGTTAACAATTATTACAAGAAGTACAACACGAATCCCCACAGCAAAGATTGGCATGACTGGCCCTACTACGCAGCCGACGGCGCCGTGCTCGCTCCCGACGGCTTCTACCGCATTCTCGGCCGCGTGGACGACGTAATCAACGTCGCCGGCCATCGCCTCGGCACCAAGGAACTCGAATCCGCGTGCCTGACCGTGCCGGAAATCGCCGAAGCCGCTGTAGTTCCTGTGGTCGACGAGATCAAGGGTCGCGTGCCGGAAATCTACGTTTCGCTGAAGCCCGGTATCCGCTCGAACCGTGCGGTCACTGAGAAGCTCGTCGCCACCATCGAAACCATGATCGGCAAAATCGCCCGGCCCAAGCGCGTTCACATCGTTCCCGATATGCCCAAAACGCGTTCGGGCAAGATCATGCGCCGCGTTCTGGCCGCCATCTCCAATCGTATGGACACCGGCGACATCACCACGCTGGCCAATCCCGATATCGTCGAGCAGGTTCGGCAGGTTGTGCAGGGTCGCGAGCGTGGTCCCCTGAACGAGGGCCCCGAGGACATCAAACTCTTCGGCGACGAGCGTTAAAATTGTGCCTAGATTATTGAGGTTGTGCAGGACTCTGCGCCGCCCCACAGCTCTGCAGCGTCGCTGACAGCACATCCGGGTCGAACTGCGCTTCCCGCCAGCCCTGCGTCGCGCAAACTTGCCTGGCCTCCAGCCCCAGCGCGCCGCGGAAGTCCGCCCCCTCGACCCGCGCTCCATCCAGTTTTGCCTGTCTTAGGACCGCCGCCGGAAACGAAGCTCCACGCAGATCCGCCTTGCTCAGATCGGCCTCCAGGAAAATCGTTCCTTTCGCCACAGCGCCAGTCAGATTCACCCCAATTAGTTTGGCGGCGGATAGGTCGGTCTGCTCCAGGGTGGCCAGCGACAGGACCGCTCCTTCCAGCTTCACATCGCGCAAGTCCGCGTGCCCCAGGTTCGCGCGCAACAGGTTCGCCTGGCGCAGAATCACTGCGTAGAGAGTGGCGTGCTCGAAATTCGCCGTCGTCAGCATCGCTCCTTCCAGGTTCGCGAACGACAAATCCGCGCTCCGGAAATCCGCACCTTCCAGCTTTGCCCCTGCCACGTTGGCCGAAACCAGGCTCGCCTTCGCCGCATGCATGCGATCCAGGCTGGCCCCGCGCAGCGTCGCTTCCCGCAGGTTGGCCCCGGTGAAGTCCGCTTCGGAAAGGCTCGCGCCTTCGAGATTCGCTTTCCACATGCGCGCGCCCGCGAATTGCGATCGGTATCCCCGGGAATACCGCAGATCGATCTCGTTGAGTCGCGGACCGTTCGCCGTATCGCCCTCGCCGCCGCGCGTCGCCGCGCCATTCGAAATGTTTTCTTCCGTCACGTCCGCGTAGGGCCGGTAGCCGAGCGCCTGAAACGCCGTTGCGGCCCAACGTCTCGGATCCTCGCGCTTGATATCCGGCCGTGCGCTGGCGCCCGCCGGCAATCCCCGGATCACTCCCATTGAAAGTAGAAAAACCACTGCGCCCAAGGCCAGCGGCACGCGAAAGGCGGCAAACACGTCGTGCAGGAACTGCTTTGTGCTCTCGTCCGTCCAGTCTCCCGGCCGCAGCACGCGCGCTACCACCCGCGGCATAGTGCACGCCGCCCCACACGCGAGCGTGAGCAGGATCACCTGCAACAAGGTCCCGCGATAATCCTGCATCACCAGGTACCGCACCCAGAACACGAACAGCATCGCGGGCACGGCCCAATACGCCAGCAATTTGGACAGCACGCATTCCACCATCGTCAGGGGCGACTTCGGATCGCGCGTCCACCGCAAGTACGGCCGTATCGGTCCCATCAGGTACCACGATCCGTCCTTCTCCGGTGTCTGTCCGTCGGGAAACACCGCAGGCAGCGCGCTCATGCTGCCCCAGAGCCGCAGCAACAAAAATTGCAATCGCACGTAGAGCACCACCAGCAGCAGCGGCGCCCCCAGGTAAAATCCCTGCAGCGGCAGGAAGTTTGGAAGCTGCGGTACCACCATCGCCGATTCGTTCAGCAACAACCGCACGTCCCGCGTTAGCGCGATCAACCCGCAGGCCACAACGCAAAATCCCATCAGCAAGAGATAAAACTGCCGCGCCGATTGCGTGATCTGCCCGATGGTCTTCCCACCGTCGAGTTCGCCAACCGCCTCGGGCAGCGTGGCGTCGAAAAGATTCGTTCCGCCCAAGCGTCCGGCCCACAGACCCTGGGCGCCATAAAGGTTTGCGCCCATCATATTGGCACCGGCAAACTCGGTGCCCAAAAGGTTGGTGTCGCGAAGATCGGCCTCCACCAGGCTCGCCCCGCGCAGATTCGCCATGGATAGGTCTGCTCCGCGCAGGTTGACCTTCGCCATCTCCGCGCCTTGCAGATTTACCCCCGTCAAATCTGCGTCGCAGAGGTTCGCGCCGGCAAAGTCGCCCTGGATTCCTTCTTTCCCGCCGGATTCTACCCACAGCCTGTGTTGATCCAGGGCCTCTGCAACCGCCAGAAGTTCTGTCCGCAGGTCGCGCGCTTCTTCCGCCGTCAAATTCTCCGGCCGCATAAACCCGATCATTTCGGACGGCAGGCTGGGGCTAGGTTCCCGCGGCTCATAGTCCTTTTCTTCTTCTCCCGCCGCTACTTCTACTGCCTCCTTCGGTGCTCCTTTTCGTTCCGCTGTTACTTCCTTGACTTTTTCGATGGCCGGCGATTCGCTGGCCGCTGCCGTTTTCTCATCAATCGGTTCTTCTCCAAAGAATGCCGCCGCCACGCGCGCGGCCTCACTGTCGTTTTCTGCAGCCGTTGCCTTGAACTCGGCGTTTTCCTCACCCACGTCGCTGCCGGATTCACTCACATTCTCTTCGGCTTTGCCCCGGCTCTCCGCCTCATGCTTCCCCAACATGGCCGCAAGCTCGCGCATGGCGGCAACTTTGGCTTGCGCGGCGCTTTCCTCCGCCGCCCTCTTCAGCTCTTCGCTCATCTGTTCGTCGATTAGCCCCAGGATTTGCGCTTCCGTGCGTGGATCGGTCGGAATACCGCCATATTCCGCAAGCTCCTGCGGCGTCGCCAGGCGTTCGCTGCCTTTTCGTCTATGAAAATCTGGCCAGTTCATCGTCGCGCGCGCCGGCCCCCGGCGCAGGCTTCTTTCGGTTCGCCGCAATATCGGAAGGCCGCAACTCAAGCCATGGGCGGGATGCCCCATCATCCCTCAGCGTTCCTGTGGAAATCCCCTGCCCCAAGGTACAGGCGTGCCTTACCCGCCATTCTGGACCTCGGCCAGAACCGCCAAAGCCCGATTCAATGCAACCTTCAGTGGCTGGTCTATCAAACTGGATGGACTATCTGTGGGTCACCGAGGTGAGGAGAAAAGTGGGCAAAACTGGAATGCGCAGCAAACGGCCGCCGCAGCTCCCTGTTTTCTATTCGCTGCTCGCTGCCAAGCAATCATGCCGGGGCGCTCCGCTGAGGGGCCGAGGCACCCCGGCTATTCCCGCCCGCCTCCGCAGTGAGCGAGCAAGGAACTTGTACGGCAACTCGTTCGGGCGATGCTCCGTGGTCTAGCTTTCTTCGCTGCCGCGCAGGAACTCGTAACGTTCGATCGCTGCCACCACACCGACGCTGCCCTCGTCGCGGTTTTCCGTCCGCTGCACGCGGCCCAGGCAGCGCACGCGCACCGGCCCGGCCAGAGTAATCTCGTTCGGCAGCGTCAGCAGGATCTCCACCGGAGACCCCTCTTTGACGTCCTTGCCCAGAAAGAAGTAGACACCCCGTGAGCTAACATCCCGGGATTCAGTATTGGTTTCTCCAACGGCCGCGCCCGTGGTCCAGCGGACCGTAAGCGGCAGCCTCATGGAAAAACGTTGAGTAGTTCGGCGTTCAGAGCCGGTCAAGGCGGGCCTCCCTCATCGAAGGCAAAGTGTATCCGGGGTCTGGCGGTGGAACAATAGGACTCGAGATACAAATTTTACTCGGCTCTAAAAAGTACGAATGTACTAGAACCCTATAACTTACGGGCTTGCTTCAAGTCGAAACCCTGCCTTTTCCCCGGTACAGGCTCCCTCTGGCAATGCGGCCCACTCCCGGGCCTTTTCCGCCCCCCACCGACCTACCCACGTTCTCTCAAAACATCAACTTGAGCGCGAGCTGAACCACCCTCCCCGGCTGTGCCGCCTGGATCTGCCCGAAGTTCGAAGAGCTGATGTCGTTGTTCGGCAGGCGGAAGTTCACGTTGTTGAAGATGTTGAAGAACTCGGCGCGAAATTGCAGATTGAGACTCTCATGGATGGGAATCATCTTCAGGGCGGAGAAATCCCACTGCTGAAACGCCGGGCCTTCCAGCGTATTCCGTCCGAGTTGACCGAACGTGCCCTGGGCGGCCGGCTGAAACGCACCGGTATTAAACCAGCAATTCGCCGTATGCACTGCCGCCGTCGTCCCCCCGCCGAACGAGCACGATCCCGCGTTTGGGTCGCCAACCTGGTCCGGCCGGCTGCTGTAGAACCCGGAGATTTCCGGTGCGCTGCCCTGTGCCGAGGGATTATTCGAATCATAGACCGTAAACGGCGTGTTGCTCATCAGCGTCGTGATCCCATTCACCTGCCAATTTCCCAGAACATACCCGTACCAGTTCTGCGGGTGCTGGAACCACGGCAGGTTCCACTGGTAGCTGGCCACAAACCGGTGGCGCGCGTCGAACATCGACCTGCCGTACTCCCCCCTCAGGTCGAACGGATTCTGAGCCAGGTCGTTTTCCCCCGCCACGCTCTGCGAAGCTGACCCGGTAATGTTGAACGTAGAGGCGTCGTCCAGAGTCTTCGAATACGTATACGAAATCAACGCCGACAAGCCATGGCTGAAGCGTTTCTTCAAGCTGGTCTGCAACGCGTTGTAGGAAGAATTCGCGATGCCCGAAATTTCGCCCACTGAGGAGTACGTGCAGGGGCTTGGCTGCTCCACCGTACAACCCGAATACAACCGTCGTTGGTCGGAGAAGTTCACATTGTCCTCATACGACAGGCTCGAGTCGTAAACCGTCGGATTGGCCTCGATGAATCGTGGCAGTTTCGTCCCCTTCGTTCCGATGAATCCCACTTCCAGCAGCCAATCGTTACCGAAGGCGCGCTGTATGTTCAGATTCCAGTCCTGCGCGTAGGGCAGGCGCAAGCTCGGGTCCAGCGTCAGCAACGTCATCGGTTGCGCGAAGCCGCCGTTGAACGGATTTTCTCCGTTGTAGGGGTCGGCGAAATTCGGCAGGCTGATTTGCGGCGTCTGCAAGTACGGCGGCGCGCTGATCGGCGTCTGCAGCGGTCCGCCCTGTCCCGTGTAGTAGGGATCGTGGAAAATACCGTAAGCCGCCGTCACCAGCCAGTGGCCCGTGCCGGTGACGTCCCACGCCACGCCCACCCGCGGCGCAAATCCATTCCAGTCCGTTGGGATCAAGCCGCGAGGCACGCCGGCATCTCCCGGATATAGCAAGCCGGCGGGCGCCGTGGGAAACACGGTGGACTGCCTCCCCGGAATCCACAGATTCTGCCGGTCGTGAATCTCAGTGTAGGGAAACGGGACCTCATACCTTAGCCCGTAATTAAGCGTAAGCCGTGAAGTTACCTTCCATGTGTCCTGCGCATACAGGTCGAAGGCGTGCCCGCGCAAACCGCGCGAAAAGTCTCCTCCACCTTGGAGAAAGAATACCGGCTGTCCGAACAGAAAACTTGCAAAGGGATCGCTCAGAGGAAAATTCGCGAACACGAAGAATCCGTTGGTCGCAATTCCCTGCAACACGTTGATCTGATCGTACCGATACCCTGCCCCGAACTTGAAGTCGTGCTTTCCCTTCACCCAAGTCAGCGATCCTGAAAAATCGAATGAGTTCTGATAGGTGTTTCGTGGCCCGGTAATGGGATCGCCAACCGACGCAATTCCACCCACCTGCACAAACGGCGGACCTATCGCGGCTTCTAGCGATGGTTCATATTCAAATCCCAGGCTGGCCGGATCTGTGTTGTTTAGGTGCTCGTCGTACAGGAATTTGTTCCGCAAATACGAGAAGCGCGCCGTGCCCAGCAGCGTCGGACTGAACGTGTGCGTTTCCTGGGCCACGAAATTTTGCGAACGCTGATTTTCCCCCACCGGGAAACCAGGCACGTTCGCGCCGGAGGTCGAAAGGGGATCGGTCTGATTGCGTTGCGCAAAGCTGTACCGGAAGTTCAAAACGTCGCGTTCTCTCAGGTAGTGATCCACGCGCACGCCAAACTGGTCCAGGTTCGCGGAAAGACTCTGGGTGGTCCTGTATCCGGTGGCTCCGTCGTTCGCATGCGGGTAAAACGCCAGAATGTTTTGCGAAATCGGATTGATGCCCAGCAACGTATTAAATGGAATCGCCTGCGGAGGCTGCCCCTGGGGCACAAAGAAATTCAGCAATTGGCCGGACATATCCGGGCCGCTGCCGTCGCCCAGGATGCAATTTCCGGCATTGTCGAAAAAGCTCGGCTGTGCCTGGCCTGCAGGAACGTTCTGTGTGCACAATGCGCCAAAATTCCCGGTGCGCTCGTCGTCCGAGGGCACCGTTGTGCGCGTCGTTTCGCCCTGCCGGTTGCGCACCCCTTCGTAATACCCAAAGAAAAAAGTCTTATCCTTTCGGATCGGACCTCCGACCGTTGCGCCAAACTGGTTTCTCTTCAGCGGCTCCACGCTGTCCGCAAAAAAGCTCTTCGCGTCCATCGCGTTGTTCCGCAGGAATTCCCACGCCGAACCGTGAAATTCATTCGTGCCCGAGCGCGTTACGATGTTGGTCGTCGAACCCGTACTGTGCCCGAACTCCGCGTTCGCCGTGTGCGTCAGGATGCGAAACTGCGAAATTGCATCCACCGGCGGCTCCAGCACGAACCCGCCGTCCACCGAGTTGAAATTGTCCGCCCCGTCAATCAGAAAATCGTTCGACTCGGGCCGCTGCCCGTTCACCGCATAGGCCTGCCCCTCGCGCAAGCTCCCGCCCGCCTCCAGCAAGCCCGGCGTCACCGGCACGACCCCCGGCTGCAGCAGGCCAAGTTGTGTGAAGTGCCGACCATTCAGTGGCAGATCGAGCACCGCGCGTTCCCCCACCGTTTGCCCGAGGCTTGTCGAAGCCGTTTCAATCAACTGCGCATCCGCCGTCACTTCCACTTGCTGCGTCGCCGTTCCCACGGCCAGGCGAATCGCCACTGTCGCCGTTTGATTCACGTCCAAGATGATCCCTTCCTGCACGTACTGTTTAAAACCCTTTGCTTCCGCCTCCAGTCGGTAATGTCCTACCGGCAGCGCCACCAACAGGAAATCGCCCTGGGCATTGCTCATCGTGTAGCGCCGCAACCCCGTCTCCATCTGCGTGGCCGCCACCTGCACGCCGGAAACCACTGCGCCGCTCGCATCGGTTACCGTCCCACGAAGTCTCGCAGACGTTTCCTGCGCCCGGAGCGTAGATCCAAAAGCCGCAATCAGCATCATCATGCAAGTCAATCGCGATGCAGTTCTCATGCGACTCTCCCCCTGATAAAAAGCAAAAATGAAATGAGAGGACGACTGACAGGCCCGGAAACTCGCCGCGTGGAGTTCGAGAAGTGCGCTGGTCCACGGAAATCTGTAAAAACGCGCAGCCAGCATCGTGCGATGGAGGCGAAATTCATCTGCGTCCTCACCTGATGGATGTTGTCGTGTTTCCCGGCAAACACATACACTCGCCCCAGGCCGCCGGAAATTCCCCTTGCGGTTCACAACTCAGCTTTTCGCGTGGCCCACGCCGGCCCAACCCTTGTGACGCAGGTCACACCCCGTTGTGCTCGTGGGAACATACCGGGGGCAACTCGGCGAGACAATACTCCAAAAATACTAGAAGCGGCCTGCTCGGCCGCTCCTCACTTCCAATACCATTTGCAGGCTTATTGATTGTCGATCAGGCGGTGGTGGATCGCGTACAGCGCAAGCTCCAGGCGATCCGATACGCCCAGTTTGTCGAAAATATTGTGCAGGTGATTTTTCACCGTCTGCTCGGAGATGAACAGTTTTTCGCCGATCTCCTTGTTGCGGAATCCCTGCGCCACCAGTTGCACGATTTCTTTTTCGCGGTCCGAAAGCAGCGGCTTCTCGCGCCGCGGCCCGGAATCCGACGATTTCGCAAACGCCTTCATCACTTCCGCCGTCATCCGGTTGTCCAGCCAGATTTCGCCCGCGTGCACCCGGTGAATGCTCTTCACCAGCAAATCCGTCGCGGACTGCTTCAGCACCACCCCGCGCGCTCCCAGCCGCATGGCCCGCACCACGTCGCGATCGTCTTCCGCCGCCGTCAGCACGATCACGCGCGTTGGAGTCTGGTCGAAATTCACTTCTTCCAGAACCGCCAGCCCATCTTTGTCCGGCATCCGCAAATCCAGCAGCAGGATGTCCGGCTTCAGCTTGGCCAACAGCTTGATGCATTCCGCGCCGTTCTGCGCCTCTCCGACGATGCTGATATCCTCATCGCCATCGATCAGTTTGCGGAGCCCGTCGCGAAAAATCGCGTGGTCGTCCACCATTAGTACCCGTATTTGCTGTTTGGTCTTCGCCATATCAGCCGAGCGGTACCTCGATCGTTAGTCGCGCACCATGCCCAGGGTTCGATTCCACGGTGAGCACTCCCCCGACCGTGCGCGTTCTTTCCTTGATGGATATTGGACCCAGCCGCAGGCGGTCAAGCTCATCCCCTGTGAAGCGCCCGGCGAAGCTGAAACCCTCGCCGTTATCGTCCACCACGAGGGTGAGCCGGCTGTCATCCTGCGACAGTTTTACCACGACATGGGAAGCCTTCGCATGCTTTTTTATGTTGTTGAGTGCTTCTCTGTATATCTGGAAAATCTCGCGGCAAACGCGGTCCGGCGCGTGCAAATCCGCCGAATCTACCAGCAAATCCAGCGCGAGGGTGGATTCGTTCCGGAATCGCTCCGCGAATCCCCGCATCAAATCCACCAGGTCCGCCGACTGCACCCGCAACGGCCGCAAGTCGGTTACCAGGTGCCGCAGTTCCCCTCCTTCGTTCTTCACTGTCTTCTGCAAGCCGGAGAGCCCCGATTCCACTTGCTCCGGATGTGTCGTCACCTTGCGCCGCAGCACGTCCAGCTGAATCTCAATGCTCAACAGCGTTTGCAAGATCCCGTCGTGCAGATCCCGCGAAATCCGCGATCGCTCCGCTTCGATGGCTCGCGCCCGCAAATGGCGTAACAGAAATACGTTCTCCAGTGACGCGCTGATGTGCATCGAAATTCGCTCGAACCACGCCAACTCCTCCCGCGTAAACGCCGGCTGCCCCGCCCTTCGATTCAACAGGAACAATCGCCCGGCGGCTTGCCCCTCCTGATCGAACGCCACCGAAAGGAAACTTTTGATCGCAAACTCCTGCTGTGTCGGACCGGGAATCCGCGGCAGAATTTTCAGTTCCTGCCGGTTGCGCCGGTCCCAGCCGAACCCGACTCCACGCCCCTCCAGCGAATTCCAGCAGAGCGAAGCCTCCAGATCGTCCAGCAAAAACCCGTCGGCGCGCGTCGTCGGCAGGTTGTCGGGCACCAATCGCTCGCTCTCCCCGGATTTCAGCTGCCACAGGAAGATTCGTTCCAGGTCGGAGTCGCGGAAAGCCAGCAGCGCGCCTTCGGCTCGGAATTCCGCGCACAGTTCCTCCAAGAGCAGCCGCAGGGATTCCGCCAGACCGAGGTCCACGTGCATGGTGTTCGCGATCCGCCACAAAAAATCCTGTTGCGCCGCAAACTCCCGGTTCCTATCTCCAAGAAACGCCATGCCTGCCGTCCCGAGAAACGACGCCGCAAAAAACGACACTGCATACGCCAGGTCCCCGGTTCCCGGAGTAGGAAAGCTTCGTTTCATGTCCAGCGCAAAACCCAGCAGCAAGAGCCCGAAACACAGCGTCGCTGCGTAGCGCAAATTCCACCGGTAGCCCGCCGCAAAAGCCACAAAAAAGAGCAAAAACCACGTCGGCAGCAGTTCCGGCGAAAGATAAAGAAATGCCCCCCCTACCAGCACGTCGCAAAGCACCGGCAGCCGCCAGCCGTAGCGCCGCAGCATCCGCTCCAGTACCAGCACCAGGATCCCCGCGATCACATACGCCACCAGGAACGCCAGCGGTCGCTGCACTTGCCGTGCGTGATGCAATTCCAACAGGCAAAGGATTGCCAGCGTCGCGACCACCGGCCGCGCGTAGGCCAGCTGCAAGTCAAAATGGAGTTGATCCGTTGGCTGCGGGTTCATGCGCGGGGCCACACTTCCCCAATCGTTCGGCCGGGTATTTACCGGCGCCTCAGGGCTTGGCCGGCCTTCGTACCGGCCGCATGTTTTCATCCCAGTCTAGCAACCCGGACCACCTCCGACCCCACTTCGCCGTGCCCGCGTTTCCACCTCGTTAAGACCTAATCAAGCAAACTCGCCGGAAAATCCGGCTGTCCGCAGTCCTCCTCTGGCGGAGAAAACGGTGGCTCCGCCCACGGCTCCCCGCTCGCCCCTTTCTGCTCACTGCTTTCCTGAGCCCTGCCTCGGCCCTCGCCACTCCGCGCGCTTTTCCATTGCTAAAATAGCGTGTTAGACTACAGGAAGTGGTGGGAGTAGCTCAGCTGGTAGAGCGTCGGTCTGTGGCACCGAATGTCGCGGGTTCAATCCCCGTCTCCCACCCCAACTTGACCCGCCTTTCTTCTCACCCCTAACAGCCTTAAGCTTTTACCGTCAATTCCATCCTTCTTAAGAATCTCTGTGATATAAGGTTTCACCAGTACGAGAGGACCAACCACTGACCGGGCTCCCCCTCCGGCAATGCACATTCCAAAGGACCTCCAATGACACTCCAGAAAAAAGCGAAACTTAGCAAAGTCCTGGTGATTGACGTTGGTGGCACCAACGTCAAGCTGCTCGCCACGGGTCAGAAAGAGCCCACCAAGTTTCCCTCCGGCCACGAATTGACCGCGGCCAACATGGTCAAACAGGTCAAGGCCGCGACCAAGGGTTGGAATTACGACCGCATCTCCCTGGGCTACCCCGGCCCCATCATCAATGGCCGCCCTCTCCGCGAACCCCATAACCTCGGCAGTGGCTGGATGAAGTTCGATTTTTCCAAAGCGTTTGGCTGCCCGGTCCGGCTGATCAACGACGCGGCGATGCAAGCCCTCGGCAGTTATGAAGGCGGCCGCATGCTTTTTCTCGGCCTCGGCACGGGCTTGGGCTCCGCTATGATCGTGGATGGCGTTCTTCAGCCCATGGAACTCGCCCATCTTCTCTACAAAAAGGGAAAAACCTACGAAGATTATCTTGGCTTGCGTGGCATGGAGCGCCTGGGCAAGAAAAAATGGCGCCATCACGTCGCCAAGGTCGTGGAACTCCTGAAAGAAGCCCTTGATGCGGATTACGTTGTCATCGGCGGCGGCAACAGCAAAAAGCTCAAGTCCATCCCAGATGGCGCGCGCCTCGGCAACAATGAAAATGCCTTCCGCGGCGGCTTCCGCCTCTGGAAAAACTAGTCTTCCAACGCGTTTCCAGCCTTAAAATCGCGATTCTCACGCTACAATCTTGCCCTCATGACTCGTATCGACTGCAGAGCCTTATTGATCGACATGGACGGAGTCCTCGTCGACTCCACCGCTGCCATCGCCCGGGTCTGGGCCCAGTGGGCCGGGCGCTTCCATTTGGATGCCGGGCGTGTCGCCGCCTTGGCCCACGGACGCACGGCGCTTGCCACGATACAAGAACTCTTCCCAAACGAATCTCCCGAGTTCCATCAACGCGAGTTCGCCTGGACCGTGCGCGCCGAAATTGAGGACATCGCCGATGTCGTAGCTCTCCCAGGCGCTCGCGGCGTTCTCAAAGCGGTCCCTCCCGCGCAGCGTGCGGTCGTCACCTCCGCGTCCCGCGATCTCGCCGAAGTCCGGCTTCGCGCCTCGGGCCTCTGGGACCTTGTCAGTTTCTTGGTCACCGCCAACGATATCCGGCACGGGAAACCGAATCCGGAGCCTTACCTCAAGGGCGCCGCAGCATTGCAACTTCCTCCCCAAGATTGCATCGTCATCGAAGACGCTGCCTCCGGAACCCGCGCCGGCAAAGCCGCTGGCGCACGCGTGATTGCCGTGCGCACCACCAGCGGCGATGCTTCCCTTTGCGCCGCCGGTGCCGACTGGATCGTGAACGACTGCGCTTCTCTTTGCTGCATCGTCTCTCCCGGTTCCGGGCAGCTCCAGGTCGAATTCCCCGAGAACGAAATTCCCCGCCTATCCAAAATGCGTTAAGATGCGTCGAATCGAGAAGGGCCCGTTGTCTCATTCTAGGAGAAACCCGTGATGAACCGCCCCGCCCGCCTTACATTTTTCTGCGCCGCTACCCTGCTTCTTGCCACTTCGCCCACTGGCGCGTCCGCTCAAGAAAAAGAATCGAAGCCCGCGGAGAAACCCGCGGAGCCGCCTGCCCCTCCCCCAAAGGAAGAAACTACCGTTACGGATCACACCATCAAGCTCGGCTCGCAAACCATTCCGTACAAAGCCACCGTCGGCAGCCTGCTCTTGAAGAACGACAAGGACGAACCCACCGCGCTGGTCTTCTACACTTCCTACATCCGTTCCGACGACAAGGATTTCCCGCATCGCCCAATCGCTTTCGTCTATAACGGCGGCCCCGGCTCGGCTTCCATCTGGCTGCACATGGGTTCCTTCGGCCCCAAGCGCGTCGTCACCACCAACGCGGGTGTCACCCCTCCTGCCCCCTACAAGCTCGAGGACAACCCCAATTGCCTCCTCGACAAAACCGACCTGGTATTCATCGATCCGGTCGGCACCGGCTTCAGCCGCGCCGTCGGCAAAGCCCAGGACAAGGATTTCTGGGGCGTCGATCAAGATGCGAAATCACTCGCCCAGTTCATCCAGGCCTACGTCAGTCGCAACAGCCGCTGGAACTCCCCCAAATTCCTCATCGGCGAAAGCTATGGCACCTTCCGCAACGCGGTGCTCGCCAACGTCCTGCAATCCCGCTACAACATCTATCTGAACGGCCTGGACATGATCTCCACGGTCTGGGATCTCGGCACTCTCTCCTTCTACCCCGGCGAAGATCTTGCCTACGTCCTCTACTTCCCCAGCTACGCCGCCACGGCCTGGTACCACAAGCTCGTCACCGATCGCCCCGCCGATCTCAACGCCTTCCTCGACGACGCCGTCAAGTTCGCCAAGGGCGATTATGCGGCTGCCCTTCTAAAGGGCAGCATGCTCACCGATTCCGAAAAGTCCGCGGTTGCCAAAAAATTTGCCTACTTCACCGGACTCAGTGAAGACTACGTCCTCAAATCCGATCTTCGCGTCAAGCTTCCGCAATTCATGCAGGAACTTCAGCGCAGCCGAGGCCTCACCACGGGGCGTCTCGACGCGCGTTTCTCCGGCCCGACCTACAATCTCATCAGCGATTCGGCCGATTACGATCCTCAGGAAGCCGCCATCGGCGGCGCTTTCGTTGCCGCCTTCAATCAGTACATTCGCGAAGACCTGAAATATAATCCCGACCGCGAATATCACGTTTTCGCTCCGTTCGGCGATCACGAATGGGATTGGAAACATTCCGCGGGTGAGGGCGCGTTTTTTCCTGGCGCCGCGAACGTTACGCTCGATCTGGCCAACGCCATGATCACCAATACGCACCTCCAGGTCGAAGTCGAAGAAGGCGTCTATGATCTTGCCACTCCGTTCACGGAAGCGGAGTACGCCACAGACCACCTCGGTCTTCCCGCAAGCCTCCAGAAGAATGTTCATCAGAAGCGCTATGAGGCTGGCCACATGATGTATCTGCGCGACGAGGATCTGACGAAACTCAAGGCCAACGTCGCCGCCTTCATCGATTCCGCCTCCAGCGCAAAGTAATCGGTAGCCCCATGGTTTTGAACCGGATTGGTCGCGACTTCCATAGACGCTCCACACGGCCTCGGGGCATTAACATTTCGTCCACTGTAGAACACCTGACCAATATCAAACTGGCACGGCTTGCCCCTCCCGCGCTCCCCTCACTTCTTCCCTTCCACTACACTGGCGTTGAGGCAACTTCGACCGTCGCTCTGCCTCGTGCTCGACTACAGCTAGACCACAGTCATCCGAACCCAGGGGACCCATGTCTACGACAAATTCGCCCGTCTCGTCCGCTCCTCGTACGTTCCAACTGCCTCAACTCATCGCTGCCATGCTCAAGTCCGGTGAACACGTAAGCGATCTGATCTTTTCTCCCGGCCGCGCGCCGCAGATCGAAGTCAGCGGCCAGCTTGTGGAATTGAAATTCAAGGGCCTTGAGCGCCTCGTCCCTAACGACACCGAACAAATCGCCAAAGTCCTGATGAGCAAAAACGAGCACGCCGCCGCCAAGCTCGATCGCGAAGGTTCCGCCGATCTTTCCTATGGCCTCGAAGGTCTCGGCCGCTTCCGCGTCAACATTTTTCGGCAGCGGGGCACCTGCGCGATCGTCATGCGCGTGATTCCCGACCACATCCCCAGCTTCGAAGAACTGAAGATTCCCCCGCAGGTCAGGGAAATCTGCAATCTGAAAAATGGCATCGTCCTCGTCACCGGTCCCACCGGTTCCGGCAAATCCTCCACTCTGGCCGCCATCATCGACAAAATGAACGAGGAAAAGGCCATTCACATCCTCACCATCGAAGACCCCATCGAATTCCTCCATCGCCACAAAAAATCCACCATTCACCAGCGCGAACTCCATAATGACACGCCCACGTTCGCCCTCGCCCTTCGCGGCGCTCTCCGCCAGGCCCCCAAGGTCATCCTCGTCGGCGAAATGCGCGACCGCGAAACCATCGAAATCGCTCTCGAAGCCTCCGAAACCGGACACCTGGTCCTCTCCACTCTCCACACCACCGACGCCGCCAAGACCGTCGAACGTATCATAGGTGCCTTTCCCATGGAGGATCAGCAAGGCATCCGCAATCGCCTCTCCAAGGCCTTCCGCTTCATCATCTCCCAACGTCTGATTCCTCGCCTCGATGGCAAAGGTCGCGTCCCCGTCGTCGAAATCCTTAAGTCCACCATGCGCACCCGCGAATACGTTGATAAGGGCGAATCCGAAGGCAAGAGTCTTCTCGACGCCATGCGTGACGGCTCCAACGACGGCATGCAGCACTTCGACGCCGAAATCGAAAAGCTCATTCGCGAGGGTGTCGTCAGCCTCGATGCCGGACTCACCTACTCCACCAACGCCGGTAACCTTCGCCTCGAACTCACCGACTTCCTCGAGGATCAACAGCGCCACCGGTCCAAGGGTCCGCAAGCGAACGACGTCAGCTCCGACTCCGACTCCGAATTCGAATTCACCCGATAGCCAGTTTCTCGCTCTACTTGCGGCACAGGCGCTACCGCCGGTGCCGCTTTCGTCTCCACCCTACCGATCCTGATCGGTTAGGGCGGTTTCGGCGGAGCAGGGGGTCGGAGCTTCAGCTCCGACATTAATATGCCGGGAAAAACTGGGCTTCAGCCAATGAGGAATTGCTTGCGTTCTCTCCTGCCCATTTGTGAGATAAGTTCAGTCACCAGTCACCAATCCGCTTTGCTTTTCACCCTCGCAAACGTATGATGTCGGATCGTTCAATCCAACTTGAGATCCCACATTGCCCACTCCCTCTGCGCCTGAGCCCGCCGCTTCGCCTTCCACTCAGCCGCCATTCCGCAAGGACAAAGGAAAACTCCTCCAGATTCTCGGTGTCGGCTTCGGTATTGCCGTCGCTGTCGGCAACTCCATCTCCGTCGGCATCGTCCGCACGCCCGGCGACATCGCCGCCCGTCTCCCCAATCCCTGGCTCTTTATTGCCGTCTGGGTCGGCGGCGCCCTCTATGCACTAGTCAGCGCTTTTCAGCTTGCCGAGCTCGGCACGCTGATTCCCTCAAGCGGCGGCCAGTACAATTTCTCGCGCCGTGCCCTCGGCGATTACGCCGGCTTCATCGTGGGTTGGAGCGACTGGATCTCGACCTGCGGCACCACCGGAGCCGTCGCCATCGTCTTCGGCGAATATTCCGCGCACCTCTTTTCCGTTCTTAATTCCGGATTGCGCATTAAGATCGTCGGCGTTGGCGTCATCATCCTCTTCGCTCTCCTCCAATGGAAAAGCGTCAGCATGGGCAGCAAAGTGCAAAACTTCACTACGCTGCTTAAAGGGCTCGTTTTCTTCGTCATGGTCATCGCCTGCTTCACGATGGGACGCGCCGCGCACGCCGAAGCCATCACCGCTCCCAGCGTCGCCGTCCCCGTCGGCGCCGCTCTCGTCACCAGCCTTCTCCTCGGCATGCAAGCCACCATCTACACCTACGATGGCTGGGACGGCGTCATCTACTTTGGCGACGAAATCAAAAACCCCGGCTTCCTCATCCCGCGCGCCATCTTCGCCAGCCTCGCTTCCCTCTTCATCATCTATTTGCTTATCAATGCCGCCGTTCTTTACGTCCTGCCGATGAACCAGATCGCCGGCAACGATTTCTCCCTCGGTCTCGCCGCCGAGCGTGTCTTCGGCCCTTACGGCGACACCATCTTCCGCTCCATCATGGTCATCGCCCTGTTCAGCTCCATCAACGCTCTTCATCTAATGGGCGCGCGCGTTGTCTATGCCATGAGCCGCGACGGTCTCTTCTTTCAGCGGGTCGCCAGCGTCAACCAGGGTGGCACGCCAGTTATTGCCCTTTTCCTCAGCGCCCTGATCGGCATCGTTTTCGCCGTCGGAAAATTTGAGCGCGTCATCGCCATGCTCGCCTTTTTCTTCGTCACCAACTACATGCTCTCTTTCATTTCTCTCTTCGTCCTTCGCGTTCGCGATCCGCAAGCCGAGCGCCCGTACCGCGCCTGGGGCTACCCCTGGACCACGGCCCTGGCTCTCCTCGGCTCCGTTGCCTTCCTCATCGAAGCCATCCGCGAAGACCGCGCCAACTCCCTCTTCACCCTCGTCGCTCTTGCCTGCAGCTATCCCGTCTACCGCATCCTCAAATGGGTTTCTCGGTCAGAGACGAATCATGAACCAGCTTGAATAAAAAAATGGGGCGGATTCTCATCCGCCCCGCCCGATTCTCTATTATCCAATTTCTGTTTTCTAGCTGACTTTCTCGGCCACTGACTTCGCCTGCAGGAACAAAAGCAGATAATCCTTCCCGCCGGTCTTCGAATCCGTTCCGCTCATGTTGAAACCGCCGAACGGATGCGCGCCCACCATCGCGCCCGTGCACTTCCGGTTCAGGTACAAATTTCCCACGTAGAAATCCTCTTCCGCGCGCCGGATTTTCTCCGGGTTCTTCGAATACACCGCGCCCGTCAATCCGAACTCCGTATTGTTCGCGATCTCCATCGCGTGATCGAAGTTCTTCGCCTTGATCACCGCCAGCACCGGCCCGAACACCTCTTCCTGCGCCAGCCGTGCCTTCGGGTCAACGTCGGCAATAATCGTCGGCTCGATGAAGTAGCCGTCGCCCGCCGCGCGCCCGCCGCCGGCCATCAAGCGGCCTTCCTTTTTCCCGACTTCGATGTAGTTCAGAATCCCCTTCATCGCAGTCTCGCTCACCACCGGGCCCATGTAGTTGCTCGGGTCGTCGCTCGGTCCCACCTTGATCTTCTTCGTCTTTTCCACCAGCTTGTTCAGGAACGTGTCGTAAATCTTTTCGCTCACGATCACCCGCGAGCACGCCGAGCACTTCTGCCCCTGATACCCGAACGCCGCGGCCATCGTTCCATCCACGGCGCTGTCCACGTCCGCCTCTTCATCCACCACGATGCCGTCCTTGCCGCCCATCTCCAGCACCGTGCGCTTGATCCAGATCTGCCCCGGCGAAGGCTTGTTCGCCAGCTCCGCAATCCGCAATCCCACTTCCTTGGATCCCGTGAACCCAATGTACCGCGTCTTCGGGTGCTGCACGATCACGTCGCCAATCACCGCGCCGGAACCCGTCAGGAACTGCACCGCTTCCTTCGGCACGCCCGCCTCATGCAAGACGTCCACAAACCTCGCCGCAATCGTCGGTGAATCTCCTGCCGGCTTCAGCACTACCGTGTTTCCCGTCACCAGCGACGCCACCACGAGCCCCGCCATGATCGCCATCGGGAAATTCCAAGGCGGAATCACCGCGCCAACCCCCAGTGGAATGTACACCAGGTAGTTCCGCTCACCCCGCATCGGCGTCAGCTTCTGCGGCTCGGCCAGCCGCAGCATCTCCCTCCCGTAAAACTCGCAAAAATCGATCGTCTCGGCAACATCCGCGTCCGCCTCGATCCACGACTTGCCCACCTCATAGCAAACCAGCACCGCGTATTCGAATTTCCGCTCGCGCACGATCTGCGCCGCCTTGAACAGATACTTCGCCCGTGTCTCCGCCGGCACTCTCTTCCACGTGTCGAAATACTTGTACGCTGCCTCCACCGCCTGCGCCGCCTGCTCCTTCGACGCATCCTGGAACACCCCAATCACTTCCGACGGCCGCGAAGGATTCGTGGACTTCTTCTTTCCCGTCGTGGTCACTTTCTGGCCCGCGATCCACATCGGGTACTCGTGCCCAAACTCGCTGCGCACTTTCTTCAGCGCCTCTTCCATCTTTTTCCGATTGTCGGGATTCGAAAAATCAATGAATGGCTCGTTCGTGAATTCCGGCATATGCACTTTCGCTTCCGCGGTCGCCATAACCCTTTCCTCCTCTTCCATCCAATCATCAATTATAAGGCCGCCTCGCAAAACCGAACAACCCTGTGCGACTCTGGCAGCGGAGCCACTTCTTTTGCGGTGCATCCTGCGAACACCACCTTTTGCCCGGCTATCAGCTCTGCGCGGGTTTGTCAGCCAGTGCTAAGGACCAGTACCCAATTCTGCGGCAGCGCCAATCAGGCAGGTTGAAAGCTGCCCGCTGTCGCTCTAAGGTGGGATTGCTTCCCGAACCCAAAGGGCACGAGAATCAGGATCCTGGGAGAAGCCCGAACATGAAAGAGCGGCCTTCCTGTCAATGACCATGATCTCAAGACTTTCGCTTGTTGTCGGTCTTCTTGCCTCCCTGACGTCATCTGCGGGGGCTCAGCCGAAGAACCCCGCAGGGTCCGACATTCATTTTTCGCTTGATTTTTCCGGAGTTGAGATGTTTTGGCGGGTCTATGACGTTCTGAGCCAAGACCGCGAACCAGCACCTTCACTTTGGGATGCACTCTTTGCGACTCCGGGATACGCTGCACTCGAAAAAAGAGAACACAAACGCAAAGTACTGACAGAAGCCTTCCGCTTGGCCTACCTGCCGTCTAACAAGGACAAAATCGCCGCAGCGCTGGTGGGGGATGATTTCACGTCGTACATCCTCCCCCATCTGCTTGATGTTGCCGCACAACGAGAGTCCCTGCGAACGTACGAAACACGGTTGGGCAGCATGGAATGGTTGCATCAGTCCCTGGATCGCACGCAAACGCTGCTGCCCGAGGGCATGATCAACCAGCACGCTCCTCCACCAATCTCCTTCGTTATCTTTGCCCCGGATGGAAGGGGATATTCGGACATCATCGTTGTTGATATTCTCCATTTGATGAAGGGCTTCGATCCCGAAGGTTTCTTTGCCCATGAGTTCTTTCATTACTACAGGCGATTCTTCGAAACAAAGTACTCACCTACGAAGGACGAAGAACCGCTGTTGAATATTCTCGCTAACGCCCAAGAGGAAGGTACCGCAGACCAATTGGACAAGAGTTCATTTCCGTTTCTGACCGAGAAGGAGCTGCGGGCCCTTGTCCCGGATCCTCAGGAGCGGGCCTTCATTGACAGCTATCGGGAGTACTACGCTGCTTCCAGTTATTGGATGGGACGGGTCGAGGCCGTCTTGCAGGACTATGCCGAAGGCCTAAAAGACGCCTCTGATAACGCACGTTTGTTGCGAAAAGAGATTCCCATCGATGGCCGCCCGCTGGGCGCATTCATGGCACATACCATTCTCAACATAGCTGGACGACCCAAGCTCATTTCCGTCGCGGGGGATCCCTTGGGCTTTTGGTTGCTATACAACGACACTGCGAGACGGTCTGCAGGAAAGGCACCCATTCTTTCAGAACAGGCAATCGGCGTCATATCCAAGATGAAGTCCACATCCAAGTGACTTGCAGCTTCATTCTGCGTTTCGGGCAAGCTTTAGAATCTACGGAACTTTCTGAGGTAACCTTCGGATCAACGTTCATTTGAGTTTGTTCTATTGTCCGAGATTAATCTCGGACCGCAGACTAACCCGTTGGGACGTAGCGGCGTCATTCGGAGACGATCGTTGGCTCGGGAATGTTGATGGTGATGATGGCCGGGTGCCGCGCCTTGCGCTTTTCAAGTCGCGGATTCCCTCCCGCCAGTCAAAAGTCACCAATCACGAGCCACTGCTACAACGCGTCGTCGAACTTCGCCTTCGGCCGGTCGTGAAAATACCGCGCCGAATCCTCCAGGTCCCGCAGCGTCGGCGTCTTTGAAAACGCGGCCTATTCTTCATGTTCCAAAGGCCGGGGCCGGGCTCCGGCCTTTTGATTCATGTGGTCATGGCTGCGGAAGCAGCAGTGGGTTCGACAGGGGCTTTGCGGCGGAGGATGGCAGCGGAGATCAGAGTAATGATAAGGCCGACGGGCAGAGGCTCCATGAAGGTGTAGGCCATGTTGACGAAGGGGTTTTGGTAGAGGAGTTGAGAGCGTTGTATGGCAGCGACCTGCGCGGCGGTGGTGGCAGGGTCCAGTCCCGAGGACTGGACCTTGTGAATCTGCGCGGCGAAGTAGCTATCCATGAAGTGGGGCATGAATTTAAAGTAGAGGACCTCCCACATGGCGACGTAGCAGACGGTGGTGATGAGGGTGATCAGGATGCCGCAGGCAAAGGCGCGGCCGAAGGAGATTTGGCCGGCGAGAGTGTTGTCGCGGTAGCTGCGGATCCCGAAGTAAATCAGCAGGAACGACGCCACCATGATGGTGTAGCCAAGAGCCATGCTGTGGCCGGAGCCGATCTTGTCGGCAAGAAGAAGCGAGCCGCCCATAAGGACGGAGATGATGAGGCCGGAGATGAGGCCGAAGGTGAGGACGATTTTTGTCATTTGGGCTCCTGGCACGGGTGAAGATGGGGTCATTATGCGGTGAAAGGGCGCCGCATGTCGTCATCCTTTCGGATGATTTTACAGGAATGGAGCGGAAATCGTGCTTTCGGGTGACGCGGTCACAGCAGGAGGCCAGTTCTCTGTCGCGCTGGACGGCTTGGCCGCGGCCTGGTGCCGTATCCTTCCCTTTTCACGGAGCCGGTCCCCCCCCACTCACAAGTCACCCGCTACGAGCCGCTGCTCTTACGCGTCATCGTAGTCCTCCGTCAGTGCCTTCAGGAAAGCCACCAGCGCGTCCACATCGTCCGCGCTCAGCGAGATCGCGCCAAGTTGCACGTCCCCGTTCCGCAGTTTACCTTGCCGCATCAATTGCGATGCGTTGATGTAGAAGTTCACCACGTCGTCGAACTTCGCCTTCGACCCGTTGTGAAAATACGGCGCTGAATCCTCCAGATCCCGAAGCGTTGGGGTCTTGAACCGCCCGATCGTCGTCGCCAGTCCCTGATCCACCGCGCAATCCTGCGCATTCGCGCATACCACGGAGTTCAGGTCCGCCTGCGGATTCGGAATGTCGCCGTTCAAATAGACGTTCCACACTCCCAGATCCGCGTACTGCGGATTCCCCGCCATCGGCGGGTGCCGGAACCGTTCCGTCGCGTTCGGATGATTCGCCGAAATCGGCAAATACGCGTCCGGATTCGCGGAGCGGTCCGCCAGGTTCGGGATCGCCAAATTGGCGAACGCGCCTTGCCCGTTCACCGCGTCATACTCTTCCTGGGCGCTTCCGTTGTTGTGGAACACAAAATCCGTGAAGTTGGGTGGCAGATGGCACGCCGCGCAATTTCCCGCGTGCTGCGAACCGTCCGCGGCACCGGGAGCGGCTCTCAGGAAAATCTTCAATCCCGCAAGTTCCGTCGCCCCAAATACATACGGCTGCGGGTGATATTGAAAGCTGCCGTAGCTCCCATCCACATAGATCGGCGCACTCAGTCCATCCAGTAATCCCAGCAATCGCTGCGAATACTGCGCCTGCGTCTCTCCCGCCCGCGGCTGCGTCGGCAAGTGGTTGATTCGCAGGAATACGTCGTAGGGCGAGGCGATGTACCGCCCCTGCTCGTCCTGCTTGAACAGCAGCCCGCGCGCGTAGTTCGCCACGAGCTTTGCCACGTTATCCACAATGACCTCGTCCGAGGCGGTCATCACATCCATGCGGAAATCCACGGGCAGCCGCGAATCCGCCGGAATCCCCGGATCGGTCCCGTGAAAGATCTTCGCGTACGAAAAGCCGTGCGTGTAGGTGGCCGACGGGAAATTGTTCCCGTCATCCTCGCGGATCACCTGCGCGATGTGCGCCAAGGCCCGCGCATATTGGTCCGGCGCCCAGCCGAAATTCCGTCCGGTGATCGTGGATTTCACCAGGTCCTCCGGCGAATTGAACTCTCCGTCGAAATGCAGGAATTGCGGCCCGTTGTGCGGCTGCATCGAACCCACCATCTGCATCGCGTTTCTCGGCGTATGGTTGAAAGGTCCCAATTGCCGTGGCATCGGGCTGTGTTCCGTAAAATCCGCGTAGGTGCGGTTCCGCACCCCCTGCACGTCCATAAACTCCGTCACAAAGTGGCACGACCGGCAGTTGATCGATTGCCCGGCGAACGGCCCCGGCAGCACTCCAACCGGGCTCGTCACCGTCGCTACCACGGAGTCCCCTGCCGGCAGCGGGTTGTTCACGCCGGTCATGTTTTCCGCAAAGAACTCTGCGAACCGCGTATCGATGAAAATTCTTTCGCCGACGTTTTGATCCGCCGGTGCGCCTTCCGATTCCGGCGGCGGATCGGGCGCCTTCCCGGAGCCGCAACCCGCCGCACCAGCCGAGATTGCGCTCAAAATCAGCAGAGCGCCGGCCTTCCACTTCCCGGCCACCCGCCCGCTCATCGCTTGCCCCCGCCTGTAGATGTCTTCCCTGCGGCTTCCGAACCCGCTCCCAAACTCTTGATGTAAGCCACAATCTGCCAGCGCATCGGTTCCGGGATGCCCGCCCAGGTCGGCATACCCTTTGCCAGGTTTCCGTTCCTTAGCAGCCAGAAAAGCTCTCCGTCCGTAGCGTTCTGCACGCGATGGCTCCGCAAACTCGGCCGCTTTCCTTTCCCGGAGGCATCATCCCCGTGGCACGACGCGCAATGGTATTCGTAAAGTTTTCCACCGGCGGCAATGGCGTCCGACTGATGCGCGAACGGATTCGTTTTGTTTCGGTAACTTTCCGGCACGTTCCTCAGCCAGTTTCCGGCCGCCGCCGCGCACGCCGCCGCGGTCGCCAGCAGCCCAAGAATTCCGAGAATGCTCCTGTTCCTCATCGCTCTCCCCTTCGCTCTCAATTCCGCCGGAACATTCCCAGGAATTGGTCAATCTCGTACGAAACCTGAAACCGCCACAGCACGCCCACGCTGTTCGCATTCAGTCCGAATCCCGGCTCAAACGTGATCGAAGGGCCTTTCGGCAAATTCCACTGCAGGCTCGGTCCCAGGTATTGCGAAGTTTTTCTCCATCCGAACTGGTCCGTAGTCCCCAATCCCCCGTAGAGTTCCAGCCCCGCCGCGAAATTTTCCCGGCAGAACAGGCATTTCGTGCTTCGCGCGCGCTGCGCGAGCTGCCGGCTGGTCGCCAGCGCGTAGCCGAACTCCCACGGCTCGCTTTCGTTCAGCGCCTTTTCCGTGATGAAGTTCCCGGAAAAATTCCATCCGCGCACGTGGCTGGAGAGAATCAGCTTCAGTTCCAGCGACTTTTCGTTCTCGGACCTCGCCTGCGCGTTCGTCAGGTAAAGATCCGCAATGGAGTCGTGATTCATCACTTCCAGGAAGCTCCGGTCTGCTCCGTTCGTGTCCTCATACTCTACGTACAGCACCGGATTGACGATGTGGTCCCGCATCAGCGGGCGGAACCGGTTTTCCCACCGGAATCCGGTGAACACCGTCGAATCGTTTTGCGTGGTTTGCCCGGAAAGATAAAACTCCGTCGTCCACCAGCCCTTCAACCCGTATTCAAACTCCACCGTAGCGCTGTTAAACGCGTTTGCGTTCTTTGGTGCCGCCTGAATCCCGCGGTACGTGATCTCCAGATTTCCCGGCTCTTCCATAGCATCGGAGTAGGTCACGAAGTAGGGAGGCTCCTGCGCGCGGGCACGCGTTGTGGCAAATAGCGCGAGAAAAAGAAGACTCCCATTTATGCAAACTATTTGCAGCGAGAGCCTGCGCAAACTCTTGACCATCACCCACACCTCAACTGACTGAAAGCAATTTGCAACTAAAACAAAGTAAGACTAACGCAGTCTTATTTGTTATGCAAGTGATTTGCATCTGAGGACATGCTGAATTTCGCTACTCTCCCTCCCCGATGCAATCCCCGTCCCCTAAATGCGAAGCCCCACCGGCTTTCCGCCTGGGTGGGGCTTCTTCCCATCTCTCGGCTCGCGTCTCCTCGCATCTCTGCCCGCGAGCTACAAGTCTTCTTCGCTTCCCTCTATCCTGCCCTCATCTCCTCGCAAAAAATGCAAACTGCTCCCTGCTCAGCGGCACCACCGACAATCTTCCAATCTTCACCAGCGGTGACTCTTGGAAAATCTTCTCCTTCTTGATCTCCTCCAGAGAAATCGCCCTCGCCAAAGCCTTCCCCGCGCGAAGCTTCACCAAGGGATTCTTCAGGTCCTTCGCATTCACGGAAATCACCGACGCTGTTCCCACCGCGCTTTTCACGTTCCCGGTCTCATAGATGATCAGCCGGTCGCCCGCTTTCATCGCCTGCAAATGCATAACCGCGGTCGCATTCGAGACGCCGTCCCACTGCGTCTCCCCGTCCTTCATTAGATCCGCGAATGAATACTCCGAAGGCTCCGTCTTCAACAGGTAGTCGTTCCCCATGTCTGTATCTCCCACCCCCACCCTAACCGAGTGTCGCGTCCCGGAACTTCCTTGCATTCCTATTTAGCAGGTGGCAGCCTCAACCGCCATGGTAGCCGTAGCAAATGAGCGGGGCTTTAGCCTCTGAAGAATTGTTCACCTTTCATCGACGCGAATAACTCTGCTCTGCTCCGCTTCCGGATGGCTCTCCCAGACGGAGACTAGCCCCGCCCAATTTCACGGGTTCGCCGGATCGTTGACTTTTTTCGCGTGCGGCGTCAGCTTTCGCAGCACAAATTCTTGCAGCAAGTTCACTCCCGCCGTCGCGCCCACGCCGATCCCGAAGTTCTCAAACGTCAACGCTGCCCCGCGGTCGCTTTCCGGATAATACGCGTTGGATATTCCGCCGGCCGCCAGGCTCCCCATCAGGCTTGAATAGCATACCTGCCATTTCCCGTTGTCGCCCTTGCACATCACCGCGTTCGAAATCGCGTACCAGAATCTCGATCGGAACGTCCCTGTGCCCTTGTAGATATACCTCGGGTCCTGTTTCATGATCGAAGGGAGGATCGCTCCTCCGATAAACGTCCCCGTAAGAATGTCCGCATAGGTCGCCCCAAACCGCTTGGCATAACCTTGCGCGCCCTGCCCGTATCCGCTGAACGCATCGGTGGCCTGCTGCGCTCCCGCAATTCCTCCAACCACCACGAAAGTGATCGGATCCAGCGTGGACTTCCATGCCAGTTCGTATTTCTGCTTTGTGTTCAGTGGCGCGGGGTTCGGCTCGTAGGTCACGTAAAAATTCGGAATCGCGCCCAAAATCCGCTGCTTTTCTTGTACCTGGATCTGCTGCTGCGCGATCTCCACCGTCGATTCTTCCACGCGGACTTCTGTCACCTGGGTTGCCAGTTCCAGCCGCGTCTCTTGCAACCCCAGCACCTCGCCTGACTTCAGTGTTCCTTGATAGCTCGTGCTCCGAAAGCCGCTCGCCGTAAACGTCAACTGAAATTCACCCGGCGTCGCATTCACAATTTCGAATTGCCCATCTTCTCCGGTGACCGCTGCCTGGCTGGTTGCCAGACCTTGGTGGGTAAATCTGACGTGCACTCCGGCAAGCGGCGTTCCCGTCTGGTCCACAACCGTGCCACGCACGACCCCGCTCAGCACAGCCGTTGATTGCGCCACTGAGCTCCGCGCTGCACCCGTAGGCGCCGCGCTGCTTGAATTGTCCGATGGGTTCCCGGGTTCCTGAGCCCTCGATGGCCCGCACAGCGCACAAAGAAGTAAGCCCGCCGCCAGCCATCCGTGGGCCTTTCGGGCGTGCCCTAACCACCGCACCCCGCGGCCCCTCCGTCTCTCCCCAGCCTGAATCGATCTGTTTTCCACGCTTTCCAGTCTAAGACCTTCCTGGCTGGATTCCGCTTGCTTTGATGCACCTGGTTGCGCGCCAGGTTTCATCCCCGGGTAGAATTTGACCTTCCCTTCTCCGGTTGCCCGGGTCCCTGCGCCAGGTACTTGATCAGAAATGCTTCATTCCCCTTTTCGTTAAAGATCAGTTCGTCCACGAACTTTCGCGCGATCAGGATGCCCAACCCGCCGACCGGCATGTCCGCGTCCCTCGTGTGACCTGCCTCCGCCGCGTAATCCGTCAGGGGTCCCGCATCCTCCGCCTCTCGAAGTTCCTCCAGCGAAAACCCTTCTCCCGGGTCCTTCACCCGGCACATCACCATCCGCTTCGATTTCAGGTAACAAATCTCCACGAATTTGTGCGGATCGAATTTCCCCCCATGCTCCATCGCGTTAATGACGATTTCCCGGAACGCATAGGACACTTCCTCGCCTTCCTGGGGAGGCAGCACCAGGCTCTCCCGCATGAACTGCGTCAACCGATCCAGCGTTTTCAAGTCACAGCGCACCGCCAGCACCACGTGCTGCAGCGTTCCTTGCAGCGTTTCAATCCCGTCGTCCCAGACCGGTTCGTCAACCGCTTGTTCGATCAGGTCCTGCAAGTCCGTCTTCGCTATCGGCAAGGTGAAATAGCTGAACGCATGATTCCGGATCGCCTGCAGGATATCGCCCGGCAACCATTCTTTGGTCAGAATGATGACGCGCGTGTGTGGGCGTGCTACTCGAAGCTTCCGCAGCATCTCCACGTCTTCGGCGCAGCTGGTCTCGGCATTCGTCACCACCAGGTGAAATGCTTCTTCTTGTGCCCGGGCAAGTGCCTGTTCGTTGCCTACCGCCTGGTGCACCTCCCACACTTCTTCGTCGAACAAGCCAGCCAGTTCCGCATTGGCGGACTCCGGCGCCTCAATCAACAGCACTTTCCGCCGCTCGTTTTTCTCGGGTAAAGGAGATTGGACACGGTCCACGGCCGCCTCCTCACGCGCATGGGGCGGCATCCGCTGAAGTCCTCCTACCTTATCACGCGGCATACTCGCTGTCCCTATACGCCAGTCCTGCCGTCGCATCTCGCCCCGTTCTTCCTGAGATCTGATACCCTCGAGCACTCACCATGAGCCGTAAGGTGTGCGCCGCTGGCTGTTAGCTAGTAGCTGAATCCCTCGGCGGACTCTTCTTCCCGACTCCTGACTACTGACTCCGCACTTCCTCATCCCCATTGACTCCCTGTCCCCCTTCCCCCAGAATCGCCGCTGCAATCGAGAGAAAACCAAATGATTGTCACCACCGAATTTGTTGACGTTCCCCTTCCCGGCAATCCTATGCGTACGTTTGTCGCCGCTCCGGGGACCGCCGGCAAGTTTCCTGCCATCTGGTGTTACTCCGATATCTTTCAACTGACGCCGCCCATGTTGCGCGCGTGCGTCCGTCTCGCCGGCTACGGCTTCGTCGCCGCCGCCCCGGAAATCTATCGCCGCATCGAGCCGCCAGGTTCCGCAATTCCGTTCGACGACGCTGGCCGCACCCGCGGCCTCGCCGACGCCGCCAAAACCCCCGTCGCGCACTTCGATGCTGACTGCCGCTCCGGACTCGACTGGCTCGCGAAGCACCCCCAGGTCGCTCCGGGAAAGATCGGCGCCATGGGTTTCTGCATCGGCGGGCATCTCGCTTTCCGCGCTGCCCTTCAGCCCGAGGTTCGCGCCACCGCCTGCTGGTACGGTACCGGTATCCAGAACGGCAAGCTTGGCCAGGACGCCGACGCTGGCTCCCTCACTCATGCCTCCGAAATTAAGGGTGAATTATCGATGATCTTCGGCGAAAGCGATCCGCACGTGCCCGCCGACGCGCGCGCCGTGGTTGACCGTGGCCTCAAATCTGCCGGCGTCCGCTACGAGACTAGGCTCTTCCCCGCCGAGCACGCTTTCGCCCGCGACGAAGGTGCTCGCTTCGATCCCGAAGCCACCGACCAAGCCTTCGCCGCCATGATCGCGCTCTTCCGCCGCGTCTTCGCGGCCTGAATCCGCCGGCGCGCTGAGGTAGGTCCAGCGACCGCAGAAAATCTTCAACCGATCCAGCGTGGCTCCCCCGCAATCCCGGATGTTCGTTCCTCTCGTGGTGCTTCAACTCTTCCGGCGCACCCGCGTCCGGCTCCCAGCTTGTCTACCGCCCAACGGCTTCCTGTGCTGACCCTCGCCACTCCTGGTTTGCTGACCTTCCTTTGAGCTTCGATTCCCGGTCTGCCAAGCCCCCCCTATCGCAAGTCAATGGAATAACAACACTTAGATACACATATTCCCTAAGTCTTTTACTTCCGCCACTTGCGCAACTGCAAGGCAAGCCTTCTGTTTTCAATTATCTACAGCCACATCGGGGTGGGGTCTCCCCCTTGCTGCTCCGGCGCGCGGACGGCAAAACTCTCCTACGCAAAGCGCCGGTTTCCCATCGCCTCAATATTTCGCCGGCTCTGCCACTGCAGCCGCCTTCATCTTCACAATCTCCGTCAGCACATCCGTCTTCCCGCTCGCTGGTTCCAGGTGTGGATAACGCTCTCCTCCGTGATAGTCGATCCGGTAGGTGTGAAAATAATCGCCGTTCTGCGCCAGCAACTCGATCGGCTCGCTGTTACCCTTCGCCCGCCGGATCGCGTCCCGCAGCAGGTCCGGGCCCCATTTCCTGCCATTTACGGCAATCAGTTGCATCCCCGGCGCCAGGCCCACTTGCGCCGCGGGCGATCCGGGTATTACGTCCAGAATCTCGCTTCCACCCGGCCCGCCAGGGGTATGCACAAAAAATCCCAGCGAAAACTGCACATCCACCGTGCCTTCCGCCGCTTCCGCCGACCGCTGATGGTCGTTCAGCACGTCCGTGAACACCAGCTTCCATCCGCTGTTCTCGATTCCCTCCAACGGAGCTCCCGGCCCATGCGATTGCAGGCGCTTCTCGAAAAATTTCCGCCAGTCGTACGGCGCCACTTCATTCATGTGCGCCACCACGTCCTCATAGGTATACGTCACCAGCTTCGGCCCTGTGTCTTCCCCGCCCTCGAAGTTCCGGCAAAAATCGTCCAGCGATTTCTTGTTCTTTGTCTCGTGCCGGATGATCGAGTCCGCCTCCAGCCAGATCAGCGTGCTCTCATCGTAATAATCCACGCCGCGCCGCCACGACGATCCCTCCGTCGGCGCTCCATAAAGCAGTTGCGCCGCCACTGCGGTATCCTGCAAATCCCGCCACGTTCTTCCCGGCCGGTCGTTCAAATACGCCGCCGTGGCCGCCAGATTTTCGCGAAATCGCTCCGGAGTCCAGAAACCCGAGCGCGCCGTTAACACCTGCCCGTAGTATTGCGTCAACCCTTCGTACACCCACAGCAGATCGCCTTTCATCGGCTCCTGATAGTTGGGCGTCGCAAGTCCTGCTGGCCGCCGGTATTTTCCGTTCCACGAATGCGTGTATTCGTGCGGCAGCAGATCCATGTGCATTTCGCGAATATCGGGATCGAGAAAGAGTCCTTCCGGGGTACGGTTGTCGCTGGACTCATGGTGTTCCACGCCATCCGGCGACATGTGATCCGTCAGCGCGAGCAGAAAATCGTAGCGGCGATAGTGCCTCGCGCCAAACAACGCGTACTCTTCGGCAATCAACTGCCGCAGATGCTGTACTTCCGAGACGCTGGGCTCCAATGCCGCCGCGTCGTCCGCCGCCATGTGCAGCATATGCTGCGGCGTCTGCCCCGGCGACAAATCGACATCGCGCAAATACGCACCAGTAATGACCGGTGAGTCCATCAGGGTGGTAAGCGTTGCCGGCGCAAAATCGATCTCCCCCGCTTGTTCCTTCGAGACGGGCAAAGCCGTTCCGTATTTCCATCCGTTCGGGAGCTGCAAGCTCGCTGCATAGGTCAGATCGTCGGACTTCGTTCCCTGCGGATACAGCAGCGCCACATACCAGTTCAAGACGGCCAATTTTGGTGTGGTGGCAACTTGTTCTCGCGAACCCGATGGCTCAAACGGCGACAAGAAATCCAGCTTAATGTCCAGGCGATTCGCTCCCGCGGGAATATCCATGTGAAACGCGAACATGTCCACGTCGTCCCGCCGCCACGCCACCTCCTTTCCGCCGGCGGTCATCTTGAGTCCCGTCAGATCGACGATTGGCCCGACCGGCGAATGGTCACCCGGAATCCATTTTGGATAAACCAGGGTAAGGGGACCCGGCTTCACGGGCAAAGAAAGCTGCGCGTGGAAGACGTATCGCGGCGCATCCCGCAAATCCACGGCGATGGTCGCGGGATCCTCTTTGGTTTGTGCGAGGCAAGCGCCCCAGCCGAGGGCGCTTCCAAGCAAAAAAACGACCACAAAACGCTGCACAGAATGCATTCGCAAAGGAATTCCTCCCAACCCGCGCAACAGTATCCCACCGCTCCAGCGTCCCGTCCAACTTGGCCTGTGCGCAGTAGGGTCCGTCCGTGCCCGCCCCAAATCCCGCTCTGTTACAATTTTTCAATGACCACCGCGATTCGTTCTTCCTCGCTTTTCTCCCGCAATCTTCGCAGGGAGTATCCCGTCGCCGTGCGCGGCGACGGCTCATGGATCGTTGCCGCCGACGGCCGCCGATACCTCGACGCGTCCGGGCAGGCCGCCGTTGTCAGCATCGGCCACGGTGTTGCGGAGATTGGTCGCGCCATGAGCGAGCAGTCCGACCGGATCGCGTTCGCACACACGACCCAATTCCATTCCGAGCCTGCCGAAAAGCTTGCCGGCCGCGTACTCGCTCTCGCCCCGCGCAATTTCCAGGACGCGGGCCGGGTCTATTTCACCTCTGGTGGCTCCGAGGCCGCGGAAACAGCGATCAAGCTCGCTCGCCAGTATTTTCTGGAAATCAATCAGCCTTCGCGCTTCCGCGTGCTCTCCCGCAAGCAGAGCTATCACGGCAGCACGTTGGGCGCGATGACCGTCAGCGGAAATGCTGGCCGCCGCGCGCCGTACGCTCCCATGATTCCGGAATGGGGCCACGTGAGCCCGTGCTTCTGCTACCACTGCCCGTTCGGCAAAACCTATCCGGAATGCAATCTTGCGTGCGCCGATGACCTGGACCTTTATCTGCAGTCCAATGATGGTTCCACTGTGGCGGCTTTCATTTTTGAGCCGGTTGTCGGGGCGACGCTTGGCGCCGCTGCCGCCGTGGACGGCTACACGGCGCGCATCTCTGAGATTTGCCGCAAGCACGGTATCCTTTTGATCGCCGATGAAGTGATGAGCGGCATGGGCCGTACCGGCAAGCCGTTCGCGAGCCAGCACTGGGGTCTGCAACCCGACATCATCCTCACGGGAAAGGGCATCGCCAGCGGTTATGCGCCACTCGGCGCCGTTCTTGTTGCCCCGCGCGTGGTTGAAGCCTTCGAAAAGGGCAGTGGCACCTTCATGCACGGCTTCACCTACCAGGCGCATCCGGTTTCGACAGCGGCCGGTAACGCCGTCCTCGATTATCTGGAGGCCCACAAATTATTTGATTGCGTCGAACCAGCGGGCCAGGCTCTTCGCAAAACTTTGTCGGCGTTGGAGTCCCATCCGCATGTCGGCCAGGTCCGCGGCCTCGGCCTTCTGCAAGCCGTCGAATTCGTGAAGGACAAGGCCGCGCGAGAGCCTTTTCCCAAGAGTGCGGGCGTCGCGGAGAGAATCCGCCGGGCCGCTCTCGAAAAAAACGTCCTCACCTACCCCTCGCAGGGCACCGTGGACGGCGCCAACGGCGACCACGTTCTGCTGGCGCCGCCGTTCATCATCAATCCAGAAGAGTGCCAACTCATCGCCGATGCCTTACAATACGCCGTGGCGAAAGTGATTCCATCTTGATCGCGTTCCGTGCATGCAATCCTTTTTTCATAACTTCTCCCCGGAGTTTTTCCATGAGGCGCGCCGCGTTTATTCTTTTCGTCCTCGGCATTACGCTGTTTCTTCCACAGCTCATTTCATCGCAGGAAGCTTCGGCGAAGAAACCGCGTGCCCGCGATCTCGGCGTTCCCTTTGACGGAGCACCCGGCCCCAACAACGCCATCACCGACGTTGCCGGTGTTACCGTTGGGCATACTACGCTCATTTCCGGTGAAGGAAAGCTGGTGGTCGGCAAAGGACCGGTTCGCACCGGCGTAACTGCCATTCTTCCCCGTGGAAAAGAGACCATGATGAATCCTGTCTTCGCCGGATGGTTCGCGCAAAACGGCAACGGCGAAATGACCGGCACAACCTGGGTGGAAGAATCCGGCTTTCTGGAAGGTCCCCTGATGATCACGAACACGCACAGCGTCGGCGTGGTCCGCGATGCGGTGATCCAGTGGCGCGTGGAGCACGGGCAGCCCGATGCGAGCGGCTACTGGTGGTCACTGCCGGTGGTCGCCGAAACTTGGGACGGATGGCTGAATGACATCAATGGATTCCATGTGACGGCAGACGACGCGTTTCACGCCATTGACACGGCACAATCCGGCCATGTGGACGAAGGCAACGTTGGCGGCGGCACAGGAATGGTCTGCAACGGTTTCAAGGGAGGAATCGGAACCTCTTCGCGCAAGCTGCTGGAGAAAGACGGCGGCTACACCGTGGGAGTCCTGGTGCAATGCAATTACGGTTCGCGCAGGAATCTGCGCATCGCCGGAATTCCGGTTGGCCGCGAAATCTCTTCGGAGGATCCCTACGCCTATCAGCCCTCGGACATTTCGGAACGCGGTTCCATCATCATCGTGATTGCCACGGACGCGCCGCTGCTCTCGACGCAACTCAAGCGCCTGGCACATCGCGCGACGCTGGGCCTTGGCCGAATGGGCAGCATCTCGGGCGATGGCTCCGGTGACATTTTCATCGCGTTCTCGACCGCAAACCCAGGCGCCTGGGCCTCCAAAATGGTGACCGACGTGAAAATGCTGCCGAACGAGTCGCTCGACCCGATTTTCGCCGCGGTCGTGGAAGCCACGGAAGAATCCATCGTAAATGCAATGATTGCTGCCGACTCCATGACGGGAATTAATAATCATCACGTCACAGCGCTGCCCCACGACCAACTCCGCGCCGTCCTCAAGAAGTATAATCGTCTAGTTGAATAACTAAATTCGTACCGGAAGGTACGGGAGGCGACAGATGAAGCGCGCATCCTATCTTTCCCTGATATTGCTGCCCCTATCGCTTATATTTGCGGGTTGCGGCGCGAAGCGCGACCTCAAACAGGCCGACGAAGCGGTAACGGGGTTTCACGCGCAGTTGAACGCCGGCAGCTTCGATCAGATTTACAGCGACTCCGACGATCTGCTGAAAAACGCGATCTCCCAGCAAAAATTCGTAAACCTACTTGACGCCGTTCATCGGAAGCTTGGTTCGGCGGAATCTGCGGATCGCCAAGGATTCTTTATCAACTATGGAACTCAGGGTGAAATGATCCGCGTGACCTATGCGACGCGATACGATGGCGACCAAGCCAGCGAAGAATTCGTCTTCCACAACGGCCGCGATGGCCTGCGCCTGGTGGGTTACCACATCAATTCCGACGCGTTGATCACCCAGTAGACCGGCCCTCACCCCACTTCACTGGAAAGAACCTCACCAGGGTATGCCGCGCGGCTTCGTTTCGGTTTATAGCGCGAGGGGCGCCGTTTTCCGGGGTGGGTTGAAGAATGGCAAAGGCACAATTTTTGCCGAGACGGTCTTGCGAGAAGCCTCCACCGTGAGTTCCATGCTGAGTGTCGAGCCTGCCGCCGCGCTTTCCCGGCCTACAGACGCAAGAGCGATCATCCGCTTCAAGGTCGGCGACCACGTGGTCGAAGTCGCTTTTCCGACCTGGCGACCGGCGCGGTACACCGGGACGGCAACGCGCGACGCTGTCCCTGGGACTTGCGGCGCCATCCCAATTTTCTCGTACAGTGCCTCCACTTCGCTCCAGTTCACTTCCAGACCCACGAGCTGCCGCGCGGGGCCGCCACGTTTCGCTTCCAACGCCAGGGCTTCGCGCCCTACAAAGTTTTCCTTCTTCAAATCCACCAGCTTTCCCAGTCCGATCTCACCGGGAGTGTAGTGCTGCTCCGGAATCAAGGCCCTCTTGCTCGAAATATAGTCCACTTCGATCAGGATCAGGCCGGCTTCGATGCGCGCGATATCCAGCGCGACCATGCCCGCGGGATGAATGTCGAAGGCGCCGCCCTTGTTCATTAATTCATCGAAAACCTTGATCGCGTCTTTCCAGGAGACCCAGATCTCGTATCCGAGATCGCCGGTGTACCCCGTGCGGGAAATATCCACCGGCACGCCGGCAATCTTGCCGTGGGCCACGCGAAAATATCTCAGACTGGAAATGTTCGCGTCGGCGACGGCGTGCAGCAGGCGGCCGGAAGTCGGCCCTTGCAGCGCGAGCGCCGCGACCTTCTCGGAGATGTCCTCAATTTGCACGTCCAGGCCAAGGGCGTTCTGGCTGAACCAGCGCAAGCTAGGATCGGCGGCCGTCCAGCGATAGTCGTTTTCGCCGAGCCGCGTAATCGTGCCGTCGTCGATGACCTTGCCGTCCGGATCGCACCAGCAGCAATAGATCACCTGGCCGACGGCAACCTTATTAATGTCGCGGGTGATGACGCGATTCACGAACTTCGTCGCATCGCTTCCGGTGACGCGGTATTTGAACAACGGAGTGATATCAATCATCGCCGCGGAGTTGCGAATGGCGTTGTATTCGTGTTCATGCGTCATCTCGTAGGCGCTGACGGTGTAATAGCCAGACCACTCCTTGAAATTCAGGCTCTCGCAGAGGGCAAGAGTTCTCTCGTGAAATGCGGTTCCAACCGGCACAAATCCTCCCGAGTGATTCCGTACACGATTCCATAGCAACGACAACACGAACCGGGTGCGTCGAAATTATAGTGACGTTGCTCACGCTCCCGCAAGCAGTAGGCGCCCGCGAGTTGCAGCTGGAGTGTAGCGGCCGCGCTTGTGAAGCTCGCGCACTCCCAGTAAAATGTGGCGTCATCTGTAGCTTGCGGTTCTTCCTTTTCATCCTGGAGTCTTGGCGAATGTCTCAGTCCTACGATGTAGTTGTCATCGGAGGCGGTCACAACGGACTCGTGAACGCCGCCTACATGGCAAAAGCGGGCAAGAAAGTGCTGGTGCTGGAGCGCCGCGGAGTCCTGGGCGGGGCCGCGGTTACTGAAGAAATCGTTCCCGGCTTTCTATTTTCCGAATGCTCCTACGTAGTCTCGCTGTTGCGGCCGGAGATCATCCGCGAACTGGATCTTCCGCGGCATGGGCTGGAAATATTGCCGCTGGACGGCACGTTTACGCCGATGCTCAATGGCGACTATTTGTGGCGCGTGAACGATCATGCGAAAACCCAGCGCGAAATCCGGCGGCACTCGCGCCTCGACGCCGAGGCCTACGACGAATTTTCGAAAATGATGACGCCGATGTGCCGGTTCGTGAAGCCGATGCTTTCGATGATTCCGCCGGACCCGACGACGCTGAATCCCAAGGATCTGCGGCAGCTCCATTTTCTGCTGCAGCGCTTTCGCAGCCTGAGCTCCGATGAGCGCTACACGCTGATTCAATTGATGACCATGAGCGCGGCGGATTTTCTGGACCAGTGGTTTGAGACCGACGTGCTGAAAGCCACCATGTCTGCCTCCGGAATCATCGGCACCTTCCTGGGAATTCGTTCGCCGGGGACGGCCTACGTCCTGCTGCATCATTACATGGGCGAGATCGACGGGGCGTTTCGTTCCTGGGGCTTCAGCCGCGGGGGCACGGGCGCCATCTCCAACTCCATTGGGGCGGCGGCGCGCGAATTGGGCGTGGAGATTCGTACGAATGCCGCGGTGGCCAAGATTCTCACCAGCCAGGGCCGCGCCACCGGCGTTGCGCTGAAATCCGGCGAAGAGATTCAGTGCAACGTGGTTTCCTCGAGCGTCGATCCAAATCTGACGTTTTTGCATTTTATGGACGCGAAGGACCTGCCCGGAGATTTCGTGGACAGCGTGAAGCGCTACAAATTTCGCGGGTCTTCCGGGAAGGTAAATATCGCCCTCGACGGGCTCCCGAATTTCAAGGTATTGCCGGGGACTGGCGCGCACCTTCGCGGCGCCATCTCGATCTCGCCTGGGATGGAATACATGGAGCGGGCGTACGACGACGCGAAGTACGGGCACTATTCGCAACGTCCGTACATTGACATGGTGATTCCCAGCCTGACCGATCCCTCGGTCGCGCCTGCCGGAAAGCACGTGCTCTCCTGCTTCGTGCAGTACGCGCCCTACAAGTTAGCCGAGGGCACCTGGGACGACCATCGCGAAGCCTTTGGAAACAATGTGATAAACACGATCGCCGAGCATGCGCCGAATATCAAGGACCTCATCATCGACAAGCAAGTCTTGACACCTCTGGACCTCGAGCGGGAATTCGGGTTGACGCAGGGCAACATTTTTCAGGGCGAGCTTTCACTGGAGCAGCTGTTTTTTCTGCGACCGGTTCCCGGATGGGCTTACTATCGCACTCCCATCCACAACCTTTATATGTGCGGTTCGGCGACGCATCCCGGAGGCGGCATAATGGGGGCCAACGGTCGCATCGCAAGCCAGGTGATGCTGAAAGAATGGAAGAAGGCGGCCAACTGACCATGCCTATCGGGGACAAGGTACTGATCATCGGCGCCGGCCACAACGCGCTCATCACCGCTTTTTATCTGGCCAAAGGAGGCTTCAAGCCGACGGTGCTGGAACGCCGGGAACAGGTTGGCGGCGGCGCGGTGACCGAGGAGTTTCATCCAGGATTCAAGGCCTCCACGCTTTCCCACACGTTGGGACCGCTGCGCGCGGACGTTGCGCGCGACTTGCAGCTTGAGAAATTCAATTTGCACATTATCCAGCCGGAGCCGCGGCTTTTTGCGCCGGCTCCCGACGGCCGTGGATTGCTCTTTTACAACGATGCGGCGAAAACCGCAGGAGCGCTCGCGCACATTTCCGCAAAGGATTCGGCGCGCTACACGGAGTTCGCGGACACGCTCGAAGTCATTTCAGAGCTATTCGGGCGGATCGCTTCCATGACGCCCCCGGCGATCGATCATCCGTCGCCGGAAGATTTCTGGAATCTGTTTACCACGGGGCTGGCCGTCCGCGGGCTGGGGAAAACCGGGATTTTCGATTTTCTGCGCTGGGGCCCGATGGCGGTGGCCGATTTCGTGGCCGAATTTTTTGAGACGGAACTTCTGCGCGCGGCGGTTGCGGCGAGGGGTATCTTCGGCGCCAATCTTGGCCCCTGGTCGGCGGGTTCCACCGCGCTATTGCTGCTGCGCGCGGCCGCCGACTCGCACCCCGTGGGCTCCGCTGCATTTCCACGGGGGGGGCTGGGTGAGTTTTCGCAGGCACTGGCGGAAGCCGCAAGAGCGGCCGGGGCGGAAATCCGCACGAGCGCGGAAGTGCGGGAAATCCGGACGAAAAACGGCGAAGTCTCCGGCGTGGTGCTGGCGGACGGCGAAGAAGTCTCTTGCGCGGCCGTGGTTTCCGGCGTGGATCCGAGGCGGACGTTCTTTCATTTGCTCGATCCGTCCGATCTCGATCCCACCTTCGCCGTGCGAATGAAGAATTTCCGCATATCGGGCAGCGTCGCCAAGGTGCATCTCGCGCTCGGCGATTTGCCTCACTTTACTTCCCTTTCCGATACCGTTGCGCCGGACGGATTCCGCGAAGCTATTTCCGGGCGGATTCACATCGGGCATGAAATTGACTATCTGGAGAAGGCGTTCGACGCTTCGAAGTACGGCGAGATTTCCAAGGCGCCGGTGCTCGATGTCACGATTCCGACGCTGCTCGACCCATCGCTCGCGCCCGAAGGGAAGCACGTCCTTTCGGCATATTTTCAGTTCGCGCCATACAAACTCAGGAGCGGAAACTGGCACGACCGACGCGGTGAGCTGGCGAATATCGTGATCAAGACGCTGGCGGCGCATGCGCCGAAGCTGCCGAACCTGGTGGAGGCGGCTCACGTCGTCACGCCGCTCGATCTCGAAACCGCCTACGGCTTCACGGGCGGCCACATTTTCCATGGGGAACTCGCGCTCGATCAGCTCTTCACCATGCGGCCGGTTCTCGACTGGGCGCGCTACCAGACGCCGGTGAAGGGACTCTTCCTCTGCGGCAACGGCACGCATCCCGGCAACGGATTGACCGGCGCTTCAGGCGCGAACGCCGCCAAAGAGATAATTCACGAACTACGCTGAGCGCCACAGGTTGCGGCTAGCACTCTTTTGCACCACGACATGAGCCGGATGAACCGCGAAAAACTGAAGCATCTACACGAACGAGAGGCAAAGCGGTTCATCGCGGAACATCCGCGTTCTGCGGAGCTATACGCGCGGGCGCAGGATTCCCTGCTCGGCGGCGTGCCCATGAACTGGATGAAAAAATGGGCAGGCGTATTTCCGGTGTTTGTGGCGCATGCCAAGGGGGGGCATTTCACCTGCGCGGATGGCAAGGACTACGTAGACCTTTGCCTGGGCGATACGGGCGCGATGGCCGGGCATTCTCCCGACGTGGTTGCGGAAGCGGTGGCGCGGCGAGCCAAGGATGGCATCACGCTGATGCTACCCACGGAGGATGCGATTTTTGTGGGGGAGAATCTCAAGAGGCGGTTCGGCTTACCCTACTGGCAGTTCACGCTGACCGCGACGGACGCAAACCGTTTTGCGATCCGTATCGCCCGTGAAATCACGCAGCGACCGAAGATTCTGGTCTACCACTATTGCTATCACGGCACGGTGGATGAAACGTTTGCCACCGTGCACGAGGGCACGGTCGGCCCGCGCCGTGGCAACATCGGGCCGCCCGTGGATCCGGCCGAAACTACCCGCGTGATCGAGTTCAACGATTTGAACGCCTTGGAAGCTGCGCTGAAGCACAACGATGTGGCGTGCATCCTGGCTGAGCCGGCCATGACCAATGTTGGGATCGTCCTGCCCGACCCGGCTTATTGGAAGAACGCGCAGCGGCTCGCCAAGCGCTACGGCTCGCTGTTCATAGCAGACGAAACGCATTCGATCTGCGCAGGCCCCGGGGGATGCACTGCGGAGTGGAAGCTGGAGCCGGACATGCTCGTCTTCGGCAAGACGATTGGCAGCGGCATTCCCGGCGCGACGTACGGCTGCACGGAAGAGGTGGCGCAGCGCATCTCGGCGCGGATCCATCTGGAAGACTGCGACGTCGGCGGCATCGGTGGAACGCTGGCGGGCAACGCACTTTCACTTGTGGCAATGCGAGCCACGCTCGAGCATATTTTGACCGCGAAGAATTTCCGAACGATGATTCCGCTTGCGGAGCGATTTAACGACGGAGTCGCCGCCGGGATCGAGAAACACGGCCTACCGTGGAACGTGCAGCGCCTGGGATGCCGCGCCGAATACACCTTCTGCCAGCGCCCGCCGCGCAACGGCGGCGAATCCGCGGCCGCGGCCGATTTCGAACTCGAGCGTTTCCTTCACCTCTATGCGCTGAATCGCGGGGTGCTGCTGACTCCTTTTCACAACATGGCGCTGATGTGCCCGGACACAACCGCTGCAGACATCGATCGCCACACAGCGGTTTTCGCCGAGGCCGCTGCCGAATTGGCACAAAGCTAAACGCCGCAGGCTCGCTGCTGCTTGATGGGGACGAAATGAAGGAGAGTTCCAAGGGCCTGGTGCGGACGATCGGGCGGGGAAGCCTGACCGCGCTGATGATCAATTCGATCATTGGCGCCGGGATTTTCAAGCTGCCCGCCAATCTGGCGCAAAGGCTTGGCGGATGGAGTCCCCTGAGCTGCGTGGCGGCGGGTGCGGGTATTCTGGTCATTGCGGCCTGCATCGCCGAGGTCTCGTCCCGCTATGACGAAACGGGGGGATTGTACCTCTATGCGCGCGACGCGCTGGGCCATTTTCCGGGATTGTTGGTGGCGTGGATGACTTGGCTGACGCGCATTGCGGCGCCGGCCGCGGCGGCGAATCTGGTGTGGTCGTATGCGGCGAAGTTTTATCCGGGTCTCGAAACCACTGCCGCAAAGTTCCTTGTGCTGCTGGTGCTGTTGGGGCATCTAGCGGTGCTGAATTGCCTGGGCGTGAAAATGGGCACAAAGGTAAGCAACGTGTTCACGGCGGTCAAAGTAAGTTTCCTGCTTGCGTTCGTGCTGGCGGGAGGCTGGGCGCTGGTGGCACGACCCGAAGTACACGTGCAGGTTTCGCTGCCCACGGCTTCCGCCGCGAACTGGCTGCAGGCGATGCTGTTACTTGTCTACGCGTACGGAGGTTTCGAGGGAGCGCTGTTTGTCGGCGGCGAGTCCACCAATCCGAAACGTGACACGCCGATCGCCCTGCTCTCAGCGCTGGTGGTGGTTTGCCTGATCTACACGGCGGTGCAATACGTGGCCATCGCAACATTGCCCGGCGCGGGACTCTCCGAACGGCCGCTGGCCGATGCGGCGCAGCATTTCGCCGGGCCGGTGGGGTCCGCCGCGATTGCGCTGGCGGCCGTGGTTTCGGGTTACGGGTATTTAAGCGCTAACATGCTGCACGCTCCGCGAATTACCTTCGCGCTGGCGGAGCAGGGCGATTTCCCCTCATTTCTCGGAGCGGTGCATCCCAAATACCGGACGCCATACGTTTCGATCGTGGTGTACGCGGCGCTATTGTTCGCGTTCTCCATGATCGGGAATTTTGAGTGGAACGCGCTGCTCTCGGCGGTTTCGCGGCTGGCAGTCTATGCGGCGATGGCCCTCTCGGTGCCGATTCTGCGGCGGCGGAAGGACGGCAAGGCGCAATTCCGGCTGCCAGCGGCGTACTTGTTTGCAGGGTTTGGCGTGCTGTTTTCGCTGGTGCTGGCGACGCAGATGGGGCGCAGCGAGTTCGCCGTGCTGGGAGTGACATTGGCAATTGCGCTGGCAAATTGGTTTGCCGTGCGCAATCGAGCCGCAACCGAACTGCGCGGTTGATGCGCGTCGATGAACGTGGGATGATTTTCTGTTTTGAGTACGCCGGGAAACCGCGCCTTGCGCGCAGGAGTGCAGGGTGCAAGACCATGACGCGGTCAGCCGCACGCTGATCGCCGAGGAGAACGCGATGAGACTGATCAGCCGGACTTGTGTGGTGGCCGTGATTGCGATGGCGACAAGCTTTTCGTTGCACGCGCAGGCGGCCGCAAAGCATCCGATTACGTTTGCCGACATGATGAAGCTGCATCGCGTGTCTTCGCCGCAGATTTCTCCGGACGGGAAATGGGTGGCATACGGGGTCTCGACGCCGGACATGGAGGCGAACCGCAACGCCGGCAACATCTGGCTGGTCAGCGCGGCGGGTGGCGATGCCATCCAACTGACGCAGAGCGGCCACGACAATTCTCCGGCTTGGTCGCCCGACGGAAAATCACTGGCGTTCCTTTCGTCGCGCGACGGAAATTCCCAAGTGTATCTGCTCTCGATGGAGGGCGGCGAAGCCAGGAAACTCACTACGCTTTCGACGGGCGCGGACATGTTCCGGTGGTCACCGGACGGCAAGACCATCGCGTTCACTTCCTGGGTCTATCTGGATTGCAAGGACGACGCCTGCAACCAAAAGCGCGATGAAGAAAAAGAAAAGAGCAAGGTGAAAGCGCGGATTTACGATCACTTGCTCTACCGGCACTGGGTCCACTGGAGCGAGGGGAAGCGCAGCCATCTGTTCCTGATGCCGGCCGACGGCAGCGCCGCGGCCCACGACCTGACGCCCAAGGTGGACTACGACATTCCGCCCGACGAACGCGGCGACGTGAATGACATCGCGTTTTCGCCGGACGGCGCAGAGATCTGCTACACCGCGGTTCCCGACAAGGTTGAGGCGATCAGCACGAACGGAGAGCTTTTCCTGGTTCCCACGGCGGGCGGCGAGCCCAGGAAAATCACCAGGAATCCGGGTTTTGACGGCAATCCGGTTTACTCGCCCGATGGGCAGTACATCGCCTACCACGCGCAGTTAACGGCGGAATACGAGTCCGATCGCTGGCGCGTGATGCTCTACGACCGCAAGGCGGATAAGACGGAAAACTTGTCCGAAAGATTTGACCGCAGCGCCAACAATCTCTCCTGGTCGCCGGACAGCAAGACCATTTATTTTCTGGCGGAGAACGAAACCTTGCAGCCCATTTACGCCATGGCGGCAAAGGCCGGGGCAACGCCAAAGAAGGTGCTCGACGGCTACAACGCCGCGTATGCGTTCAGCAACGACGGCAAAACGCTGCTGACGGAACGAACCAGCTTGACGACGCCTGCGGAGTTGTTTGTGGCGGCTGGCGATGGAAGCGGCTTGAAGCAGATCACGCACGAGAACGATTCCCTCCTTGCCACGCTGGTGATGAATCCGGCGGAGAAGTTCTGGTTCGACGGCGCCGAAGGAACGAAAGTCCAGGCGATGCTGCTGAAGCCGCCGCAGTTCGATGGCAGCCAAAAGTATCCGGTCCTGGTGCTGCTGCACGGCGGTCCGCAGACGATGTGGTCCGATGCCTGGGGCTATCGCTGGAATCCGCAGGTCTTTTCGGCGCCGGGATACGTGACGCTGATGATCAACCGCCGGGGTTCCACCGGCTACGGGCAGAAGTTCACGGACGAAATCACGAACGACTGGGGCGGCAAGGCCTACGTGGACGTAATGAAGGGGATCGACGCGGCGCTGGCCAAGTATCCGTTCCTCGACAAGACGCGCATGGCCGCGGCGGGCGGCTCCTATGGAGGTTACCTGGCGGACTGGCTGGCCACGCACACCGACCGCTTCAAGGCCATCATCAGCCACGCGGGCGTTTACGACAAATTCTCCATGTACGCCACCGAGGAGCTGTGGTTCGAAGAGCACGACATGCAGGGCACCCCGTGGACCGCGCCGGAGAATTACCGGAAGTGGTCGCCCTCGACCTACGCGGCGGAGCTTGGGAAATTCAAGACGCCCACGCTGGTGATTTGCGGCGAGAGAGACTTCCGAGTGCCTTACACGCAGTCACTGGAATTTTTCAGCGCGTTGCAGCGCCAGGGGGTGCCTTCGAAATTGGTGGTATTCCCCGACGAAGGCCATTGGGTGCTGAAGCCGCAGAACGCGCAGCTTTGGTATAGAACGTTTCTGGATTGGCTGGCGGAGTATCTGAAGTAGGAAGCGAGCAGCTAGCAGCGAGCCGGAACCGGGGTCGAAGGCCCATCCGCCTCCACGGATGCCGCGTCCGTCTAGCGGCCTAAGTTTCGGCGAGCTTGCGAAACGTGCGGCGCAGGAAATGGAACAGGTGGTAGAGCAGGTATAGCGAAATCACCAGCAGGACAGCCACGACAACGATCGCAATCACCGGATGCGCCGTTGCAAACCAGACCAGCCAAACGGCCAGGATATCTTCGCCAAAGCTTAACGCCCAGTTGCTCATGGGCTCCGGCGAAAAATTCACTGCCGCACGGGCGCTGGCTTTTGTGCCGTGCGAGGTGAGCGCAACGCCGCCCGCAAGCAGCGCGGCTCCCCAGCGCCACGGCTCCGGAGCGGCTGCCGTGGCCGCAAAGGCGAGCAAGGCCGCTGCGGGCGGGCGAATGAACGTGTGGAACGCCTGCCAGACTGAATCGACGTAAGGAACCTTGTCGGCAAGAAACTCCATCACGTAGAGAACGCCCGCGATGGTCAGCACCAGCGGATGCGACAGAACATGGAGCTGCGCCGGCAGGTGGACAACGCCGAAGCGCTCCAATAGGCCCAGCGTGGCGACAGTAGCGTAGACGTTCAGGCCGGAAGCAAAGCCGGCGCCGAGGACCAGGCTGAGGGTTTCGATCGGATTCATGGCACACGCAAAACGAACGAAAGAGCTGGGCGGTAAATCTCAAAATACCACGAATCCGGCGACAAGACAGACGGCCATAAAAAGCAAACGTCCCGGACAGAGACCGGGACGTTTGGCAGAGGAAAGAGAGAAATTAGTTGTACTGGCCGGGCAGCAGCAGGCGCGTCCAGCCGGTGGTGTTGACGTCGCGGAATAACGGCGTCCGGGGCGGTAACAGCGTCGGATTCAGGAAGTTGACGTCGAAGTTGTAACCACGGGTTGGCGGGTTGTATACAGTCGTGCAGCACTTAAAGGTCGAGTTCGCCTGCCGGCTGGTGAACAACTGGATGATAGAGCCCTGGTATTCGAGCGTTCCGCTCCACGATTCGAGGTAACGAAGAAAGTTGTGCACTCCGCCGTCGGTCCCGAAGTCCTGCGCGGTGCCGGTAGGCTGCGGGAACGGAACTGTGATTCCCCCGATGATGGCCGTACGGTACCAGGTGGTGTTGCCCTGGCGCGCGGACTGCGAATAGGGGCTGGCGAACGAGTTGACGTCGTTCCAATTATCCGAAAGCAGTGTGACGGCGTCGCCGGCGATCGAGGTGGCGATGGTAGGATCATTCCAGCCGCCGCCAGCCGAATTGGCGTTGAAGTCGCCCTGGATATAGACCGGATTCTCGGCAGAGATCGTCAAGCCGCAGCTGACACCGCCGGGGCAGGTGCCTACGGCCGTGAGGTTGGCTGCATTGACAATCTTGACCGCGCGCCGGAAGAAAAGCGGAGGATTTTCGCGGGCCGTGGCCGCATTGGCCGCGAGCAGAAATGGCCAGATATTGTCCGTTTTTGAGTAGGCCGGCACCGTGGTGCAATTCACGGGGTTCGCGAAAGCGCCCGACGTTGCAAGATTATTGAAGACTCCGAGCTGGCCGTTATTGATGATGTTCGCCTGTGTATCGCCGGCGTCGTGGATCCACTTGGCTTCGGCGCCGTAGGTGAAGAACACGTTGTTGCCGTCGACATCTTCACCGGTTTCCAACGTGTTGTTCGGGCAACCCGTAGTCGCATTGGAACTGTTCACAATGTCGTTCCACCCGTACTCACCGGATTCGTTGCCGGTGAACGAGAGAGGAGGCCATGCGGAGGTTACCTTGCCGGCGGTGTAGTTGCCGCGGCGGTCGGAGACATAGACGACGAAGTCGTTCGGGGCCACCACTGGATCCTCCGTACTGGGACCGGAGGTCGCATAGCTGGTGCCGGTGTAGGGATTCTTGAGGCTACCCGCAAACCAACTGGCGAGGTTCTTTCCGTCAATCTCGACATATTGCATCACGCCATTCAGCGTTGGACGCTGCGGCTGCGTTGCCACCGGATCCATGGCGATGTCGCGGATGGTGCCTTCGCGCGTGTCAAAGAGCGTATTAGGCCAGAAGTCGTAAGGCTTGGGAGTCCAGCCGGCGACGAGATTTCCCGTGCTGGGCTCAACGCCACAGACTTGGCCGACGGTAGAGGTAACGGGAAGATTCTTCGGCGATGTGGTCTTGCGAGTGCCGGAAGTGTAAGGGACGGAACTTGGATTGTCGCGAACACGCTCCAGGCGAATTACTGCCATCGGATGCGGATCCGGGCAGTTGTACGTTGGTGCAGCGGCGCTATTTATTGCCGTGAAAACTGCGGTTGTAGCCGTTGTCTTCGGGAATACGGGCCCGTTCTGGAAGTTCATTTGGATGGGGTTGGCGCCGTTCATCGGGACGTTGGTGATGCTAGGCGCCGCACCTAACTGCATTTGAGCGGTGGTCCCTGTCCACTCTGGGTTGAGTGTCGAGTTATCGAATGATTGCGGAACCGGATTGATGTTGCGACCCACGTACCCGTAGCTCAACACTTCGATCGTTACGTCTTTCCAAGTACCGCAGGGAGAGCCGTAAGCAGTCTGCTCTTCGATCTTGAGGAAACCCTTGACGATTGGATATCCATTGGGTTGCATGTACCCGTCGGAAGCGGCCCAGGCTGCTCCACCGGTAGACCCCGATGCGGCGAGAGGGAGGGGAGTGACGCCTTTGGCGGTCATGGCAAGGTAGAGCGCCGCAGAATCGGTATAGGCATTCCAGTTTGCGCCTCCTACGCCAGGAGCAACGGCGATGTGGCTCAAGTTAAACGGCGCTGTGCCGTTGTCTTCGCAGGGAAGGTTGGTGAGGTCGGCTGAGTTATCGGAGAGCAGGACGCGCAGACTTGCTTGCGCAAAGTAGCGCTCACCGGTGACGTTGCTCGATTCGCCCTGAGCCGGGCGGCGGATCAGGTCAATCTGCTGAGTCGAACCGCCACCAACCGTGACGATGCCCAAATCGAGTTGCTTGGACGAGCCGGCATACTGCTTCGCTGCGCTTCCCGCACCGTTCTGCAGGTTGCCCGCGTAGTGGGTGGGAGCGGAGCCCAACGAAATTTGGGGCCAGTTGGTGTTTGGCGTCGGCGAACCTGTTCCGAGGCCGGAAAGAATGCTGCCTTCGCCCGCGCCCAGGGCCCGATAGGTGCCGCCACCCGGCGCGACCGTGATGTTGACTGTCCCGGTATAACCGGAGCTCGTGGGATGGCCGTTCTCCAGTTCGTAGCGGATCACATCTTTATAGGCATCGACTTTATCGCTCATGGTCAGCGTGCTGCCTGCAGCGAGGAAGAGGTTGCCGTTGGTATGGGTGCGGCCACCGAAATTGAAGTTGGGGCCAGGGAAGAAATCGAGGTCCGAGTCCGACCAGATGCCGAACTGAAACATCGGGATGCCGACGGTTTGCGTGGTGCGCTTCAGCGTCACTTCCTGACCGGTAGTGGTACGCGCGTTAACCATCAGGGTATACGTCGTGGCCATAGCGGTCATGCCCTGGTAGGCCCCGGAAGTAATCGTGTTGATCGAAGGCGCCGGATTGCCATTGGCGTCAACGGCCGACGGCGTGATCAGGTAGCCGGAACTCCCGTCCGCCTTGGTATAGGTGATGCCCGGGATCGACGGGGGAGTAGTTTCCAGCGTGTCGATCTGGCTGATACTCGGAGAATAAGTAAGGTCAAAGAGGTTGCCCAGGCCGGCGGTCAGCTGTTCCATGCCGGCTTCCGCGGCGTAGAACGAGCGCACCTGCTGGTCATTAGAGCCGGCGAGTTTCTGGTTGGAATAGAGCAGCACGGAGAAACCAACCAGAAGGCTGGACATGAGAAACAGAAGCAAGAGCGTGGTGAGGAGAGCGATCCCCTCTTCGCGACGCGAACGTTTCATTTTTTCGAAACGAAGTGACCTCATGAAAGGCTCCTCTTATTGATACTTGTTCACGTACGCCATGCTGCGCAGGCTGATTTGGGTCATGATGTTGTTGCGCGCGAAGAGGGATTTATTGCTTCCCTCGTGAACCAGATACGCCGTGCGCGCGCCGAGCCACACGTTGACGGTGCGGATCTGGGACTCCGAATTGCCGGTGGGGACAGTGGCCTGACTGGCGGGATTCGTGACCCCGTCAATGAAGTTATAGGTGAATTGCAGGTTTTCGAGGGTTTCCCCGACCGGCGTAGGAGTATTGAAGTTGACCTGGCGGACCAGCCGGATGTAGGGGGGGCTGGAAATGTTGTCCAGATAGTAGGAAATCATCCACACGCGCATGGCGGTAGTCGTCGGAAAACAGGCATTCGAGCCGTTGCAGGTCGAGGAAGTCATCAACTGCTTGACGGTGCCGGAAGTATCGGAGCGCCCATTCAAACTGTACGGGTCGCCAGAGGCAAAGCTCAGGGTCTGGCCCGCAACGTTTGTCACGTACACGAGGGCTGATCCCAGCGAATTATTGAGCAGGATCAGATCGCCGGGCTGGATGGCGATGCCCGCATTGCCGATCGTGACGCAGGTCGGGTCAAAAGTTATCTGGAGTAGCGTGCCGGTCAGCTGCAATTTGCCGTTGGGGCAACCGGGGGAGGGAGGCGACACGGATTTGGCCGCGTAAATGGGACTCGTCTCCAGGTGCGCGGTGTTATCCGCATACATCACTGAAATCTCATCGGTAATGCTGTTGGGATTCTGAACGGTGCCCGTCGAGGCATCCGGCGCGGTAATCGCGGGGCCGAGCATGCTGCCGGGTTCCACGGCTGGGAGAACGGAGTTGCACGGAGGGAAAGTTCCCTTGCCACCGAGGATGGGACGATTGATCGCAGCCGTCGTGCCACAGGGATTCGTGCTGGAGCCGTTCGAGGTGTAGGGAATCGGGATGCCGCCGGTGGGGATTCCGGTCCCTGCCTGCTGCACGTCCTGAATGATGAAGTTCAGTCCGTTGCGCAGGTTTTCCGTCATGTCGGCGGACTGCGTGATGACCTGACTGGTCTGCTGTGCATCCTTGAAGGCCGCGACGGCCGCGTAAAGAATGACCATGGTGACCGCCATGGCGATCATGAGTTCGATCATGGTGAACCCGGCCGGGAGTTTTCTGGTTTTCCGATTCATGGGCGCCTCAGGCATAGTTCGAAATGTAGGTCGTCAGCACGAAAGTAGAGGTGCGACCTTGATAGGTGTACGTAATCGTGATGGTGATCTGATTCAGGTTTGGAGTGCCTTTGACCGGGGTAAACGCGATGGTGCGGGTCATCCAGGGATTCAGGTTCACTTGAATGTCATCGGCGGTGCCGAAAATATTATCGGGACCCGGCCCGGTGACGATGCTATCCGGGGTATTCGTGTCGTCGTCTGCGGTGCCCACAATCCCGTCCGGCCCGGGAGCCAACAGTGACCGGGGACCGTCAAGAAACACGCCGCCCTGGCTGGCATTCGTGATCTGCGCCCAGGTGAGAATGTGCGTGTCACGCGCGGTGAAGATGCTCTCCATCGCCTCCTGCGCCTTCTGCTGAGCGATGAGTTCAATCTGGGAATTGGACGAGGTAGACAGACCGTTGGTGAACATCGCCGAAAGGGACAGGATGCCAAACGTCAAAACCGCCATGGCAATGACGCACTCGAGAAGCGTAAACCCTTTTTGATTGCGTTTAAGTCTGCGATTCATTAGTCAACTCCCTATTCAATCCAAGTATTTCCCGTATAGGCATAGGGGCGAACGCGTCCCGTGCCACCCATAATGGTTACGGCGCGCGCCATGGCGGTCGAAGTCTGGCCCTGAACGCCGATAAACACCGTGCCGTTGAGCGTGTTAAATCCCGTATTGTCGGTGAACTGGCCGGTGGAATTGAATTCCATGAAAGCCGGCCCGCCGCTGACGTTACCTATATAGATGGGAGCGGACTTTCCAAAGTTCATCGGCGTATCGGGGACGCCCGGCGTCAACATGAAGGTGGTTTGTCTTGGCAAATCCGTCGAGACCAGGGGACCGTTGGCAGTGCCGCTGCCGGGCTGCGCGAGCACCATGTACTGAACCTGTTGCGTAGCGCCGTTGGAGATGAAAATCACCTGGACGTTGGTGCGTTGCGTAATCGCGAGCTCACGGGCCACGCGAAGCTGGCTCACGACCGTGTCCATGGCGGAATTGGCCTGATACGAAGCGGTGCTGCCAAAGCTCTGGAAAATGGCGATGCCCGCCAGAACCATCATGATTCCGATCACGACGACGGCTTCCAGCAAGGTGAAACCCTTTTCTTGATTCGCCCGGCGTCTCATGGGCAACTCCGATCTCCAGGATTCGCTGCTTTTCGAATCGGAACGTAGCCGGCAGCGGCGGCCCCGTTTACCTCTCCCCGGCTATTGACCGGTTCAAGGGCGCTCATTGCCTCACAAGAGTGGGTACACCCTCTGCAGCGGCACTTGGCGCTCCAATATAGGTAACTCACGGGTTTGTGGGGGAACAACTGGCCCGAGGGACGGGTTCGGAGCAGCGGGTATTGACCCGTCCGCACTTACCAGCCGAACAGTTACTAAAGTTTTTCAGAAATGGGGAGATGGAGAATCGGGTTAGTCGCGGACGAGACCCGGTAACAAACAGAAAATACAATCGTTACTGAACTCATGACCACCTTCCAAAGGAACTCCGCATCCCGGTGCAGAAGATTTCCGGTCCGGTGAAGCGCCCGAAGTTCCAATCACGGTAGTACTTCAGGTATTGATTGAATCGCGGCATCTCTCGTCATTTTCGGCTGCACGGTCCAGGGGAGGGAGCAAGGAGAGGGTCTCTATGGCTCTCCACAGGCGGTTGAAGTGGATGGCTACTCGGCGATCCAGAGATTCTCGGCAAACCCCCAAGCAGGGTCGATCCACTGGCGCCGGGGAGCGAAACCCGACTCCTGGGCAAGCCACCGGAGCTCGTCCTGGGTGTATTTGTGGCAACTCTCCGTCCAAATGGTCTCCTGCGGATTAAATGAATAAGAGGCTGACGCGTCGGGTATCGTCACTTTCTGCCGAACCAGCGATCGGAGGTGCATTTCGATGCTGTGGGATTCCGCGTTAAAGACGGCTTCGTGACGGAATTGATTGAGGCGGAAATCGGCTCCGAGCTCCCGGTTGATCCGCGCCAGGAGATTGCGGTTGAACGCCGCGGTGACTCCCAACGAATCATCATAGGCCGCGATCAAAACCTCACGGTACTTCATTAGATCGGTTCCCAGAAGCAAGGAATCTCCCGGCGAGAGGATTGCGCGCACTTCGCGGAGAAAGCCCTGGCCCGCGCCACCGTCGAAGTTTCCGATGGTGCTACCCAGGAAAAGGACCAGCAGGTGTTCACCTTTCGTCCGGCGGGCTGCGACCTCCCGCAGGCCGTCGAGATATTCGCGCTCGAAACCCACGATGCTGATGCTGCTAATGTCGCGCAGTTCCCGGCGGCAAAGGGCGAGCGCCGTGGGAGAAATTTCAATAGGGTGATACCAGGTGGATTGCGAGTGAGCGAGCGCCTCCAGAACCAGGCGTGTCTTGCGCCCGGTTCCGCTGCCAAGTTCGGCGACCACGACCGGCCGGGGAAGCTCGGAGACGATGTCGCGGGCGTGCTGTCGAAGTATGCGTTCCTCGGCGCGCGTAAGCCCGTATTCCGGAAGAGCGCAGATCGCTTCGAACAGGGCCGAGCCGACGGAATCATAGAGATATTTCGAAGGGAGCTGCTTCTGGCTGGCGTTGCCAAGTCCCGCGCAAACATCGGCGGCGAATTGATTCGAGAGTGAAGCGTAGACCGATTGCGTTTGCATCATGGCTCCTGGTATCACTTCGGGCGTCACTCGGAAGCACAGCGGAATCCGGCGTAGACATATTGATAGCGAGGTTGGAACCAGTTGCGGAAGGAACGCCGGAGCAGACAAGCGGCGGTACGCGAGGAACCGCCTTTGATGACGTAATGCTTATCGTCAAAAAAATTCGCTGAATAGCCCGGATAAAAAGCGAACGGCTCAAAGCCGGGAAAAGGAGCGAACCGGGTGGAGGTCCACTCCCAACCGTTACCGAGCAATCCAGCAACGCCCAATGCACTCTGATTGGCCGGATAGGCGTCCACAGGCACCGGATCCCAGCGATGAAAGTCAAAATTCCCCAAGGCTGGACTTGGCGCGGCGGAGCCCCACGTGTAGTCGTTCTCCGTTCCCTGTGGAGCGCCATACGCTGCGCGATGCCACTGCGCCTCGGTCGGCAAGAAACGCCCCGACCAGCGAGCGTACGCCGTGGCTTCTGCGTGGCTCACATAAACTGGCCAAGTTTCCGGGAGCGGAATCAACTCGAACATACCCCGGTAAAGCCAGTCACCGTCTACCTTCTGCCAAAAAGTGGGATGCAGCACAGCGCTGTTTTCTTTCCACTCCCAATCAGCGGGAGACCACAACTCACGATTGCGATAGCCGCCGTCTTCCAGGAATTGGAGAAACTCGCCATTGGTGACCATATATTTCTGGATGCGAAATTCAGGCACCTTTACGGCGACGGCGTCGAATTCGTTGTCCCAGCCAAAGGGAGACGCGGCTTCGCGGTGAAGCCCGAGAATCGCGGCTCCCGCGGGAATTTCCACGAGTTCGTTCTTTACCGGGTTCCCTGCGCCCGGTGTCTGCGCTTGCGGATACTTCTGCGAATGGGGCAGACGATGAAACATGTACGCCAATGTTTCCGCGTGCATCAGGCGATGCTCGATGGCCACGTGAAGAAGCGTTTCCGCAGAATGTTCTCCAGCACGCGTCCGAGAAAACGCCGCGCTCTGCAGCCGATTGTCAATCTGTTCGCGCAGCGATTGCACATAGCGCCGAACTTCCGGCAATACCGGCCAGTCTTTTGGTTGATCAGCGGGCAGACCGCCGTCCACCGGATCGATGCCGAAGGCGAAAAGCTTGTCGAAGTCCGCTTCCGGGGCATCGAGAGCGAAGAGATGGTCGCGGAGGAGGTTCCAGTCGAATGCTTCCAAATGCCCCAGATAAAAAACGATGCGATTGCGTTCCGGAATCGGCCGTTCGTAGAAAGTAGCCTCGTGAAGGATCTGAAAGAGCTGGTCGGTATTCGCGCGCGCTTCCAGAATCCGACGGTGAAGTTGCTGGACAACCGTGGAACTTCCCAGAGAGGCCATAGTCTACTTCCCCATGAGGGTTGGATGGGTCCCCTCAGTGTCTGATGCAGAAGACCACGGAATGGGCAGAAAAAAAGTGAGGGAAAGCGCTTCTCGAGGGAGCATCGGACACCCCGAATATATTGATGCAGGCTGGGGGCCGGAACAATACCATCACTCGAAGGCCGGAGCAATCAAAAGAGGAATTAGTCAAACACTGCATTCCGAAAAATCTCCTGGAAACAAATTGGTAAATCAAAAGCGATTGGGGCATTTTTCTCGCGCGCATTCCCGAGAGACGTCTCTGACACACGAGCGACGCGTGAATTACAGCTCCACCTGATTTCCTCGCGGTGATGAAATCGCAAATCAATCCGGGCGCGTAAATGGCGCCCACCGGCATTTGTCGGCAATCTCAGCCCAGAATCCCGACGCGGTATGCTTCACAAAACCAAGTCCGGCCGATTGTCTTAGCCAGTCAACGTGTTTATTTTGTTGCACTTACGGGAGCGGTCATGCGTCACAGCTTGAATCCTTGTTGCATGTCATTATCATCTAGAAGGTGGCCGATTCAGACATGCTCATCAACCGCAGAATGCTTCACCGCAAAACTCCCGGAAATCCAGCCCCAACGGACGAGAAGGTCAATCCCTTGTCTTATCTTTCTCTGGGCGAAGCCGGAACCGTCCGGCAAGTTTGCCTCGAAGGGACGTTACGCTGTTATCTCGCGCGATTTGGTTTCATCGAGGGAGCGGTGATTCGCGTGATCCGCCGCGTCCCCTTGGGCGGGCTGCGAGTCTACCGCATTGGCCAGGCGGAGATCGCCTTGCGTCCAGAAATGGCTGAAACAATTCTGGTCCTGAGGCATACGGAATGAGCCTGCGAGCAGCATGCCATGCCGGTTGCCATCACAACTCAAACGATTGCGGCACACAGCGCGATTCAACAGAAAAATTTCGCACGGTGGCCCTGATCGGCCCGCCCAATTCCGGAAAATCCACGCTGTTTAATCGGCTCACTGCGCTGCGGCAAAAGGTGGCCAACTACCCCGGCGTGACCGTGGAACACCGAACTGGAGCGCTTGCCGGAAATTCCCGAAACAAAATCACGCTCGTGGATCTCCCGGGAGTTTACGACCTTACCGCCTATTCCGAAGATGAACGGGTGGCCGCGCAGGTTTTGCATGGAGAGATGCCGGGGGTCTCCCGTCCCGATGCGGTGCTGATCGTTGTGGACGTCACCAACATGGAGCGGCACCTCTCCATCGTGCCCGACGTTCTCCGCACAGGACTGCCCGTTCTTCTCATCCTCAATATGGCGGATCTTCTGGAGAAGCGCGGGGGCCGCGTAAACCTTGTAAAGTTGGCTGGCCAAGTGGGCGTTCCGGTCGCGTTGGTTTCGGCGGCGAGCAACACGGGCATCGAAGCGATCAACGAATTTCTGCACGCAAAACAATCCGGCAACGGAAAACACGTCCTGCCGGTTCTGCAAGGGCCTGCCGCCTGCCAGCGGTGGGCGCGGAATCTTACCCGCGCGTCCGAATACCGGCCTCCGCTGCCCGCAAAATGGACGCGACGCATGGATGGACTCTTGCTGCATCCCGTCTGGGGCCCGCTGATTTTTCTGTTGGTGCTGGTCGCGCTTTTTCAGGCCGTTTTCACCATCGGCCAACCCTTGAGCGATGGTTTGCAGAGCGTCTTGGACAAGCTGGGTGAAATGCTCTTTGCGTGGATGGGCGTCGGTTTTGCCAAGTCCATTTTGTTCGACGGTGTGTGGAAAGGCCTGGGCTCCATTCTCGTGTTTCTGCCGCAAATTCTCGTTCTTTTTCTATTCATCACCGTCCTGGAAGATTCCGGATACTTGGCGCGCGCGGCGCTGATCGCGGACCGGACCATGCAGCGGGTTGGACTCAACGGCAAATCGTTTGTTCCGCTGCTTTCCGCCTACGCGTGCGCGGTGCCCGCGATTATGGCCGCTCGGACCATCGAAAATCGCCGAGACCGCCTCGCCACGATTTTAATCGCTCCGTTCATGACTTGCTCCGCACGCCTGCCCATCTACACGCTCGTGATTGCGGCGTTTATTCCGGACCGCGCTTTGCTCGGGCCGCTGCTTGGCTACCGCGGTGCGGCTATGCTTGGGATGTATGTGCTCGGCTTCCTAGCTGCGTTGCTGACCGCAGGGGTTTTGAAATCCTCAATCCTGAAATCGTGTTCCATGCCTTTCGTTATGGAGCTTCCGGAATACCGGTGGCCCACCTTGCGCTCCATGTTCATCCGCTCCGGCGAGCGCGCGTGGATTTTCACAAAAAATGCCGGCAGCGTGATCCTCATTGTTGCCACCATTCTTGCCCTGCTGGCGAATCTGCCCCTCGTTGGCGGCGTCCAGCCGGGACTGCAACACAGCTTCATCGGCAGGTTGGGCCACGTCATCGAACCGGTCATTCAACCTCTGGGATTCAACTGGCGCGTGGGAATCGGACTCATCACCTCCGTGTTTGCCCGCGAAGTCATCGTCGGCACGTTTGGCACGCTCTATGGTGCGGATGCGGCTTCACGTGATCTGACTTTGCAAAGCGCGCTGCAGCATGATCTGGCACCGGGCGGCGCGGCGGCCTTACTGGTGTTCTTCGCGTTCGCGCTTCAATGTACTTCGACTTTGGCGGTAGTCAAGCGTGAGACCAACAGTTGGAGATGGCCCGTATTTCAATTTTCATACATGGCGGCGTTGGCATATACCGGCGCGTTTTTCGCCAACTTCCTCATTTCTCGCATTTGGTTGTAAATCGCCTCTGCGCGTGGCTTGCCCTCATCTGCTGCGGAGTAGCGTGCCGAATCCACCCGCTATCGCCTCTTTGGACGAAAACAGTACATTAGATTTCCCGGTATGCTTTAAACTTGTATCAGCAGCGCGCCCGTAGCTCAGTTGGATAGAGCGTCTGCCTTCTAAGCAGAGGGTCGCCCGTTCGAGTCGGGCCGGGCGCGCCACTTAAAACTTTATTCGAGGGTCGCTGCCTGCTACCTTCATCTTTCCATGTGACAGGATTGCGCCCTGAATATCAGCCTTCGCCGGCGGGCCTTACTATTTCTTCTTCGCCGTCATTGCTCCACCGGGTTCCGTCAGCACCATCTCTGCAATTTTGCCGCTGGCGTCCTTCTTAAATTCCAAAGTGAAGCCATTGAGCCCCTCAAGATGGAAGCTAAGCCCACGTGTAGGAATCAGCTCGTAGGGCGATTGGCCTGGAATGGAAAGCCGCAAGGTATCCCCGGCCAGCGAAACATTTGCCATGCCTTGCGTCAGCGCGTAGTTCCCCGTAAGACTCTCCAATACTTCCCTGGAAAGCTTTTCTGGCGCGCGAGTGAAGACGATGTCCTCGGGCAAGGTCGGTTCCAGCGGCAATGCGAGCCGAACGATATTGCCGTCCCGATCCATATAAAACTGTCCCTTGGTTCCGGCAGCCACGGAATCCGACTCTTTGGGAATCTCGTAAATGTCGTAGTTCAACCGACGGAAGGGATACGGCCCCAGTTCATTGAGAGTAAGCGTGAGGTCATCTCCGCTTACAGCAATTTTCACCGTGCCGTAACCCGGATTAACATAATCTCCCGCAAAGTCCGCCAGTGGATGGGAGGCAGGCGTGGTCGGTCTTGCGGGCGGGGCCTGCTTTTTCTCGGCTTCTGCTTCGGCGGCCTTCGCCTTGTCGCTCATTGCCTTGTAGCGATCAATCCACGGTTCGTTCGAAATCCCCAACAGCCGGTCGTAGATTGAAAAGGCAATCGGCTCGAGCCCCATGTGATTGTCGAGGTTGGTGAGGATGACCACGCCGACTTTGTCCTCGGGAAGCATCGTCAGCAGCGAATGAAAGCCGTCAATGCCGCCGTTGTGCCACACCATGTGATGCCCTCGGAACGAAGTATCCACCCATCCCATCGCGTAGGTCATGGGCCCCAATCCGTTGGAGGAGAAAGCCTCCGGCAACGGCCCCATCGCCGTCTGCCCCGTATGCACCAGCTTGAGATTGGTCTGCGAGACGATGCGCTTCCCGTCGTACGTGCCATCGCCCAATTGCAGCACCAGATAGCGCGACATATCGTTGGCGGTGGAATTGATCGAGCCGGCCGGGCCGATTGCATCAATATTTTTGAAGGGCACCTTGGTCACGACATCTTTTTTCAGCGAATAAGGCTCGGCAAAATCGGACGTCTTCAGGCTGTCGTTGACCGAAAAGTTCGAAGTCGTCATTCCCAGCGGCTGAAAGACCCTTGTACGCACCAGATCTTCCCAGGAGGTGTGCTCCACCTCTCCCTCCAGATAGCCCATGGTCATGATCATCAAATTGCAATACTGATAGCCGTAACGGAACTCCTTGTTGGGTTTCAAATATTGGATTCGATGAAAGAGATCCTCTCGGCTGAAATCCGATGAGTACCAAACGGCATCGTGCCCGGGCATGCCGGTGCGATGAGAGAAGAGATCGCGGGCGGTGGCGTGATCCGTGGCAATCGGATCATCCATTTTGAACGTCGGCAGGTACGTGCGGATCGGCTTGTCCCAATCCACCTTGCCTTCGTCATTCATCGTTCCAAAAACGAGCGAAGTGAACGATTTTGTGACGGAGCCAATGGCAAAAAGTGTGTCGGGGGTGACGGGAAGTTTCTTTTCCACGTCGCGGTAGCCAAATCCTTTGGCGTAAATGACCTTGCCGTCTTTGACGACGGCCACCGAAGCGCCGGGAATTTTAAATGCAACAAGTGCTTTGTTGACGATCGCGTCCCAGTCGCCCTGATTCGTGGCCGGTGTCTCCGGGGTCTGCGCAAAAACGGGATTTAGCCAAACCGTGACGGCCAACAGGAAAATTGTCACACTTCTACGAAACATAGGGCCCCCTTTTCGCCGTCGTTCCAGCCGCCCTCCCCGCTAGAAGTTCGTGTTAAAGTTCATGAGCTTCAGATTGAGCAAAAACCAAACCAGGCTGACACATCCCAATGCCACAGCCAGATTCCAGACTTTCGCCCAGATCCACAGCCCCGAACTTCTCCAACTGCGAACCGCGTTGACCACGACAAAAATCGTGCCTATCGAGCACACCACTCCCAACAAGCTGAAGATTACAACCGCGGTCGGCAGTTTGTTTATGCCCTCGATATCATTCGCCTTCGATAGCGCCACCACCCATCCGAGGAACAGAATCACGAAAAGCAGGCAGACGAGGCGCGTCACGAACCGCTGCCCTTTTTCCGCCCCTGACAGCGGCAGCGGGCGATCGTAGTGTTTCCGGATCATCCACCCCACCGGCCATAGCAGCAGCGTCAGCAAAACCACGGTGAACCCGTAGCCGGCAACGACGAAATTGAAATATTTGTTCCCCAGCAGCCCCACTCGCTGAAAGATCATGAACGGATAATCCATCTGGAATTGCCAGTTCCCGCTCGCGTCCTTCTTGAATCCGACCTTATCCTGCCCGTGAACTTCCCGGTAGAGGAACGGATCGATTTCCTCGAATTTTTTGGGAACTCCGTTCGGGGCTTTCAATTCATTGATGCTGATCGTGCCGTCCGCATTGGCATCGACTTTCGCTTGTCCCGCAATCGAAAGCAGTTTGAGAAAAGAATTCTCAAAGCGCCGGCTGGAGTCATACATGCCCGCAACGGCCGCGGCATCGGCCTTGGGATCGGCAATCTTCTGGCCAGCCGGAGGCGTGTACGGAAAGTAGCGATCCAGGAAGCTGTCGAATAGGATTGTGCGCGGGCTCACCTCACCTTTTCCGGCGCTGTTGTAGGAGACAAATAAACCCACGTTCTGGTCGAGAATCAGATGCAGGTCGCTGTGGAAATATTCGGTGTCGCCGCCGTGACCAATAATCCGATGGCCATTGCGCGTCTCTTCGTAAAAACCGTGCGCCATTCCGTTCAGCCGGTCATCGGCGTCAAACAGGCGCGCGTGCATCGTTTCCGCCGTCTCCGGCCGCAAAATCTGCTTGTCTCCGAATTTTCCGTCCTGGAGATGCGCGATCATGAAATTGCACATATCCCGGGCGGTGGTGGATACGCTCCCCGCGGGATAGGCTTCGACAAATTCAAATGGCTTGGCTTTCTGCGAAGCTTTTTGATAACCATCGGACATGAGCGGCTTCAGATTTTCCGGCAGTGGCTGGACAAACGTTGTGTGCGTCATATCCAGCGGCGTGAAGATGTTTTCCTGCACGTACTCTGAAAACGGCATTCCGGAGATGCGCTGGACAATGTAACCCGCGAGGGTGGTCGCGTAATTCGAGTACGCTGGTACGGTGAACGGAGGAAAAATGCGCTTCGGCATATGCTGCTGGAGGTACTGATCGAGCGGCGTCATATGCTTCGCGTCGGCCACAAAAAGATCGCGCGCCGTCTCTTCGAAGCCCGCCGTATGCGTCATGATGTCCTTAAGGGTGATGGGTTTCCCGAACGCGGGCGGGATCTTGAAATCGATGTACTCGTTGACGTCTTTGTCCAGGTCAAGTTTCCCCTGCTCCTGCAGCTGCATCACGGAAGTCCAGGTGAAGAGCTTGGAAATCGAGCCCGGGCGAAATAGCGTGGCGTCCGGCGTGACCAGCGTGCGCTTCGCTACATCGGAATACCCATACCCCTTCGCGAAGATGACTTTTCCATCCTTCACGACGGCGATTACGGCTCCCGCGATGTCCTCGCGGTTGAGCTGCGCGGGCATCATGCCGTCGAGAAACGCCTCCAGATCTTCCCCAGTGAGGGCATGGGTTCCGGCGGCCTGTGTGGCAGCGGCCGCGGCTTTTGGAGTCACAACGTCCTTTTTCGGTGTCGAAGCCGCATTACCTTTGGACTCTTGAGTTCTTGGACCGGCCGCGATGCTCCAGGCAAGCATGAGTGTTCCGATCATCACGGTAGTTCGTGAAAGTATGTTTGCAGGCGTTGGCAGAAAAATTCCATGGCTCTTCATTGCGAGTCTCCTAATGGGCGATTTGGAAGGTCAGCGTGCAACAACCAGTTTCAGAAAGAAAATTTCAAGGCGAACTGCATGACGCGCGGATTTACTACCGTCGTCGTAATCTGGCCAAAAGTGGTGGAAGTAAATTCCGTATCGGGGTCCCCGAATTGCGGGTGATTGAACGCGTTGAAGAATTCCGATCGAAATTCCAGCGTTCCGTATTCCCGCACGGGGAATCGCTTGATAATTGAAAGATCCCAGTTCTGTTGCCCGGGTCCGGAAAGGATGCCCACGCCGGCGTCCCCGAAGCCCACACCATTGGGATCATCCGCTGGATTAAAGACGGCGGGGTCCGTGAAGCAACTTGTGTTGATGTAGGTTTTGGTGCCTCCGATATTGGATTGGATCGATCCTGGGCTGAAATAGTTTCCGGGAACGCAGGTACCTGAGAGCGACGGCCGATCGAATGTGGCACTGCCAAAGATGCTCGGTTTTCCGGCAAAGTGGTTGTAGGTCAAGGTGAGTGGATGCCCCGATTGGGCAGTAATAACACCGGCAACCATCCAGCCTCCTAGGGCTTGACCTTTAAACGAGTGTCTTTCCTTTGGTCCCGGGAGTTCGTACGAGAAGTTCAAAATGAGACGTTGTGGGCGAATGAACAGATCCGGTCCATACCGCTGGCTCGGGTCATTCTGGTCACCATATGACTCGCCACCATCGGGCCCGTTGGACGTCATCGCTTCCGTCGAAAGAGACTTTGAGAATGTATACGAGAGTTGAAACTGGAGGCCACTACTAAAGCGCTTGTTGAGTGATACGAGAAAAGCATTGTACCAAGAGGCGCCGCCACTCTCGATTTGCAACATCTGCGAAGGGTCCCATCCTTCGTAGGGGACACGGAGTGGGATGTTGGCTAGGGTGTTGGTGGTCTCTCCCCGGATGGGGTTGGTTGGGCTAGCCACCAGTGCTTGGTTGACGTCACGCAACCTGATCAGATGTTCACCCCGCGCACCTGAAAAACTGGTATCGAGAATCATGCCCCCCGGCAGCTTCGTCTGCAAGCCCAAGCTATATTGCTGAATCATGGGCGGCTGAAAGCGCGGGTCGAAAATGGTCGTCGCCAAGGTGGGGCTTGGTGCGGGTGCGTAAGCAGGAAAGTAGGGGAACGTGGGCACGTTCAGGTTGAATGGAACCTGTTCCGACGCATCTGCGTTTTGCCCGAGCTGCTCCTGCCGGATCTGCCCAAACGGCGCCCCGGTCAGCAATTGCAGAAACGGCTGTCCTGTGTAGCGGGAGTGATAGATGCCGTATCCGCCACGAAGAACAAGGTCCTCCGTATGAGGGAGCCGCCAGGCAAATCCAACGCGCGGATTCCAGGTATTCTGGTTCTCGCCGTATCCGCCGAACTTGTTGCCGACCTTTTGCACGCCTGCCGGGACGGCGCCGCCCGGATAATTCGAAGAAACCAGATATCCACTCAAGGAACCTGGTGCCGGTGGATTCGTATCAGCCAACCGCAGATCGAACGAGGAGTTTCTCCCTAGTTCGTCGGCAATGTCGCCGAGGCGTTCGTAACGGAGCCCAAGGTTCACCGTCAGGCGCGAGGTAACCTTTATATCGTCCTGGACATAAGCGTTGGGCCCCCAAACCCGCCATGCACGGTCAAATAGCCCCGGCAAATCGACGGAAGCAATGATATTGCTCGTATTGTATCCGTAGGGAGCGAATGGCGCGGTACCGTTGTCTTCGGCATTCAGGCCCAGCAAGAAATCCGGCCAGCTCAAAAAGAGTTCACCTGCCAGGTAATGAAAGCCAACTTGATTGAGCTGCTCCCGGCTCACGCCCGCGCCAAAACGAAAGGAATGCCGGCCATGAATCCAAGTGAGTGAATCCTCGAAGGTATACACATTTTGGGCCAAATGAACCGTTTGGCCATTCCCTCCGAGCGAAAGTCCGTTCGCTGATCCAAAGTTCAATGCTATGGCCGGAATGTTGTCGTCAAATTCGGGAACCGTCGCCCCGATCTGTGAATAGCTGAAAACCTGGCTCTGTTGGTAGAGTCCGAGAATGCGGTGGAATCCTATTTCGGCGCGATTGATCAGATTTGGACCAAAGATATAGGTATGCGTCAATGAAAAATTGCGGAAGTTATTCGTCAGGTCGACCGGAAAACCTGGAGCCGTCCCACCGCCGAGATTCGCTTGAGGAATCGTAAAGGCTGTGGCGCTGTTAGAAAAGAAGAAGCGACCCTCCAATTTGCTCTTCGTAGAAATCTGCCAGTCCGCATTGGTCATGAACTGGTTTTCCGAATAGGGGCAAGCCGAGCTGAAGGCAGAAAAACCCTGTGCATCGAACGATGGATTCGTCGGATCGACAGTTTGAGGAGTCGGAATCACATACTGGCCATTGGGAAGCTTCATTTGAAGAAGAGCCAAGGCCACTGGATTTATGTTCGAACCATCGCTGGCTATGGCAGGTCCGACACCACCAAGCGCGTCCTGAATTGCCCCACGCTGGCCGGCGAACAGTGTTCCAAGTGCCGCCGCGGAGCGGTCGTCTGTCAGCGCCGGGGAGGTCACCGAACTGGAACAATTCGGGTCCAATCCATTCCGCTGCCGCGTTCCCTGATAGGAAGTAAAGAAGAACAATTTATCGTGCTTGATCGGGCCGCCAAAATCAAAGCCGAATTGATTCTGTTTCAGGGCAGGCCGAGGCTGATCTGCCAAATTTCGGAAGAAGGTATTGGCATTAAGATCGTCGTTGCGAAAAAATTCCCATGCGGCGCCGTGAAAATCGTTGGTGCCGCCCTTCGTGATTACATCAACGTTTGCACCGGCGTTTCGGCCGTAGGATGCATCGTACTGGCTCGTTTGCACCTTGAACTCCTGGATGGTGTCGGGGTTGGGGATTGCAACGCCGCCGCTGAAGTAGCCGCTGCTTTGAAGGTCGTTGATTCCGACGCCGTTCATCTGAACGTTGTTGTCACTTTGCGTTCCCCCGTTCGAACTGATGGGCACTCCTCCCATTCCCAGGTTGCCGCGACCGATGGCCCCGGCATCGTTCACATCGGCGGCGACACCAGGATTCAGAGAGACAATCTGCGTGTAGTTGCGAGTAACCAGCGGAAGGTCTCGAACCTGGTCACCACTCGTTACCCGGCCTAGAGTACTGGATTCCGTTTGCAGTTGTTCCGCAAAGCCCTCGACAATGACCTTTTCGGTGGGACGGCCCACTTCCAGATGAAGGTCTAGTGCGGTCGTTTCGGTAACGATGACGGTCACTTCAGGGATATTCAATGTTTTGAAACCGTCCCGGGAGGCTTGGACGGAGTACACGCCCGGCAAGAGGGCAGACACCAGATAGGCCCCACGCACATTGGTATTGACGGTGCGAGTTTCACTGGTCGCGCGGTTGGTCACGACGATTTTGACGCCAGCCACGAGGGCTCCAGACTGATCAAGCACTGTCCCCGAAATCGCACCTGTTCCGGCAGTCTGGGCGAAACAAGTTCTCCCGTGCCATACCACCCCTAGGACCATCAGCACCGCCAGAGATCGCAGGCCAACGTTAAGAAAGCTCGTTTGAATTTTCATAATCATGCTCTGTCTCCAAGAAAAAATGGGCCTTTGTCCCGCTTTTGGAAATTTCATTCTCCGAAGCCTTTCCGTCCACTACCACCAGCGCTGTTTTCAAACCAACGATGATCCGTCCGGTCCTCTTCTTCGCTGCGCCGCAGCAACTGCAACGACCGTTCTGTCTGCGTTTGCGCGCAGGCTACGAAGAGCGCCCCCAAAAGCGCCATGGGCGCGACGTAGGATCCTGCGAACGACGAACTTGACGTCGACGCGATGAACGATTCGTCACACACGCGGGCGATCGGAGCCGTCTCGCTGTCGGTAATCCCGAACGTCGGCACCCCTTGCCTTTGCGCGCGTTGCGCAGCTTCGACGGTGTCTCGCAAGCAGGGGCCAAAGCTGATCGCGATCAGGAAATCCTTCCGCGTCAGCGCACGGACACGGCGCTGCACATTTCCGGTGCTTCCGGCCGGAGCTTCGGCGGCAAAACCGAGCGTCATCAAACCGTAGGCAAGGTACCAACTTAGGGACGCTGCCAGGTCAATCCCGACGATCAGAACTCTTTGCGCGTTTTTGACCCGCTTGGCGAAGCGGCTGACTTGTCCGGCGTCAATCCGTGAGTGCAGCGACTGCAGGTTTCGCAGATCCAGGTCCAGGCTGTGGCGGACCCGGTCGGCGAGATTCGTTTTCTCTTTCGAAGCCGCCTTGAGTACCGAGTAGGGAGTGATGCGCGTGACAAAGTGAGCGCGGAGATCGGAGATGAAGTCCGCAAATTTCTCGTAACCGAGTACCTGGATGGTTCGAACGATGGTCGCCGCGTCCACCCGATAGCGCGTGGCGAGTTCCCTCGAAGAAAGGAAGTACGTGTCCTCGGGGTTTTCCAGAATCATCCGCAGAAGTTTGCGGCGGTTGGGGTTCAGCTTGTCTTGGGCCGCGGCAAAACGCGCCTCAAGATCCGTCTGTCCCCTGCTGGCGGACTTCGGCCGTTTTCCGGATACAGCCCTAACCCTGGAAGAAAAAGCCACCGACCCGCTCCCCCCGAACTCCAACGCAATCTCCTGGAAACCGATTGCACCGGCCCGTCGTGCCCCGGCTTAGACCAAGAACACCACCACTCGCTTCGAAACCGTGCTAGCGAGATACAATGTCTGTTGCAGTTTGTCAAGCCATTTCAATATTTGTTGCATTCAATCGAAATTCCAGCTGCCCCAGGGGACGCCTTCCGCCGGTACATCCGCAACAACCGGGCATCCGCAACATACGTTGCGCGCACATGTGGTGTTTGTGATTCCGCGGAGTCTAGAGTTTGCGAAACAGGATGTCAATAAGATTCTACTGTGATTTGCACGGAGAAGGATACGAGCAACATCTGTTGCAACAATTGATGCACTCCATGAAAAAAGCGATTTGGCCGGCCGCAACGACCCATGAAACTCCTTGACACCCTGCAACACCTGTTGTATTCCCTTCTGGCCTTGAAAATTCCCACATCTACACAAGTTTCGGGAACAAACGAGCGCCCCGGACGCGCCGACGGCTTCCACGATGTCCTCGCCAAGGCGGAACCCGGGCAGCTTCGCCGGGTTTTGGGAATCTGGGACCTCGCGTTCATGATCGTCGGGACCGTGATCGGTTCCGGCATATTTCTCGTGCCCGGGCCCATCCTGCGCGCGGTCGGACTTTCGGTCCCCCAGGCATTTGCCGTCTGGATGGGCGGGGGCATCCTCTCTCTGTTCGGGGCCCTTACCTACGGTGAGCTGAGTTCCATGAAGCCGGAGGCGGGCGGAATCTACGTCTTTATCCACGACGCCTTCGGCCCTTTCGTTGCCTTCCTGTTCGGTTGGACGCTATTTTTTGTCATCAGCTCTGGTTCGATCGCCACGCTTGCCGTGGCGTTTGGGAATTATCTCGGGGAGTTCATGCAGCTGGACGCATTTGGCGCCAAGGCCGTCGCGATTCTGGTCATTCTGGTGATTACCGGCGTGAATGTACGAGGAACACGGCAGAGCGCCAACTTGTTGAACGTCACCACCCTCATTAAGGTGCTGGCGATTCTTGCTGTAAGCGGACTGCTGTTCTGGCGAGGAACAAATCCTATCTTCCACGGAGTGCCACTCACCGGTCCCACCGGCTCTGGAGTGTCGGGCTTTGGACTGGCGATGATCAGCGTTCTTTGGGCCTACGAAGGCTGGCAGTACGCGACCTTCAGCGCCGGCGAAACCCTGAACCCCCAACGCGTTCTTCCGAAGGCATTCTTGATCGGCACCGCCAGCCTGATTGGCATCTATTTCGTTGCCAACCTCGGGTATCTTGCGGCGCTCGGGCCGCAAGGAGTGGCGGCTTCAAACCGCGTCGCTGCGTCCGCCCTTGGAGCCGTGGTGAGCCATGGAGCGGGGAAAGTTGTCGCGGTGGCTATTCTTATTTCCATGTTCAGTGCCGCGAACTCCATCATGCTGAATGCTCCGCGCGCATATTACGCCATGGCCAAGGATGGACTGTTCTTCCGTTCCCTTTCCCGAATCCATCCGAAATTTCAAACACCGGCGATTGCCATTATGGCGGCGGCGATCTGGTCCGCCGTACTTTCAGCCAGCGGCACGTTCGAACAACTCCTCACTTATGTCGTTTTCATTGGTTGGCTTTTTTACGCGTTGGCGGCGGCGAGCGTTTTCGTTTACCGGAAGCGCCAGCCTCACGCCGTACGACCGTATCGCGTCCCCGGCTATCCATGGACGCCGGGACTTTTTATTGCCGCCGCGCTTGCACTCGTGTGCAACACGATTATTTCTCAGCCTGGGAGGGCTGCCATCGGCCTGGGCATCGTTTTCTTGGGAGCGCCCGCTTATCTTTTCTGGCGACGTTCCAAATCTCCCTTGGTGCAAGGAGAGGCCTAAGTTGAGCGGTGCTTCCAAAGCGTCCTCTAAACCGGACATTGTCGTCCGGCCCCTGGTGGAAATTGACGAAATGCGTGCTGCGATGGACCTGCAGCGACGCATCTGGGGCTACAGCGAGTCGGATATTGTGCCAGACCAGATGTTCGTCGTCGCCCGGGAAAGCGGCGGGCAAGTCCTTGCGGCATTTGATGGTGACTCCCCAATCGGTTTTGCGCTGGCGTTCGCAGCATTTCATGACGGAAAGCCCTATCTCCATTCGCACATGGTTGGTGTCTTGCCGAAGTTTCAAAACCGAGGCGTGGGTCGCCTCCTCAAGCTCGCCCAGCGCGATAATGCCCTTGCGCGTGGGATTAATTTGATCGAATGGACCTTCGACCCGCTCCAACTCAAGAATGCGCATTTCAATCTGTCGAAGCTGGGAGTGATCGTACGCCGGTACATTCCCAATCTTTATGGGCGGACCTCCAGCCCGCTACACGCGGGATTGCCCACCGACAGGCTCGTCGCCGAATGGTGGCTGACTTCTCCTCAGGCCCTGAATGCTCTAAACGGAAAGCCTCCTATCTTTTCCAAAAATTGCACGCGCATCTCTATCCCCAGCGAGATTCGACAGATTTGCCTCGAAGAGCCGGGAAGAGCCGAAGCCATCCAATTGAATGTTCGCCGAGAGTTCACCGGGGAGATTGCCGCAGGACGCGCGGCGTTCGGATTTGAGTTTGCCGCCCAGCAAGGAAGTTACATTCTGGAGCCTTATGAAGATCGAGTCGATTGAACTACGCGAAATACGCATGCAATTGAGGTCGCCGTTTGAAACCAGCTTTGGCACTACCCTGAACCGGAGGATCGTGCTGGCCGAAGTCATTGCCGATGGCATGCGCGGTTGGGGGGAAGTCACCGCCGGAGAGACGCCCTCCTACAACTCGGAAACCACGGACACCGCCTGGCATGTGATTTCCGATTTCATTGCGCCGCACCTCATCGGCAAAACGATGACTACCGCCTCAGATTTTCCCGCCCTGGTGGCGCCAATTCGCGGTCACGAAATGGCAAAGAGCGGGATCGAGAACGCTCTTTGGGATATTGAAGCGCAAATCAAGGGTGTCCCCCTGTGGAAGCTTCTTGGCGGCACGATAGAAGAGATTGCATGCGGAGTTTCCCTGGGGATTCGTGAAAATCCGGCGTCCCTGGTCAAAAGAGTAGAAGAGGAGCTTCGAAGCGGTTATCAGCGCATAAAACTAAAGATTAAGCCCGGGAAGGATCTCGATTACGTGGCCGCTGTCCGCAAGGAATTTCCCAAGATTCGTTTATCCGTGGATGCCAACTCCGCCTACACACTCGACGACACGGCGCACCTGAGGAAGCTCGATGAATACAAGTTGCTCATGATCGAGCAGCCGCTGAGCTGGGACGACATCCACGCTCATGCGAAGCTTCAGGCCAAGATTGAAACCGCTATCTGTCTCGACGAATGCATCCATAATACGCGCCAGGCTCTCACCGCGGTCGAATGGAAGGCTTGCCGCATTATCAATATCAAGCTCGGACGCGTGAGCGGCCACACGGAAGCGCGAGCATTGCAGGCGGTTTGCCGGGAGCGGAGTGTTGCCGTGTGGTGTGGAGGAATGCTGGAGGCAGGTATCGGCCGCGCACATAACATCGCAATGTCCACCTTGCCCGGGTTTACACTGCCGGGTGATGTCTCCGCCAGTCGGCGTTACTGGAGCGAAGACATCATCGATCCTCCGGTGGAAGTCAGCCCCCAAGGAACCATTCGAGTGCCGAACACTTCCGGGTTGGGCTTTGCCGTGAAGCGCGACTTGATCGAGAAGCTCACGGTGCGGCGCAATCGCTGGAGTGCGCAGACTGCAACAAACTAACCGGTTCGAGGGTGGAGAGGGAGAGCATGTCTAGCCACTGGCCAACAAAAATGCGAGGCACGTTCGCTTCGATCGTTGCCTCCTTGCGACTCCTTGGAGTCTTCCTGGCATGTTCGATTGTCTGTTCCGCCCAGACCACCGCCGACATTGCAGCACGACAGGATTACGCGAAGGTCGTCGAAGCGCTCACACCTTTTGTTCAGCGGGAAATGTCCCTCACGGGAATTCCCGGATTATCCATAGCGATTGTGGACGATCAACAAATCGTGTGGGCACAGGGATTCGGATTTGCGAATCCCAAGCAGAAAATCCCGGCAACGGCGGAGACCGTGTACCGGATCGGCTCAGTCTCCAAACTCTTCACGGACATCGCCATCATGCAGCGCGTCGAACGCGGCGAAATCAATCTCGATGCTCCGGTGAACCAGTATCTTCCCGATTTCAAGCCTCGCAATCCGTTTGGGACTCCCATTACCCTCCGGCAATTGATGTCGCACAGGTCGGGCTTGCTGCGTGAGCCTCCGGTCGGAAACTATTTCGAAACCAGTGAGCCAACCCTCGCCGCTACGGTGAACAGTCTCAATGAGACTCAGCTCATTTATGCGCCGGGGACGCACACGAAGTATTCCAACGCGGCGATCGCCGTTGTCGGCTACGCCCTGCAAACGCAGAGCCACGAACCGTTCGCCGGCTATTTGAAAACTTCAGTATTGGATCCGATGGGAATGCAGCACAGTTCCTTTGAACCGGATCCACACATCATCCGGAACCTGGCCAAGGCGGAAATGTGGACCTACGACGGCAAGACCTTCGAAGCACCGACGTTTCAGCTCGGCATGGCGCCCGCCGGAAGCATGTACTCGACCGTGGAAGATCTCGGAAAATTCTTGAGCGTCCTCATAGCCCAGGGAAAAGCAGAAAAGGGCACAATTCTTCAGCCGGCCTCGCTGCAAAAGATGTGGGCCCCGCAATTCCCTAACCCCGGTGGTGCGGTTTTTGGTCTAGGGTTTATGGTGCGCTCGTTTGAAGGCCACCGCATGGTCGGCCACGGCGGCGCAATTTACGGGTTTGCGACCACTCTGGATCTGTTGCCGGAGGACAAGCTCGGCGTGGTGGTGATTGCGACAAAAGATTCCTCCAACGCAGCGACCGAACGCATTGGCGAAGAAACTCTACGTCTGGTCCTCGCACAGCGCGGCAACAAGCCGCTGATTCTTCCCGAACCTACCAGCCCGGTCTCTGCGGAACTCGGCCGCAAGCTCGCGGGGCGCTACGGCTCCGGAGAGGGCGCAGTCGATCTCACCTACCTCGATGGCCACCTCTCGCTCCTTCCTCTGGCTGGCGGCGAAAAGCTCGAGCTTCGCCAACTCGGTAGCGATTTGATTACCGATGGAATTATGGGCTACGGCGCAAAAGTCACGCCGGTGGCAACCGGAATCGAGTTCCAGTCCAAAACCCTGCCGAAAGCGGAGACGCCCAAGCCCCCCGCTTCACCAGAAAAATGGCGCGGCCTCATTGGTGAGTATGGTTGGGATCATGACATCCTGTACGTCTTCGAAAAAGAGGGGCGTCTGAACGTTTTGATCGAATGGGTAGAGTACGACCCGCTGACGCAGGTCTCCGATACGGTCTTCAAATTTCCTAATCACGGCCTTTACGACGGCGAAAACGCTGTGTTCACGAGGGATTCCAACGGTAACGCGACCCAGGTGAAAGTCAGCGGAGTGGTTTTCAAGCGCCGCCCGATTGGAGGAGTTAGCGGTGGCACTTTCCGGATTGCTCCCCTTAAAGGGATCGACGAACTCCGCAAGGAGGCACTGGCGGCTCACCCGCCTGCGGAGACAGGCGAATTTCGCAAGCCGGATCTGGTCGCGCTCGCCGCACTGGATCCAAAGATCAAACTAGATATCCGCTATGCCACCTCCAACAATTTTCTGAGTACGCCGATGTACTCTGAAGGGGCCGCGTTCCTGCAACGCCCCGCAGCAGAGGCATTGTTGCGCGTGCAGAGAAAACTGGAAGCGATGGGATATGGCCTGCTGATTCACGACGCCTACCGGCCCTGGTATGTCACCAAGATGTTCTGGGAAGCCACTCCTCCGGACAAGCGGATTTTTGTGGCCGACCCCAGCGAGGGTTCACGCCACGATCGCGGCTGCGCCGTGGATTTGAGCCTCTACAAGCTATCTACCGGCAAGCCCGTGGAAATGGTCGGAGTCTACGATGAAATGTCCGAGCGTTCGTTCCCCGGCTATCCCGGCGGAACTTCTCTGGAGCGCTGGCACCGGGAATTGTTGCGTCACGCCATGGAGCAGCAAGGTTTTTTGGTTTACCCGTTCGAGTGGTGGCACTTTGACTACGGCGACTGGCAGAAATATCCGATTTTGAACCTCACGTTCGAGCAGCTGGAGGCAAAGAGCACCTGATCGCTAAGTTGGGCCGAATGGCCCCAATGGCGCTTCACTGGTTCAGACGTTCGAGAAAGAACGGCTTTTGTTGCAAGTAATTCCTTGCCCTTGAGGTGGTAGATGAAAACTCGATACCTTGTGCGGTTCTTCCTGGCCTGCATTCTCGTCCCGCCGCTCTCAGGCGGTGGAGCGGCGCTCCTGGCACAGACAGCTCCAGGCCTGGCGCAGCGCGTTCAGCAAATTATGAGTCAGCCGGAGTTTGCCCACTCCCATTTCGGCCTGAAACTCATGGAAATTGACACCGGAAAGACCGTTTACGAAGTGAACTCTGCCAAGCTGTTTGTCCCTGGTTCCACGACGAAGCTCCTCACTATGGGAACCTCGCTGGAGCAGCTCGGTGATAATTATCGCTTTCACACGAAAATCTACAGGACAGGCCCCATCAAAAGGGATGGAACACTGGAGGGCGATCTGGTCCTCGTCGCAAGCGGCGACTTGGATCTCTCGAACCGAATCCAGCCCGACGGCACACTCGCCTTCGAGGATGAGGACCACTCCTACGGGGGCCCGGACAGCAAAGGCCTGCCCGGCGACCCGCTCGCCGTCATCCGTGACTTTGCAAAACAGGTGGCCGCCAAGGGCATCAAGAAAATCACAGGCCACGTCTTGGTGGACATCAGCCTCTTCCCCGAAGGCGAGCGCGAGTTGGGCTCTGGCGTGGTGATTTCACCCGTCGTCGTCAATGACAACGTGATTGACGTCGTCGCCACCCCCGGCGCAGCGGAAAATTCACCCGTGGATTTAAAAATTAACCCGCAGACTGCCTACGTTCACATCAACAATCAGGCCAAGACCGGCAAGAGCGGCTCGCGTACCACGCTTGAATATCAGGATGAAAAAAAGAATCCAGATGGAACTTGCAGCGTCACTCTGACCGGTAGCATCGCCGTGGGCGGCAAACCGACGATGGTCGCGTATCCCGTTCTAGAGCCGAGCCGATTCGCGGCCACTGTTTTAGTGGAATCACTCAAGGAACTCGGCATTGCCGCCAACCTGGCTCCCCCGCAGGAAGCCGTCGATTTCAAGAAGCTCGCAGCGAGCTATACGGCGGAGAATGAAGTCGCTGAGCATGTCTCACCCCCATTCAGCCAGGAGGTAAAAGTCACTCTAAAGGTCAGCCAAAATCTCCATGCGAGCACCATGCCCTATCTGCTGGGCGCACTGATCGCGCACAAAACGACGGGCATATTGCAGGGTGGATTCGACCTGGAACACGATTTCCTGACCAAGGCACGGCTCAATCTAAGCGGGGCCGCACAAAGTGATGGCGCGGGAGGAAATGCCTTTTTCACGCCGGATTTCATGGTCCATTATCTGGCATATATGTCCAAACAGAAGAGCTACCCCACTTTTTACCGGGCGCTGCCGATTCTCGGAAAAGATGGAACGTTGGCAAAAATTCAGACGGACTCGCCCGCAGCGGGCCACGTCCACGCCAAGACTGGCACGTATGCGGTCTACGATGCCTTGAACAAGAAACTCATGATCACGGGAAAGGGGCTCGCCGGTTATATGGATACGGCCAGCGGCCAACACCTGATCCTCGCGCTCTACGTCAACATGGTATCGGTGCCGCTGGATGATCCGGAGGCCGCACAAAAGGTAGCCGGAGAAGCATTGGGGGAAATTGCGGCTGCGGCCTATGACGCGCCTTTGACGGCGCAGGCGAAGAACTCCACCAACGAATACGATGTAATCATCAAGAACGGCAAGATTGTCGACGGGTCCGGAAATCCCTGGGTGTCTGGTGATCTCGCGATTCGCGGAGACCGCATTGTCGCCATCGGCCGACTCGACACCGCCGTCGCAAAGCGCGTGATTGACGCGACTGGCCTCGTAGTTTCGCCTGGTTTCATTGACATGCTCGGACAGTCTGAATTGTCTCTGCTGATCGACAATCGCTCACTCAGCAAATTATCCCAGGGCATCACCACAGAAATCACCGGCGAAGGCGGATCCATCGCCCCGCAAACGGATTTGACGCTCGCCGCGCTTCAGCCTGGATTGGCCCACTACAATCTAAAGGTCGATTGGACCACGCTCGACGGCTACTTCCAGCGTCTCGAAAAAACCGGCACGCCGCTGAACATCGGCACCTATGTCGGCGCGGGGCAGGTCCGGGAAGCAGTCATTGGGGATGCCGATCGCGCGCCGACTCCGGCCGAACTCGAAAAAATGAAAGGACTTGTGGCCCAGGCGATGCAGGATGGTGCGTTCGGGATTTCCACCGCTCTGATTTATCCTCCGGGCCACTACGCCAAAACCGAAGAACTGATTGAACTGGCCAAGGTGGCCGCGGGGTATGGCGGGATTTACGGAACCCACATGCGAAGTGAAGGCCAAACCGAACCCGAAGCGATCGACGAAGCGCTACGCATCGGTCGCGAAGCCAATCTACCAGTCGAAATTTTCCATTTGAAAGTCTCCGGTAAAACCCGCTGGGGGAATATGACCAAGGTTGTGGCGCAGATTCAGGCCGCCCGCGACGCCGGCCAGGACGTCACCGCGGACATGTATCCGTACATTGCCGGGGGCACGGCGCTGGCTTCCAGCCTCCCTCCCTGGGTCGCGGACGGCGGCCTGGACAAATTGCTCCAACGTTTACAGGACCCCGCCACTCGCGCGAAGATCAAGGAAGAAATGGCAGCGGACCATCCGAATTGGGAGAATCTGTTCTTCGATTGCGGGGGCGGCAAGGGTGTCATGGTCGCCGGCGTGGAGAATCCGGAGCTGAAGAAGTTTGATGGCAAGACTATCGCCGAAATTGCTTCAGCCCAGAAAAAATCCGAGCTCGATGCGCTCTTCGATTTCATCATCGGCGATAAAGGCCAGACCGGCGCACTCTACTTCATGGCCAGTGAAAAGGATCTTGTCTACGGCTTGAAACAGCCTTGGACGAGTCTCTGCCTCGACGCCGGTGAACTTTCCCTCGACGGCCCGCTCTACGAACCACACACTCATCCGCGCGCCTTCGGGGCCATGCCGAGATTTCTCGGACACTACGTCCGCGACGAGCATTTGCTTCCGCTCGAGCAAGGGATACGGAAGATGACTTCCCTTCCCGCTCAACGTGAACATCTGGCCGGCCGCGGCCTGCTCCGCCAAGGCTATTTCGCCGATATCACCATTTTTGATCCGGCTGCCATTATTGATACTGCTACCTACGAACATCCGGGGCAACTCTCGCGCGGTGTAAAGTATGTTTTCGTCAATGGCCAATTGGAATTCGAGGACGGCAAGTTAACCGGCGTCACCGCCGGAAGTCCCCTGCGCGGGCCCGGCTGGAGGCCGCACGACTCCGCAGCGAATTAGGCAGCACGGGCTCGATTCGCTTTTCATTTTTCGCTAGATGGAAAGCGACCGGCGAGGGGAGCGATCTACAACAAGCGGAAACTTGTCGTAGTAGGTTTCCGATGAATTCTATGGAGGGATTCATGCATCCATTGATGTCGCGGCGGGCGTTCGTGCGGTTTTCGGCCCAGGGTGTCGCGGTGGCTTCGGCAGGATCATTCTTTATCTCTGAATCGATGTTGGGTGCTGAATCCTCAGCCACGTATCAACCTGTTTTCGGGCCGCTGGATCGTTTCGCCGAGCAATACCTGCGGGACATGAATGCGCCGGGAATGACCTTTGTGATGGCGGATCGCGCCGGCGTGCAGCGCGTTGTGACTTACGGATTCAGCGACGTCGAAACAAGAGTCCCCGTTAGCTCGAACCAGCTCTTCGAAATTGGCTCGATTTCCAAATCGTTTTTAGCCATCTGTCTCTTGCAGCTCCACGATGAAGGCAAGCTCGATTTGCAGCGGCCTATCGCCGAATATCTTCCCTGGTTCCGGATCGAATCCTCCTTTGCCCCTATCAACATTCATCACCTGCTGACGCACACGCCCGGACTTCCTGGAAACGCCCCGGTGTTCCTGACCGATCCGAGTGCGAAGCATCGCGCCTCCAATCCTCCCGGCGAATATTTCCACTACTGCAACACCGGCTACTCCCTGCTCGGGCACCTGCTGACGACGCTCGACGGCAAGCCGCTGAGCCAATCTCTTCGCGAGCGCGTGTTTGAGCCACTGGCGATGACGGCAACCGAACCGGTGATTACGCTCGATTTCCGCGATCGCCTGGCAAAAAACTACCAGGCCTTTCGCACGGATCGTCCCTACGCGCGCTTCGACCGGCTCGCCGAAGCTCCGGCAATCGTGATGACCGACGCTGCCGGGTGTATCGCTTCCACGCCGCACGACATGGGGCTTTACGTTCAAATGATTGCGAGTCACGGGGCCGCGCCGAAAAACCGCGTCATTTCCGAAGGTGGCTTTGCACTATTCTCCAAGCGTCACATCGCCGCGGAAGAATTTGGACCAAAAGCGTCGTACGGGTACGGCCTTGCCGTCGATACTTTGGACGGGCACACCATTCTGCGGCATACGGGCGGCATGGTGTCGTTTGCGTCTGCCCTGCAGGTGGATATTGACGAAGGCGTGGGCGCTTTTGCCTCGATCAATGCGATGCAAGGCTACCGGCCGAATCCCGTGGCGCAGTACGCATTGCAGTTGATGCGTGCCCAGCGGTCCGGCAAGCCGCTGCCCGATCCTCCGAAAACTGCTCCCCCCGCGTTTATCGAAGACCCGAGGCAATATGCGGGCGCATACAGGACAATCGACGGAAAATCATGGGAGTTCCAGGCCGAAGGCTCGAGCCTCTATCTGCTTCAGGCGGGTAAACGGATCCCAGTGGAAACTGTCGCCGGGTCGCAGGAGATGCTGGTGCTCCGCGATCCCGGCTTGGATCGCTTCGTGCTGACGTTTGGGCGGGAGAAAGCGGACGATCCGAAAAGCCGGGTAGTCGAAGCCGGGTGGGGTCCAATGTGGTTTTTCAACGAGGCGTATTCCGGCCCGAAGACCTTTGACTATCCAAAGGAATGGGACCAATACGTCGGTCACTATCGTAATGAAAATCCCTGGGTGGGAAGCATGCGGGTGCTGATCCGCAAGGGCAAGCTTAACGCGGACGGCTTGGTGCCGCTGGAACCCGCGGCGGACGGCTATTTTTACTTGCGCGATGAGCCCCACAGCCCTGAGTGGGTGCGCTTTCACGACATTGTGAATGGCAAAGCCATGCGCATCAAACTGTCGAACGAAGACATGTGGCGTGTCTCCGCCGAATAATTCGGCCGGCGGTCTTTCCATCAGGAACCTGCAGGTGCCCGAGATCATGGAACGCACCGCTTCCCTCAAAGCCACTTCCAGATGACGGAATTGGGAATCCCGCGCCTTTTGTTGCGCGGTTCGGGGCTGTGGGACTACTTCACGTCTTTTGCACGGGCGTCCACACTTGCATCGGCGTGGCCGCGCGGTTGGCCCACGCATAGTAGGGAATGAAGCTCAGCTCGACTTGCTTCGTCTTTGGCTGGGCAGCCGTATACGAGGAGTACAGCTTGTCCCCGGTGCTTGATTGCACGTCCACATCGCCCGCATGTTTCAGCACCACCACTCCTCCCAGCAAATCGCTACGGTATTCCTCTTGAAATTCCGGGGCGCCGCTTTTCCGCAGATTCAAGGAAACATCCTGCAGCAAGACGCCTTCGGGCTGGTCCAGTTGTTCCAGGCAGTAGACCAACGGGCCGCGCTGCACCGCGACCCGGCCATAATCTTCCACCACGCGGCGATTCGCCTCCAGCACGTGGGGCGTCATATTGAATTGCAACTCCACGGTGTCTCCCGCGGACCACTTCCGTCGCACCGCCAGATATTCTCCAGGCGTCGTTCCGGAAATCGCCTTCCCATTCACGCGCACCTCTGCGCTCTTCGACCAGCCCGGGATCCGAAAGTAGCACGTGAACTCCGTCGGCTTCGCGGGACTCACTTCCAATTGAATCGCGCCTTTCCACGGAAACCCGGTTTTCTGTTCGATTTTGATTCCGGTTCCATTTTCTAGGTGCCAGTCGAGCGCTGAATTTTCATAGAGATGGAAGTACAGTCCGTCGCTGCTGGTGCCGTACATATATCCAGGCAGCGACGCGAACGTGCGCTCCAGATTGGGCGGACAGCACGTAGTGTCGTACCACGGATTGCGGATGTGGTCGCCCCCGGATGGATCGAACGCCAAGGGATTTCGATAACAGTAGAGCGTTCCATCAAGCGACATTCCGGAGTTGATCCCATTGTAGAGCGCGCGTTCGATTACATCCGCGTACTTTGCGTCGCCGGTGGCCGTCAGCATGCGCCAGTTCCACATCATGTTGCCAATCGCCGCGCAACTCTCCCCGTAGGCCGTGGAATTCGGCAGCTCGTAGGGGTCACCAAACGCCTCGCCCTGGCTGCGGGCACCAACGCCGCCGGTCACGTACATTTGCCGCGTGACCAGGTCTTCCCACAGCGTATCGAGAGTCTTCCGGTAACTCGCGTCGCCCGTTTCCATGTAATAGTCGGTTGCACCGCAGCACGCATACATCGCCCGCACGGCGTGGCCTTCGAGGTGCGTGCGCGATGTGAACGGAATGCCGCAGAAGTGATAGACGTAGGCGTGCGGCGGCTCGGAAATGCGCTCGTCGCCGTGCAGAATGTACCCCGCAAGCTCCAGGTGCCGCTTATCGCCCTTGGTGCGATAGAGTTCGACTAGCGCCATCTCAATTTCCGGGTGCCCGGAAAAGATCGGCTTCTTGTTCGGTTCGGGGCCGAAATTCGGCAGCAGGAAATCATCCACAAAACGGATCCCCGCGTTCAGCAACGTGGGGTCCCCGGTCCCCCGATAATATGCAATCGCTCCCTGGATCAAATGCCCAATGTTGTAAAGCTCGTGGCCCCATCGCTGAATATCCGGCTGCATGCGGTCCTTGGCTTTGTCTCCAACGTAATAGGTGTTGAGGTAGCCGTTCGGTTCCTGCACGGCCACCACTTCCTTAATCATCTGATCGGCCTGCTCGCGCAAGTTGGGAATATCGCCGGATTGCAGGGCGAACCCGACCGCTTCGGTCCATTTGTAAATGTCGGAATCGGAATAAACGGGTCCCTTCTGCGGCTCATTGCTCTTTCCGGCGAGCCGCAGAAAATTGGTCATGCGGCCATTCGCTTTCAGAAGCGCTTCCATTGTGGGGATGCTCTTGGTGACGTTCACTTCGCGGCGGACACCCCAGAAACCTTCTCGAATCGTGACCGCGTGGATGGGAATGTTGCGGAGTTTGGCGTGAGGAGATTTGTCTACATAGAGGACCCCTTCGTCGGCCCACTGTGGGCCCGTCGCGCCGGCAACGCCGGGGAATGAAGCTCCAAACAGCCGGGGCGCGGGAAGCGCTCCAAGCGCGGCTGTCGCCACGGCTGAGCCTACGAACTCCCTCCGCGAAAACTGAGATTTGTTGTTCATGGGGTCCTCCACGGGTATAGATGCAAGCTGTTTCGGGATCTTTGCATTTACAGCAAACGTTTACACAATGTGGCCAGTCTCCCCGTTCAGCGCTGGGTCCTGCCCGCAACCCTGTGCCACGGCCTCAAGCGGTGTGCGCGTACATATCCCAGCCGAGATACCGCGTCGTGGCCTCGTGGACCGCGGGCGCCACACTTGAAAAGTTAGCCGCTACGTGGTGCTCGAACCCGTTTTCGCAAATATAGTGCAGCAGTTTCTGCAGCCCGGGGATTTCCACCACTCCCGCACCGCCGAATGTCTGCAACGGATCGTCCGTGAATCGGCCGCCACCCGTATACCCTCGAATGCGCCCGGAAGTATCGTCGGTGGAAAATCGCGCAAAGCTCATCGCTCCGGCCTTCACTTGCCCCACGCACGTTCCGAAGGTATTGTCCTTCCCTACTGTTCCGGCGATGATCGCCTGGTAGTCCATCTTCACATCTTTGAAGAAGTGCTTCGGCAGGTTGCTGCAATGGAAGCAAACGGCCTTGTTGGGGTCGTCCCCGTAATTGTTGTTCCAGTCGAGCAGCGCGCTAGGCGTCTCCGAAGCCAGTTGCAGCGCGTGCATGCCCAACACGCCGCAAACGTCTACCTCGCAGGCGCTCGAAAGCAGCGAGTCGCTCATCATGCTCATCACCGTGCACGGCACGACACCGAGGTTTTCCTCCAGCGACGTCCAGCACTGCACCGCGCTGATCTGCAGGTGCGTCGTTTTCATCCAATCGTCAATCACCGCGCCCAACTTCGCCATTTTCAACAGTGCCGCCTGCGGAATATCCGTTGTCGTCACATACCTTTGGATTGTCTGCAACTTCGCCACCGCGGCTGGATCGCTGTCTTTCATGCGCCCGATCCGCCCAAGCACCTCGCTCAGGTCCAGTGTTTCGACCGTGATCCCGCTGGCTTCCAGCAGCTTTTCACTGTAACGCACTGTATTGAACGCCGTCGGCCGTGCCCCCAATGCCCCGATCCGTAAATTCCGCAGCCCCTTCACCACGCGGCAAACGCCCGAGAACCACTCAAGATCCTTTGCGAATTCCGGCGAATCCGGCGTCTCCGTATGCAGCGTCGTCAACGAATAAGGAATCCCATATTGCCGCAGGTTGTTGCACGCGGACATCTTTCCACAGAAACTGTCTCGCCGGTGTGATATCCCCATCTTTGATGGCGTGTCTGGTGTCGACTGCACCAGAACCGGCACCCGCAGCCGCGAGAGACGCAGTGCGTCGGCAATCGCCCGCTCATCGCCGAAGTTCGGTAACGTGACGACCACGCCGTCAAGTAAATCTTCCTTGGACTTGAACAACTCCGCGCAGCGCATCGCCTCTTCGTAGGTCTCCACCGCACCATACTTGCTCTGCTCCGGCCCCAGCACCACCGCGTCCATCCCGGCTTTCTGCAAAACCCTTGTCATTTCTTCGCGGCCGCTCTTCGCCAGGTGGTCCGGGAAAAACCCCCGGTTGCCTACGATCAGCCCCATCGTCATCTTGCGCTTGCTGAAGTCCATGTACCTGAGTCCCCCGTCTTCTTTCCGTCCGATCAGAACTTTCCAAGCCCGGACAACGACCACTGAGTCAGGAGCGAGTCCGGAATGGAGGTCCGCTACTCCCTTGGCGAGTAACAAAAAGGCCAGGGAGGGAAAACGTTTACCATGTGCGCGCCATGAATGCAAGAACCTTTGGCTGGCTAACATCCCCAGCTTTTCCTATGAGTTCCGGCCCGTCCAGCCCTCCCTGCATAGCTTGTCCCCCTCCTCCCGTGGGTCCCCGCTTGCCGGCGCCTCTTCCTCTCCCTTGGTCAAATAGTAGGATAGCGTATACTGTACTGCCCTACACCTTACAGAGTCGAAGAGGTCTTGTGGATATTCGCGACGTTGCAAAACGGGCAAAGGTGTCGACGGCCACCGTTTCGCGGACGGTGAACCGTGTCTCGACCGTGGACGCTCAGTTGGCCAAGCGCGTCTGGAAGGCCATCGAAGAACTCGGCTATTACCCCAACCGCCAGGCCCGCGCCCTGGTTTCCGGACGCAGCCATGTGTTCGGGCTGATCGTATCGGAAATCACCAATCCTTTTTTCCCGGAAATTGTCCAGACCTTCGAAACGATGGCGGTCGAGCAACACTACGAAATCTTGCTGACCTCCACGATTCACGATCCCAAGCGCATGGAACTTGCCGTCCGCCGCATGATTGAAAGCCGCGTAGACGGTGTTGCCATCCTCACATTCGGCATGGAAGATTCCCTCCTCGAGCATCTCCGTTTTCGCAACCTGCCGCTGGTGTTCGTTGACGTGGGTCCGAAGGCGCCACGCGTCAGCAACATTCGCGTGGATTACGCCGACGGGATCCGTCAGGCTGTGCAGCACCTCGCGGCGCTTCGCCATGAGCGGATTGCGTTTATCGCTGGGCCATTGAGGCTCCGGTCCGCCACCGCGCGCAAGACTGCCTTCATGGCGTCCATGAAAGAGATCGGGCTTCGTCCAGATCCGGAATACATCGTGGAAGGCGATCACCGCCTGGAGGGCGGAAAGCGCGCGTTCGAAAAACTCTCGAGGCTCGGTGAGCGTCCGACCGCCGTGCTTTGTTCCAACGACATGACGGCCATCGGCGTAATGCGAGGAGCCTACGAGCTTGGCATTCGGGTGCCTCAGGAATTGTCGATCGTCGGTTTCGACGACATCCGCATCGCGGAATTCATGACCCCTCCGCTGACCACGATCCAAATGTCGCAATCGGAATTGGCGACGCTGGCCTTTGATGCCCTGCTGAAAGAGGTCGGTCGCCCGATGCCTGCGCCCGAGGGCACCGAATATGTCCTGAAAACGCGGCTTATTCTCCGTGGGACGACAGCGCTCTCGGCAGACCGTGAATTAGCCAAGGCAAGGAACGGAAAAAAGCGTTCCCCAGCAGACTAGTAACCCACATCCGGCTCGAGTTGAGTAAGAGAGACGGGATGATCTCAAGCCGGCGTGAGGGCCGCTTCCTTCGTTCGCTCTACCCCTTTAGCTTCCCGGGCCCCTTCTGAAGTCAAATCCCGATTGGCGAAACCTACGCCAATCTTTTTCAGGAACGCCGTGGGGGGCTCGCCTCCCGCGAAAATCCACACGAAATCGTTGGGAACCGACTGCTTTGCGCCATTCACCTCAATCAACACTGAATCCGCGCGGAATTCAACCGGGTTGGAGTTGAACAGCACTTTGAGCTTCCCCTTGCGGATGAATTCCTGGATGCGCTGGCTATTGCGCTCCTTGATTCGCGAAAACGCGGGCTGGCGGTAGGACATCGTTACGGTGTTCCCAATCTGGCTTGCGAGCCCCATCGCTGCTTCGACCGCGGAGTCGCCTCCTCCAACCACCAGAATCCTCTTGTTGATATAGTGGTCGGCTTCGATCAGCCGGTACATCACCTTCGGCAACTCCTCGCCCTTCACGCCTAGCTTCCGCGGGCTTCCGGTTTTCCCCAGCGCCAGGATGACGTGCCGTGCCCTGTGCTCCGAACTCTGCGTGGTGACGCGGAAAATCCCATCGTCGCCCTTCACAATGTTTTCCACTTTCTCACCCGTCTTGCACTTGAAATCGGCGCGCTTCAGTACCTTGCCCCAGAATTCCAGCAAGTCTTCTTTCGAGAGCTCAGTCTTCTTGAACTTTCCATGCATTGGAAATTCCACGGGGCTGGTCATTACTAGTTTCTGGCGCGGATACTTGGAGACCGTCCCGCCGATTTCGGACTGTTCCAGCGTCAGGTAGTTGAGTTTCTTTTCCGCAGCGCGTAACGACGCGCTGATGCCCGCTGGCCCGGCACCGACGATCAGAATGTCGTTGAGCCCGGCCACCGATGCCGAGGTCTTGTTGATGGCAAGCCGGCGAGCAATCGTGTCTACGCATTCGCTCCCCTGGCTGACCGCGTTTCGAATTAGCGCCAACCCTCCAAGTTCGCCCACGATGAACATGTTTCGCACTGTCGTTTCGTACTCGCGCGACAACGTAGCCAGATCGGCGCCCACACTCGGGCTGGCCAGCACCATCTTGATCGCTCCCACGGGGCAGGCATCGGCGCACAGGCTATGCCCGATGCATTTGTAGCCGTTAATGATCATCGCCTTGCCGCCGACCATGCCCAGCACGTCGCCCTCGGGGCACACCATCGTGCACGTCGCGCAGCCGATGCAGGAGTTGTTGTCAATATGCGGATGCTGGGACTGCGGGCCTTCCGAGCGGAGTTTCCCGCGCTCCGCTGATTCCCGGTGCTTCGCCGCCTTCTTCTTCTCCTGCCGGAGGTAGTAAGCGAGAAATCCCCCAATGATGGCCGCCGCGATCAAGAACGAAATCAAATTGTCCATTACACTTCCCCTTTAAAGCCGATAGCCCATCGAGAGCACCAGGCAAATATGGATAATCGCCAAAATCGCGAATGCATAGCTGAACGGGCGATGCACCACGTGCCACAATTTGAAAACCTGCTGGGTGCGCTGCAGAAACAGGATCCGTTTTGATAACGCCGCCTGGCGCCGCGCAATGTTGATACCCCGTTCCAACTTCAAGTTGGACGTATGTCGCAATCCGAATGCGGACATCAGCCATGCGCCAAACCCGGCCGCCTGGAGCCGCAGCAGCGAAATCTGAATCGGCCGCCGCAGATCGATCAGGATCATGTAGAGCAGCGCGAGGAGCATGGGCATGTGCTCGACGTCCCCCGGTGTCGGCAAGTCGTAAAGCGCCTCCATCCGCGACCCAAATGCCATCTTCTGGCCGGCGAGTTCCTGGCGGAGGCTCTCTTCCGTCTCACGCATCTCCTTCATGGAAAGCTCGGCCGCGTTCAGGTTGCGTGGAACCTGTGCGTAGAGGTACCTCCCCACGAATCCGGAAAGCGTTACACACAACATGCTCCAGAAGGCCATGCCGGCAATATTCCCGAACTTGAACGAAGCATGGAATGCGATGATGATGGGCGCCGTCGTACCCAGCACGATATGGAAATCGAGCCAATGCCGCGAGTTTCCCTGGCGCCCCAGCCAGCCCCATTTCTTGCGCAGCGGGTACAAATAAATGAGGAAAAACATCAGCACGCCCACCATGCCGAGCTTCACGCCGATGGTGCCGCTTGGCTTCAAGAGCTCGTACTTGGGAGAAAATGGCCGATTCTCCGAACTCAACGTGTAGTAATTGAACCCATAACCGGCGATCACCAACACCATCGCCAAAGAGGCGAGCCACGCGAGCAGCAATCGAAGACGGTGGCCGCGCTCCGCGTCCTCGCGGGCGAAAATGGCACTGCGTGCGCTCGCTTCTGCACTCATGGTTTGTTATCCCCCATCTGAACCTGAATGGTGGCCCGGAATCTTCGGTAATCGGTGAACCGGTGCACGTTTCGCCAGTGCTGCTTCGGCGTCTGGACGTCTATCACCGCGGAGGCCGGCATCCAGTAGGACTCTTCGGGATCGTGAAACTGCACGATGGCATAGTGGATTTCGCTCCGTAAATCGTGCAGGCCCAGATCGTCCAGGCTGGCTGCTAACGCTGCGATGAGTTTCACCACGGCGCCCGTCTCGCGCTCGATCCAGACGTCTCCCGTCAGCGGCAGCGGATAATTGCGATCGCTCAACTGAATGGCCGCCGGCGAAGATGCCCCCGCTATTGGCGTGAAATGAATCTTCACCAGCGTTCGGCCGTCGTTCTGTTCTTCGCTTACCGGAGTGAACACGTAGCTGGATTCGAAGTCCGGGTGCAGGATCAACAGCATGCTCGCAAATCCGTTGGTGATCAGCAGCGTCCTGGCCGGATCGCGAAAGGCTTCTTTGCGTGCTTCGCGTGACTCCACAAGCCGCAGCGAGCCTCCGCGCGAATTGGCCTGCATCTGGTATTCAAAAACGGAATCCTCACGGTAGATGGGCTTACCGTTATTCCCCACGATGGTTTGTGAGACGTCCTCGTCACAGACCACATTCGAGGTCTGCTCGAAAAAGGTGTCAATCAGCTTGCGTGCGTGCAGCAACGTGTCGTTGGCGCGGGCGAGGAAGGCCGGGTCATCCGCCTTGGAAGATGCCTCGTCTGGACCAGCTGGTATTACTTGCGCGCCAACGACGGCCGCCGACACAAAAATTCCAATCACGACAGCGATCGCGACACGCGCCGCACGGTCTCGAAGCATGCCACGGATCATCGGCGCAGTCCCCCGAAGCGATATCCGAATACCGTGGACCACTGCAGGTAATTCAGCGTCGTTCCGTTGTAATAACCGAGCAAACCTTCCACAAAATATCGCTGGCCGATCGACCAATCCACGGTTCCATTTACGAATTTTGAGCTCGAGTTATTCGTCAGAGGTGAATCGAACTTTTGAGTTCCCGCGAGAACTTGCAGCCGTAGCCTTTCGGTGAGATTTCTAGAGACCGAAACCGATTCGTACTGGCCGCTGCCGAAACTACTGTCGAACTGGGTGTAGTGCAGGTCCAAAAACAACCCGGTGCCTCCCAGGTTGCTGAACGTAACGCCGTAGGACTCGTTCAGAGAGTTCTTGCTGTCCGTGTTCGCCTTGCTGCGGCCCAGGCTGGTGTACACGCTGATGTGCTTGGGCAGGTCCAACCGCACGTCCCCGCTGAATCCCTGGAAGAGGTAGTTGTCGAGCAATCCAGTGCCGATCAGCAGCGGGTCGAAGGTTGGAAGATTGCGGAAGTAATTGTAGTTGACTCCAAAGGTAACCAGCTTCACGGGTTGGAAATGCAGCGAGTTGTACGTCTGCGTCAGCCCGGCCGGGTTGCTTCCGCCGCCCTCATAAGGCGAAGTTCGCGCCGTGTCGAACTGCATCGAGTTGTAGAACGCGATGTACCGCTTCCAGTTGAGATTGTTCTCAAAGAAGGCGAACTGCCGCGATACGCGCCAATCGATCGTAGTTACCGCAACGCCCGCGGTGCTCAGATAGTGAAGGTGATCGAAGTCACCGTCTTCGACGCTCACAAACGTGCCGCCGATCTGCTGGTTGGGGTTGTAGCTCCAGGAAGACGGGTCGGGCGTGGATCCGGCGAACGCTCCTACCGTGGCGATGCGGCCGACGCGGTGGCCCATGTACCCTCCGTCGATGGTGCTCAGGCTCGGCGCCCAGGGTAGATACAGCCTTCCAACGCCGTAAGTATTGGGCGAATAAGGATTCTGGTACGTGAATCCCAGGTGGTACGTGCGATTGATCAGATCGGTCAACGTCGTCGGGCTGCCGCTTGCCGCACTCGATTTGCTCGTGTTCAGATAACCGCGCCAAAAGCCATTGAAATTCCAGTAGGTGCCGCCAATGTGCGTCATATCGGCGTCAATCATCATTCCCAATTGCGTGGAATTCAGTCCGGCCTCGTTGATCCCTCCATAGCTGAAACCAAAGCGCGCGCGCATGACGCCCAGTGGCGATTCCGCGGTGTTCTCCACATGGGTGGCGCGAAATTCCTGGCCTACCGGATCCCCTGAAGTGAACGCGATGAAGATTGGATAATTCTCCGTGTCCCTCGCGGTTTCCGCCAGATGCCGGTCTTCGGCGCTGCCGGGAGAGAGGAACGCAAGCTGCCCGATCTGTAGTTCGCCGGTGGAAGAAATCACGTCGCAAACCGCGGAGGAATCCGCGACCGAAATCACATTCAGTTCAGCGACGTGCGGATATCCGCGGAAGCGCACCCCATCGCTCACGGCGTTGTCCGGCGGCGGCTCGATCACCGAAAGTTTCATGCCCTCTTGCAGGTCGGCGTTGCGCCCGGCGTCAATATAGACCGTGCTGTCCGAAATATACTTCACCCGAAATACGGCCGGCTGAGGGCCGGCGGCGGGCGACTGCGCGAACGCACGCGACGCGAACAGCGTCACCAGCAGGCAGGACAAGCCAACCCCCGTCAGTTCGAGGATAAATGCCCATCGCATCTCAGCCACCGCCCCCGTTCTTGTGGCAGTTGTAGCAGGTGGTCGGGCCGTAGCTGTAACCGCCCACCCCGTTGTGAATGTTGTTGGTCTGCGTCTGCTGGTGCGCCGTCTGCGTGTGACAGTTGATGCAGGTAAAACTCGAATAGTCCGTGGACACCTGGTGACAGTCGTTGCAGGCCGAACCGTGGTGCGGGATCGGGAAGTACGTGTGACTGAACGTGGCGCCGAGCCAGCTCGCCGTCGTGTGGCACGTATCGCACGTCGTCGGGTAGCCTGCCGCAATATGGTTCGGCACGGACCCGCCAAGCGTCTGCGTGCTGAGCCACGCGGCCTGATGGCAGCCGTAACACGCCGTATTCGCGGAGGTCAGGCTGTAATTGTTGCTGACGTGGCAGTCCGTGCATGCGGTGATCTTCGACCCGGCGGCTGGCGGCATCTGGTGCGCCCCGGTCAACGCCCAGCCGGTCGTGCTGTGATCGAACGTCCCGGGATTCCATGCAGTCGTGTTGTGGCAGGTCGAGCAGAGCGACGTCGGAAAGCCCGCGGCAACGTGGTTCGGCACCACGCCGCCGAGTGTCTGCGTGCTGTTCCATTTGTCCTGGTGGCAGCCATAGCAATCCGTGTTAGCACTCGTCAGCGTGTAGTTGTTATTGACGTGGCAGGATGCGCAGGGCGTAGTCAGGTGCGTGCCGGTCAGCGGCCAGCCGGTTACGCTGTGATCGAAATTCGCGGTGCCCCAGCCCGCAGTGGTATGGCAGTTCGTGCAGTTAGCCAGCGCAAAGGCGGGCCCTGCCGTCGAGTGCGTCGGATTGTTTGTCTGCTGCCAGGTCGTCAAGTGACATCCCGCCGTGCCGCAAGCCGTCGGAGAAATCTGCAACGTATAGTTATTGCTGATGTGGCAGTCCGTGCATCCCGCGACCTTTCCGGCCGGCGCGAGCTGGTGCAGATTTTGCAACGGGAATCCAGTCGAGTCGTGTTTCCAGGTCGAAGTCCAATTAGTCGTTGTGTGGCAAGTCGAACACTGTGACGTGGGGAATCCCGCCGCAACGTGATTCGGCACGGCCCCACCGAGCGTCGCCGTGCTGTTGTACTTCTCCTGGTGGCATCCGTAGCAATCGGTATTGGCTGCGGTGAAGTTGTAGTTGTTATTCACATGGCAGGACGCGCAGGGCGTGGTCGCGTGCGCCCCGGTCAGCGCCCATCCCGTGGTGCTGTGATCAAACGTGGCCGAGTCCCAGGAAATCGTGCTGTGGCAACTCGAACAATTACCCACCGCAAACGCGGATCCTGCCGTCGCGTGCGTCGGATTGTTCGTCTGCTGCCAGTTCGTCAAGTGGCACTGCGAATTGCCGCAATCGGTCGGCTGAATGTTGAGCGCATAGTTGCTATTGATATGGCACTGCGTGCAGGTAGTCACTTTTCCGGCCGGTGCCAGCTGGTGTGAATTCGTCAGCGGAAAGCCCGTCGCGCTGTGGTCGAATTTTCCGTCGGCCCACACCGTGATCGTGTGGCACGTGGCGCACCCCGTGGCCGTGGTCGGAAAATTCGCCGTCACGTGGTTAGGTACGTTTCCCCCGGCGGTTTGCGTCTTGTTCCAGTCCGTCAGGTGACAGGACATGCAGTCGCCGCTGCTCAACGAGTAGTTGTTGCTCACATGGCACTGTGCGCAAGGCGTGCTCGCGTGCGTTCCGATTAACGCAAACCCCGTAACGCTATGATCAAATGAGGCGGCGTCCCAGCCCTTCGTGGTATGGCAATTCGCGCAGTTGGACGTCGCAAACGCGGGCCCTGATGTCGAGTGCACAGGGTTGTTCGTCTGCTGCCACGTCGTCAAATGGCACTGCGAATTGCCGCAATCGGTGGGAGCAATCTGCAAATTGTAATTGTTGTTGATGTGGCACGACGCGCACGGGACGTTCGCGTGGCTGTTTGTGAGTGGGAAACCAGTTGTGTCGTGATTGAACGTCGCGTTCGTCCAGCTCGTCGTGTTGTGGCACTGTGAGCAATTGGCTGGCGCGAAGGGAGCGCCAGCGGTGGAATGCACAGGCTCTGTGGTCTGTTGCCATATGGTCAAGTGGCATTGGGAGTTCCCGCAATCCGTGGCGGCAATCTGCAGATTGTAGTTGTTGTTGATGTGGCACGAGGCGCAAGGCACGTTTGCGTGGCCCGCCGTCAGTGGAAATCCCGTCGTGCTGTGATCGAAACTCGTGCCCAGCCAGCTGTCGAATTTATGACACCCTCGGCAATTCGCCGGGACGAACGCCGGCCCGGCGGTGGAGTGATTGGGATTGGCGGTATTTTGCCAGTCTTTCAGATGGCAGGACTGGCAATCCGTGGACAAGCCCAGGAATTGCCCCGTTGCCGCCTGCTTGTGGCATTCCTGGCAAGGCACGGCGGCGTGCGCGCCGAACAGCGGAAACCGGTTCTGATGATCCTTCACCTGCTGCACGGCAATGTTCCAGCCTTGGACCGTGTGGCACTCCGCGCAATTCGGACCCATCTGGCGACGGTGAATGTCCGCGTGGCAATCCGCGCAATTTTTCCCCACATTCGTGAACACCGGTTTCATGTGGCATTGCACGCATTTCACTTTTTCGTGCATGCCCCGCAGGGGGTAGCTGGTCTTGTTGTGATCGAATTCCGGCACGGCCTTGATCGGGCGCCAGCCCGCCGACGAGTGGCAGTTTTCGCAAGGCATGTTCAGCGGACCATGAGGATTGCGTGCCACGCCGTGTTGCGCCGGAGTTGACGAAGGGAGCGCGGAATGCGGCGCGGGAAAAGCGGAGGCCCCGGCCGGATAAGGAAGCGCCAGAAGAGCCCAGAGCGAGAACTGGAGTAAGGTGAGCGTATCGTTCTCCCGTTAGGCAATGCACACACGTGCCGCTAGGCTGGGTGGAACTTCTCCTTCAATTTTCCGGGAAACGAAATTGGCCTACTACTGTACTGGCGGCCAGTTGTTGACCAGTCGGAACATGCCTCACCTGCTTGAACTCCGCATGGTCCTTGTTTTCAGTCGGAAGGATCCGGCTTGACGATCCGCGGGTTGCTCCCGTGGCAATCTGCGCATTTGCTCGGCGCATTCTTGTAGACCACGATGATTTTGTCGCCAACCAGTCTGGTCTGCTGGTGGCACTTGTTGCAGCGGACATTCGCATGCCCGCCCGTCAGCGGTAGGTGCGTGCGCGTGTCGTGATCGAAGCTGGACGGCGCCCAATGCTGCGTATTGTGGCAGTCGGCGCAATGTGTCGTCTTGCCATCTCTGGCGACGAACTGCTTGTCATGGGCATCGGCGTGGCAAGCCTCGCACTGCTGCGGTGTGCCTTTGAACCGCGAAGCATAGTCCGCCGTGGCCTTATGGCATTCGCCGCAGGTAACCGTGCGGTGCGCCCCCAACAGCGGAAACTTGGTCTTCGAGTGGTCAAAACCGTTGATGTCCACCCAGGTCTTGACCGTATGGCAGGCCTCGCAGCCCAACGGAGTGCCACCCGCGCGTTTGCGGGTCATGCGAGCGTTGAACTCCCCGTGGTGCGGATCGTTGTGGCACGCTGTGCATGTGCGATCCTCGAATTTGAAGGGAAGAATCTTATCGCTGCGGCCGCCTGCCCCCAGTTTGTGGCAATCCGAGCACGGCACGGCGACGTGTGCTCCCGCCAGAGCGAAGCGGGTGTTGCGGTGCTTGGCAATCGTGAACGTAGTCCGGTGGAAGTCCACGACCGTGTGGCAGGCTTCGCACTTGTTGTTGTACGGGGCCAGGGCAAACTGACTGTCGTGCGAATCCTTGTGGCAGTCCGCGCAGGTCTCGAACTTCACCTTGTAGATCGTGTCTTTTCCAGCGGGAATGTGGCACTTCGCGCATTCCACCTTTGCGTGCTTCCCTTTGAGCGGATAACCCGAGGTGTCGTGCTCCTTCACTCCGAACAATGAAGGTTTCCAGCCATCCACCGTGTGACATTCCGAGCATTCGCCTTTTTTAGGGCGCGCGGCAAATTGCCCCTTGTGCGGATCCGGTTTGTGGCAATCGTTGCAGTAAGTGAAAACAAGCTGCCTCTTGAAGTCGCCGTCGATGTGGCACGCAGTGCAGGCAACCTGCGCGTGCTTGCCCAACAGCGGGAACTTCGTTTTCGAGTGGTCGAACGCAAAGCCGGGCAGCAAATTCTTCCAGCCGCTGGTGGTATGGCAGGATTCGCAGGCCTTCTTGAATTCGCCCTTGTGCGGATCGAGATGGCATGCGTTGCAGGTATCGAACTTTATCCCCGTATACCTGGCCGGGCCACCGGGCACGTCAGGCTTATGGCACTTCTCGCACGGCACCTTCACGTGCAATCCGGTCAGGGGATAGTGGGTTTTCGAATGGTCGAAGTTCTTGGCTTCCTTCCAACTCTGAACGTTGTGGCACTTTGTACACTCGTTGCCCAATTGCCCTTTGTGAGGATCCGTGTGGCAGGCCGGGCATTTTTCGGAAAGCCCAAGGTAAGACCTGGAAAGATCATGCCGCTTGATCAGGGCGCGGTCCCCCGGAATCATGTGGGAGGTGTTGTGGCACTTGTCGCACGCGAGCGGCGCGTGTTTTCCCTCCAGCGTAAAGCCTGTCAGCCGGTGGTCAAAAGTTTTCTCCGAAGATTCCCAGTGGATGAGATGGAAGTCCTCTCCGTTGTGTTCCAGGTGGCAGCGCACGCACTCCTTGCCATTGGAATTTTGCATCTGGAGTTGCGCATGGTACCCGTGTTGTTCGGCCAGCGTGTGTGCGATTTCTTTATGACATTCCAGGCATTTGAAAGTCGGTGTGGCGGCCCCAAACTCATGACACGTCGCGCAATGCGTGGTCCCCGATAAAGACGAGTGTGCTTTCGAAAGAGGGCCCGGCGAGATCTGTCCAGCGGCCCGGCTCGGCAAAAATCCGCACGCAACGCCCAGAAACACCAGCAAGCCCGCAAAACGCAGCCATCGCGGCGCGGGGCGGCCCTTCTTCTTCAAGCCAGGCGTGCGATTCGGCACGCTTGCCTCCGTCCTGTTGCTGAGTTCGGCCGGGAGTCACACCCGCGGTCTCCTGCCACATGTCACGGGATAGACATGTTGTAGAGATAGCAGGTCGGCCGTGCCTGGCGAAAGCTGTACGGTGGGTCAGTTGAAGACGGGTACTAACGAGCGGCCTGCAACTACTCGAGGTGCTGGTAACCCGCTGCCAGCATAGCGAGCATCTCTTTTTCCAGAAGGCCTTTTGTGGCGACCGGCCAGGAGGTTGCGGGTTGTTTAAACGTCGGGTCCGCGGACTTCCCTTCCCCTTCAAACTGCGCGGAGACCTGGACCCGCACGAACCCGCCGCCGAGGTCCACGGTCCGCACCATGACCGCGGCCTTTCCATCCTCGAAATTCAGCGGTTCGATCAAGATCTTGGTGTCCGCGTATTTTTCCAGTTCATCCGTATTCAGATAGCGGACAAACGTCCACGAGTCCTCGGTTGCGTGGCTCTCATGCATTCGCCATTTCTGCTGGCGTGCTATGGATTGGAAAGTTTCTTGAATTTCCAGCGGCGCTCCCTGAATCTCCATGCACGCCGGAAGCGGCGCAGGCGGAAGCGGATGTTTCGTTTTGTGGTGGCTTTTCTGCTTGCCGGCGGGCGCCAGCACGGGATTCGCCGTGCACGCGCGCGTTCTGACGGGTGTTGCGCTACCTTCGGACGGCGGTTGCGCGCGCAAGGCAGGCGGCGCACCAACGCTCACGCTGAAAACGAAGGGCGTCGCCAACAGAAGTGCGCGCAACCGGGCGCGGGGAGAGCATGCCATAGAAAACAGCGTAGCGGATGCGGCACCCAGGGCGTGATTGGTGATGACGGATGTTCCGGATTCGTCAACGCGACTCGCGCGTTCTTCGCGCAATCGCCGGTATCAGCGGGCGATCAAAGTCTCCGCCGCAGGAGTGACACCCAGCGCGGCGTCCACGACCTGCAGCGCCTCCTCCACCACGTCGAGCCCCTGCCGAAGCTCCGCTTCATTGATGATCAGCGGCGGGCACACCCACAGCATATTGAACCGGCTGAACGCATACACGTGCTTCGATTTCAGGTGCGCCGCCAGTTTTCCCATTTCCGGGCTGCCGCCATTGAACGGTGCCAGCGGCTCGCGCGTCGACTTGTCTTTCACCAGTTCCAGCACGCTGAACAGACCCTTGCATCGGACGTCGCCGATGCAGGCGTACTTCTTTTTCATCGCCTCCAACCGCCCTGTCAGATAGCGCCCCTGCTTTTCGACATTTTCGAAAACTTTCTCTTCTTCGTAGATGCGCAGGTTCGCCACCGCCGCCGCACAGCACACGGGGTGCCCGCTGTAGGTCAATCCGCCCCACAGCATATTCGTCTCGAAGTGCTCCGCAATCCGGTCCGAAACGATGACCGCTCCCAGCGGCATGTATCCGCTCGTCAAGCCCTTTGCGCAGGTGACCATATCGGGCTTGATGCCATAGTGCTGCGTCGACACCCATTTCCCGGTCCGGCCAAATCCGGCCATCACTTCGTCGTCAATCAACAGTATCCCGTATTTGTCGCACAGCGCCCGCAGCTTTGGATAGTAATCGTCCGGCGGCACCAGCAACCCGTTCGAACCCGTAATTCCCTCTACCATCACCGCCGCGATGTTCTGTGGGCCTTCCATCTGAATCACTTCCTCGATGTGGCTCACGCACTCGCGGTGGCAGGTCTCCACCTTTTGGCCAAACGGACAGCGGTAGCAATACGGATCGAACACCCGGACGATGCCGGGAATTCCCGGCTCAACCGGCCAGCGGCGCGGATCGCCGGAGGCGGTCATCGAACCCATGGTGGCGCCGTGATAGCTGCGATAACGTGTGATGATTTTGTCGCGGCCCGTAACCAGCCGCGCCATTTTCATCGCGTTTTCGTTCGCTTCCGAACCGCCCAGCGTAAAGAACGACTTCGCCAGGCCGGTCACCTCGGCGAGCTTCTTGCCGAGCGCCCCGCGCGGCTCCGTTGCAAACCCCGGCCCGGCGAAGCAAAGCTCGTCCACCTGCTTCTTGATCGCTTCCAGCATCTTCGGGTGCTGGTGACCGACGTTGAGGTTGATGAGTTGCGAGCTGAAGTCCAGCCACTTCTGGTCGTCGCCGTCCCAGAACCACACTCCCTGGCCGCGCTTCATGTGCATCGGGTTCGACGCGCTCTGCACCGACCACGAAAACATCGTGTAGTCGCGGTTTTCTTGCACGATTTTCTGCGATTTGGCGTCCATGGCAATTGTCCTCTTTGTGGAACTCACTGCGCCTGCGAAACCCAGCTCAGCGTTTTGCTGGCCAGCCGGTCCAGCGCGGCCACCGACATCTCCAGGTGCTCTTCCTTCGTGTCCTCGATCTTGTTGTGGCTGATCCCGTGCAACGATTGCACGAACATCATAACCGTTGGAATGTCCGCGCGCGCAACTTCCGCCGCGTCGTGCAACGGTCCCGAAGGCATGCGATGCGAATGGCCGGAAATCTCGCGGACCGACTCTTCGCAAAGCTCCAGCAGGTGCGGGTGGAACGGGATCGGCTCGATATTCCAGATCCGCGACCACTCCACCGAGCAGTTTTCTTCTTTCGCAAATCGCCGGCTCGCCTCTTGCGCTTCGCGCAGCATCTGCGCCAGAACTTTGCCATCCAAGTCGCGCTGGTCCAAAGTTGCCTCGCACCGCCCAACTACCGCGGTCACGATCCCCGGAAACGTCTTCAGGCTACCGATTGTGCAGACGGCGTCTTCGTGCTTGCCGGCGATGTTCCGAATTTCCAGTTCCAACTTCGCCGCGGCAGCCAACGCATCCTTGCGCAATTTCATCGGCGTCGATCCCGAATGCGCTTCCTGCCCGTAAAACGTGATGGCGTGCCGTTCGACGCCTTTTGTGCCCAGCACCACGCCCAGTGGCAATCCCATCTTCTCGAGCACCGGCCCCTGTTCGATGTGCAATTCGAGATACGCCGCCGCGTTCGCGCGCTCTTTCGCCGCCTCCGGAAAACGATCGATATGCACGCCGCAGCGCTTCAGCGCATCTTCCATGGTGATGCCGTCACGATCTTTTCGTCCGCGATCGGCCTCGATCGTGTGATTCCCGGCAAACGCCGAGGAACCCAGCAGGCTGCGCCCGAAGCGCGCGCCTTCCTCATCCGCCCAGTCCACCAGGCGGACCGTCAGTGGCGGCTTTCCGTTGAACTCGGCATTGATCCGCCGCAGCACTTCCAACCCCGCCAGTACATTCAGGCTGCCGTCGAGCCACCCGCCGTTGGGCACGGAATCGAGATGGCCGCCGATCAGCAATGCTTTTTCGGAAGCGCCGCGCAGCGTCACCCAGTTGTTCCCCGCCGCGTCGTGGTGGTGCTCCAGCGGCATTCCCACCAGCTTCGTCGCGAACCACTTCCGCGCCTTCTGCCACACGTCGGTCCACGCAACGCGCTGCGCCCCATTTTCGTCGGCAGACAGCTCGCGAAGCTCTTTCAGTTCGGCAACCGTCCGTTTTGGATTCAGGCTCATGGCGTGGCTCGTTCAGGAATAAGCGGGTTCCCTCTTCAGCATACGCCCGCGGCCGCGCTCTCCAACAAACTTTCCGTCGCGCACCTGGACCTTGCCGCGCACGGTGACGATCTCGGGTCGTCCTTCAATTACCATACCCTCGAATCCGCTGTAATCGTTGTTGACGTGATGCGTTTTCGCGGATATCACGCCGCGATAGTCCGGATCGTAGACCACCATGTCGGCGTCGCTGCCAATCGCAATCGTGCCTTTTCGCGGAAACAGCCCGAAGAGTTTTGCCGGCTGCGTACTTGCGGCATCAATAAAGCGTTCCAGCTCGAGCATCCCTCGCTTCACTCCATACGTGTACAGCAGATTCACACGATCCTCGATGCCGGGGATGCCGTTCGGAATCGTCGTGAACGCGTCCTTGCCAAGCAGTTTTTGCTCCGTGTCGAACGGGCAATGGTCCGTCCCAACGGTGTCAATCAGGCCACGGTTCACCGCGCTCCACAGCACAGAGAGATTGTGTTTCGCTCGAAGCGGCGGCGACATCACGTGCTTCATGCCTTCCACGCCCGGCCGCTCCGCGTACGTTTTGTCCAGTAGGAAATGGGGTATCACCGATTCGATGAACAGCTTGACGCCACGCTCTTTCGCCGCGAGCGCGACCTTCAGCGCGGGCTCGCAGGATAGATGTACCACATAGCCTGTGGCCCTCGTGTTTTCCAGAAACGTGGCAAACCGGCCCGTGCCCTCTGCTTCCACCGACTCCGGCCGGCTCGGCTCGTGCCACTCCGGCCCGGTTTTCCCTTCGCTCATCAGTTTCTGCTGCAGTTGCGCTACCAACTCCGCGTTTTCGCAATGGGCCGTGACAATTACTCCTAGTTGCCGCGCCAGTTGCAGCGTGTGGTACATCTCCTCGTCGGTCACTCCAAAGAAATTCTTGTACGAGAGAAAGATTTTGAACGAAGACGTCCCATCCGCAACAATTTCGCGCAACTGTTCCGGCGTCTCCTTGATGAACTTTGTCACCGACATGTGAAACGCATAATCGCACGCGCTCTTTCCCTCGGCTTTCGACTTCCATAGCTGGTAGCCTTCCAACGCGTCGTCGTTGCGATTCGGGCAGCACATCTCGATGTACGTCGTCGTCCCGCCGATGAGTGCCGCAATGCTGCCGGTCTCATGCGAATCCTTGGCGAATGTTGCCATGAATGGCAGATAAATGTGCACATGGGGGTCAATGAAGCCGGGGAAGACCAGCTTGCCCGCCGCATCCACAATTTCCGTTCCCGGAGGCGCGTCGAGATCCCTGCCGATCCGGGTGATCGTTTCGTTCTCCGCATAAACGTCCGCGCGTTCCCGCGCTCCCACGGTGACAATCTCTCCGTTCTTGATCAACAGCGCCATCGCCGGCTCCCCGCACTCAGTGAATGTGAATTCCCATCTTCTCCCGGTACGCCTTCATCTTCGCCCAATCTTCTGTCACTTCGCGCTGTTTCGTGGAAAGTTCGTCCCAGGTCATCGGAGGGCGCTCGGGCGGCTCCTCTACCATTTGGATGCAGCTTTCTACCGGACAAACGTTGAAACACAGCCGGCAGCCGACGCAGTCTTCCTCACGCACACGTACCATCGGCCGCGTGTGCACCGCCGCGGCCTTCCCGTTCGAACGCAAGTCATAACTCCCCGGCGACACCACGCTGCCGTCCTTCGCGATCAGGTCAATGCACTGGTGCGCCGTATCATTGCACGCCACGTAACAAAGGTCGCAGCGGATGCATTTTTCCTGGTCAATCCGGGCCACGGCCTTGAAGGACAAGTCGAAGTTTTTGAAGTCCGACACGCGATGCACGCTCTTCCCGACCACATCGGGAATCGTCTGGAATCCCTTTTCGTCCATCCAGTTGGAAAGCCCGTCGCATAAATCCTCGATGATGCGGAATCCGTAGTGCATCACCGCCGTGCAGACCTGCAGGCTGCTCGCGCCCAGCAGCAGAAATTCCGCCGCGTCCGCCCAGTTGGAAATCCCGCCCATCCCGGAAATCGGAAGTCTCGACCCGGAAACCACGGAGTCGGTTCCCAGCGCCGAAAGCATGTTCAAGGCAATCGGCTTTACGGCCGGGCCCGCGTAGCCCCCGTGCCCGCCCTTGCCGCCGATGCTGGGCACGAGCTCCATCGTGTCCAGGTCCACTCCGATGATGGAATTGATCGTGTTGATGAGCGAAAGCGCGTTTGCGCCGGCCGCCACCGCCGCCCGCGCCGGTATGACGATGTTCGAAATGTTCGGCGTCAGTTTGACGATTACTGGAATCCTCGCCACTTGCATCACCCAGCCGGTGATCTGCTCGCAGTATTCCGGCACCTGCCCCACCGCGCTTCCCATGCCGCGCTCGCTCATTCCGTGCGGGCACCCGTAATTCAGCTCGATTCCATCCGCGCCGGTGTCCTGAATCCGCTTGATTATTTCGTGCCATGCTTCCGGCTTGGACTCCACCATCGCCGAAACAATCACCGCGCGGTCCGGCCACGCCTTCTTCACTTCGGCGATTTCTCGCAGATTCTGCTCCAGCGGCCGGTCGGAGATTAGCTCCACATTGTTGATCGCCAGCATTGTCTGCCCGCCGTAGTGCCACGCTCCGTAACGGTTCGAAACGTTCAGCACTGGCGCCCCGATCGTCTTCCACACCGCACCGCCCCATCCCGCTTCAAACGCGCGGTGCACCTGCATCCCCGAATTCGAGGGCGGCGCCGAAGCCAGCCAGAACGGATTCGGCGATCGGATCCCCGCGAAATTGATTGCCAGATCAGCCACGGCCCACCAGCCTTTCCTGGATCGCGCGCGCCGCCAGTTTTCCATCCTGCACCGCCATCACCGTGGACGCGGCGCCCCACGCGCGAATGCAGTCCCCTCCCGCGTACACGCCCCGCACGCTCGTTTGCAGTGTTTTGTCCACAGCGATGTAGCCTTTTTCCGTCTTCAAATGCAATCGCGCGGCCAGCGAAGTCTTCTCTTGCCCAATTGCTTTCACTACCTGATCGGCGGGTATCACAAAGTGCGAGCCGTCCACCGGCCGCGGCGCCGGGCGCCCCGAAGCGTCCTTCGCTCCCAGGCTCATGTGCACGCACTCCACTCCCTCGACTACGCCGTTTTTTACGAGCACGCGAATCGGCTGCGACAAGAATTCGAACCGCACGCCTTCTCTCTTGATGAACTCGTACTCATGCGGATACGCCGTCATCTCGCTGGCTGTGCGCCGGTAAATCATCGTGACGTGCTCGCCGCCGCACCGCTTCGCTATCGTCGCGCAGTCGATCGCCGTGTTCCCGGCTCCGATCACCACCACGTTCTTCCCAATCTTCATGCCATGGCCGTTAATCTTGCTTTGCTCGATGTATTCCAGGCCGTCGAGAATATGCTCTTCTCCCGGAATGCCCAAGTTTGGAGTCGCGCCGAGGCCCAGGCCGAGGAAAACCGCATCGAATTTGGCCTGTAGCTCGTCGAGTTGCAGATCGTTTCCGATCTCGCGGCCGGTTTCGACCTGCACCCCCAGCCCGCGGATCATCTCCACTTCCGCGAGCGCGATCACCACCGGCTCGCGAAGCCCAATAATTCCAAATGTCGAAAGTCCGCCCGCCAGCTTGCGCTTTTCAAACAGCGTCACCTGATGGCCGCGCTTCGCCAATTCGCCCGCACAGGAGAGCCCCGCCGGCCCGCCGCCTACCACCGCGATTTTCTTGTCTGTGGTCGCCGCTTTCGGGAAAACATCCGCGCTCTTGGAATAAACGTAGTCCATCGCGTACCGCTGCAGCCTGCCAATCGCTATCGGCTTGTGCTCGGACCCAAGCACACACGCCCCTTCGCAAAGCTCCTGTACCGGGCACACCCGCGCGCACGTGGCGCCAAGCAGATTCGACTCCAGGATTGTCCTCGCCGAACCGCGCAGATTCCCTGTGTTTATTTTCTTGATGAATTTCGGAATATCAATGTGTGTGGGGCAGGCGTGCGTGCACGGCGCGTCATAGCACATCAGGCAGCGGCCCGATTCCACCAGGGCTTCGTGCTTCGTCAGAGGTGGCAGCGCCTCTTGCAGCGCCTCCCGCTCCACTGTCCATGCCTCATTCTCGTCCAAGACACCCTCCCGGCGGTTTCCGAAACCCTTGGAGCGCTCAGGTGATACGAAGAAGGAAAGTTAGAATCGCCGCGGCTTTCGTTCCATCTTCTTTTTCGTCGATGCTATGCCTTTGCCGGCCGCATGAAAAGATAATATAGCCAGCCGGAGACGAAAAAGCCGACAAACCACGCGTAATTGTAAAGCCAGCCGAAGTAGCTGGCATACTGGCGGAGCTCACGCACCTGGAGAAATACCAGCCCGACCAGAGCCACGCCTACCCCTGCCCCTAGCGCCAGCAGCGCCCGTCGATTGAACCCGCTGTTGTATTCATAGCGCCCCGGCCGCGTGTAGAGATCGTCCACATCCAACTCGCGCTTCCTCACCAGGTAGTAGTCGAAAATCATGATCCCCGCGATGGGTCCCAGCAGCGCCGAACTTCCGATCAGCCAGCCAAATATGTACGAACTGAAATCCGTCATCAGCTTCCACGGCATCATCAGAACACCGATCACTCCGGTAATGAGTCCTCCGGTGCGAAACGAAATCAGGCTCGGCCGCAAATTCGAGAAGTCGTTCGAGGGCGATACCACGTTGGCTGCAACGTTCGTGTTCAGCGTCGCAATCAACAGGGCAATCAGCGCGACCAAAGCAATCACAGGCTGATTGAATTTCCCCAGCAGGACCACCGGATCCCAGATCGGCTGGCCGAAAATCACCGCCGACGCCGAAGTTACCGCCACCCCGATGAACGCGTACAGCGTCATCGCCATCGGCAAGCCCATCGCCTGCCCCGCCATCTGTGCTTTTTGCGATTTCGCATATCGCGTGAAGTCCGGAATGTTGAGCGCCACCGTGGACCAGAAACCCACCATCCCAGTGAGCGCGGGAATGAAAAACCGGATGAATTCACCCGTGGAATGGAATTTGCTCTCCGAATGCAATACCGGCCCGAATCCCCCGGCCTTCCGCGTGATCCATCCCAGCAGCAGAAGCCCCACGATTAACATGAATGGCGCGCCGATGCCCTCGAGAAACTTGATCGTCTCGATGCCCCTCCAGATCACGAACATGTTGATGCCCCAGAAAAAGAAGAAGCACACCCAGTGCGCGCCGCCAATATTCCCCGCCGTCGGCCACACGATCCTCAGCATCGAATAAATCGCCTGGCCGCCGATCCAGGATTGAATCCCGAACCATCCGCAGGCCACCAGCGCGCGCAACACCGCCGGAACGTTTGCCCCGCGCACGCCGAACGACGCGCGCACAAACACCGGAAACGGTATGCCGTATTTTGTCCCGGCATGCGCATTTAGCAGCATTGGAACCAGCACAATCAAATTGCCCAGTAGAATCGTGCCAACAGCCTGGATCCAGTCCATGCCACCGGCAATCAACCCCGAGGCAAGCATGTACGTGGGAATGCACACGCTCATGGCCACCCACAGCGAAGCGTAGTTGTAGGTGCCCCACGAGCGGCGTTCCATGGGGATCGGCGCAAGGTCGTGATTGTAGAGAGAGGGATCGACCTTGATGAGCTGCGTCTCGCTAAGCTGCATGGCCACCCCGAGCCGTACTGACGAATGAGGCGTCAGCGTACCGAAACTCCGCCCAAAATTCCACTTTCGCCCCAAGGATGTTTCGATCAACTCAGGTGGCGCCCGCCTCCTCTTTAACCTGAGCTTCGAAGAGCGGGCGAGTATCCTTAAAAAATCGTGGAGGGAAAACCAGGTGGGAAATCCGCAAGTCTTGTTCGTCGTTCGAACAAAAAAATAGGGGCGAGCCGGCGTTGAGCGCGGCCCGCCCCATCAGACTAGAGGCTAGTTACGTTCGCAGCCTGCAGGCCCTTCGGGCCCTTGGTGACTTCGAACTCAACCGCCTGCCCTTCGTTCAACGTCTTGTACCCATCGGACTGAATCGCCGAGAAGTGCACGAAAACGTCTTCGCCGGACTGGCGTTGAATGAAGCCAAATCCCTTGCTGGCATTGAACCACTTTACTGTTCCTTGTTCTTTCACTGTGTTTCCTATTCTTTGTTAAACTATTTGCTGCTGCTCGACTGCCTCCAGCCGTAAAACAAAAAAGGCCGCGAGTTTGAACTCGCAGCCCCTCTAAATTCGAATCTAAAGGTGTTACAAGAGCAACAAACGCAACTCCAGTCTAACACACCTTCCATTCCGCGCCACAACTATTTTCGCCCTTCCTTCCCGTATGCAGCTCCACACCTGCCCTCCGATTTTCCACGCAGCCGCGGGCCATAATGGTAGAGTAGTTCATAACTATGAGCCTCCGCACTCTTTTCAAGAACGATCGCACTTTCCAGGAACCCGTCAACTGGGGCATTACCGTCTTCATGATTGCCCTTCACCTCTCCGCTCTCGGCGCTGTTTTCTTCTTCACCTGGAAGGCTCTCTTCCTGGCGGTCGCCATGTGGTGGGTGGCCGGCAGCCTGGGCATTGGCATGGGCTACCATCGCCTGTTGACCCACCGCGGCTATAAGACTCCCAAGATCATCGAGTATTTCCTCGCCACCTGCGGGACGCTCGCCATTGAAGGCGGCCCCATTTCCTGGGTCGCCACACATCGCATTCATCACCAGAACACCGACAAGGAGGGCGATCCGCACTCCCCTCGTGACGGTGGCTTCTGGTCGCACATGGGCTGGATTCTTACCGGGCGCGCGATGCACCGCGATCGCTCCGAGCTTCTTCCCTATGCTCCCGACTTGCGCAAGGACAAGTTCTACCTCTGGCTCAGCAAGTGGCACATTGTCCCTTCCGTGGCGGTGGCCCTGCTCTTCTATGCCATCGGCGGCTGGCCCTGGGTTTTCTGGGGAGTTTTCGTGCGCACGGTGTTCAGTCTCCACGCCACGTGGCTTGTGAATTCCGCCACGCACATGTGGGGCTCGCAGCGCTACGAGACCGGTGACTCTTCCACAAACAGTTTCTGGGTGGCCATCCTAACCTTCGGCGAAGGCTGGCATAACAACCATCACGCAGAGCCACAAGCGGCCCGGCACGGGCGCGCCTGGTATGAAGTGGACATGAACTGGTATGGCATCTTCGCCCTGAAATTGGTTGGCTTAGCCTGGGATATCAAGCGCCCCCGACTCGACGCTGAAGTAGCATTGCCTGCGGCTGCAGATTGAAGGTCGCCCTGAATTCCAAAATTTGTAATTCAACCGTGCCTTTCTCCTCACAATAACCATCTCATTGATATCGCAGACCTTACGGCGCTTGCGGTCGGTTCAAGATTTGCGTAAACGTTAACGCAATCCTTTCCTTGAAAACTGTAATTATTGACAGTTCCCAATTTGCAGCGCATTCGTCATCATCTTCCTGCTGTTGGGGTGGATCCTTCGCATAGTCCTCTCGCTTCTTTCTTCGGTTCCCCCCAGGATGTGCTTTCTATCGAGCAGCCCGCGTCGACGGCAAGATCGTTTCGTTCTTTTAGGCGGAGCGGAGTGCTTTCAGAAATTCTTGGGCGGAGAATTTCTGAACTACGCAGGTTGCTCGACAGAGCGCACATCCGAGTCCCACCTGTTGCCATTGATTCCCATATTCTTAACGGCGTTCCTTTGCTGTATCCTGTTTGAAGTGGTGAGGTCTCCATTTTTCTCTGTGTAGAATCCTCCGGAGGCAATCCCCTTGGCCAAAGTCCGGATACTCCTCGCCGACGACCATATCCTGGTTGCCGAAGCGATCAAACGTCTGCTGGAGCCGGAATACGATGTAGTCGGCGTCGTCGCCGATGGCCGCACGCTTCTCCGCGATGCCGCGAACCTTAAACCGGATGTCGTTGTCGTTGACCTGAACATGCCCATGCTCAATGGAATCGACGCCAGCAAACAACTCAAGGCGACGCATCCCACATTGAAGATTATCGTCCTGACCATGAACGAAGATGCGGAAATCGCCTCGGAAACCATGCGCACCTGGGCTTCCGGCTATCTCCTGAAAAAATCCGCCGGATCGGAACTCGTGAAAGCGGTCAGAGAGGTTCTCCGCGGAGGAAAGTATGTGACCCCTGCTCTTCAGCAAGCGCTCGTCGAGCTTTCTGCACGTGAGCCGCGGGCTTCCGAGACCGGTCGTGTGTTGACTCCCCGTCAACGTGAAGTCCTGCAACTCCTGGCGGAAGGTCACACCATGAAGGAAGCTGCCGCCATCCTCAATGTCGCCACGCGCACGGTCGCATTCCACAAATATCGCATCATGCAAGATTTCGGCCTTTCCAATAACTCCGACTTGCTGCGCTTTGCCATCAAGCAGCGAGTTGTAAATCAGACCTGAGCCGCGTAGCCGCCCACCGTTACTTCCTGGAACACCCGCCTTGTGCCTTTCTCGTATTCTGTTAGGCTGTCCGTGTGGGAGGCTGCTTTGGGAGCTTCCTCTCCACAAGCTTCTCGGCAGAGCCCCGCCTTTTACCTCCTGTCCGATTCGCGCGTTTCGCGCGCAGGAGGTTTCGTATGGCCCCCACACCACGTCCCACTCCCACTGGCCGTGAAATTCTTTGGGGTGAAGAGGAAATCATTGTCAGCAAGACCGACCTGAAAGGAATCATCCTCTACGCCAATCAGACCTTTCTGCGAATAGCGCGCTATTCCGAACGTGAAATTCTGGGCCAGCCCCACAACATCATCCGACATCCAGACATGCCCAAATGCGTGTTCAAGCTGCTCTGGGACACACTCGAAGACGGCAAAGAAATCTTTGCCTACGTGAAGAATCTTGCGAAGGATGGCGATCACTACTGGGTTTTCGCCCACGTCACGCCCACCTTTGGCGCCAACGGCCGCATCGTCGGCTACCACTCCAATCGCCGCTGCCCGCTACGCAAACAGGTCGAGCTGTTCGAGGGCATTTACGCCAAGTTGCTGGCCGAAGAAAAGCGCCACGCCGACTGGCGCGAAGGCATGGCCTCCGCCGGCCGCCTGCTGCTTTCCACGGTCGCCGAGCAAAAAATGGATTACCCGGAATTTATCTTTTCCGTCTGAGAGGAGAACCAAGAGTGAGCGAGTCCGATACGCTGGCGCAATCCCCAATCGTTGAATCCTACGTTCTCCCCGTCCCCGCCGGTGGCCCCGTGGTTGCCGCGTCCCCGTCATCGGATGCACTCCTGGAGATGTATCGCGGTTGGCTGGGCCAGTGCACTCAGGTCTGCGAAGAAGCCGCCAAGGGCAACCTGGAAATGCGGCTCCTCCATGCCGGCGAATGTGGAGCCTTCGCCCCGCTGATGAACAGCATCAATCACCTGCTCGACATGACGGACGCCTTCATGCGCGAATCGTTCGCCGCTCTGGAACACGCGGGCCAGGGAAAGTTCTATCGCCGCGTGCTCTTGCGCGGCACGCTCGGATCCTTCCGCGGCACTTCGAAGCTTATCAACGAAGCCACTGAAGGCATGGCCAGGAAAGATGCCGAATTGAGGGAATCCGAGCATCGGCGCGTTCGCATTGCCGAGGAATTCGAGGGCACGGTCAAGAAAGTCGTCTCTTGCCTCGGCGCAACCGCAGATCAAGTCAAACAGACCGCAGCCCAGCTTTCTCGCGCAGCGGGAGACACCAACGGTGCCGAAGTCACCTTCGCGGCCCAAAACAAGAAGGATAAGAACTCTAAAGAGTCAAAGGATTCAAAGCAGAAAAAACAAGCTCAGGATCTGAATACCGTCGTCCATAGCCTTGGGGAGGCCTCACAAAAAATCGGTGGCGTGGTGAAGCTCATTTCCCAGATCGCCGCGCAAACCAACTTGCTGGCTCTCAACGCTACCATCGAGGCTGCACGCGCCGGGGAGGCCGGGAAAGGATTCGCCGTGGTCGCTTCGGAAGTGAAAGGCCTGGCTCGCCAAACCACGGAAGCAACCGGTGGCATCTCCCGCGAAATCTCCGCCATGCGCGACACCGCCTCCCGCACCGCCGATCTCGTCAACGGCATGTGCGCGACAATCCACTCCATGACCGAAATTTCCGGCCAGCTTTCCCAACATGCCGAGGAACTCGCCGGCGCCGTCGATTCTTTCCTGCAAACCATACGCGGATAGGTGGTTTCTCGCTGCCTATTTCGAAAGCGTCTGGCGCACGGTCTTTTCCCGCCAGAAGTTCTGCCCGGTCTCGGGCAGCGTGTAGATGGGATCGTAATACTCGTAGCGCCGATTCAGAGCTTCCGGATCATCCGCTTCGATGCCCGTGCGGTAGTTCTTGGTCCAGTACGAAATGCCGAGCTGCCGGTCGTACTCCTTCACCTGATGCACCCAGCGCTTGCCCACAAACGGCACGTCGCACACGATGCGCGGCGTGGCAAACCCGGGCAGATAGCCCATGATGTCGTGCTGCAAGTGCTGCGCCTCGTATACGGCCAGCCGCCAGTGTTCCGCGTTCGGTATCATGTCGCACTGGTAAAAGTAGTACGGCATGATCTTGCCGTAATCCAGCAACGCAAAGCAGAGTTCCAGCAGTTCCTTTGGCGAAGCGTTCACGCCGCGAAGCAGCACGCCCTGGTTGCGCACGTCGCGATAGCCCATATCCAGCAGCGACTCCACCGCTTTCCTCACCAGTGGCGTCACCTGCCGCGCGTTGTTCACGTGCGTATGCACCGCGAGGTCCACGCCGCGCTCGCGCGCTTTCTTGGCCAGCCGCTCGAGACCCGCTTGCACGTCGGACTGCAGGAAGTGCTGCGGAATCGCAATCAGCCCCTTCGTTGCCAGTCGGATGTCTCGAATATTCGGAATGTCCATCAGCTTGGAAACGAAATCTTCCAGTCCGCTAATGGGCACGTTGGCGATGTCGCCGCCGCTGACCACAACGTCGCGCACCGAAGGTGTCACCCGCAGGTAATCCAGCATCTGCTGGTAGCGATCCTTCTGCGGGATCTGAAATTTCAGCTTCACCACCTGAGGCACGTCGTTGCCCACCAGGTCCATGCGCGTGCAATGCCCGCAATACTGCGGGCAGGTGGACAGCATTTCCGCCAGCACTTTCGTCGGATAGCGGTGCGTCAGCCCTTCCACGGCCCACATGTCGGATTCGTGTAACGAATCGCGGCTCGCTTTCGGATGGCTGGGCCACTCGGGGTGCCGGTCGTCAAACGCCGGCAGCATGTACCGCCGCACCGGATCGTTCCACAGATCCTTTTCGTCCATCGTATTGAGCATATGGGGCGGAACGAGGATGGACATCGTCGCGCGTTCCTTGATGTCCCGCTCCATCGAGGCCAGCAACGAATCCGGCAGCAAATCCCCGAAGGCGTCCTTCAATTCCTTCAGGTTTTTCACCGTGTGGCGCCGTTGCCAAAGAGCCGTTTCCCATTCATCCTTGGTGACATTTTTGTAGCCAGGAAAACGCCGCCAGTCCGGCTCCGCAAACTCTCGTTTCAAGGGATAGCTGAACGGCTGTTCAGCTGCATGCACGCGCCCAGCCGGCTTCCAGGTTGGGCGCGCGGACTTTATAGCAGGCGTAGTGGTTTTCGTCTCGGTCATACGGTATTCCTGTGTTGGGGAGCCGTTGTAACGGAAGTTTTACAAAACTTCTTTACGATTCAGGATAGCGTACCCGCCTTTTTTCCGCCACCTTCCAGATTCAGTTGCGCCAGGAATTTCCAGAACATAAAACGAAGGGCGCCCGTCATCCGGGCGCCCTCGCGACTCCACAACCACTTCAGGTAAACCACTCGCTCCCTAGAGCTGTTTCACTTCGATTTTCACCTTCTTCACCACTTCGGCCTTCGGCAGCGTCAGCTCCAGGATTCCGTTCCGCAGAACGGCCTTCACTCTCTCCGGCAGCACTTCCACCGGCAACTTCACGCTCTTGTAGATCTGCGTCTTCTCTTCGAAGTAGGGGAGCGGCTCCTTCTCTTTCCTCTCTGCCTTCGCCTCTTCCCGGATTTCCTTCTTTCCGGTGATGGCCACTCTCCACGGCTCGCAGTTGATGTCCAGTTCCTTCTCCGTGAAGCCGGGAACCTCCGCGCGCACAATCAGCGCCTCTTCGGTCTCGTACAGCTTCAGGAAGATGGGCCGCGTCAGTTCGGGTTCCGCCCGCAGCAGGTTCTCCAGTTCGCGTCCGAAAAACAGCGGCCTCTTCTCCAGCAATTCAAACGGCCGCCGCGCGATCATGTCAAAAAACTCCTCAACGTGCTTTGGCCAAGCCTCGAATTCCTCGTAGGGAACCGGCTTCATGGCCTTTTCAATTTTGTTCTCGATCATGACATCCTCCTCAGAACGAGCAGGATCACAGCCGGAAGAGAGCTTCCAAAATTGATGTTTCCCTTTCTCAAGGGCCCGGACCAATTGGCCGGATTCATCCCGGGCAATCGATCGCACTCCGCTTCTTGTTGCTGGATCCTCTGGAAATAAGCGTGCAACCGCCAATCCACAACGCGGCCAATTGTGCATGAATGGGCATCTCGTTGCCTGTCACCATTCCAAGCCCCCCGAAGGGCCTCTTTACGGCGATGGTGAACGGGATTTATGAGAGAATTCGCGCAGCCGTTGCGCCGCCTGCCGCAGCGCCTGTGGCATCCGCCCGTTTTTGTGTCACAACTTTTCGCGGCGCGAAATATCCGGACGTTCAGACGCGTAATATGGAATGGAATGGTGCCCATGCCCCGCCGTAGTTCACTTGTGTTGCTCTGTGTCGCCTGTGTCGTACTGTGTGTGGCCGCCGTCACACGCACCGAAGACATCAAGAGCATTCGCCCCACCGGCTATGTCACCGATCTTGCCGGCCTTCTCCAGCCGCAGACCAAAACGCAGCTCGAAGCCCTCTGCACCGAACTTGAGCAGAAAACCGGCGCGCAAATGGCCGTCGTTACCGTCAATTCTCTGAACGGAAACGACATTGATAGTTACGCCGTGGATCTCTATACGCACCTCGGCATCGGCGCCAAGAAGACCAGCGAAGGCATCCTGCTACTTGTCGCTCCCAACGAACGCCGATACCGCATTGAAGTCGGGTACGGCTCGGAACCCGTGGCCAATGATGCGCGCGCCGGCGATGCCGGCCGCGCCATGGTTCCCTATTTCCGCCGTGGGGACTATAACGCTGGAATCACAGTGGCGGCCTGGCAGCTCGCCAAGTATATTGCCGACGAGAAAGGCGTTACTCTTTCCGGTGCGTCGCAAATCCGGCAGGTTCGTCAGAAAAACGATGATCTTTCCGGGGCGGCCATCTGGATCCTGCTGGGTATCATCTTGCTCGTTTTTATCCTGTCCCGGTCCGGCGGGTCCGGGGGTTCCGGCAATCGCCTCAACGGGCGCAGCGGTGGCGGCAGTGGCTGGTGGATTGGCCCTATGATCGGCGGCGGTTGGGGAGGCCGGTCCAACGGGGGTGGCTGGGGCGGCGGAGGCGGTGGGTTTGGGGGATTTGGCGGCGGAATGAGCGGTGGTGGCGGGGCCAGCGGAAGCTGGTAAGCTTTCCTCAGCTGCCGGGATCGGAGTGCATTTCATGGAAGGAAAACTTACGGAACTCGTTGGCCGCCTGAAAGAAGCGGCGGGGAAAAATCTCGAATCCGTGGTGTTATATGGCTCGGCCGTGCGCGGTGATTTTCACCCCGGCTCCTCGGATCTCAATGTGATGTGCACGCTCGTCTCGATTAACCTGTCGGAACTCCAGTTGCTCGCCCCAGTCGTCCAGTGGTGGACTCACGAACTCAAGGAGCCTGCGCCACTTTTCTTTCTCACTGAGGAGCTGCGGAGTTCCACTGACGTCTTCGCCATCGAAAGCCTCGATATCCAGAAATTTCATCGCGTCCTCTTCGGCAAGGACCCGGTCATCGGCCTGGAAATTCCCATGAATCTCCATCGCGTGGAGGTCGAGCACGAATTGCGGCTGCTGCTTCTGAAGCTCCGCCAGCACGCGGTTCTCGCAGGTCACAGCGAACTGGAGCTCGGCTCTGTCCTCCGCAAATCCATCTCCTCGGCCAGAACACTGCTCCGCCACACCCTGCTTGCCTTCGGGGAAGAGCCTCCGGTTGCCGCCACCGAGATTTTCGCGCGCATCGAACAGCTCACCGGGGCCAGCGCGGAAACCTTCGATGCCGCCTACGCTCACCATGAATCCGGCGACTGGAAAAAAGACCCCTTCGTGCTCTACGACGACTTTATGCACGCCCTGGAAAAAGTGATCAACACGCTCGATACCATGGTGCCCAAAAAAGAATGGAAACGGGCTAGCGCGTAGAATTCCGTAAATCTCACTTCTCGAGGTAGCTATGAAAGCCTTCGTCGTACTCGTGGTCATCCTTCTGATTCTCGCGCTGATCCTCGGTGGCGCCTATTTCAGCCGCCGGAACCAGATGGCCATCAAAAAAGAAACCGTCAACGCCGCCTGGGCTCAGGTGGACGTTGTTTTGCAGCGCCGCGCCGATCTTATTCCCAATCTCGTTGAAACCGTCAAGGGTTACGCCAAGCAGGAGCAAACCGTCTTCGGCGATATCGCCGCGGCACGCGCCGCCCTCATCGGCGCAAAAACGCCCGCGGACAAAATCGCCGCCAACGGCCAGTTGGACTCCGCGCTAAGCCGCCTGCTGGTCATCGTCGAAAACTACCCGCAACTCAAATCCAACGAGAATTTCATGCGCCTTCAGGATGAGCTGGCTGGCACCGAAAATCGCATCGCCGTCGAGCGCCGCCGCTACAATGAGACCGTTCAGGACTACAACACCTACATCGCGCTTTTCCCCAACAGCATCGTGGCCGGCATGGCGGGCTTCACGCGCAACGACGCATATTTCAAAACCGACGAAGGCGCGCGGCAGGCCCCCAGGGTCAACTTCGATTTCGGGCAGCCGGCGGCGACTCCCACCACGCCGCAATCTCCTGCTCCCGCGCATCCATAGGCACAGCCGGCAGCGTTCGGCGGAAACCCGGAATCTTGCGTCCGTTGTCCTGAGAATCAAGGGCTAACCCCGTGCGTAATCGGGGCTTCTTTCTCAGGTACCAGAGTATCAATTCCGCCTGCAACTTCCCGTTCGCTATCGTGTTTCTCCATCAAGCGCATATTGCGCGATCTTCCATTTCACGAAGCGAATGCGGAGGCCCCATCATGGTGCGGAATTCCTCGAAGTTTGCAATTCTTGCGGCTGCGGCGGTTCTTGGCCTGTCCGCAGCCGGAGCGCATGCCCAGGAAGTGCGGCACGGCCGCGTCCTGAAGAAGAATCATGCCGGTGGCACAACCGCAGCTCGCGGCACGGAAGCGAAAGGCGTTAACGGCGGTGAAGTGAGGCACGGCGCCGGCATTGCGACGAACGGTCAGGGCGGCGCGGTTGCCGCACATGGCACTGCGGCGGAAGGCCCCAACGGCGGCAAGGCCGCGCGCGGCAACTACATCGCAAAAGACGGCCAGGGCAACGTGCAGACCGGCAGCGCCGCGGGGTTCAAGGGGCCCAATGGCGCTCAGGGAAGTCGCCACAGTCAGACCAACTACAACGCTGACGGCAGCGCCTCCCACTCTGGTTCTTCCTCGGTCTCCGGCAAAAACGGCTCCATCCAGAGCAGCGGGTCCAGCACCCGCAGCGCCGACGGCCAGGTGAACGGCCAGCGCACAAGCACAGCCACCGGCAAAAGCGGAAATTCCGAAACCGTCACCACCACCGATAGCAACGGCCAGATTTCCCGGTCCAAATCTTGCAAGGACGCCAACGACAATTCCATTCCTTGCGGCCAGTAGTTTCTGTTTGCGGCAGGCAAGAAAAGAGGCGGCTCGTTTGCGCAGCCGCCTCTCTTTCTATTGAAACGAGTGCTATTTCAGGAATTCGCTCAACAGCATATGGAAGTGATGCACGCCGTTTTCGCGCTTCACCGAATAGCGGCCGCGATCGTACGTCGCCGATTGCAACCCTCGCTGCACCACTTCGCAAATCTGTATGTCCTCCCGCTGCACCTCTTCGCTGAATCCGATCGCCTTCTTGGCGCGCTCCTTCACCGCCTCTGACTGCGCGTCGTGGAAAAACCATTCGAAGATCGTGAGTGTCTTATCCTGTGAGAGCGGCACAATCACGTTCGTCTGAATATTGTCCGGATAGATATTCAGCATCAGGTTCGGGAACACCCAAAAATACAGGGCGTCTGAAAACCCCGGCCCAGGCGCGTAGACACGGTCCGCGTCGCCGGGTTTCACTTCCTTTACGGGCCCAAGCTGCTGCGAGTGGTAGCGGAACACTTCCGTGCGGTATCTCGGGTAATCGATCTCTTTCATCAGCCCCGGATGGACGATAGGAATGTGATAGCCTTCAAGATAGTTGTCCACGTAAACCTTCCAGTTGCAGTTCACGTAGTAATCCCGATGCTCGGCCAACTCAATGCCGGCGAATCGGAAGCCTGCGGCCAGTGTCGGAATATTTCCCAGAAAATCCCCCAGCGGCGGCGCGGTGCGATCGAAATTGACGAAGATAAACTGCTCCCACGTTTCGCAACGTAGCGGCACCATGCCCATCGTCGAGCGGTCGAAGAACTCCATGCCGTCCACTTCCGGCGTGCCGATCAGCCGTCCATCCAGAGTGTAGGTCCAACCGTGGTACCCGCATTGAAACACGCTGCGGCAGCCCGCCCCTTTCGCGATCGGTCCTGCCCGATGCCGGCACACGTTGCTGAATGCCCGCAGTGTTCCGCCGTTGTCGCGCACCAATACCACCGGCTCGCCGCACACATCGACCGTGAAATAGGCTCCCGGATGCGCGATCGTGCGCGCCGCGCCATTCACTTCCCCGCAGGGTTGGCTCAACGTCCCCACCAACTGCCAGGTCCGTCGAAAAATCTTTTCTTTCTCTTGGGACAATATCGCGGGATCGACGTAAAAGCGCGCCGGCAGTGTCTCCGCGCACTCCAGCCGTTCGCTCATCCCGACTTCGACGCGATTTTCATCCATGTTGTCTGGAGTATTGTGACACAGCAGGTGACAAACAATTTAATCGGCCTTGCTGGTCATAGCTGTCGGCTGTCAGCCGTGAACTGTTAACTTCCCTAAAATTTCCGCGTTTCCTGCCGCGACCACCGCTCAATCACGATCTTCGATTCGGTGTAAAACTCCACCGCATCGCGCCCCTGCGCGTGCAAAATCCCGAAGAAGCTTTCCTTCCAGCCGCTGAACGGGAAATATGCCATCGGCGCCGCCACGCCGATATTGATCCCGATGTTCCCGGCCGGCGCTTCATACCGGAATTTCCGCGCAGCCGCGCCGTTCGTCGTGAACAGCGACGCCTGGTTCCCATACGGGCTGTTGCGGATGAATTCGATCGCATCGTCAATCGTGTCCGCGTGAATCAGGCTCAGCACCGGCCCGAAAATCTCCGTCTCGGCCAGCGAACTCGCGGGCGGCACACCGTCCAGCACCGTCGGCCGCAAAAAGTTTCCGTGATCGTAAGGGCTGCTCATCTTCGGCGCGCGTCCGTCCACCACCGCCTTCGCGCCATCCGAAACACCCTTCGCAATCAATCCTTCAATGCGCTGTTTGCTCTCCGGCGAAATCACCGGCCCCATCTGCACGCCCGCATCCAGCCCAAACCCAACTTTGATCGAAGATGCCGCACCGGCAATCGCGTCGCGGAACGTCTTCTGCGCCTCGCCCACCGTCACTGCCACCGACACCGCCAGGCACCGCTGCCCCGCGCAGCCAAACGCCGAATCGCCGATAATCTGTTTCGCGAGTTCCATGTCCGCATCTGGCAGCACAATCACGTGATTTTTCGCTCCGCCCTGGCACTGCATCCGCTTGCCCGCCACCGCTGACCGCTCATAGATATGCTTTGCCACCGGCGTCGATCCGACGAAACTGATCGCGCGCACCGTGGGATGGTCGCACAGCGCGTCCGCCACTTCCCTTCCGCCGTTGATGATATTCATGACGCCCTTGGGCAGGCCGGTCTTCTCGATCAACTCCATCGCGCGTCGCATCGTAAGCGGCACACGCTCGCTCGGCTTCAGGATGAACGTGTTTCCGCACGCGATCGCATACGGCAGGAACCAGAACGGAATCATCGCCGGAAAATTGAACGCCACAATCGCCGCCACCACGCCCAGCGGCTGCCGGATCAGCGATTCGTCCACTCCCGGCGTCACATCCTCCAGGTTGTACCCCTGCATCATCGTCGGGATGCCACAGGCCACTTCCACGTTTTCAATCGCGCGCCGCCATTCTGCCTTGGCCTCACCGAACGTCTTGCCGTTCTCCAGCGTGATCATCCGCGAAAGCTCGTCGAGATGCTCTTCCAGCAGCGCCTTTAACCGAAATAGATATTGAATGCGTTCCCCCGGCGGCGTTCTCCGCCAGGCGGGAAAAGCAGCCGCAGCCGCCCGGACCACCTCGTCCACCTCCGCCTTCGCGGAAAGCGGCGTGCGCCCGATCACCTCGGCCGTGGCCGGATTGACGATGTTGACGTGTTGCGTTGCCGCCGACTTCTGCCACGCTCCGCCGAAATAATTTTCGACCTCAATAATCTGCGATGTGACGGGGGTACTCATCGGACTTCTCCGTGCCTCCGCCCGCGCCACGGCGGACAGCAGGGCTTGCGATATGAAGGATGGCGGCCAAATCGGCCGGACTCGTGAGAACTCAGTGTATCAAAGATTGCCCCAGCGGGAATGACGGCGCCGGACTAGCGGCCCAGCGTGGCTAGCGCTTCGTAGGCGGCTCCGATTAGCGGCGCCGACTCGTTGAGCACCACCGACACCGGAACATCGCTCAGCATGTCCGTGAAATGCCATTTGTCTCGAAACGAATCGAAAAACGTACCGTCCTGGATCTTTGGCAAAATCTTCACCGCAATCCCGCCCGCCACGTAAACCCCGCCCAGCGCCAAAACCTTCAGTGCCAGGTTCCCCGCCTCCGCTCCATAAATCTCCGTCCACAGATCGAGCGTCTGTGTGCAAACGGGGCATTCATTCGCCAATCCTGAATTGGTGATAAACGGCGCCGGGTCCGCATCGGGGTCGTCAAAAATCGGATGCTTCGCCTCGGGAGCCAGAAACTCGTGAATCGTCCGGAAGCCGCGGCCCGAAAGGATCAGCTCCCAGCTCACCTGCGGGTACCTCTTGCGCATGAATTTTAGAAGCTCAATCTGTTGATCCGTGTGCGGAGCGAAATCCGAGTGCCCGCCTTCGCTGGGCACCACGCGGTAGCGCTTGCCGTCCCAGAACAAAATGGATTGGCCAAGTCCCGTTCCCGCGGCCAGCAGCGCGCGTGACGCGCCCTGCACGGTCTTTCCCTGGTTCAACACGACAAAATCTTCCGGCGCGAGGTGCTCCAGGCTGTGGCCCGTGGCACCGAGGTCGTTCATCAGCGCAATCGTCTTCACACCCAATTCAGTGGACAACGTATCCGCGTCAATCACCCAGGGCAGGTTCGTTGCGTGAATGCGATTGTTGATGACCGGTCCGGCTACGCCAAAGCCCGCGGCCAACACCTTTCCGCCGTTCAGGTGTTCTGATGCCTGGCGCGTGAATTCCTTGATGATCAGGTCAAACCTGGCGAAATCCTTGCTCGCGAACCGCTGGCGATAAACCACGTCCAGCTTTCCCTTGTTTTCCGCGAAGAGTGCGATATTGCATTTTGTGCCGCCGACGTCGCCTGCGATGATCACCGGTTCTCCCCCAAAATCCGACTATTAAACCGTTTTAAGGGTTATACCATTCCCGGCCATCGCGTTCCAGCATTTGGTCGGACTCTTTCGGCCCCCATGTGCCCGCGGCGTACATCGGCACCGTCGCGGTCCTCGCGGCGCTCCAGACGTCAAGGATCGGATCCACCAGTTGCCAGGCAGCTTCTACCGAATCGCCGCGGTCAAACAAGGTCGCGTCCCCGCGCAAGCAGTCATTCAGCAGTGTCGCGTAGGCGCTCCGCGTTGCGCCCCCGAACCCTTCCCGGTAGCTGAAATTCATCGTCACATTGCCGATGCTCATTTCCGTCCCCGGCCGCTTCGCGCCAAACGACACGGAAATTCCTTCGTCCGGTTGGATGTTCAGCACCAGGCGGTTCGGTTCGATGTCCCGGTCGCGAAAGACCAGGTGCGGCGCGCAACGGAACTGGATCATGATCTCCGTGCTCCGCTTGGCCAGCCGTTTCCCGGTGCGCAAATAAAAGGGCACTCCAGCCCAACGCCAGTTGTCAATCAAGACGCGCATCGCCACGAACGTTTCCGTCCGCGAGTTGGGACTCACTCCGTGTTCTTCCCGGTACCCCGCCAGCTTCTGGCTGTTCAGGAAACCCGGAGCGTACTGCCCGCGCACCACCGATTGCGCCACCATCTCCAGGTTGTACGGCCGGATGGACTGCAAGATCTTCAGCTTCTCATTGCGCACTGCCGTGGCGTCGAACGACGCCGGCGGTTCCACCGCAACGAGTGAAGTCAATTGCAGCACATGGCTTTGAATCATGTCGCGCAGCGCGCCAGCCGTCTCATAAAATCCCCCGCGTCGCTCCACCCCAAGCGTCTCCCCTGCGGTGATCTGCACGTGGTCCACGTAATTGCGGTTCCACAGCGGCTCGAAAATGCCGTTCCCAAATCGCAGCACCAGCAGGTTCTGCACCGTGTCTTTTCCCAGGTAGTGATCGATCCGGTAGACCTGTTTCTCCTCAAAAACATTCAGCACAATTTTGTTCAGCTCTTTCGCCGAAGCCAGGTCCTTCCCGAAAGGCTTTTCAATGATGATGCGTACCCAGGAGTTCGGCCCGGAAGGCTTCGCCAGGCCGGATTTCCCCAACTGCTCCACGATGTCTTGGTAAACCTCCGGCGGCGTCGAAAGGTAGAACAAACGGTTGCCACCCAATTTCTTCTCCGCGTCGAGCTCCGCGAGCCGCTTGGCGAGTTGCGCGTACGAGTTTGCATCACCATACTCGCCCGCCGAGTAATGCAGGTTCGACGCAAACTCGTTCCATTTGGTGGGATCGATGGGCCCCATCTCGGACATGGTCTTCGCGGCTTCGCTGATCGTCGCGCGGAAAGACTCGTCGGTCATCGGCGTGCGCGCAAAACCCACAATGGCGTAGCGCTCACCCAGCGAGTTGTGCTGCGCCAGGTCGAACATCGCCGGAATCACCTTCCGCTTGGCCAGATCGCCCGAAGCTCCAAACAAAACCACCGTGCACGGATCGGCGGTCGTGCCATACACGGAATTCCACTTGTTCTCTTCTTCGGCCATGCTTCCTCCGGACAAAATTCCACTACGTCGCCGCGTGGTCGCGCGGGCTTCGACTATACCTCAATCCCCAGGTTTTTAAGTTCCGCCCGGGTCTGCCCCGCATCTTTATGATGAATCACGTGCATCCCCAGACGCCGGGGATTCTCCAGATTGAGCGAGCGGTCATCAATAAAGATGCACTCTTCCGCCGGCCTCTGAGACACCTCGAGTGCCGTCCGGAAGATATGCTCTTCGGGTTTCCGCGCATTCAGGTAACACGAGCTGAAAAACACCTGAAATTCGTTGCGCAGCCCGAACGCCTCGATCCGGTAATTGTTTAGCTCCCGCGGCTCATTGTTGATAGATGCCACAAAATAATTTCCGATGCGCGCCACTTCCCGCAAAAGTTGCCTGGTCTCCGGATATTCCTTGGATTGGGCGAACATGAAAGCCGTGAATTCTTCGCGGTTGAACGGTCGGGTGCGGTAGAAGATGGTGCGGTCCAGGTACTGATCCAGGCTGATCTGCCCCGCGTCGAAGGCGGGAAACGAAAGGTCGTGCCGCTCGCGGTACTCCTCCCAGTCCAGCTGAAACGTGTTGCTGGCCTCCATTCGAGAGTTATGGTCCCACCCGTTGGTTAGGATCACGCCGCCGATATCCCAGAATACGGTTGTTATGCTCGCCAAGGCCGCCTCTCCGGAAAGCCTTTGAGAAATACCAGAACTAGCACTCAGAAGGAAGTTAAAAAACGTTCGGAATCCGCTTCAGCGCATTGGTAATTACGTTCTGGAGTTGTCTCAGCGCCTCCTCCGTCTGAGCTTCCAGATGAATTCGCAGCGCCAGTCCGTTGCGCTCGGGCAATCCTTCAAACTGGCCCAGCGCCAGCGCGCGGTACAACTCATCGAAAGAATAGTTCGCTCCCGGGATTTTCAAGTCAGACGAAGAGCTCGCCGTAACCATCATCCGTAAGCCGGGCACCGAGGACCCATGCAGCAGGCACCCATACATGTCGTATGTCCTCGGCCCCCAGGCCAGAAACACAGGGATCCTCAGGGCCCGCGTCAACTGATCTTTCAGGGCAACGAAAACAGCTTCCGCCTCTTTTGTCCGCTCTATATAGATCAGCAGCGCGGCATACCTTGCCGCGTTCCGGTGCGCGAAGAAAGTCGCCAGGCACTCGGTCAAATTCAATTGCGAGATCTCCAGCCGCGTTCGCCCTTCCGCGAAAACCTCCAGTTTCCCTTCCCGGATTCGCGGCCGCCGTTGCAGCGCATCCCGCCTAGTGGATAATTCGTTCAACAGTCCCGCGGCGATGGTCCGTGGCAATCGGGTATCGCATGGCTCGAAGGGGTTCACCCTCATCCGCGCCGCCGCCAGAACCAGCGCGAGCTGCCATCGGAACGTCTCGCGAAGCAAATCTAACGGCGTCGCGACCCATAGTTCGAGGAATGGAATTCCTCTGGCCCGCAGTTCGCCGATGCGTTCCTCGAGGGAACGATCGCTCTCGGCGCTGCTCCGAAGCACGACAAAACTCGACGCAGCATCAAATGGCTCCGTTTCGCATGGCATCGTGTGCAGGACGGGGAACAGTCCGCCCTCTTCTTTCCCCAGGCTCGTCGCAATTAGTGGGCAAAGTCCTGCCGCAAACGGAGCCAGTTTCGCCGGGGCAAGAAAGTGGATGAACGAACGTCCGGCCCTTGAGGTTGCGCTCAGGAATGCCGCCAGCTCACTCGCCGGATTTCCCGTATTCGCCGCATCGTCCGAGTACTGCTTCTTCATGTCCCGGCACGCCACCCGCAGCACTTCGGGCTCCAATTTCGCCAACGCCGACAGCAGCACGCCCCATGAGATCACCGAGCAAAAGGGAGCCAGGATTTCCGCAGGCAGGTCCAGCAGGAACCGAAACCGGTATTCCGATGCTATCGACGCCAAAAATGTGTTCGCTCCGCTCGCCGCGACGAATTGACCGGCCTCCTCTTGACCGGTCTCCTTCTGCATCTTCTCGCGAAAATAAAGGAACACGGAGTGATCTTCCACCTGGTATCCGCTCTTATTGGCCAGAACCACCAACGTCTTCCGCAAGTTCACACGAGATTCGCCATCGCGGATGTCGGCAGGGTGACAGCTCTCCAAAACCACGCACTCCCGCCGCGCCTCATCTGGCAGCAGATTCAGCAGGGCGTTGCTGAAGTAGTGAATCGTCCCGAAAAAGATGACTAGCCGCTGGGTCAGGCCTCGCAAACGCGATTCCGCGTCGGCATCGAGTGCCCTGGAGACCATTTGCGGAAGCCGCTCCGGAATGCCCAAGAATTCCAGGTTCGCTTGCAGGTGTTGAGGTCCCGCGCCGCCTGCGGGCCAAAGCGATACGTCCTGATGCCAGAGCCGGGCCAACAACTTCTCCTCCTCGATGGCCCGTAGTTCTTGCTCGAACAGCGACTCCAGGTTCCCGCGAAATGCCCCCGGTCTACTCTGTTTCATGGGTTGCTCCCTCGGTGGCGATTCCGGTTATTTCAGGTTCGAGGTCGCTGGCTGATAGTGGGGAAGGGGTGCGAATGGTATCAGCTCGTGAAACTTATATTTTAGGGTCTTTACTGCACCAGCCGCGTAGCTTAGTCGCGAGTCACGCAACTTGCAACTCCTCATCGACTGACGGACAATATTCAGCTTGGGGGGACATCATGGCAGACGATTCTTGCGGGCCCGCTCCGGCTCCGAGCGAGCCGGTCAAGCCCGGGACGCGCATGGTTTTTTGCGTCAAGTTCGGTAAGGAATTGCCCGGCCTCGAACGCGTCCCTTGGAAGGGCGAAATCGGAAAGCGTGTCTACGAAAATGTCTCCAAAGATGCCTGGAAGCTCTGGCTCGAGCATTCCAAGATGGTTATGAACGAGTATCGCCTGAACCCCATCGACCCAAACTCCCAGAAAATCATGGAAGAGCAGATGGAGCAGTTCTTCTTCGGTGAAGGCGCTCGTCTCCCCGAAGGCTACGTCCCGCCAAAAGCCAAAGGCTAACCTCTCGGACAGGAACCGCCGCTCCGTCGCCCGAGTTTTGGACGATGGCTCTAAATGCGTCCCGTCACGGGATGCTCCACCGGCATCCTGGGTGCAATCGTGAACCTCAATCTCGAGTGGCCTTCCCGGAGCGAGGCTTCCACCTCTGCCGGCGTTTCACTCCTTGCGAATAAGAATCCGGGATAGCTCGATCCTTCTGGCCACGCCGCAATGTAGTCGTGCAACCGGGCGGTAATTTCCAATTCCGTTACGCCCGCCACCCCTCTCGCTTCCTCTATGCCGTCCACTTTTTCCAGAAACCCGCTCGCCGGCACCGGGATCATCAGCACACCGGACGCAGCCTCCTCTCGTGGCGCGTCGCGGCCGGGCAAGTCCAGCGCATGCCGCAGCAGCAACTCTTCCAATCCGAAGATTTCCCTCGCGTCACTTATTCGGAATCGCAGCGCCCGCGCGCAAAGCCCGCCGATTGGGCGTGCCGCAACCTCAATCGGCCATAGGCCTTGCTCATTGATCCGGAACTCGCCGTGTACTGGCCCGTGCATCAGGCCCAGCCCCCGTGCGGCTTCCGCAAAGCTCCTTCTTATGTTCGCCTGCTGCTCTTCGCCCAATCGCGATGGCGTCACATAAATCGTTTCCTCGAAGTACGGCCCCTCCAGCGGATCGGGTTTGTCGAAAATTGCCAGTACGCGCAGTTCGCCCTCGGTCAACAAGCCTTCCACCGCGACTTCCTTTCCCGGTAGATACCCTTCGATGAGCATCCGATCCAGATTCGGTTCTCGCGTCGCCTGAATCTCGGCCGACTCCAGCAGCCGTTTCAGTCGCGCGGCGCCCGCCAGAAACTCCTCCCGGTTGTTCACCCGCACCACGCCCTGGCTCGCCGAAAGCGAAAGCGGCTTCAGCACGCAGGGATAACGGACGCCGAGCAACGCCGGCTCGGGGATCTCCCGCAGAGGGACATTTTGAAACCACGGCACGGGGAGCCCCGCATCGCGAAATACTTCGCGCATACGAAACTTGTTCCGGCAGGCCTCCACGCTCGCGGGATGATTGTGAATCACTCCCAATCCACGCGCTGCATACGCCGCCGCTATCGTTGGCCGGTCCCCCAGCGCCAGCACGCCATCCACCCTGTGCCCGCGCTGCGCGTCTATCACCGCATGCGCCGCTTTTTCCGGTGCCTCAAAATGTGCCGCGAGCGCCCGGTCCTTCCAGGGATCATCCAGGCGGTGGCACCGGTCGGTCACAAACTGCAACTCGACGCCCAGTTTTCGCGCGGCCTCGTCAAACGACCGCGTCTGATAGCCCAACTTCGTCGCAAAAACTAGGATTCTTCGCCGTGGTTCGCCCGAGTTCATCGCCGCTCGCTCACAGAAACGATTCCGCCCGTGTCACCGCTTCCCGCACCTTTTGAATCGGAACCAACTGGTCCCGCGTCGGCTCCGCTCAACAGTACCAGGGCTCGTTCAGATACAGCACAGCCCTGCTCCCTTCCGTACGAAACTCTCGCTTCGCTTCTTCCACGCATCCCGCCGCGCGATGCGCCGTCCGCCAGATCGTTTCGAATATTTGCTCGCGGCTCTCCTTCGCCTTCTCTCCCTCTTCCACCACCCGCTGCAAATCCTCGCATAGCCGGTCAAGTTCCGGATCGCAGTGCCGCCAGGGATACGCCAACGACTTCCTATCATATGGCTGCGCACGCTCGCGGATGTCCGGCATCTCCAGCAGCCGGGAACCCGCCGTCACCAGCAACCGCACCGCCAACTGGACCGGCGCAACCGCCCCGACCAGGTCCAGCCGCCGCAACTCTGCCAGCAGGTCCAGATAATTTTCAAACGTTGTCCACGGTGTAAACGGAAGGAACGTTGGCTGCAGGACGATTCCCGCCCTCCGGCAATCTTCCACCACATGTAGAAAGTCCGCCCGCGTGTGGCCTTTCTGCAACTTCTCCAGAATGCCGTCGTCCAGTGATTCCACCGCGGACACGATAAACAGGCATCCAGTCTCGCGCAGTTTGGGCAGGAGTTTCGCGTCCCTGCGCAAATGCTCAATCTTGATTGTCACGTCATAGGTGAGCCGCGGGAATTCCTGGTGCAGAGCCTCCACCAGCGGCATCGTGTGCCCCACGCCATTGAAAAAATCCGGATCCCCAAACGTGATGTGCTGCGCGCCCGAGTTCACCTGCTGCCGGATATCGGCCAGCACCACGTCCCGATCCACGATCCGGAACACTCCGTTGTACACCGGCACGATCGGGCAGTGTCGGCACAAATGCTTGCAACCTCGCGAAGCCTCTGTGTAGCCCACAACCCGATGTTCCGGCTCCGGCGTCACGAGGTGCGCGTAGTTCTTCAGCGCCGGCAAATCCGACCGATCCGGCGTCAAGAAGCGTAACCGCGCCAGGGAAATGTTCGAATCCAGCGCATGGATTTGTGGTAATGCGGACGAACCCGATAGATGTCCGGCTAAATCCACCAGCGCTTGCTCGAATTCTCCGCCCAACAGGCTTTCCATTCCGTGCGCCCGCAGGCTTTCTGCCGCCAGCGGCGCGTACAGTCCATAGGCACACAGATGCGCGTCCGAATTGCCAGCGCGAATCGGCTTTACAAGTTCTAGCGTCAGCCGCGTCGCCGTGTGCATTGGCACGTAAAACGCGATCAATCGCGCTTCCCGCACCGCCTGCTCGCTCAGTGCCTCCCGCGATAGATCGAGGCAGCTCACCCGGTGGCCGTTCTTGCGCAACCACGCCGCCGGCGAAGCCAGCCCAAACGGCTGCCTGCCCAACTCGTAGGTCGAGATCAGAAGGATGTTCACGACGCCTCATTATAGCGTCTCCGCCGCGGTCTGCGATTTCGGTTATCATAGAAGGCTCAAGCCATCTGGAAAGGACCGCTGGTATGCCCATCTCCGCAGCCAATTCCTTCGCGACCCGCGACAAATTAAATGTTGGCGCGCAATCCTTTGAAATTCACCGTCTCGAATCCCTCGAAAAGCACGGCGTCGCCCATCTCGCAAAGCTTCCCTTCTCCCTCCGCATCCTTCTCGAAAATCTATTGCGCTGCGAAGACGGCCGCTTTGTTCGCAAAGACGACATCGCCGCCCTCGCCAGGTGGACTCCCAACGGCCCGCAAAAAGAAATCGCCTTCATGCCCGCCCGCGTTCTTCTGCAGGACTTCACCGGCGTCCCCGCCGTCGTGGATCTCGCCGCCATGCGCGAAGCCGTCCAGAAAATGGGGGGCAATGCCAAGCGCATCAATCCTCTTTTTCCCGCGGAACTCGTCATCGACCACTCCGTCCAGGTGGACAGCTTCGGATCCTCAAACGCCTTCGGCCTCAACGCCGAGCTCGAATTCCAGCGCAACGTCGAACGCTACGCCTTTCTTCGCTGGGGACAAAAAGCGTTCCGCAACTTCAAAGTCGTCCCGCCGGATACCGGCATCTGCCATCAGGTGAACATCGAATATCTCGCCCGCGTCGTTTGCGCCATGCCCAACGGCAACCAGTTTGAGGCCTATCCCGATTCCCTCGTCGGCACCGACTCCCACACCACGATGGTCAATTCCCTAGGCGTCTTCGGCTGGGGCGTCGGAGGCATTGAAGCAGAGGCCGCCATGCTTGGCCAGCCGCTTTCGATGCTCGTCCCTGAAGTCGTCGGCTTCAAGCTGCACGGCCGCTTGCCCGAGGGCGCTACGGCCACGGACCTCGTTCTCACCGTCACCGAAATGCTCCGCAGGAAAGGCGTCGTGGGTAAGTTTGTCGAGTTCTATGGCTCCGGCCTCTCCAGCCTAAGCGTTCCTGACCGCGCCACCATCGCCAACATGGCTCCCGAGTATGGCGCCACCATGGGGTTCTTCCCTGTGGACAACGAAACCCTCGCGTACCTGCATTTCACCGCGCGCTCTCAGGACCAGATCGCGCTCGTCGAAGCGTATTGCAAGGAACAGATGCTCTTCCGCACCGACACTACGCCGGAACCATCCTTCAGCGACAAGCTCGAGCTCGATCTTTCCACTGTCGAAGCCACCGTTGCCGGACCCAAGCGCCCGCAGGATCGCGTCCTTCTTAAGAACGCTAAGGCTTCCTTTGCTAAGGTGATTGAAGGCGCTCCCGCAAAACAGGCGCATGTCCGGAACAATGGCGACACGTTCGATCTTGCCAGCGGTGCCGTCGTCATCGCCGCCATCACCAGTTGCACCAACACTTCCAATCCTTCGCTGATGCTCGGAGCTGGACTTCTCGCGAAAAAAGCGGTCGAACGCGGCCTGGACATCAAACCTTGGGTCAAAACCAGCCTCGCGCCCGGCTCCAAAGTCGTTACCGAATATCTGGCCGCCGCCGGCCTCACGCCATTTCTCGACAAACTGAAATTCAATCTCGTCGGCTACGGCTGCACCACTTGCATCGGCAACAGCGGCCCGCTTCCCGATCCCATCGGCGCGGCCATCAAGGAAAATAATCTCGTCGCCGTTGCCGTTCTCAGCGGAAATCGCAACTTCGAGGGCCGCATCCATCCGCTCGTGCGCGCCAATTATCTCGCCTCGCCGCCGCTCGTTGTCGCCTACGCACTTGCTGGACGCATGGACCTGGACCTCACCACCGAGCCGCTTGGGTCCGACAAGTCCGGCAAACCTGTGTTTCTCCGCGAAATCTGGCCCACCCCGCAGGAAGTGGAGTCCACGGTCCGCGCCGCCGTTTCCACCGAGCAGTATCGCAAGGAATATAGCGAAGTCTTCGAAGGCGATGCTCGCTGGAAGGGCATGCCCATTCCCGACGGCGACTTGTATCAATGGGACGACTCTTCCACCTACATCAAGCTGCCACCGTATTTCGAGAACATGCCCAAGAAGCCCGGCGCCCTCGCCGATATTCATGGCGCGCGCGTCCTGGCCGTTCTCGGCGACAGCGTTACAACCGATCACATTTCTCCGGCCGGCTCCATCGCGCTCGATTCGCCCGCCGGCAAATATCTCGTCGCCCACGGCGTCAAGCCCCACGAGTTCAACTCCTACGGCGCGCGCCGCGGCAACCACGAAGTGATGATGCGCGGCACGTTCGCCAACATCCGCCTTCGCAACCAGCTTGCGCCGGGCACCGAAGGCAGTTGGACGCTTCATCTCCCTGATGGCGAAAAAATGTTTATTTACGACGCCGCGGTGAAATACCGCGAAGAAGGCGTGCCTCTCGTCGTGATCGCCGGGAAAGAATATGGCTCCGGATCTTCGCGCGATTGGGCCGCCAAGGGGACTCGACTCCTCGGCGTCCGCGCCGTCCTCGCCGAAAGCTACGAGCGCATTCATCGCAGCAACCTGGTCGGCATGGGCGTGCTGCCGCTCGAGTTCAAGCCCGGCGAAAGCCGCGAATCGCTTGGCCTCATGGGCAACGAAGTCTTCGACATCGAAGGCGTCGCATCCCTCGCCCCGCGCAAACAGATCACCGTCAAGGCCACCTCGCCCGACGGTAGCGTCAAATCGTTCACCGCGCTGGCCCGCGTAGATACTCCCGAGGAAGTCTCTTACTACCAGCACGGAGGCATTCTCCAGTACGTCCTCCGCCAAATGCTCGAGTAAATTTCTGAGGGCCACTCTCAAGCCCGCCCTCTTTTTGCTTCGAAACTCAGCCTTAAAATGGTGTTAGCTAGCTCGCATCTGCTTCAGAGCTGCCAGTAGAACCGCCCCGACCAAGATCGAAAAGACGCTGGCCACCTGCGCGTTCGACATTCCCCAGAACCACACCGGATTGATCCGGATAATCTCCACCAGGAACCGCGCGACCCCCGTCAAAATGAGGTAGTAGCAGAAAATCTCGCCCAGCGGCCGCTGCTTCTTCAACGCCGGAGCCCCGAGCATCCACAATAGCCACCCGATCGCGCACCACGCCGCGAACTCATAGAGTGGCGTCGGATGAACGCGCTGTGTTGTCGGCACCACGCCGTTCGGAAAACTCATGCCCCAGGGGAGCGACGTCGGCTTCCCGTAATCACCGTCTCCCGATAAAAAGCAGCCGATTCGCCCGATCGCATAGCCAAACGAAGCCGCCGGCGAGCACGCGTCCAGAAACTCCCACATGCGCAATTTCGCCCGCCAACCCATCAGCAGCATCGCGCCGAACCCGCCCAGAAACCCGCCAAACCACGCAAACCCGAACCGGCTGAAGATCAATGCCAGCGGATGATCGAAAAACAGCGCGCGATTTTCCGGCTCCAGCAGGTGATACAGTTTCGCGCCGAAAATCCCCGCCAGGCCTGCTACTGTAATCATCGTAAACGCGTCCGCGTTCAGTCCGCGCCGGTCAAAATCCGCCTGTAATACGTAAGCGGACGTAATCAACGCCAGCGCCACCATCAATCCGAATGTAGGAATTTCCAACGGTCCCAAATGTAGGTAAGGAATCATGAATTAGGATGCGCTCCGCGCATCTTCGAAAGTATACACGACGCGCCTCACACCATTTTTTCGCCCCGCCGCCGCAGCGTCAGGCCGATCCCCAGCCAGATCGCCAGCGCCGCCCATTCCGCCCCGCTGAAGTGCCCTGGCACCAGCGGCACGAATTTCATCAACACCAGGCACGCGGAAACCGTGAAGCCCGCTCCCGCGATTACCCGCAATCGCCCCCGCCTCTCCACCGCGAAAAATGAAACGCACGCCGCGCACCATCCCAGCGCCGATGCCATCGAGCCAACCTCCGTCACCGGCACCAGCAGCGCGTCCCCCAGGAGCAGTCCCACCAGCGTTGCCCCCGAAATCGCAAAGATGGCCGCCGAAGGCGTCTGATTCACCGCGTGTATCTTCGCAAAGCCGGCCGGCACCATGCCGCGTCTTCCATAGGCAAACAGCAGCCGCGTTGCCGCCACGAAATTTCCGTTGTACACCTGAAACAGCGCCACCAGCGAGATACCCAGGATCAGCCGCACCAGCCACTCCGAATGCGTCCCTTGCTCGAACGCGATCGCCGTCGCAAAGTTTTTTCCCAGCAAGCCCCGCCACGGTGCGATATAGGAAACGGCACCAATCGCCAAAACGTAAAACCCGGCTCCCACAAGCAATGCCATCGCAATCGCTTTGAAAAAATCACCCGGCGGAAAACCGGGGTGCGCCTCCTCCGCTACCTTAGGCACCGACTCAAAACCGGTCACGAAGTACGGCACAATTTGCAGCGTCAGCAGCACGGACACCAGCGGCGCGTGGCTGAACACCGGATGCCAATTCACCGGCGATCCGCTTCGCGCGCTCACCACCACCAGCAGCAAAAACACGCCAAGCACCGCGCTCGTGGCCCAATTCTCAAAAATCGCGCTTGCCCGGATGCCCCGGTAATTCAGCCACGCCAGAAACACGGTCACCGCAATCCCCACCAGCAAGTGCGGCAAAAACACCGGCTGCCCCGCCACTCGATACAGTTCCAGCGTGTCGAGCTGCGGCACGATGTGCGCAGCCAGCTTGCCCACCACCACCGCTTCCCACGGGCACACGATGAAATAGGCCAGCAGCATCATCCAGCCGGTCAGGTAGCTCACCCATTCCGGAAACACCTGCGCCGTGTACGCCGCTTCCCCCGCGGCGTCCGGCAGCCGCCGCACCCACTGTCCGTACACGTAGCCAATCGGCAAAAACAGGATTCCGCCCAGCAGAAAACCGAGCGCCGCTCCCAGCGGTCCGCCGCGCCCGAGCCAGTCGTCCATCAGAATGACCCAGCCCGTGCCGATCATCGTGCCAAAGCCCAGCGCGAAGTAATTCCTCAGGCTCAGCTTGCGCGCGAGTCGCGTCATTCAGAGCACGCACAGCAGTTCGTAAAGGAGGTTTGCCGCCAGTAGCGAAGTGATTGAGCCATTGTCATAGGGAGGAGAGACTTCCACCAAGTCGCATCCCACAATGTCCAGGCCGGAAAGCTCGCGCACCAGGTCCACCATTTGTGCGCTGCTGAAGCCACCCACCTGCGGCGTGCCCGTTCCGGGCGCGAACGCGGGATCCACGCAATCAATGTCCAGTGTGACGTAAACCGGCTTGCCGCGAAACGCCCGCAATTTGTCCTGAAAGACGTGAATCCCGGCAGCGTGAAATTTTTCGGCGGTGATCATTTCCACTTTGTGCTGGCGCGCGAAATCGAAATCGTGTTCGCTGTAAACCTGTCCGCGCAACCCCACTTGCAGAAAACTCTTCTCTCGGATCAGTCGCTCTTCAATCGCCCGCCGGAACGGCGTTCCATGGGACAGCTTGCAGCCGAAATACTCGTCCCAAAGATCGTTGTGCGCGTCGAACTGAATCACCGCCACGGGCCCGTACTTCTTCGTCGTCGCCCGCAACAGCGGCAAACTCAGCGAATGGTCCCCGCCCACGGCCGCCACGCGCGTTCCCGCCTTCAGCAAAGGCTCCATCTGTGCTTCCACCCGCCGGAACGTGTCCTCGATCGAAAGCGGATTCACCGAAAAATCCCCGTAGTCCGCAATCCTGTATTTTGCAAACGGATTGACGCCCAACTCCGGATTCCACGGCCGAATCAGCACCGACTGCTCCCGCACATGTCGCGGCCCGAACCGCGTTCCAGGCCGGTAGGTCGTCCCTCCGTCGAACGGGATACCCACCAGCGCGATCTCCATTTCCTTCGCTTCCGGAATGTGCGGCAGCCGCATGAAGGTGGCGATTCCCCCGGACCGCGCGTGCTGCAGCGCGTCCAGCGGCGCCGGATGCGGATGCCGGTACTTTCTGGGTTGGCCCTTCATGGTGCCGTATCGTAAGGGCGCACTCCGGCCAAGTCAACGCACGCCGGCACCACGCCTCAAACCATCCGCTGAATAATTCAGCAAGAAGTCCTACCAGTACCACCCGTTCCGGACCTTTCGCCGGCCGATGAAATCACTCCAAATCCCTCGAAAATCCGCGATTTTCCTTGACTTTTCGCACCCTTTGGAACAAATTCACGCTCGCGTCTTGACGGAACGCCGGCCCACCTCACGGTGAGTAGCAAAACTCAATTGGAGGTTCATGTGGAAACGACCATGGGAGTTTTTGATTCCCGGGAAAAGGCGGAACTCGCAGTCCGGGAACTCATCGAGAAACAGATCCCCGAAAAATCCATCGTATTCCTGACCGCTTCGGAAAGCGAAGCCATGTCCTTTGGCAAGGATCTCGGCTCCTACGCCGGCGGTTTCCTGGGCGGCGCCGTCGGAGTCACCGCCGGGTGCGTTGGCGCTGCCATCGCCCTGATTCCCGGCTTCGGCCAGATTTTCGCCCTGGGAGTCGGCGGGGGCGCGCTCCTGGGCTACCTGGGCTCTAAAGCAGGCGGTTCGATCGCCAAGGGAATCGCCAATTCCGAAGGCTCCGCTCCAAAGGCAACAGAACTGGAAACCTCGGAAGAGGCTGCCGACCTTCTCGAAGTCCTCAAAAATGGTCGCTCCGTCGTCCTCGTGCAAACCGAATTCCACGATGTTGCGTCGGCGGCCACCACCATTCTCAATCGCCTGGGCATGAACGTTGAAAGTGCTACGGCTTCCACTTCCGACAGCTCTACCCGCAACACGGAGGGCGTCACCGTTCTTGACTTTCGGGGCCGCATCGCTTTTGGGAGCGGCAACACGCAACTTCGCGAATCCCTGGCGCGCGCAATCGCCGCCGGCGGCGGCAAGGTCATTCTCAATCTCAGGGAAGTGGACTTTGTGGACAGCTCCGGTATCGGCGAAATGGTGAGAGGCCACATGGCCTTGCGCAAGAATGGCGGAATGCTCAAAATCTGCAGCCTCACTAAGCCGGTCGCGGATCTTCTCGCCGCCACTTCGCTCAACAAGCTCTTTGATATCCATCCGGACGAGGCCAGCGCCGTCCGGTCTTTCGGCACAGGCGCAAGCGCCAGCGCAAACTGATCGCCTTTAAACGGCAAAGGCCTCGCTCCCCCGCGAGGCCTCGTCACTCCCTTCTTCTCGAATCCTTTTTGCGGAAACTCAATCTACCTCGGAAAACTCCGTGGACTCCTCATTGAACTGATTCCGCTTCTTGTACGCCATCCAGGTGATACCCAGGCTGATCAACATCGGTGGAATGATCAGGATCAGAATCCCGCTCTTCAGCGCTTGAATCATCCGGTGCCCGGATCCCGCCGCTTGCGTATAGCAGAGCGCGCACCCCTGCGCCCACGTTACCGCGGGCACCATCAGGCTCGCCACGCCTGCCGGCAACAACTTCCCCATTCGTTCGCCCATCGCCATCTCCCGCTCTTCGACTCGTTCAGTGCGGCGTCCGGTCGTGAAGGAGTCGCACGCTATCCAGCCAGAACATGTTCATCATAAGTAGCACGAAAATCGTCGCCGGAATTAACGAAAGAAACAAGCTCCGCCGTTCTTGCCCCAGGTGCATGAAATACATCAGCCCCAGCGATCCGCTGCAGATCGCCAGCAAAAGCAATATGGTCACCAGCGCACCCGCCGAAAAATTCCGGAAGGCCAGGAATACCTCCACGAAAAAGATTCCCAGCAGCACGAAATACACGGGAAGGTATTTCGCGATCACGTTCCCCGATTTTGTCGCGTTGGACATCCTTGCGCTCCTCTCTGCTTCTTCCTCGCGGGCACTCAGCGGGCGATGTTGGTCAGGTACACCAGCGGCACCACGAACATCCACACCAGATCGACAAAGTGCCAGTACAATCCTGTGCTCTCCACGTGCCCCGGCGTCAATCGCCCGCTTGAATATTTCGCTCCCACCACCAGCAGCGCGATTACGCCACTGATCACATGCAGCAAGTGCAGCCCGGTGATCGTGAAAAACGTCTGCCCGAACAGTCCTGAGCTGATCGTGACGTGCTTTGCGAACAGCCCGAACCACTCCCGCAGGTGGAGGGCTGCGAACGCCACCCCCAGCACCATCGTCGAATACATAAATCGCATCGTCTTGGCCTTGTCTCCCGCCTTCGCGGAATCCACCGCCCCCAGCATCGTCAGGCTGCTGGTGATCAAAATCACCGTCATTGCGATCACGTTCAGCACGCTGGCCGACTCGAACGGTCGGACCCAGTTCGGCGTCGCCACCCGCATGTATCCGTAAACAAACAGCAGCGCCCCGAACGTGACCGCGTCCGAGATCAGGAAGAGCCACATCGTCAGCTTGCGCGAAGGGATTGCGTACGGCGATTCTTCCATCAGGGCGCCGTGCCCATGCATTGCCACTTCTGACTCACTCACGGTTTCTCTCCCCTCTATTCCCTACAACTTGATCACGCACAGCAAGAGCAGGTACACCCACAACGCGCCCATGAAATGCCAGTAGATTGCAGTGTTGTCAAACGTGCTGCGCCGCGCCTGCTTCCGTCCCCACCCCAATTTCCCCATCAGATAGAGCAACGCGGCAATTCCGCCCGTTACGTGCACCACGTGCAGAAACGTCAGCACGTAAAAAAACGAACTGTTGGGATTCGTCGCCAGGTACACTCCCTGTGCCCGCAAGTTCTCCCACGCGAGATACTGGCCCGCACAAAACGCCACGCCCAGCCCCAGCGTCGCCGCCAGCCAAAGCATCCCGCTCCGCCGGCCTCGTTCCGAGTCGCCCGAATTCGCTTCCAGCCGGAGTCGCGACAATTCGAACGTCCCGCTGCTGGCTAGCAGCAGCAGCGTATTCAGGTAGAGCACCGGCGGCAGCGCCAGGTGCGCCCAATCCGATGTTCCTTCGCGCACGATCAGGGCGCTTGTGAGCGCCGCAAAGCTCATCGTGATCGCGAAAATCCCCACCCAGATGCCGCTCTGGGAACTCCGCGTCCGTACCAATACGCCTTTGGCGGTCTTCGCCTGTGGCGCGTTGGTCGAATCCGGCGCTACCGCTGTTATCGTCGTGGAAGCCATATTCTCCCGACTCCAAATCTACTCCGCTGCTCCTGCATTTTCAGCGAACCCTCGCCAAGGCTAATCCCCGCTACTCGGCTCGGGTTCCGGCGAATCCTGCATTATGAAGTCGCCTTTCGCTCCCTTTACCCCGTACAAGAACGGATCGTGGTACACGATCGGATGCTTCCCCCCAAAATTATTCCAGGGCGGAGGTGAAGGCACCGACCACTCCAACGTCGTGCCATTCCATGGATTGTCCGGGGCCAGTTTTCCCTTGAACCGGCTGTAAATCAAATTGAATAGGAAGATCATCTGCCCCGCGCCCGTGATCAATGCCGCAAACGTGATGAACTTGTGCAGCCCCAGGTACGGCGCCATGTAATCGTCAACAAATGACTGGTACCGCCGCACGTTGCCCACCAGGCCCAAATAATGGAACGGCATGAAAATGCAATATGCGCCGACGAACGTGATCCAGAAATGCAGCTTCCCCAGGCCTTCGTTCATGAACCGCCCGGTCATCTTCGGGAACCAGAAGTACGTCCCCGCAAACACGCCGAACAGCGAAGCCACACCCATCACCAGGTGGAAATGGCCTACCACGAAATAGGTCGCATGCAGGTAAATGTCGATTGAAGGCTGTGCCAGAAAGAATCCGCTCACGCCGCCCGCCACGAACATCGAAATGAATCCCAGCGCAAACAGCGAGGCCGAATTGATCTGCAGGTTCGAGCCGTACAAACTCCCCAGCCAGATCAGCGTCAAGATCGTCGCCGGAATCGTGATCGTCAGTGTCGGAAACGAAAACGCCAGACCGGACAGTGGATTCATTCCGCTGAGAAACATGTGGTGTCCCCACACCATGTAGCTCAGGAACCCGATCGACATCATCGAGTAAATCACCACTTTCGAGCTGAGCAACGGCTTCCGCATGCTGTTGACCAGGACGTGCGAAACGATCCCCATCGACGGCAGAATCGCGATGTACACCTCCGGGTGCCCAAAAAACCAGAACAGATGTTGCCACAGCAGGGGCGACCCGCCGGAATGTGGCTGCAAGCGGTCGCTGGCCACCAGTCCGCCCGGTATGAAGAAACTTGTTCCTGCGTGACGGTCCAGAATCAGCAGGATGCACGCCGGCAGCAGCACCGCGAACGCCAGCAGCGCGATGCACGACGTAATAAACCACGCCCACGTGCACAATGGCATCCGCATCAGCGTCATGCCCTTTGCCCGCAGGTCCAATGTCGTCGCAATGAAATTCAGCGCCCCCAGCAGCGACCCGATGCAAAAAATCGCGATCGAAATGCCCCACAAGCTTGCGCCCCACGCCATCCCGGGACCCGCGTCCCTGCCGATTGCGCTCAGCGGCGTATACTCCGTCCATCCCGCGATCGGCGGCCCGTCCGGAATCACAAACGCCAGCATCAGCACCACCCACGCCACGAACGTCGTCCAGAACGACATCATGTTGAACCGCGGAAACGCCATGTCTTCCGCGCCGATCTGGATTGGCAAGAAGTAGTTCCCAAACGCCGCAAACGGCGCGTTCGTCAGCACGAAAAAGATCATCAGCGTGCCGTGCATCGTCAGCAGCGACAAATAATATTCCGGCGTCATGATCCCGCCAGGCGCCCCCACCTTCGACATCAGTTCCAGCCCCGGTATCTTCGCGTTCGGCCACACCAGGTGAATGCGCATCAGCCACGACAAAAACATACCCGTGAACACCGCCACCAACGCGAGCGCGAAATACTGCTTGCCGATTACCTTGTGGTCCAGGCTGAAGACGTACTTCCGCAGGAATCCTTCCGGCGGCGCGTGCACGTGCGCCTGCTGGGCTGACGTTTCCGGCATGGATGTCACCTCACTTGTGAACTGTTCGGCAAGAACTGGGGGAGCGAATCCGCAGCCCTGGTGCCCACTGCCACTTCTAAAACGCGGCTTGTTGCTTCAGCCAGTTTTCGTAATCGGCCTCGGACACCACGTTCAGGTACGCCTTCATGTTGTAGTGCCCCAGACCGCAAAGCTGTGTGCAGACGATCTCGTACTTCCCTAGTTTCGTTGCCGTAAAATGCACCGAGAGATCCAGTCCGGGCACGAAATCCTGCTGAATCCGCAGTTCGCGCACGTAAAATGAGTGCCCCACATCCTTCGCGTGCATCATCAGGTTGATCTCCCGGTTCACGGGAATCACCAGTTCGCCCGAGACGATGTCGTCGCGCGCCGCCACGTCAAACTCCGGGTCCAAGCCGTAATAGTTCTGGTTCCCTTCGTCGATTTTTTCAGGATGGATCGCGCCGAATTTCCCGTCCGGGCCGGGGTAACGGAAATAGAACGCGAACTGTTCCGCCTGCGCCTGGACTTGCAGCGCGTTCGGACTGGCCGGCACGAAGTACACGCTCGCCCATGCCTTCTGCCCCATCACGCCCAGCGCCAGTACCTCCACTCCCACGATCAGGAACGCGAAGATCACTAGCACCCGCGCACCGCCGGGAAAATTTTTCAGCGGGCTGCCGGGCTTCCTTCCAGTGAACGACCACACGAAGAACGCCAGGATGATCTGCGCGCAGACAAACGCGAGCCCTGCTTCCCACATCGTCTCGTTCAACTGGGAATCAATCAGATGGCCGTGCGTCGAGATATCCTGAGGCAGCGGATACATGTGCATCACGATCGGGTAGGCCGAAAGCAATGCAATCATGACTAGAACTACACCAAGCAGTTTCCCCATGGCTCCTCGCCTATGCCCACATCACGGGCGATTTCATGCTTTGGGTCTTCTGTAGATGGAGCGAATGATACCGCGATGTAAAAACTGCCAAGCCCTGTTTAATAGGGCTTGGCCTTGAATACGAAGCTGATGGTCTTGGTTTCGCTGCCGGTGATCGTCACTTCCTGTGATTGGTCACCGTACTCCTCTTGCCATGCTGTTACCGTGTACTTCCCCGGAGCAAGGCGCGGCAGCGTGAACGTCCCGTTTTCACCGGTCACCGCGTAGTGCGAGTTTTTCAGGACCGCGAAGTTTCCGTGCATCCATGGATGGACGTTGCACTTCACCGGAATAAATTCCGCCTTGTCGTATTTTTCGCTGATCGGCGGCGTTCCCGGTGGCTGTGACTTGTTCCACTCCCGGTTGAGTTTCGGCATCGGGTGAATGTTGTGCGACGTCTGGTCCTCGTTCACGATCTTCAGTTCCTGGTTCACCTGGAACGCCAGCACGTGCGGTATGTACCGGCAACCCTTCTGCGTGAACACCGCCGCCGTCGATGGCGCCGGATCATCCGGCGCACCCGCGGAGATAAATACCACTACGTCCTGCAGAATATTCCCGGGACCTGTCACCACCGACTCGGCGGGCGGCGGCGTCGGGTACATCTTCGCGCACGACGGTTCCTTGGACATGTCGATCGGTCTCATCTTCTTGGGCGTGCCTTCATACGTCACCTTGCCCGTGATCGTGCCGCCCGCTGGATTCGGCTTGGCAATCGCCAGCGAAGATGCCGCCAGCATCGCCACGCCCGTGAAGACCACCTGCTTCCATTGCATTCTCTATCCCTCCTGAAAGTGGGTACTGCGGGTTATGGTTTTTCTCCGGAGCCCGTATTCGTCTGATCCACCCTCTTCGCCGCCACGATCGCTTTCCCTTCCGGCGTGCTTTCCCAAAGGGTCAATTCTGGGCTCGGATTGTTGTATTGAAGTGTGCGCAGAAAATGTACGAGATCCCATGCCTCTTCAGGTTTCACGACGTCCGCAAAGGAAGGCATCGGTGTCCCGTCCACTCCGGTCATGAAAATCTTATATAGGTCTTGATTCGTGCTTCCGCACTTCGAACGATTGTCAGCGGTAAAGTTGTAAGGCCGAATGGGCTGGTCATTGCTGTCGGTCAAGGTTGACGCCGATGGGCCGTCCCCTCTTCCTTCTTGTCCATGGCACTTCCAGCACTCCAGCTTCTGGAACAGTTGCTGTCCGTGCTGGATGCTCGCAAGGGTTAGTTTGGGCTCCGGCGGGATGGGGATCGGAGTTCCGGGTTTCTCCGTCACCCAGCGCGGAGAAAACGTCTTGATGAAAGCCACCAGATTGGCGCGATCTTGATCGGTCAGCGCGATCCAACTCGGCATATTGGTGAAGTTGAACCCACGCCCAATGGAGTTGTAGAGGTCCTGGTCCGTCGGGAGTGTCCCGGTGATTGTCGACCGGCACTTGAACACTGCCGCCACAAAATTGCGCGGCGTCGGGTTGAGGTAGGCGGCGTTTTCGCCGTTGCCGTCCCCATGCGGACCGTGGCATCCCCAGCAGTAACGGAAGTAAAGTTCCCGTCCTGGTTCGGAATGCCCCGTCAGATTCCCGACGTGCGACTCCATGTGGCTCGAAGGTTTCACCGCCGGCGCCTGCTCTCCCAGCTGTGCGTACGATGCGATAGGAAGAATGAGCGCGGACGTTACGAACAAGCAAAACTTCGTTCGAAGCATTTTTCGCATGGTCACTCTCCCTTAGAAGGCGAAGTCAATGCCGAAGAACAGGCTGCTACTGGTCAGGTCGATTGGCAGACCTGTCGTCGGCGAATACTGCACCTTGCGATTCCAGACGATCGAGTATTCGTTGCTGAAGGCAAAACCGGCGCGGCTGTTGATGAACGGGTAGTAGCGGAAGCCGAAAGTCAGTGCGTCCACGTTGCCCAGATCCCCCGGATTGCTGTCCAGCGCCTGCTGCTTCATCCGAATCAGCTCGTAGCGCTGGATCAGGATCAGCTGTGGGTTTGCGGTATAGTGGGTCTCAAACAGCGCGCCGTTCCAGCTTGGCGCGTGCGCACCCTCCGGAAGCCCATCGGTTCCCAGATTCGACGGCGTTCCCGTAGCCAGATACACGCTGTCGTGACCGTAGAAATACATCGTCGTGAGGTCCAGCTTCTTGAAGTACCACATCCCGATGAAGCCGGCACGATAGTAGGCTTGGTTCCCGATTCCGGTTCCGAAGATGGCATCCCCGCCTTGCGTATACTCGGGAAAGGTTGGCGCCTGCCCGAAATACGCGAAGCCGCCTACGCGCTGCAGGCCCAGGCCCGGAACTTCGAACGCTTGGCTTGCGCTGATAAAGCCTTCGTAGGCTCGGCCGGCCGCTCCGCCGTTCCCCGCCTGGAAATCCGGATTCCCGTCGGTTCCCTGAAGCAAGGACGCGGACACTCGTGTTCGGTCATTCTTCGAATGGCCCATCCACTCGATGCCGAGCTGGTTATCTCCGATACCGAACACATAGGCCGGCGAAGGCGTACCCACCGCCAGCCAAGGTTGGAAGTGATAGTTCTGGTAGTAGCCCCCGTTCGCCGAGAGCGTCAATATGCGCTTCTCGGAGAGCAGGTTGTCCAACTCGAACTTTCCGACCTTGAGGTTGAACCAGCTCGAGCCCAAAATGTTGTCGAATCGCACGTTTGCCGATTCAAAGTGGAAGGCTCCGGTTTCGTCCGCCGAGGGGACCAGCAGGAAGCTGAAATTTTTCGCCAGCGTTCCCGCGGTCAGCATGTCCATACCGCTGTAGTCGAACCCCCTCGTTGTCACCGTCGCCAGCGTCTGCGTATCTGAGCCCGCGGGACCATCCACCACCGTGTTCTGGTTCCGCTCCAGGTGCCAGTTTGGCGTGATGCGCAACGCGATTGGCCAATACGCTGGGCTCTGATAGATCGGGGCATCACGATCGTTCCCAAGCTGATACCCGTTGTCTTTGAACATTTGGCCGAAAGGACTCAACATCGGCCAGGCTTGATGGCATGACGAACACGGCAACCCATATTTTCTGGCAAAGGCTGGAATCGCGTTCGCGGAACTGCAGCAAAAAAGTGCGACCAGTAGAAGTGCTACTGCGCTTGCAAGAGTCGTTCCGTGACGGAACGAACTCCTTTTCACCCCGGTACCCCTTACATCCATACTGCCTCCTCATGAACGTCGGCGCAACGCTGAGCAGACAACGCGATACTTGTGCGTTTGTGGGTGTAGGGAAGGTGGCACGAGTGGGTTTCAGACAATGCAAAGCTCAGCTACCGTCATAGCCAAGCAACGCAGCTTGCCTGTTGCGCTCCACCTTAACCACCGGATATCAACGCGCCAACTCTCCGTCAAAAGAGTTGGGGCGCAATATCCAGTCCCTGAACCGTCCGGGATACTACTCTCTCCTTTCCGATGAATGCAAGAGATTTCTTACGTCAATCGAAAAAAATCTACCCGCCTGGTTATGGTACTGTTCCAATTTCTTCCTTCCAGTGCTCTCTAGACTTGACGGATTTGACAGACATACCTTTTCGGAGGTAACACAGTAACGGAACCGAAACACTCATGTGGAAACAGTCCAACCTTCTTCGCTCCTTGATTGGAGTTGTGCTTCCCCGTCTCTATTGCAGTCTGGGACTGCTCGCCGCTCTTTCTTTCCCTTCGCACCTCTTCCCGAAGGAGACGCTTTCCTCCCCCGGCCTGATTCGCGAATTTCCCGCCCCCATCGACGACGTCCGCCAGGCGGTTCTCGCCGTCGTCCACGACCAAATCATCCATGGCACATTGATTTTCGACAAAACTCCCGTCTTAACCGACGCCGAAGCCGTCACTTCAACTCCGCTTTTCGATCCCTGGAAGGGTCCCGGCGAGGTCTATTACAAAATTCGGAAAAATGCCATCGCGCCGCGCCACTTCCTCAGTACCGGCGACCAGGGCACCATCGGAGTTCGTTTCGTCATCATTCCCGTGGACGCCAATCGTACACGCGTCAAGGTGGACGCCATCTACGTCGAAGATTCGCACCGCGTAGCCCACGAGTCGGACGGCTCCGTCGAAAAAAGCGAGCTCGCGGCCGTCAAAGATCATCTCGAAGCACAAGAAGAGGCCGCCGCGGAGGCCGCTGACGCCCGCCGCCGTGAATTGAGTGCGCAACTCGTTCGTGAAACGTTTCAGCGGCAACGCGAAGATGAAACCGAGCGCCTGAACAACGCGCAAACCACGGCGAAGGACTTGCAGCAGCAAGTCACCCAGCTTCATCGTCAGCTCGAGCGCCAGGTGAAATCCCCCGGAGCTGACCTGAAGGCTGCCCCTTTCCGGTCCGCCGCAACGATTCGTCAAATCCCCGCCAAGGCTAGTGTCCTTGTCCTTATCGTCACCCCGCATTGGTTCGGGATCGAAACTCCCGACGGCCAGCGCGGCTGGCTCCCGATTGAACAACTGGAGCAGTTGCCTTGAAAATTTCTCTCGGCCGTTTCCTCTGTCTCTCTCTCTCGGTCACGGTACTTGGCGTTCACCCGGCTTCGTCGCAAGCCGTGCCCTACGCGCGCAGTTTTGCCAAGCCACGCATCGACGTCGAGCAAGCCCTGAAGGAAATGCAGGCCTACTCCGGCCAGAAACTTCCTACCCTCGATGGATTTGTTGCTCTGGGCGACAAGCCTCTCGATCGCTATGAACGCGGATACTATCAGTTCTCCATCGATCTTCTTCCCGGCGACAGCGGCGGCACTATCGTCCGGCTCACCGCGAAAATTACCGCCTGGTACGCCGACCGCGACGTCGCCAAATCCGGTTATCAGGTCCTGCCCTCCAACGGGCGCCTGGAACTCGACTTCCTCGACCGCCTGCAGGAAAAACTCACCGGCAAACCCGTAGTGCACGCCGATCCAAACTCCTCCTCCGTCCAGGCTCCCCGGCCAAAGCTCGATCTTTCTTCTGTAAGCGCCGAAGCCACCATGGCCGGCCCCGTCTCCCCGTCTCCCCAGCCTCCGGACGAAGTTGCCGGCCTTCGCAACCAGCGCGTCACCGCTGAAAAGCGCGTCCAGCAGCTCGCCGAGCAACTCAAGAATCTGCAGGACATCCAGCACAGCCAGGCTCATCCGCAGGATCTTATCGTCGTCAAAAAAGCGGACACGCCCGTGTTTTCCCGCCCGTCCGAGGATTCGCATCTTCTCTTTCACGCTGCCACCAACGATGAATTCGAATTCCTCGATGCCGATCACGGCTGGATCCACGTCACCATCTCCGGCGATTCCCGCGGTTATCTGCGCGCCGATTCCGTCGAGTTGCCACAACGCATCGCCGAGCAGATGGACACGCGCGCCTCGGCTCTCGTCGAAAAGTTTCCTGGATTTCACGTGGAACGCGAGGACCTCAGCCTCTTCCCTGGCGATTGGGCTCCGCTCAAGGGCAAGACCGTCAAGCTCTACACCGTTCAGGTTTTTAGCCAGAATCCCCGGGACTCCGGCCCCGCCGCCCGCCTCAATTACTCCATCGCCTTATTCGAAGAGGCTTATCGCGATCTAGCCGCCGCCAATCCAGCGCCCAGCGGCGTTGCCGTAATTTTCGACGCCGCAGACGGAGGCATCGTCGCCGCAACTTTCGAAAATATTCAGAAGCTTTCTTCCGGCTCTCTCAAACGCGAAGCCTTCTGGCAGCAAAGCTATCTCGACCCGCCCGACGCTTTCCAGCCTTCGGCAAAGCCCGCTCCTCCGCCCCACAATTGAACTCATTCGCGGGACCTCGCGCCATCGCAACTCTTCGAGATAACAACCGAAATTTCGCGAAACTTTTCATCCTGAGCGAAGCATCCTTTGCTCTGCGAAGGATCTCAACCTCAAACTTGGCTAAAGCCAAGCGATCGAGCCCATCCACCATCCGAAGCAACTCGCCGGCTACTTCAGCTCCATCGTCGATTCTCTCACCACCAATTCCGCCGCCACTTTCTTCCTCACGATCGGGATCTCCTTTTTCTGGTCCAGCCCCTTGATCGCCTCCAGCACCATCCCCGCGCTCATGTTTCCCATCGCCTCCATCGGCTGCCGTACCGTCGTCAGTGACGGCACCGACAAACTCGCCTGCGCCACGTCGTCGAATCCAACCACCGAGCAGTCCTCCGGCACACGCAGTCCCTTTTTCTTCAGCGCCCGCAGGGCGCCCAACGCAGTCATGTCGTCGTACGCCATCAGCGCCGTAAACCCTCCGTCTTGCCCTAACAATTCCATGGTCAGCTGCACTCCAGCCTCGAAGCTCGAATTCGGATCCAGCGATTCCGGCAGTTCCGCGATCCGTTTCAGATTCAGCGCCAATCCCACCTTTTGTGCGTAAGTCCGAATCCCCTTCCACCGCTGCCCGCTGCTTGCCAACGCTTTCGGCCCGCGCAAGAAAGCGATATCGCGATGTCCTAAGCGGTAGAGGTGCTCCAGCGCCGTGCTCGCTCCGCTTTCGTTGTCCACCGATACTGTGCTCAACGAACCATTCTCGAAACTCCGTCCCGCAATAATGGTCGGCACGTGGCATTCCGTCAGGTCCGTCAGCAGCTTGATGTCCGTCACCAGCCAGTTCGCGATCACCACCAACCCTTCCACGCGCCGGTCCAGCAGCATCTCCAGATAACTCTCGAACCGGTGCGCCTCGTTGTGCGCGTCCGCGAGCAGCGAAAGATAATTCGCCCGGTAGAGCGCGTTCTCCAGCCCACGTAGCATCGGTGTGCAAAACGGGTCCATGATGTCGAATACCATCACGCCGACGATGTTCGACCTCTGGCTGCGCAGCGATCTGGCCAGCGGGTTCGGCCGGTATCCGAGGCGCTTTGCCGCGGTCTCGATTCTGCTTTTGGTTTCTCCCGGAATGTAGCGGGAAAGCGGCGCCCCGTTCAGAACAATCGAAACGGTCGAAGCGGAGTACCCGCTCTCGCGCGCCACGTCCCGGATCGTGACCACACCCGTCCTCGCCATGCGCTGCCCCTCACTTTGGTGCGGAGTAGTTGTACTGCAAGTTCATCGGCAACCGGTCCGACCGCGACCTCGTGTTGCATTCCAGTTCGTACTTCAAATGCTCTTCGTCCAGCGGATACTCTTTCCCTGCCGGATACGGGTACGCCGACGATCCATGCTTCGGCAGCGGCTCTACCGTGAACGCGTAGGTCGCGTAAAAATCCATATCCTTCTCGAATCCATTCGCATAGAAGAAATAATCGCGCACCCAGCCCGCGGGCAATTTGGCAAGCCCGCCGGGATCGAAGTCGAGTTTCACCCCTTCGCCCGAACCGAAGACGCTGAACTTGTCGTCCGCGGCATTCAGCAGCGTTTTCACGTCGCCATACCGCGTGTAGTTCCCTGCCGCGTGCGCGTACGGGCCGGTCATGCTTCGCCGCCTATACGAATACATCGTGTCGCTCGCCGGATGCAGCCGAATCTCTTTCGGATATCCAAGGTAGGCCAGCGATGCGGAGGCCAGCGGCACCTCGTGCACCTGGATCCCCTCCACCGGAAGCGTCTGGTCAATTCGCACCGCGTCCCAATAAATCTTCAAATTCGAAACGATGCGGATTCGCCGCGTCCCCGGTGGAATCTTTCCCGTCAGGTCCGCCACCATCGTCCGTTCGAGGCCTGCCGGAAATCCCATGTCGTCCACCACGCGGACCCACATTCCCTGAGGGTTCTGCGCCTCCACGTATGGCGCAATCACCCGGATCCCCGCCTGATTGGCCGCATACATCGAAGTTGCCGTGAAATAGTCCGTGTACCCGTCCATCAACAGTCGCAACGGCTTCTGCGCGTCCCAATTCCCTAAATCCAGCTCGATCCAGTGCAGTTTCGCAAATCCCGCGAATGGCAAAGTCTCAAAGCTCGTCACATATTTCCGGTCGCGCGTCGCCAGCAACTGCAAAACGCTCCGCCCGTGATCGTCCCACGCTCCGTGCGGCAGCCGCGCGTCCTTCGTCGCGATCACGCCGAACTTCGGAAACGGCGGCGCGCTCGCAAACCGTTCGTTCGGATTCACTTCGACGTTCGCGGGATGATCCACGGCAAGCAGGCGCACCTGATCCAGGTAGACCGTCTCTTCCATCGGCTCCAGGAAGCGGAAGCTCAACCGCCTATCCTTCTCGCGCGCGCTCTTCGCCGGCACCTTCAAATATTCGTCCGGGTCAGGCACGTCCCGTTCCCCCGGCGCCACCCAGTGTCCCACCACGCCGGGCCCGATCATGTCCGCGATGAATTCGTACTCCTTCCCGTTCCACGAAAACAGCACCGGGCAGGAACTCCCTCTGCGGTCCAACTCCCCGATCGTCTGCGTCTTCTCCGCCGTTAGATTCACCTCATCTTGTGGCACGCCGGTCGGCCACAGAAGCCTGACGACGTCTGTCGCCTTTTCGCTTCCCAGTCCCACCAGCAGGGCCGCCCCATTCTGCCCCAGATATCCCGAGGCGCCTTGGACTTCCCACTTCTGGTAGAGGCTCCCCGCAAATACTTCCAGCTTTGTTCCGATGCTGCTCTTGTTGTCGTTCAGCGCTTTCAATTCAATCTGCATCCAGTGGTTCTGATTTGCACCGCGATTCTGCAGCACAAGCGTTTCGCCGTCCGCTTGCGTCACCACCAGGTCCGGGCTTCCATCATTCTTCAGATCCGCCACGGTGATCGTCCGCGGCTCTTTCAACTTCACGTCATTCAGCCGCACGCTCTTGGTCACATCCGCCCAACCCGCCGCGCCCAGATTCCGCAGCACGCGAACCTCTCCGCCCTTCGCGCCTTCGCCTACCGCCGCCAGGTCCAGCCAGCCGTCATTGTCGTAATCCAGCCAGGTGATTCCCCAACCTTGCTTCCAGCCGAGGTCCGGAAGCGCCACGCGCTCCAATTTTTTCCCGTCCACGTTTCGCCAAAGCGAAATTCCCGGCGCACCTGCGTGCGTGAATGCCAAGTCCATCCATCCGTCTTTGTTGAAATCCAACGCCACCACGCCCACCGCCCGCGGCAGCCCCTCCTTTGCAAAATCAATTCCCGGAAGCCTCGTAAACTTTCCTTCGCGTGGATTTAAATAGGCGCCGGCGCCACCCGGTCCGCCCGCAATTGCCAGATCGATCGCCCGGTCGTTGTTGAAGTCCGTGCTGACCATTCCGCCGCCCGTCCCCGCCAACCCCAGCCCCGTCTCCTCGGAAACATCCGTGAACGTCGAATTTCCATTGTTTCGCCACATCACGTTGTGCGCCGGCGTTCCGTCGGCGCTTTGTCCATCCGCTGTTACATACAAATCCAAATCTCCGTCGTGGTCGTAATCCACGAACGTTAGCGCCGCGCAGCCCTTTTCGCGGCGGATACCGACCTTCGCCGTCACATCTGTGAATTTTCCGCCGCCTTCGTTACGAAGCAACCGCACTCCATCCGCCTCGCACACCGCGAGATCCGTCTTGCCGTCGTTATCGAAATCGCCTGCCGCGCATCCCTTTCCTGTCCCCAGGCCGCTGAGGCCCGCCTTCTCTGTCACATCCCCAAATCGTCCCCCGCCCATGTTCCGCAACAGCCGGCTTTTTCCGCCTTCTGCGCCCGCCAAAAACAAATCTGCTTTCCCGTCGCCGTCATAATCCAGAAAGCAAGCGCCATTGCTGCCGCCGCTTTTCACTTCTTTCTTGGAGGCACCATCCAACAACTCCCCCACAGGGTGCACTTCATAGCGAACCGGAAGCTCCGCCGGAACCATCGTCTCCGCTCCCGGTACAAACTCGGCCAGCGAATATTTCCCCTGGTCCCCATAGCCCGCGCCAAACGGCGTTCCGAGATGCCCCGAAGTGATCTGCTGAAACCGCTTCATCCCCTCGCGCGCCGCCGCCGTGTCGCCTTTCCGCTGATACGCACGCGCCAGTCCGAACTGTGCCGATGCATGATATGGCGCGATCTCCAGCGTTTTCTGAAATGCGGGAATCGCCTGGTCATACTCCTGCAATTGCGAATAGAGGAATCCCTCGTAGTAAAACGCGTCTGGCTCGTCCGGTGCGATTTTCTGCACATGTTTGAACGCCGCAATCGCCTTCGCCGCATCGCCTTGGTCCTTGTAGACCAGTCCCAGGTTGTACCAGGCATACGGATTCTCCGGCAGCTTCGCCGTCGCCGCCTCCAGGGCCGCGCGCGCCGGGTCTATCTTCTGCTGCGCCAGCAGCGAAATTCCCAGGTTCATCTGTGCCTCGGCGAATTGCGGGTCGGCCGCCAGCGCCTGCTCGAAATATTTCTGCGCCTCCGCGGACTTCTGTTGGTTCATGTACGCCACGCCCAGCGTGTTCAGTCGCAGCGCCTTTCCGTTCGGCTCCCTTCGCGCTTCCGCTTGCAAACCGCGATCAATTACGCGCGCGCCGCGCCGCCCGGCGATTGCCGCTAGCCCCGGCAATAACACCAGGGCAATTCCGGCAATCCATTCCCGCCGGTAACTCACTCTTCGCCAAACCTTCATTCAGGAATTTTCCTTCCAGAAAAAAACCACGCAAACCTTCGAGTCGTTCGCCCGTGCCACGCGGGCTCTGGCGCAAGTTCTGCTTACGCACGCGCCCTTCGATTCTCTTGGCTGCTCGCCGCATCGTCAACCGATTTTATAGCGGCTTTTTGCCGGTTCCCACCCGCGCCTTGACGAATCCCCGCCTGGCCGCTACCTTCGCGATGGACCCATGCCCGACCCCATCTACTCATCCATCGCGGTCACCCTCGACAAATTTCGCCGCAAGGAAATCTCCCCCGTCGAACTCGTCGAAGCCCACCTCGCTCGCATCCGTGAAATCCAGCCGCGCCTCAATCCCTTCGTCCACATTGACGCGGAATCCGCCCGTGCCCGCGCGCGCGAAGCCGAATCCCGTTACTCCGGCGCCCGCCCCCCTCGTTCGCTCGAAGGCATTCCCCTCACCGTTAAGTCCTCGCTTGACGTCGCCGGCTGGCCCTGCCCCGCAGGGTCAGTGCTGCGCAAAGACCACGTCCCGCCCGCCAACGCCGCCGTCGTTACTCGCCTCGAAGACGCTGGCGCCATTCTCCTCGGCAACACCAATACGCCTGAATTCCTCATGGCCTATGAGACCAACAATCTTCTCTCCGGCAAAACCTCCAATCCCTGGAACCCCGACTACTCCGCAGGGGGCTCCAGCGGCGGCGAAGCCGCTGCCATCTCTTCGAGTTGCTCCATGGGTGGCATCGGCAGCGACGGAGGGGGCTCGATCCGCGCGCCCGCCCACTTCTGCGGAATCGCTGGCCTAAAGCCAACGCCCGGCCGCGTTCCCTCCACCGGCCACTTTCCCCCCGCCGCGGGTGCGCTCTGCTGGCTCGGAACGCTCGGGCCTATGGCTCGTACGGTTGCCGACCTCGATGTGCTTTTTTCTGTCATCGCCGGCCCAGATCCCGGCGATCCCCTCTCCGCTCCGGTTCCGGTTCGCACGATCGACACCTCTGCCCTGAGCGGCCTTCGCATCGGCATTCTCGAAAATCCGGAGCTAGGCCGCCCCACTCCCGAAACACTTTCGGCCCTGCGCCGCGCTGCGCAGTATTTGTGTGATCTCGAATTTCGTGTCGAACCCCTGAAGCTCGACGGCCTGCAGCAAGCTCTCGATCTCTGGTGGTTTTTCTTCGGGCCGGTAATCGCCGGCCTGTTCCGCCCGGACATCGAGGGCCGCGAAGCTCAATTGAGCCCGATGTTTCGCTCTTATCTGGAAATCGCGCGCTCCGAACCGCCCGTGACCTTGGAATCGTTCCAGAAAGCCTGCGCCGATCGCGATCTCACCCGCGCCGCGATCCTCCGCCAGCTTCGCGATTTCCCAATTCTTCTTTCCGCCGTCTCCACCGAGCCGGCCTTCCCGCACGGCGCGGGCAACTATGTTCCCGGCCAGCCCCACAACTACCGCCACACCATGCGTTTCTGCCAGTGGCTCAATCTCGTCGGCTTTCCCGGCCTCTCGCTTCCCATGGGCCGCTCTCCGGAAGGCCTCCCGATCAACGTCCAACTCGTTGCTCGCGCCCACGACGAAGAGCTCCTCCTCGCCGTCGCTGCGCAACTCGAGCAAGCCCGCGGCCTCTTGCTCACCCCTTCCCTTTGATCCGTTTCGCTAATGTCTCCGCTCTCTCTGCGGCTCCTCCGCTACCTCTGTGGTTCCTCTTTTCCTTGCTCTTTCTTTACTTCATTACTTCCTTGCTTTATTACTTCTCTCCTCGGTTCACTTCCGGACTCGCCACCTGTTTCTCCTCCCAGTTCTCCCGATCCTTGTCCAAGTCCGCGACCATCAACCTTTTCGCCGTCGCGAACTCCCCCCGCGCCTCTTCCTTCCTTCCCAACTTCTGCAGCAATTGCGCCCGCAAATAATGCGCCTTGTCGCTCTCCGGCACGGTCCTCAGCGTCTCGTCCACCGCCCGCAGCGCCTCCTCATACTTCCCCTGCTCCTGATACAGCTTTGCCAACCCGAACCACGCTCCCGGCCGGAGCGGGTCGCGCTTCAACGACTCTCGAAACGCCTGCTCCGCCTTCGCCTCATTCTGCCGCTGGGCATAAATCTTTCCCAACTGGTAGTAGTTGTCTGGCAAGTCCCGATCGATCTTCGCGTCCTTCAAAAACTCCTGCTCCGCCAGCTCGCTTTTTCCCGTCTCTTCGTAAGCAATCCCCAGGTTGAAATGCAGAAACGGCAACTCCGGCGACGTCGTTTCCACGTTCTTCAATTCCGCAAACGCCTTGTCATATTCCTGATGCTGGATGTACGCCTTTCCCATGATCAAATGGAACTCCGGCGTATCAACCCCCACCTCCACCATTTTCTTCATCGCTTTCTCGTCCAGCTCTTTTTTCCCCGCCTTGTTCGCCGCAATTCCCAACACGTACAAATACATCACGTCCCGCGACTCCTTCGACCACAGCGGCTCCAGCGTCTCGCTTCCCTCCACAAACCGATCTGTGAACACCTGGCACATCCCCAGCAGATACCGGGCCTGATCCGAATCCGGCTCATCCCGCAGCACCGACTCCAGCGGCCCAATGGCCGCGGCATACCGTCCGCGCCGGAATTCCACCAAACCGATGTTCAGGCGCACCCCTGTCATCCCCGGAGCCAGCTTTTCGGCCTTGCGCAATTCCGTCAGCGCTTCATCCCAGTCCCTTCGCCGCATCTCGATCACACCGAGATTTGCATGTGCCGCCGCGGAATTCGGATCTTTCGCCAAAACCCTTCGAAACGATTTTTCCGCTTGTTCCAGATCTCCGCGCTGCAACGCAGCTTGCCCGTCCGCGAACCACACCTGAGGACTCTTCGTTTGTGCCGGCGGTTGCGAGCTCGCGGTCGTCACACTCAACGCCGCCGCAAGCAGCGCTACCGCCATCTGCACACTCGAAAAGCCTTTCATCGTGCTTCAGTCTCCGCCTTTTTCCCGGCCGTGTTCAACCCCAGGCACCGTTTTACCCTGGAAACTTTTTTTTCCCGCCGCCATTTTACTCTTGACACGCACAAGCAATTCCTCTATTAATCCGATTTAATAGCTGATTTTTGGGGTGCTTGACAGCCCCGTCGAGGACCGGGGGAATTTTGCAATTTGGTCGTTCTCTGATCGGCGCGGCTTTCTTCGCGTGGCCCGTCTGTGTTCCCACCGCTGTCAGTCATCTCTGTCGCATTTCCAATTCCGTGGAGGCCTCACTGTGAAGGGACATCGTTTTACCTCGAATCATTTTGTTTGCGCCTCGCTTTTGGCCAGCCTCGCTCTGCTGGTTGCCTTGCTGTTCCCCTCGCTGACCACCGCGCAAACCAACGGACTCATCAGCGGCACTGTCACCGACAAGTCCGGCGCCGCCATCGTCGGCGCCAAAGTTGTCATCACCAATGACGCTGGCAATCTCACGCGCACCACCGTATCCAATTCCGACGGCGTCTACGTCGCTTCCGCGCTTCCCTCCGGCAAGTACACGATCCGGGTCTCCGCGAAGGGCTTTCAGGAATTCGAAGCCCGGGATGTCGTCCTCGAAGTCGCCCAGAAAGCGCGCGTGGACGTGACCCTCAGCGTTGGCACCATCACCGAGCAAGTCGTCGTTTCCGGCGAAAATGTCGCCCAGGTCAACACGCAATCTTCTGAAATTGGCAGCACCATTACCGGCAAGCAGGTGCAGCAGCTATCCTTGAACGGCCGCAACTTTACGCAACTCGTCACCTTGGCTCCCGGCGTCGTGAATCAGACCGGCCAGGATGAAGGCACCGTCGGCATCGCCGGCAACGTTCTCTACAGCATCAATGGCGGCCGCACCGAGTACAACAACTGGGAAATCGACGGCGGCGACAACATGGACAATGGTTCCAACTCCAGCCTCAACGTCTATCCCAACCTCGAAGCCATCGCCGAATTCAAAGTCCTCACTTCCAATTACGGCGCGCAATACGGCAAAAACGGCTCCGGCACCGTCGAAGTCGAAACCAAATCCGGTACCAACCAGTTCCACGGCAGCGCCTTCTACTACGGCCGCAACGATTTCTTCAACGCCAACTCCTGGCAGAACAACGGCCAGGATGTTCCACGCCCAAGTTACAAAAAGCACGACTGGGGTTACACCTTCGGCGGCCCTGTCTTTATCCCCCACGTCTACAACAACAGCAAGAACAAGACCTTCTTCTTCTGGTCCCAGGAATGGCGCCGTGAAATTCAGCCCGGCAGCACCATCAGCCAGCCCGTTCCGTCTGATGCCGAGCGCGGTGGCGACTTCAATGATGTGTGTCCCGTTTACACCGGCGCTGCCTTCGATACCTCCGCGTTCCCGGACTGTCCCTCTCAGCCTAACTCCCCGGGCACTCCTTTTGTGAACAACACCGTCTCCACGCCTTTCTCCTCCACAGCCACGGCGCTCCTCGGCCTCATTCCCAACGCCAACAACTTCTCCGGCGTCAACGGCCTTTACGCCTCCGGCCAAGCCGAAGGCAATCCTCTTCCTTCCTACGTGGCGAATCCCAGTTTCCCCACCCACTGGCGCGAAGAACTGATCCGCGTAGACCACAACCTCACCGACAACCAGCGCCTCACCTTCCGCTACATTCACGACACCTGGGCCACCGTCAACCAAGGTCCCCTCTGGGGGCAGTACGACAACACCTTCGACAACACCAACACCAACTTTCAGGGACCCACGACCAGCTTCGTCGCCAAGCTCACTTCTAATTTCACGCCCTCCCTCCTCAACGAATTCGTCGCCAGCTACACCGACGACCACATTTATCTCAGCAACGTCGATTCCAACGTGAATCTTCCCTCCGGCGGCATCGATCTCGTGCCTCTATTCGCCAATGGCCTCGGCAACAAAATCCCCGCCTTCACCGTCGGTGCCACCAATAACGGCGTCGTCTACGGTGGTGGATTCTCAGTGGACACGGGCTACTTCCCCTGGAAGAACGCCAACCCCACCTATTCCTACCGCGACATCGTCACCAAAATCATCGGCAACCATACGCTTTTCTTTGGAGCCTACTTCGTCGCGGCCCAGAAGAACCAGGCGTCGTCGCTCGACGTTCAGGGGCAGCTAGCTTTTGATGCCAGCGATCCCAACAGCACGGGTAACCCGTTTGCTGACCTCCTCGTCGGTTCTATCTCGGGTTACGGGCAGGATGAAAAAAACCTCTATTACTACGATCGCTTCAAAATACTCGAACCTTTCTTCCAGGATGACTGGCGCGTCACCAAAAGACTCACTCTCAATCTCGGCCTCCGCTGGAGTGTCTATGGCCGCTACCAGGAGAAAACCAATCAGGAGTTTGGCTTCTCCCCGCTCGCCTATAGCGCCTCCGCCGCTCCTTCCTTCTTCCCCCTTGGCAGCGACAATGGCCAACTTCTCAACGTTGGGGACGGCCAATTTCTGTTCAACGGCCTTATCCAGTGCGGGCAGTCCAATCCCACCATACCGGGCGTCAGCGGTTCCCCCACTGGCTGCATGAAGAACAAATGGGTGAATCCCGGTCCGCGCATCGGTTTTGCTTACGATCCCTTTGGCGATGGCAAATGGGCCATTCGAGGTGGTTACGGCATTTTCTTCGAGCACATGAACGGCAACGAAGCCAACGCCGAATCCCTCCAGTTCAGTGCTTCTCCTCTCGCCGTCAACGGGGGAGTCGGCTCCATTGTCGGCTATCCGAACGTGGGCTCTTCTGCCGAAAATCCTCCGCCCAGCCCCCTCGGGGCCATTTCGATCCCGGACCAAGTCCAGTGGCCCTATATGCAGCAGTGGAACTTTGGCATCGAGCATGAACTTCCCAGCAACATCCTTCTCTCCGTCGCTTATGTGGGCAGCAAGGGCACGCATTTGACCCGTCAGTATGACCTCAACCAGTTGCCGCCAATTCCCTCGAGCGAGAATCCCTACGTCACCAACCATCTCGGAGCCATGACGGGCGACGATTGCAACAGTATCCAGGTCGACGATTCCGGCGACATAAACGATCCGAATTGGGGCTTGCCCACTTCCGCCAGCATCATGGGCACCCAGGGCACCACTCCTGTCACCGTCACCGACCCCAACGTCCTCCGCAATCTCTTCGTCGCCTGCGGAAATCCCGGCGCTAACTACTACCGCAAGTATCAGGGCTACGGCACCATCACCCGCGTCGATAACACCGCCAATTCCATCTACCACTCACTCCAGATTGCCCTCCGCCGCACCATCGGCGATCTCACCCTCAGTGCCAGCTACACTTACAGCCATTCCATCGACAACTCTTCCGACCGTTACGACGCTCTTTTCGTGGACTCCGATAACCCCGCTGGCGCACGCGGCACTTCCAACTTCGATGTCCGCCACTCCTTCGTGGTCAGCTATGTTTATGCCCTGCCCTTCTTCAAGAGCCCTGGCCTGACCCACACTTTACTCGGCGGCTGGCAGGTATCCGGTATCACCACTGCCCTTTCCGGCTCGCCATTCACCGTCACCAACGGGACCACCTACAGCGACAATGCCGGCGTGGCTAACGGTGCAACCGGCATCGCCTCTTTCCCTTCACTCGTCAGCAATCCGTACGGCGTCACCCAGGCGCAGCGCCAGGCGCTTGCCGACCAGAGCGTCTTCGGCGTGCTTGACTACAATCCCAGCGCCTTCTCTCTGCCCACCGGCCTCACCTTCGGTACCGTTTCCCGTAACAACCTCACGCTCCCCGGTCGCGTCAATTTTGACTTTGGTCTTTTCAAGCGCTTCTCCTTCAAGGAGCGCTATGCCTTCGAGTTCCGCTGGGAGAACTTCAATGTCTTCAACCACACTCAGTTAACTTCTATCAGCGGCAACGCAAACGCTTTCGCCGGCGGTGCCACGACCTCCATGACTTGCGTTGGCGCCAACAGCAACGCGGGCGATCCGTCCTGCCTTTCCAGTGGCTTCCTCGTACTGGACGGCGCGCGCTCCCCCCGCATCATGCAGTTCGGCCTGCGTTTCCAGTTCTAGCCATTCCGCACCCTCTCAACTCTTCAAAGGCCTCGCCCTCCCGCGGGGCCTTTTTTCTTGGCGGGACTCCATTTTTTCAACTTCTTCCTTCTCCCCGCTTCCCCTATAATCTCCCTCGCCTACGGAAGCGACTCTATTGCCAGACCCCGCTCTCACCCCGGAACGCTACGCCCTTGCAGTCATCTCCGATGATGCCGATCTGTTTCGCGACATCCGCAAGCTCTTGGCCCCGCAATTCCGTACCACCCTGGCGTCCGACAAAACCGAAATAAAATCCATTCTCGAACTCCCCGACCTGAACGCCGTCCTCTTCGATCTCGATTGCATTGGCGATGGGCCCTCCGATGCTCTCGAAGTCCTAGCCGAACTCCGCAAGCTCCGCGACGACCTCGTCCTCTTCGTTTTCACAAGATCCAACAGCCGCACCCTCCCCCTAAAAGCAACCCAGGCCGGCGCCGACGAGTTCTTCTTCTATCCCCTGATCTTCGGCGAGCTGCACATCGTTCTCTCCCGCGAAATCGAAAAGCGCGCCCTCGAACTCGAAGGCCGCCGCCTCCTCCAGCAGGTCGAGAGCAAGGCTGCCTTCTACGGCATCATCGGCGGCAGTTCCGCCATGCAAAAAATTTATCAGGCTGTTGAGGCCGTCGCCGGCACGGGCGCCTCCGTCGTTTTGCGCGGCGAAAGCGGCGTCGGCAAGGAACTCGTCGCCAAGGCCATTGTTCAATGCGGCGACCGGGTTGATCGCCCCATGATCAGTCTCAACTGCTCCGCCCTTCCCGAATCGCTGATGGAATCGGAACTGTTCGGCTATGAAAAGGGAGCCTTCACCGGCGCCGACGCCACCAAACCTGGCATGGTCGAGCTTGCCCATACCGGCACACTCTTCCTCGACGAAATCACCACGCTCCATCCCGGCCTGCAGAGCAAGCTTCTCCGCGTTCTCCAGGAACGTTCTGTCCAGCGCCTCGGCGGCCGCGCCTCCCACAAAATCGATTTCCGGCTCATCACCGCCACCAACGAGGACCTCGAGGATAGCGTGCGCAAGGGCCGCTTCCGCGAGGACCTCTACTTCCGCATCAACGTCGTTCCCATCTTCATCCCGCCCCTCCGCGAGCGCGAAGGTGACATCCCCCTGCTGGTGGATCACTTTCTCCGTATCTATTCCGCCGCCGCCAAGAAACCCGTGAAAACCTTCCAGCCAGAGGTATTGGAAATCCTCGAAGACTACACGTGGCCGGGCAATGTCCGCGAATTGGAGAATGTCGTCCAGCGCCTCGTCATCATGGTCGCCGGGCCCGTCATCACCCCGGAGCACCTGCCTCAGCTACTGCTCCACCATAGCGCCACCGGCCAGGAGGCCATCCTCATTCCCGAAGGCGGAGTGGAATTCGACGCCGAAATGGAAAAAATAGAAATTGCTTATCTGAATGCAGCCTTGCGCCGCACCGGGGGCAAAAAGTCCGCAGCGGCCGCGCTCCTCCGGCTCGATCCGCAGCGCATGAAGTACCTCTGCCGCAAGCACCACATCGAATAAGCTCGCTCATGACCTGTGGCACAGTCACACTGGCGAGTGCAGCTTGGTTTTGAAGGCGGTTTAGTGCCGCCCACCTCTTCGCAAGCCAGGCCTTGGCCTGCCCTCCGCGCTTCGCGGGCTCCCAGTAAATGGTCACTTTTTAACCCATATTAGGTGAATTTTTAACCATTCGTCGAATTTCTTACCATCGGCCCTGTCCCCTCAGCCAGTACTTTCGTACTAAGTTCTTTCTTTTGTTTGTGGAATTCCCGCGCCAGCCGACGTGGCCTCTTTGGCCAGTCGCATGCTCTATCTCTCCGCGTCTGCAGGACAAAATTCAAATCGCAAGGAGCCAGCCATGTCTATCGAAAAGAAAAGCTTAATCAGCACCCTCAAGACCACCAAGAAGGCCAACGCCGTCAGTTCAGAGTTGAAGCCGTCCACCGTCACCTCCAAGAAGGCCCCGGTCGGCATGAGGCGTGCCTACGCCAACAAGCGCAACATCGCCAACCACCGCGCCGTCGAGTAGTCCGTTTCCCGGAATTACACAGAACTATTCGCGAGCCAAGAGGCCGCCCTAAAGGGCGGCCTCTTTCATTTCCTTCTCAGGGGTTACCAGAGTTTTCGGCCCCAAAAATCCCGGATTGCCTCCCAAGCCATTCCCCCCAGGCTTCGTCGCCTTCCATAGATTCTTGCCAGCCCCGTCATCCCGGGCCGCAATCGCTCGGTTTGGTTCGCAACGATCAGGTCGAAGACATAGAAATTCACTGGTGCAATGCCGTTCAGATCGTTCCCGCCGGCCAAACCCATCTTCATCACACCGGGTTCGCTGCTGATCTCGTCAATGTGGGCCTTCCATGTCTTGAAAAAACCATCCAGTTGAATCGCCGCGTCCGCGCCGGTTCTCACTTTATTCATATCCCATTCGGAAACGTAGATTCGGGCGCGCAGCGAATCCAGTTCCGCTATCTCGGCAATCTCTTCGCCTCCCAATAACGTTGTCCCGAGCAAATCCTGTACCCTGGGCGACACCACGACGCCTGATATCGGGCTCACAATCTCCAATGCCTCGCGCTTCTCCGTTAATTCCTGCAATTCTTTCCGGATTCGCTCGCGGTCCTGGGCGGCGGCGCCATACGCTCCATAATTCAACGAAGCGGCGGTGGCCCGGTCCGAGGCCATCACAAACCGGCTGTGCGCCTCGCTGTAATCGGACTCCAGCGGAAGGTTCTCGAGTTTCGCGATCGGCTCTCCGGCCACAACCCTCTGCCCTTCTCTCACATCGATTGCCGTCAGCGTTCCCGGCACCCTGGCGCGCACCATCGCCATATGTTCCGGTTCCAGCACGAACTTCCCGCTCACGGATTCCCGCCGCACCGGAATCATCAGCACCAGCAGCGCCGTCACACCCACCAGCGCCGCATGGGCTTTTACCCACTCTCGAATCCGATCCTTCTTGTCCAGATAGACGAATTTCATAAAGTTCACCAGTAACCGGATTCGCGATCGAAAAATCACCAGCGCCACGCCGATTTCGGGAATAAAACCCCACTCCGGGCTGAAATTGCGCACGAAGTTTCCGGCGAATCGCGCAAGAATGTACAAAACCGTATAGCTGTACGCTCCCGACAGAAGCGCATACACGGCAAACCCCAGGCGCCTGCGCTTCGGCACGTACGGCACCTCAATTGGCAATCCCCAGATGTGCCGCTTCACCCAGGCCGAAACATACGCCGTCGAATTCTCCTTCAAGTCCACAATCCCCACGATTTCGCCCAGCATGTAATACCCGTCGAGCTTCATCAGTGGGTTCCAGTTCAATAGCAGCGACATTAAACCGGTCATCATCATGATGAAGTGGGCGCTGTCGTGCGCCAGCGTTTGCGGCGGTGTGTCCAGCCAGACCGGCGTCGCGATCGCAAACAGAATCAGTTCCGACCAGATTCCCGCCATGGCGATGACGAATCTCTGGTATCGCGTGCCTTTTACGAAACCTTCCGTCGTGTCCGTATAAAACGCCGGCGTCAGATAAATCAGGGCGAACCCCATCGCCGGCACGCGAGCTCCGTAATGTTTGCAAGCATGCGCGTGGGCGAACTCGTGAATGGCCACCACCGCCATCCCTAGCGTATACAGCGCGAACACGTCTCCCCAGGTCTTGTTCGAGAAGTTGTAAAAATCGAGGGTATCGGCCCAGATTTGGCCCCAGTGCGTCACCGTCACGATGCCACTCAGCGCAAATCCGATCAGAGTTACGACCGTAAACCAGGTCGTGTAAATGAACTTGGTCTTGTTGTATGCCCAGGTCACGAACCGGTCCGGATTGAATGCCGGAAAATTCACATCGGAAAGGTCGGCCCAGATGTTCTGTGTCTTCTGCTGCTGGATCTTCTTTCGTTCCTCCCGGGTCATCTTCAGCAGCTGGATATTCTGTTCCTGCGGGGTCTTGTACCAGAATTCGTTCGCCTCCATGTCGGCCGCAAATTCCCGCAACGCCTCCGCGTTGTACAAATCGCCGTGCTCCTGCGAATAAATCTCGGCAATCTGCTCGTACGACCGCTCGCCGTTAAAGAGTTGCGCGAGTGCCCACTGGTCCGGGGTTAGCGTGTACATGCCCTTCGATGCGGGAACGTATACCCGCACGATCGGCCCGCCGTCTTCGAGGTGCTCTTTCGAGGAAGTCCCAGGGTCCAGCCGCGGATAGCTCTCCGCCAACTTGCGTGCCGGAATATCCGGCAGGGCCACTTCCAGTGCGCGTGTCAGATTCATGGATTCTTAGTGTAAGTTTTCCAGATGCACGGCCGCCGTCATACCCGGCCGCAGCGAGCCCCGCTGGCCGGTCAGTTCCACCAGCACTTCGAATGTCCCGCTGGAAGGGTCCACCACCGGACTGATGCCGCGCACCTTCGCCGTATGTTTTTCGTCCGGCACGTCCGCGCTCGTCACTTCCACACGCTGCCCGGTCTTGATTTTTCCGAACATCTTCTCCGGCAATGTAAATCGCACCTCCATCGGCGCCTCCGCCGTCACCCAAAACAGCCGGTCGCCCTTCGCCACGTTCTGCCCTTCGCGCGCATATCGCCGCGCGATCAGCCCGTCAAACGGCGCCTTGATCTTCGTCTTCTCCAGTTCCAATTCCAGCGAACGCTCTTCTTCCCGCGCCGTATTCAGCGTCTCCGCCACCCGCTTGATGTCCCACTGATCCGACTCGGCTTTATACCGCGCATGTTCCAGTTGTTCCTGTGAAGTCAGTCCCAAGTCCCAAAGATGCTGTTGCCGACCGTAATCCGCCTTCAGCACCTGCGCTTCCGCCTCCCAATTCTTCAAGTCCGCTTCAATGCCTCGCGTCTTGGCCTGCGCCGCGCTCAGATTCGCCAGGATTTGCCGCCCGTCGAGCTCCGCCAGCAGCGTTCCGGTTTTCACTCGCGCCGGGGCATCGAAGTAGATCTTCGTCACCACTCCATCGCGTTGCGCCGTCAACTCCACCTGATGCTCCACGATAATCGGCCCGGTCACAATCATCAGTGCATCCGCGGATGGGCTCACGCGTGCCGGAGCCGCTTTCGGTTGCACCGGAGCCGGCGTGGCCGCGTTCGTCACGCTGCCATTTGCACTTTTCTCGTCCCCGCATCCCGCTGCCAGGAGCGCTGCGCTTAGCCCGATCCAGATCCACTTTCCTCGCATGCCCCCTCCAACCCCTTACCAGCCCAGCCAATACCAGATTTTCGCGTACACCCACAACAACGGCTCCCGGAACAGCACATACCCCGCCGGATACCATCCGATGCGCACCTTCCCTCTTCCTTCCATCCCTGCGCGAATCGTTGCCTGTTCGTTCGGCACCCCCACGCGCGCGTAAAAAACCGATCCGTCTTTCGTGATCGTCCCTTTCGGGCTCACCACGTCCACCACTCCGTGGAACGTCTTCGTCGGGTAGCTGTTCAGCTTCACCACGGCTTTTTGTCCCGCCTTCAGCATCCCCGCATCCGTGTCTGCAATCGCGACGTCCACCATCGCCTCCGACGTGTTCAAAACCTCCGCAAATGAATCGCCCGGCTCCAGTTTGCGCCCGGCAAAATCCTCCACGTGCGGCGTCGCCACCACCCCGTCAATCGGCGAACGCAATTCCGTCTTCTCCACCAGCTGCTTCGCGCGATCCACTTCCGCCTTCCAGTAGTCGGCCTGCACTCGCTGCACCCCGGCCTCGGTGCCGTCGTTCGACGCCAACGCCTTGTTCATGTTCAACATTGCGGTTTCGTACCGTGATTCCGCCGCCGCCAGCGCCGTCCGGAAATTCCATCCTTCCATCTCCGCCAGCACCTGCCCGCGTTGCACGTGCTCTCCCTCCCGCACCAATACCTTGGCGATTACGCCTTCCACCTCCGGCTGCACCAGCGCGCGCCGCACCGGCGCCACCGCCGCGTCGCCGGCCACCCGCAGCGGCAGCGGACACGCCACTAGAAATACCAATCCCAATCCGCACGCCGCCAGGATCGCCGTCCGCTTCCGCTTCTGCATGGCCATGAACTTCCGCTTCTTGACCAGCACCGGTTCCAGCACCGAAATGAACGGCACTTCCTTGTACATCTGCGCGTTCCGTAGCGCCACCGTCGCCTGTCCCGCCAGCACCTCTATGATCTCCAGGTGCGCCGGCCCCAGAAAATCTGGGTCGCTGCTCTCCATCGCCAGCATGCCCACGCGCCCGGTGTCGTCGTTCAGCGGTCGCGCGTAGAATCCGCGCATCCCGGACTCAGCGAAGTATTTCCTGAACTTCGCCTTCGTCTCTTCCCGCTCCGCGTCAATCTCTTCCCCGTGCTGCCGCACGTGAATCACTTCCTGGGAAAGCGACGCCCACTGCAGAATCTCGTTTAGAGGCGCAATGTCCGGGTGGTCGGGCTGCACCTGGGTCAGCCCGGTCACCGCGCTCAGCTTGAACCGCCCGTTCTGCTCCAGTACCAGGGCCGCCCGCTCGTACGGGATCACCGCCTGTGGCGCGTTCACGATCGTCTGCAGCATCCGCTCCAGGTTTAGTGTGGAGGTAATTTCGTGGCTGACCGTGTTCAGCGTCTCCAGCACTTCGACCTTGCGTTCCGCCATCAGTAGGCTCGCATTGTGCAGAGCCGTTGAAGCGGTCTCCGCCAGGCTGCTCAGTGTGAACAGGTCGTCGTCGTCGAACGCCGTGCCGTCCAGCTTGTTCACCGCCTCCACCACACCCACCAGCGCCGTCTTGTCCAGAATCGCCGCCGCGATCAACGTCCGCACTCCCCCGTCGCCAGCCTCGCGGTTCCTCTCCACCAGCCGCTCGTCCGTCGCCTCTCCGATGCACACCGGATCGCCGTTGTCCGAAATCGTTCCCGCGATTCCTTCGTTCGGTTGTAGTTTCTGGCCTTTGAAAGCTGTCGGGTCTTCCCCGGCCTGATGCATCAGCTCCACGGACTCATCCGGCAGCAGCAGCCAGATGTTCACCGCCTCGCACTCGAGAATCTCTGAAAATTTCGAGCCAATCAGCGGCAGCAACTCTTCCATCTCCAACGTGGAGGAAAACACCTTCTCCAAATCGTAGAGCTGTGTCAGCCGCGTGATGGACGCCATCGTCCCGTTTCGCTCTTCTTCGTACGCCTGAGCCGCCGCGACCGCCGCCGCTCCCACGTCCATCGCCGGCATCAACGCCGTGATCGCGTCGTAAGTAATTTCTTCCTCGAATGCCAGAATCTCCAGCACACCCACCAACTGGTCCTTGTGGATTAGCGGCAGGTAGGTCAGCGACACCAGCGATTTCCGGATGTCCACATGAGCGTAATCTTCCCTCTTGATCTCTTCCGCCCGTCGGTTGATGGGCTCTCCCTCGGCCAGCACCGCGCCCAGCACTCCGGAATCGCCCGCGATCGCTTCCTCGTGGATCTTCGCCTCTCCCACCGTCGCTCGCGGCATCCACAGATCGCGTTCTCCTTGCGTCGCCAGCGTGTACACGTTCACCGCCGCATCGGCGATCAATTCCGATACGAATCGCGCCAACACTCTTGCCCGGGGGGCGACTTCCTGTTCGGCAAACAGAGTCAGGGAGAGAGATGAAAGATCAAGAACAGACTCTTGTTCCTGGCTGGCCAATGCTCTACCTTCCGCCGGAGGGCTGTAACGCGGGGGAAAGCCACCGGACGACTGCTTTCCTTGCTTTTTATCCCAAGATTATCTAATTTGTCCGCGCACTCTAACAAAGCCACTTTGGGGTGTCAATGCGGCGCCTCAATGCTTGCCTCGACCGCCAGGGGGTTGCGACGTTGGATATCGACACAAAAACAGTGGACGCAGTCAAAATCGTCACGCTGAAAGGGCGTCTCAGCATGGGACCGTCACTTGATCGTTTCAATTCCACCATGCACGAACTCCTTGGTCACGGCCATCCCAGGATCATTCTCGATCTGGAAGGCGTCCCCTCCATCGACTCCAGCGGCATCGGCATGTTGGTGCGCCACTTGACCACCGCGAAGCAGGCCGGCGGCGCCATCCGCCTTCTCAAACCCTCCAAATTTACTGTGCAAACGCTAAAAATGGTCGGCCTGTTAAATCTCTTCACCACCTTCGACGACGAATCCTCTGCCGTCGCTTCCTTCCAATAGCCGTAAATAGCACGGGCTTCAGTCTGCGTAAATCTCCGCGTCTCTCTGCGCCCTCAGCGTCTCTGCGTTATCCCTAAACTTTCTTCCCATGCCAGGCCCCTAAAGACTGCCCCCATCTCGCAAAATTCTTCACGCCAAATCAAACTTCTCCGTCGCCTCTTCTACCGAGGGGAAGAACTTCACGATCCGGTCCACGTGGGTCATCTGCAACGTGCTCTCCACGATCCCATCCGACGAGACGATCCGCATCACTCCCCCCGCCTTCTGCAGCTTGGCATTGCACATCACCAAAATCCCCACGCCCGTGCTGTCGATCGCGTCCAGTTGCCGCAGGTCCACCACCACTTTCTTGGTCCCGTCTTTCAGGAGCTCCCCGAGGGCCCATTCCACCTGACGGCTGTCGTTCCCCATCAACAGTCTTCCACGCAGTTCCAGCACGGCAATGTCTTGCGACGCGGTCCGTCGTTCCACTTCCAAGATCATGGCATTCCCCTGTATTTCCGGATGCACACTCCAGGGCGTTCTCTCTTCCCCTGCTCCCTGGCTTTGCCCCGCCGGAAATCGGCCTGTTCTGGCTGCCTGATGGTATTTCCGGGATTCATCGGAGTCAACGACTAACCCCTGTCCGAACCCCGCCATCCCCATCTTTCCCGTTCATCCTGTTTTCCAGCTTCCTTCATCCAAAATCTGTCAGAATAGGCCGGGCCCATCGCTCTGTTGGCGTCTAACCCTTCTTGCAACGCCACCGGCCTTTGACACTCTTGTCGGAGAGGTGCTCTTTGGGTTCTGCCCTGGACGTTCATCGTCTGCATTTTGCCTTCACTGTTACCTTCCACTATCTCTTCCCGCAGTTGACCATGGGCCTCGCCCTCCTGATCGTTATCCTCAAAACCGCCGCTCTCCGCACCGGCGACGAGCACTTCACCCGCGCCGCCCGTTTCTGGGCCAAAATCTTCGGCATCAACTTCGCCCTCGGCGTCGTCACCGGCATTCCCATGGAATTTCAGTTCGGCACAAATTGGGCCGAATTTTCCAAAGCCGCCGGCGGCGTCATCGGCCAGACTCTCGCCATGGAAGGCGTCTTTTCTTTCTTTCTCGAATCCTCTTTCCTGGGTCTCTTCCTCTACGGAGAAAAAAAGCTCGGCCGCATCGGGCACTGGTGGGCCGCTTTCTTCGTATTCCTCGGTTCCTGGATGAGCGGCTACCTCATCGTCGCCACCGACGCATGGATGCAGCACCCCATCGGCTATGCCATCACCGCCAATCACGAAATTGCCCTCACCAGTTTCTGGGACTTGCTGCTCAATAAATGGGCTCTCTGGCAGTACGCCCACACCATGCTCGGCGCCGTCCAGACCGGCTGCTTCGTCATGGCCGCCGTGGGCGCCTTCTATGCCCTCTCCCGCCGCGACATTCCCTATGCCCAAACCTTTCTACGCGTCGGCGTCACCGTTGGCATCATTGCTGCGGTCCTCCAACTCGCTCCCACCGGCGACCTGCAGGGCAAGCTCGTCACGGAATATCAACCGCCTACCCTCGCCGCCATGGAGGGCCTTTTCGAATCGCAGGACGGAGCGCCCCTTGCCATTCTGGGTCAGCCCGACGTCGCCAAGCGCACTCTCGACAATCCCCTCATCGTTCCCAACATGCTTAGCTTTCTCACCTACCGCCATTGGAACGCTCAGGTCCAGGGTCTCAACGCGTTTCCCGAGGATCAATGGCCTGACCGCATCGAGTTGCTCTACTTCAGTTATCACGTCATGGTCGGCCTCGGTACCATCTTCATCGCCATCATGGCCCTCGCCGCGTTCCTCCTCTGGCGCAAGAGACTTTTCACCTCCCGCTGGCTCCTCTGGATCATCATGCTGAGCTTTCCTCTCCCTTATATTGCCAACACCGCCGGCTGGTTGACCGCCGAACTCGGCCGCCAGCCATGGATCATCTACGGCATCATGCGCACCGCCCATGGCATCTCTCCGCGCGTCGCCGCCGGCAACGCCTGGTTCACTCTGCTCGGCTTCATGGGCTTGTACACCGTCCTCGCCATCCTTTGGCTGTTCCTGGTCTATCGCCAAATCGAAATCGGGCCGGAGCCCGAAGCCAGTCTCCGCGCGGGTGTTGTCCGCCCCGCCGCCGAGGCATAAGGAGCGCGCCATGGGAACGATCTGGTTCTGCCTCGTCGCTGTGATGATTGCAGTCTATGTTCTGCTGGACGGATTCGACCTCGGCGTCGGCGCCATCCACTATCTCGTCGCCAAGACTGAAGAAGAGCGCCGCCAGGTCATCGCCAGCATTGGGCCTGTCTGGGATGGCAACGAAGTCTGGCTTCTCGCCGCCGGTGGGACGCTCTACTTTGCCTTTCCTCTTCTCTACGCCAGCGGCTTCAGCGGCTTCTATCTTCCGTTGATGATGGTTCTCTGGCTCCTCATCCTTCGCGGCAGCTCCCTCGAGTTTCGCAATCACGTCAAGAGTCCCGTCTGGATACCCTTCTGGGATTTCTTTTTCTTCCTTTCCAGCCTGCTTCTCGCTGTTTTCTTCGGAGCCGCTCTCGGCAACGTTGTCCGCGGGGTCCCGCTCGACCAGTCCGGCTATTTCTTTGAGCCACTTTGGACCAACTTCCAACTCGGCGAACAGACCGGCATCCTTGACTGGTACACCATCCTCGTCGGCGTCCAGGCGCTACTCGCCCTCATGATGCACGGCGCTCTCTGGCTCCAATGGAAAACATCCGCTGAGATCAATCAGCGGGCAGCGAAAGTGGCGGGCTGGTCCTGGTGGGGCGTCCTCGTGCTCACGGGCCTGGTCACTACCATCACCTTCGGCGTGCAGCCGCAGGTCGTGGCCAATTTCAAGACCTGGCCGGTTGGCTACGTTCTACCGATCCTCGCCGTCGCGGGACTCGCCGGTGTCCCCTTCGAGCTCCGCCGCAAAAACGAACGCAACGCCTTCTTTGCGTCTTGCCTCTATATCTTGGGAATGCTCACTAGCGCCGTCTTTGGCATCTATCCGCTGGTTCTTCCCGCACGCAACCCGATCTACGCGCTCACTGTCCAGAACGCCAAAGCCGCTGATTACGGCCTTAAAGTCGGACTCGTCTGGTGGGTCATCGGCATGGCCCTGGCTACTTTCTATTTCATCCATGTCTACCGTTCCTTCGCCGGCAAGGTCACCGCCGATTCCGACTCCCACGGCTAACCCCTCCGTATTGCACAGACTGGGTGCAATCACACCAGCGGTGTTGAAGGTGCGGCTGCTCTCCAACTCTTCTCCTCCGAACTCAGCCCCTCTGCGTCTCTGCGTTATCTTTCTTCCACTGCGGTGCAGTGCGCCAATTCTGCGCAAGCCCACAATCCCCTCAGAATTCCCATTCTCCGTCTTCCAATCCCGCGTACAATACGCTCATGCGCCTCAGCGCAATCCTCTTCTTGGCCCGCGGCACCGCCATCGCACTGGCGATGTGCCTCCTGATCGCCCCTCTCTGCTCCGCGCGCTGCTCGCTCTCCTCTTGCCTTCCCGCGACCGCTGCTAGCTACTCCACTGGTGGCTGCCACCATCACTCGCCGGTTGCAAGGAATTCCGTCTCTGTGTCTCCGATGTCCGCAATGGCCTGCCAAGCCCCGGAGTCCCTCCTCACAACACTCCCCGCAAAATCGGCGCCCATCCTCGAGACTTCTCCGCAGGACGTACAGCTCGCCCAGCCCGGCACGCTCGCAGTGTTCTCCTCGATCCGTTCTCAGACCACAGCCTTTCTGCTCAAAAGATGCTCCTCTGGCGCAATCTCGACTATTGCGGCAGCACCCCCGCTCCGGATCTGATCTCTCCCCGATCCAAACGTAGCGGCCAGCTTTAGCTGGCCCCGCACACCGCTGAATTGCGGCTGAATTTCCAATCGGCCGCATCGGCCCTCGGCCACCGCGAACCGGTGCACTAGTTCACGCAACGAATTCATCACTGATCGCTCCCTTGGAGGAACCTATGAGCTCTTCTCGTCGCAACTTTTTCCAAAACGCCGCCGTCTTCTCCGCCGGACTCTTCGGCCTCTCCTCCCGCCTCTCCGCCGAAAATCCCAGCTCACCCTCCGGCAAGCTCAATCCACCGCGTCCCTTTATCCCCGTCATCTCTCCTGACACCCCGGATCTCCCCTTCACCCTCGACGGCGCCACCAAGGTCTTTCATCTCCGTGCCGAACCGGTCAAGCGCAAAATTGCTCCCTTCAAAACCATTGACGCCTGGGGCTACAACGGCTCCTGCCCCGGCCCCACCATCCAGATCTCGCAAGGAGACCGCGTCCGCATTCACGTCGAAAACGCCCTCCCCGAGAGCACCTCCATGCATTGGCATGGCCTCGAAGTCCCCATCGATCAGGACGGCGTGCCCTTCATCAGCCAGAAGCCCATCGCTCCCGGCGAGACCTTCACTTACGAATTCACCGTCCACCAGGAAGGTACGTTTTTCTATCACGCGCACAGCGCAATGCAGGAGATGATCGGCCTCCTCGGCATGTTCATCGTCCATCCGCAAACGCCCTACTCCCCGCATTGCGATCACGATTTCGGCATCGTCCTGCAGGAATGGGCCATTCTTCCCAACAACAACGTCCCCAACACTGCCTCTATGGAATTTAACTGGCTTACGTTCAACGGACTCTCCGCTCCCGCCACCACGCCGCTCCTCGTGCGCCAGGGCAGCCGCGTGCGCCTGCGCTTCGTAAACCTCGGCATGGATCATCATCCGATCCATTTGCACGGCAACCAGTTCGTCATCACTGGCACCGAAGGCGGCCGCGCACCTGAGTCCACCTGGTATCCCACCAATACCGTGCTCGTCGGCGACGCCCAGGCAAAAGCGGTCGAGTTCGAAGCCAAATACCCCGGCGCATGGATGATCCACTGCCATCTTCCCCACCACATGATGAACAGCATGATGGACCTTCTCGGCGGTCGTCAGCTCCAGACCGCCGACACGTCCGAGCCGCGCGCGATGTCCCAAATGGAGACCCTCGCGCACTCCGTCGGCGTCCCGCACGTCCATCACTCGCCCATCGCCTCAAACGCCAATTCGGTTCCCGGTTTCCCGCAGGACGCTTTCATGGAAATGGCCATGGACGACGCCAAAGGCGTCGTCAAACCCGAAACACATGGCCTACCTCCCAACTGGAGCGCCGGGATGATGGGCATGATGACCATGGTCCGCGTTCTCTCCGACGCCCAATATGAGGAAATCCAAAACTTGATTCGCACTCGCAAAACCGCCAACCCCGAGGAGAACGCTCATGCATCCTGATGCCACCTGTAGCGGCCGCCGTGCGAGGCGGGCGCTTTTCTCCGTCTTCCCTGCAACGCTGGCTTCCAAGCCAGACTCTTCTTCTCCGCTTCCTTTGCTCTCCGCTTCCAACCCTGCGGAAAACCTCTTTTCGTTCCTTCGGAGCCGGCACATGCGTTCCTACGCGAAAATATTCGCCTTTGTCTTTTCTCTCTGGATTGTTCGCCCTTCTCCCGCCCAGGAGCCTATGGACATGCCACACCATCACATGAACATCCCCACCGTTGAGCCTGTCTATCCGCGTCTCGGACGCGCCCAGGAAAACGCCAAATCACCTCTCTTTACGCTCGACCAGGCCCAAAAGCTCGCCGCCGACTTCAATCCCACGCTTCGCCAGGCCGAAGCGGAAATCCGCGCCGCCAAGGCTCGCCAGCTCCAATCTGGCCTTTATCCCAATCCCACCGTCGGCTACACCGGCGACGAAATCCGCGGCGGCGCCGTCAACGGCGGTAAGCAGGGCTTTTTCATCGAACAAACCATCGTCACCGGCGGCAAGCTCGCCCGCAGCAAGGACGTCTACGCCAAGGAAATCCAGCTTGCTCAAATGGAAGCCGAGGAACAGAAAATCCGCGTCGATACTTCAGTGAAGATCGCCTTTTATCGCGTCCTTGCCGCCCAGGAACTCCTTGATGCGCGCCGCGATCTCGCCAAAATCGAGCAGGACTACGCCACGGCTCAACGCCAGTTCTTCAACAGCGGCCAGGCTGATGAATCGGAAGTCCTCGACGCCGAACTCGAAGCCCAGCGCCAGCGTCTCTTTGCCCGCATCCGGGAAAATTCTCTGTGCGAAGAATGGCGCTCGCTTGCCGCAGTCATCGGCCGGCCCGATCTTCCGCTCGCCGTGGTGGCCGGAGATCTCGAAGACAATTGGCCCAATCTCGAGGAGGACCAAGCCGTCGAATCCATCGCCACGCAATCGCCTGCCGTGCGGATCGCGGAAGTCGACGCCGCCCGCGCCGCGGCGATACTAGCCCGCTCCAAGCGCGAACCCATCCCCGATCTGCAAATCCGCGGCGGACTCGAATACAACAACGAATCCCTGGAGTCCATTCCCCGTGCCGTCGGCTGGGAAGGCATCGCCGAACTTGGCGTCGAAATTCCTTTCTTCAATCGCAACCAGGGCAACATTGCTGCTGACGCCGCCGCCCTCGATCGCGCCAATCTCGAAAAGCAGCGCGTCGCGCTAACCCTCCGCGACCGAGCCGCCGACGCCGTGGACGAATACGCCAACGCAAAACTCACCGCCATCGAGTATCGCGACGAAATTCTTCCCCGCGCCAAAAGAGCGTACAGCCTGCTGGTGGAAAAATACGGGCTGATGCTGGCCGCCAATCCTCACGTCCTCGAATCGCAACGCAAACTTTTCTCCCTGCAAACCGAATACCTCGCCGCGCTCGAAAACGTATGGACTACCGGGCTCGCCCTGCAAGGTGGTCTCTTGACCGACGGGCTCGAAGCTCCTTCACATCCCGCCGAAGTCACTCAGCCCATCCGCGAAACCAATTTGCCCACAACCACACGCCCCATCTCGCCATCCATGTCTCCGCGTCCCTAGGCAATCAGCAGCGCGCGACCAATCCATGTAGGGGGCGGCTTTACGCCGCTCTCTTCCCTGCGTCTCATCTGACTCGCTCAGTCGGTCAGGGTGGTAGGCATGGCTCTAGCGGTGCTGCGAACGATTCCAACGGGCGGGGCTTCAACCGCTGAGGAAATGGTCAGCCCGAATATTTCACTCCACGACTTACAGCAGCTCCGGCGGAATTGGATTCCCCGGCCTCTCTTCATCCCAAACCATGGAAAGAATCCACCAGCGCTTCCCGTCAAAATACAGCTGGAAAATATTCACGCCCCGCGTGACTTCTTTTCTGTCTGCCGTCTTTCCTTCATAACTGCTCAGCACGGTCGCCACATTTCCAAACCGCTTGATCTCGTGCGCGATTTCCCGCTCCGTAAAGCCACTCTTTACCATTCCCACGTCGGCCCGATCCGCGAACTCTTGCTCGCTTATGGCTCTCGCGGTAACGGCTCCCGTTTGTGGATTCACCGAAATTCCCACGGAGCGCGATTCCGGGTCAAACAGCGTGCGGTCGCGTCCCCAATCCCGTGGCACGCCCACGCCTCCCGAAATCGTTTCGTAGCTCGCCTGCACAATTCCTTCAATTGTGCTGACGTCTTCCACGCGCGCCGGAATCACCGGCCGCTCCACGCGCTTTTTCCCCTGCCCCGCTGCCAGCCCCACAACCCCGGCAAAAGCCAACATCGTTCCACCCCACAAAACTGTTCGTAGAGTCTTCATTCTCCCCTCCGCTTGAGAGCGTCCCGACCGCCGATCACCGCCGACGGCGCGAAAGATTCTAGCCCAGCGCGCCTGCCAGGAGCGAAACAAATGGCCATTTTTCCAAGGAAATTGAGCCGGACTTCATGCAACGCGCAACGCTGACAGCACCGTACTTGAATCCAGTGCGGACTCCTCTCTTCCGCAAATTCTTATAGGCAAAGAAGTCTGCGTGGTAGGATAGCTCCCATCCAGCGAGGGGCCCTCGCGCTGACGGGGAGTATCGGCATGGCAACTTTGGGTTCCGCTTCAACCTCTGTGGAAACCCCTCTATCAAAGCCTGTCTCGACCGCATCTGCCGCCCCAGCAGTAACGCATCCTCGCCACAATCTGCTTGTCCGCGTCACCCATTGGCTCACGGCAATTTCATTCTTCGCTCTTCTGCTCACCGGGCTTGAAATCATCGTTTCTCATCCGCGTTTTTACTGGGGCGAGACCGGCAATGTCCTTACCACGCCGCTCTTCCAGTTCCCCATTCCCGCCTCCCGGGGCACCGTCCCTACCGGCTACAACTACGTTCTGCCCGACCAGAACGGTTGGAGCCGCGCCTTGCACTTCCAGGCCGCCTGGCTCCTCGTCCTCACCGGACTCCTCTACGGGCTGCACGGCATCTTCACCGGCCACTTTCGCAAACACCTCTTCCCCGCAAGGTCCGATCTTTCCTGGCGCTCGCTCTCGTCGACAATTCTTTCGCACTTGCGTTTCGCGCGCCCCACTCCCGCCGAAGCCTTTTCCTACAATGTCCTTCAACGCCTCGCCTACCTGTTTGTAATTTTCGTTTTGTTCCCGATGGTGATCTGGACTGGGCTAGCCATGTCTCCCGCGTTCGATTCCGCGTTCCCTGCGGCTGTCTATCTGCTCGGTGGCCGGCAATCCGCGCGCACCCTGCATTTTTTCGTCACGCTGGCGCTGACCCTGTTTCTTCTCGTCCACCTGGTAATGATTTTTCTCGCCGGATTCCTTCACCGCACTGCTGCCATGATCACCGGCCGCCTCGGTAGCGCAGGCCCTCTTCCCTCCGCCGCCGAGCCACCTGCAGTCCCGAATCAGGAGCACCCATGACCAACATCTCTCGCCGCAAACTCATCGTCACCGGAATCGCCTCCGCCGCCGGAGTCGCCGGCCTCGGCGTCGCCGCGCATCTCGCCGAAAAGTACGGCCTCCTCCCTCCCGACCACGGCGGCCTCTACGGTCCCGGAGAAACGCTGACCTACGCCGCGCAACGCCTGCTCACCCGTCATTCCTTTGCCCGCGAGTTCTCTCCCGGTCAAATTTCCGCGCGACCTTTCGCGAACGAGCTGGCTCCTCCTAGTGATGAGTTTAAGCGCCTGCAATCCTCGGGCTTCGCTGACTGGCGCCTCACAGTAGACGGGCTGGTCGACAAACCCATTTCGTTTTCGGTGGATCAACTCAAGAGCTATCCTTCGCGCAGCCACATCACGGAAATTGCCTGCGAGGAAGGCTGGTCCTACATCGCGGAGTGGATTGGCGTTCCACTCTCGCACGTCCTGCAGGTCGCCGGCGTCCAGCCGCACGCCCGCTACGTTGTCTATCGTTCCATCGAGGCGGATTGGTGGGAAAGCATGGACATGGCCGACGCCCTGCACCCGCAAACGCTACTCGCCTACGGCATGAATGGCGCCGACCTCCCCTTCGGTTTCGGGGGACCACTTCGCATGCGCGTGCCGAGACAACTCGGCTACAAGAACGTGAAATTCATCCAGCGCCTCACGGTCACCGACAGCATGAAGCCTTTTGGCAAGGGCCTCGGCTCTGCCGCCCCCGAAGCAGGCTACGCCTGGTACGCCGGGATATAACTACCTCGGCCTATCCTCATCGTTTCAACCAGTGCTTACGAGGCCGCCGCTTAGCGTTCCTGCAACATCTGAATGTGGTCCGCGAGCCCCATCGCTTTCAGTACCTCGGGATTCGATTCTTCTATAGCCAGCGGTTCATGGCACGCGCTGCAATCCTGTGTGATGCTCAGCTTCTGGTCCGCCGTCGAGTGCGAACCGTCATGGCACCGGAAGCATCCCGGAAAATCCGTATGCCCCAGGTTATTGGGATATGTGCCCCAGGTGACTTTTAAATCCGGAAAGACGTTCCGGTTGTAGATTGCCGCAATTTCAGCGCCCGCATCGGCAATCTGCTGGGACTTCTGCGAAAATACCTCCGGCTGGGTTTTCTGATAATAGCTTTCCAGCGCCGCCGGAATCGTTTGCGTCGCTTCTTCATTGCTGCGGTACCCTGCCTTTAGCAACTCCATCGCTTCTTTCTTGATGAACGGCAGCTTCGACGAAATGCGGCCCAGCCCCATAGCCTCATCCACCGCGCGCCCCGGCAGCTCAAACGTGTGCGTCGGCCGGTTATGGCAGTCCACGCACTGCATCTGATAACGAGGCAGGCCGGCCACGGACGCCGCCGTCGAACCGTCCGCGAGGTATGTGTGATCTTCTCCCGTCCGGTTGTTGCGGTACTCCACCCAGGGGATCGTCTGGCGCTTCGGGTCCTTGGACGTGAAGTGGATTTCCACGCCAGGTCCTACGTGCATGCCGTGGATTCCTCCGTGATCGCCTCCGCCAATCAGCATCATCAACACCGTCAGCGATTCCGCATTAGCGGCGTCTTCCTGGAAGTGGGGAATCACGCGGAGCTTCACTCCATCAAACTTGGCGGGCCAGTGGCATTGCTCGCAGGTTTCCCGCGATGGCACCAGCCGGTTGCTCTCGATTGCCGATTCGATCGGATAATGCACGCGATGAGATACCACGTCGATCAGTTGCCGCGTGCCTGCCTTCTTGCTTTGGATCCATCCAGCGGCTCCCGGCGCCACATGGCAATCCACGCAGGCAACTCGGGAATGGGGCGAATTCTGGTGTGCCGTGAATTCCGGCTTCATGACGTGGCAGCTCTGCCCGCAAAACTGCACCGTATCCATGTGTTGCACGGCGCGGTAGGTGCCTTGGGTTCCGATCAGGATGTTGATGGCGCTGGTGATTCCGAAAAAGATCGCGAACTTTTTGATATAGCTGCGCCGTTCAGGTGCTTCCCACATCGCCCGGCCAAGAAGTCTGATCCGTCGGCGGCCAAGGACGATCCCCACTGGGATCAAAATCAATCCAAGGATGAAAACGATCGGAATGATAATGAAAACAAGAATCCCGATGTACGGGTTGCTTGCGTGCCCCTGCAACTGGGTCGGCAGCACAAACAACCAGGAGAAGCCCGCGGTGGTCACCAGGGCCACTCCGACCATGCTCACCCAGTGACTCGTGAGCAGCGCAAGTACGGGACGTCTTGGATGTTCGGTCATCGCAAATTCGCTCGGGCGCTTCGCGAATCAGGATCGCGACGGCGGGTGACGACAACTTTAGAGGACCAATCTTACAATATGGCGAATTCCTCCAGACTGTATTTTCTTACGATCATTAATGAACCAAAATGAGACGCTCAGAGGCAGGCAGCGCCTTACCTACACGCCTTCGCCGCACTCCTTTGGCTTGGAGTTTTCCAGATTTTCACTGAGATAAGGATCGAGACGGTGGGCACTCCCCCTGTACCAGGATCCTGGGCGTGCCGGATGGAGAATCGAGGAAGTGAGCAGCAGCGCTTCAGGCCCGCGCCCTCTCCCACTTCCCCCTTGGTTGATAAAATCAGAGCCTCAGGAAGTCCGCTGTTCTCCAGGGTGATCCGAACTCCCGCGCCGCTCTGCGATCATCCGTTACGCGCTCTTCGCTTTAGCGCTGCCGGGCCCTTTCGCGGCCAGGATTTCCAGCTTATGTACCTGTGGTTCCTTCGCGAACAATTCTTGCGCTTTCGCGAACAGTGCCTTCGCGATTTCGCCATTCAAATGCGCGTCCCGGCCTTTTTCATCCGCAAACGTGTCGAAAATCCCGAATCTCGGGCCACCAAGCTGTAGCGCGTACCACGTCAGCGTTCCTTGTTCCCTCTCGGCCAGGGCCTGCGCCGATTTTAGAAATTCGGCTACTTCCTTCTCTTTTCCCGGTTTCGCTTCTACTTCTGCCCAGATTGCAAATTTTGCCATGATGAATTCCTCCCATTCAATGCGATGCTCCCAACTGCGCATGGGTTTCACGGTTTCTGCTCTGCTTATTTTTTCCATTCGGAAAGGGGCACAGCGAGATGAGCGGGCATGAAGAGTTGCGCATTCGGGACCAGTTCAGAAAAACCTCCCTGGCCCATCGCATCCTTGCACTTTTTTCCGATTTTCGTTATCGCCGCGCTCAACGCCGGCTGGCCGGAGGCACTATTCCGTTCATCCGCAGGTACTCCACCATCTGGCCGTAGTGGTCAAAACAATGTCCGACGATCAACGTCGCCATTCCCAACCGCGTCGTTGTTCCTTCGCCGAAAGGACTCTTGATTGAACTCACCAGGTTGCCTTCATCAATCGTTGCGACGGCTTTGTGAACATAGGCGAACGAGTCTTTCAGAAATTTCACAATCTCCGTCTTGCTCTTGACCGAATCCGGGCCTTTCTCGCCGCCCAGTTCCACCGGCGGCTTCTCCTGCAAAATTGCCGCTCCCACCAGGTAGTTCACCGCGGCGACATGCTTCGCCTGCTCCGCGAAGGTGCGCACGCCTTTGAATTCCCCGTTTGTCGGCGCAAACGAATATTTGTCCTCCGGCATGGCCTCCGCCGCCGAAACAAATTCTTTCTCCACGCCGCTCACACCCCGGTTCAATGTGTCCGCGATCGTGACGTGCTCCGGCTTCGCGTTCTGGCCCATCGCGCCGCTGCAAGCAAACAGCAACAATCCTGCAAGCAATCCCGTCATCTTCCTCATGAGCAAACCTCCTCGAACCACGGCGGCAATTCTAGCCCGAAATCGGTCTTCAGGCTCGCGCGCATATCCAAAATCGGTCTGCGCGCTCCGTGCAACCAAGACACAACGGGCACCTTTGCGTGTGCGTGAATTCCCAATCAGCAGTCTCACGCAACACTTTCCCTCCGAATCCGGAGTATCCAACTGCGAGCATCGCGCAACTTTTGACTTGAGTTCGCTTTCCTCTCCTGCGTTATACTCCGCTTATGCGACACCTTGTCGATATCGGCTTCTCAGCCGAGAAGGAGGTGATCCAGTGAGGTACTGTTTACGTTGACGCAGTAGAGGAGGCGCTCAACGCATAACCGGGCGCCTCTCTCCTTTCTCTTGCCTCTCCCCGCGATTCCGCTTCCATCCAACAAGTTCCGCCCGGCGCATAGATTTCACCAGTGAATCTGCCCCACCCAGCGCCTCCATTCGCCACGCGCTTGATGGAATTCCGCGCCGCTCAGGGAATTTTCAGATGAGGACAGTGACCCAGACTTGCTGACGAAGCCTCTACTGGGGCCACGTGGGACCGTGTATCTTTGAGGGGCTAGATAAGACACTAATTTTATTGATGTTAGTGGCCACCAAGGCGCAGTTTAAAGTACGGTCGCAAATTCTGCTTGACAAGAATCTAGTGTTATAGTTATGTATAACACTAAAATGACGCCTGGATGCACTCTACGTCGACCTCAACCCTTGGGTTTAGCCCAATCAAAATTCACGCGCTTTCAGGAGATCCACCATGAAGCATCTTCGCTGCGTTCTTCCTTTACTCGCCCTTGCGATCGTCCCCGCTTTCGCTTCCGCGCAGTCCGACGCGCAAAAATCTTTTGACTCTCTCAAATCGCTTGCCGGCACGTGGGAGGGAACCATCACATCGTTTCCCGCGACTCCCGAAGTCCAGGGCAAGCATGTCCAAGTCACCCTGCGCGTCACTTCCGTGGGCAACGCGCTTCTCCACGAAATGCACGTCCAAGGCCGCCCCGACGATCCCATCACCATGCTTTATCTCGACAACGGCCACCTGATGCTTACGCACTATTGCGACGCCGGCAATCGACCGCGCATGACCGCCAGAACGTCCGTCGACGGCAAGACCGTCGAATTCGAGTTTGTGGATGTCGCTGGCGGCACGGAGTATGGCCACATGCACCACGCCGTCTTCACACTCGCCGACTCCTACCATCATTCCGAGGATTGGACGTTCATGTCGCCGGGTGAAAAGCCCGTGCAGGCGCATTTCGATTTACATCGCACCAACTGAAGGATCATCGGTTCTCGAGAAACGCGAGAGGAACCACGGATGGATCATGAGTGGAACGACAGCCAGCCGATCTACCGCCAGCTCCGCGATCGTGTCGTCGCCATGATCCTCGACGGCCTGCTGAAAGAAGGCGACCCGCTGCCGTCGGTTCGCACCGTTGCCGCCGACTATCGCGTGAATCCGCTGACCGTTCTCAAGGGCTATCAGGAATTGGTGGACGAAGATCTCGTCGAGAAAAAGCGCGGCCTCGGCATGTTCGTCAAAGAAGGTGCTCGCGACCGGCTGTTGCAGGGTGAGCGCCAGAAATTTCTTGCGGAACAGTGGCCCGCCATTCGCGCCACGATCCAGCGCCTCGGCCTCGATTCCGAAACGCTTTTGCAGACGCCAGCGGATAGGAACTCGGCGCCGCGGCCCGATCCCAACTCTTCGAAGGAGGAGCGCTAACCCCATGCCGGTCATCGAAGCCCGCGGCCTCCGCAAATCATACGGCTCGACGGTCGCCCTCGACGGCCTCGATCTCCGCGTCGAGGAGGGCCGCATTCTCGGTCTCATCGGTCCCAACGGCGCGGGGAAAACCACCGCGCTCAACGCCGTCCTCGGCCTGACTCCATTCCAGGGCGAACTGTGCGTTCTGGGCCGAAATCCCTGGACCTCGCGCGACCAACTGATGCGCGACGTCTGCTTCATCGCCGATGTGGCCATCCTTCCGCGTTGGCTGCGCGTGTCGCAGGCCCTCGACTACGTCGCCGGCATCCACCCGCGCTTCGATCGCGCCAAGGCGGAAAGTTTTCTCGCAAAAACCAACATTGCCCGCAACCGCAAAGTGCGCGAACTGTCCAAAGGCATGGTCACGCAGCTTCACCTCGCCCTGGTGATGGCCATTGACGCGAGGTTGCTCGTTCTCGATGAGCCCACGCTCGGTCTCGACATCCTTTTCCGCAAGCAGTTTTATGATTCCCTGCTCAACGATTACTTCGACGGCTCACGCACTATCGTCGTCACGACGCACCAGGTCGAGGAAATCCAGAACGTCCTTACCGACCTGATGTTCATCAACCGCGGCCGAATTGTTCTCCAGTGCACCATGGAAGAATTCGAGTCGCGCTACACCGAACTCGCGGTTCGCCCGGAACATCTCGCCGCCGCCACCGCGCTGAAACCCATCCATCAGCGCCAGATCTTCGGCCGCACCATTCTGCTTTTCGATCGCGTGGATCGCGGCCAGCTCGCCGCCTTCGGCGAAGTAAGCACGCCCAGCATCGCGGACCTGTTCGTCGCCTTGCTGGGGAATACCCCCGCAATTCCGGGAGGTGCGCAATGAACATGCCGGCCAATGCCTTCGCCCAATCCACCTTGGACCCTGATCGCCCTGAGGTTGCCGCGAATTCTCCGCTACGAGTCTTCTATTGGTGCGTCCGCCGCGAACTCTGGGAGAGCCGGTCGCTCTACCTCGGCCCGCTTGGCATCGCCGGCCTTTACCTCCTCGGTTTCCTGTTCTATTTGCCCGCCATCCCGCGAACCATGCGCGCCGCCATGGCGGCCGAACATGGATTCAACCGCGACCTGATCGCGCAGCCTTTTAATTACCTCAGCCTGGCCGTGATGGGCATCGCGTTTCTCATCAGCCTGCTCTACTCCGTCGAGACGCTCTACGCCGAGCGCCGCGATCGCAGCATCCTCTTCTGGAAGTCGATGCCGGTCTCCGATCTCACCGTCGTGCTGTCCAAAGCGAGCATCCCCATTCTCTTTCTCCCGCTGTTGTGCTTTGTGATCACCGTCGTTGCGCAATACCTCATGTTGATGCTCAGTTCGGTCGTTCTGCTAGGAGCGAATCTCAGCGTCGCCACGCTCTGGAGCGAACTCGCCCTGTTTCGCACTTTGCTGATGCTCCTCTACCACCTGGTCACCATTCACATGCTGTGGTACGCGCCGATCTACGCCTACCTGCTGCTGGTTTCCGCTTGGGCGCGCCGCGTCCCGCTGCTTTGGGCCATCCTGCCGCCCGTGGCCATCCTCATTCTCGAAAAAGCTTTCTTTCATACTTCGTTCTTTCACCATCTGATCGGCTGGCGTTTCAGCGGCGGCCCCGAAGCGCAGATGCCGGACCTCACCACGGGATATCCCATTCACCCAGCGATGCATCCCACCCCGCTGCACTTTTTTGCAACGCCCAGCATGTGGCTCGGTCTGTTATTCGCAGCGGCATGCCTGCTGGCTGCGGCGCGCCTGCGCCGAAATCGCGAGCCAGTGTAGTTATTCGGCCCGAAGAATTCCTCTCTCACAAAAGGAGTCACTGTTATGAGCACCGCTGTCCTCACTCACCGACTGGAACTCGATTCCCTGGCCGAGCGCGCATTGCATCTCGCCACGCGTTTCTGGTTCGGCGTTCTGCTGATCGGGCAACTCATCTTCGCCTTCACCGTGGCCGCGTTCTACGGGCTGACGGCGTTGCGCGGGAATTTCACTGCGTGGCGGAAGGTGCTGACGCATGGCTACATCCCCGGCGATCCCATCGGCAACGTCGCCCTGATCATTCACCTCTCGTCGGCCGTCTTCGTCATCCTCGCCGGGGCGCTCCAGCTTATTCCCCAGGTCCGCAATCGCTTCCCCGTTTTTCATCGCTGGCTCGGGCGCTTTTACATCACCGCAGCGGTTTCTATCTCGCTGGCGGGACTCTATCTGTTACTGGTTCGGGGATCGGTCGGCGATCTGGCGCAGCATCTGGGGAGCATCCTCATGGCGGTCCTGATCCTGAGCTTTGCGGGGATGGCGCTACGCACCGCGATGGGGCGCAATTTTCGGGGCCATCGCCGGTGGGCGCTTCGGCTCTATCTGGTCGTCAGCGCTTCCCTGTTCATCCGCGCTGGAATTTTTCTGTCGCTTCTCCTTAATCGTGGCCCATTTGGCTTCGATGCGGCCTCGTTCACGGGGCCGTTCCTCACTTTCGTTTCGTTTGGACAATACCTTGTTCCACTTGCCATTCTCGAGATCTATCTGCAGGTACAGCAGCGGCCCGGCGCTCTTCGGCGATTCGCCATGGCTGCCGGACTGGTCCTGGTGACGCTGGCGATGGGCGCGGGAATTTTCGCGGCCACCGTCGGCGCGTTTATCCCGAACATCATGACTACGTTCGATCCCCGGACGTCCATCGCAGAGACGCTGGCCGCCACGATCAAAGCCAGCGGTGTGGATGCGGCCGTCGCGCAATATCACGACGTGAAGTCGGCGCATCCCACCACTTACAATTTCGACGAAGATCAGCTCAACACCTTGGGCTATCAACTTTTGAACACCAAGAAATATCCCGCGGCCATTCGTGTCTTCCAGCTGAATCTCGAAGCCTACCCAAAATCCGCCAATACCTACGACAGCCTCGGCGAAGCCTACATGGACGCCGGCGACAAGGCGCAAGCCATCGCCTATTACGAAAAGTCCTTGCAGCTGAACCCGAAGAACGTGAACGGGCGCCGGATGCTGGCCAGGCTCAAGACGCAGTAATCGGGGAGGAAGAGGAAGGATATAAGTTCTGAGTTTGAAGTAAAAAGTAAGAAGTAAGAAGTACGAGCGCTACCGGTAGAAACGGTTAGGGAATGGCTGCGCTACAAACTTTATGTCGGCGCGCCGACATTTAAAGTTTAACTTGAAGGTTTTTCGAACGCCTTATATACTTGTTAATATTATATTTAGAAGTAAACATAATCGTGACGCCAGAAGGACGCTCCACCGGAGGGCGGCTCTTGGCAAGAACCCGCGGCTGAAAGCAACCATTTTCCGGCCTAAATTCTTGCCAGACTGGGCCGACCGGATGGCGGGGCCAACATCCAACAAGCCGGCAAATTGGGTGTTTGGAAATGCGTTTCCCTTTGCGGCCTCGCCCATCCAGCCTGTCCTTGGGGACAGCTAACTATCGGTCAGCGTAGTACTTCCGATTCGTTGACCCTACGAATTTTCGGACGATAGTGTTTAGAGAGGTGAGGGGTGTGTGTCGGCCGGGGTTCCGGCGTTCGGGCTCGCGCAAGCTGCCATATAGATGTTGCACAGCCGATCATACCGGCGAGGCGTTTGAGGCGATTCCCTTCCGTGGATTGATGTTTTGGGGGAAAGGCCGCCGAATGGCGGCGGTAGAGCATGGCGACGATGACACGAGCGGGGCGTTACGAAATCCTCGGCGAACTTGGCCGGGGCGCGATGGGTGTGGTGTATCGCGCCACGGATCCCGTCATTGGCCGAGCCGTCGCGGTGAAAACCATCCGCCTGAGCGAAGAAGGCACGGGTCTGAGCCGCCAGGAACTTCTCTCCCGCTTCCAAACCGAAGCGCGTGCCGCCGGGCTTTTGACGCATCCGAACATCGTGGTGGTCTACGACGCAGGCGAAGAGAACGGCCTCTTCTACATCACGATGGAGTTGATCGAGGGCAAGAGCCTGCAGGCGCTGATCGATTCCGGGCATTCGTTCCCGGTTCCGCGCATCCTGCGTATCATGGAGCAGACCTGCAGCGCTCTCCAGTTCGCGCATGACCGCAACATCATTCATCGCGATATCAAGCCGGCCAACCTGATGCTGACCGCGGACGACACCGTGAAGGTGACCGACTTCGGTACGGCCAAGATTCTGCAGTTCGGCACCGTGCAGCAGACGCAGCACGTGATGGGCACGCCGAGCTACATGTCGCCCGAACAAGTGAAGGGGCGCCCGGTGGATGGGCGCAGCGATATTTTTTCTCTGGGCGTGTTGCTTTACGAAGTTCTCACCGGAGAAAAACCATTCCCCGGCCAGACCATCACTACGGTCATTTATAAAATCGTCAACGAAGATCCGGTGCCACCGCGCACGTTGAACCCTGCGATTCACGCGGGGCTCAGCGACATCGTACTGCGCGCGCTGGCCAAGGATCCCGAACTTCGTTACCAGAATTGCCGCGAAATGCTGGAAGATTTGCGCAACTACCGCGCGCTGGGCGGCGCCGACCGCAACAGCCCGGACGCCACGCTGATTTCGCCGCGCAATACGCCGACGTTTCCGCTGGGCATTGCCGGCGGCAGCGTGCCGGGCGCGTCGCCGGATGATCCGAACCTTTCACCCACCATCCGCTCGCTGCAGCACCGCGCTGGGACTCCGGGGCAAACTCCAGTTTTACGCCGCACCGGGCCCGTAGCCCCGGTGGTCGAAGAGCCGCCCCAGAAGAGCACGTTTTTGACGGTGCTGATCGCACTCATTTTAATCGGTGTGATTGTCTACGGCCTGAACAAGCTTCGCCCCGAATTCCAGGCCGCGCGCGAGCTTAATCAGCGAACGGAGCGCGAAGAAGCGCAGCCACCCGCGCCGAAGCCCGCGCATACGACCGTTGCCGTGCCGACAACGACGGCACCGGTGAACCTCCAGACGCCCCGCGAGGAAACGCCGCCCTCCGCGAACCCAGTTTCCACGGAAACTTCCGTCGGAGCATCTGCGAGCTCGCCAGCAAACACGGTGCCGGCAAAATCGGAAGAGGTTCCAGCACCAGTGAGTGCGGTGGAAAAGAAAAAGACGCCGCCCCCTGCGCCTGTCACTGCGCCGGAGGTTAAGAAATCGGCACCGGCCGTGACACTCGCCGCTCAGGCGTACAAGGAGCAAGTAGAGAAAGCACTGGCGGATCGCGGGATGAGCGGCCGCGCGAAAGTGGAAGTGACCAGCAATACGTTGACACTCAGTGGCAAATTGCGTCCCGCGGAACACTCGGAACTTCTGCACTACATGCGCAACGCCCCGCAGAGCGTGCATGTGGTGGACGATATCGCTTATGACGATACGCCGCTGCCCGCTTCCGAAAATTCAGACAACAGCAGCCATCCGGTGCCATCGCCGGGAAATGCCGCCGTCCACGTGGTGACGGATGTGCTCGGGGCAAAAGCTACGCTCTTTGGCGCCGCCGGGCGGGCGATCAGTTCGTGCCAGACACCGTGCAGTTTCAACGATCTCGTTCCGGCTCGCTACAGTTTGCAGGTCCAGAAGCAGGGCTATCTTCAGGTCCAGACCGCGTTGGAATTGAAGACCGGGGATTCGCAGGATGAAAAGATTCAGCTCGAAGCGCTGGAAAACGGCTTGTACGTGAACAGCCATCCGGCGGGCGCGGACATCTTTATCAACGGCGACAAGCAGTCCGGGCAAACGCCGACGAACCTGCCGCTGGCGGGTGGTTCGTACAATCTGGTGCTGCGACTGGAAGGCTACGATCCCTACGTGAAGCAGGTCCAGGTCAAAGAGAACCAGCAGACCACACTGGACGTTGAGCTGACGCCGCACAATGTCAATCACGTGGCTTGGGCGCAAGTGGCTTCGACGCCGGCCGGCGCGGAGATATTCGTGGACGGGAAATCCAGCGGCCAGTTTTCACCGGCGCGCGTGCAGATTCCCAGCGGCACGCACACGATTGAACTACGCCTGCGCGGCTACGAAATTACGCGCCGTGGCATCGAGGCCAGCGAGGGCGGCACGGTGCTGGTGGACGCGCGGTTGCAGCCGAAATGAGAAGAGGGTTGGCAGTCGGTAGTCGGTTGTTCGTAGTTTTCGGACTTAAGACTTACGGCTGCAAACTTGTAGATTAAGCTCTTGCTTCTGGCTGGCTTTTGGCTGCTCGCCGCGGGCTCGGGATACTCCGCAAATGCCAACTTCTCCGCGCCGTACAGCGAAGAAACATCAAAACCAGTACGAACGGACATGCCAGGGATGTGCCCTTCCAGCAAACACCATGGACCATCGGTACTATAGGTCTCCCTGTCCCTTTCTCCTAGCCTAATCCTTGTAGGTTTCCAGCCGGCCGCTCCTGGACCCGGGCGCTATTCGTCCAGCCGCCTACCGGAACCCTTCAGAATCGGCGTCGGGCCCGGCACGGGCTCCCGCAAAGTGGGGCAATTCTTGGTACTACGGGCCTCAGCTCTGATTGACGACCGGGTTTCTTCCAAGCCCGCGGCGAAGCGTGCGTCTCCGAACGATTCGGGGTCGCTGCGGCGCGACGGCTCACGCGCGGTAGACCCGCTGCTGGCCGATGCCATGCAGGCCATGCGGGACTTTCTGCTGCTGCTGCGCGCCCATCGGCTTTACAGCCCCTCGCACCCTCGGCTCCAGGAGAGTCTCGACACCGCCTACGATTCCCTGCGCCGCTCGGCGGCCGATCTGGGCGGCCTGGAAATCCGGCCAGAGCGCGGCGGAATCGTGGTCGCAAAAGTCAGCGAGGCACATTTGGCCGATGCGCGCGGCGAATTCCACGCGCTCGCCACTGAATTGCAGCGCGCCGACATTCAAACGCTGTGGTTCGCACCGAAATTCCATGTGGGCGAATTGGACACCCTCGTACAACTCCTGAAGACGACCTTGTTAAGATCGGAAGAGTCCTCCCGGCGCAATCCGAGAATCGCGTGGGCGGACATTCTCCAGGAGAATCGCGTGGAAGGGATCCAGATCAACACCTTGACCGAGCGCAAGGTGGATACGGTATTGGCCAGCCTGATCGCGGCTCTGGTCGCCTATGGCGGCAACGGACCGGAAGAGACCGGCGATGCTCCCATTCGATCGCCGCAACTCGAACAGTTCAACGCCACGCTGCGCATGATCGGGCACCTGACTCCACCGATGGAATCCGCCCGCGGACTGTCGGCCGAGGAAGCGGCGCGGGCGATTCATTCGTCCATGGAGCAGGCGAGCCGCGACACGGTGCGCATGCTGCTGGCGTCCATGACGCACTACACGCCGCAGGAAGGCGAGCTGCCGCAGATGTATCTGCGACGCCTTTCGCAAAGCCTGGTGCTGGAATACCTGACCTCCGAATTCTCCGATGGCTCGCTAGCCCCGGTTGGCGTGCGCCCGCTGCTGTATCAACTCGCCGGTGTTCTGGTTGACGCGGGGGGCTATTTCGGGCCGCACTCCTCGCAGCACCTTTCGACATTGGCGACGAGCTGGGCGAACGAGGCCTATCGCGAACAGCTGATCGAGCGGTTCTGGTTGGAGCTGCCGCCGCGCGAAAAATCCGGCGTGCTGCGCGGGCCGGACATCTGGTGCGTTCCCATCACCGCGGTGCGACAGACACTAGCGGAGCTGGTCGAAACCTGCGCGGACGCTCCACGGCGCGAAGCACGGAGCATCCTGCTGAATTACGCCCGCCGGATGGAGAACACCGACGCGGGCACGCGGCGCATCGTGGCGGCTGGACTCGGAGAGTTGACCCCGCTACTGGAATCGCTGTGGCCCAATCAGCTGCCCGAGGAACTCAGCCGGGGAACGCTGACGGCGCTGGCAAAAGAACATTCGCCGGAAACCTCCGCGCTGCTCTCGGCGTTTCTGGAAACGCTGGGGCGCATTGCCGTTACGCGGGGAGACTTCACGGGCTTTGAGAACATTTTGATTGGGCTGGAGCGCGTGCCGCACGACACCGAGCACGAATATCTGTTCGCATTAGGCCACCGGCTGGTGGCCAACGATCGCTGGATGCTGCTGGTCGATGCTGCACTAGCCAATCGCGCGCTCGATCCCACGCTGCCGAGGCTGTTGCAGCGCGATCCAGAGCGCCTGCTGGATCGCCTGACGCTTTTGTTGACGGACCCGCGGGGCCCCGAACTGATACCTCCGATGGCGCGGTTGCTGCGCTCGATCGGTGTGCCAGTATTGACGCTGCTGGAAACGCGGCTGTTCGAAGCGCGGCGCCAACGCGTGAGCGCCGCAATCAAGCTGCTGGCCGCCGCCGATCCCGACCGGTTGCTGCGCGGATTGACCCGAGCCCTGGCAAGCTGGGAATGGAATTTGCAGGATTTGGCTGTCAGCGAGCTGGCCCGGCCGGCGAATACGCCATCGGCGCAGAGCACGGCTTTCGTGTTTTCCGCGATTCTGGCCGACGCGCATCCGCTGGTGGTTCCGATGATGATCGATCAGATCGGAATCGGCCAGGAAAACACCGCCGTACCAATGCTGATGGAAATCGCGGCCGGGGAACACGAAATCCTGCGTGACCAGTTTGTGCGCATCAAAGCGATTGAGGCGTTGGGCAGGTTGCGCGCCACCGAAGCGTCGGAGCTTCTGCACCAGCTTGCCGGTAGGCGCGAAGGATTGACGTTCGTGGAACCCGCCGGCCTGCGCGCCGCCGCCGAGGACGCGCTGGCGATGATGGAAGAGATGCCGACATCGGCGCGAGTACGAGCGGCGTTTGAGTCTCCTTCCATGCCGCTGGCGAATTTTGTAGTGCCGCGGCGTTACACGCGTATCCCGCTGGAGACTCCATTGCGTGCGCAGATGGCCAGCCAGCCACAGGTGATGAGCCCGGTTCGCGTGAAGACGATCAGCCTGGGAGGCGCATACCTGGAATCGCCGGGCCGCCTGAGCGTGGGAGACTCGATTCAACTCGAGGTGCGCTCCGGCCTGCGCAAGATTCACTTCACCGCCGTGGTCCGCAACAGCGGTCCGGACGGGAGCGGGGTGGAATTTGTGCACATGAACCAGGAAGACCACGAACGCCTCCGCAAACTCGTCCAGAAGCACCTGTAGCGTGCGGACCGGGCCGGGATCCCAGATAGCTTCTGTCTCTACCGTGTGTTACCTTAGCCAACGTCGTACGTAACTTCCCGTTTCACTTCGATATTCAGCCCCGTGCAGTTCGAGAAAATCCAGGTGTCCGAGGATCCGCCCAAATGCCATTGTTCAGTCGATGGAGCAGTGTCGCGCTGCGCGCAAAAATCGGATGCTACGTCATGCTCTGCGCACTTGCCGGATCGCCTGGCCGCGCACAGCAAGCTGGTGGGGTTGCCGCAAGCGGCCCTGAGGTCCGCATGGTACGAGTGGTCGTGGGAGCCAAGGGCGAACCGCGAAACGGCACGTATCTGATGACGGATCGCAGGACGACTTTCTACGTCCCCGATGATCGGGAAGTGGTGGTCTACTTTGAGTGGGAAGGCCCGTTGGGAACGCACCATTGTGAGGCGAGTGTCCGCGGGCCAAGCGGCGAGTTCTCGTCGATGTCCAGCTTCAACTACACGGCCACACAGCCTCGATTCGGCGGCTATTGGAAGGTGCCGCTCTCGGAAGACACGCCCGCGGGAAACTGGATCGTGGAAGCGAAAGTGGACGGCGAAGCGGCCGGGCAAGCCACCTTTCGGATTGTGCCTGGGGCGACTCCGGCGAACGCGCCGAAAGCGGCGCCTGTGCCAAGCGTCGCGGAACTCTACAAGCTCGTGCTGACCTCGACGGTGCAAATCGAGAAACTCGATCCGAGCGGAAAAGTGCTGCGCCGCCAGTCGGGATTCCTTGCCAGGCAGGGAGAGATCTTCACGTCGTTCCGAGGTATTGATGGGGCAAGAACGCTCCGAGTCCTGGCGCGAGTTCTTCAAGCTGACGGACTGACCGTGTTGCCGAATTCTCCGAATATGCATTGGCAATCCGGCAAACCTGACGCCAGCCCTGCTAAAATTTGCACAGCAAGGAGAATACCCCATGGTCGCTTTGCAGCCGATTGAAATGCTGGGCCTAGTGGCTGGATGTTGCACCACGTTTGCCTTTGTGCCGCAGATTGTGAAGATTCACCGGCAGGGCGGGCGGGACCTCTCCTATGGGATGCTGGCGATTTTTCTGATAGGTGTTGGGCTGTGGCTTGCCTACGGTTTGCTGATCCACGCACCTTCGGTGATTCTGGCCAATGCCGTTACCGCAGCGCTGGTAGTCCTGGCCATTCTGCTGAAGGCCTGGAAAGCGCGCGGCACCTCAAGTTCGCCGCTGGTGCCAGGGCAACTCCCCGAACGCGGCTGACACCGGCTTCCTCCTGTTATCGGTTGGACAAAGGGGCCCACGCAGACTAGCCAAACAAACGTCTGGCAGTTTACAGTTGCAATCGCTGGTACATTGCCGTACAAGCTATCTAATTATTTCTTTTGCTATTCAGGTGTCACGCGGCGGGCCACGCTCGCCACCGCTAGGGGTAGCGGAGATACAGGTAGTACGTTCAAGGAGGATGGGTATGCAACGCAGGCAAACGTTGTTTGCGTTTGTCGTATTGTGTGTGGCCGCGCTGGTAGGAGCGAATTGCGCGATGGGCCAGATCAACACCGCGACTCTTTCGGGAAACGTGACCGACCCGCAAGGCCTGGCCGTACGCGGCGCCAAGGTGACGGTGACACTTTTGGCGACCGGCGCCGAGCGCACGGCCAATGTGGACGAATCGGGCCAGTATACTTTTGTGGGCCTGGTACCGGGAATATACAAACTCCGCGTGGAAACGGGCACGAACTTCGCCCCGTTTGAAAATCCTTCCCTGCAATTGACCGTCGGCGAGCAGGCCACATTCAACGTGAAGCTGCAACTGGGGACACAGACACAGGTGGTGACGGTGACAACCGAGACCGCGCCAATCGAAGTCACGCGATCGGAGAGCTCGCAAACAGTGGACGAGCGGCAGATTGACAATCTCCCCATCAACGGCCGCAACTACATCAATTTTACGCTGTTGAATTCGCAGACGACACGCGATGTCTCCCCGACGATCGGCCCGGCCCCGAATAGCGGGTTGAACATCAGCGGGGCGCGTGCCCGCGGGAACATGGTCAGCGTGGATGGGGCGGACGCGGTGGACAACTCCGTGAACGGCATTCGCTCCACGGTTTCCCAGGAGGACGTCCAGGAATTTCAGATGATCCTGAGCAACTACAACGCGGAATATGGGCGCGCGAGCGGTGGCGTCGTGAATATCGTCACCAAGAGCGGCACCAACGATTTCCACGGCGACGTCTTCGGCTACTTCCGCCACAACTCGTTGCAAGCGCGGAATCCCTTCTCGGGCGAAGTGGACCCAACCACCGGCGATCTGGTTCCGATCAAGCAGGCGTACACGCGGGCGCAGGCCGGCACGGCATTTGGCGGCGCGTTGAAGAAGGACAAGACGTTTTATTTTTTCTCGTATGAATACACGCAACGCGAGGAAGCGGGGTTTTCCAGCATCGGAGTGGGGAATTTCGGATTGCAGACCGTGAATTTGCCGGTGCCGAGTGCGCCCGGAGGCGTCCTGCCGGTGCAATTAACGGCCGACCAGGCGTCCGCGGTGAACACGCTGCTGAACTCTGGCGACCCGAGCGGGCAACTGCAAACGCTAGGCGTGAATTATGGTGTCGTGATGGGTTCCGCATCAAGCGTGGCGCTGAATCGCCTGGACTATGGCGCTATCGTGACCGGTCAGACGGGCGGAATGGTTACACCGGTGAATCCGGTGGTGACGCCTGGCGGCGTGCTGTTTGGAGAGTTCCCTGCCCCGATAACGTGCCCCGCCGGACAGACGGTTAATAACATCCAGTGCAGCGCGATCGGCTACGGAGCCGTGCCGCTGCCCGCTTCGTATGTGGGCCTCAATTCGATCCGAGGCAACTTCCCGGTGATGGAAAAGACCAGCCTGTGGTCCGCGCGCATCGACCAGCGATGGAACGCGCGCAACACATCCTTCATTCGCGTCGGCGTTTCGCCATCCGAACAAACGGGCATCGAATCCACTTCACAGAACCAGGTGTTCGGTCAAAACTCGGGTTCGCGCACGGGTGAGACGCACTACCGCGACGTCAACGCCACCTTCCAGCACGACACAATTTTCAGCGACACGGCGTTCAACGAGTTCCGTTTCCAGTTCGCGCGCCGTGGGTTGCACTTCGGATATTCGCCTGAACCCGGGGGCAGCGACATCGGCGTGAACATTCCCGGATACGCGTACTTTGGCCGCGAACCGTATTCGACGGTGGACCGCATCGAGCGGCGATTCCAGTTCACCGATAGCCTGACGAAAACGCATGGGCGGCATACGTTCAAGTTCGGTATTGACACCAACTACATCCAGTTGCGTTCGGCCAAGCAGCAGATCTTCGAACTCGACTTCGGCGGCGTCGCGAATTTCGGCGGACTTCCGGCCTCCACGTTCGGGTTCCCCAATAGCATCCCCCTCGGCGCCAATGCGCTCAATCTGCCTGGCGCAACCGCTTTGCAGGCTTACGGCCTGGGCATTCCAACCACGTACATTCAGGGCATCGGCCAATCGAACCAGCCGTTCGACAATATTCCATTCGGATTCTTCGCGCAGGACACGTGGCGCATCACGCCAAAGCTCACGCTGAACTACGGCGTCCGCTACGACGTGGAAATCAGTCCGCTGTTCGCGCCGGCCACGGCGGTGAACGCAGCCGCCGAAAAAGCACTGGGCGTAACGGAAGGCATTCCGCGCGACTACAACAACGTGGCGCCGCGCATTGGTATCGCGTGGGATCCCACGGGGGACGGGAAGACGGTCATTCGTGCGGGCTACGGCTTGTTCTACGACCACCCGCTGCTGGCGATCGCGTTCGACTCGGTGACCGCCGATGGCGGACGCTCCGTGCAGTTGATCTCGCCCGGCGGCGAGGCTTCCGCGTGCGGACTGGTGACTGCGGCCTGCAACAACGGCCTGGATTCGCCGAACAACCTTAACGGCTCTTCGATCTTTCAGGGCGCGCTGAACGCGCTGCCGAGCATGTTCTACCTGCCGGATCAGCAGCGATTCGATCCGCTGAACCCCAACTCCATCTTCGCCAATCAGGCCTACCTCTCGGCGGGATTTCCGCTGCCGATTCTGCCGTTCACCCTGCCCGTAGCTCGGAATTTCCAGTATGGTTACGCCCAACAGGCGAACCTGACAATTGAACGCGTGATCGCCGGCTCCTGGAAAATCAGCGCGGGTTATCAGTGGACGCGCGGGCTGCACCTGAATCGCCCGGTGGACGTCAACTCCACCGATCCAGTGCTGCTGACCAACAACCTCTTGAACGCGAGCGTGGCCGGGCTGAGCTTCAGCAACCCGCTGACGGTGGTGGTGCCCTCTTCGGACATCAACCCGACGGCTACGACGTGCGGGCTCTTCGTGAGTGCGACCCAGGCTCCGGGTGTGCTCGGCGTGTTGGGCGGGTGCCCGACGGGGCTTGCCGGCTTCGACGGAAAATTCGTGAGCACGCCGGCGTTCTTTAATTACTTCCGGCCGTCCGGACCAAATCCGTCGTTTGCGGGACTGGTGCCCGGAGGCTACGGCACGCAGGTTGCGCTGGCGGCGGCCGCGGGCTATCCGACTGGCTTCGGGGCAGCGGTGCCGTTCAACAGCGTGGACGCGCAACTTTCCGACGCCTCGTCGTGGTACAACGCGCTGACCATCAACGTGCAGAAGAGCTTCAGCCACCATTTCACCTTGCTCTCGAGCTACACGTGGTCGCACTCGATTGACGACGGCACCGACTTGCAGTCGACGTTGGAACCCGCGGACAGCCGCTTCCCGTACCTGGAGCGCTCCAATTCCGTGAACGACCAGAGGCATCGCTGGGTGACCAGTGGCGTGTTCCAGAGTTCGGCGCACCAGAACGGCGACTCGTTTGCCCAGAGCTTCCTGAGCGACTGGACGCTTGCGCCGCTCGTGGAAGTCTCCTCGGGACGCCCCTTCAACGTGATTACTGGCGAAGACACGCGGTTGGACCTCGGCGCGTCCGAAATCCGGCCGTCGATTACCACCGCTGGAGCTCCTGGCGCCACAACGTCCGTATACATTCCAGGCGTCGTGTTTGGCCCGTCGACGGTTTGTTTGACGAACGAGAAACAGCCTTTCAGCATTTCGGGAATTACACCGCCACTGGGTTGCACGGGCGACCTGGGCCGCAACAAATTCACCATGCCGTATTTCTTCCAGTTCGACCTTCGGGTTTCGAAGGGGATCGCGCTCGGGGAGCGGATGCGGCTTGATCTCATTGCCGATGCTTTCAACTTGTTCAACCATACGAATATTTCCGCGGTGAACCAGTTGTGCGATCCGCTGGCGGGCTCGACGTGCACAGCGGGACAACCAACGGCTGCGTACGACGCGCGGCAGTTCCAGTTCGCTTTGAAGTTGAACTGGTAACGCTGCGCCACAGGCTTAGAAAGGATCAAGGGAAGGCCCCGGAATTCCCCCGGGGCCTTTTCTTGTGTGCAGCAGGGGCGTTACGTTCCTTCAGAGATAAGGGATTCGCGGGAGGGGCAAGAGGCCTTGGCGGGATTGGCTCGGCCCATGCCGCGTGTGGAACAACGTTTACAAGCAACTCTTTTCTTCTCAGGTTAAGCGTGTAAGGTAGGGAAAGTGTGATGTTCGGGGGATCCATGGGCCGACTGAAATTCCTGATATCCCTGATGACGAAAGAAAACGATTACCAGCTCGAGCAAGCGCATGCCGCGGAGCTCGCCGCGACGCGGCTTGGCCTGGATATTGACATCATTTACGCGGACAACGATGCCATCACGCAAAGCACGCAGATCCTGCGTGTGATTCAGTCGGATTCCAAGGACCGGCCGCAAGCCATCGTTTTCGAACCGGTCGGCGGCACCGCGCTTCCGCAGGTGGCGCAGGCCGCGTTAAACGCAGGCATGGGATGGGCGCTAATCAACCGCGACGCTCCTTACCTGCGCGATTTTCGACGGACGGCCAAGGCTCCGATTTTCGGCGTGAGTTCGGATCAGGTGGAGGTTGGACGCATCTCCGCGCGCCAGTGCGCGGCACTGCTTCCCGGCGGCGGATCCATTCTGTACATCCAGGGGCCTTCGCATAGCGACGTCAGCCGCGAGCGCGAAAGCGGGATGCAGCAGGCCAAACCGGCGAATATTCACGTGTCGGTTCTGAAGGGACAGTGGACGGAAGAGAGCGCGCGCAGGGCGGTGACTTCGTGGCTGAATCTTTCGACTTCGCTGAAGACCAAAATCGATCTGGTGCTGGCGCAAAACGACGCGATGGCCATCGGGGCGCGCAATGCCTTTCAGGGAATTGCCAACGAGGTGGAGCGCGAGCGTTGGCTTACGATTCCGTTTCTCGGGGTCGATGGAGTGCCGAAAACGGGCCAGGCTTGGGTGCGCAGCGGCTTGCTGAAGGCGACGATTGTGACTCCGCCGAGCACGGGACTGGCGATGGAGATAATGGCGGACGCCCTGCTGAAGAAGAAGCCGCAGCCGGAGCGGACGTTCACAGAAGCGATCTCACTGCCCGCGATCGATAGTCTGCGGCCGGCGAAGTAATTTCTGCCGGGGCGCTCCGATTTTTCGAGGCGCCGCCGGGCTACTGCGCTTCGAAGTCAACCTCGATGGGTTCGATGAGGGGCACCAACCAACTCAGCAGCTTCTGATGCACGGGGTGCGGGCTGTAGCTATCGAGTGCGGCTTTATCCGTGAATTTCATGACCCCGCCCAGTTCGTAACCCTGGCCACGCGGGGAGATATTTTCCCCCACAAATGTTTCGAGCAGGCCGGGGATTTGTCCCTGCAGCGCGCGGATTTCGGTGACCGCGCGAGTTTTCTGCTCCTGGGTGGTGCCGGGCTTCCAGCGAAACGCAAACAAGTGAATGTACATTCCGAAGAGCTCCTTGATGGCCGCATGCGGTGCGCGCGGCAGAGCGCGCGACTTGCACCACGGCGGGTGTCGTCGAGGAAACAAAGATACACCTTGGCTGCCGCGTTCAAGGGACATGCCCGCGAGCTGCTCCCAAATTGGCCGCTGACGCCGGTTGGGTCGCTCGCTACAATCCGAGGCGACTTGAGGCGAGGCACAAGCGAGGCTTTCATGCAACACGATCTGGAACAGACGATTGCCGTGTTGTCACGCACTCCGGCGGCGCTCGAAGGTCTTTTGCGCGATCTGCCGGAGGAGTGGAGCCAAAGCAACGAGGGAAGGGATTCGTGGAGCGCGTTCGATGCGGTGGGCCACTTGATTCACGCGGACCGCACGGACTGGCTTCCGCGGACGAAATGGATTTTGGAGTTCGGCGAAACACGCCCGTTCGAGCCATTCGACCGGCTCGGGCAAGTGCGCGCCAGCATGGGGAAGCCGCTGAACCAGTTGCTGGAGGAATTCAGCTGGGTGCGCGGGGAATGCGTGGCCGAGCTGCGTGGGCTACGGCTGGAAGCCGCGGACTTCGAGCGGCGGGGCCAGCATCCGACGCTTGGCGGAGTCACACTATCGCAGTTGCTGGCAACGTGGGCGGTTCACGACCTGACGCACGTGCACCAGATTTCGCGAATTCTGGCGCACCAATACCGGGAAGCAGTCGGGCCATGGAGCGCGTACCTGGGCGTTCTGCAGTGTAATGGGCACAGCACGCCCTAGATGGGAACAGTTCACACTGCCTCTCTTGCCCGACCTCGCACTACCCGTTACAGTGGGGAGACCCGTTTCCCGAACGCACGGGAGAAACCTGATGAATCCATTGGTTGTTGTTGGGATGGTATTCGGCTTGCTGCTGCTGGGACTGGTGGGCTGGCTGCTGGTCCAGAGCGCCCAGGATCAGAAGAAGAACGCCGCGTTGGAAACACAAATGAACGAGCTGCGGCGCGACCTGCTGACGCTTTCGACCACGCACGCGCAGAGCAGCACAAAAATCGAGACGATTGCGGACACGGTAGCGTCGCGCCTGGAGGCGGTGACCACGGCGCTGAAAGACGGCGTGAAGGATTCGGCCGAAGTGACGTCGCGACTGACGGCGGAGTCGCAGGCGGCAATGTCCAAAGAATTGAAAAACACGCGCGAGCAGATCAATCAGATCCAGCAGCAACTAGGGCAGGTGCAGCAGGCCGGGCAGCAAATGTTCGAGACGTCGCGGACGCTCGAGAATATTCTGGGTGGAGCGAAGTCGCGCGGGTCGCTCGGCGAAATCACGCTGGAGCGTTTGCTGGAGGATTCCCTGCCGCAGTCGCAGTATGGGAAGCAGTACCGCTTCCGCAGCGGCGAGGCCGCGGACGCGGTGATTTTTCTGCTGGACAACAAGAAGCTGGCTATTGACTCGAAATTTCCGTTGGACGCTTACCGCCGGCTGAGCACGGAGGGCGAGGAAGCGCGCAGGGCGTTCGTGGCGGCGGTGAAAGGACACGCAGATTCCATCGCGAAGAAATATATCGTGCCGGACGAAGGCACGCTGGACGTGGCGCTGATGTTCGTGCCGAGCGAGACCGTATTTTACGAACTGCTGATGAGCGTGGATGGTAAGGGTCAGCCGCTGGATGAATACTGCCGTGGACGAAGCATTTTTCCGGTTTCTCCGAACACGCTGCACGCAAACCTACGGGTGATCGCGATGGGGCTGCGCGGGATGCAGATCGAGGAAAACGCGAAGCATCTGGCCGCGAATTTGAGCGGCCTGCGCAAACAGCTCGATACGTTTACAGAATTTTTCGAAAAGATTGGCACGCACCTGAAGAATGCGCAGCAGAGTTATGCGGAAGCCGACAAGCGCTTCGGCAAGGCCTCGAACACGCTGGATACACTGGTTTCCTCGAGCGAAGGCGGAGAGCCGGCGCTTCCCGAGGCGCAAGGTTCACTGGCACTACCCGCAGCGAAACGAGGGGCGTGAAAAGAAGAGGTAGTGAAATAAGGAAATAGAGACGTACCAAAAGACCTCGGAGGCGGCAAAGAGCTATGCTTGGGGAAGGTCGCGCGTGGTTTCGCGCCAGCGCGCTTGTGGTTTTCGCGACTACGATTCCGGGCGCGAAGCGAGGCGTTTGGATTCGAGGCGGTCTTCCATTTCATCGAGGGAGCGCGGCCAGTCTTCGCGGAGCAGGCGGCTGAGGGCGCGGTCGGCGAGCAGCTTTCCGCCAGTTTGGCAGTTGGGGCAATAGTTGGTTTCGTTGGAGGCGTAACGGATTCTCTGGATTTTCGCGCCGCACTTCCGGCAGGGCTGGCCGTAGCGACCGTGGACGCTCATCTCCTCACGAAACGCGGTGACACTTTCGGGGAATTTTCCTCCCGCCTCTTTTCTCAGCCGTTCGATCCACTCCGCCATGGTGGTTTGCGCCGCGCGGAAGAGGCGCTCGATGGCCTGTGCGTCGATGCGCTGCGTGAGCTGCACGGGAGAAAGTTGCGCGTGAAACAGGATTTCGTCGGAGTAGGCGTTGCCGATGCCGCTAAAGAGGCGTGGATCGGTTAGTGAGCGCTTCAGGGTGTGATTCTCCGAAGTGAGCGACGCCGCGAACTGCTCCTGTGTGGCCGAAAGGACTTCAAGTCCGCCGGGGTCGATGGCGTGAAGCGCGTCTTCGCCATCGAGCAGGTGGAGCGAGGCGCGCTTCTGGGTACCAGCTTCGGTCAAGGTGAGCGTACCGGAGTCGAAGTCGAAGGAGGCCAGTGTTCGCCGGCCATCGGGAACGACCGGCTTGGTCTTCCAGTGCAGGCGGCCGGCAATCATCAGATGGAATACGAGCCAGAGGCTGTTGTCGAAGCCGAGAGCGATACGCTTGCCGATACGCCGGAGTTCGGTGACCGTGTGGCCTTGCACGGAGTCGATCGGCGGGGTGGCGGTGCGCAGAAGAAAGGGGCCGGCAATGCGCACGCGTTGCAGGGCACAGCCTGTTACGCGCTTTTCGAGCGCTTCCAGATAGACGGTGATGTCGGGAAGTTCGGGCATTTTTCGATTTGATTCCCCTCAGCGCTCTCGAGTAACGGATTGCAATGGGTCACAACTTTGGCGCAACGGCGGGGGCGATGAGGCGGATGGAGATGATGAAGCTGCCGTGCTGCCTCCCAACCAACTCGAATTTGGCGGTGTTGTCCGCGCCACCGCTGGATTCGGCGCGGGCCGAGGGGCCGCCCACGAGGTCCGCTACTTCGGGAGAGAGATTGTGGGCCTCCAGGCGGAGGGGCGCGCGGCTGCCTCTTACACGGACGGTGATCGCGCGATGCTCGCCGGGAGCGAGCGGCTCGTAACTCGCTTCGAGGTCCAGCGAGACGAATACGACGGTGAACGGCGCGGAGGATTTCTGGCCGCAACTGATCTGGACCTGCGCGGGGCCGGGATCCATGTCGGTGGGCGGGAGGACAGCAAGATAGGCGGGAGAGGAGGCAAGCACAAGGCCCGGCAAGCCGCCGATGGTGACATGGTTGGCATCGGCGACTCCGCAAAAGCCGTGGCCGGTGATTTCCAGGCGGTCAGCCAGCGAAGCGACGCGGGGAACGAGGGTGACAGCCTGGGTGGCAGAGGGGACCTGTGCAGCGGTGAGGATGGTACTGGAGACGCGGCCGGGACGCCCTTCAATGGTGGCGAAAAGCTTGGGGGCGTCGAGTGGCGCAACGAAGAAAGCGCGGCCGGTGGCGTCGGTGACGAGCTTGTCGCCATCGGTGAAGAGGACGGTCACGCCGGGAGTGAGACGGCCGTTGATGTCAAGGACAGCGAGGGTGGCGCGCTCGCCGCTGACAAGCTTGCGAGGAAGGAGCAGGATACGGGCATGGGAAGGCGATGGAGCCTCCTGTGCGAAGAACGGGACCACAATGAGCAAGAGCGAAGCAAAGAGCGGGAGGAGGAGTTTCCGGCGGGTGGGAGAGATGGGCACAACGAGATTGTAGTGGAGAATCGCCCGGTACTGAAGAGTGGGTGGCTGACGGCTCGGCCAAAAAAATAGCTTTGTTCCCGGTGCCGCGTGTCGCCAATATAGACGGTGCGAAGTCGGGGTTTTGCGGAGACGCCGAGGACATGATTTGCCGGGCGGCGCGGGCTGACGCAGGCGGAGGAGAAAGCAGATGAAGAAGGCATTGATTCAGGGTTGCGTGGCGTTGGCCGCGCTGGCTGGTGTAGTTGCGGAGGCCGGGCGCGCGCAAACGGAGAAACAAGACTACACGTTGAACGTAAACGGACAATCCGGAACCGCAAAGGTGGTGCAAATCAACGGTCACTCGTACGTGGATCTGGACGCGCTGGCGCGGATCGCGAACGGGAGCGTTGCATACCAGGGAAACCAGATCGCCCTGAATTTACCGGGGGCCGGCGGCGCGGGAGGCAGTTCAGCAGCGGCAAGCAGCGCACCATCCAACCTGCCATCCAACCCGCCGCCGAACAACGGGTTTTCCAAAGCGTTCGTGCGGGCGGGGATCGAGTTTATGTCGCAAATCCGGGAGTGGCGAAACACGTTGCTGACGGCGGTCGGTAACGGATATCCGCTTTCCGACGGCCTTTTCGCCGGCTACCGGGGTCAGGCCGCGACAAACCTTCGAATGGCGAAGGTGGCGGCGAATACGGAAGGGGACCGGAACGCGGCGGACCTACTGGCGAATGAGTACGACAACATGGAGCAACTGACAAAGAAGTATCTGGACAAGCGAGCGAATCTGGAGTTTATCGACCCGAAGTCCCTGGACACGGATGCGGGGAATCAGAAGATACTTACCTGCGCGAGGTCACTGGCGGCGATGGCGTCGAACAACCAGTTTGTGGACGACGGATCCTGCCACTGAGGCAAGCCGGCGTTCCAGCGCTCCGCAAGCGGGACAGTCAAATTCCTTAGAACGTCCGCCCAAACCAAGCGAAGGCAATTGCTGGCCAGCCCTTAGGGAAAACCGTCCGGGCGGCTGGGCCGGGCGTTTGGGGATACGCCTAACCCGTGGAAGCTTTGCTTCCGCAGTCCGAAGGGGAATGTGGCAAACTGGCCTTTCGACCAGCGGCAGTTGCCAGAAGGTAATCAGTTGGATGCAAAGCCTTTCCGAGCCGCGAGGGGTCTGCTAGCGTGGAAGTACAGAAATCCGGGGTGTCCACGCCGGGGGTTCCGCTCGTGTTTTCGGGAAGGCTTGAAGGAGAGGCTGTGCAGATCGTCAGCAGCGGCTTGTCAGACGTCGGACGTGTGCGCACGAATAATGAAGATTCATTCCGCGTCGTGGAACCTCTGAATCTTTTTATCTTGTCGGACGGGATGGGAGGCGAAGCACACGGCGAGGTGGCAAGCGCCATGGCAGTGGACGCGATCCATAAATACTGCGAAGGGGAAAGAGAAGATTCCGGAGTAACGGTGCTGGACGCGGCTCCGGAGAATTGGAGTTCGCAGACACGGCGCCTTCGAAACGCGGTGCAGCAGGCAAATTTTCAGATTTACCAGGCTTCGCAAAAGAATCCGGAGCAGCGGGGGATGGGCGCGACGGTCACGACGGCGTGGCTGAAGGAATCGATGCTGAGCATCGCGCACGTGGGAGACAGCCGGGCGTACCTTTTGCGGAGCGGGAACCTCCAGCAGCTGACGAACGACCATTCTCTGGTGGCGGAGCAGGTACGGAGAGGATTGATCACGCCACAGCAGGCGGAAGAGAGCGAGATGCAGAGCGTGCTGTTGCGGGCGCTGGGAGCGCACGCGGAAGTCGAGATTGACGTTGACGAAGTGGAGATTTACCCGCGGGACGTTTTGCTGATGTGCTCGGACGGGCTGACGCGAATGGTTACCGAGCCGGAAATCGCCGGAACGCTACAGGCGGAGACGGTGCCGTCGGCGGCAGCGGAAAAGCTGATCGCATTGGCAAACGAGAGCGGCGGAGTGGACAACGTAACGGTAATCGTCGTGCGCTTCGAGGACGAGGCCAACAAGGGTTGGTTCTCCTGGATGCGGCGCGGCTCGGCCAAGAAAGACTAGCACCGGGGCGGAGGCGATTGCATGGCGAAACTGAGCCTGATGTTTGAGAACAAGTTGGTGAAAGAGGTGCCGATCGGGAGCCGGCCGGTGACGATCGGCCGCTCTCCGGACAACGACCTCCCCGTAGATAACCTGGCGGTGTCGAATTATCACGCGCGCGTGTACTACGAAGCGGGGCGCCTGGTGGTGGAAGACCTGGATAGCCTGAACGGAACATTCGTAAACGACTTGCGGGTAGAGCGTGCGACGCTACACGACGGGGATTCCATCTGGGTTGGCAAGCATCACATCAAAGTGGATGCGACTGCGGACGCGGCAATTCCGTGGGACACCGGGAGAAAAACCGCGGCCCCAAAGATCAACGAGACAATGGTGCTGGACACGAAGGTACGGCGGGAGATGCTGCAGCAGGCGGCGGCGATGGGCGAGAGGTCGCAGTTCGCAACGGGCCGGATGAAGGTGGCGACGTTGGTGGTGCTGAGCGGCCGCGTGGATGGAAAAGAGTACGCGCTGACGAACAAACTGACAGTGATCGGGAAGTCGCCAATGGCGACGGTGCGGCTGAAGGGCTGGTTCAAGCCGAAGATGGCGGCGCAGATCAACCAGCGGGACGACGGCTATTATCTGGGCACAGGCGATAAGGTACCCACGGTGAATGGGGCACCGATTGCGGGAACGGTGCGGCTGAACGACGGCGACCTGATCGAAGTGTGCGGCGTGCGGATGAATTTCATTTTCCGCGAATAGTTTCCCCGGTACATGGCAACAATACGCGAAGGCGGCCGCCAGCCCGGAATCGGATTTCGCCTGCGAAATCTGTTTGCGAACTGGTGGCAGCACCGAACAGTGTTCTTAATCAGCGTGATCATCACCGCGGTGGCGCTAGGCGTGTACATTTTCACCTTCGTGGGCGAGCGGAATACCCCGTTGTTCGACTTCCTGAAACGATTTGAATACGACACTTTGGATACGAGGTTTCGCTACCGGCCGGAGCACTATACGCCGCCCGATCCACGGATTGCGGTGGTGGCGATCGACCAGAGATCGCAAGAAGTGCTGGGGAAGTGGCCGTTTTCGAGGAAATATTTCGGACAGATGTTGGACGAACTGCGCCAGGATGGGGCGCGAGTGGTTTCTTTCGACGTGACCTTCGACAAGCCGGACCAGACCGTGGCGCCGATCCGGGCGCTTTGGGGACAAATCGAGGCGGACAAGAAGAACGGGCTACCGCCCGATCCGCGGATAGAAGCGCATGTGGCGGAATTGGCGAAAGAGTTTGACGCGGACGCGCAGTTCGGGGCGGCATTGCGGCGTTTTGGGGCGGTGGTGCTGGGAAATTTCTACCTGCAGGCAGACGAAATTCAAGGAATTGACAGTGGAACGCTGAACAAATACGCGGAGATGGTGCAGTGGTACTCGCTGAACCGGAACGCGCTCAACCCAACCACGGGGAAGGCGGATTTCGCCGCACTGCTGAACAGCTACCAGTTTGAGGGGACGCTGTTCACGGCGACGATCGCGAATATTCCGGAACTGGCTCCGCCGGACAACGACGAGAAAACGAGCATCGGATTTTTCAATATTTCGTCGGATGCGGACGGAGTGCTGCGGCGAGGCCTACTGGTGGTGCCATTCGGGAGATCGAGCGATCCAGACGATATAGATCTGTACGGTTCGCTGGAGGTGCAGACCATCCGGCTGTACCTGGGGTTGAAGAGCGAACAGGTGACGGTGAACTACGGGCAGGCGGGCATCGCGTCGATTCAATTCGGGGACAAACTGACGGTGAAGCCGGACTGGCTCGGGCGAGTACTGATCAACTACCGCGGACCGCGCCGGACGTATCCGTACTACTCGATTGCGGACGTGGTGGAGGGGAAATTCAAACCGGGAACATTTCGCGACAAAATCGTGCTGGTGGGAGCCTCAGCGACGGGCATTGGTGATTTGCGGACGCCACCCTACGGCGGGATCGACTATCCGGGGTTGGAAGTCCACGCGAACGTGATCGACAACATGCTGAACAACGGCTTCCTGATCCGCGGGCCGCATCAGGAACTACTGGATTTGGGGCTGATCTTGGTGTTCGGCATCCCGCTGGGAATTGCGCTGGCGCTGGTTTCGCCTCGGTGGATGTGGTTCGGGTTGGCGCTGCTGGCTCCGTTCGCGGTGATGAATTACCTGGCGTTTTTGCGGGGCTATTGGCTGAACTTTACGGTGCCGGCGGCGACGCTGACAGCGAACGTAATGCTCGTTTCGTTGTACCGGGCGTTGGTGGAAGAAAAGGAGAAGCGAAAAGTGCGGTCGGCGTTCGGGCAATACTTGAGCCCGGAGGTGATTCGCCGCCTGCTGGTGAATCCTCAGCTCGTGGAGCCGCGGAAGACGGAAATCACGGTGATGTTCAGCGACATCCGGGGATTCACGACGATTTCGGAAAAGCTGGACGCGCAGGAACTGGCGCTGTTCCTGAATGGATACCTTTCGGACATGACGAAGATCGTGTTCGAGACGCAAGGAACACTGGACAAATACATCGGCGACGCAGTGATGGCGTTCTGGGGAGCGCCCTATGAAGAGCCGGATCACGCCCGGGATGCATGCAACGCTTCGTTGGCGATGATGAAACGAGTGCGGGAATTGCAGGCGCAATGGGAAGCGGAGGGCAAGCCGAAGCTGGACATCGGCATCGGCTTGAATTCGGGCCCGGCCAGCGTGGGAAACATGGGATCCGGGCTGCGCTACGGATACACGGCGCTGGGTGACACGGTTAATTTGTCGTCGCGGCTGGAAGGATTGAACAAGGAATATGGGACGCACATCCTGGTGAACGAGTCGACGTACGAGACGGTGAAGGGCGCGGGGTATTTGTTTCGCGAGCTGGACATTATTCGGGTAAAAGGGAAACTGCAGCCGGTGGTGATTTACGAGCTGGTGGGAAAGGTTGCGGAGCTGGAGAAGGAGCCGGAATACGCGGAACTGCAAAAGCGGCTGCGCCGATTTGCAGAAGCGCGACTGCTATATGCGCAGAGGAACTGGGACGAAGCGCAGCACGTGTTCGAAGAGATTTTGCTGGAGTATCCACAGGACGGACCTTCGCGAATGTATTGGAAGCGGTGCCAGGAGTACTTGTTTGACGAACCGCCGGCGGGGTGGGATGGCGTGTTTACGATGACGCACAAGTAGACGCAGAGTAGGACGGCGGCTTCTTGCAAGCGTTGGCCGATGAGATCCGAAAGCCCGCAAAATGGGGGCCCTCAAGATGACACGCTTGAGCGTTTAGCGGGATTTGCGAGAGCCGTAAACGTCCAAAAAACTAAGGGCGGAGGATTTCGCCGCAGGCGATGCGTGCGGGAGCAGCGCTGCCGGCACCGCCCACAGCGTGAATGACGATGGCCGTGCCGCCATCGCTGAAGACGGAATGGTCATCTTCGCCCATGGTGACGTTGGGAGCGACGGTGGTGACGTGGGCAGTACCGTCCTTACCGACAATCAAAGCAAAATCGGGAATATCGCCGGCCATAGGGCCCGAGTGCATGTGTCCGGCGCCACCGGGATTGAAATGCGGGCCGGCGCTTTTGAAGTCCGGCGGGTCGCACGCGGCGTGCTGGTGAATGTGGATAGAGTGCTCGCCGGGAGGAAGGTCTTTGATGTCGAGTGCGATTTTCACGCCCTTGGAGGCGGGCGTGAGCGTGGCCGTGCCGACTTCCTTGCCTTCGGCATTTTTTATTTTGACGACCACGCGTTTGACTTCCGCGTGACCAGAAGACTGCTGAGCCCGGGCGGGGACCGAGAGAAGGGACAGCGCAGCAGCACAGATGAGCGTTTTCATGAGCGATCTCCTTGGCGCGGATGAGAAAAGGAACCTGGGGTAACGAAACGCTAATACTCTACCGCAGGGACGGTATGAGCAGCGTGAAATTTCAGGGGCTGTGGAAAGGTGGCTCTGGCATCAATCGGCGGTGGAAGTGCCAGCGAGCAAGCTGACGGTTTTGGTGTTGTCGTCGGGGACGCGATCGATGAGAAGAAGGAACGGGTCAATGCCGGCCTTGTCGGGGAGTTGATCGGTCACGAAGGTATATGTTGAGTGCGACTGGGTAACATGAACCAGTTCGCGAAAGAGGGTCTGGCCGTACTTGCGGTCCTTGGGCGGCTTGGCGAAAGCGCCGATATCCATCCAGTCGTCCACGGAAACTTCGGTTTCGTTGCCTTTGGGATCGTCCTTGAACTTGTGGGATTCGACGTTAATGGTGACGTCGTACTTGCCGTCGGGACGCTTTCGGGCGGTGGCATCGAGAGTGCGATTGGAGAAGAGCGTGATGTCCTCGAAGAGATCCTTGATCAGATATTGGTATTGAGGCGGCGTTTCTTGCTGTAGCGCGTCAACCAGGTTCCAGGAAGTGGGATAGGGCGGCGGGGCGTAGGCATAGCGTTGAATCATACTGCGGAGGGCGGCGTTGACCTTGTCTTCGCCGATCATCTCCTTGAGGTAGTAGAGGATGACGCTGCCCTTGCGGTAGTGGATGTAGCCTTGCTCGGCCTCGACGGTTAGCAACGGGCGCTCCTTCAGGCGCTCCTGGCCGCGAGAGCGAAGATAATTATCCATTTCATATTTCAGGAATTTGCGCATGATGTCCCGGCCATATTCCTTTTCCATGACCATGAGAGCGGAGTATTGCGCCATGGTTTCGGACAGGAGCGTGGCGCCGTCCATGTCCGCGCCGACGACCTGGTGGGCCCACCATTGATGACCCATTTCGTGGGCGACGACGTAAAAGACCATGTCAATGTCGTCGGGATGATTGAGATTGGCAATGAAGCCGATGGATTCGGAGTAAGGCATGGTACCGGCGAAAGCCTGGGCGAAGCTGGCCACGCGGGGAAATTCGATGATGCGGGCTTCCTTGTGATAGTAGGGGCCAAAGTTGGTGGTGTAGTAGGTGAGGGCCTTCTTCATGGAGTTCATCATGCGGGGAACGTTCCAGTAGTGGTCGGGATCGTAGTAGACCTCCAGCTGGATGCCGTTCCATTCCTCGCGCTGCACGGCGTAGCGAGCGGACATGAAGGAGAAGAAGTTGAGAGAAGTGTGATCGAGCTTGTAGTCGAAGTAGCGACGGCCATTTTCGCGCCACTCGCGCAGGAGAGAGCCGGGAGCGATAGCGATCTGATCGGGAGAGGTGCTGATAATGGTTTCGACGTCAACCCAGTCGGAATGGCCTCGGAGATAATTTTCGCTGCAATCGGCGGTGCAGTTGCGCTCCAGGGGCTTCATGAGGTGCTGTTCGCCAAGTCCGAATTTCTTGCGCTCGACGGGGTCGGTCAACTCGCGATCGGCGGAATACCCGACGATGGGGCCAATAGTGCTGTTGAAGAACGTGCCGTTTTGCGTGATGGAGACGTTGCTGACGGAATTTTCGAAGCCGCGATTGTGGCTTTTGACGGTGAAGTGAAAGGTGATGGATTGCCCGGAGGCGAGAGGAGGAGAGAAGCGGTAGATACGATAGAAGAGGCGTTTGTCGTCCTTGACGAGAGTGGCGCCGGGGACGTCGGTTTCGGTGTCATAGTCGTGGTCGAGAGAGAGGTGGAGTTCGCCGAGAGGCTGGGAGAAGGGATTGTAGATTACTTCCTCGCCGCGCATGACGGCATTGCGGGTGGAGGGATAGATATCGATGGCGTAACGAATGCCGCGAACGCGGGGCATGGGGAGTTTGTCGAAGGATTTGTATTCCTTTTCGTAGTCGGCCTGGAGACGCTGGCGGTCTTTAGGACCGAGCGTGTGATTGAGAATCTCGGTGTTGTAGTAAATCCATCCGCCGATAGCGGCGAAAAGCACAAGACAAGCCGCGGCGAGGCGGGGCCAAATGCCGCGGAAACGGAGACTTGCGTTGCGGAAGCGGTCCGGCCAGACGGATTGTTTGCCGCGCGGCCAGAACATGACGGTGGCAATCGAGAGGAGGCAGCAAAACAAGATCCAATAGAGGGCATACCAGCGCCAAGCGGTGATGTAGGGGGCATCGCCGAACATATCGGAATGGACCACCTGGGGCGTGGAGGCGAATTGTACGAGATTGGTAGAAACGTTGAGGGGACTCCAGACAAAGAAGTTGACGATGATAAAGGCGATGTAGGCGAAATAGCCAACGTACTTGTTCGGGGACAGAGCGTGGATGAAAAAGGCGAGCGCGCCGAACATGACAAAGAGCAAGAGATCACGGCCAAACAAGGTGCTGAGGTAAAGGCCGAATTGAAAGCGGTGGTAGCCGTAGGCGGCCTGAACGATGACTCCGCTGAGGAGTGCGAGGAATTGGATGAGCATGACCATGAGGCCAAGGGAGACGAAGCGGGAGAGGAAAGAGACCCACTCGGGGGCGGGGAGGGAGTCGGCGATTTCATCGATGTGAGTGTCGCGGTCTTTCCAGACAAGGACGCCCGCGTAATAGGTGATGATGACGAGGATGAACATGTAGAGGGTGCTGGCGATGATGTCGAGAATCCAGCAGGTAACAGGAAGAGTGCTGTTCCCGTAGCCTTCGCGGGCGCTGAAGATGATCGAGGGAACGGAATTGAGGAGAGCCGCGCAGACGATGATGACGAAGACGGTGCTACGGAGGATGCCGAGGAAATGGATTTTGACGGAGGCGAGGAACTTGGCCCAATCGTCGTGCCGCAACTGGAAGGAGGGAGAGGCGGCGGAGAGTGTGGAAGGCAGCGAATCGGCTTCCGCGGCGGCCTTGGATCTGCGAGAGCGTTCCGCAAAGCTGAAACGGAAATAGCCAAAGGCAAATACCGCCAGACCCACAGCGATCCAGAGAAGGCGATTCCATAGAAGCAGGCCGCTGAAACCGACAGAGATGGTGTTTTTGTCGGCGACCGTCCAGTATTTTGTGACCAGGCCGAACGTGCGGATAGCGAACGGATCGAGGAGGCCGGCGAGTCGCTCGCGTTCGAGGTTCTGCGTGAGCGCGGCAGCGACGGCATAGCCGGTGATGAGGAGGAGGCCACCGACGAAGGCGACAATGTCGTTGCGAGCCAGGAGAGCGACGGTGAAGAGAATGGCCGCGATAAAGAGGGTGTTCGGGATGGCAAAAAGGAGAATGCCTTTGAGGTGGGCGCTCCAGATCACGGGACCCCAGCGTTCGGGGTCGACCCAGGGCATGTACCTGGCCAGGAGGATGCCGATGGAGACGCCGGTCATGGGGATGACGGAGATGAGAGTGGAACCGATAAAACGGCCAAGAATGAAGTCGCGGCGCTTCAATGGCGTGGAAAAGATGATTTGGTAGGTGTTGTGGCTGAAATCGCGGGAGGCCGCGGAATTGACGAAGGCCGTGACCATCAACAGAGTGAGCAGGCCGATGAATGAATAGTAGTTCTGAATGACGTAAGGGGCGTTGTGAAAAGTGTTGGTAAGAGCGCCGCCGACAGTGATCTGATCGGTGCTGACGGCGCCGAAGATCATGGCGGCGATGATGAGCGTGAAAATCCAGAGCATCCAGGAGCGGAACCAGTAGCCAATTTCGAACCAGGCAATTTGCAGAAGCATTCGGGGCCTCAATTCCAACCGCGAATGCGGGTGAAGAAAACGTCTTCGAGATCTGGGGCGGCGGGCTGGAAACCGTCCTCGGGAAGCTGCGGACTGAGAATGTGAAGCGTGGGATGGCCACCGATGAGGCGGCTGGAAATGACCTGGAAGCGGCGCTCGTAATCGGGTAAATCGGACTTGGAAATGGAGCGGCTCCAGACGCGATCTTTCAACTGGGCGATGGCGTCATCCGGGTGGCCTTCGAAGAGAACTTTGCCGAGGTGGATGATCGCCATGCGGGTGCACATGTCCATGACGTCTTCGACGATGTGGGTGGACAAGATGACGACGACGTTTTCGCCGATTTCGGCGAGGAGATTATAGAAACGGTTGCGTTCGCCGGGATCGAGGCCGGCGGTGGGTTCGTCGACAATGAGGAGTTGCGGATTGCCGATGAGCGCCTGGGCGATGCCAAAGCGCTGGCGCATGCCGCCGGAGTAAGTGGTGAGGGATTTTTTGCGAACATCGTAGAGATTGCAGCGGCGAAGCATGGCGTCGACTACATCTTTGCGCTCGCCGGAGCGCGTGATGCCCTTCAGCAGAGCGATGTGGCTCAGCATGTCCTGGGCGGAGATGCGCGGATAGACTCCAAAATCCTGGGGGAGATAGCCGAGACGGCGGCGGACTTCGTCCTTCTGGCGAAGAACGTCAATGTCGCCAAGCCGGATGGAGCCAGCATCTGGTTCCTGGAGGGTAGCAATGGTGCGCATGAGGGAGGTTTTGCCGGCGCCGTTGGGACCGAGGAGGCCATACATGCCGTGGGGAATGCTAAGCGAGACGCCGTCGAGGGCTTTGACGCCATTTGGATAGGTCTTATTCAAATTTTGGATAGAGAGCACCGGTTTCTCCACAAAATCAGGCGATCTGGGAACAGATACGAGCGATGAATCGGCAAAGTTTCAGAGTGTGGCAGGCCATTATGGACCATTCGGAACTGATCTGGAACCATGTTGTGGCAGACGGAAGAACCGCGAAAACGTTAGAACGCGTGGCACAATGAAAAGAAAAAAGTTGCATAGAGAAGTGGAGGCGGCGACGTACCCGAAATTGAGGCTTTGGTAGTCTAATAGGGGTGGAACGATCGAAGCGCATGGCGCGACGGGTGGTAGTCGAAGGGTTCCGCGCTCCGCAGGCCTAGGTCACCTAACAATATTCTATGTGGATCGTACGATTAGCTCTTTCCCGGCCGTACACGTTTATCGTGATGGCGCTGGTGATCGTGTTGCTGGCGTTCGTGGTTATCCCGCAGACGCCGACGGACATCTTCCCGGACATCAACATCCCAGTGATTGGAATGGTGTGGCAGTACACGGGCCTGGAGCCCGAGGAGATCGAGCACCGGATCACGTCGAACGTGGAACGCGGGATCATGGTGCTGGTCAACGACGTGGAGCACATCGAATCGCAGTCGCTGAACGGCGAGGCACTGATGAAGATTTATTTTCATCCAGGGGCGAACATCCAGACAGCGCTGGCGCAGACGACGGCGATCTCGCAGACATTTTTGCGGACGCTGCCGCCGGGGACGCAGCCACCGCTGATCATTATTTATTCCGCTTCGACGGTGCCGGTGCTGCAGATCGGACTGAACAGCGACACGCTGAGCGAACAGCAACTGTTCGACTTCGGGAACTATTTTATCCGGACGCAGGTTTCGACGGTGCCTGGGGCGTCGATGCCGTATCCGTACGGGGGCAAGCCGCGACTCGTGTCGGTGGACATCGATCCGGTTGCACTGCAGGCGAAGGGGCTTTCGCCGGTGGACATCGTGAACGCGATCACCGCGCAGAACCTGATCCTGCCAACGGGCACGGCGAAGCTGGGAACGCTGGAATACAACGTGGAGATGAATGGCAGCCCGCAATCGATCGCGGAGATGAACGACCTGCCGGTAAAGACGGTGAACGGCTCCACGATTTATATGAAGGACGTGGCGCACGTGCGGGACGGATTTTCGCCGCAGACGAACGTGGTGTTGACGAACGGGCAGCGCGGCGTGCTGATGAGCATCTACAAGACGGGGAAGAATTCGACGCTATCCATTGTGGATCGCGTGAAGCAAGTGTTGCGAGATTACGAGCCTTCTTTACCACCGGCGCTGCACCTTTCCAATTTTTTTGATCAATCCATCTATGTGCGGGCGGCAATCCAGGGAGTGCTTCGCGAGGCGCTGATCGCGGCGTGCCTGACGGCGATCATGATCCTGCTGTTCCTGGGCAACTGGAAGAGCACGCTGATTATCGCGATCTCGATCCCCCTTTCGATTCTGGTAAGCCTGCTGTGCCTGAGCGCGCTGGGTGAAACCATCAACATCATGACGCTGGGCGGATTGGCGCTGGCGGTAGGCATCCTGGTGGACGACGCCACGGTGGAGATCGAGAACATCAACCGGAACCTGGCGATGGGCAAGGACACAGTGCAGGCGATCCTGGACGGCGCGCAGCAGATTGCGGTTCCGGCGTTCGTTTCCACGCTCTGCATCTGCATCGTGTTTCTGCCGATGTTTTTTTTGTCGGGCGTGGCGAAGTTTCTGTTTGTGCCGCTGGCGGAAGCAGTGATTTTCGCGATGCTGGCGTCGTACATGTGGTCGCGAACGATCGTGCCGACGATGGCGATGTACCTGTTGAGCGCGGAAGACGAGTATCACGCGGACGAGCACGCCGGGGAGAAGATGGGATTTTTCCGGCGCTACCAGCAGGCGTTTGAGCGTACTTTCGAGCGGCTGCGGATGGGGTATCGAAGGGCGTTAACGGCGGCGCTGGACCGGGCGTGGCTGTTTTCGGGATGCTTTCTTGGATTTTGCGCGCTGTCGGGGGGCCTGGTGTTTTTCCTGGGGCGGGATTTCTTTCCAACCGTGGACGCGGGGCAAATCCGCATGCATATGCGGGCGCGAACGGGATTGCGGATTGAAGAGACGACGAGGCTGGCGGACGAAGTGAATCAGGTGCTCTACCAGGTGATCCCGAAGCGCGAGGTACAGACGCTGATTGACAACATCGGCCTGCCGTATTCGGGGATTAACACAACGTACAGCAATTCGGGAACGATCGGGACCGCGGACGCAGAGATTCTGGTGCAATTGAAGCAGGGCCGCAGCAAGTCCACGGACGAATACATCAACGGGCTGCGGCGCGCGCTGCCGGGAGAATTTCCGGGCGTGCAGTTTTTCTTCCAGCCAGCGGACATCGTGACGCAAATCCTGAATTTCGGGACACCGGCGCCAGTAGACGTGGAGCTGATTGGGGCAAACCAGCAAGCGAACTACGAGGTGGCGGTAAAGCTGGCGAATAAGATGGAGCACATTCCCGGAGCGGTGGACGTGCACGTGCAGCAGGCGTTCGACGCTCCGACACTGCATCTGGACCTGGATCGCACGCGATCGCAGTATGTGGGGATGCAGGCGCGGGACGTGGCGCAGAACCTGCTGGTATCGCTGTCGTCGAGCTTCCAGACGACGCCGAGCTTTTGGTTGGATCCGAAGAACGGGGTGAGCTACAACGTGGCGGTGCAGACACCGCAATACCGGATGGACACCTTTCAGGACCTGCAGAATACGCCGATCAGCGGAAGCATGCCGGGGGCGCAGCCGCAAATTCTGGGCAACCTGGTGACAACCCGGAACGTTTCGCGGCCAGCATCAATTTCCCACTACAATGTGCAGCCGATGATCAACGTGTACGCTTCGGTGTACAAGCGGGACCTGGGCGGCGTGGAAGACGACATCAATAAGTTGGTGGAAGAAGCGAAGAAAGAGCTTCCGCGCGGGAGCCATATCGTGGTGCGCGGGCAAGTGGAGACGATGAACGCATCGTTTTACGGGCTGGGCATCGGGTTGATCGGAGCGATCATACTGGCGTACCTGCTGATCGTGGTGAATTTCCAATCGTGGCTGGATCCTTTCATTATCATTACCGCGCTGCCGGGAGCGCTGGCAGGAATTTGCTGGATGCTGCTGGTGACGCACACGACGCTGAATGTGCCGTCGCTGACGGGAGCGATCATGTGCATGGGCGTGGCGACGGCGAACAGCATCCTGATGATTTCGTTCGCGCGCGAACAGATGATCGAGGGAAAAGCACCCCGCGAGGCGGCGCTGGAAGCGGGCTACGTGCGCATCCGGCCGGTGATCATGACGGCGCTGGCCATGATGATTGGCATGGTACCAATGGCGACCGGGTTGGGGGAGGGCGGCGAGCAGAACGCGCCGCTGGGGCGCGCAGTGATCGGGGGGTTGCTGTTTGCGACGGTGGCGACGCTATTTTTCGTGCCATGCGTGTTTTCAATTATTCACGGCAGGCTGGAGCGGCGCAAACGCCGTGCGCATCACGCAGAACCCGCATTGGGCTGAGTCCGCAAAGGCATTCGGGAGAGAAGGAATGGCGACTGAAGAAGAGTTGAGCGGCGGGCACGAACCGCGGGGAAAGAAGAGTTCCCTCTTCACGGTATTCTTCGCGATTGTGGCCGGGCTGATTGTTCTGGCAACGATCCTGATCCTGCAGCGGCGCGCCCAATACAGGGCGCTGGCGAACGATACAGAACTTGCGGCCGTGCCGACCGTGGCAATCATTCATCCAGAGGTGGAAGCGGGGGACGAAGACCTGGTTCTTCCCGGGACCTTGCAGGCGTACGTGGAATCGCCGATTTACGCGCGGACGAACGGGTATCTGAAGAAATGGTATTACGACATAGGAAGTTCGGTGAAGAAAGGCGAACTTCTGGCAGACATTGACACTCCCGAAGTAGACCAGCAACTGCGACAGGCGCGCGCGGACCTGGATACGTCAAACGCCAACGTGCAGCTTTCGCAGATTACGGCCGCGCGGTATTCGGAGCTATTGAAGACGGATGGGGTTTCGAAACAGGAAGTGGACAACGCCGTAGGCGATCTGGCGGCGAAGCGGGCGATGGTGGAATCGGCGGAAGCGAACGTGCGGCGTCTGGAGGATCTGGAATCGTTCAAGCGGATTTACGCTCCATTCAACGGAGTGATTACGCAACGGAACATTGATATCGGAACACTGATCAACGCGGGGAACGGGGGAACGTCGCAACAACTGTTTTACCTGGCGCAAACGGATCCGATCCGCGTGTATGTCAACGTGCCGGAAGCGTACGCGCCTTCGATTCATCCGGGGATCGGCGCGTACCTGGAATTGACGCAGTATCCCGGGCAGAAATTCCACGGCAAAGTGGTGCGGAGCGCAAACGCGATCAATTTGTCGACGCGCACGCTGGTGACAGAAGTGGACGTACCAAACGCAACCGGGCAATTGCTGCCAGGTGGATACGCGCAGGTACACCTGGAAGTTAAGGTGAAGGGGGAGCGGCTGCAGGTTCCCGTGAATTCGCTGCTGTTCCGCCGCGAAGGATTGCGCGCGGTGGTGGTGGATGCGGAGCATCGAGCGCATCTACAGACGCTGACCATCGGCCGGGACTATGGAGTAACGCTGGAAGTGCTGAACGGATTGAAGGCCGACGACTGGATCGTGCTGAACCCGCCGGACTCGCTGAATGACGGCGAACAGGTGCATGTGAAGGAAGTGGCGAACCCGATGGCTCCGCCTCCCACGGCCAAAACTCCTCCGGCGAGACCAGGAAACGCAACGGCACCTGCAGGGAAGAAGCCCTGATGCGGCCGGCCCACGGAGACATGTCGCGGGCGAGAACTTCTGCCGTTGCGGCGTGCGCTCTTGCGACGGCACTGGCGGGCTGCACAGTCGGCCCGAATTACAAGAAGCCCAGCGGCACTGTGCCTGCACAATGGGAAGTGCAGGCTCCCTTCCGGGAAGCAACTCCGAAAGACGCGGTGCCAAAAACGACGTGGTGGACAGTCTTCCACGACGACGAACTGAACGGCCTGGAAAACAACCTGCTTGGTTCCAACGAAACGTTGAAAGTTGCACTGGCACATTACCACCAGGCGCGCGCGGCGGCGGCGGTGCAAAACGCCACTCTTTTTCCAACTGTAGGCGTCTCGCCGGCGGCAGGCCGACAGCGGTACTCCGGGACGCGCGCGACGGGATCGAACTTTCCCATTACCGGCCCGGCGACGCAAAGCAGCTGGACTGTGCCGTTCACGGTGAGCTACGAAGTGGACCTGGTGGGCCAGCGGCGGCGGACGATTGAGGCGGCGCAGGCTTCGCTGCAGGCGAATGCGGCGGACTTCGAAAATGTGCGGCTGATCCTGACCGCGGAGCTTGCGGCGGATTACTACAGCCTGCGGCAACTAGACACGCAAATTGCGCTGCTGACACGGACGGTGGATGCGCTGGAAAAGGGACTGGAACTGGTGAATTCGCGCCACCGTGGCGGAGTCGCCTCAGGGCTGGACGTGGCGCAGGAAGAGACACTGCTAAACGCGACACGGACACAAGCGACGCTGCTGCGGCAGCAGCGGAAACAGTTCGAAGACGCCATCGCGGTATTGACCGGCAAGGCAGCGCCGGAATTTCACCTGGCTACGCAAGAGCTTTCCACGCAGCCACCGAATCTTGACACTTCCCTGCCTTCCGACCTTCTGGAGCGCAGACCGGATATCGCGGAGGCGGAGCGGGAGATGGCCGTGGCGAACGCGCAGATTGGGGTCGCGAAGGCGGCGTATTACCCCTCGCTGGTGTTATACGGGCAGGGCGGATGGAACTCGGCGAAGATTTCGGAGCTGTTTAATGCGGAAAGCGGCGTCTGGGCAATCGGGGCGAATCTGGCGGAAGGGATCTTCACGGGTGGAGCGCGGCGGGCGCAAGTGCAGTTTTCGCAGGCGAATTATGACGCGACCGTGGCGGGCTACCGGGGAACGGTGCTGGGAGCTTTCCAGGAAGTGCAGGACAACATCACAGGGCTGGAGGTGCTGAGCACCGCGCAGCAATCACAGGCCGACGCGGTGGCCGCCGCCCGAAGGCAACTGGACATTGCGAATTCGCGGTACGTGGGCGGACTGGTAAATTACCTGGACGTGGTGAGCGCGCAGCAGAACTTACTGAGCAACGAGCAAGAAGCGGCGGTGATTCGAGGGCAACGGCTGGTGACATCGGTGCTGCTGGTGAAAGCGCTGGGCGGAGGCTGGGACGCCGCGAGCCTGGCAGCGGCGCAGGAGAAGGCTCATTTCAAGGACATTGTGGCGCCCTGAAAGGAGAGACCCGCTGGGATTGCGTCGCAGCGGGTCTTTCGGCAGTTCCTGGCAACAATCCAACGCGCGTTCAGGCTCGAGAGCTAATTCTGGCTCTGAACCAGAGGGATCTTAGAAGCCAACTGCAGGTCAATCAACATAGAGATGCGGCGGTCCAACTGGAAAAAGGTTGCAGTCTTGGTTCCCGGAAGCACCTTGTTCACGATAGGGACATATTTCTGGCGCAAAGCAGTGACCTCCGCGTCGACATTGAGGGAGCGGTGAAGGAGGTCGAGAGCTTGGGCGTCGGTCATGGTGCCCCAATTGGCGGCGTAGTCCTTGATCAGAGCGGCCTTGGCATCCTGAATTTTTGTAAATTCGGCGGTGTACTGGTCGTAGACGGGCCAGAATTTGGTGGCTTCCGTGTCCGTCAGGCTGAGGTTGGCAGCAATGAGCTGCTTTTTCTGGGAACGAATATCCTCGCGAAGGAGCTTAATGTCCTGATCCGAAGCGATCTGGCCGCCGCTAGAGGCTGTTGAGCCCGCGGGAGCAGCTTGAGCAAACGTCCTGGGGCCCGAAAACGCGAGTGCACCCGCGATGAGCAAAAATGTGCATGTCTTTTTCATTCGATGATTCTCCTTTTTTAGGCAACATTTTGGGGACAAATTGGCGCAAAGCCCGCGCAGTCGCCCCGCAAATGTCGAATCTCTGCGATTTTCCAGATCGTTTAAAGACGCAATGAGCGAATCTGATCGAGCGCGCAAAGCGGCTTCATGAAAAATTCCTGATACAACAACCAGTGAACGACAGCAAGAACGCTGCCGGAGCGGAGGGCAGGCGACTTCAACGGAACTACGTGATTCCAGAGTAAGTTTTTCTCCGGGATTTGGCAAGTAGGGCGAGACTCGGACACGAGATCAGCCGAAAGAAAAGCGAGAAGGCTTGACTCAAGAGTGCGGGGCGAGTGCTACACTTTGGTTCCGCCGATTAGCTGCCGGGGGAACAGGCCTAGATGGAACATTCCTACATTTTTAGGGACATTGCGCTGGTGTTCGCGGCCGCGTTCGCGTGCGGATTGCTGGCATGGAAGCTGCGACAGCCAATGTTGCTGGGCTACGTGGTCGCGGGATTGCTTGTCAGCCCCTTGACCCCGGGGCCACGCGTGCACGACGTACACAATTTCGAGACGCTGGCGGAGATCGGTGTGATCCTGTTGATGTTTTCGGTGGGAATGGAATTCTCCGTGCCGGAATTGCTGAAGGTGAAATGGGTGGCGCTGATCGGAGCGCCATTGGGCATCGTGCTTTGCGTGGGATTGGGAATGGGTGTTGGCGCGGGACTGGGATGGCCGGTGGTGCAGGGGATGGCGATCGGCTGCATCATTTCCGTGGCCAGCACAATGGTGCTGCTGCAATTGCTGATGGACCGCGGGGAGATGGCAACGGAACACGGTCGACTGATGGTGACGATGTCTCTGGTGGAGGATCTGGCGGTGGTGATCCTGACGGTGGTATTGCCGAGTTTTTCGCCAACGAGCGACGCCACGATGGGGGAGGCCGCCTGGAAAGTGGGCAAGGCGATCCTGCTGCTGATTCCGATCGCCGTGGTGGCGTCGAAGGTGTTTCCGCCACTCCTGGCGCGGGTGGAGCGCACATGCAACGACGAGATTTCGCTGCTGATGGCGGTGACGGCGTGCATGGTGATCGCAGCGCTAACGGAGTTAGTGGGGCTTTCGCTGGCGCTGGGAGCATTTCTGGGTGGTTTGTTTCTGGGAAATTCGAAGTTTACCCACAAACTGGCGGTGCAGACGCGGCCGCTGCGGGAAGTATTTGTGGCACTGTTTTTCGTGTCGGTGGGGCTGCTGCTGGACCCGGGCACATGGAGGGAGAGCTGGCCGCTGATTGCGCTGCTGGCGGGGTTGGTGCTGGTGGGAAAGTTTGCGGTGTGGACGGGAGTGGTGTGGTTATTCCGCTACCGCGGATCGACGGCGTTCCGCGTAGGAATTGGGTTAACCCAGATCGGCGAATTTTCGTTCATTCTGGCGCAGGTATCCAGCCATGCGGGTTTGATTTCGAACGAGCTGTACCACGCGACGCTGGCGGCTTCATTTTTGACGATTTTGGTGAATGCGACGATATTCAAGTTCGTGAAACCGTTGAAGGCGGTGGCGCGAGAGGTTTGCGCGCCAGTGCAAGGCGCCTGAGAAGATTTTCGATACCAAGAGAGCCGCGGTTTAGACCTCGTTGGCGTCGCGACGGGAACCCGCCAATGACGGCTCGACGGTTTGAAAGACAAAGCGGGCTTCGAATTCGACTTGCTCGAGAGAATTGCGCAATTCCAGTATCGCGGAGAATACCCCGCCGAGCATGGCGAAGAGTCCCAGAACGAAAAGGCCGGCGGCAAAGAACGTGGCCATCGGGAAGAACCAGGTGACGGCGAGAGTCAGGCTACAGAGGATCAGCAAGGCGACGGCGGAAAGAAAGAACAAGAGGGCCAACCGGATGAGGCGGGCGCGTTCGGTGACCCGGAGTGTCTGGGTGCGGAGGACATCGAGAAGTTGGCGCTGGTCATCGAGGCCTTCCCGTGCCCAATTCTCCTGCTCGCGGAGCATTTCGCGCTGAAAGGTGCGGAGGCGGGCAACCAGCGCGGCAAGGCGACCGTAAAACGCGAGTGAAAGCAAGCCACACGCGGAGATGATGACAACGGGAACCACGGAAACACTGATGATATTGGGCCATTGCGGCAGGGCCATGGCGACTTCCCTCCAAAAACAGGTTACGGACGAGAAAGGGAAGGCGCTGTGATGGATGACCGGTTAGAGAATCATCGCAAAAGCAAGCGGATACCGGTGGACAGAATCAGCCGGGGAGCATCGTTTCCTGCGCGGCAATGAGCTTCCAGCCGCTGACGCTGTTTTGGTTGTAATAGACATGGAGCACGCGATATTGCCGGGCAAAGTTTCGCCCGTCCTGCGCGCCACGAGTGGTCCAATTGGCGGTGACGACGGCCGTGGGACCGAAAATGCGGACCTGGATGTTGGTAACGAGAAAAGTGGAATATTTGATGTTTGATTGCTGAATGCTCGCGACGAGCTGAGCCTTGCTGCGGACTTCGCCCGTGGCGGCGGTTCCGACATAGGCGTCGGCGCAAACATGGTCAAAGAAGCTGGGGTTGTTCAAGGAGAGGGCGTGGGCCGCCTCTTTTTCGAGGGTAACCAGCTCCTGAGACTGGATGTCGAGCTCGGCGGCGATGGCGCGATCTTTTTTCTCTTTTGGGGTGAGATACTGCGCGGAAGAGCGCGCGGGGATAAGAAAGAGAAAGAAAATTGCTCCCAAGCAGAACGTTAATGTGCCTCGAAACGACATGTAGATTCCCCCCGATGTCCAGGCCGGCACCCGGCCAGCACGGTTTTGGCGTTGGCGAGGTCCTCTACTACTTTGCCCGTTTTAGCGAATAGAGAGGAGGGCTCGCGGGTAGGTCTTGTCCTCTCGGTAACCAACCTGGGCGATTTGGGAATGGGGTGAGGTACCGGAAGGAGGGAATCTGCGACAATCTGGGGATGGCGATGGCGAGGAAGCAGGAGATTGAGGAGGCAGCGCGGATTATTCGTGAGGGCGGGCTGGTGGTGTTCCCTACCGAGACGGTATATGGGCTGGGGGCAAATGCGCTGGATGCGCGGGCCGTAAGGCGGATTTATGACTTGAAGTGGAGACCAGCGACAAGTCCGTTGATCGTGCATGTGGCAAGCTTGGAGCAGGCGCGGGAATTGGCGGCGGAATGGCTGCCGGAGGCGGAGAAGCTGGCGGCGGAGTACTGGCCAGGGCCGCTGACGCTGGTGGTTCCAAAGAAATCGATAGTTCCGGACGAGGTAACCGCGGGGTTGGGAACGGTGGGCTTGCGGATGCCAAGGCATCCGGTGGCGCTGGAGTTGTTGCGCTTGGCAGGCGTACCGATTGCAGCGCCGAGCGCGAACCGGTTCACGCAGCTCTCGCCGACGACTGCGGAACACGTGCGGGAGGCGTTTGGAGGCGAGACGCCGTTTCTGCTGGACGGCGGGCCGTGCGAGGTGGGACTGGAGTCCACAGTGATTGCCGTAACGCGAGAGGGACTGGAAGTATTGCGGCCGGGGATGGCGCTGGTTGAGGAAGCGGTGGCGGGCGGCCAGGCGGCCGGGACGGAAGAAAAGGCGCACCGTTCCCCGGGCCAGCATCGGAAACACTACAGCCCCAAGACGCGGGTGGTGCTGGTGGGTCGCGGACACCTGCCGAAGGCAGGCCGCGGAGCATATCTATGGCTGGCGTACAACGCAGCCGCTGCGGAGAAGCGACGCATGCCGGAAAAGCCAGCGGAGTATGCGGCGGAGTTGTACACGACGTTGCATGAATTTGACCAGGTGGGATTCGATTGGATTGCAGTGGAGCTGCCTCCGGAGGAGGCGGAGTGGGCGGCGATTCGAGACCGGTTGCTGCGGGCGGCGTGGTAGGGAACGGGGATCGCGGATAGGTTTGGCAAGGCGAGAGTTCAGTGCATGAACAAAAGGGGCCGCGGGAGGGCGGCCTCACCAGTTTGAGGAGAAAGACGCTACAATTTGCGGGCCCGTGAGGAGGGTTCCATGGAAAAAGCGATTCGGGTTCGAACGATTTTATGGCTTGGATTGCTGGTGGCCAGTTCGATTTTTGTTTTTGGTTTCTGGACGAGGGTAGGCGCGCAGGGGATGGGGACGGACAAGCCGTTCGTGGTGGAGTACTACTACAAGGCGAAGTGGGGCCACGCGGACGAGTTCATCGCGCTGTTCCGCAAGAATCATTACCCCGTGCTGAAGAAAGAGATGGAGCTGGGGCGGATGCTGAAGGTGTCGGCGGTAGCGCCGTTCTATCACGGGACGGAAGACGGGCGATGGGATTATCGCGTCACGATCGTTTACAAGAATGCGACCGTGGCACACGACGATTTCGATTCGAAGGCGCTGATCAAGCAGATGTACCCGGATCAGGACACGTATTGGAAGGAAGAGCAACGGAGGTTTGAGATTCTGGAAGCGCATTGGGATTTGCCGCTAAAGGATGTGGATTTGGAGGCGAAATAAAGAGACGCGCCGACGGAGCGACGGAGGGCACTTTTTAAGTTGAGATCCTCCGGGCTGCGGAGAACGCAGCCCTCAGGATGACAGCCTTTTCGCGCTGCACGTGGATTCCGGAGTTGCAGGCGAGAACGTGTGAATCCGATGTGCCGGGGGCGGGCTAAAGCTGGCCGCCAGGCTAAAGGTTGTTGAGGAAAAATTGGGTGACGCGTTCCCAGAGGACACGCTCGGCAGTCGCGTCGCTGACGCCATGGCCGCGGCCGGGGAAAGCCATCACTTCGACATATTTGCCGTGCTCTATAAATTCGTTAATCAAAGCCAGAGTGTTGGAGTAGTGGACGTTATCGTCGCCGGTGCCGTGGGCGATCAGAAGTTTTCCCTTCAGATTGCCGGCATTTTCGAGGGGCGAAGATTCCTGATAGCTTATATCGTGTTTCGGAAGCAGGCCCAGATAGCGTTCCGTGTAGATAGTGTCATAGTAGTGCCAATCGGTGACCGGGCCGCCGGCAAAACCCACCTTGTAGACATCGCCGGCCTTAAACATGGCTTGAAGCGTCATGTGGCCGCCGTAACTCCAGCCCCAAATGCCAATGCGATTCGGATCCACATAAGGCTGATTGTCCAGCCAGGCGGCGCCATCGCGCTGATCGGAAAGTTCCTGCGCGCCGAAGCGGTAATGAATGGGCTCTTCGAAAAGGTGGCCGCGGCCCGCGGAGCCGCGATTATCGAGGGAAAAGATAATGTAACCCTTTTGCGCCATCATCTGATGCCAGAGGAAGGTAGAGGCGCGCATCCAGGCATTGAGCACGACCTGAGCATGTGGTCCGCCATAGGTGTAGGTGATGACAGGATATTTCCTGGAGGAATCGAAATTGGGCGGCTTGATCATGGAGCAGTGGAGCGTGATGCCGTCGTGCGATTTGATGGTGAAGAACTCGACCGGAGAGAGATGGTATAGCGCGAGTTCGGGGACTTTATTTTCCTCGAGGGTCATGCGCTTGGCGCCACCGGCGGCGTAGACGTCGCGGCGCGGAGGAGTCATCGCGTTAGAGTAGGTGTCCACGTACGAGGAGGCATCTGGCGAGAAGCGGACGATGTGGAATCCGTCCTCGCGGGTGATGCGGGTAAAACCGGAGCCGTCGAGGGAAACGCGATAAAGGTGGCGTTCGATGGGAGATTTTTCGGTGGCGGTGAAGTAGACGGTGCCATGGGCCTCGTCGAGGGCATCGAGGTGCGAGACTTCCCAGTCTCCTTTGGTGAGCTGAGCGAGTTCTTTGCCGCTGAGATCGTAGAGATAGAGGTGGCGGTAGCCGGAGCGCTCGCTGGACCAGAGGAAGCGTTTCGAATCCTTGAAGAAGCGCAGATCGTCGCTGAGGTTGATCCAGTATTGGTCTTTTTCGGAGAGGATGGATTTGGCGGCTCCGGTGGCTGCGTCGGCGAGCAGCAGATCCAGGATGGTTTGTTCGCGGTTGAGGCGCTGAATAGCCAGATGGCGGGAATCGGGAAGCCAGTTGACGCGGGGAATGTAAATGTTGGTGTCGGCTCCCGTGTCCATCTGGCGGGGTGCGCCGCCACCAACGGGGGCGACGAAGACCTGGACGATGGGATTATCGCCACCGGGGACAGGATAGCGTTCCATGTCGGCTTCGCCGCTATAGGACTCAAAATCCACAAGCGGAAATTGCGTGACTTTGCGCTCGTCCATCTGGAGAAAGGCGATTTCTGAGGAATCGGGCGACCACCAGTAGGCGGTGGTGATATCGAGTTCCTCAGGATAAACCCAGTCGAGTTCGCCTTTGCGAATTTCTTCGGTGCCGCCTTCGGTGAGAGGGCGGACCTTGGCATCGGCGGTGCTAACCAGCCAAAGATTGTGATCGCGGACGAAACAAACGTACTTGCCATCGGGCGAGATTTGCGGATTGGCGATCTCTTCCTTGCCGGAAACCAGCGGGCGGCTGGACTGCGTTTTCAAGTCGTACCAGGCAAGCGAGGTGGGGCCCTGGAAGAGGATGGCGTCACCGGAAGGAGCCCATTGATAGAGAGGCGGGGAGTGGCGGCCGAGGCCGGTAGCTTGCGAGGCCTTTTCGGTGGTGTTGGCAAGTGCGGCTTCCCACTTTTCGCCGCTTACGAGTACGGAACGCTGGCCGGTGGCAACATCCACAACCCAAAGTTCATGGCGCGTGTCTTCACCCTTGCCCGTAGTTTCGACGTATGTGAGGCGCTTGCTGTCAGGCACCCAGGCGAGCCCGGGGCTGAGGTGGCCGCCGAGGGACGGGGAACCAAAGATACGTTGGACGGTGAGTTCGCCCGGGGCAGCCCCTGACGCGCTTTTCAGTTGCGCCGGTGCGCGGTCTACAAAAATCACGAGAGTCAGTAGACAGAGACTCCCGAGTAACGAGCGACGAACACCGCGAACTGGGCGCATGCAGCCTCCTTGGCAGACCCTTGATTTTAGCGCGAGTGCCGTACGAACGAACAGGTTTCGGGGGCACGAAGCGTGGAGAGCGTCGCGGAACGATGTCATTGCAAGGGTCCTTGAGAGTTTCCGTGGTGAATTGGGGACAACTGCCCGTGAGACCAGTTTCGCCGGAGGAGGCGGGTGCTTACACTTTGGAAACACGTTCCGAGGGAGGCACCATGGCTCGGGTGGCAAGACTTGGTTTGACCGGAGTGGCAATTCTGACGGCGTTCGCAGCGGGGGTTTGGGCAGCAGCGGAAACGCCGCAGCACGCCCTCAGCGCGGTGAGAATCCTGGCGCTGACGGCGGGCGGGGCGCTTCCAGAAAACATCGCGGCGGCGGTGGAAACGTGCGGCGTGAATTTCGAACCGAGCGAGAGCTTTCGGGAACAGCTCAAAGCAGCGGGCGGAACCCCCGCGGTATTGAACGCCATCGAACACGCGAAAGTGCGTGATAGGTCCCCGGAACAGGACGAAGATACGAAGCAGTCGGAGCCGAGCTGGGCGCATTTCGCCGCAGCGGGGAAACTGGTGCGCGCCAAGCAGTACAAGGAAGCGGAAATCGAAGTGAACCAGGCCATGGCGGGGGGAGTGGCAAAGCTGGAGGCCGGCTTCGTGATGGGCGAAGTGCTGCGGCGGCAGGAAGAGTGGGATAAGGCTGCGGCAGTTTATCAGGAGATCCTGCGGCAGGAGCCGGCCTTTCCGGAAGCGGAGACCAAATTGAGCTTCGTGCTGTACCGTGGGGGAGACGCGGAAGAAGCGTTGCGCATAGCCAAGTCCGCCCTCGCAGCAACTCCGAACAACGCGGAGGCGCACAAGAACGCGGCGCTGGCGCTGGACAGCTTGAAGAAGCCTGAAGCATCGATGGCGGAATACCGCGAGGCCCTGCGCATAAAGCCAGACTACCAGGTCGTTTATTACGACATGGGGACGCTGCTCTACCACTATCACGACGACGATGGAGCCATCGAGGAGTTCAAGAAGGCTCTGACGCTGAATCCAAACGACGCAGACTCACACTTCAATATGGGGCTGGCCTACGACGAAAAACATGATCCGGACGCCGCCATCCGGGAAATCCGGGAAGCCAAGCGGCTTTCTCCGAACGATTTCCGCTTCCGCCAGACTCTGAGGTCCGTGCTGATTCACGACAACAAAAATGCGGACGCGGTCGCGGAGTTGCGGGAACTTGAAGCCATGGCGCCGGAATCCGCCGTCTGCCACATGTGCCTGGCAGGCGCGTTGAATGGGACGGGAGACTACGAAGGGGCGCAGAAGGAATTGCAGATCGCGATTCGGCTGGATCCGGCCAATGCCGACGCGCGCCGCTACCTGGGAGAGAATTACGAGGCGCAAGAGAAATACGACGAAGCGCTGACGGCCTACAAAGAAGCGGAGGAGATGGACCCGGACTCCGTGGGAACGCTCATTGATGTTTCCCGGATTCTGCTGCGGAACAACAAGGCGAGCGAGGCGCTGGTGGAGTTGAAGCATGCGACTGACCTGGAGCCCGGGAATTCGACGGTGCACCAGGAGTACGGCGAGGCGCTGAACGCGGCGGGACAAGTCGAATCTGCAAAGAAAGAGCTGAATGAGGCGTTGCTGTTGGATTCAGAAAACGGTTTCGCGCGGCTGGACCTGGCCAGAATTCAGGAAAAGCAAGGGGATTGGCCCGACGCCATGGAGAATTACCGCGTGGCAGCGAAGAACGTGGAGCAGGCGATCCTGACGAATCAAGGACCACGCCTGATGGTGAACGCGCCGGGCGAATTTAAAACTGCCCAGCTGCGATTCGACCAGCATCTTATGGAATTGCGAGCGGCGGGCAACAGCGCGGAGGCAGCCAAACTGGAGGCCCGAGTGGCGGGGACCAGCGCAGAGGCGGACCTCTCGCGGCAATTGGACGCGGCAATGGAGGCAGGGACGCAGGCCTACCAGCAGCGGAAATTTGATGAAGCGGAACGGAGCGACCAGCAGGCGACGAAGCTGGCCGCACAGATGAAACCCCACGACGCGAGGCTGGTGATGTCGCTGGGCTTTCTGAGCGCGATGTATTTCCAGCGCAGGGACCTGGCAAACTCGCGGGCGGCACTGGAGCAGCAAGTGAAAGCGGCGGAGGAGGTCTATGGGCCCATGTCGCCCCAGATGAGCATGCCCGTGGAATCGCTGGCGCGGATGGACGTGGCACTGGGCGATAACGCAAAGGGAGAGGAACTGGCGCAGCGGGACCTGGCGTTGACGCTGAAGAACTCCGGAGAAAAGAGCATGGAGCATTCGCAAAGCCTGATGACGATGGGCTTTGTGTTTGTGGGGGAGAAGCAATACGCGAAGGCGCTGCCGTACTTCGAGCACGCAGTGAAGAACTATGAGAGCCTGGGCGGCGCGAATGACCCGACATTGATGGGAAGCGAAATGATGCTGTGCAGAGCGTATGGAGACGCGGGAGAGACGGCAAAGCTGGTGAGCTGCAATGGCCAATTGTTGCCGTTGATGGAAAAATTCTACGGCAAGAATAACGGCGCGCTGGCGCCGGTGCTGGACAGCCAGTCCAAGGCATTGCGGAAACTGGGCCGCGAGGACGAGGCCAAGGCTGTGGAGGAGCGGCTGCAGGCGCTGCAACAGGCGGTTGCAGGGACGAATTGAGAGGTGAGCCGGCCCGCAAGTTGGGCAAGCGCGAATGCCGGGAGCTAGTTCCTATGCAGGAGTCGAACGCGCACGGGAACTAGCCGGGGGGCCAGCGGAAATTGCGGCCTCCGAGGAGATGCAGGTGCAGATGGAAAACGGATTGGCCCGCGCCAGTGCCATTGTTAAAGACGGTGCGATAGCCGGCGAGAAGACCGCGTTCGGTCGCGAGCTTGGCGGCGACCAGCTGTAATTTACCGAGCAAGGCTTGATCGGATGGGTGCGCGTCCTGGAGGGCCGCGAAGTGTTTCCTTGGACAAATGAGGATGTGGGTGGGGGCCTGGGGATTAATGTCCTCGAAGGCGAAGAGGTCGTCGTCTTCGTACACGAGTTTTGCGGGGATTTGTTTTGCGCCGATTTTGCAGAAGAGGCAGTTGGAGTCCATGACTGGGTTGACCTCGAAAGAACCGCCACCCAGTTTACAGTACATCGATAATGAGAAGGCCGGCTAGAAGCCGGCGCTACCAACGTCCCTTGGGCCAGCCTGCGCTTTCGGGGCCACCTGAAGATGACCGGTGCAGGAGCCGGTCTAAAGACCGGCCTGCCACTCACTTTTCGTCCAGGCGGACCACGAAAGGAGTGAACCCTTCGGTGTCGCGGAGTTTGTTGGCGAATTCCTGCGTAGCTTCTTCGCCAGAGATTTTGCCGACGCGGACGCGGTAAAACGTGCCTTCGGCAGCAGCAAACTGCTGAACGAATACCGGGGAATAGGACTGGCTGAGCCGATCGCGGAGGCGATTCGCATTGGCGGGATCCTTGAACGCGCCGACCTGAACGGTGAAGAAGCCGGCGTTCACGTCCACGTTGCCGAGGACTTGGAGGCGGACGGGGACGACACCGGGGCCGATGGATTCGATTTCCTGGGCTGCCGCAAGCGAGAGATCAATGATGCGATTGGCGACGAAGGGACCGCGGTCGGTGATGCGCACGGTGGTGGACTTACCGTTGTTGAGATTGGTGACGCGAACCATCGTGTCGAAGGGCAAGGTTCGGTGGGCGGCGGTGAGCTTGTGCATGTCGTAGACTTCGCCGTTGGAGGCGCGACGGCCATCGAAAGGTTTGCCATACCAGGAGGCGTTGCCCTCCTCGGTGAAGCCGACGGGCGCGGGGGTAGGCGGAGTTTTGGATCGCCGGGGACGAGAGGGAGAAGGGGGAACGGAGGTTTCGCTCTTGGCGGATTCGCCGGCGGATTCGGGAGTGGTAGCAGGAGGAGTGGGGGCAGGCTGTCGGCTGGTGACGCGGCGGTGTGAGGCGCAACCCCAAAGGAGTGGCGCGGCGGCAAACAGGATGGCAGCGGCGCGGAGTCTGGCCGGAGTCACGGTTTCGGTTGGGAGGAATCCTGGGCGGAGCCTTGGCCGGCAGCCTGGGCAGTGCGAGCGGCAACGCGGGCTTCGAGCTTTTGGGCAGCTTCGGAGAGTTTTTCCGAGGCTTCGCGGAGGACCTGCGCGGTGCGCTTCTCCGTGGCGGGGGCGATCTCCTTTTCGAGATACTTGCGAAGGCGCGTGATTTCCTCGTCGATCCGCTTGCCAAATTCTTCAAAATTGTCCATGCATCCCCCTGCGCGGTGTAGCGATACGTGAAGCGCGATTCCGGTATTATAGGAACGCGCAAAAGTGCATGCAAGGAGGAGTGTTGGCCCTTCCCTATCATTGGCAGATTCGAATCGAACGTTGGAAAAAGCTGTTTGGCGGGATGTTTGGCGGAGGCGAGAAGCGGCCACAACTGTGCCCGGCCTGCGGGGCACTGGTGGGGATCAACGCCACACGATGCCATGAGTGCGGGGCGAACCTGAGGTTCGGGCTGGCGGCGTGGAGCAAGGGGCTGGCGGAATTTTTCGGCGGACACGCGCCGGTGACGGTGGGGATCCTGATCGTCAACGTGGTGATGTTCGCGGTGGAATTGATGGGTACGATGCAGTCGGGGCAGTACGGCGGGCTGAGCATCCTGTGGGGGATGAATGGCGAGACGCTCTACCGACTGGGGGCATGCTTTCCACCGAGCATTTTCTTGGGGCACCAGTGGTACCGGCTGATCACGGCGATGTATTTGCACGGTGGATTGATCCACATCGGATTCAACATGGTGGTGTTCCTGGACCTGGGCCCGATTGTGGAAGAGATATACGGTTCTGCGCGCTATCTGTTTTTGTACACGGTGATGGGAGTGTTCAGCTTCCTGGTCAGCGCACTGGCAGGACATTTTTCGCTGGGGGCGAGCGGAGCCATTCTGGGATTGATCGGACTACTGATTGCGGTCACTACGCGGCGCGGGGGGGCGTATATGCGAGAGTTGAGGTCGCGGATGATTTCCTGGGTGATCGCGATTTTTGCTCTCGGATTGCTGTTTACGGGGATGCGAACGGACAACTGGGCGCATGCTGGTGGGTTGGCTGCGGGATTTATTTTGGGCAAAGTGTTTGCAGATCGCACGCCGCTCAGCGGGCCAGAAACGACGCGGGCGTATGCGCTGGGATGGCTGGCAGGGCTGATTACGCTGGCGAGTTTTGTGTTTATGGCGTTGCACTACCGGGATCCGTTACCGATGTAGCGTAGCCGGTCTGAAGCCCGGCCACTACACAGCATTAAGAGGAGTGGTGGAGGCGGCGGGCGACGGTGACGGCGTAGTGGAAGCCGGAGACGACGACGAAGGCAGGAACGGCGTAAGTGAGGTAGTGAAGCAGAATCGTGATACGCGCGTCTGGATACGCAGCGCCTAACAAGGTGAAGAAAACCAGGGAGATTTCAAAGAACGTGGTGGCCTTTCCCAGAAGTGAGGGAGGAAACGGCCGGTAGCCCTGAATGATGAGGATGACGGCGGCGACGACGAGGAGCAGAACGTCGCGGCTGATGACCAGAATGGTGAGCCACCAGCCAATTTGCTTTTCCATAGCCAGAACGACGAACGAAGAACTTAGCAGCAGCTTGTCGGCAATGGGGTCGAGGTACGCGCCGAGGGCGGATTTCTGGTCGAGTTGACGGGCAAGGAGGCCATCGAGGGCATCCGTGGCAGCGCTGACAAAAAGCACCAGCAAGGCCCAGGCATATTTTTCATAGAAAATCAGAATCAGAAAAAGCGGCAGGAAGCCGAGGCGGAGAAAAGTGATTTGGTTGGGCACGGTCCAGACGCGAGCTTTCATTGGATAAAGTTTAAAGATAAAAGTTGGAAGTTCAAAGTTGAAAGGCGACGGGCGCGAGCAGCGATTTCAGGCGAATTGGGAGAGGTAATCGAGGAGGGAGCGGCCGATTTTGCGCTGGAAGATTTCGGCCATGGAGGGGATGGAGCCGGAAGGCTCGTCGAGGGAGATGCGTTCGACGCGGGTCATGGGAAAAAAGATGGTGGGAAGGCCAACGCGTTCGGCGTCGAGGGCGTTGATCTGGCTGACGAAGTGATCGAAGGAGTTTAGATCGATGCCGCGCATGGTGACGCCGCTGGTGTTGATTTCGAGCAGTATGCCCCAGACTTTTTCTTTGGGCGTATGCAGATTGACGATGACGATGGAATTGGGGTTCATACAATAATTTCGGGAGATCGTTACCAGTGTAGCGCCGCAAAACCGGTTTTGCGGTGCGTTCCACAGAGCGTGACCCGAAACGCTAACTAAGTTTGGCGCGTGCGGAAGCGGCGTGGGCCTGTTGGAGCCACCAGAGGGCGTCGCGGAGGTCATCGCTTGACTGGAGGGTAAAGGTCATCCAGCCGCGGCCATATTCGCGACTCCAGGAGCCGATACGAAGATCGATCTCCACCCGGGCGGAGAGATCGGGCGGCATGGGATCGAATTTCATGAGGAAGGAGCCTCGGGGATCGAATTCGCGCGTGTGGGGAACGGCGGCGAAAATCTGTTTGCCGCGGTAGAAAGAGCGAAAGCCGAACATGGGCTTCGCGGTGGCGTTGGGCCAGGTGAGGATTTCGGCTTCGAGCAGCGCGGACCATTGGCGCATTTCTTCGGAGATGGGGTGAAGTATCGCGCGCTCGGAACGTGGCTTTTTGGGCTTGGCGCGTTTTGCTTTGGCGGGCATCGGTGGTTAGGGGGAAGGATACTCCAAGAGCGCCCGCTTCGGTCCCTCGCTTCGCGCGGGATAAAAAAGCGGCCTCTACAAAGGCATTGCGGCGGGGCCGTTGGGCGGGAGAAGGAGACGTGGCTGGGTGAGGGATTGGACTTGTTCGACGGTGGCGTCCGGAGCGATTTCCCGGAGGACGAGGCCATTCGGCGTGACGTCAATGAAGGCGAGTTCGGTGACGATGTGGTCCACGACCTCGACGCCGGTGAGCGGGAGAGTGCATTTCTTGAGGATTTTGGGCTTGTTGTCGCGCGTGGCGTGTTCCATAGCGATGAAGACGCGCTTTGCGCCGGCGACGAGATCCATTGCGCCGCCCATGCCCTTGAGCATTTTGCCGGGGATGGCCCAGTTGGCGAGAGTTCCCTTTTCGTCCACCTGGAGCGCACCCAGGACGGTCAGGTCGACATGGGAGCCACGGATCATGGCGAAAGAATCGGCGGAGGAGAAATAACATGTGCCGGGAAGTTCGGTGACGGTTTCCTTTCCAGCGTTGATGAGGTCGGGGTCGACCTCGGATTCGACGGGATAAGGACCGACGCCGAGCATGCCGTTTTCGGATTGCAGGACGACTTCGATACCGGGTGGAACGAAGTTGGCGACAAGCGTAGGCATACCGATGCCAAGATTGACGTAATAGCCGTCGCGGAGTTCGCGGGCGATGCGGCGGGCAATGCGTTCGCGTTTCTGGTCTTCTGTTAAGGGCATACGAAGCTCACAGTCAAAAGTCTACAACCGACAGCTAATTCAGGTGTCCACGCAAAGGTGACCCTCGCCGCACGCCTATAGCTAGCCTTTTCGCACGGTGCGCTTCTCGATGCGTTTGACATAGTTGGCCCCCTGGAAAATGGCGTCCACGTAAATTCCGGGCGTATGCACGTTGTCGGGCGGTAGCTCGCCGGGCTCGACGAGGAGTTCGACTTCGGCGATGACGAAATCGGCGGCGGTGGCCATGGGTGGATTGAAATTGCGCGCGGTTTTCCGGTACACGAGATTGCCCCAGCGATCTCCTTTCCAGGCTTTGATGAAGGCGAAATTGCCGCGGAGGGCGCGCTCAAGGACGTGGTGGCGGCCGTCGAATTCGCGGGTTTCCTTGCCCTCGGCGACCATGGTGCCGTAGCCGGTGGGCGTGTAGAAGGCGGGAATGCCGGCCCCGCCGGCGCGAAGGCGTTCGGCGAGCGTGCCTTGGGGATTGAGCTCGACCTGCAATTCGCCGCTCAAAACAAGTTGTTCGAAGAGTTTGTTTTCGCCGACGTAGGTAGAGATCATTTTCCTGACCTGGCGATTTTGCAGCAGGAGGCCAATGCCGAAATCGTCCACGCCGGCGTTGTTACTGACGATGGTGAGGTCCTTGGTGCCCTTGCGGCGAACGGCGGCGATGAGATTTTCCGGAATGCCGCAGAGGCCGAAGCCGCCCATGAGGATGGTCATGCCGTCGCGGAGATTGGCGATGGCGGCGTCGGAGGAGGAGATGCGCTTATCCATGGAGATTTTGTAGCACACCGGCCGGGAGTTTTCAGTTCTAAGTTTTTGGTTGCAAGTCCGGGAGGGAGACCTTCAGGCATGCGAAACGGAGAGGAGTTGGGAGCGGAACGCATTCGGCGTGACGCCGGTCACCTGGCGGAACGCTCGCGTGAAGTGGCTCTGATCGGCAAATCCAAGGAGCAGGCTGATTTCGGATAGCGGAATTTCGCGATTGAGGAGGTAACGGCAGGATTCGCGGATACGGAGGCGGCGGGTATATTCGCCAATCCCCTGGCGGTGGAAGCGGCGGAAAACACGGGAGAGATGGACCGGATGAACGCCGGCTTCTGCGCTAAGACCGTCGAGAGAGGGTTGATTTGCGTGGTCGGAGTGAAGCTTTGCGACCACGCGAGCGAGCCATGCAGGAGCATTCTTGCGCTCCTCCAAAGCGAGATGGGCAGCGAGGCCGGTAAGCTCGGCAAGCAGGCTTTCGATGCAGAGCGCGTCCGGACTTTCGGTGGCGAACGTTTCGCGGAGGAGATTCATGCTGAGCCAAAACATTGGGCCTCCCCGAGAATCCTCGCAGCCGCGTTTGAGCATGCCTGAGCATTCAGCAATGCGCTGCTTCCAGTGCGGCCGAAGTTCGATGTGGAAGAAGCGCAGGCCACCGGGAGCGATTTCGTCCTGATGAGGGATGCCAGCCGGACGAAACATGAGCGTCATCGGCGAGAACTGCTTGTGTTCGCGGCCATAGCGTTCGCCGTAACGGCCGCGCAGGAGCAGTCCAAAGAAGGGCAGTTCGTGGGTGTGCATCGGGAGCTTGCGCGGAACCGCGTGGCGGAGGTCGCTGAAGACCGCGCCGGAATGTTCCAGGCGATTGCGGACGGAGCCAAAGAATTGTCCTCCGCGAAGCGGTTGCCCGCCGGTCGGCATAGCTTGGGATTCAGCCATCCGTGTTTCCTGTAACAAAAGGCCAGTAGAATGTTGCTTTTGTTCTAGACGCTTTGCAACCGGATTCATTACGTTGGGGCACGAGTGGAAATTTCGGGCTTGGAGGAACGGCGATGAAGAAGATCGTGGGAATCGCGGGAATCTCGATGGCGTTGTTGCTGCTGGGAGTCGTGCTGGCGCCGGCAAATCCGGGCGGGACTGCGCAGCCGAATGTGCCGGAGTATACGAAAGACGGCCAGCTGGTGTTTCCGGCGAACTACCGGGAGTGGATTTACTTAAGCACCGGAATCGACATGAGCTACCGGAAGGACATGCAGATGGGGCACTCGATGTTCGACAATGTGTTCGTGAATCCGGAAGCCTATAGATATTTCCTGGCGAACGGGACGTGGCCGGACAAGACCATGTTGGTGTTGGAGGTGCGCGGCGCGGCAACGAAGAGCGCGCTCAACAAGTCCGGCCATTATCAGACGACGGAACTGATGGGGCAGGAAGTGCACGTGAAGGACGTCAGCCGATTTCCGGGCAAGTGGGCCTTTTTCGGGTTCGACGGAAAACCGACGGCGCAGGCGTTTCCCACGGAGATGGATTGCTACTCCTGCCACGCGCAGCACACGGCGGTGGATACGACGTTCGTGCAGTTTTATCCCACGTTGATTGATATTGCGAAGCAGAAAGGCACGCTGAGCCCCGCATATGTGAAGGAAGAGGAGGCGGCGAAGTAAGTGGCGGGCTATTTCAAATCGCGGAGGATTTTGTAGAGTTCGTTGGCGGCGTCGAAGTCGGCTTCGAGGTCGCGGGAGCCGAGGCGTTCGCGGAGATCGTCGAGGCGGCGGGCAAAGAGATCGAGGGCGGCAGAGAGGACTTCCTTGTTGGTGAGGACGATGTCGCGCCAGGTGTTGTAGGGGCTGCCGGCGAGGCGCAGCGTATCGCGAAGACCGGGGCCGGCGAGGGTGATGGGCAGGCCGTTTTCATCGAGACGATCGTAGAGGAAGGAAGCGAGGGCGATGGCCGCGAGCTGCGGGAGATGCGAGGCCAGGCCGACGGCGTAGTCGTGCTGCTGAGCGCCGATCCACAGGGGACGCGCACCCATTTTTTCCAGAATTTTTGTGAAGGCGATGACGCGGGGATCGCGGTCCTCCTGCGCGGGTCCGACGAGCGCGTAGGTGGCTTTCTGGAAGAGGTCGGCGTCCGATCGCGTGAAGCCGGAAAGTTCGCGTCCGGCCATCGGATGGCCGCCAAGAAAGATGGGGGTGGATTCTTCGTCCTGAAAGAGCTCGGCAGCGGCCAGGCAAACGCGCATTTTGGTGCTGCACGCATCCGTGACGAGGGCGTCCGGCGCGGCGTTTTGCGCGATCTCGGGGAGGATATCCAGAGTGACGCCGATGGGAAGAGCGAGATAGATCAGCTCGGCGCCGCGGACGACGGATTCGAGGCTGCCGGAGAAGGATTCGTGGAACACGCCCGAATTGCGCAGTTCGGGGAGCAACTCCTGGCGATCCCAGCCGACGACATGCATGTCCGGCGTATAGCGGCGCAGGGCCTTCGCGAACGAGGCGCCAATCAGTCCCGTCCCGAGGATCGCGACGCGTTGAATGAGGTGGGCCATCGTCAGGCGACGCGGCGTCCAACGGCCGGGGCGATGATGCGGATTTCGCTCATGAGCTGGGCAAATTGCGTGGGCTCGAGAGACTGCGCGCCGTCGGAAAGGGCGTGGTCGGGATCATTGTGGACCTCGATCAGCAGGCCATCGGCACCGGCGGCAACCGCGGCGCGAGCCATGGCGCCGACTTTATCGCGGCGGCCGGTGCCGTGCGAGGGATCGGCGACGATGGGAAGGTGCGAAAGCTTCTGGATGACCGGGATGGCAGCGATGTCGAGCGTGTTACGGAGATAAGTCTCGAAAGTGCGTATTCCACGCTCGCAGAGGATGACATTGTAATTGCCGCCAGCAAGGATGTATTCGGAGCTGAGCAGCAGTTCTTCGATGGTGGCAGACATGCCGCGCTTGAGCAGCACCGGCTTCTGAACTTCGCCGAGGGCGCGAAGCAGGAAATAGTTCTGCATGTTGCGCGCGCCGACCTGGAAAATATCCACGTAGCCGCTCATCATCGAGATTTGCGAGGGATCCATCACTTCGCTGACGACGAAGAGGCCGAACTTGTCGGCGGCCTCGCGCATCATTTGCAGGCCTTTTTCGCCGAGGCCCTGGAAGGCGTAGGGTGAAGTGCGCGGCTTGAAAGCGCCGGCGCGAAGGATTTTGGCTCCGGCCTTGGTGACCGCTTCGGCGACGGCGTGAATCTGTTCGTGGGATTCGACGGAGCAGGGGCCGGCCGCCACGACGACCTCCGGGCCTCCGATTTTCACGCCCTTGCCGAGATCGACGATAGTGCCTTGCGGCTTGAACTGGCGGCTGGCGAGCTTGAACGGCTGCGTGATGCGCACGACTTCGCGGACGCCGGGCAGTAGCTCGAAGTCGCGGTGATCGAAGTCGCGATGAACGCCGACGGCACCGAGAACGGTGTGCGATGCGCCGGTGGAGCGATGAACGTCGAAGCCGCTGGCGACGATGCGGTCGATGACGTGCTGGATCTGCTCCTCGGTGGCGCCTTCTTGCATTACGATAACCATCAGATTCCTCGTTTCGATCCCTTCGGAGATCGTTTGTTGCGGGCCAATTTAAAGCATCGGCCACTACAAAAACCTGCGAAGCGCCCGCTTCGGAAAGCGGCCGCTAGAAGACCTATTTAGCGTCCTTCTCGTCACTGGAAGAATCGCCGTGCATGGCAATGCGCTCGGCGGAACGGGCTTCATCGATGATGCGCTCGAAGAGGCGGCGGATTGCGGCGTTGGAGAGCGGCCCTTTGTTGTTGTGGGCGGCGTTGGCCAGGACTTCGTTTTCGCGCGAAGGCTGATAGATGGGCATGCCGGCGGCTTGCTTTAGCTTGCCGACCTCCAGAGCGCATTGGGAGCGCTCGTTGAGAAGCTCGACGAGTTTCTTGTCGATTTCGTCCATGCGGCGGCGCCAGTCGCTGAGATTCATGTGACGGCCTCGCGGCGAGAGAGGCCATTGCGGCCGGCTTGCTTGAGAGAACGGACTTTTTCCGTGAGTGCGGCGGCCGCGGCATCGTTGTTCGGAGCTTTCTCGATTTCCGCCACCAGCGCGGAGCCCACGACGGCGGCGTTCGCAAGGCCCCCCAGGACGGAAACGTGGCCGGGGAGCGAAATCCCGAAACCGACCGCGATGGGGAGCTGCGTGAACGTGTGGACCCGGCGGAGCAGGCCGGGCAGATCGTCGGGGAGCGCGTCCTTGGCGCCGGTAACGCCGGTACGGGAGATAACGTAGAGAAAACCGGAGGAACAAGCCGAGATTTTCTGAAGGCGCTCGTCGGTGGAGGTGGGCGCGGCAAGGAAGATGGTATCGAGATTTTGCGCGTGGATGATGCGGCGGTAGTCTTCGGATTCTTCGGGCGTGAGGTCGGTGACGAGGACGCCATCGGCTCCGGCTTGCGCGGCTGCTGAGGCAAATTTTTCGGGGCCCATCTGGAGCACGGGATTGAAATAGGTGAAGAGGACGAGCGGAATCTGGCTGGTTTGGCGGATACGCCGGACAAGATCGAGAACGCCGTGGAGGGTGGCGCCAGCCTTCAAGGCGCGTTCGGAAGCGCGCTGGATGGTGGGGCCGTCCGCGAGGGGATCGCTGAAGGGGACGCCGAGCTCGATGACGTCGGCTCCGGCGTCGGCGAGCGCGAGAACGAACTTGTGCGTGGCGTCGAGCGAAGGATCGCCGGCGGTGACGTAGGCAACGATGCCGAGTTCGCCGGAGGCTTCCAGTTCGGCAAAGCGGCGAGAGATTCGCGTTGTAAATCCAGCGGTCATCTAATCTCGTTCGGTCTTGCCGCGATCCCTCGGCTCTGAACCGGAAGGACACCGGTTCGCCGCTCGGGATGACAGAAGGGTTTCAATCTCGCCAAGAAGAACAGGCATTTTACGCTTTTTCACCGAGCAGACGCTGATAGGTGCCCATATCCTTGTCCCCGCGACCAGAGACGTTGACGATAATGAGGTCGCTCGATTGAAATTTCGGCAGGCGCTCGATGAGTCCCGCAAGGGCATGCGCGGATTCGAGCGCGGGGATGATGCCTTCAGTGCGCGAGAGGAGTTTGGCGGCATCGAGCGCAGCCTGATCGGAAACGGCAGCGTATTCGGCGCGGCGCTGATCGGCAAGCCATGCGTGTTCGGGACCGATAGCGGGATAATCGAGGCCCGCGGAAACGGAATGCGTGAGGGCGATCTGGCCGTCTTCGTTCTGGAGGACGTAGGTGTAGGTGCCCTGGAGGACGCCGGGGCGCGCGCCGGTGAACCCCTGATGCGCAGCGAGTCGCGCAGCATGTTCGCCGAGCGTGGTGCCGTGGCCGCCGGCTTCGATGCCGATCATTTTTACGCTGTCGTCCTTCAGAAATTCGTGGAATAGCCCGATGGCGTTGGAGCCGCCGCCGACACAGGCGTACAGATGCGTGGGCAGGCGCTTTTCGGCGGCAAGGATTTGCTGGCGGGCTTCGCGGCCAATGACGGATTGGAAATCGCGGACCATCGTCGGATAGGGATGCGCACCGAGGACGGAGCCGAGGAGATAGTGCGACGTGCGGACGTTGGTGACCCAGTCGCGCATGGCCTCGTTGATGGCGTCTTTGAGCGTCTTGCTGCCGGAATCCACGCCGATGACTTCCGCGCCGAGCATGCGCATGCGGGCGACGTTGAGGGCCTGGCGCGCCATGTCTTCCGTGCCCATGTAAACGGTGCATTGGAGTCCCAGCTGGGCCGCGACAGTGGCCGAGGCGACTCCGTGCTGGCCGGCTCCGGTCTCCGCGATGATGCGCGGCTTGCCCATGCGGACCGCGAGAAGTCCTTGGCCGATGGCGTTGTTGATTTTGTGCGCCCCGGTGTGGAGGAGATCTTCGCGCTTCAAATAAATGCGTGGGCCGCCGAATTTCGCGGTGAGGCGAGCGGCGAATTGCAGCGGCGTGGGGCGCCCGGCAAAATTTTTCAGCAGCGAAGCGAACTCGGCCTGGAAGGCGGATTCGGATTTGGCCTGTTCGTAGACGCGCTCAAGTTCGTAGAGCGGGACCATCAGCGTCTCAGGAACGTAGCGGCCGCCATAGGGACCGAAGCGCCCGGGGACCGCCGCGGGGATGGTGAGTCGGGTGGACATGGATTGAGCTGACTATTGTACTTCGAACGGGGGATTTTTCGAGTGTCGTGCCAGGGAAGGAGAGGGGCGGCGTGACCTCATGCTTCGCTCCGGACAAAAACTGCGCTGGGTAGAGAACGTCAGGAAAAATGGTCGCGGTTAGCGCGGGCGACTTCGTCGAAGAAGGCGCGGAGCTTGGCGGGATCTTTGCGGCCTGGGCGGGACTCAACTCCCGAGGCGACATCCACGGCATAAGGGCGAACGACGCGAATGGCTTCGCCGACGTTTTCAGGACTCAGGCCGCCGGCGAGGATGACGCGATGCGTCTGGGCGATCGTGCGGGCGAGGTGCCAGTTCGCGAGGGCACCGGTGCCGCCGTACTGGCCGGACTGGGCGGCGTCAATCAGAAAACCGGCGGCGGAGCGATATTTTGCGAAGGGAGGCGGAGGTGTCCCCTGCCCAACGCGCAACGCCTTGATGACCTGTATCTGCTTCGCGACGGCGTCGGCGACGCGGGGAGTCTCGTCGCCATGAAGCTGCGCGGCGGAAAGATGCAGGGCGCGGGAGAGGCTGACGACAGGTTTCGCATCCCAATTCACGAAAACTCCGATGACGGAGAGCAGCGGCGGGAGGCGATCCACAAGATCGGCGGCGGCGGCGGGCGTGATCGAGCGGGGACTTTGCGTGTAAAAGTTCAGGCCGATGGCGTAGGCGCCGAGGTCGGCGGCGAGCTTGGCGTCTTCGAGTTTGGTGATACCGCAGATTTTGATGCGAACCATGGGAGCTAGTGTAGCGGAAGAGATGCTGCCGTGACACGAAGTTGACGGCAACCAGTGAGCTTTCGATCTGCGATCAGCCTCACAGGCTGAAGCTTATGCTACTTGGGCTGGTTCGCGTTCAGGAGTTCGCGGAGAGCGGCGGCGGGGTCGGGGGCTTGCATGAGGTGTTCGCCGATGAGGAAGGCATCGAAGCCGGCGGCGCGGAGATTTTTCAGGTCGGCGTGGGAGCGCAGGCCGGATTCGGCGACGGCGAGGCAATCATCGGGGATTTTTTCGATGAGTTCGTAGGAGGTTTCGAGCCGGACGGTCAGAGTTTTCAGGTCGCGATTGTTAACGCCCAGGATGCGCGCTCCGGCGGCGAGGGCGCGATCGAGTTCCTGGCGCGTGTGGACTTCGACGAGCGGCTCCATTTTCAATTCGCGGCCGAGGGCGAGGAGTTCGCCGAGACGCTGATCGGAAAGCGCCGCGACGATAAGCAAGAACGAATCGGCGTCGTTGGCGCGGGATTCCCAGACTTGCCAGGGATCGAAGAGGAAGTCCTTGCGCAACACAGGGAGTGCGGAGATCTTTCGCGCGTCGCGCATGTTTTTCAGGGAGCCGCCGAAGAATTCCCCTTCGGTGAGCACCGAGAGAGCCGCGGCGCCCGCGGATTCGAGAGCCTCTGCCAAGGCGGGAGCATCGAATGGGTCACGGATGACACCGCGTGAGGGCGAAGCGGACTTGAGTTCGGCGAGGACGTTGATCGCATCGCGCGAGAGAGCGGCGCCGAAATCGCGAATGGGCGATGCGGCGGCCACGCCGTATTTCAAGGCGGTTTCGGGGAGGACGCTTTTGCGGCGTTCGACCTCGGCGCGGCGCGATTCCAGGATGCGGTCGAGGACGGTGCCGGTGTTGGCGTGGGCGTTCATGGAGCTGAACTTGTATGCTAGGGAGAGCGGGGCAAGCATGTCAAATCAAGCCGCGGCTACAAGGGTGGACGGGACGGAAATGAGCTACAAAGCGAAATACGGGGCGTTGCTGGCAGGGATTGCCGGCGAAGCGGATGCGATGGCGATGCGCTTTTTCCGCGGGAATTCGCTGGGTGTGGAGCGCAAGCGGGACGGCACGGTGGTGACGCAAGCCGACAAGCAGATCGAACAGATGGCGATCGCGCGGGTGAACGCAAGCGGTCTGGCGATTGACGTGGTGGGAGAAGAGACGAGCGCCGAATCGCCGAAGGGCCCGGCGACGAACGGGCGGGCACGAATGATCATTGACCCGATTGACGGGACGGAGGAGTTCACGCGCGGGATTCCGACTTTTGGAACGCTGATCGGGATTGAAGAGGATGGCGAGATCGTGGCGGGGATGGCGAGCGCGCCGGCGCTGGGGCATGGGACGCGCTGGTGGGCGTATCGCGGAGAAGGAGCATGGCGGGGCGAGGAGAGGTTGCGCGTTTCGCAGGTGGCAAAGCTTGACGACTCCATGATTTTCACCACGGGCACGGGGCCGCGGAAAGACGCGGACGTGCGCGAGCGGCTGCGCAGACTGGCCGATGCGGCGCGAAACAGCCGGTCAATTGGAGGATTCTGGCAGCACATGCTGGTGGCGGAGGGCGCGGTGGAGTGTGCAGTGGACTGGATTTCAAAACCCTGGGACCTGGCGCCGCTGGGAATTATCGTCGAGGAGGCCGGGGGAAAATCCACGACGGTGGACGGCGAACGGACGATTTACAAAGGAAAATTCGTGAGCACGAACGGACTGATGCATGCCGAGGTGCTGAAGATTTTGCAATGAGGCGCAACATGATTCGGACGAAGCGCGTTTACGACAAGCCGTCGAAGGAAGATGGATTCCGTGTGCTGGTCGATCGGCTGTGGCCGCGCGGATTGACGAAGGAAAATGCCGCGGCGGATTTGTGGTTGAAGGAAATTGCGCCGAGCGACGAACTACGGAAGGCGTTCCATGAGGAAAAGGTAACGTGGAAGGAGTTTGAGAAAAAATACCGAGCCGAATTGCGGAAGAAAAACCCGCAACTGGAAGAGATTCGCAGGCTGGAGAAGAAGCATGGGACGGTGACCCTGGTGTATGGGCGGAACGACGAGAAGCAGAATCAGGCGGTGGTGATTGCGGAATTGCTAAGGGATGGAAAGAACGGATAGACGATTGCTGGGGGAAAGATACTGGCGAGGCCGGGATTTTTGGTTAGTGGCTCGGTTGCACAGGCAGGAGTGCCGGTGCCAGAGGAAGAGCGAGCATTGGGCGACTCTCAGACACTGCGGGTGATTCAGGACGAGGTTGCGGCGTGCCGGAAGTGTCAGCGGCTGGTGAAGTACCGGGAGAAGGTGGCGCGGGAGAAGCGGCGGGCGTTTCGGGACTGGGAATATTGGGGACGCCCGGTGCCGGGCTTCGGCGACCCGCGCGCGAAATTATTCCTCCTGGGATTGGCTCCCGCAGCGCACGGCGGAAATCGGACGGGAAGAGTCTTCACGGGCGATCGATCGGGTGATTTTCTCTTCGAGGCGCTGTATCGAGCGGGATTCGCAAACCAGGCGACCTCCGTAAAACGCGAAGACGGGCTGCAACTACAGGGCGCGTACATTGCGGCAGCCGTGCGGTGCGCGCCGCCAGCCAACAAGCCTCTTCCGAAGGAAATCTTGAAGTGCCGGGGATATCTGGAACGGGAGTTGGACGCCTTGCGGCCGCGGGCAGTATTGGCGCTTGGGAAGATTGCGTGGGATGCGTATTTGGAAGTGTTGAAGCAAGAAGGGCGCATCGCTTCGCGTACGGCATTTCAATTCAAGCATGGAGCGGAGTGCGAGATGGCGGCGGATTTGCCGAGGCTGTTTTGCGTGTATCATCCAAGCCAGCAGAATACGCAAACGGGGCGCGTGACGCAGGGAATGTACGCGCAGGTTTTCCGGCGTGTCCGAAAGTATCTGGATCAGGCTTGAGCTTTTTGGGGTTGGGGCTTCGCGGAAGCTTCCTGGACCGTGTGAGTACGGGGCCAGAATCGAGCCGCGAGCCGCCAGAGGAGCAGAAGAGCGACGATGGCGGCGTATGTAAGCGGGCGAATCACCGCGGATTTGACGGACCAATAGTAGTGAATCACGCCGGCCACGGCGGTGATATAGATGGCTCGGTGCAGCCATTGCCATCGGCGCCCGCCGAGACGGCGAATCCAACCGGCGGTAGACGTCACGGCCAGCGGAATCATCAGCACAAAAGCTAGAAAGCCCAACGTGATGTAAGGACGCTTGGCGACGTCTTTCCACATTTCCGGGAAATCGAAGAATTTATCGAGCACGACATAAGTGGCGAAGTGCAGGCAGCCGTAGAAAAAGGCGAAGAGCCCGAGCATGCGGCGGAAGCGGATGAGGTCCGGCAGGCCAAGGATCTTGCGCAAGGGCGTGATGGCCAGGGTGATGCAGATGAAGCGAAGGGTCCAATCGCCGGTGGCGTGCGTGATGAACTCGATGGGATTCGCCGTTAGGCCGCCGGTGAGAGCGCGCCAGCCCAGAGAGACTACGGGGCCCAGGCACAAAACAAAAACAACAACTTGGGTCCAGCGATTGGTCAGGACTTTGTGCATCGGCAAATGCCGGTCAGAAGTTCTTTCTTAGGTCCATTCCAGTGTACAGGCTGGCGACCTGATCGGAATAGCCGTTGAACATCAGCGTATCGCGGCGGAAGAACTCGCCGAGACGGCGTTCCTTGGCCTGGCTCCAGCGCGGATGGTCCACGTGAGGATTGACGTTGGCATAAAAACCGTATTCGTTGGGGGCCATGCGGCTCCACGTCGTGGGTGGCTCGCTTTTCGTGAAGCGAATTTTCACGAGGGACTTGGCGCTTTTGAAGCCGTACTTCCACGGGATCACGATGCGGACTGGAGCGCCATCCTGATTGGGAAGGGTTTCGCCGTACATGCCGACGCAGAGGAGCGCGAGCGGGTTCATCGCTTCATCGAGGCGCAAACCTTCCACATAGGGAAAGTCGATGCCGGCGTATTTTGCCAGCGGCATCTCTTTGGGATCGTAGAACGATTCGAAGGCGACGAATTTTGCAGCGGGGGTGGGCTCGACGGTCTTGATGAGCTCGCTAAGCGAATAGCCGATCCACGGAACGACGATGGACCAGGCCTCGACGCAGCGGTGGCGGTAGATGCGCTCTTCGAGCGGAGCGAGTTTCAGGATTTCATCAATGGTGATCTTGCGTGGCTTCTTCACTTCGCCTTCGATGGAGACAGTCCACGGATAGGTTTTCAGGGTGCCGGCGTTGCGGGCCGGCTCGGTTTTGTCCACTCCGAATTCGTAATAGTTGTTATAGTGCGTGACATCCTCGTAGGTGTTCTGCTTTTCCGTGGTGCTAAAGGGGCTTTTGAGGGCGACGTTAAGTTTGGTGCCCGCGATCGCGCGCGAGGACGGCGAGGCGAGTTCCCACAAGCCTCGGCCCGCCAGCGCGAATGCACCGGCCAGTCCCGCGCCTTTCAGAAATTTTCTGCGATTGAGATACACGGATTTGGGCGTGACATCCGCGCAGGTCAATTGCTCTTTGCTGCGGAGTGACATTGCGAAGGATTCTCCTTGGATTTGGCGGGAAGCCCGCGTTCATCGAGCGGGGGAAACCACCAAACGGGCTCCGTGAATAGTATGAGTCGCGGGACGGAGAGGGGTTACAAGATTTCGCGTCGGCTGGTTAACTGGCCGTTGCTGCAAGGTATTAACGACAAATGGGATGCGCGGGCGGCAGCGACTTTTCGTGGTTACCTTTTACAGTCCCGTAAACACTTTTAATTCATGGATTTAGGACTAAGCCCGGCCAGCTTTCGAGGTACGGGAATTGCCTTCGCCTCGTATGGGGTATTAGGAGGAAAGCCATGCATGGCGTTGCAAAAGAAGCGATTTTGGGAATGACTTTCGCGGTAGGGGGCGTAGCTTTGTGGGCACCGAGCGATCCGGCACAAGAAACGAGACGTGTGCTGAGCACGGACACGATTCCGACCGATGGAGCGACCGCGACGCCGGGCGGTCAAGCGGCGGATGGAGCGCGGCATGGCTTGCCTGAGGAGGCTTTTGCGGTGGTGCCGGGGACACGGTTCCTGGTGCGACTGGAAAGCGATTTGAACACCGGAGGGCTGCGCAAGAATCAAGAGTTTCGCGTGCGCACGCTTGAGCCGTTGGAGGCAGGCCAAGGAAATTACCTGCCGGCAGGAGCCGTAATTTACGGGCACGTGAGCCGCGTGGAATCCGCGGGAAACGTGGGGCGCGCGAAGCTGTGGTTGACGTTTGACGATATTCAGACCCGCTTTGGGCGGCTGCCGATTGTGGCGGACGTAAGCGGAGTGCCGGGAGACCACAGCATCAAGGCGGGACCGATACAAGAAGGCGCGATCGAGGGACGCAGCAGCACGCAAAAAGACGCCGCGCAGGCCGCTGCAGCAGGCGCGGCGATGGGCGCGATCCAGGGCGTGAAGGACCGGAACAAAAAGGAGATTGCGGAAGGAGCGGCGATCGCGGCGCTGGAAGCATATTTGACGGAAGCGGGGCGCGGACAGGAGATTGAGTTACAGAGAGGGACAAAGTTGGAACTGGAATTGGAAAGGGCGCTGTATTTGTTGCGGGAGTGAGGCGCGAGAGGGTTGCGGGACCAGAAAGTACCGCGCCTTAAGGGGCACAGTGCGAGGCACGCAGGAAACAGGAAACAGAGGCTGAAGCCTCCCCTACTGATGTGCCACTTGGGCCGCGCTTGGCAAGCGTGCGCGTGCTTGTTACAGTCGTTTCACCCACCCTAAGTGCGAAAATAGGACGTGGTGTGAGGGGACGAGGCGCAAGCGCATGGGCGATGAGAGCAAAGCTGTACGCACGGTAGAAACCGGCGAGCGCAAGGACCGCATCCTGATTGTCGAGGACGAGGACAACGCACGCAAGGGCTACGAACAACTCTTGCAGCGCTGGGGATATGAAGTGCTGGGTGTGGGGACAGCCGAGGAAGCGCTGGCAAAATTTTCGAGCTTTCAGCCGGACACGTTGATCGCCGACGTGGAATTGCCCGGGATGAACGGGCTGGACCTGCTGAAGCAGCTCGGGGACGACCTGCAAGACGTACCGGCGATCATCATCACGGGAAAAGGGAGCGAAGAGCGCGCGGTGGCGGCGATCGAATCGGGCGCGTTCTGGTACATCGAGAAACCGCTGAAGGGGCCGGTGTTGCGCGCGCTGCTGGACCGGGCGCTGAGCAAGGCGCGGGACGCGCACAACCTGGCAGTGCTGCAACGCCAATTGCGAGAAGCGGGGCGGCTCGGGGACCTGGTGGGCGGATCGAAGCCGATGCAGGAAGTGATGCGGATCATCGAGATGGCGGCGCCGAGTTCGGCTTCGGTGCTGATCACCGGCGAAACGGGTTCCGGGAAAGAGATTGTGGCGCGGACGATCCACAAGCTGTCTCCACGCGCGAGCGGACCGTTTGTGGCCATCAACTGTTCCGCGATTCCGGAAACGCTGATGGAGAGCGAGATTTTCGGGCACGAGCGGGGAGCATTCACGGGGGCGGCAGAGCGGCGGATCGGCTGCTTCGAACTCGCGGACGGCGGGACGCTGTTGCTGGATGAAATCGGCGAGATGCCGGCGCCTACGCAAGCTAAGCTCCTGCGCGTGCTGGAAGACCGCAAGGTACGGCGGCTGGGGAGCAAGACGGAGACTCCTGTGGATGTGCGGGTGTTGGCGGCTACAAACAAAGATCCGGAGAAGGCGGTTACTGACGGTGGCCTGCGACAGGACCTTTATTTTCGGCTAAACGTTTTTCATATCCATCTGCCACCGCTGCGGGACCACAAGGATGATATCCCGCTGCTGGCGGAGCACATCCTGCGGGACATTAACGCGAAGCACGGGAAAAGCGTGCGGGGGATCGGCGCGGAGGTGCTGGACATCTTCATGAGCCACACCTGGCCGGGAAACATCCGCGAATTGCGGAACGTGCTGGAGCGGGCGGCGATCATGTCCGAGAAGGATCTGATTTCGCGGAGCTCCCTGCCTGGGGAATTCGGCAAGGTATCCAGCAAGGGACCGAGCGATCTCTCGTCGCTGAAGTTCCCCATCGGGACCACCGTGGATGCGATGGAGCGAGAGCTAATATTGCAGACACTGCACGCAACGGGGAACAACAAGACGCGCGCGGCGGAATTGCTGGGTGTGAGCCTGAAGACCCTACACAACAAATTAAAGGAATACGGAAACGAAAAAGCGGAAACGGAGTCCTAGCGGGATATGAGGCTCGGGCTGCGGGCCAAACTGACGATGGTGATGGCAGGGCTGGTACTGCTGTCCACGGCGGTGCTGTCACTGGTGTACGCGGAATTGCTGTTGCAGCAGGAACTCCACGATACGGACAAGCGCGCGAACGAACTGGCCAGCGAAGCGTTCGAGTCCGCACGGCAGGCGCTGGAAGACGCAAGGAGCCGGGGGCTAAGGCCTGCCTCGGACGATCCTCAGGCCACACACGACTACGTGGTGAACGCATTCGACGAGAGCGAATCGCTGCAGGCCCGCCTGCAGACGGCCGCCGATTCACCCTCGATCTACGAGGCCAGTATCGTGGATCGTGACGACGTGGTGCTGATTTCCAGCGATCATAACCTGACTGGGAAGACAGCGCTGCGGCGGCCGCCGCTCTCCCAGCTCGTGCAAAGTTCGTTTGTGCTACAAGTGCGCATTCTCGCGGAGTCGCCACATGTCTACGAAGTGGATTTCCCGTTTAACCTGCGTGGGCAGCCGTTTGGAGAAGTGCGCATCGCGGTTTCGACAGCACTGCTGCTCAACGACGTAAAGCCGCGGCTGAACCGCTGGGGCACGATCGCGCTGTTGGCGCTGGGGCTGTCGACGTTGCTGGCGGCGGTAGTGAGCGGCGTGGCGCTCTCGCCAATCCGTGACATCCTGGCGCAATTGGAACGCATATCGGCCGGGGTGTACGACACCCCGGTAGCCGTGAGCAAAGAGCTGGCGGGAAGTTCCGACGAATTTGGGCAGGTGCGGCGGAAGATTCAGCAGGTGAGCCAGCAACTGCGCGGCGTGCACGAGATCTTCAGTTCTCTGCGGGACAACATGAATTCGGTGATGGCCGGCCTGGAAGACGGCTTGTTACTTTTCACCAAAGATGCGCGAGCCGTGATGATCAGCCCGGCGGCCGAAAAATTCCTGGGAGCGCCCGCGGCAGAGTTTCTGGGGCGGCGCGTGACGGATATTTTTCCGCCGGGACATCCGCTGTTTGAAGCGCTGCATCTGGATGGAGAACAATTCACGGAAATCGCTTCGGAAACGGAAGTGGACACCGTCGAGGGACGCAAGCGGGTGGGAGTTAGCGTCCAGGAAATTCAGGGAGCAGGCGAGCGTATGGGCGCAATGGTGACGCTGCGGGACCTGGATTCACTGGAGAGTATCAACACGCAGCTGCAGGTGAGCGAACGCCTAGCGGCGGTGGGGCGAATCACGGCCGGCGTGGCGCACGAGGTGAAGAATCCTCTGAATTCGATGCGGCTCTGGCTGGAGAATCTGAAGGAATCGTTGCCGGGGGATGCGGACGGGGCGGCACTGCAAGCCGTGCATGTGCTGGACACGGAGATTGACCGGCTGGACGCGGTGGTGAAGCGCTTCCTGGATTTCTCGAAGCCCATGGATGTGCGGCTGGAACCGACACAATTGGCCGACCTGTTGCGCGATGTGCTGGAGGTGGCCAAACCGCAACTGCAGAAGGCGAATGTGCAGGTGGCGCAGCTGTTGCCGATCGGCATTCCGGAAGTCTTCGTGGATCGCGACCTGCTGAAACAAGCGGTGCTGAACCTGGTGTTGAATGCGGTGGAGGCAATGCCAAATGGTGGGCAACTGCAATTAACACTGAGCCGGCGCGGAGAGATTGCGGAAATCACGGTGGGCGACACGGGAAAAGGGATTTTGCCAGAGAACCGGCAAAAAGTGTTTCAGTTGTTTTTCACGACGCGGCCGGGCGGAAGCGGAATCGGGCTAGCCAGCACCTTCCGAATTGTGCAGCTTCATAACGGTTCGATAGACTTTACGTCGGAGGTCGGCCGCGGGACGACGTTTCGTATCGAGTTGCCGCTCGCGGCGTGAGCATGGGGAGCCCTTCCACGGCACTAAATCGGACCGCACGACCGGGCAACGGAATTTTCGCGCTGATGTGCGCCTGCGCGATTCTGGGTGCGGGGTGTTCCGCGAAAAAGAAGCCTGCGCCGAGCCTGGGAGCGGTGATGTTGCTGCACCCGGTGGTACCGCCAGCCGAACAAGCCGCAATTGAGAATGCACCGGATATTCTACCGGAAGAAACTGAACCGATTCCCCAACTCGTGGTTCCCACTGGAGTCCCCGCACGGCCGCGAGTGGCCGCGGTGCCTGCGCGCGAGGCCGAATCGGAGGCGAAAGTAGCCGAACCGATCATCGCGCCCGAGATGACGGACCAGCAGCTTGCGGCGGCGAAGGTGGCGACCCAGCAAAGCCTGAATGTTGCCCTGCACAACTTGAGCCTCACGCAGGGCCGGACGCTGAACGCCACACAGCAGGATTTGGCTTCGAAGATTCGCGGTTTCGTGGACAGCGCACGGCAGGCAATTCAGAACCACGACTGGCAGCGCGCGCGCATCCAGGCCAAGAAAGCGGAAGTGCTCTCCCAGGAATTTGCCCCGCAGCAATAATTCTCCGGCACAGCCTCCAATCACAACCACGTAGGAAAGCTTGCGCTAAAATAGGCGCATGAAGAACTACGACGCAGTTGTGGCGGGCGGCGGAATCATCGGCGCTTCGATCGCCTTGGAATTGACCGAAGCCGGATGGAGAGTGGGAGTATTCGACTCGCAGAAGCCGGGGCGCGAAGCTTCCTGGGCCAGCGCAGGCATGATCTCACCGGTGCCGGAGAGCGCCAGCTTTGGTTCTCTCCTGCCACTCAATTTGGCCAGCGCCCGGGCGTATCCCGATTTCATTCACCGCGTGGAGGAGCTTGCCGGAAGAGACGTGGGCTACCGGAAAGAAGGGGCGCTGGACATTTTCCTGAAAGACGTAGCGAAGGAAGAGATTGCGGAAGTGCTGGAGCGAAACCGGAGCGCGGGATTGCAGGCGGAGGCACTCAGCAGCGAGCAGGCTTCGCGGTTGGAGCCGGAGCTCACCGCGGAGATTCGCGGGGCTATTTTGCGGCCGGACGAGGCGTCACTGGATAACCGCGAGTTTACCGAGGCCACGCTGGAAGCGGCTCGGCGCAAAGGCGCGGAGATTTCATCCGGCAATGGAGCGAAGGCATTGTGGACGGAGGGCAGCCGATGTAAAGGGCTGCAGTTGCAGACCGGCCGCGTAGAAGCGCGGTGGACGATCGTTGCCGCGGGATGTTTCAGCGCGCAAATCGAAGGTGCGGCGGAGTACGCTCCGGTGACGCCGGCGAAAGGACAGATGATGGCGTTGCGCTGCCACGGGATTCCGTTGCGACGAGATTTGTGGTGCGGCCACAGCTATCTGGTGCCGCGCAAGGACGGCCGGATTATCGCCGGCGCAACAATCGAGTACGAGGGTTTCGACCGGAGCGTAACGGCTGGGGGAATGAAGAAAATCCTGAGCGGCGCCGTATCGCTGGTTCCCGCGCTGGAGAAAGCGAAGATCGAAGAGACCTGGGCGGGATTGCGCCCGGACACGCCGGATCACTTGCCGATTATTGGGCCGACGGATTGCGAAGGTTTGCTTATCGCCACGGGACATTTCCGCAGCGGCATTCTGCTGACGCCGATCACCGCGCGGCTGATCCGCGAATGGCTGACAGAGCAGAAAGTCAGTGTGGATTGGACGCCGTTCAGCCCGCTGCGCTTTCAGGCGACGCAGCACACGCGGACCTCGTAACTATCGATTCACTGCGCTTGCGGCTGCTGGATGACTTCGGGAGCGGCCTGGCCGACGTTGGTGTAGTGGATCTGGTCCGCGTCAAGATGCAAGTCGCGCTCGAGAACGAGATCCATGGAGGAGCCGCGCGGGAGCTGGGCATCCGGACCGCGCGAAAGGAGCACAGCGGCAAGGCCGGCTAGGCCGCCAATGCCCGCACCGATGCCCGCGCCCTTGCCGCCGTCAGCGATGGCCCCGATGCCGGCCCCCGCCGCCGCTGTCGTGGCGATAGTTTGCGCGTCTTTGCCCTTGCCGCCGGGGCCGGTAATTTTTCCTTCGGAGTCCGTCTGCGTGCCATTGTCGCTGTCGGTGCTGTGTGGCTCAGCGTTCAAATCAACTGTATAGCCATTGGGCAGGATGATCGTGTTCAGGCGAATGCGGAGTTCGCCTTTGCCTTTTACGTGCCCGGGGCGCTTGGACTCGGTGACCTCGCCACGCAGGTAAGAACCAACGGGGACCACGACCTTGTTGTTTTCGGTGATGGGGAAAGAAGTACGGAAGTAGACCGAGTCACCGGGTTTGGCGGTGCGGGTGGAAATTCCATTTTCGAGGATGACGCCAACGCGGGAACCGGCCGGGACGGTGATGATCTTTCCGCTAGAGGCGTGCGGCGCAGGCGGAGGAGCCGGACGCGAAGCCGGAGGCGGGGCATCGGCCTGCGGGCCGTCGGGAGCCTGGGCGGAAGCATGGCCCGCGAGGCCAAGCGAGAAAACGAAAATAGCGGCAGCGGCCTGAATGCGATAGGCGGTATTCACCGGATTCCCTCCACGGTGCGGTTCTGGAATTTCGGATGCCGACCCCGGCGGGCCGGGATGCCTAAGAGCATCGCACTTCCCCGTGCACGTGGCTAGAGGTGGAAGGGCTTTCGAGAGTTTGACGGGGCACGAGGCGCGGCTTACTCTGAGATTTCTGTAGGGCCGAGGGGAGAAACGCGATGGCGAAATTGGCGTTGGTGTACGGGATGCGGCTGCTGCCGGTGGACGATCTGGGCGAGGTGAAGGAGGCCACGGTTTTGCTGAAAAGCGGGAAAGCGGCGCGAGTGGCGATGCACTTGATCGAGGGCAGCAAGGAAGAGATTGAAGAAACGTTCCGGCAATCGATTGACGCGTTCTTTGAGATGTACCCGGAGATTTAGCGGTAGAGCAGCGGTTGCAGCGGAACGAGTAGTTACTGGCCATTTGTCTATACCTATGCGGGGCGCTCGGGGAGCCAATAGCTAGGCGAGAGCGAGAAGCTTCGGTCATCTAAACCGCGAGGAATTTCTCAAGGGCCGACGCCCTTCTAGCGTGGTTCTTGGTGCCGGAGCCCTTCGCGGCTGAAGGTGAACTAAAGTTGCGACCTTCATGCGAGATTTGGGGGATGGTTGCTAGTGGATGAGATAGAAAGCGGTTTGACGGGGACGGAAGAATTTGTAGCCCTCTTCGGTGAGGTAGGCGTCATCTTCTTCCATCACGAAGACTTTTTGGCCGCTCCATTCGGGAATTCCCGACGCGGTGTTGAGTTCTACCGATAGATAGGTGCCTATCACGAGGGGTTTCTCCGCCTCCATGCCTTTGCGCTCCCCCGAGCGGTAATCAATCGAAGGTCCCAAGCCGTGGCCTTGCGCGCCGATGGGATGGCTGTAGATTTGGGCTTCGATGCCTTTGGCTTTCATCTCGGCCATGGCTTCGAGGTAAACTTCGCCGGCGGTTTTGCCGGGGCGAGCCGCGCGGGTGACCGCGTCCTGCAATGCGTTGGTTTTGGCCATGGCGGCAATCAGACCGGGAGGCGGCGCGCTTTCTCCTTCCTTAAGGATGTAAGCCATTTTCTGCCAGTCGGTGTTCAGGCCCATGTAGGTGATCCCAAAATCGATGTGCAGCAGGTCACCGCGCTCGATGACCCATTCTTCCGGCGCGACACCCAGGAAGCCGCGCGACATCTGCGAGGTCAGACCCCGCCGCTGGAGACGGACGTCAGGCTGGAACCAGGTGGTGAAATGGTTTTGCCAGAGTTGATCGTAGAGCCAGCGGCGGACGTCGCCGACGCGCGTTTTCCCGGGCGTGATGACTTCGTTGGAGAGGGCGCGACGCGTGAGGATTTCGGTGGCTTCGACCATTTGCGCGTAAGTGTCGAACTCGTCGGGGATACGCGTGGAGAGATAGTCCTCGATGAGATCGGCGGTGGGGACGAAGTGCTTTTCGGCTCCGGGGCCCATGGCGCCGGCGAGAAATTTGTAGCTGCTGAGGGTGAGGCTGCGGGTGACGCCGCGGCTGCCGTCAATACCGAGCGCAATCGTTTTGGGCTGATATTTGTCGTAGAGCGCCTTCAGGGCTTCTTTCGGCGGGCGCGGGTCCTCGGGCGTATCGAAGAATTGCTTGAGACTTTCTTCCGCGTAGCCGGTGACGGCAAATTTTTTCAGACCCTGGTCGCCGGCATCCACGAAGACGAAGATGTCCCGGTTGCCGGTGTAAATGCGGGGCGGGGCGATATATTCGGTGAGCGGATCGTTGTGGAATTCCTCGTTGACGACGATCCACATGGAGACGTTGTGCTTGCGCATCATGGGGAGAAGGAGGGCGTGGTGTTTTGTGAGCCAGCCTTCGCGGACGGAAATTTGTTGGGACCAGGGGAGGACGGGTGGCATTTTTTCAGGCGAAAGTTGTTGAGCGGCGACGGGGAGGCACGCGAGAGTGAGGAGCGCAGACAGCAGGCAGCATAGATGGCACGGCGATGGCTTCATGAACTCTCCGGAATTAAGAATGGGTGTTGGAGGACTCAAGAATTTAGCACAGGAGTGGGTGCTTGGCGCTGGCGGTTTTTTTGACACGGCGGTCACGCAGAAAGACCAGATGCGATTACGACGAAGCGATGAGGAACAAGTTAGCGAGATGCAGTGTGAATCGAGGCGAAACACGGACGGAAAAAGCGGAGGCTTTGCCCCCGCACTCCAACTGGCAGAGGCTGATCGTTACCGGTTGCCGAAGTTTTCGGGATCGGCGTTGGGGTCGCCGAGGTTGTCGTTGATCAGGACAGTGGACTGGCCTGTAAGCTCGAAGCGCTTGCGGCACTTGAAGCAGGCGACGAGATCGTCGAGCCGGACCATGTAGGACGCGGCTTTGGCAAACTTGCGGCGGTCCTCTTCGCCGGCGTTGCGGGGGAGTTCCCTTTTCTTGCGGCAAACTTTCCAGCGGACGGGAAATTCGAATTCGCCGCGACAACTGGGACAGACCAGCTTAATCTTGCGGGTCTCTTCTTTTTCCGAATAAAAGCTGCGTTCGTCCATCGTCCCTCGACTGACTGCCTACAAAGTTCCATCCATTGTAACAAATTCGAGGCCGAGGTCGCGCCAGCGAGGCAGCCAATGGGCGAGGGCTCCGACGGTGTGGAGGCGATCGCCGTTGAGGCGGCGAAAGTCGCCGTCGTGGAGGCAGATAACCTGGCCGGAAGTCGCGGCCCCCTCTGCGGCCTTCGGAATGTCTTGCTGCGCGGCGGCGGCGATGGGCTTCATTTTTTCGATCAGCCAGGTGGAAGGCTTGGCGCGCCAGTCACCGGGGATGCGTGTCCACATGGCGGTGCGCAAGCCATGGCGCTGCGCGATTTCGCCGACCCAGGGGCTGCGAAAACCGAATGGCGGACGGAACCAGCGGGGAGCCGCCCAGGTCACGCGATGAATCGCCTCCTGGCAACGAAGAAGTTCCTCATGCGTTTCCTGGGGACCGCAGAAGAAGAGATTCGGATGGGTATCGGTGTGATTGCCGATCAGGTGGCCGCGAGCGACGATTTCCTTGGCTAGATCGGGACATTCGCGGACGAACTTGCCGACCAGAAAAAATGTGGCCCTGGCATTGTGCATTGCCAGCAGGTCGAGAAGTCGCGGAGTTACGGCCGGATTCGGGCCGTCGTCAAAAGTGAGCGCGAGTTGCTTGGCCGAACGCGTGCGGCATACCGTCGCGCCAAACAACTGCGCCTGCGGATACACCGCGCCGTAGGCCGTCATTCCCGCTAGGCCGGCGGCCGCGGCAAGGGGCACGCCTATCATCCACGGATCCATCAACAGCATTCTTACATGTCCCCATATTCTGTGCAGCCCCTGCACATCGTACCCCTTCGGGCAAGTGTGACTGTGTGATAGAGTTTGCCATTCTTCAGCGGGAATCTGGTGGAGATATGTACTGCGAAGTCTGTGGTCAGGAATTCCTCGTCAGACCTTCGTGTCCAGGCCCTGCCATCGGGCAGGAAACCATCTCGCCACAAAAGGCTTTACTCTCCTTCACTACACACTAGAAGCACTGAGGATTGTTCGTTGGGATAATCTGGCAATCAGTCGCATCAAGGACGACACACGGGAGTTACCGTACGGTATTTTTATCTGGGCGGTCTCCAACGCTTTGCCTACATTGTTGATGTCTCTATACGTGCCGTCCCTAGCGAGATATTTTTCGGGCGTCGGCGGCCTAATCACGCTGTTGATTTTGCTTGCCTACCAGGCCGTGCTGGGCTTACTGCACATCGGCCTTTGCCACCTATTGGCCAAGTGGTTTTGCGCCGGTGACGGTCACTTCGTGCAGGTGATTAGGCCCTTATTGCTGGCTTCCATTGTGTTCATCGTTCTCGCAGTGCCAATTATTGGTGCGCTTGCGGCTGGCCTCGCCTGGATTGCCGTAGTAATGATGGTGTTCGAGGAAGTACATGGAGTCGAACCGCTCACGGCATTTCTCCTCTCGGCTGGAGTTGGCGTTACCCTGCGAATCCTACAATTCCTGCTATTCAAGTCACCATTCTAAAAGGTGGTTCTTCCGAGTCAGGCCGGGAGGCCCTTGCGGGCCTTGAGGTCGTTAAGGAGCCGCTCGACCTCGGTCTCGCGATCGAGACGGTTGAGCTTTTCGGCAACGTCGTCGTTAAGCAGGTCCACTTCCGCCGATGCCGTGGCTTCGGTGTGGTGCACGCGATCCTTCAGACGATCGAAGGTGGCGCTCTTGGAGCCTTCGCCGATCGCGACCTGCGCCTTGGCGGCTTTATCGAGCGCGATGCTGCGGCGATGGCGGGCCAGCAGGACTTCGCGCTTGGACTTGGCTTCGTCCAGCTTTTGTTCGAGCTTCACGAGTGCGTTCTTCAAGGTCTCCACCTGCGCTTTCTGGTCGTTGACCTGTTCCTGGAAGCTTTGGGCGAGGCGCTGGGCGGTCTGGTAGCGGTCGAGCGCAGCACGGGCGAGGTCGTCCTGTGTTTTCTCGACGGCCACTTCGGCCTTGCGCATCCAGTCCTTGGCGGTGTCTTCCTGTTCGCGCTGCTTCTTCTCGAGGATGTGCTGATCGGCGATGGAAACAGCGACCTGCGTTTTGACCTGCAGGTATTGGTTCTCCATGTCGAGGATGACCTGCTTGATCATTTTTTCGGGATCCTCGGCACGATCAACCATATCGTTGAGATTCGCCCGAATTAAGGTGCTGACGCGTTCTAAAAGTCCCATGATATTGCTCCTTTCGAATTGCTCGTGACTGCGACCTCGACCACTCGCGATGGTTTCGGTTGATCAAAAGGCGCCTGCCTCCTTCCCCACAAGCAGCCAGAGGCGGCCGCCACATAAGGCAAAGAATCAGAACAGCGAAAGACAGTGCGTGAGCAGCACGTGGACCTGATGCCAGGCAAGGCTGGCGAGCGTTGCCATCGTGACGATGCCCAACGTCCAGAACAGGCCGCGCTTTTGCTGCAAGGTGAGACTCATGACCTTTCCCTCCATGACACTCCTCCCTTACTGACCGCTGCGGAACTCCGTTTGGCGGCACAAGCTAGAGCCCGTGCTGCCTGGCCGGTCTAAAGCCGGCCGCTACAGCGCCGGGCGCTCCCTACGGAGCGCTCCGGCGGAATGGGTTCAGGACTTCGCCGACTGATCCGGCTTGGGCGACTTGTCGCCAATCAGGCGGACCTTGCCGAGCAGATCGGACATCTGCATGCCAGAGAGCGCTTCGAAGAGCGCGGGGACTTGCGCCGCAATCTTCGTCACGTCACCGGTGAGTTTGTAGGCGCCCGCGGCGTCGCCATTGCCGGTGGAGACGATGGTGACCTTGTCCACCTTGCTGAGAGGTTCACTGAGCGCACGGACCACATCCGGCAGGCTGGTGATGAGTTTGTCGACGACGGCAGCCTGGTTGTACTCCTGAAAGGCCTCCGCCTTGACGTTCATCGCCTTGGCTTCGGCTTCGCCCTTCTTGAAGATGATCTCGGCTTCCGCTTCACCCTGCGCGCGAATGGAAGACGCACGGCCTTCGGCTTCGGAGATCAGACGCTGGCGTTCGGCATTGGCGAGCGTTTCGATGCGCTGGCGCTCGATCTCTGCCTGTTTGAGGACGGTAGCGACCAGTTCGCGTTCGCGGCGATTGATCTCGGCATCCTGCACCTTCACTTGCGCTTCGCGTTCCACCTGCTGGATGCGCACCTGCTCGAGCATCACGGTCTGCTGCTGACGGTTGGTTTCGATTTCATAGGCTTTGTCGGCTTGCGCCTGGGCCTTTTTGCTGGTTTCGAGGTAGTTGGCTTTCTTGATGTCCAGATCGCGCTCGGCTTCGGCCTGCTTAGCCATCGAGGCGGTTTCCGCGGCGACGCGTTCCTGGTCGGCCTGAGCCTTGGCAATCGCGGAAGCGCGGGTGGCTTCGGCGCGCTTGATGGCGATGTCGCGATCGGCTTCGGCGGCGGCCACTTCGGCATCGCGCTTGATGCGGGCGATGTCCGGGCGGCCCATGTTGGTGATGTACTCGTTTTTGTCGCGAACCTCCTTGATGGTGAAGCTCACGACTTCGAGACCCATCTTGCTCATGTCGTCGGCACAGGTGGAGCGCATGTGTCCGCCGACCATCTCGGGCTCTTTGACGATTTGCTCCACGGTGAGCTGGCCGATGATGCCGCGGAGGTGGCCTTCCATGACCAGGCGAATGAGGCCTTCGCGCTGTTCCGGGCGCTTGGTCAGGAACTGCTCCGCGGAAGTGAGGATAGACTCCCGATCGCTCTTTACCTTGATTTGCGCCACCGCTTCCACGGTGACGGCAACGCCCTGCTTCGTGTAGAGACTCTGCTGCGGTGCGACGTCAAACGACATCAACTCCAGCGAGAGCTCTTTGCAAGTCTGCACCATGGGAAAAATCACTGTGCCTTTCCCGGTGTAGACATTGGTTCCACCCAGGCCATAGACAATCAGCGCTTCGTGCGGCCCGGCCTTCCGATACATCCTGGCAATCACCATCATCAGCATGAGGATGACGACGACCAGAATTCCTGCAGCGATCACCACATTCATAGGCAACCCGAACATAACTCCCTCCTCTTCTTGAACCGTTCCGACCGTTCCGCAACGCTCACGGTTCCAAAACTCATGACTTCATAAATTCTTCCCACCGCTTCACATAAGCGATGCCCTTCTCATAGCGCTCGATCACGACTTCAGCGCCTTTTTCGATCGGCTCGCCGTTTTCAGCCCGGGCCCCGGAGCAGCGCCTGCCACCACCGAGCGGGAAAATAATCTCGCCGGTGCCATTCTCGCGGATGGTCAAACTGACGGTCCCGATGGAGCCGATGACCCGCCGTTCTTCGTCATGCAGCGGCTTGTCCGAGGTGCCGACAAGCTTGAGAAGAAATCGCAAGACGATCCAGCCGGCAAACGCCCCGGATCCGGTTGCGGCAGCCACAATCAGAAGCGTTTCCAGGTGCGAATACTTCGTCATCAGGTAGCCGACTCCGCCGAACCAGGCAAGAAACGCCATGCCTGTGGACGCGTTGAACCACGAAATGTGAGAACTGCCGGCATGACCGGCACCATGTTGCCCGTGAAGATGCAAATGCATCTTGAACGGAAGATGCAGATGGATGGCGCCCGCCAGAAACGAAAAAACGCTGAGGAGCACGCCAACCAGAAAACAGAAGAGATAAAAGTCGGACCAAGTCATACGTCACCTCGCAGAGCGGACGTTCGGCCTTGGCGGGGCGACGCCGTTCAGTCGATCGGGACCTGGAAATGCGGAAACTAGTTGCGTGACTGAGGCGGCGGATGGCTCGAGCCCGTCACCCCCACGGGCCGCAGGACTTCGCCGAGCCGATCGGCCAAGCCGGGCGTGCGAAGAATCTCCGCCAGCAAAAGCAAAGGGGAGCGGGAATCAGGTTGCTCCGCGATGGCCAGCAACGCCGATTCGAGCTCGCTATCCCCGCTGAATTGATCCGCCCCGGCGTAGAGCCACGCGTCCACGGTGGAATCCGCCATGCGCAAGGCCGATTGCAGCTCGCGGGAATAACCTTCCGGATCGTCCACGAGGAAGCCCGGGAAGACGCGGAAGAACCGCGCCAGCAGTTCGCGCGAGGTGTTGGTCATGTGCGGCCGCGCACCGCTCTCGATCTGGGAGACATAGGCTTGGCTCAGGCCCTGGCCGAGCTCCGTCTTCATGGCTTCGGCCAATTCCGACTGGGTCATGGGGCGGCCCAAGCCGCGGAGAGAACCCTCGATTGCGCGTAAGGAGCGGAGTTTGTCGCCGAGAGTCATGGAGGGTGGCCTTTCGCAAGTATTGCGATATGCAATTTGTATATTGCAATATGCAATTTGTCAAGCAAAATCGAATGTCAATATAAGATTTTTATTTTTAATAGGATATGAAGGAATCTCCGGGCAGGGCGCGATTTGCCCGAGAAATTCTTACTCGGGTTTGCGGAGCGATTGCAAGTCGATGCCGAGTTGCTGGCATTTCTTATAGAGATGGCTACGTTCCAAGCCGAGGGCACGGGCGACGTTGGTCATATGGAAGTTGTGGCGGCGAAGTTCGCCGAGGAGGACTTCGCGCTCGAAGGCTTCCGTGCGTTGCAGTAGAGTTCCCAGCCCCGTTTCGCCCGTGCCGCCGGATGCCGGCGTTTCACCGCCAGGCAGAACCAGGCGCACTTCATCCACGGTGATGGCGTCATCGGCGGCGAGGAGCACGAGGCGCTCGACGATGTTGCGCAATTCACGAACGTTGCCGGGCCAGGAATACTGGCGGAGCGCGGCGATGGCGTCCGGCGGAAAAAGCTTTTCCTTCCACCCGTTTTGCGCGGCGATTTGGCGGGCGAAATGGGAGACGAGATCCGGAAAATCCTCGGGGCGTTCGCGCAGGGGCGGAAGGAGGAGTGGAAAAACATAAATGCGGTGGAACAGGTCGCGGCGGAATTCGTTTTTCTTGACGAGATCCTCGAGATTGCGATGCGTGGCGACGAGGACGCGGACATTAACCTTGATGGGCTTCTCGCTGCCGACACGCTCGACTTCGCCTTCCTCGAGGACCCGCAGGAGCTTGGCCTGCATAGAGACGGGCATGTCGCCGATTTCGTCGAGGAAGAGCGTGCCGCCCTCGGCCTGTTCGAATTTGCCGGCGTGGCGTGTGGCAGCGCCGGTGAAGGAACCCTTTTCGTGGCCGAAGAGCTCGGACTCGATGAGTTCGGCGGGGACCGCCGCGCAATTCAGGGTGATGAAAGCATTTTCGTGGCGCGGCGATTTTTCGTGGATGGCGCGGGCCACGAGTTCCTTGCCGGTGCCGGTTTCCCCGAGGATGCAGACGCGGGTTTCGCTGGCGGCGACGCGGTCGATCTGGGCGATGAGCTTTTGCATTGGCGGCCCGGAGCCGACGAGTTCGTGCTTGCCGAGCCGGTGGCGGAGTTCGCGGTTTTCGTCTTCGAGGCGAGAGAGCTTCAGGGCGTTTTCGACGGTGAGCAGAAGTTTGTCTGTGGTCAGCGGCTTTTCGAGGAAATCGAGAGCGCCGAGACGAGTGGCTTTCACGGCCATTTCGATATTGGCCTGGCCGGAAATGAGAACGATGGGGGTCGCCACCCCGGATTTCTTGAGTTCTTCGAGGAGTTCTAGGCCGGTTTTGCCGGGCATGACCACGTCGGAGAGGATGAGGTCAAAGCGGTCGTTTTGGACGAGTTCGAGGGCGCGCGCGGCGTTGTCGCAGACGGTGGCCTCGTGTCCCGCAAGGCGAAAGGCCCGGGCGAGCGACGCCAGGGTGTTGGGGTCATCGTCTATGAGAAGCAGATTGGCTTTGCGGGGCACGGAATATCTTTCCATCCTCTCTAGCGCGGGACCGGTATCCCTGGCGGCCTAAAGGTGGCCGCAGCATTCGAACCGAAAGCCCGCCCGCCTCAGAAGGCGCCCGCTGCAAAACCCGCCGTCAGTCGGTGGCGGTGGCGGCGCGCTCGGAGAGCGGCTCGGGCGGCGCGGGTTGCTGCTTGGGCTTGATAGCCGCGCCGCTTTGGTGCTTGGGCAATTCGATGCGGAAGGTGGTGCCATGGCCCTCATCGCTGGACACAGAAATGGTGCCGTGGTGGTCGCTGACGACGGACTGAACGATGGCCAGACCGAGGCCGGTGCCCAGCTGCTTGGTGGTGTAGTAGGGCGTGAAGAGGCGCGAGCATTCTTCCGGCGTGAGTCCTTTGCCGGTGTCGGATACCTCGACGCGGACGGATTCGCCGGCATCGCTGCTGCGGAGCAAAAGCGTGCCGCCGGCGGGCATGGCGTCCATGGCATTGAGCACCAGATTCTGGAAGGCCTTGTGGAGGAGATCGGGATCGGCGTCAATTTCAGGCAACGCCTCGCTGAGGAAGTATTCAGTGGTGATGCTGGGCTTGCCAACGGCGGTGAACTGCGGTTCAAAGAGGCGCACGGCGTCGCGCAAGGTTTCGTTGACGCTGACCTTGGAAAATTCCGGCGTGGGCATTTTCGAGAAGTCGCTGAAACGGCCGACAATCGTGTTGAGGTTGGCGAGCTCGGCTTTCAAGGTGGCGGTGGCTTCGCTGAACACCTCCTGAAACTGCTGCGGACCGAGATTGCGAGCGCGCTGCAAATTTTCGACGGTGATTTGCAGCGGGAAGAGCGGATTGCGCAGTTCGTGGGCGAGACGGCGTGCAAGTTCGCGCCATGCCGCAACGCGTTCGGTTTGCACGAGCTTTTCCTTTTGGGCGGCCAGCGTTCCCGTCATTTCATTGAACGCGTTGGCGAGCTGGCCGATTTCGTCGCTGCCTTTCACGTCAATTTTGGTGTCCCAGCGGCCGGAGGCGACGTCGCGAGCGCCGTTAGCGAGCTCTTCGACGGGGCGGGTGATGCGGCGGGAGACCCACCAACTGACCAACAAGCCGATGAAGAGAGCGGCAAGAGCAACGGCGGCTGCGATTTTCAGAATTTCGCGTTGAAGGAGGACGAACTCGCGGGCGGAACTTCCAAGGAGCAGAACACCGAGGAGTTCGCCATTGCGTCCACGGAGAGGCGTAGCATGAAAAGTTTCCGCACTGGCCGGATCGTTGTTCCAGGTGATGGTTTTCACCATATCCTGCGGATGCTTTTGGATCTGGTCAATGAGGGGCTGAAAGGCTTCCGCTTGCGGCACAGCGCCCTGGGCGTCGGTAAGGGAGGTAGCAATAAAACCAGGATCGAGGTTGCTGTAGAGCAAAGCGCGCATGCCGGAAGGCAATTCAAGTGTGGCGAGGAAATTCTTATCGAGACGCCGGCCACCAATGATGTAGATGGTTTTGTCGCCGACCGTCTGCGTGCGGACAGCGGTCAGGGAAAGCGCAACACTGTCGGGCAATTCTTCGCGCTTGAGGAACGCGCCAGTTGCGTCCCAGTTTTTGTTGGTGGTGACCCAGTCGTTTTTGTAGCCGACGCGCGCGGGATACTGTGCGGAGGAAATGAGCGTGCCGTCGGAGTTCACGAACTCGACGAAATCGAGATTGTGGCTTTGGGCGGAGCCGTTAGCGTCATGCAGGTAGAGCGAGGCGTCGGCATTGGGACGCGCGAGATCGAGAACCATGCGCACGGTGACGTCGGCGTTCGTGATGTTTTCCACCTGCTGGACGACCATTTCGCCGCGCTGCTCAAATTCTTTTTTGAACTGAACCCCAAGCGCCTGGGTGCGCTGCGCGTCCAGTTGTTCGAACGCGCGCTGCGTGTAGTGCGTGACGCCATAGGCCACCAGCGACACCGAGGCAAGGACGGTGATCAGGAAAATCAGAAAGACTTTGGTGCGAAAGGTCATGGGTTGGCTCCCGGAATGCGTGCGGTGGAATTCGATTTATGCGCGCCGTTCGCGGCTTTCGAGGAAGAAGTGTCGTCGGCTTCGAGCCACACATCGGCGAGGCGCCAGTCGCCCCACGGCGATGCGTTCCAATTGTGAACGGTGTTGCGGATGCCGACGAAGTCCGGCAGCAGGACGAGCGGGAGGATCCGACGTTCCTGCAGCAGGCGCTGTTCCCGTGAGTAAAGCTGTTCGGGATCGTTTGCGTTGGCGGGCAATTCGGCAGAGTGCAGCATCTTCGTGAGCATAGTTTCGAGTTCGGCACGCGGTGAGAGTAAGTCATAGTGCCAGGCAAAGAGGTGCATGCTGGCGGCCGGCGTGGCTGAGTTCGCATTGGACGGCGAGGCCATTTGGACCGTGAGATTGGCTTGCCGCGCATTCACGGCGACGCGTTCCCCCATCACCTTGAAGAGATCTCCGGAGACTTCGACCCGCAATCGCAATGGCTGCGTGGTGCCCGGAGCACCGGACGGAAACTCGGCACGAAGCTGTTTGGCGCGATCCAGATTCATAGGACTCTCGAAGAGAAAAGCATATCCCGTAAGCCACTGCGGCAAAAGGGCGGCTGCTGGCAGGGCTTGCCTTTGCAGCAACACGTTAGCCATCGTGTCGCGGTCCATGGCCAGCCAGAGCGCCTCGCGAAGGGAGTCGGAAGCCGGTGCCATAAGGGGATCGTCAAAACGAAGTGCGACTAGAGTGACCGGCGCGGAGTTCCAGATGCGCAGGCCTTCCTGCCGCCCCTTGCGAACGAGATCGGGAGGGATCTCCGCAATGTCGGCCTTGCCGATTTGCAGGTCGAAGAGTTGCCGTAAGGCGGGTTCGCCGAGCGTGACTTCGACCTGATCCACAAAGGGGCGTCCTGCCCAGCAGTTTTCGTTGGCTTGCAGTAGAAGCTTGGCGGGTTTGGTGGCGAGGGGATTGGCTTCGGACGGGGCCGCGGCGGTGGACTCCGCTATACGAAACGGACCGGTGCCTAGCAGAGTGCCGTCGGGCTGGACGCGATAGATGAACTTTCTGCCGGAGGCCAATTGTTCGAGGAGATCCGGAGCTGGCCGTGGCGCATGAATGATGATTCCGCCTTCGCTGGGCACTACGTCGAAACCCTTGTCCCAATTGGATTGCAACGCAGCGACGACTTGCGAGGAGGTGAGGAACGAGCCGTCCGAAAAGCGGACGCCTGCTCGCAATTTAAATTGCCATATTCTGAAGGACGCGTCGCGGGTCCACTCGGTGGCAAGTGCGGGTTGAAATTTCCCGTAATCGTCGAGCGTCACCAGGCGGTCGTAGACGAGGGCGGCCAATTTTTCGCCGTCGGCGGAGGCCGGCGAACCGGGCACCCATTCGCGCGGGTCGAGCGAAACACTGGAAGCGCGGAGTTTGACATGCAGCGTTCCGCCATAGCGGGGGTGGGCGAAGGCCACTGCGCCGCTCAGGCAGGCGATGAGAGCCGCGCTAGTCGCCGCAAGCCAGCGTAATATTGTAGATTTCATAATTTCCTGTGCGCAGATTTCGCGCTGCCACGAGCGCGCTGCCGGGATTTTGTTCTCCATTGATATTGAGGATGGGGCCCGGAAATTCACTGAGCACGGCCGAACTGCTCTCGCGAGAGGCACCTTCGGGCACGACTTCCAACATGGCACGCGCGTTGGATTCCGTGTCGCTGCCCACTAACCTCCAGCCGCTTCCATCGCAGGGCGAAGTAAGCAGCGTTGGGCCGCGCCAGGGGGAATTCGCGGAAGCTGCCACGAGTTTGTCTGTGTGACACTTCACGTCGCCGGGGGCCTCCCAGGAGAAATCGCATGATTTGCCCCAGAGTTGCGCCGAGACCATGTTGCCGTTTGGGTTGATCTCGCCGCGGGGGTCCCGCGTGGGCTTGAGCGCGGCGGCTGTCAGTGGAATGGTTTGCTGGAGCTTGCCCTGGGCATCGAGGCGCTGCGCCACGACCTCGTAGTTCTTGTAGAGGAGAACGCTCAATCCCCCTTCGGCGCCGTTCCAAAGGGAGGACGCATCGAGAATGCGATCAGGGCTCGAGTAGATCATCTGGCGGTCGAGACGCACGGGAGCGACGGGCAATTCCGCGGGAGGAAGGGACGCGCGCGCGACAGAGAGGATGCGGATTTCGTCGCGATCGCCGATGGGCACTCTGGCGGTGAACACAACCTGGGCAGGAGTCTGCACTGCGTAGACTGCGAGTGCGAGAGCGTTGGCGTCGTCCGTGAGGTCGACTGAGTGCTTCTCCAGCTCCCCTCGCAATAGGTCCAGCCAACGCTCCCCTTCGGCTTGCGTCCAAGCGTCGTCGGGATGCCAGTCGAGATGAAAAGGCCCGCGGATACCGGGGATGGAGGCGATGCGCTGCGCCAGCCGCTGCGCCGCTTCCTGTTGGGCGTTGCTGCCGGCACTTGCGTGACGGCCTGACAGAATTAGGCCCGCGATGACGACTGCCAGGAGCAAGGCCCTTCCCACAAAAAGGGTTGCAGGACTGGCCGATGTAGATTGTACCGCCGAAAATAGCACGCTCACTCCGCCGCGCGACGCGGTCCGATTTCCTGTCAGTGCGTCCGGTAATCCTTGTAAAGATCCAGATGGTTCAACATGCGAATCATGATCTGCGTGTAGGCCAGATACTCGGAGAGGCTTTCGTCCGACACGTCATAAAGCGACCTGCGCCGCGCCTGCCGGATGGTGTCAAAATCGTCCGCTTTTAGCGTAGCCACGGCGCTGTTTTGAAAATCGGTATGATCGGCGATGCCGTAGATGGGCTCGCCCTCGGCGACGGCTTTGGCAAGTTCCTCCTGGGTGGCTTTTTTCTCACGCATTTCGTGGTCGAACTCCGCGCCTTTGGTGCTCATCATGCGATCGAACTCTTTGCGGGTGTGTGGCATGGCGGCGATGATCTGGAGCACCTGGTCGCGAGTCCATTTAGGGTTGCCGAGGCCCGCCGGGTCCACCGGTTCATAGGTCATCACGGCGTGAATGTCGTTCCGGCGATAGTCTTCCTTGATCTCGGCGAGGCCTTTCCAGGTGTTCAAGGTACGAAAGGAGTCTTCGGTCATCTGTTCGGCGAGGAGGTGAGCGGCTGCGGCACGGATGAAGGCCTCCGGCGCATCGAGCTTTGTTGCCAGGGCCCGGCTGGCATTAGTGGGATCCATACTGCCGTAGAGAAACAGGGCGGCGCTATCGGAGTCCAGATCGAGCGCGTGCTCGGAAACATGTATGACAGCGGTGGGGTATTGAAGAATTCTTGCCGCAAGAGTCTGGATGTCCACGCCGCGCTGTCCGAGTTCCAACGCGAGGGACAAGTAATTGGCCGGGTCGGTTTCCTGAAAATCGGCTTGGGCGAGCGCGTCGCGGATGAGGTTCAGCGAGTCTGGGGTTTTGTCCACCTGGAACAGGAACGAGGCGGCATCGAATTGAAAGAGATGATCGGTTTTTTCGGCGGCCAGCATGCCCCTGACGCAGCGCAGGCTCTCGGGATTGATCGGCTGAAACTGTTTCCAGTACGCATCTATTTCTTTACTCTTGGCGTCGAACTGCTCTTCGGAAAGCTGGGAGGTGCGAAAGCCATAGACCTTCTCTTTCTGCGCGCGCAAATCGGCGCAGGAAGGAGTTTCCGCGCGGGCGGTTTCCGCGCCCAGTGCCAAGAACGACAAGACTATTCCGACCTTAATCCGCCGCAAGTTTCACCTCTCCAGGTTCCTCTAGATGCTATCACCCTTCCTTGAGTCTCTTTCGTGTGCGACAACTCCTGAGCGCTCGATTCGAATTGCCCTGCTGCGATTCATCAGGCGTCTAGCGGCAGCGCATCGGAAAAAGGTGCCGGGCGGATTGGTCAGGTCCGCCCGGCTGGTCAGGAGAAGGTTGCTTTGTTTTGTCTGTGTAGTGGAACTCATGCGGGGCTCAGTTGAGGGAGTCGCGGGTGATCGTTTCGGCGCGAACGGGGACCCACACGCGGCTGCCAGGGGAGCCTGCCGCCTTGATCTGCCAGCCGAAGCGGCGCAGGGTGATGCGATAGAAAGAGTGGCCGTCAAGTGAATGAAAGGTGTAGACGGCTTTCGTCGCGGAAGGCCGCGTATCCGAGGTCGAGAGCGAAGCAAGCTCGAAATCGTAGTTTGCGAATTCGGAAGAAATTCCGCGAACCGTAGCTAGGGCAACGGATTTGGGGTCGCGGCACCAGGTGTCGTGGCCGGCGTTGACCCATCGCTGCAAATTTTCGATCCGAGCGTGATTTACGGGAAGCTGCTTCACCTGGCGGCGTTCTGCGGACTTCGAGCGGGCTTCCACGACGGTCATCGTGGAGGCGCCCAGCGTCCAGAGCACCAGGAAACAGGTGACCCGCAAAATCACGGGCAGAATCTGGCGAATGGTGCGTGCGTTTCCGTTGGTGGCGTTGGCGTTCATGATGTCCTCTGTGCGAACTACGATCCGTGCTTGACGAAAAGCCCCTGCCGCCTCCTTGCCTCGTTGGGTCTTTACTTCGCTGCTCCCTCGATTTCCGCCGGCCGGGTGGCGCGGAGCGCGGCGCCGGAGAGAGAGGTGCCGTTGGCGAAAGGAATCAAGCGCGGCGGTGCTTGTCTTTTTGCTCACGGCATCTCCTCCAGCGACGCGATCCGGGCCACCCACAGGGGTATTGGCCGGCGTTCCGGCGAGGCGGCCTTGCTCTGCCGCCTCGCCGAAAATCGTTACGGGCGGCGACCCTGATTCCGCCGCGCCATGGCGTTGGGCGCTGGCGTGGGATCTTCGGAATCGTCGTCATTCGAAGGCCCGGAATTGTTGCCGCCGGCCGGGTTGTTGTTCTGGAACGCGGAGCGCAGCACGTCGGCGGCGAAGAAATTCTTGCCGTCCATGGGGACCATCATGATCTGCAGCTTGTCGGACAAGCGCTCGGCGATGATCTTCTGGATGAGCAGCGGATTCTGTTTAAGGATGGTGGCCTCGAAGCGCATGCGCTCGGCATCGGCGGCGGCGGTCACGCGGATGTGGTTGGCCTCGGCGTCGGTGAGATTGCGCTGGCGTTCGACTTCCGCCTTGCTGTCAATGATCTTGGCCTGTGCGGCGGCTTCGGCGTTTTGCAGCGTGGCCTCTTTGCGGGCCTGGGCTTCGAGCTTGGTCTGCTCGATTTGTTTCTGCTTGAGCGGCAGGGTGTACTGCATGGCGTCGGATTCGGCCTTCGCTTGCAGGACGCGGACCTGGGCCTGCGCTTCGGCCTGCTTGATGTCGCGAGCTTTTTGGGCGTCGGCTTCGAGTTCGGCGATTTTTACTTCCTTGGCCTTGATGTCCTGTTCGGTGCCGAGGCGTTCGTCTTCCTGCTCCTTGAGCAGCAGGCCTTCGAGGCCGCGGGCATATTCGGCGGGCAACTGAATGTCGCGCAGGAGAACTTCGCGGACGACGATGCCATCGGAGGAGAGCCGGGCTGTGATCATTTGGGCAGCCTGGTTGCGGAGTTCTTCGCGCTTCACGGCGAAGATTTCGCGAGTCATGTAGTTGGGCGCGAGCTGACGGTAAGTGGAAGAGACGACCGGACCGACGACCTGATCACCGACGGCGGGCGGCAAATTCTGGTGGATGCTGTAGAGCTTCGAGGGATCAAGGCGGTAGCGCACGCTGACGGAAATGCCAATGTTGAGCCCTTCGCGGGCTTGGACGGTGAGGACCTCGTTGGCGCCTTTTGCGCCGGTGGCCGAGGCGGTAGTGTAAACCTGTTCTCGAGTGTCGTAGAGCGCGACGCTATCGACCAACGGCACAACCAGGTGCGCGCCGGGATACAACGTACCGGTGCGGGCGCCGGAGATTTGGCTGACGCGAATGCCTGCGGAGCCGTCCGGAACCACCACCATGCTCTCCGCGAAAAGCACCGGCGCGATGGCGGCCGCCGCGAGCTGCAGCGCAAGGCGCCACCGCACCGGCTGGGAAGGGCGCGGGGGCTTGCTCAGCGCCGCCTCCGAGCCGGGTTCCACGCTGGCCTGCTCCAGGAGCCACCGGAGCCGTGCCGCCATGTAGATGTCGTAGATGACCAGAATCCCGGCGCTGCTGAACAATCCAACACCAAGGAGTGTGAGCAAGTATTTCAGTGCCAACATGAGCTTGTCCTCTCTTCCCTTCTCCGGCAGGCCTGCGAGGGGGCAATTCGCCCCGGGGCGGAACCTCGTTCAGACATTTGCCGGAAGCTTTCGGCGCGGCTAGCGCCTGGTTTCAAACGCGCGGGCAATGAAGCGCGTGCCCCTTGCCATTTCCAAGCGAGCGGGGCGGCGGCCAGCGGCGGCGGGCTGCATCAGCCGAAGCATGGCGTAGAGCAACGCGCTTTCGAGTGCGAGCGCCGCGAATAACGCCAGGAGCGTCATCACTGCGAGTCCCGCGAATCCAAGCATCGTTTCCATGTGTGATCTCCTCGGAACGCTGGGCTGTGTACCGCGTCGCCTGGAGGAATGGCAGTTTGGCGACCAAATTTAACGCACTCAAAAGAAAGGGGTTAGCAATGGGGTTGCGAATGAAAGATGTGGATGCAGAGACACGGCGTGTATGGCAAGCCGCAATCATTCAGGGAGTTGTTCCGGCCACCTCCAGGGCACGGATAAAACGAAATTAAAAGGATCTCATCGAAAATCAGAGTGGGTGTTTCCTGGGAAAATGCCGAACGGAGAGAGCCGAAGCGCACAGCGAAGCGGCGGTTAGCCGGGACGGGCCGCGAAGATTTGCGGTACGATAAAAGGAAATGTCTCAAGCACAAGGGATTCGCGTCGGCCGCATTTTGGGGATACCCATTTTCGTGGACTTCAGCTGGGTCCTGATCTTCGGGGCGTTTTGCTTTCTGTTGTCCCAGCAGTTCGCGGCGCAATACAAAAACTGGACGCAGGCGGAAAGCTGGACGGTGGGCGTGCTAACGAGCCTGCTGTTTTTCACCTCGGTGGTGCTTCACGAGCTGTCGCACAGCGTGGTCGCACAGGCGTACAAGATCAAGGTTCTCTCGATTACCCTGTTTATCTTTGGCGGGTTGGCGCGGATCAGCCGCGACCCCTCAAAGGCCATTCAAGAGTTCAACATCGCGCTGGCGGGGCCGGTGGCCAGCGGAGTTCTGGGAGCTGGGTTTTATCTGCTGAGCCTGCTCTTTACGAAATACGAACTGATCCGCGCGCCGCTGGAATATCTGGGCTGGGCAAACGCCATTCTGGCGGTATTTAATCTGCTGCCGGGATTTCCACTGGATGGTGGACGCATCTTCCGGGCGATCGTGTGGGGCGCGACGAAGGATTTCACGCGCGCGACACGGGTGGCGGGAGGCAGCGGCAAGCTCATCGCCTACGGGCTGATCGCGTATGGATTGGGCTCGTTGTTCACCAAACAGTATGACAACATCTGGTTCGTGCTCATTGGACTGTATCTGCTGAATGCAGCGCAAATGAGCGTGGCGCAGGTGACCATTCGCGAGTCGCTGGCGGGGTTGCGAGCGGCCGACGTAATGAGCCAGGAGGTTCCCACAATTCCCGGGAACATGAGCCTGGAAGAATACAGCAACGAGGCGCTGCGCACGGGGCGGCGCGTGCACATCGTGACGATGGGCGACCGCTTATCCGGCTTGATGAACGTGGCGGCGCTAAACCAGGTGCCGCGAGACGAATGGAACATGAACTCGGTGCAGGCGGTGATGGTGCCGCGAGACAAAATCATCTGGGCCGCGCCGGAAGAGCCCCTGCAGCGGCTACTGGAGCGCTTGATGGCCGCCGACATCAACCAGATGCCGGTGGTGAGCCACGGAGAAGACGGATCGGCGCACATCGTGGGGATTGTTTCGCGGGATGCGATCCTGCGGGTGATCCAGACGCGGAGCGAACTGGGAGTGGCGCTAGGCGGTCGCTGAACGCGCGGCGGGCAAATCTGGTTTCGCGGGTTCGCTGGCCGCTTTGCGCGCGCGAATGCGGAAACCGCTGGTGCGAAAGTCCACGGTGACGCGAGCGAACCCTGCAGCCGTAAGGCGCGCGAACGATGTACTGGGAATCAGCGGCGTGAAGACGCTGCGCACATGCGTCAGACGGTTCATCCAGCTGTCATTAATCTCAAACACAAAAAAAGATCCGCCGGGGCGCAGGACGCGGTAGGCCTCCGCGAGGGCGCGATCCTGCAGCTCGCTGCTTTTCAAGTGATGCAGCATGAGGATGGCAATCGCCGAAGAGAAGGATTGGTCTGCGAAAGGAAGGGCGGAAGCGTCTCCGCGGATCGCGGTAATCCGCTGGTCCGGATTCCTGGCTTTCAAGCGAGCAAGGGCCCGCTGGTCATACTCGAGGGAAGTAACCTGAGAGGCGAGCTTTAGGAGCTGGCCAGTGGCTGCGCCGTAGCCGGCGCCCAGTTCAAGGACGTGGTCGCCCAAACCGGCGCCGGAAATGACCCACGGCAGGAGACGATTGTGGGTGATATGCCGCCAAAGCGAGGTGGAGCAACAGAAGTGTTCCAGTGCGTTCATGGTCAGAAGGTGGGCCTGATTATGGTATCGCACGAAGTGACCTGTAAGCCATGGGGGGCGAAAGTGGGGGGCAGACCGGCGGGCGGTACAGTTCAGTGCAGCATCGGCCGGATGCTGCGAAGTGCGGAAGCGAACTGGTCCGCGTTATAGGCGGAGGGATTTTCGAGCTGCTGGAAGAGCTTGTTGATGGCAGCGCGGATTTCGGCGTCGTTGGCCGGCATGGTGTCCTTAGCGTAGGCGATATAGAGCGAATCGAGCGCCATGGCGGCCTGTTCGGCGGCGCGCTCGTCGGCCAGCGCGATATTTTCGGCGTCGTCGGTGATGCGCTGCATCAGGCGCAGGGTGATGGCCTGGTCATACTGCATAGACGTAAGGCGCTCGGCAATTTGCTGGGCTAAAGGCCCGGCAACGGCCGCCGCGCTGGCGACGACGTTGCGGTCGGGATTCAGCTTGCTCATTTCGGTGGAGACGATCAGGACCTGCTTATCGAGTTCCTGGCCATTTGCCGAATCGATTTGCCGGGCGAGCAGCCGGAAGACCGCATAGCGCGAGGAATTCCACGCCGGATCGCCGGGGCGCCGGCCTTCATAACCGTGCTCCTGGCGCCAGCTATCCTTGGCCGGGCCCAACGCGTGGTGGCAAGCGAAGCAGGAAAGTTCCGAATATTCCGGCCAGACGTCTTTTTTGTCGTAGCGCTGGTTATGCGCGCGCCAGACGAGGCGATCCATTTCCGCGCGGAGTTGTACGGCCTGACCAGTGCTCCAATCGCGCACGCCGGACCACGCAGCGTCTTCGACGGGCTTTCCGGGAGCCGACTCGCGAGGCACTTTCCAGTGGCGAGGCATGACCGCGGAGAAAGAGTCCAGTTCGAAATAAAGATCCGGGTGGCCGGCAGCAATCATTTCATGGTCCACAAATTTATCTTTCGTGCCGAGGTGGCATTCGAGGCAGCGGTCGGTGCGGTGGATTACGTTGCGCGTGTCGTACATCCCGAGCGCGAGTGATTTCTCGTGCGGCCAGTCGCGCGTGGTGTGTGGCCCGAGCCACGCGGAAGCGGGACCATGGCAATTTTCGCAGGAAACTCCGTCGGCAAGTTCAAACGGCCGGCCGCGTTGCTCCGGCGTCGTGTAGAGTGCGTGGCATGCGAGGCACTTGGGAGCTTCCTCGGCCTTGGCGTTGAGCTTGAGAATCCGCGCCATCCGCTCGCCAACCTCTCCGGTGAGCGCGTTGTACGCGCGGCTGTGCTTATCCTGCAAGATCCACGTGGAATATTCGTTTTGCAGAATGCGGCTGCCAGCAACGGGCTTTACGCTGCCATGGCAACTGGTGGCGGCGCAGGAGCCGGGGCCGATGTATTTTATGGGTTCCGGCGTATCGGTGGTGGATGAATGGGCCGGTAAAAACGAAAGCAGCGCGGACGCAAACAGTAGGGCGAGCCGTTTGGAGCCTGATTGGAGACGAGTTCCCATCACGGGATACGCGAAAAGTTCTGTTGTTTTATATCTTCCTGACGGCAGCGAAGTCAACGGAAGGAATTCGTATGGCCTCCATTCATTCACCGGCGAAGTCCATGGTGCTGGAACAAGAGGCAAAGAGCAGCCGCCGGACGGGAGCGCTTCGGCGTGGCCCGGAGTTTGCTGATGGGTGTATCATCGTTGCCGCTTCAAGAACGATGCGCGGGCCTGACCAGTGAGATCAGGCGGAAGAGCGCAATACGAGGGAGACGGCCGATGAAAAGGATGCTTGCAGGGGTGGGGGCAGTTTGCATAGCCGCGAGTTTGACTCTGGCGGGGCCCGTGCCTGGAACGTCCGCGGGAACGAAGAACGGCCAGCAGACTCCTGCGCAGGTTAAGAATCCCATCGCTACCTCATTGCGTACCTTCATGCCCGGCCGCCAGAAAAACATCCTCGCCGGCATCGAAGCGATGCCAGCCGACAAATTCAACTACAAGCCGACCCCGGAGCAAATGAGCTTCGCACATCTGGTGATTCACATAACCGAGTCCAACAATGGCATGTGCGCCAAAGTGGCGGACATCGCCCCGCCGAAAGTGGCCGAATTGAAGGAGACCGATTCGAAGGAGACGTTGCTGGCCGCGGCACGCGCCTCGTTCGAATATTGCGGTGGCGCTCTGGCAAATCTGGACGACTCAAAAATGGGCGACTCCGTGGATTTCTTCGGCCACATGCAGGGGCCAAGAGCGATGGCGGCGTTCTTCCTCGCCGGCGGCTGGGCCGACCATTATGGCGCCGAGGCAATGTATTTGCGGTTGAACGGCATTCTGCCTCCGTCGGCGCAGCCAAAGAAGTAAACTTCAAGAGAAAAGCGACGCAAGCATAATTTCGAGCGCGCCCCTTTGCACGTGCGCCTTTTCCCTTCTTCATCTTTCCGCACGCTGACGAACGTCCCTATTTACAACTCGCGCCGGGCCACCTAGTATGCGAGGTAACATTTCCGGAGCACGCGCCGGACGGTGTGCATCTTGGCGCCGATTCTCGGGACCTGACCAAGTGATCTTCGACGAACTGCGAGCCATTCAATTGCGTTTCGGGTATCTGCCCAAGGCGGAACTCGAAGCCCTTTCGCAGCGCACGCAGACTCCACTCTACCAACTCCACAGCGTCGCGAGTTTCTACCCTCATTTCCACCTGACCCCGCCGGCAAAGGCCGAAGTGCGCGTGTGCGACGACATGAGCTGCCACCTAAACGGCTCCTGTGAACTTCGCGCCGAGTTGCAACGCCGGTTCGCCGGGCTGCGGCCGGATGATGTGCAGATGAGAGACGTGAGCTGTTTGGGCTGCTGCGATCAGGCGCCCGCGGTGGCGGTGAACGACGAGATTTTTGTGACGGTAGACGCAAACAAGGTGGAAGATCTGGCACGGATGGCGATTCGCGGCGACCATCTCCATGCCGAACATCCGCACGTGCCGCGCGTTGCGTGCGCTTCCGATCCTTATGGGGACGGAGAGAAATATGGCGTGCTGCGGGGGTTGACGGCTAGCAAAGACTGGGACGGGGTTCTGGCGCTTTTAAAAGAGGCGGAACTTCGCGGGATGGGCGGCGCGGGTTTTCCCACGGCGATGAAGTGGGACCTGGTGCGCAAGCAGCCCGGCGGGGAGAAATATATCGTCTGCAACGCGGACGAAAGCGAGCCCGGCACGATCAAAGACCGCTTCATCATCAGCCACCTGCCGCATCTGGTGATCGAAGGGATGGCCATTGCAGGAGTGGTGACCGGCGCCAAAAAAGGCATCTTCTACATCCGGCACGAGTATCCGCTCCAGGAGGAGATTTTCGGCGAGGAGTTGCGCCGCTGCGCCAAGGGCGGAGTATTGGGGAAGAGCGTTTTCGGCAGCGATCTGCAATTCGAGCTGGAAGTTTTCGTCAGCCCGGGCGGCTACATCTGCGGCGAAGAAAGCGCGCTGATCGAGGCGATCGAAGGGCACCGGGCCGAGCCGCGCAACAAACCTCCCTTCCCCGGACAGATGGGCCTGTGGCAGAAGCCGACAGTGATTAACAACGTGGAGACGTTTGCGAACGTGCCGCAAATTCTGGCGCGCGGCGTCGAATGGTTCAAAACTGCCGGAATCGGCGGATCGCGCGGGCTGAAATTCGTCGGCGTCAGCGGCCAGGTGGAGCATCCCGGAGTGTTCGAAGTCCCGATGGGGACTTCGATGAGCGACGTGATTTTCGGCCATGCAGGCGGGCTGCGCGGCGATAAAAAACTAAAGGCGTTTGCCCCTTCGGGACCTTCGTCGGGTTACCTGCCCGCTTCAATGGTGGACGTGAAGCTGGACTTCAAGGCGCTGGCCGATGCCGGTTCGATGCTGGGTTCCGGGGCTATTGTCGTGTGCGATGAAACCACGTGCATGCTGGACATGGCGTTGAACGCGACGAAGTTTTATCGCAACGAATCCTGCGGCAAGTGCGTGCCGTGCCGGATGGGTTCGCAGAAGATGGTGGAACTGATTACGCGCTGGACGCAAGGTGCCGTGAGCGAATCGCAATTCGCCGCCGACCTGAAACTGGTGGACGATCTTTCCGCCGCGATGAGCCAGACTTCGATTTGCGGGCTGGGACAGATTGTGCCGGCGCCGATTCAATCGGTGCTGAAGCATTTCCGCCCGGAGGTTGAGGCGCACGCGCTGAAGGGGCAGTGCCCGAGCGGGATTTGCTTCTCGGCAGCGAATCGCATGGCGGAACTTCCACGCGTGGGGATTCGGCCATGACGCCGGCCGGAATGATCGAGCTGACGATTGACGGGAGGCCCGTGCAGGTGCCTCCCGGCACGACGGTCTTCGATGCCGCGCGCATGAATGGCATCGCGATTCCGACACTCTGCCATCTGCAGAGCCAGACGCCGGTCGGCGTGTGCCGCCTGTGCGTGGTGGATACGGGCGCACGCGTGCTGGGCGCGGCCTGTGTGCGCCCGGTCGAGCCGGGGATGAAGGTGCAGACGAATTCGGAGAAAGTTCTTGCGGCGCGCAAAACCCTGCTGGAGCTCTTGATGGCGGACCATCCCTCGCCGTGCGCGCGACAGCAGCATTCGGGCGACTGCGAACTGGAGACGCTTGCGAAGGCGGCCGGCCTTGGCACGCCGCGCTTTCCGCGCCGCACGATTTCCCGCGGCCAGGACGATTCCTCGCTTGCAATTGCCGTCGATCACGACGCCTGCATTCTGTGCGATCGCTGCATCCGCGGCTGCGACGAAATCAAGAGCAACTTCGTGCTCGGGCGCATGGGGAAGGGCTATGCGGCGGGGATTGCGTTCGATTTGAACGCGCCGATGGGCGACTCGACGTGCATCTCGTGCGGCGAATGCATGGTTTCTTGCCCAACTGGGGCGCTTACGAACAAGGGAGTGGCGGGGACCGAGCTCGCCGTCGGTGTGGACGCGGCGTTGACCGCGGAAGAACTGCACAAGCTGCCCGTATTCGCTGGTGTTTCCGGTACGTTCCTGGAACTAAATCGCGGCGCGATCGTGCGGCGGCGCTTTCGAAAAAGCGACGTGATCTGCCGCGAGGGCGATTTCGGCTCGACGGCATTTTTCATTCTGGAGGGCAAGGCCCAGGTTTCCATCTCCACGCCGATCGCGCACGTGAAAACAGCAGGAGGCGCGTCGGGCTTTTTCAAGCGGCTAACGAGTTCGCTGGTGGGGCGCGAAGAAGACAAGCGATCCGAGGAGACCCACGACCGCACGATTCCTATCGACGCCTCTGTGGACCTCGCGTACGGAAATCCGGTGGCGGAGCTTGGCCCCGGCGATTTGTTCGGCGAAATGACCTGCATGAATTTTTATCCGCGGTCGGCGACGGTCCGCGCGGAAACCGACGTGGTCGCGTACGAGATGCTGCGCAACGTGCTCGACATCATGCAGAAGAACAAAACCTTCCGCGCGCAGATCGATCAGAATTACCGCCGGCGCGCTCTGGAGAATCACCTGCGCGGCGTGCCGATGTTCGCGGAGCTTTCCCCTGATTTCATCGAGCACCTGAAGGAAAGCATCGAACTGGTTCGGTACGCACCGGGCCAGATCATCGCGCGGCGGGGCGATCCAGCGGACAGCTTTTACCTGGTACGCATTGGCTTCGTCAAAATCACCGAGGAATACCCCGGTGGCGAACTGGTGCTGGCGTATCTCTCGCGCGGCGATTACTTCGGCGAAATCGGCCTGCTAGGCGGCGGATTCCGCACCGCGACGTGCACGGCCCTGGATCACGTGGAAGTGGTGAAGATTTCCGGCGACGACTTCCGGCAGATGGTGGCGCGCTTTCCCAATATTCGAACGGGGCTGGAAAGGGTAGCGGCGGAGCGGCGCGCGGCGAACGAGCAGCGACTGCAGATGATGGAGCGGGTGCCGCTGGATCAATTTTTGTCCCAGGGGTTGATGGAGGCCCAGAGCCTGCTGATCCTGGATTTGAAAAACTGCACGCGCTGCGATGCGTGCGTGAACGCGTGCGCGGATGCGCACGACGGGGTGACGCGACTGGTGCGCGACGGCCTGCGTTTTGAGAACTATCTGGTAGCGACCTCGTGCCGGCAATGCCGCGATCCGCTGTGCATGGTCGGCTGCCCGGTTGGCTCGATCCGGCGGCGCAATTCGTTGGAAGTGATCATCGAGGATTGGTGCATCGGCTGTGGATTGTGCGCGCGCAATTGCCCTTACGGCAATATTAATCTGCACCCGTTTGAAGTGCTGGCCGACGATCCGGAACATGCCGGACGGAAGAAAGCGGTGGTCAAGCAAAAGGCAACGTCCTGCGATCTCTGCACGCACCTGAAGGAGCCGAGTTGCGTGTACGCGTGCCCGCACGACGCAGCGCACCGCGTAGACCCACGAAAGTTCTTCGGGGAGTTGCTTGGCCAAGGCGGCGCGAAGTGAGTTCGAAACCATGAGGATGGACCGCACGCAGCGTGGGTGGGCGGTGGGGTCGCTGGCGATTCTGGCGGCGAGCACCGTTGCGTACCTCTTCTATGTGTGGCAATCGCCAGCAGGTCCCAGCGGCGGCAGCGTGATGGGCCTCGTGTTCGGAATCACGGGCTTCGCGTTCATGATCTTTGCCGCGTTGTTGGGGGCACGGAAGCGGGTACCGACCTGGCGGCTGGGCCGCGCGCAGTCCTGGATGCGCGGCCATCTGTGGCTGGGACTCCTCAGCCTCCCGATGATCCTCTTTCACGGCGGCTTTCACTTCGGGGGCACGCTGACGCGGGTTTTGATGTGGCTGACGATTATTGTGGTGGCCAGCGGGGTCTACGGCGCGGTGCTGCAGAATTCCCTTCCCAGCATGATGACGAAGGATGTGCCGTTGGAAACCATCTACGACGAAATTGGAAACGTGCGGAAGGCATTACGGATGGAAGCCGACAAGCGGGTGGAAAGCGTATGCGGCGATTTGGGACTGGTGAAAGAAATTGACGAAGGACAGCGCGCCGGGGGATTCACCGCGCTTCGGCCGATTGCGGCATCCGCGGCGCCGTTGCGGACTTCTGCGGCGGTGAGCGCGGGCGCGAGCGCAGCCGTGGCCGCCGCGCCGGAGATCGTCTTGCTGACCGAGGAAGAGAGCACGCCGCTGCGCCTGTTTTATTTTTCGGATGTGCGGGCATTTCTGGAGGCGCCTGCGTGGCAGCGGCAGCGGTTCGGCGATGCCGAGCGGGCGAAGAGCGCGTTTGATGCGTTGCGCCGGATGATGCCTCCCGCAGCACATGCCGCACTGGATGATCTCGAAGACATTTGCGATGAGACGCGACAGTTGATGCGGCAGGAATTGCTGCATCGTTGGCTGCACGGATGGCTGCTGGTGCATATTCCCCTGTCGCTGGGCCTGATCCTGCTTGGCGCAATTCACGCGGTGATGGACCTGCGATACTAGGCGGCTTGGCGCAGGGATCGCTGCCGATAGGCACCTGTGGAAGCGCGGCTTGCCTGCCGATAATAGGCGCGATCTAGTGATGGATTTGGAGTAGGACATGGCACGAACGCGCACAACCAAAAGCGTGGCGCAGCGGATCGACTTGAATTATTTCAAGCGGTCTACGCCGTTCAAGCGCGCCCGGCTGTTTCTGGTGATTGCCGTGCCACTGCTGGCGCTCGCGTGGATTGCGTGGGGTGGTTTTTCACGCGATTCGCGCGTGTATTCGAGCGGGCGCATGAGCGAGGCGCATGCAGTGCTTGAAAAGCAGTGCGCGGCGTGCCACCTCCAAAAAGCGGGAGAATATTCGGCCAAGGCGGCCGATTCCGCCTGCCTTTCCTGCCACGACGGGCCGGTGCACCATGAAGAGCAGGTTCGCGCCGACGTGCCCGCCTGCGCGACATGCCACGTGGAGCATCGCGGCCACGTGAACATCGCCGCTTCCAGCAACGCGAGTTGCGCGGCCTGCCACGCCAACCTGAGGGTGCTTGCCGGCGCGCTGCCTTACTACGCGCATATTCGAACGCTCGAGGACGGCCATCCGGAGATCGGCGCGCACCGCCCGAACGCGAAAGACCCCGGCACAATTCTGCTGAATCACTTCCTGCACATGAAACCTATCCGACGGGGCCCGAACGGGCCAATCGTGCAAATGGACTGCTCGGACTGTCACCGGCCGGAAGGTTACAAGGCATCGTGGCCGTACGCCGATCTGGACTATGTCCAGGCAAAAGTCACCTATACGGATGAGGAGGTCCTGCTGCCCGCCGGGTCCGGCACGCTGCAACCACGCCGGATCATGCCCCGCGCGTACATGACGCCAGTGCGCTTCGCGACGGCCTGTGCGAATTGCCATTTGCTCACCTTCGACAAACGCTTCGACATCGGTGTACCGCACGACAAGCCCGAAGTCATCCGCACATTTCTCATCCAGAAATTTCAGGAGTATATCGCCGCGCATCCCGCAGATCTCCGCGTGGTGCGCGACCCGAACCGGGATTTGACAGGGAAGCCGATTCCGCAGGAGGTGCGCATTCTGACACCGGCGCAATGGGTAAGCGAGCGGACAGCGGACGCCGAGGAATTGCTGTGGCGGAAGACCTGCAAGCAGTGCCACGCGCTGAACATCACTCCGGGAAGCAATCTGCCGCGCGTCGCGAACGCTCAATTGACCCAACGCTGGATGCCACACTCGCGCTTCGATCATGACGCGCATCGGGGATTTTCCTGCACGGGCTGCCACGCGAACGCGCTCCAGAGCAAAGAAACCAGCGACGTCCTGATTCCGAACATCGCCACCTGCAAAACGTGCCATGCGCCGGGCCCCGACCACGCCGAGGCACGATGTTTCGAATGCCACACCTATCACAATTGGGCAAAGCGCAAGGAAGTGAAGCCGACGTACACGCTGCCCAGCCTGCAAACCAGCGTGATGCGCGGAGAAATCCGCGCAAAGTAAGAAACGCTACGCCCTGAAGATGGGCCCTTGCGTGGAATTCCGTCAGGCGTTGACCAGCTTCATCGCGCCCTCGGGGTAGCGCTGTCCAGCGGCCACGCCCCTCGGCGAGACTTCCTCGATGCGGCGCATATCGGCGGCGGTCAAATTCACCTGCAGCGCCTCTGTGTTTTCTTCGAGATATTTCCGCCGCTTGGTGCCAGGAATGGGGATGATGTCCTTGCCTTGCGCGAGCAGCCACGCCAAGGCGAGCTGTGAAGGCGTACAACCTTTTTCCTGGGCGATGATTTCCACGCGCGCGATCTGGCCGATATTTTTCTGAAAATTAGCGCCCTGGAATCGAGGTGAGTTCCGCCGATAGTCGTCGGGGGCCAGATCTTCGAACTTGCGAATCTGGCCTGTCAGGAAGCCGCGTCCCAGCGGGCTGTAGGCGACGAAAGCGATTCCCAATTCGCGCGTGGTCTTCAGGATTTCGTCTTCGGGATCGCGCGACCAGAGGGAATACTCCGTCTGCAGCGCAGCAATTGGATGGACGGCATGCGCGCGGCGAATGCTAGTGACGGAAGCTTCGGAAAGGCCAAGGTAGCGGACCTTCCCGGCGCGCACTAATCCAGCCATCGCGCCAACCGTATCTTCGATGGGGGTATTGGGGTCCACGCGATGCTGGTAGTACAGATCGATCGTATCCACACCGAGGCGCTTCAGGCTGGCATCGCAGGCCGCGCGGACGTATTCGGGCTTGCCGCTGACGCCACGCACTTGCGGATTGGCACGATCGCGCAGGATGGCGAATTTGGTGGCCAGGAAGACCTTGTCGCGGCGGCCGCGGATAGCGTTGCCGACCAAAATCTCGTTGTCGCCATAACCGTAGATGTCCGCGGTGTCCAGAAAGGATACGCCCAACTCGATAGAACGGTGAATGGTGGCCATCGACTCCTGGTCGTCGCGAGAACCGTAAAACTCCGACATTCCCATGCAACCCAGGCCGATGGCGGACACCAGCGGCCCTGCGTTTCCCAGCAAGCGCATCAACATGCAGCACCTCGAAATAATTGGTTCCACCAGCTAGGATGTAAGACCGAGAAAGGCAGTTACATGATAAAGGAAGAAGGAAGGAGGACGCCCCTATTACGCCCAATAAAAAGGCTCACCTGCTGGTGATCGTCACTTGCGGGTTGTGCGCGATGGTCTGCGGCGCAACATTTCTGCTTGCGTTGTTCCGGCAATATGGATTGGTCGAAGTCGCCGCCAGCCTGTCAGCGTGGATTGAGGTCTTCTTGATGAGCGCTTCCATCGGAGACTTGCTGGAGGACAAACCGAAAGCGAATCGCAGGCGAGCAAAGATCGCGTTGACGCTGGCAGCCGCGATCCTGAGCTATTTCCTGGCGATGAGATTTCTGGCCGGGAAGAGTGCGTAAACTCGCGCAGGTGGGTGGAAAACTGGGCCGCATGGCTCAGAGCATCGATTTTCACGGAAATTTCAAAGGCTAACCCCTTTTCTATCAGCCCATTACAGCCCAACCGTATGGCACGGGACTTGCGCCAAACTTAGCGGAGGTCAGGGCTATGACTCCGTCCACTGATCTGGAAGTTCCGACCCAAGACAAAGCAAAACAGGGTGTTGAGCAATCCATCCACGCGGAGACGCTCGTTCTCGAACCCGCAAAGCCTAAGCAGATCGCCTCCGAAGCACTCCGCATTCCCCGGAAGCGCGTCGAGTTGGGCAGTTTTCAATCATCGATGATCGAAACGAACAGGATGAAAAGCGGTTCGAAGACGTTGGACATCGCGATTTCCCTGCTCATTAATCTGGCAGTGCTTTCCGCACCGGTATTCGCCGGGCTCTATTTCACGGACTCAATCAACCTGAGACAATTCGCTTCGACGTTTCTAGTCGCGCCCTTGCCTCCACCTCCGCCACCTCCGGCGCCCACGGCGGTGGCCGTAAAGGCGCTTCCGCCGCGCCGAGTTTTTGAAAACGCGGGTAAGCTGCTGGCCCCCGCCGTGATTCCCCAGAAAGTGGCACAGATCAAGGAAACTCCGCTTTCGCCGGACACGGATGGAATGGGAGGCGTGGTCGGCGGAGTGCCGGGAGGTGTTGCCGGCGGCAGCATGGGTGGCGTGATCGGCGGAGTAATTGGCGGAGTGCGGACAACCATGGCGCCGCCTCCTCCAAAAGAGGTCAAATCTCGAACTCCGGTACGCGTCGGCGGGCACGTACGTGAACCCAAGTTGATCAGCCGCGTGGAGCCTGCATATCCTGCGCTTGCGCGACAAACCCACATGCAGGGTACGGTGATCATTGACGCCATCCTGGATGAGCACGGCAACGTCGTGGAAATGAAGGTGGTTTCTGGCCCGCCGCTGCTGATTCAGGCGGCTGTGGAGGCCGTTAGGAAGTGGAGGTACGAACCCACTTATTTGAACGACGAGCCCGTGGCCGTGCAGATGAATATCACAGTCACTTTCCACTTGTCGCAGTAGATCTTTCTCGAAGTTGGACGGAGAGGCGGGGCAAGGCAGTATGGGCTTGCCCCGCTCTTGTTCGCAGAAGAGGCGGCCCGAGCCGCCGCTATGGCCTCGAAGTCGCCGCGGGGCGATTCAGATATTTCACCAGCAGCACGTCGTTGCCCTTCTCGTTGTAAATCAGATCATCCACCAGGCGCTTGGCCATCAGGATGCCAAATCCACCGGGGCGTTTCCCCTGCGCTTCCCGCATTTCCATGTGTTTGAACGGATCTTCATCGGGATTCGCGATAGCGCTATGCTGCAGTTCCTCCATTGAAAAGCCCTGGCCGGGATCTTTCACGCGGCAAAGCACCATGCGTTTCGTGCGCACGTAGCTAACCTCAACGTGCTGCGAAGGATCGAAGTGCGCGCCGTGCTCCATCGCGTTGAGGAGCATCTCGCGAAATGCGGCTGCGACTTCTTCGGTCTCCATGTCGGGGAGGTCGGAGGCTTCGCGATAGAACTGGAGCAACCGGTTTGCCGTGGCCAGGTCGCAGCGCACGCAGAGGCGGATCCAGTTGGGAACGAACGATAGAACTTCGATGCCATCATCCCAGAACGGCTCGCTCATAGCGATGCGGATCATTTCCTCGAGGCGCTCGACGGAAAACGGCCGCGAGAAGTAGCTAAAGGCGCGCTCGCGGATCGCGGCGAGCACGTCACCCGGAGTGAACTCGTGTGTGAGAATAATCAGCCGGGTGTGCGGCCGCACAAGGCGCATGCGGCGAAGAAGTTCGATGTCTTCCACGCCTGTTGAGCCCTCGCCCGTGATGATCAAGTCATATTGGCGGGCTTTGGCCAGGTCCAGCGCTTCCGAGTTATTGGCAGCGAGGGCTATCCGCCAACTCTCGCGTTCGAACACCGTGGTGAGCTGGCGATTCAGCTCCGGATTCGAATCCACAATCAGAGCAACACGGCTGGTGATCTGCGTGGGAGCAGGAGGATGGGTCTCCGGCATGGGAACCCTCGGGGTGAAATTGTGCCGCAGTGAATGAACAACGAGCAGTGAAAGGATGCAGGAAGAAACGGGGGCGTGCAAGAGGCCCGGCTTCCTGGTGAATCGTCAGGAGGCTTCGCTGGTCATCAGGAAGAGCGGGCGCATTTCAAAGCTTTTGAAGACCGGGCGGAGGCGGTCGACGCTGTAGTGTTCCTTGATGTTAATGACCTTTTTTGTGGCGGTGACGGTTTCGATGGGAATGTTGTCGTATCGGCCATTTTGCAGCACCACGAGCCGCCCATGGATGCGGTTCAGAAGCAGATCGAGCGCCAGGTTGCCGTAAGCCATGGGCACAATCGAATCGATGGCGTCAGGATCTCCGCAGCGCACCAGATAGCCGAGCTTCTGGCTGATGCATTCGATTCTTTTTCCGTTGTTGTATTTGGGCGAAAGGTTGGTCAATTCCTCGGAGACAACGTCACCGATGCCGCCAAGCTTTTTGTGACCGAATGCGTCGGCCGCCTCCCTCTGGAAGACCATTTCGCCGCCTTCAAACATGGCGCCTTCAGAAACCAGAACGATGGCATAGCGACTGGGATTGCGGTTTCGGTCGTTCACCAGGAGCTCGGTCAACTGGTCCATCTTGAATTTGTGTTCGGGAATCACGCAGCGGTGGGCGGCGCCGGCCATCGTAGGCAACATGGCGGTGAAACCCGCATAGCGGCCGAAGACCTCAAGGACCATGAAACGCTCGTGGGAGCCGGCGGAAGTGCGGAGCGCGTTGGTCATCTGAATCGTTCGCGTAATGCACGTGCTGAATCCAATGCAGTACTCCGTCCCTGGAACGTCGTTATCCATCGTTTTGGGAATCGCCACCACGCGCACGCCTTCTTGAAACAGGCGAACACCGTAGCTGAGGGTGTCGTCGCCGCCGATGGGGATCAGGTACTCGATACCGAGCCAGGCGAGATTCTTGAGCACCTCGGGTGTCAAATCGTTTTTCTCGGCATTGAACTGGCTCTTCAGATGGTCGGAGACACTGTTCTTGGCGACCCGGCCGGGATTCGTGCGCGAGGAATGAAGAAAGGTGCCGCCGGTGCGGCCGGCACGGTTGACGATGTCCTCGGTGAGGCGCTGAAAATTGTTGGAGTTGTCGTGCTTCTCGTCGCGGATCATCTCCACCAGCCCCGCCCAGCCGCGGCGGAGGCCAATGACTTCGTACCCTTCGCGCAGCGCACGAAAGGTGACGGCGCGGATGGCCGGGTTGAGTCCCGGCACATCGCCTCCACCGGTCAGGATGCCGATCACGCCCTTTTTTACATTGATATTCGCCATGTCGCTCAGGTCGCCTCAGTGTGGATTCACAAAACAAATGATTATGGACGCGACCGCGTGTTTTAGGAAGGGGCAACCAGTCATGAAAAAACCTGCACGTCCCTATCAAAATTTTAGCGCAAGAGTTGCGGCCAGTTCAGGCTTCCAGGCGCGTCCCCAGGACACCCAGGAACTTCGCCAGCCAGGCCGGATGGGCCGGCCATGCCGGTCCGCTGACCAGATTCCCATCCACGACCGCCTCGGTCATCGCGACTTCGACGTACGTGCCCCCGGCGAGAGTTACATCCGGCGCCACCGCCGGATAACAACTGCACTTCCTGCCATCGAGCACCCCGGCGGCCGCAAGCACCTGCGCACCGTGGCAGAGGGCGGCGATCGGCTTCTTCGCAGCGGCAAAATGCCGGACAATCTCGAGGACCTTTGGATTCAGCCGGATGTATTCCGGCGCACGACCACCTGGAATCACCAGGGCATCGTAGTCTTCCGGCTTTACATTATCGAAAGTGGCATTTAAGGCGAAGTTGTGGCCGCGCTTTTCGGAATAGGTCTGGTCACCTTCGAAGTCATGAATGGCCGTGCGTACCACTTCTCCAGCTTTTTTTCCGGGACAGACGGCGTGGACGGAGTGCCCCACCATGAGCAGCGCCTGAAATGGCACCATTACTTCATAGTCTTCGACATAGTCTCCCACGAGCATCAGGATATTCTTGCGAGACATGGAGGCCTCCCCGAACAGAAAAGGATAGCAAAAAAGGGCGCGAATCGTCGTTAACGCCCGTCCACTTGAAAAGTTCTCGGCTGCGAAGTTCCGAGATCGGCAACTCTTTGCCGCCAATCGAAAAAAAGGGAGCGCGATTTTTGCACGCTCCCCGAGAGTTCTTCCTGGTTTTCCCTCGTGTTGTCCGATGCAGGTTGCCTTTCCGCTTTACTGGACGGTCGCCGGCGTCGCGGGGACGGAATTCTCTTCGATCGTCAGCATGTCCGTGCGCATTTTGTCCCATTCGCGCAGCACCAGGCCGCGCGACGCGAAAAATCGCCGGATTTCCGGGGAATCCCAGTGCATCACTTCCTCGAGCACCGGCACCAGCACGCTCATTGCGTTGTCGCTCAGCACCGTGCGGCGCGCGATACGCGAAATGAACTTCGCCTCGGAAACCGCGATGGTTAGGCCGTCGTACTGGTTAACGTGCATCATCACCGGCAGGTCCGAACTGCCGTCTCCCATGTAAATGATGCGGTCGTGGCTGATGCCAAGCGTCGCCCGCAACTCCTCGAGCACGGTAATTTTTCCCCAGCCAGCCGACGCGCGAATGATCGAATCCACTTCGCCGGTGGCCTCGTTGTAGCGGAACCTCGTGCCGAAGATGTGATCAGGGGGAAGGATACCTTCGAGTGCCGACTGGATGATTTCCTGCGGCGCCGCGGAGATGACGTAGAATGAGATTTTGTAGCTGCCTGAAATGCTTTCGAGAGACTTCGCAAAAAGCTCCACGTCATGCTTCAGGCGGATCCTCTTGCCGGTCTCCACAAGGTGTTCCTTGCGCACGCGCCGGAAATCCGGGTCGTGCAGAATCAGATAGGACAACTCGGCGCCTTGCTGAACCAGGTTCATCTCGGACAGCCCCTTCACCTTGTCGTGAAAGTTGTGGAATCCGATCAACTCGCTCAGCACAACACCCGAGTCGTTGAAACTCAATGTCTGGTCGAAATCGCTCGCCAGAAGATATTGCTTCACCATAGGGTCCTGCTCCTTTTGTGCGCCTCGCCTAAGGGTCTCCATTGCCCGCCGGTGGCGGGTCTGAACCGGGCTGGTAACCCAGAAATGCCTTCTAACACCACGGTACCCGCATCAGGGGTTCACCCATGCACGAATAATTCTGATGGTTTTCATGAATGGAATACGTGAATGAACCGTGAGAAGTATATAAGATGCGTCGGAAAGGTAAACGGTTGAAGAAAAAAGAGTTAGGTTAAGAAACGCTTTGAAATCAGAGGCTTGCAAAAGTCCCCTGCGCCCCCCGGAAACACGAAGAAAAAGCGATGATCAGGGTGAAGCGGTTTTAGTACCACGCAAGACCCAAGATTTGAGCTGGTTGAACCAACTTGGCGAGGGGATCACGGCCGCCCGCGAATGGCTCGGCTGGGGCTCCGGGTCATCGGAAACCGTATAGAGATTGCCGTCCCTTAAATAGAGGCCTTCGGTTTCCTGGCGATTGAGGGGGCGTGCGCCACGCCTGCCGAAGACAGCCAACTGGTTTCCGGATTCGTCCACGGCGCGGTCTCGATCAATGCCCTTGGAAATAGCCAGCGCTGGGCCTTTCGTCCGGGCCGTGGCGATGAGTTTGGGCACGGGCCGCGGATCGAAACCCGAGAAATGCGCGGGGTCGTCCCACGGCGAGACGATCTGCAAGACCCGCATGCCGTTTTTGCCGTCGGCCACAAATGCGAACGCGCTGCCCGCGACCATGCCAATCTTCACGTCGTTCACGTCGTTCATCTTGCCCTCGGCGGTATAGAACTGGTCGAGCTTCGGCGCCGGCGGCGTTTCCACGTCCACGATGGCCAGGCCCTGCTTGCCCGCGGAGACGTAAGCATAGGTTCGTCCAACATAAACATTTCGCGCATCCGGCAACGGAACGAGGGCGCCAGCGACGGGTTTTGGTTGCGCGAGGTTCGTCACGTCAAGGACCTTGAGACCGTCGCGGTCAACCACAAAGGCGTAGCGGAACTGCACGGCCACCGCGCGAGGATCGTTGAGAATTGGCGAGCCGATGGTTGCCGTGATTTTCGGAGCGAGTGGATTGTCGAGATCGACGACAACGAGAGCCTTCTCGGTCAAAACATAGGCAAAGGTTCCGGCAATTGTGATGCGTCGCGCGCCGCTTAAGGCGCCATTGGGATTGAACGCGAGGCCGCGCTGCAGAAAATTATTGGCGGGGTTGCCGTCGAGCAGGGTGCCAACGCCGGGGCTCTTTGCCTGGAGGCTCGGGTTGCCGATGATCACCAGGCCTTCTTCGCGGTCCGCAACGTAGAGAAAGCCGTACATCAAATGGATTGGCCCTTCCTCGTTTTCCTTAAGGCGAACGCGGAGGGGATCGACGCCCAACGTTGTTGGCGAAGCGACGGCCACGGCGTCTTTCGTCGGGACGTAAAATCTTTGCCCCAGCGGCGAAACCGGGGCCGTGGTGATGCGCTCGGAAAAACCTTTGTTGTCGATATTCGCGATGTCGTAAGCGCGAAAACCCTCTTTTCCATTCGCGGTGTACGCGTACTCCCCGCGCGCCTGGATATCCAGCACCGTGCCTTCATGTGTGGCGATAGGATGCAATTCGCGGCCGTGCTCGACGAACTTCTTGAAGTCGTCCGGATAGGCCACACGCTGCAAATCGCTGCCGTAAATTGCTTCCGGCTCGTCGTGTTCCGCAACGGTGACGGCCTCGAATCCTTTCTTGCCGGTAGCAACGTAGATGTAACGGCCCATGAAGTTCATGAAGTTGGTGCCCTGCAGCAAGACTTGCGCCAGCCACGCGTTATTGTCGTTGTCTTTCGAAACGTGGCAGTCGGTGCATTGCTTCGTTTCTTTCCCGCGGACCGTGTGCGGCACGAAGGTGCTGAAGCCCTGGCCGGAGAACCCTTCGGCGGAGATCGTCTGTTGCGTGTAATACAGCCACTCGCGATTCGCATTTTGCGAACTGACCAGCACGGCGCAGGAGGAACGCGCAGGCGCGATGCGATGGCCCGTGACCGTGCCGTCGACACCCAGGAAGTAAGCGTCGTCACGCAGCACCTGGAAGTTGTAGCTGGTGTAGTTGCGCGTCACCAGCCCTTCGTTATGGAGCATCGGCCGGCGGACGTTCGCGGTCATTTGCAGGTGGCAGCCGAAGCAGGTGGGTGTCCAGGAAGTGTGGCAGGTGTAGCAGGTCATTGAAGAGTTGGCGTGCGCGAGATGCGAATCGTCTCCGGGCACCCGGGAAAGCGCGATCCCGTCCTTGCCCATCAACTTCGCCCGCAGCGATTTCAAGCTGAAGTGCACGTTTCCCGGCGTGATGGTGTCTTTCGTTTGCACCACTTCCCATTCGAGGTTGGCATCGTTCATCGAGCGCTGGAAGAGCTTGTCGCCGCGCCATTCGAAGCGCCGCAGGCCGAACGGCGTGCGCAAGGCTTCGAGGTGGCGGCCACGAGGCTCGCCGGGGCGTGGCGCATCGGGAGCAGCGGGGCCGGAGGTAATCAACGTGGACTTCTGGCGAATCGAGCCGTGGCAATCGATGCAGTCGATTTCCACGGCGGCGCGGGGTTCGCCGTAGACCTTCCCGTTGCCGTGATTGTCCTGCACGAAATGGCAGTCCACGCACTGCATGCCTTTTTCGAGATGGATGTCTTCCAGATGCACGGCCTTCTGAAAGCGCTGTGAGTCATCGAAGGGGATGGTATTGCCGTCTTTGTCCAGCCAGTTGCCCTTGCGGTCGTGGTTATAAACGTAGCGGAAGACCCAGCCGTGTCCGTGGAAGTCGGCGAATTGCGTGGTCTTAAGCTTGGCGTTAAACTCCGGAGTGCCGGTCTGTTCCAGAAACTTCTCCTGGCCCCAGAGGCCGCGCGCCGCGGCTGCTTCGGGATTCCGCAAGGACGCCTCATATCGCTCTTCTTCGGTGGGATTGCGCTGTTCGGCCGGATACATCTTGTCGCCATCGATTTCGTTATCCCACCAAGTGACCCCGTAATAGGTGGTCACCATGTTCGTTCCCGGATGGACATGGCAGACCATGCACTGGCTGGAAGGGATTTCACGCGTGAAGGCGTGCTTGATCGGGTGACCTGGCTCGTCCTTGCGAATGGTGGGATCGATGGAGGCGCTATAGCCAAGATGACCATACTTGGCGTAAAGCGCGGCGTGCGCGGGGTCGCGATCATTCGCGTAAATCACGTGGCACGCGGAGCAGCCGCTGGCGCGGTAATCGCCCGCGTGGTCGTCCGTGCCTGGAAACGAGAGAACCGGATCGACGAGGCGCGTCTTCTGCAAACCCAGGAAAACGGGATCGGTGCGCAACTCGGTTCCAAAACCGCGGTCACCCAGCTTGTCGTCGGGCTTGCCAGGATCCTCTTCGCCGCTCGGATTGCCAAGCTCCGCTTTTTTCTCGCCGCCGCGCTCGAAAACGCGCAGGACGTTTCCCGGCTGCGAAATCTCCCACCGGTACAGTGGGATCAGTTCCGGCAGGATGCCTTTCAGCCGGGTTTGCTCGGGCGTAGGCGGGGGAAACGTCTTGATGGCCTGGGGTTTTCCATTCCGGTCATAGCTCTCGCCGAACCGGGTGTTCTTGTAGGGAAAACCGCCATTGTTATAGAGCGCGGCGCCCCACAAAAAGCCGGTGTGCGTCATCATGTTCGTGGAAACCGCGCGCGTCTCGCTGGGATGGCACCCCGCGGTGCCGCAGGCTTCCGCTGCCACCCGCAGATCGCCGGGGTTCACGAATTTCACGTACTCGGGAGATTCCTTGAGCCAGTACGCGTAAGCGCGCTCCGGCATTGCAGTGCGATTCTTGAAAAATGGATCGCGCGGCTGAACATGCGCCTTCTCTTTGGCCGTTTGATACTCGTGCGAGGTTGGCGAAGTGCTCTGCGCTACAACGACGGAATTGTCTCCCCCATGACAATCGGTGCAGCCGATGTGGACTCCCTTGGACGGGTGCATGGTCGGTTCGTCGGTAGCTGTGTGGCAAGAGATGCAGCCCGTGGAGCGAGCCATTGCTTCTTCCGGCGATTCGCCGCGTATCGGACCCTGCGGCTCTTGCGCGACGGCGGGCTCCAGCGGCCGGCAGCAAGCGAGGTAAAGCAGCGTGAACGAAACCGTCAGAAAAAACACCATCAGAAGGCGCGCTACGCCCCGTTCGCCGCAGGGCGGCTTCAAACGATCTGCTGATAAGGTTCCGTCCATCCCGAGCAACCTCAAAAGGTCAGCTTGGCCGAGCCAAACAGCGAAAACAGGGTACGACCCGTATAGATGTCGCGAAATCCCTGCCCCGGCTGCAACATCGAAGCGCCGCCGGTCAGAATGATGTTCTCCGAGAGCGGCGGGCGATATTGGACGCCCACTCCCAAATCCTCGCCGATATTGTGGCGGATGGGCGCCTGGAACAACACATATTCCATCGGTTCGGTGCGCATGAAACGCAAATAGTTGAAATTCGCGAAGCCCTTGAGCTTCGGAGTGATGTCCACGTCCGCGCCGGCGTTCAGCAGGAAAATCCCGGGGTTCACAAAATTTGCCTGTCCCTCTTCTTTACTGGAACGCATGCTCGGCAGGAGGCTGCCATCGGAGGTCAACTCGATGCCAGAACCCGTGAGGCGAATCGCTTCGCGGTTCCAGAAGCTGAACAATCCGCCGGCGAAGCTTGGCAAATCCACGATGGAATCGAAGCCGTTGGCCCGGCTGCTGCGCGGGTCGCTATCGCCGGAAGAATAGAACGTGGAAACGCGGTAGCGGATCCAGTCATGGTCGTAGGAGAGTTCGACAGCGGCCATTTGCGCGTTGACAGTGACGGGTCGGCCGGCGATGGGGTTGAAACTGTCCTTGCCGGCGGCTTCGTAGAAAGCGTGCGTCAGGTTGAGGCGCTTGATGTGGCCGCTGCCGAGCCACCCGAAATAGCCGACCTGCACGCTGTGGGGAATTGGGCCGACGCCCTGGTTGATGACGTTTCCGACGGGCGACGGTCGGACGAGAAATCCGTTGTCATCGTAATGCAGGCCACCATCATCCTTGTTATAGGCGCCGACGAATTCCGCGGTGTATCCCGGGAAGAAAAAGTCCTGGACGTAGACGTTCCCAAGGATCACCTGCTGGTCGCGAAGGTGCCAGGTGTTCAGGCCGCTGTTGGTGTTCTTCTCCAGGAGATTGAAATAGGCGGCGTTGTACTCGATGCGATCATTCTTCCAATCGCCGAAGAGGCGCAGGGCCGGCTCCTCATCCACGAAAAGAAAACCCCGAAAATCCGCATTGAATTCCTGGATGCCCGCGCGCACGGAAACGAAATCGTAGTTCGCGCTCAGGTCGTGCAGCTTCACCTCGGCGAACATTTCCTGAAAGCCCAGGTGCGAATCCAGCCGGGTGGTGCCGGCGCGCACGTCCGGCCCGACAATCCCAAGTTCGCGCACGCTCAGATAGTTCAAGCTCACCACCGGCGTAACGCGGATGCGCCAATCCACCGGTTTGAAGGAAGCGTCACCGTGAAAGAGATCGGCGGTAAAACGGAAGGTCTGGTCCAGAAAAAATTGTTCTCCGCGCCCGAAGAATTCGTAGCTGCCGGGTTCCGCCGCGCTGACGTTGCTTGGAGACGGCACCTTGCGGCCATCCACGAACGTGGTCTCCGAGGCGGTAAAATTTAGGAAAACCTGCTGACCGAGAACCTCCGGCCAGATCGGCTCGTCGCCCTTCAAGCGGTTGCGATTGAATGGATCGTACCAGTGGTGCTTGACGTAGATGTACTCGCCCTTCTGCGAATAGCGGCGGTAATCGGGTTGCTCCAACGCCCAGCGATTCGGCACCACGTTGTAAACGTCGGATACCGGTGGCAGGATTTCCGGCGCGAGTTCCAGGATGTAATTCGGATCGGAATCCAGCCGGTGGCGAAATTCCCGATAGGTTCCTGTCATCTCCGGCGTTTCGACCGGGAGAGGGGCGCCGAGTCCCGACTGGCGCGGCAGGCGCGAACGCGCGGCCATTTGTCCGGTGGGAGCGAGTTGAATTTCAAGCGTGACCACCTCGTTGGCGTTCAGCGGGATTTTCGCGATGGAGAGCGGTTCGTGGCCGTCGGCTTCGGCGCGAAATTCATACTCGCCCGGCACAAGCAACAGAATGCGGAAAACGCCGTCGCCCGCGGCGATCGTGGAAATTGTCTGGTCCGTTCGCAGATTCCGCAGGAAGATTCGGGCTCCGGCGACGGGCCGCGCAACTCCCGCGGAGGATGGTTCGCGCACGGTACCGTCGAGCGCCGCCGTCGTCAGCGCCTGCTGCCGAGGAATTCTTCGGGGCGGGCCTGGCTGGCTGGGTTGCTGGACGGAGGACGACTGGGGGGCGGCTTGCGGAGGCGCCGCTTGTTGCGCATGCGCGAAGCCGCTGGCCAAAAGGAAAATCCCCAGGCAGACGTGCGCCCGCACAAGCTTCATGGAGCTCCGATGGGGCGGTGAGGCGGCAGTCATGGATTCCGCAGGACCAGGTTTCGCCACGGACAGCAGTCTGGGCTAACTAATCAAAAATGCGCTCGTATCGCAACCCTTTTCCCGAGCCCGCGTGAATATTCCGCAACCTCGGGTCCTGGGAATTGGGAGTCACCAGTTCGAGGCAAACGAGCTAGAATCCCACAAGCATCCTTGCTTCGACGTGTACCATGAACCTCGACGCTCAGCCCATGGAACACATTCTGCGGAAGCCCGTCGCCTCCCGCCGGGTTTACAAGCGCCGACGCCAGTTTCTCGCCTTCGCGATGGTATTTGCGCTGGGTGTGGCCGCCCTGTTGACGTTTCTGCTGATGGGTTGTGGTGGAAGCCCGCCGAGCACGGTCACCGCGCCGCCGCCACCGAGCGTTCCCGCCCTGAGCGCCTCGGATGTAGACAACCTTGTTCATGCCGCGGCGACCTCGGTGGACGCGGAAACAATGGCCATCGCGGTAGTCGACCGCGGAGGGGTCGTCCTGGCGGTCTACGACAAAGCGGGCGTGACGCCCGGTCAAACGGACATCGGGAATTTTGGTGTAGCTGTAGACGTGAACGAACTCGCGGTGGCCTTGGCTCGCACCGGCGCATATTTCAGCAACGATCAGGCGCCGCTTTCTTCCCGCACCGTACGCTTCATCAGCGGGATTCATTTTCCTCCCGGTGTAACCAACGCGCCGACCGCCAATCTCTATGGCATCGAAAACACCAACCGCGGCTGCACACTAGCTGGCAATTTTCTGCCGGGAAAAGTGATTCATCCTTCGACGCTGCTTACCGGCGGCCCCGGCCTGGGAATCATCACCGGAAAATCGCAACTCGACGACAGCGATCCCAACGCCGTCAATCCCGGCGGCATCCCGATCTTCCGCAATGACGTGGTTGTTGGAGGCATCGGCGTCGCCGGAGTTTCCCACGAAATCGCCGAATATGCCGGATTTACCGCTTCGGAATCGAACGGCTTCGGCATTCCTAGTCCATTGCCCGATCCGGGAGCGGTTTTCGTGGATGGAGTTGCCTTGCCCTTCGTGAACCAGACGACGCGGCCCGCGGGCAGCAACTCCGGCACACCAGATGGCGGTTATCTTGCCGGATATAGTCCCGTCGCCAGCGCGGGGCAGCCACCCGACGGTGATTTGATTTCGCCGACCGACGGACCGCTCGGAGGCCTGACCGCGGCGGAAGTAACGCAGATTCTGGACAACGCCGTTGCCACCGCGAACAAAACCCGTGCGGCGATCCGGCTTCCACTCGACTCCAGCGCACGCATGGTGATTGCCGTCGCCGACCTCGACGGGACACTTATCGGACTTCGCCGCATGGTCGATTCCACCATCTTCAGCATTGACGTGGCGGCCAGCAAAGCGCGCAACATGATTTATTTCAACGGGCCAAATCGCACGGCAGGCGATCTTCCAGGTGTTCCAATGGGAACTGCTGTTACGAACCGCACGATCAGCTTCGGCGCGCAGCCTCTGTTTCCGCCGGGCATCGATGGGAGCGGACCGGGCCCTTTTTACAATTTGTTTGTGCAGGATGTGGCCAATCCGTGCACGAACGGCGCCGAAGCGGGTCCTCCGAACGACAAGAAAAGCGGTGTGGTCTTTTTTCCCGGCAGCGTGGGCCTATACAAGAATGGCGTACTTGTCGGCGGATTGGGCATCAGCGGCGACGGCGTGGACCAGGACGACTTCGTGACCAATGGCGGTTCCGCCGGATTTGAAGCCCCCGCGAACATCCGCGCGGACCAGATTTTCATCAATGGAGTCCGGCTGCCGTACTTCAAGTTCCCGCACAATCCGACCTTCTAGCCCATCTATTTTGCGCGGCCATTCGAGGGATCGGGTGTATTCGAAACATTCGCATCGAGAAACCACTTGTGCCGCGTGTCGCCCGGCGCATAGCAATTGCCGTCCGCCGCGTACGTTTTGAAGCATTGGGACGCGAATTCCTTGCGGCCCGGCGATTGCGCATACTGCCAGACTTGCGCTTGCGGAGATCCAGAGCTGGACGGAGGCGGCGGATTCTGCGGGAAGACGCAGCCGGGGGAAGGCGGACAGGCATCGTTGTAGACCCAGAAAACAACCGGCTGCGTATCGAGATGCGCCTGGATGTCCTCAGCAGTGGTTATGGTCACACCCGGGGCGTCGTTGACGGGAATCGCGGAGCAGTATACCCCGGCGTGAAATCGGGAAGCATTGATGGACGCGGCCCAGGCGCGAATGTAATCGTGATAGGCGGTTGGCAGGCGGCCGCCTTCTTCGACGTCCAGATAGATTGTGGTTCCCAAGTTGAATCCCTCGTGGGTGGCAAGCTCCATCGCCTGCGCGGCGTCGATGCGCGCCTTTTCGTAGGCGTCGTTTGGGGATTTGATTTTTCGGCTTTCGCGCGCATTGAACAGTAGAAGGAAGCCAAACCCTTGGCTCTCGAGAAGGGCTCGCTTCCCTTCCCAAGAGCTACTCTTTTCTCCTGGTGGAGGCCCGAGCCAATAGCTCGCGAAAGCGAAAGACTTGCGCAAGACGGGCAGCGCCTCGTCGCCGGGATACTCGTTGCGGTCGAAACCCACGTAGGTGGGCGCAGCAGGCGCGGATTGCTTTTCCGATTCTTCGGCGCGGCTGGCAGCGGCTGTGCGGCACGACTCAGCGGAAACGCGCGCCAAAGCCAGAGCGCCGCCGGCGAAAAGGAAAACGATGAGCCACGCGGGCAGCAGTCGCATAGCTCGAATCTACCTCAGAGACTTAGCGGTGCCGAGCAAAATTGCGAATCCACGTACTGCGCCTCGCCATTGCCGAAAGACCAGTTTTCCCACGCCGTTTCGACAAGGTTGATGACCAGTTCCTGCGGCTTGAGGCCCGGCGATTCAGCCAGCAGCTCCGCCAGGCGTTTGAAGAGTCTTCGTTTCTGCGGCGGCTTCCGACCCGCGCTCATGGTGATTTCCACGAAGACGAGGTCGCCCAGCGCCTTGCGATACTCGGAGTTCTTGCCCGCGCGCAATTCGATTCGTACAAATGGCATGGGTTTCCTCCAAACAGTTTGCGGCGGCCCGTATCAGCCCTCGCGCAACTTGTGGCCGGAGAGATTGCCGAGCCCATCGTAGGCGGCATATTTGTACATTTCGCAGAGCGTCGGGTAATTGAACACCTGCTCGATAAACTCATCAATCGTCAAGCCATTATCGAGCACCATCATGCCGACGTGAATCAGTTCAGTGGCCGATTCGCCGATCACGCTGACGCCAAGAAGTTTTCGGTCAGCGCGCGCGAAGATCAGCTTCAGCATCCCCGCAGTATCGCCAATGATGTGGCCGCGGGCGTTGTTTTCGTAGCGCGCGCGCCCAACGCAGTAGTCGATTCCCTTTTCTTTGCAGGATTCTTCGCTTTCGCCGGCTGCGGAAATTTCCGGAATCGTATAGATGCCCATGGGAAGGAGCGAGGCGACGCGTTCCTTGTATTTCAAACCGAAGGCGTGGCACACGGCGACGCGTCCTTGTTCCATGGATGTGGAAGCCAGCGCGGGAAAACCGATGACATCGCCGGCCGCGTAAATGTGCGCCACCGAGGTCCGATAGTTGGCGTCCACGGGGATGTAGCCTTTGTCGTTCAGCGCCAGACCGGCTTTTTCGAGGGCTAGGCCGTCCACCGCGGCGCGGCGGCCTGCCGCGAAAAGGGCAGCCTCGGCTTCAAGCGTCTTGCCACTCTTCATGCTCAGGCGCACGCCGCTCGCGGAATTTTCCGCCTTGACGGGCCGTTCGTTGAAAAGGAACTGCATGCCGAGCGAGGCGAGGCGGTCACGAAGCCGATCAGAAATTTCCGCGTCGAGAAAAGGGAGCACGCGGTCGCGTCCATCCACCAGCGTCACGTTCACGCCAAGCGCCATGAAGATGGAAGCGTATTCGCAGCCGATGACGCCACCGCCGATGACCGCCAGGCTCTTCGGGATTCGTTCCATCTGGAGAAATGTGTCGGAATCAAACGTGTGTACATCGTCGAAGGCGATCTCCGCCGGACGGTGCGGCTTCGATCCCGTCGAAATCAGAATGACACCGCCGTTCAGCTTCCGGGTGCCTGCGGGGCCGCTGACGTTGATGGTATGCGCGTCTTCGAAAGAGGCCTGGCCGCGCACGAGCTCGATTCCATGCAGCTCCAGGTTTTTCAGGATGCGGGCGCGTTCCATTTCCACCACTTCACGCTCATGGCGCATGAAGTCCTGCACCGTCAGGTTCTCCTTCAGGGAATAGTCGATTCCATACAGGCCACGCTGCTTCAATCCGGAAAAATAGAGCGCCGATTCGCGGAGCGTTTTGCTCGGAACGGTTCCCGTGTTGATGCAACTCCCGCCCACGGCCGCGGCGCGCTCGATCACCGCCACGCGTTTGCCGAAATACGCGGCCTGCGCGCCGGCCTTTTCGCCGGCAGGTCCGCATCCAATAATTACCAGATCAAATGTATCGGGAGTGGCCACAACTGCCTCCGGAGAGATTCCGATTTCCGTCCGCAATGCCTGGTCGATTGCATCCGATTGTAGTGGAAGTTTCGCCCTGAATTATGAGTTCCTGCCGAAATGTGACGAATGATGCCCGCTTGCTGGAAGCCGGCCGGTGCGGCTGCATCGTGACTTGGACACTTGCATGCCCACCGCGTCTTTGATGTGATACCGATATGAATCTGCCTCCAATCGTGCGGTGGGCCACTGGCATCCGTTGGCAGTGGAAAGTATTCATACCGATTATAGCGGTGCTGGTCGTGAGCATCGCTGCGATTGCCGGAGTTCTCTATCACCTGGACGTGCCCAACCCGCACTGGATCGTGCTTGCGGGTCTGGCCTCCGCGGTCCTGCTCTGCTTCGTCCTGCTATCGGTCTTGCTGGTCTTGGTGGAACAACCGCTCGAAGACCTGATGCGCACCATCGCGCGGGTGCGACGCGACGATCTGACAGCTCGCGTGGACTTTGCCGCCCGCACCGACGACATCGGCCAACTCGGCCGGCAGTTCAATGAAATGATCGAACAGCTCGAGCGGAATCGCATGGAGATTGGCCAGTTGCACCGCAAGGAAATGGGGCGCGCCGAACATCTCGCCACGCTGGGTGAACTCGCCGCAGGACTCGCGCACGAGATTCGCAACCCCCTCGCCGGAATCGCTGGAGTGGTGGAAGTGATGGGTAGGGAGTTGCCCGCCGATAGTTCCAGCCGCGCTGTTCTTGCGGATGTGCAGAACGAAATCCTGCACATCCAAAATATCCTCAACGACCTGTTGTCCTATGCCCGCCCGCGGCCACCCGCTTTCTATCCCGCCGATTTGAATACCACGATTGAGCAGGCGGTCCTGTTGGCGAGACAACAGGTCCGCACTCGGCCGATTCAAGTGCTCTTCGCTCCCGACCCGCAGTTACCATCCGTTGTGCATGATCCGGCCCAGATCCAGCAGGTGGTACTCAATCTGGTGCTGAACGGGATTCAAGCCATCTCTGGACAAGGAACCGTGGAAGTGAGTCTCGCACCGGAAGACGGCCATATTTTGATTTGCGTGAAAGATACGGGCAGGGGCATTCCCGCCGAAGCGCTTCCGAAAATCTTCAAGCCATTTTTCACGACTCGTAAAGAAGGCACCGGGCTGGGACTGTCCCTGGCGAGCGGCATCGTGCAGTCGCATGGAGGCACCATCGAAGCGCACAGCACCCCCGGCCAGGGCACTCAGTTCCGAATTCATCTGCCGGTAACGCCGCCCAATACCCGATCGCCAAAGGGTGCAGGTGCTTCGGGGGGATGATAGAGTAAGTCAATGGCCCAAAAGCGGATCCTCATTGTGGATGACGACAAGCTCGTTCGCTGGACGCTCACGCAAAAATGCACGGAGTTCGGGTATTTCTCCCTGGAAGCGGACTCGGGAGAAGAAGCCCTGCGGATGCTCCAGACCGAGCAGGTCGACGCCATCCTGCTGGACGTGCACTTGCCGGATTTGAGCGGGATTGAAGTGCTCGACAAGCTGAAGAATGCCGGCGAGACGCGCAGCGTGATTATGATGACCGCCGATCCCCAGTTGGACGACGTGAAAGCCGCACTTCGCCTAGGGGCCTACGATTTTGTCAGCAAGCCCATTAATTTCGATGAACTTAGCGTCACGCTGCAAAACTCACTGGACGCCGGGGAACTCCGCACCGAAGTGGAATCGTTGCGAGGCGAAGTACGCCGCCGGGCGGGCTATCACGATGTCATCGGCGTTTCCCGCAAAATCACCGAACTGATGAAATTCGTCAACAAGGTAGCGGCGAGCGAGGCGACGACCATTCTTGTCCAGGGGGAAAGCGGCACGGGAAAGGACCTGGTCGCAAAGGCGATTCATTATCGCAGCAATCGTTCCGAGCGTCCCTTTGTGGCCATCAACTGCTCCGCGATTCCGGAAACGTTGATGGAGGCGGAGCTTTTCGGCCATGAAAAGGGCGCCTTCACGGACGCCAAGGCGATGAAGAAAGGCCTCTTCGAAGTGGCCGACGGGGGTACGCTCTTCCTGGATGAGATTGGCGAACTCTCTCCGCTCCTCCAGGCTAAGTTGCTGCGCGTTCTGGAGGATCAGGTTATCCGGCGCGTCGGCGGGATCCGCGATATCCAGGTGGATGTACGCGTAATAGCGGCATCCAACCGGGATCTTGAGCGCGAAGTGCGCGAAGGGCGCTTCCGTCAAGATCTCTATTACCGGTTGGCCATCATTTCCATCTTCCTGCCGTCTCTCCGCGAGCGGAAAGAGGACATCCTCCCGCTTGTGGAGTTCTTTCTGGCGCACTACAACAAGAAATTCCGCAAGTCCGTGCAAGGCCTCTCTGAAGAGACTCGTCGGCTCCTGTTGAACTACGACTGGCCAGGCAATGTGCGCGAACTGAAGAACGCGCTCGAACGCGCCATGATCTTGGAAGAAGGCAACTTGCTGAAGCCGGACGACTTGCCGTTTTCCGTGGCCAGTGGCCGCGGCGGCCCGGTGCTCGCGGAGAAGCAATTTGCTCCCGCGGCCGAGCCCCAGCCCGCTGCTGGAAAGCGGCGCCTTCCACCGCTTTCCATCCCGGAAGGCGGCACTTCCCTGGAAGATGTCGAGCACGCGCTTGTCGAGCTCGCCCTACAGCATTCCCACGGCAACCAGATCAAAGCCGCCAAGTTGCTGAATATCAGCCGCGATGCTCTTCGCTATAAAATGAAGAAGTTCGGCCTCAGCCACTCCGAGGAAGAGGAATCGGCTGCCCCAACAAACTCGTGACCACGCTCACTGGGCGATGGGTGAGAAAACACGGCGCAGAGTGAAATTCCCCAATTGAACCAGCGCGCGGCTTGGCCCGCAGGTTCCACTTCCGCCAACTAGCTTTTTTTTCAATCACTTACCTTACTGAGGAAATTGCCAAGAAAAGGAACGTCAGATGCACCTTCCTAGTGCGCTCAGCAATTAGGCAATGGAGCGATTGTCGAAAAGCTGCGCGGTGGGCGTTCCTTTTTCGGCGTTCGGGTCCGCGGTGAAGGCTCGAAAGGATACGCCGAGAAAGGGACGCCCACATAAATCGAGTTCCTGAAAAGTTTGGCGGCGGCCAGCAACGACCGTAGCGAAGCAGAGCAACGAAGCCTGCACATCCCGATGAACGGGCTCATGACTTAGCTGGCCGCTGCCTTTGTCTTTGCCGTCTTGATCGCCTCCTGAATCCCCAAGCGTTTCCAGATTGTTCTTAACACGCACCTTCCCGTGTTTCGGCGCACAGGTCTGCGGAAGTTAGCTCATTCCCACCTGATTGGAGGAGAATCGCTCGCTAACCCGCGTGTTCTCAGCATCCTTTCGCGCGCGATATGGAACGGGATTTGCACCCATTAAGACTGGACACGAACCGAAGATCGCACGAATCTCTGTCATTGCAAAAAGCAAGATGGTTTGAGGAGGGAGTCATGCCGCAGATTGTAGAGCACCACGAAAAGAAACAGACGGCCAAGCGCGTATCCATCAGCAAAATTCTCGTCACCACCGATTTCTCCGAGGTTTCGGACCGAGCCTTGGAATTCGCCATTACTCTGGCGCGACGCTACGACGCCCGCATTTACCTCACCCACGTCATAAGTCCAGACCCGTTCCAGTTCGCGGAACCCCAGCTTGCCCAGGCCACCTACGAAAAGGTGCGCCAGGCCGCCGAGGAGGGGATTACGGACATTCTGATTTCCGGTAAGTTGCGCGGAGTTCCCCATGAAGTCTTGATGGAAGAGGGGAACGTGTGGCCGGTTGTCGAACAGCTAGTTTCCAAACACGAAATTGATCTGGTCGTGGCAGGCACGCACGGTCGCGGAAAGATGCAGAAGCTATTCATCGGCTCGGTTGCGGAGGAGATCTTCCGCAAGGCCGATTGCGCCGTGCTGACGGTGGGACCACGGGTCCAAAACGGCGAAAAGAAGGAAGTGGAGCTGAATCACCTCCTCTTTGCCACGGATTTTGGTCCCGGCGCCGAAAAGGCCGCCGCGTACGCGTTCTCGCTCGCACAGGAGCACAACGCCACGCTCACCATTTTGCATGTCGTCGAAAGCGTCACGGCGTACACCGAGGAGAGCATTGCCCGGCAGCGGGAAATTAATACGGTGCGCCTGCGCAAGTTGATGCCGGAAGGCAGTGAGAACTGGTGCAAGCCGGAGTTCCGTGTGACCTTTGGGGCCGCCACCGAAGAAATCCTGATCGCGGCGCGGGAATCCAAGGCCGACATGATCGTAATGGGCGCCAAGGCCCGCAACAGTCTCGCCGGCCACGCCCCGATGACGATCGCATACAACGTGGTTTCTAAAGCCACTTGCCCGGTACTCACCGTGCGCGGTTGAATTTGTAGCGCGTACCAAGGAGCAGAATCCCGCCCTTGGGGTCTGCATCCCTGACCAAGGCGGCGCCAGCCCTCTCCCCCAGCCGGACGGCGCCGCCTCTTTTAGTTTGGAATGTGTGCCGCGCGCTCTTTCCTTTACGGCCGCAGCAACGTCAGCATCATCTTGAATCGAGTGACAGCCTGCACCGAGTGCCGCTGATTGGCAGGCATCCAAACCAGATCGCCGGCTTTTGCGGATACCGGCTCGCCCAAAATGCGAATCTCGGCCCGCCCTTCCATGACGTATACCAGAGCATCACGCGGCGAGGTGTGTTCGGAGAGACCCTGGGCTTCATCGAACGCGAAGAGAGTCACCGAACCGGCGGCCTCTTTAAGGACGATCCGGCTCACCACCGCGCCCTGCTGGTATTGCAGAAGACCGTCGGCCGCAACCGATTCCGCTGATGGGAATTTCCCGGCGTTGGTTGTCGTTTCCGAATTCATTATTTCCCCCTCTTCGAAGCTTGAGCCTTTCCAAATGAGCGGTTTTTTCGCAGCAGCCAGGCGAGCTTCATGGCATCGGGTGCGCGGCCTGATCGGCGTTCGGCACCAGGCGCTCATAGACCGAGTTGGGGATGGGCGAACTCCAGTGCCCAGTGGCCTTGGCAAATCCCACAACGCCGAGGAACAGTAGCGCAACCCCCACGGCCATCGCCCAACCAGGAAGCGCGAAATTTCGCCTGTTGGATTTTGGCAATTGCGGCAGGCCCATGTTCAAAGCATTCTCCGCAGGGCACACCGCGACGCATTCCAAGCAGCCCGTGCATTCCACGGAATGAATTTTGACGAGTCTATCCACCGGCAGAGCGGATGGGCAGGCCTTGGCACATTTGCCGCATTCAATGCAGACCTCGGTGTTGCGCCGGATCTTCATCGGGCTGAGCCATGACGTCAGGCCGAGTAAAGCGCCATAGGGGCAGAGGAAGCGGCACCAGAAATTCGGCACGAAGAGCGAGGCAAGAATCAGCACGCCGAGAACGATGAGGCCTGTTTGACCGAGGTGGCGAAAGAAATTCAGCATTTTCACGTCGGCAATAAGGCCGTATGGGCTCTGCATAAAGTCGCGGACGCCCAAGACGGACATCGTGGAAATCGCCAAGAGAAAAAAGCCGAGCAGGAGGTATTTCAGGACGCGCAGCGGCAAATCCAGCCAGCGCGGCAGAAGGAAGCTGCGCCCGAACAATTTTTCCCCTGCACGCCACAAATATTCCGAAATCGTCCCGACGGGGCAAAGCCAGCTGCAAAACGCCTTGCGAAACAAGAATGCCACCGAAAGAAATGCGAGCAGGAGAAACATGGCCGCCGGATGAACGCGGGGGATTTCTCCGCTCAACAGCCAGTATTTCAGGTTCATTAGGCCGGCAATGGGGAGCCAGCCCTCCACTCCCGCCGGGCGTGCCACCTGCGGAGCGAGGGAGCCCAATTCAAATTGGCGAACCCAGAGATAGAACCGCACGCCGCTCCACAGATTCAGCAACAAAAAGGCCGCTTGAAAGCCGTGGCGGTAGAACTGCGAATAGTCCCTTTCCGTACGCCGGAAAAGTCGTTTTTTCGGTTTGGCCGGCGCCGGTCGGTGCGCCGGAACTTCTTGCGGAGAGTGCCCTGGAGCGCGGAGTTTGGTGATCGGTACCATGGTCGCCATGAACGGCCTCGACACACAGACTAGTCCGAGGCGTCACATGCCGCTGTGACTCCAGTCACACGGTGGCAGAGTGGAACTCGAAGCTCCCCGGGCGAATCCGCATTGCATCGGGAAGCCCTTTGTTCATAGAGTATGGCCCATGACCCGTGGATCGAAGGCGTTGGCATCCCCCCGCGTAGTGAATATTGAGGATTTGCGGCGGCTCGCCCATCGCCGCCTGCCGCGCGCGGTCTTCGACTACGTGGACGGCGGTGCGGAAGACGAATGCACGCTCAAGGAAAATTCCCGAGCCTTCAACGACATTTTGTTCCGGCCGCGCACGGCGATTGCTTTTCGCGAATGCGATCTCCGGGTGCGCGTCCTCGGCCAGGAATTGGCATTTCCCGCGGTGCTCGCCCCAGTCGGATATAGCCGCCTCATGCATCCGCAGGGAGAATTGGCCGCCGCGCGAGCCGCTGGCGAGTTCGGCACCGCATTCACGCTTTCCACGATTTCCGGACACAAGCTCGAGAACGTGAAGGCTGCGACAACCGGGCCAGCCTGGTATCAACTTTATCTGGTGGGCGGACGGGAAGCCGCGGAAGGCGCGATCGAACGCGCGCGTCAGGCGGGATTCTCCGCCCTGGCCATCACCGTGGACACGCCGGTTGCGGGCATGCGCGAGCGCGACCCAAGAAACGGAATGAAAGCGTTGCTCGGAGCGAATCCGTTTGCAAAGCTACCTTATTTGCCGGACATTCTGGCGCATCCGAGATGGCTGCTTGGTTTTCTCGCGGATGGCGGAATCCCCAAGCTCGAAAACATCGTGATTCCCGGAAAAGGTCCGATGGAATTGGTGGACGTGAGCGCGGCGCTGCAGGAAGCCGTGGTGAGCTGGGACGACCTGAAATGGATTCGTAAAGTGTGGGACGGCCCGATTTTGATCAAGGGCCTGTTGACGGGCGAAGACGCGCGCCGCGCCGTGGACGAAGGCGCGGCGGGACTCATCGTCTCGAATCACGGCGGGCGGCAGCTCGACACCGTGTTTCCGGCGATTCGCGCCCTGCCCGAAGTGGTTGCAGCCGTGAACGGGCGAATTGAAGTGCTGATGGACGGCGGTATCCGCCGCGGCGGCGACATCGTGAAGGCCATCTGCCTCGGCGCGCGAGCCGTCCTGATCGGGCGCGCCTACGTTTATGGCATGGCCGCCGCGGGGTATCCCGGGGTCGTGCGCGCGCTGGAGATTCTGCGTGCCGACATCGATCGCACGCTGCGGCTCCTTGGCTGTTCCTCCATTGCCGCGCTTGATTCCTCTTACATAGAAGTGCCTTACCAATGGCGCAGCTAAAGCGCAATCCCACCCAAACGAGTTGCAACGGCCGGAGCTGCGAGAGGCACAGTCCGAATCCAGATGCTCTGACTCAGGGAACAGAAGGCCTTGGGAATCGGAGCTTTATTGCAAGGGTAGCCCGGCGGCAAGCACTCCCTTTCCTGTCGCCCAGAGATGAATTTCAGTCTTAACCATTCCCAATCGGACGAGGGGATCCGCATCGCTCAACCCTGCGGCCTGATTCTTGGACACGCGCCAAATCGTCACGCCGCAAAGTCCATCTGGATCGCAAGTCGGGAATAATCCGGCAACGGCAAGTTTTCCTTGCTCGATCATCTCCTTGTTGAACGCTTGCTGGCGCTCCATCGCCTCCGCCGAACGGTGAGCCTGGAGTTTGCCTCTCTCGTCGGACCGCAGCAGCACCATCGCGTATTGCTCCATCCCCTCCGTAGCTTCGGGCCGGCGGATCAAGCTCAGATCCACTTGCCAGGGGCCGTGAATTTCCGGTGCCAGGCGGCCTGCCTTGACGGCGGGGTCGGTGGCAACCCACTCCCGCACCAACTCCAGCGAAGCCGCTTCAAAAACGAAGATTCCGCGCAGCGGGGTGTCGTCCAGAAAAGGTCCCGCCACCAGGAGTTTGTGCTCGGCGTGGAGCTTGCGAATATTCGCCATATGCGCTTCCTGGAGTTTTTGCGCGGCTTCGTTACCGAGTTGCGGCGCACTGGCGGGGCGTTTGAGAAGCACGAAGTAAAGCTTTGTCGACTGCGCAGTGCCTTGCGCGCAGCTCAAGCAGGCGCCAGCAAGCAGTCCAAGAAGAAGGAGAAATGCGCGCAAAAAATGTGGCATAACCTGGAACTCCGTCCGTGCGCTGAATTGTAGGAGAAACCACGTAGCTTGGCGAGGGCGCACGCCGCACGGCAGAGGGACACAAAACGATCTAATTCTTCATCTTTTTCTTAACGTCCATCTTCACTTCTTTACCGCTGACGTCAATGAAATATGCGTGATGCCCTTCAATGGCAACGCGCGTGGGCTCGCCGAGGGGCACGCTGGGCGGGCTGTTTTTTCCGGGAACATCGGGCTCGTCGGATTTCGTCGGGGGATGGTAGGCGTAGTCGACCTGCAGTGTATATTCGTTTGTCAGCACCGTGTAATGCATGACGATTTTGGGCTGGTGCATCATCGGGCTGGTTACCGTGGTTTGCGAGACACCGATGATCGTGGCCGGCTTCCAGTTGCGATTATTTGCATGAACCTGCGAGATGGCCACTAGCAAGGCGAGCACTGCGAATCGTTTCACGAAACCCCCTCCGCGGAGTATAGCTAATCCGCCAAGCGAATAGAGGCGCATCTCAAACTGCGTGCGGAATAAGTACCAGTGAAAACTGTAGCGGCCAATCAGGTATGGTTTCCTTTGCGAATCCCCCCTTTAGCGGCGAAAGCGGGAGAGTATCCAAAAAAGGAGAGAGAGGCCGATGCTCATGAGAATGCTGGTGGTCAGGGAGAAGTAAAAGGTGGTGTGCTCGCCTTTGTGAACAATGTCTCCTGGCAGGCGGCCCAGGCGAAAGGGGAGTTTGCCTCCGAAATAGAACAGCGCGCCGAAGAGGACAAGCAGAGCGCCCAGCACCAGAAGCGTTTTTCCAAGCTCGCGAAGCGGGTCCATTAAACAGCGGCGATGCGCTTCATCAGATCGTTCTGTTCGGGGATCGATTCCGCGCCAATCGTGAACGCATCGAGCAAGCCGAGACCGAGAGCGTACTGCAAAGCTTCGTTCTGCTGGCTCCGCATCGCGCCTTGTCCGAGGATTTTCATGCCCACGATGCCCTTGCCGGCCGCGCGCATCTGGCGAATCACACTGATCACTTCCTCCGGGCTGTCGTCCATGTGCGCGCCGATGGGATTGATGCGGACCAGGTCCACCTCCACCCAAGGCGATTTGGCGGCCGCACGGAGGGCTTCGATGGAGTGGCAGGAGCAGCCGTGCGAGCGGATAGCGCCTTTTTGCTTGGCTTCCTCCAGGACGTCCATCGCGCCGCGATATTTCGTGGTCCACTCGCCGTCAGTGACGCAGTGCATCAGCATCACGTCGATGTAGTCGACATTCAATTCGCGCCGGAAACGATCCAGGTCGGCGCGCATTTCATCGGCATCGCGCGACCAGGATTTGGTCAACACCGTAACCTTGCTGCGGTCGACGTGCTTCAGAGCCTCCGCAACGTGCGGGTGGCTTCCGTAGGCGTCCGCCGCGTCGAAAAAGCGCAGGCCATTGTCATAGCCATTGAGCAAGAGACGAGAGAGGCCGTCGATTCCGAGGGCCGTCTGATGCGAATGATGACCGGAGCCGACCGTGCCAGTGCCCATCGCGAGCCGCGAAGTCTTGATTCCCGTTTGGCCCAGCGTGATGGTATCGGCACCGGAAAATTTTTGCGCCACAGGCGGCAGCGCGCTGAGGCGTGCGGCAAGTGTTGTGGGAGCGAGCCAGGCTCCAGCGGAAGCCATGGCAGCGTCTCTCAGAAATTCGCGGCGGGACCGTTTGGAAAAGTGCATGGGGACCTCCGGGCGGAGTGTTTCGATGCCCTTATTATGAGCAGACGGGCGGGAAAGAAATAGGAAAGTTTTTGAGGCCCGGACACGGCTTCGTCCGCGTAAAAGCCAGTGGCCGGATGGGGTCCGGCCAGGTCAGGATTTCGGGAACAGCGTTTAGATGAGTTCCATACTCGAGAAGAAATAGCCGATTTCGAAGGCCGCTGTTTCCGGGGCATCGGAACCGTGCGTGCAATTGTTGCCGATACTAGATCCCAGATCATGGCGAATGGTGCCGGGAGCGGCTTTTTTCGGATCGGTAGCGCCCATGGCGTCGCGCCACCGGGAGATGCCGTTTTCCGCTTCCAGCACTATGGCGAAAATCTTCCCGGAGCTCATGAAATCGGTAAGTTCGCCGAAGAAGGGGCGTTCTTTATGGACGGCGTAAAAACCCCCGGCCTCTTCCTTGGTAAGCCGCATGGATTTGATGGCCACAATCTTGAATCCGGCTTTGTGAATGCGAGCCAGAATTTCGCCTTGCAGGCTGCGGCCTACGGCGTCCGGCTTGATGATTGCGAAGGTGCGTTCGAGTGACACAGATTTCTCCTCAAGAATGATTTGATGAACAAAGCGCAGCACTGGCCTTCATGCCAGCGTCTTCGATGCCAGCTCCTATTTCAAAGCAGCGGCAACCGTTGAACCCAGGTCGGCTGGGGTTTCCACGGTTTGGATGCCCGCGGCGTTCATGGCAGCGTATTTGTCCTTGGCGGTTCCCTGTCCGCCGCTGATTATGGCTCCGGCGTGGCCCATGCGGCGTCCAGGAGGGGCCGTCTGGCCGGCGATGAATCCGACCACGGGCTTCTTAACGTTCGCCTTGATCCACTCCGCGGCGCGCTCTTCGGCATTGCCGCCGATTTCGCCAATCAAAATAATGGCGTTCGTTTCCGGATCGTCGTGGAACATCCTGATCGCATCCAGAAACGTGGTGCCAATAATCGGGTCCCCGCCGATGCCGATACACGTGGACTGGCCAATTCCGAGTTGCGTCAATTGATGGACCGCCTCATACGTTAGGGTGCCGCTGCGGCTCACCACGCCCACATTGCCTTGCTTGTGGATGCGACCCGGCATAATGCCGATTTTGCACTTGCCGGGGGAAATGATGCCGGGGCAGTTCGGCCCGATCAGCCGAGTTTTGGATTTGCCGAGCACCTCGGCCACGCGCACCATATCGAGCACAGGTATACCTTCGGTGATGCACACAACCAAGGGGAGTTGCGCATCGATCGCTTCCAGGATGGCGTCCGCGGAATACGGCGGCGGAACGAAGATCACCGACGCGTCCGCTCCGGTTGCCTTCACCGCTTCCGAAACGGTGTTGAACACCGGCCGCTCGAGATGCTTGGTGCCGCCTTTGCCCGGGGTGACACCGCCAACGACATTCGTTCCGTACTCGATCATCTGCTGGGCGTGAAACGTGCCTTCCCGGCCTGTAAAACCCTGAACGAGGACGCGTGTTTTTTCGTTAACGAGTACGCTCATCGCGCACCTCCCGCCAGAGCTACGACCTTTTGCGCCCCGTCCTTCATGCCGTCGGCAATGGTGAAATTCAAACCGCTGTCGCGCAAGATCTGCTGGCCACGTTCCACGTTGGTTCCTTCCATGCGCACGACTACGGGCACTTGTACGTGCAAATCCTTCGCTGCCGCCACCACACCGGTTGCCAGCACATCGCAGCGCAAAATGCCGCCAAAAATATTGATGAAAACGGCGCGGACTTCCGGGTCGCTCAGCAAGATGCGGAATGCGTTTTTCACCTGGTCCGCTGAGGCGCCGCCTCCGACGTCCAGGAAATTCGCCGGCGAGCCGCCCGCGTACTTGATGATGTCCATGGTGGCCATGGCGAGGCCCGCGCCGTTGACCATGCAGGCGACCGTGCCTTCAAGCTTGATGTAGTTGAGGCCGTACTTCGAGGCTTCTACCTCGAGCGGATCCTCTTCATCGAGATCGCGCAGCTCTCGCAGGTCTTTATGACGGAACAATCCGTTGTCGTCGAAGGTCATCTTCGCGTCGAGCGCCACGAGTTTTCCGTCGCCAGTAACCACGCAGGGGTTAATCTCGAGGAGGGAAGCGTCCGTATCGAGGAACGCGCGGTAGAGAGCCTGGAGGAATGGGGTGGCCAGAGCCGCCAACTCGCCCGAGAGCCCGAGTCCAAAGGCGATCTTTCGCGCCTGATACGGCTGGAGCCCCACGGCCGGATGAATCGGCTCTCGCAGGATCGCGCCGGGATTCGTCTTGGCCACTTCCTCAATCTCCATGCCGCCCGCAGCGCTGGCCATGAACACCGGGCGCCCAGTTTCGCGATCGACGAGCAGGCCGAGATACAGTTCGCGCTTGATGTCGAGGCCTTCTTCGACGAGCAGGCGCCGCACGACGCGGCCCTGCGGCCCGGTTTGCGGGGTCACCAGTGTCATGCCGAGGATATGCGAAGCGTGCTCGGCGGCTTCGTCGGCCGAGCGGGCGAGTTTCACGCCGCCGGCCTTGCCGCGGCCTCCCGCGTGAATCTGTGCTTTCACGACGACCACGGGCGTTTTCAAGCGCTGCGCTGCTTCGCGTGCTTCTTCCTTGGTAAACGCCACCTCGCCGCGGGGCGTAGTGACACCATAACGCGCAAGGATGGCCTTGGCTTGGTATTCGTGGATCTTCATTTCGGGTTCTGCCTTTTTTGGGACGGCGCCGGTTAGACCGGAACCGAACATCCAGTGCGACGACAGGACAGTGCACCGATGTTAGAATTTGGGGCTTCGCAAAACAGTTAAGTTTACTTGAGTCGTGCACCTCGAGCAAGGCAGGCGGTTTCGGGCAATCGGGATGAATCGTTCAGCAAATCTCCTTATCCAAAAGGCCGTGACGGGCGGCGCACTGCACCGCGCGGAAGCGGAAGCGTTGATGGAGGAGTTGCTCGCCGGGCGGATGAAGACGCCGGAAATCGTGGGCATGTTGATGGCCTTGAATCAGCGGCCCGCGAGTGTCGAGGAGTTGACTGGGTTTGCGTTCGTGATGAGGAAACACGCCGCACCGGTGTTTGCGCCGGGCGAGCCGCCACCTGGGGGCATGGTGGACACCTGCGGCACGGGCGGCGATCTGAGCGGCACGTTCAATATTTCAACGGCGGCGGCGATCGTCGCTTCCGCCGCGGGCGCACGGGTGGCGAAACACGGGAACCGCGCCGTGAGTTCGCAGAGCGGCTCGGCCGACGTGCTGGAAGCCCTTGGTGTGCAGATTGACCTGCCGATGCTGGTGGCCGGGCGCGCGGTGCGCGAAGTCGGGATCGGGTTTCTGTTCGCCCCCGCAGCACATGCAGCCGCACGGCATGCCGTGCCCGCTCGCAAGCAAATCGGCAAACGCACGGTGTTCAATCTGCTGGGGCCGCTGACGAATCCCGCGGGCGCGGAAGCACAGGTGCTGGGCGTTTTTTCGGCCGAGATGCTGGATCCGGTTGCGGCGACGCTGCGGGAATTGGGCACGGAGCACGCCTATGTGATTCATGGCGCGGGAGGGCTCGACGAAATTTCGTTGGCGGGGGAATCGCAGATCGCCGAGGTGCAAGGAGGCGAGATTCGGCGGTTCACCGTGACTCCGGAGGACTTTGGCGTTTCGAGGGCGCCGGTCGGGGCTTTGAGCGGCGGCGGGCCGGATGAAAATGCGCGTATGATCCGGTCGCTCTTTCAGGGAGAAAATGGGCCGAGGCTGGACATTGTTGTGGTCAATGCGGCCGCCGCGCTGGTCGTGACCGGAATGGCTGAAGACCTGCGCAGCGCCGCGGTGCTGGCTCGGCGCGCGGTGGTCTCCGGCCAAGCGATGCAAAAGCTCGAACTGCTGAAGAAGTTCACCCGGAATTACGTGCCGAAGCGGTAGGAGCGGGCGACCCTGTCGGCAAATCCCGTACTTATCGGCCGTGCGTTCGGAGTGGGGCAGCCACGCAACCGCGCTTACGGCTCAAACTAGAGCGCCCCAATGCGATTTGGTCACAGCGGCTTTTTCCGAGAGGCAGGAGCTTTACTCCCGCACTCCAAATTCGAGAGTTGCATCGATCGAAACGCGGTCCCCTCAGCCCCTCGTTTCGCTCAGGGTAAAGAGATCGCCGCTACAAATTCACGGCTTGGCAGGGCTCTCGACGCTGTCGTTGGATTGAATCACGTCGCGAATGCCCCAGGCGGCAAATCCTGCGCCAGCCCCCGCAACGATGAAATAGGTGACTTTCGCCGCGGTGGAGACTCCTGCCCTGGACGCCGGAACGGTGGTGCGACCGGAACCCGCGCCGGCGGGCCCTTGGGTATCCGAATCGGCTTCCGCATCCAGGTAGATGCGGTAGGTCTGCCCCTCGGGCAGGACGCGTGATTCACCATGGTAGGAAAAATCCAGGCTGCCGAGCCGGGCGGTCACCTGCAAAACTTTGGGGGCAAACATCACGATGGTCGCCTGCGCTTCCTGCGCGCCGCGGGGGCGGACAAGCGCGTCTTCGGCATGCACCTCGAGGGGATTTTGGGGTGTGGAGGAAACGAACACGGAGCCGGCGAGCAGGTCCACGTGCGCGCCTTCGGCGATGGGTTCGAGCGTCATGCAGCTGTCCCCGGCGAGGCTGGCCACGCTGGCGCCGATCCGGACTATGGCCTTTCCGTCGCTGTCCGTGGCCATCTCTTCGCCGGGAAAGATGGATAGTCCCGCAAACGCTTCGGAGGTGTTCAACCTGGCGCTATATGCGAGCGTCAGAAGACCCAGTGCCTTGCCGCCGGCTTGCACGGGAGCCGCAAGACCGAACAGGGCAAAGCTGAGGGATAGTGCGAGGACACCGCGAAGCGTGCGCATGATTGACCTCCGGAGGCTGGGTGCAGAGGTGGGACGACCCGCGGCAGGCACCTTACACAAATATTATTCATTCTGCAACAGCATTTATTACGCAATATATGGTTTCTGCCTATTTTCGCTTATTACTATTGAGGTACTACTCTGGGCGGGCTTCCAGCGGCGGAATTGGAATCAACTCTCGGTGTCGTTTTGGGACGAGGTCGGGGGCTTCCGCCCCAGGAGATGCAATTACCTTCCCAGATTGGAATTGGTCGTAGCATCTTGAACCGCAAAAGCGGGAGCTTCGCCCCTGCAGTTCAAGGGGATCGTCGCACACAGCATTGTAGTGGGTCTAGAATGACAGGAAATTCTGGAGCAAGCGCTTGCCGGATTCGGTTAAGACGGATTCGGGATGGAACTGCACTCCGGCGAGCTTGTGGTGGCGATGCTGGACACCCATGATGATGCCATCACTGGTCTCGGCGGTGATCTCCAGCTCCCGCGGCAAGGATTTTCTTTCGACAATCAGCGAGTGGTAGCGCGTGGCAACGAAGGGATTCGGGAGATCGCGGAAGATGCCCTTGCCGTGGTGCTGAATTTCACTGGTCTTGCCGTGGAAGAGTTTCGGCGCGCGAATCACTTTTCCGCCGTAGGCCGCCCCGATCGCCTGGTGCCCCAGGCAAACGCCGAGGATCGGAAATTTCCCCGTCAGTTCCTGAATCAACTCGATGGAAATGCCCGCCTCCTGCGGCGTGCACGGACCAGGAGAAATCACGATTCGCTCCGGCTTGCGCTGCGCGATCTGCTCCACGGTGATGCGGTCATTGCGATGAACTTCCACCTGGCAGCCGAGTTCACCGAGATACTGGGCCAGGTTGTATGTGAACGAATCGTAGTTGTCGAGCAGGAGAATCACAACCGGCCCTTCCCTTTCCTCGCGGCGCTTGCCGCAGCCTCCAACGCGCGCAGCAAAGCCTTCGATTTGTTTACGGACTCTTCGAATTCCCCGTCGGGCGTGGAGTCGGCCACAATTCCGCTGCCCGCCTGAATGTGCGCCACTCCGTTTTTGATGACCATAGTGCGCAGCGCGATGCAGGAATCGAGATTCCCCGCAAAGTCAAGATAGAGAATCCCGCCGGCGTAGATGCCGCGCCGCGTCTTTTCGAGCTCCTCGATGATCTCCATCGCGCGTACCTTGGGAGCACCAGAAACCGTCCCTGCGGGGAAGCAAGCCATGAGCGCGTCGAAGCAATCCACGTCCGGGCGCAAGCGCCCGCGCAAGCTGGAAACGAGGTGCATGACGTGGGAATAGCGCTCCACGCTCATGAGCTTTTCAGGATGCACGGTGCCGTACTCGCAGACGCGACCGAGGTCGTTGCGACCGAGATCCACGAGCATGATGTGCTCGGCGCGCTCCTTTTCGCTGGCGAGCATTTCGCGTTCGAGGCGCTGGTCTTCGGCCTCGTCCTTTCCGCGCCAACGTGTACCGGCGATGGGACGGTAGAAAACGTCGCGGCCCTGGACCTTGACGAGCATTTCGGGTGAGCTGCCCACGACAAAGACGTCGTTAAGCTGGAGGTAGAAAAGGTATGGCGAGGGATTCACGGCGCGGAGTTCGCGGTAAATCGAAAATGGATCGGCTTTGGTATTGGCCGAGAAACGCTGGCTGAGGACGACCTGGAAGATATCGCCTTCGCGAATGTACTGCTTGGCCTCTTTCACGATGGCCAGATATTCGCCGCGCTTCAGATTCGAGGTGATTTTCAACGGCCGGGGCTTGCTTCGGGCAGGCTTGCGAGGTTGCTCACCTGCCGCGGGCGCTTCCAGCATCTGGCGGGTACGGTGGATCTCCTTCACCGCAGCTTCGTACTTCGCGCGCAGGCTGCCGGGCCCCTCGGTGAAAACGTTGCGCACGATCCACAAGCGGTGCTGGACGTGGTCGAAGGCGAGAATGCCGCGATAGAACATCAGCACTGCGTCGAACAGGCCGATTTCGTCGCGCAAGTGCTTCGGGAGGCGCTCGATAAGGCGCACCATGTCGTAACTGAAGTAGCCAATGGCGCCAGCCACGAGCGGCGGCAAGCCCGGCAAACGCACCGGACGAAACCTGGCCATGTGTTGCCGCAGGAAAGCGATGGGCTCGCACTCTTCCCAGATGAGGCGGTCACGGCTTTCCAGCACGCATGCGCCATTGGCGTAGCGGAAAATTTCTTCGGGATTCGCCCCGGCAAAGGTGTAGCGGGCGATTTTCTCGCCACCCTCCACGCTTTCGAGCAGGAACGAGTACCGCGCGCCCTGCGCCACGCGGAGATACGCGCTGACAGGGGTGAGCAAATCCGCGGAAAACGTGTCGTAGACGGGAATCAGGTTTCCGCGCTTGGCAAGCCTTTGAAACTCGGGATACGAAGGCTGAATCATGGCCTCTTTACACTCGTTTCGACGAAATTTTGTTTTGGAAACAGACGAAACGGCCACAAGCGGTCAGCGTGATCGGGTCACCAGCGCGCGTTTTCTTCGTTCTTCAGGGCGCGGAGCACGGCGCTTCGCATTGGGGATTCAGGCGCTTTGCGACCCATCCAGTGTTCCCACTGCGCGAAGCCCTGCGCGAGGAACATCTCCGCCCCGGAAACGCACGCGATGCCGCGGGAAGCCGCGAGTTGCAACAGCCGGGTGCGCATTGGCCGGTAGACGAGGTCCATGACGAGGGAACAGTTTAACTCGGAAGGAAGCAAGGGCGAAACTTTTTCCCGCGGATGCATGCCGATGGGCGTGGCGTTCAGCAGGAGGTCGAATCGTTGCGTGCGCAGGGCCCGGCGCGGGATGGCCTCGCCACCAACCGCGCGGGCCAGCGTCTGCGCCACCTCCGGCCGTCTTGCGCAGACGAATACTTCGGCGCCGGCAGAAGCCAGGGCAAAGGCCGCAGCGCGGGCCGAACCACCCGCGCCAAAGATTGCCGCCCGGCTGCCGCGCAGTTTGATTTTCTTTTCGAGAGTGCGCAGAACGCCGAGGTAATCCGTATTTCGACCGTGCAGATTCCCGTCGCTGCCGAGGGTGACGGTGTTGACGGCGCCGATCTTTTCCGCGAGGGGTTCCACGGCATCCAGATAGCGGAAGATTTTCTCCTTGTAGGGCAGGGTCACGCTGAATCCGCGGACGCCGAAATCCGGGAGGACGGCCAGGAGATCGCGAAGATTCTCCACCAGAAAGGGGAGGAAAACGGCATCGATTTTTGCGTCAATATAACCAGTATTGTGCAGCAGAGGAGAAAGAGAATGCCCGATCGGGTTTCCGACCACTCCGAAAACGCGGGTTGTGCGAGTCAGTTCGTGCGCGCGGTAGAGGTGCTTCATGTCCGCGAGTGAGATTTGTCCGGGCGCTGTTGCCGCACCGGCCGGGGCGTAGCTCAATGCGCTTCCCTCGCGGAGCGAGAGAATGCGCGCGGGTAACCCGATTTCGCCCATGGCCACGGATACGACGTTCTTCGACGCGCGAGCAAGGCGCAGGGTGCGCGCGCTATCGCGAAGGGTCCGCGCCATAGCGGCTGTCTTGACGGCGCTCGCACCCCCTTGGGCCGGCACCCTCAAGCGATCGGGGAATTTTGGCGTTCTGCGAAAATCGTGCATCGAGAGGAGAACTTTTTCAGGTACGGCGTATCCATGGACAGTTTTGCCCGGCAATTCGCGCAGCGTCTCCACTTCCAAGTCGCACCAGGTGCAACCCGCTTCTCGCGATTTCATCAACCAGAAAAGTTCGGCGGCGGCGTCTGCCGCAAATTCTCCGCCCCCAACGCGCCGGCGGCAAGTGGCGATGACCTGTGCATTCGCCGGGCGCTGAGAGCGCAGCCAGTTCAGAAAGGTTTGGCGCTCTTTGTCGTTCTTCAGAAAGTCCAGGCGGACCTCGACCGTGGGCGTTTCCCGCAACGCTGCGGCGAGCAACCGCCGAAGCTGGGCGGCCGTGGGCGCAGCGAGCACTCCGCAGAGGCGCGCGATACCCTTGCCGAATACGCTTTTCACCGGAGCCCCCTCCAATCCATTGAAAATACGGCATCTACCCCACCTTTGCAAATATGGAAAGTGTGCCAGCCCATTTTGTTGACGCCGCCGGGGGCACTTGTTAGTTTCGATGGTGTAAGTCCCCGCACGGCCCTTATCCGGCGTGATTTGAAGGAGTATGGAATATGCGCGCGATTGCGACCGCACTGACTGTTGCAGCCTTAATGGGACCCGCCGCACTGGCACAGGAACCTATGGCGGCGAACCAGGTTCCATCGACCAATCCCGTGGCGGAGGCGACCTCTCCGGACTACTCCGCGGTGAATTGCTCGGGATTTGTCACCGACGAAAAAGTCCCCTCAGAGGTCCGGCTAATCTCCGGTGAGGAATCCAGCAGCCGGATTGTCTTCACCGAGGGGAACTATGTGTTTATCAGCAAAGGTTCCGCGCAGGGCGTACGCGTCGGCGACCGTTTTTCGATCGTGCGGCCGGAGAAGGACCCGGTGGAAGTGCAGTGGTTCAAATGGCAGGACAAGCTGCTGAAGGCCATGGGAACGCGGTACCGCGACACCGGGCAGGTGGAAATCGTAAACGTGCAGCCGAATGTGTCGACCGGCATCGTGAAGTTTGCCTGCATGTATCTGCAGCGAGGTGATATTGCGCTGGCCTATGTGAATCGGCCGTCGCCGCCCTACAAGCCGGCGGAGCAGTTCAACCGGTTCGCGCCGGTGAGCGGCAAGTCGGTGGGGATGGTTGTGGCGGGCCTGGATTTCGGGCAGATTTACGGGCAGAACTCGACCGTGTACGTAAACCTGGGGACGAACCAGGGCGTCAAGGTTGGTGATTATTTTCGTGTGTTTCGCTACCAGGGATCGACGGCAGAGACGGTTGCGGGCTATGCCGATTCCCAGTACAGCATGTACGGGTTTGGGAGCACGCCCATGAAATACCAGTGGAACGATCTGCCGCGCGACGTGCTGGGCGAGGGCATCGTGATCAACGTGAGCCACAACGCCGCGACCATCTTTATCACGTACAGCAAGACGGAGCTATACGCGGGCGACTACGTCGAAATCGAATAGACGCAAATCTTCCTATCTTCAGTGGCCCGCGCCTCTCCCGGCGCGGGCTTTTTTTACCCCGCCGCCGACTCTCTTTCCACGATTAGAAGACATTCAAAACCAAACAGCATCGCGCCGGGTTCTTTCCAGGCGTCCCGGGGGAGGCCCGCTTTCCGGCACGTTTCGTCAAGGAATTGCTCCCTGCTGAGGTGATGCTCGGAAGCGACTTGCGGCAGCAGGAGTCCGCGATGCCTGCCGCGTTCGATGAGCAACCCGTGGCGCCCGATTTCCACATCTTCCGGCCGAATTGGCTGAATGGCCGAGAGCACCGAGACTTCGATGTTCAGATGCTCCAATTCCTCCATTCGCATTGGCGGGAAACGAGGGTCGTGCAGCGCGGCGTCGGCGCTGCAGTGCGCGAGGTTTTCGCCGAGAGTCGAGTGCGCATCAATGATGCCGATGCAGCCGCGCAATTTTCCAGCGACGTGCAGCGTCACGAACAGCCCGCAATGCTCCGCGAACACGCCTGTCCGGGGATAGGACGCGATCGGCCAGCCGTGCCGAACGGCGTGGAAGACTCCTTGGCGGGCAACGACCAGGATGGCTCGCCGGTCCTCTTCAGAGAGGGACAACATCGTGCTGCTTCTTCTGGGGCTCGGTCATGCTGAGCTTGTGACGAAGCTTGATGCGGTCGTCGAGCTTGCTCCAGAACCGGAGAAAGTATTGCGCCGCGGAAACCAGAGCGCTGACGACCACAAGCCAGAGCAGAATTTTTGAGATAGGCCGCAAGGAAGGATGGCGCGCACCCGCGATCAGCACGGCCACGCAGCAGACCTGCAAAACCATTTTCGTTTTTCCCAGGGCCGAGGCGGCAATCGTGAAACCTTCCGCAGAAGCGATGTTGCGCAGGCCCAGAATGGTGAACTCCCGGCCGATAATAATCACTACCATCCAGCCAGGGACCAGATGCATGTCCACCAGTGAGATGAACGCGGCGGAGATCAGCAATTTATCGGCAATGGGGTCCAGCAGGATGCCAAGCGTAGTTACCTGCTCGTTGCGCCGCGCGAAGTAGCCGTCAGCCCAATCGGTTGCGGCGGCGGTGAGCAGAATCAGGACTCCCCAAACCTCAAAGTGAACCGGGAATCCCCAGAGTTCGACATTGGGGCTCCGCGTGAGCAACACGACGATCAGTACCGGGACGAAAAAGATCCGCAATACCGTGAGGAAGTTAGGAAAATTCATGATCGCGCGCGCCAGAGACCGTTTTTCGGCCTTCGGGAATCGCTTCGGCCACTATAGTCTCCGCTATCAGCCGCGTCAACGTTCTGGCGGAGCGGCACTTTCGCGGCCGGGGCGGTACTCAGGCGTAACTAGGCAGGCAGCCGAGGGACCTGCCTCATGGATACTCATTCGTAACACCCGGTGCTGCAAACCTGTGCAAAAGCCCAATTGAGGAATCGCTGCATTTTGCAGCATCGCGGAGAGTACATCACAATCCCCTCACGATTAACCAATGTAGAAACAATAAGTTACACGAGGTCAGGGCGAACTTGGAATCCGATTCACGCCAAGGCGCTGGAACGCTCGCGGCACACCTTCTGAGAGTTTCCACAATGTTTTCCACAAGCCAGGCTGCCTACCACTTGGGCCGGTTGGAGCGGAAAAATTGTCATGATTCATTAACAAAACAGCGATTTCGGGGGAGTAACTCGAATATAAAGAGATGCAATTTTCGAGAATCTCAAATCGCATGCGGGCCGCGCAAAATGCGCGCCGGCAGGAAAAACAACCCCCGCAAAAACGCCAGTACCCCGTGTACGGCGATGCCCAAAATCCGAAATGGCAGCAAAATCAACCATACGAATGGATAGGCAATCAGAGCAAGCAACGCGATCGGCCAGCAGAAGATCAGCAGCAAGCACCACAGAAAAAAAGCAGCCATGTCTAGTTCACTCCTCTCACCTCTTCATACGCAGGGAAGTGCCCGGAAGTTCCAGCGGTGGCGAACGATTCCAGCTTGAGCCGGCGGACGATGCTCTGCGGCACCTCGGCCTCCAAATCCATGTGCGAATCACTGACCTGCGCATGGAGCACGCGACCCAAAGCGTGAATCAGCGCCAGCGCCCGGCCTTCGCTGAGCGGCATGTGGAGCGAGAGCTTCACAATCGGGTCCATCGGCAAAGCGGCATCCATGCGCCGTAGAAGTTCGTCGAGACCTTCCCCGGTCAGGCCCGAAACCAGCACAGGCGGTTCTTCGCCGTAGCCATTCCGTCGGCAGACGGCTTCCAGTTGGCTACGCTGTTGGGCGTCCAGTCCGTCGATTTTGTTAAAGACGCGCAGACGGGGAGTATCCTTCACGCCGAGGTCGTCCAGGATTTTCTCGACCTCCGCGTCGAGTTCTTCGTGGTGCGGATTGGAAATGTCGCTGACTTGCAGAAGCAGGGCCGATTCCTGCACCTCTTCGAGCGTCGCCCGGAAGGCGGTGATCAGTCCTTTGGGGAGACTGCGGATGAAGCCGACGGTGTCGGAAACGAGGATGCGCCGGTTCGATGGCAGGCGGATGGCGCGAATCGTGGGATCGAGAGTGGCAAACATGCGCGAGGAGACCAACACTTCCGCGCGGCTTAACCCGTTGAACAACGTGGATTTTCCGGCGTTGGTGTAGCCGACCAGCGCTACGGTGCCCAGCGGCACAGCGTTGCGCGCCTCTCGCCGTAGCGCCCGCTGCCTGCGCACATCGTCAATGCTCAATTGGATTTTCCGGACGCGTTCGCGAATTCGCCGGCGGTCCGTTTCCAGTTTCTTTTCACCGGGGCCGCGCACGCCAATGCGCCCTGCCCCGCCACCCGCGCCCCCGGCGCCGCCACCGCCACTTTTGCCGCCCAGGCGTGACATCTGCGCGCCGCGGCCAGTGAGCCGCGGCAGCAGGTAAGTCAGTTGCGCGAGTTCTACTTGCAACTGTCCTTCCCGGCTACGAGCGTGCCGCGCGAAAATATCGAGAATCAGCTGCGTGCGATCGATCACGCGACGTTCGGTAATTTCCTCGATATTGCGTTGCTGGACCGGCGAAAGGTCGCTGTCGAAAATGATCAGCGGCGCGTCGTGGGCGTTGGCCGCGGCGCGAATTTCTTCGAGTTTCCCCCGACCGACCAGCGTCGCGGGATCAGCGGCATCGCGCACTTGAAAAATCGTGCCGGCCACTTCGCCGCCCGCGCTTTCGGCGAGTTCCACGAGTTCGGCGAGCGATTCCCGGCCTTGTTCGGCGGCGGGCATACCGGGAAAACGCGGAGCGCGCCTCCAGCCAACGCCCACCAAGAGGACACGTTCAGCGGCCGAAATCGGATGCGGTGCTTTCATGTGAGAGGAGTCGCCGAGGAGAGCGCCATGCGGTTCGCGAAGAATTTCCGTCGTTCCAAAGGCATTCTTGCCATTCGCCCTATTATACGACCAATCTACCGCCCTGGCGTAACAACCACGTTAAACCGGACGAGCGTCGTCCGCGAAGGCCGCAAAAAGCTTGCACATGGCGATCCACGCCGGGCGACAGGCCAAAGTGGAGCTAACGCTGAGTGGAATTGGTTCCACAATTGCGTCGGAAAGGGCAAGATGGGAGGGTGTGAGGTGCAGGGATGAGCGCGGGAGCAGCGACATCGGGATTGCCGTCACTTGCGGAGGTGCGCTCGGCCGCGGAGGTCATTTACCGGCTGATGTCACCGACGCCGCAGTATCGCTGGCCGCTGCTTTGCGAACGGCTGGGCACGGAAGTCTGGTTGAAGCATGAAAATCACACGCCCATCGCGGCGTTTAAGGCGCGCACTGCCATTGTGTACGCGGAGAAGCTGCTCGAGCGCGAGCCGGGCACTCGGGGACTCATTGCCGCGACCCGGGGGAATCACGGACAATCGGTGGCTTTGGCAGCACAGCGCATGAAGCTTGACTGCGTCATTGTGGTGCCGCGGGGAAACAGCGTTGAGAAAAACGCGGCGATGCGGGCGCAGGGCGCAAAGCTGATCGAGCAGGGCGAAGATTTTCAATCTTCTCTGGAACACGCGATTCAACTGAGCGGGGAGCTCGGCTATCATCTGGTGCCACCATATCATCACGATATCGTATTGGGCGTGGCGACGTACTGGTTGGAACTCTTCAATGCCGTTCCGCAGCTGGACGTTGCCTATGTTCCCATCGGGATGGGCTCGGGAATCTGCTCGGGAGCGGCCGTGCGCAACGGTCTGGGCCTACGCACAAAACTCGTGGGCGTGGTCTCCGAGGAGTCCCCCACCTATGCGCTCTCCCTGGAACAGAAGAGGGTGGTGGAGTCCCCTTCACGGACTAAGCTTGCCGACGGCCTCGCCTGCCGCAGAGGTAACGAAGAAGCATTACGAGTGATGCTCGAAAACGTGGACCATATCGTACGGGTAACCGATGCGGAAGTCGCGTGTGCCATGCGGGCCCTGTTCGCCGACACTCACAACGTGATCGAAGGCGCCGGCGCGTCCGCGCTAGCCGCGGCGACAAAGGAAGCTGCAAAGCTTGCGGGCAAGCGCGTGGCTCTGATCGCCACCGGCGGCAACGTCGATCACGACGTCTTCGCCCGCGTGCTGGCGGTGGAGTAGCATCCGTCCGCGCGAGAGCCGCCGGCCGGGAGCGCGAAATGAATCTCAGATCCGTGTCGGTTGGCCCGATTTCCCGGCGCGGTTCCGGAGCGAGTCGACGGTGGTGGCATCCTGGACGAGCTCGGCCCAACAATTGGCGCACACGCCGGGAGGTGCCACAAAAAGGTCGGTCAGTTCGCGGCAACGCGGGCACCGCTCCACCTGGAATACAATCCGCAGGCTAGGACATGCACTCCCCAAGGCTGGAGCCATGGCACGCATGGCATGCAACGTCTTTCAAATAAAGTCCGGGGTACTAAGAAGGCTGGATTCCGTTGGCATCTCCCCTCCTCTTTTATCTAGAACATCAATTGACGAATACATTAATCACTTTGGAGTTCTTGTCAAGCAATCATTCCCATCCTCTGCAAGAATTTGCCGCAGGGTGCAGTTTTCAGAAGGGCCAGCGAGGCGCGAAGTAGAGCGCCGTAGGCCCCAGTGTCGTTCTACTTCGTGAAAATGCGCAGTCCCGGAGCGTTCACAAACGCGCTTTGATCCAAGCCATAGCTTCTCGTCGAATCCCCGGATCGTCGCCGAAACCCGCCAACCAATGAACCTGCGGTTCCCGGCGGAACCACGTGAGTTGGCGCTTGGCATAGCGTCGTGTAGCCTGCTGAATCGCCATGCGGGCGGCTTCGAGTGGCATTTCACCTTGAAGCACGGCGCGCAATTCGCGGTAGCCGATGAAGTCGAACGGCTTTGCCTCAGGGGGCAGGCCGCCGGCCAGCAACCCCCGCACCTCTTCCAGCCACCCGGCGGACAGCATGGCGTCGGTGCGCCTGTGGATCCGTGTGTAGAGCGCGTCGCGTTCCGGCGATAATCCGATCTTCAGCGCGCGCCAGCCGGACAGCGGATTTTTTCCTTTGCGATGCACCTCGGAGAGCGGCATTTTCGCGAGCAGGCAGATCTCAATTGCGCGTACGAGCTTTTGTTCGTCCCCTGGCATGATTTTATCCGCGGAAGGCGGGTCCAAACGTTTCAGCAGGCGGTGCAGGTACCCGGGCGGATGAGAACCCGACGATGCCCAGAGCCGCTCGCGCAGTTGCTCGGAGCGCAGCGGCACGTCGGCGAGGCCTTCCAACAAGGCTCGCAGGTATAGACCGGTGCCCACAGTGAGGATGGGCAGTCTTTTCCTCGCACGAAGCTCCCCAAGCACCGCTTCCGCGCTCTTGCGATAACCCCCTGCCGTCGCGACTTCTCTTGGGTCGAGCACCCCCAGCAAATGGTGTGGCACGCCTGCGCGCTCCTCGGTGGTTGGTTTCGCCGTGCCAATGTCAATCCCGCGATAGAGTTGCGTGGAGTCGCAGGCGACAATTTCGCCGCCGAATTGCCGAGCCAGCCAGATTCCCAGCGCAGATTTTCCCGATGCGGTGGGTCCGACGAGGACAATGAGAGGACACTCGGAGGAAACGCTCATTTGGGAAAGAGCAGCGGCCAGGCGCGGACCAGCAGCACCGCCAGCACGATCAAGGCCAACAATATGCTGCCAATTACCTGATGCCGCGGAAGCTTCATTTGAATCTAGTGTGGCACAGCCACTCCTCGCTGTGCACCGGCACAAAGCCCGCACATCGCGGCTCGGACCGGAGTGCCTTTGGCATTGTCACTGACTGGGCGGTTGCATGTTGTAGTAGTAGGTGTAACGCAGTTCGATATACGGCCCGGTGAACTGCGATGGGAGCGGCGGGAACGGATTGGAGGCGCGAATCGAGGAATACGCGGCGCGGTCGAGGGGTTCCTTGCCGGAACCGAACACCTGCACCGGCATGCCGTCGGGCACCGAGCCGTCGCGCATGATCCGGAATTGCAGTGAAACCACGCCCTGATCTCCGAGGCTTACCGAAGGCGGCATGACGGCGTACCAGTTGTTTTTCACGATGTAGTAGATCCGGCGCAGGTAATCGTTAAAGTCCACGCCCTGGGTATCGGTCAGCAGTTCGATGCCCGCGCTGGCACTGCCACGCCCGCCTCCTCCCGATCCGCGTCCGGAGGTTATCGGCCCTCCCCCGCCTACGGCAATCGGGGCATTGGGCTTGGTGTTGCGCGCGGCGTCACGGATCAAGTCTCCCGGCGAACCGTTTTTCGGCAGGATCAATCCCTGTTGCGGGACTGGCATGTCTGGATTTTCGAGCCTTACCTGCGGCTTCGGGAGAACGCCGTGCGATGGTATCGGGCTCGGCGGCGCCTGCGAGGCCACGTTCGGCTGCGGCATCGGTGCACTGGGCAAGTCGTGGTGCGGCTGCACTGGCTGAGGTGTCGGGGCCGGGGGTTGTGGCGCCGGCGCTGGCGGGGCAATCTTTCGGATCACGCGCGGATCGACGCGGACGATGGGTGGCGGGGCGGGCGGCGGGGATGGCTTCAACGAGTCCAGGGCTCCCGGGGGAAGCAGGACAGTCATCTGCTGGCGGGCGATTTCCTGCTCCCGCGGAGTTGGTACGTGCGCATTGAAATACTTGGCCGAAAAGGGCAACGAAAGAAGCATCAGCGCATAAACGACCGTAGAAACGATGGTCTGCACCCGCGCGTCGCGTCCTCGATAATCGCGCTCCTCCGGCAAGAAGGAGACTTCGCCTGTCGAAATGATGTTGGGTTCAACCAGTTCTCCTGAGATGGGCGGCAGCGGCGGCAACTCATCGGGAGCGGCGACGCCCACAGGGATGGTGATGCGCTCGTCCATCTCCGTGGGTTGTGGCGGCAGCGCGGATTCTTCCTCTTTCTGAACCAGCTCCAGATTGATATCGCGGGGCACCACCATGCGCGTAGCAATGGCTTCCAGCGGCAGATTTGCGGGGATGGTGGTTCTGCCATCGAGAGGCACTAGCGGCAGCGAGGATGGCACAAGCGTTCGCTCATCCAGGTTAGTAGGCCTGCGGCGGGTCGAAGCAATATCTTCCGGGGACAAACGCGCGCCGACCGGAACTAGGATTCTGGGGATCATCATCTCGTTTTATCCGGAATGCCCTTGGCTACAGGTTGGACGCGCTCCTCGTGTTCCCGGATGCTTTGCATGACCCGGTTGGCGAGCTCCAGCGCAGAGCGGCCGGCGACTCCATCCGTTCTGGGAGATATCCGGGTGCGTACGGCGGCCGCGAAGGCTTCCAATTCGGCACGGAGAGGCTCGACGTCCGGGGCGGGCAGCTTTTCGAAGCCGAATTCCGGCTCGGGCCCCGCCTTTTTCACGCCGACCCGCAAAGCGTCGCGACGGGAATAATCTAGGGAAATGTACTCATGTTCCTGGAAAAAACGCATTTTTCTCACGCGTTCCGTGGAAACGCGGCTCGCCGTGACGTTCGCCACCGCCCCACCCGCGAATTCCAATCGCGCGTGCGCAATGTCTACCTTATCCGTTAAGACCGGAATGCCCACCGCCTTCACTTCCGTCACCGCTTCCTTTACCAGCGCCAGCAAAATGTCCAAGTCGTGAATCATCAAATCGTAGATGACTTCTACGTCCAGGCTTCGCGGCGTGAAAACACCCAGGCGGTGGACTTCAAAAAACAGTGGTCGCTTGAGGATCGGCTCCACGGCCAGCACCGCCGGATTGAACCGCTCCACGTGCCCAACCTGAAGAATCCGCCCATGCCTGTGGGAGGCTTCCAGGAGAGCATCCGCTTCCGCGAGGCTCGCGGCCACTGGCTTTTCCACTAGTACGTCCAAGCCCAAGGCCATCAGGCGGCAACCAAGTTCGGCGTGTGCCACTGTCGGGACGGCAACAGTCGCGGCGTCTACCCTGCCTTGAAGCTCAGCTATACCTTCGAACGCGTGGATATTGAATTCTTGCGCGATTTTTTGGGCGCGGCCGGAGTCCCGATCCAGCACGCCGACGAGCTCAACCGATTCCATTTCGCGATACACACGCGCGTGATTCCGCCCGAATTCCCCCGCACCGACGACTGCGACGCGAATTTTCCCCTGCGCTCCGTCCACACCCGCTGGCCAGCTCATTCTTTTTTCATTCCCCGGAATTCGATTGAAGGTTCCGTGGTCGGCAATGGCGGAACCGCCTGCACGGCAATTCCGGCGGCGTCGGCGACGGCGATCAGTTGTTCCCGGTCGAAAAGCAGCGTGCGGTCGGCATCAATGGCCAGCGCCGTGGCTCCGGCCGTCTTTATGGTTTCGACGGTCGGAAGTCCGACCACGGGTACATCGAAGCGCATGTCCTGGCGGGGTTTACTGACCTTTACGACCACCAGGGACTTGCCGTTGGCGAAGCGCGCCGCCCGCGCAATCGTCTCGTCGGTGCCTTCCATGGCTTCCACGGCGACGCAAGCGCGGTCCGCTACGACGACGGTCTGTCCGATGTCCATTGCGGCGATGTGCCGTGCCACTCCGAGGCCGTACTCGATGTCCGCCGATTCGCGTTCATTGGGCGAGCGTTTCGTCAGCACCCCGGCGGACGGCAGCAGGGGTTTCAGGAACATTGTGGAATCAACGAGCTGAATACCTTCGTCCTCGAGCACTTTTGCCACCGCGCCAATCAGCGAATCGGTATTTTTGCGCGGCAGGGAAAACAGCAGCTTGGCGAGCTTCCAGTCCGGGCGAATCGAGCTGAAGATTTTGTTGTGCTTCACCTGGCCTGCCATCACCGCGCGCTTCACGCCTTCCTGTTGCATTAATTCGATGGCTTTGCTGAGCTCCCCCAAGCTTACCCAATGCAACCGCTTGGAGGCTTTCTCCAAGTCCGGCGAGGCTTCTTCTTTCAGGGCGATCACCGCCATCTCGATTCCTTGCGTGCGCGCGCCCTCCAGCACCAGAAACGGAAACCTTCCGTTGCCTGCAATCAATCCCCAACCATCAGTTTGCGTTGTTTCGGGCATAGAATTCCGCTTATTTCACGATGCCGCGTTCGGCCGTTTGCACGAATTCCACGAGTTCCTTCACGTCTTCAGAGCCCGTCATCGTCGCGCGCAACTCTTCCAGCGCCTGCGAGGTGTTTTTCTTCGAGCGAGTCAGGAGGCGGAATGCCTTCTGCAGCGTCTTAATGCGTTCCGGAGAAAAGCCTTTGCGCTCAAGGCCGATGGTGTTCGGGCCGAAGCAGCGCGTCTCGCGCTCGGTAACCACGAGCGAGAACGGAGGAACGTCCTGCGTGATCACCGTCGCGGCGCCGATATACGAATAACGGCCTAACCGGCAAAACTGATGCACGGGCGAGAATGCGCCGAGGGTCACGAAATCCTGCACCGTCACGTGGCCGGCAAGCGTCGCGCCGTTTACGAACAGCGTGTTGCTGCCAATCTGGCAGTCATGGCCCACGTGCGAATACGCCAGAAAGAAATTCTTGTTCCCCACGCGCGTGATGCCGCCGCCTTTGACCGTGCCGCGGCTGATGGTGACGTACTCGCGAAATATGTTTTCATCGCCAACGGAAAGCTCCACGGTTTCCCCGCCAAACGTATAGTCCTGCGGGTCGCCGCCAATGACACAAAAGGGGTGGAAGACGTTGCCGGCGCCGAATTTCGACGGGCCCCGCACGACCGCGTGCTCGTGCAATTCGCATCCGTCGCCGAGTCCCACGCCCGCGCCGACCACCGCGTACGCAGCGATGTGCACGTCCGCCCCAAGTTTCGCCTCCGGCGAAACAATCGCCTGCGGATGAATGTGCATTCCCATTTACGAGTTGCTGGATTCTTCCCGGTCGGCCATTACGCAGAGCATCTTCGCTTCCGTCGCCAGCGTTCCGTCCACAAAGGCCTTCGCGTCAATCTTGCAGAGGTCGCCCTTCCAGGTGAGAATGTTGACTTCGATCCGCAACTGGTCCCCCGGTACCACGGGACGCCGGAATTTCACATCGCTCATCGAAGCCAGGTACAACAATTTCTTTTCACGGTCCGGAATTTCCTGCAAAAGAAGCAAACCGCCGGCCTGGGCCATGGACTCCAGAATCAACACGCCCGGCATCACCGGCTTACCGGGGAAATGCCCCTGAAAAAATCCTTCATTGATGGTGACGCTCTTGATGGCGACGATGCGCTTATAGCGCTCCATCTCGACAACCTTGTCGATCAACAGAAACGGATAGCGGTGCGGCAGAAATTTCTGGATCTCGTTGATGTCGAGTTGCATTCCGACTCCTGCTTCGCTTATAGCCAAAGGAAAACTTCCCTCCCTCCGTCTGCAAACCCCTTATTATAAGCGGTTTTCACCCGGCGAGCAGCTAAACATTTTCGGGCCAGCGGAGCCGCAACCGGACGGTTGAGTCGAGCAAGTCGCATAGCCGGCGGTCGGGCCGTGCTACCATTTTTGTCCCATGAGGCCATTTCCTCTGCTTTCGTTTCTGCGCGAAAAACAGCCGCAAATCCTGGAAACACTTCGGGAATTTACGCAGCTCGAATCTCCGAGCCTTGAAAAAGTCCCCACGGACCGCTGCTGCGAGTTTCTGGCATATTTGTGGCTGCAGCGCGGGACTACTGTCGGGGTCCTGAAGAATGAAAAGCGCGGCAATCATCTTCGCATCACGTGGAATCCTCCGGCGGAGCAGCCTAAATCGCAGCTTTTTGTGCTGGGCCACTACGACACCGTTTATCCCACCGGGACACTGGATAAGATGCCATTTCGCGTGGAGGGCGGGAGGGCGTATGGCCCCGGCATATTTGACATGAAAGCCGGAATCGTACAGGCACTTTTTGCGCTAGATGCGTTGCGTGAGCTGCGGTTGCCGGTGCGAAAGCGTCTTGTATTTTTGTGGACCTCCGACGAAGAAATCGGCAGCGCTACCTCTCGTCAACTGATTGAAGCAGAGGCGCGGCGCAGCGATGCGGTGTTTGTCTTGGAACCGTCGCTCGGCCCGCGCGGATCACTGAAGACTTCGCGCAAAGGCGTCGGCGAGGCGCAACTGATCGTGCACGGCCGCGCATCCCACGCGGGTCTGGCCCCGGAGAAGGGCGTCAACGCCATTCACGAACTCGCGGCGCAAATCGTCCGCATCGAAAAGTGGAACGATCTTCGGCGCGGCATGACCATCAACGCGGACGTCGTTTCCGGTGGGACGCGCACCAACGTAATCGCCGAACGTGCGGAGGCCACGCTCGACCTCCGCGCGTGGCACGAGACGGACATGCAGGCGCTCGAAAAGCGCCTGCATTCGCTCAAGCCGGTGCATCGCGGCGCGAAGCTGGAAATCCGCGGCGGGTTCGATCGGCCACCTTTTGAACGAAAATACGCGGCCGCTCTTTTTGCTCGCGCGAAATCCATTGCACGGGAACTTGGCTTTGCGCTCAGCGAAACCGCGGCCGGAGGCGGCTCCGACGGAAATTTCACCGCCTCGCTTGGTGTGCCCACGCTCGACGGTATGGGCGCGGTCGGCGATGGCGCCCACGCGACGCACGAACATATCCTCCTCAACTCGATGCCGCAGCGAGCGGCGCTCCTGGCTCAACTGATCGTCGCTTGCTAGTTGAGAATGTTGGCTGTGGGCTGGGGTATCAAGTCAGCAAAAAACTGATGAGAAGACCCATCCGTTGGTTCACTAGGCCGATTTCTTACTGCCACTTGCAGCCGTGTCTCGCCGTCGAGCGATCCGGTGCGGCCGGACTAACGCCCATAATTTCTCTTCAGATACTCGGCGGTGGATTGCATCAAATCGCCGTAATCGTCGTGCAGCACGTCGCGGAGCGCCTGCTCGGTGGAGCTTCCCACTGCCAGCCGATCCAGGATGCGCTCGATGTCGCCCATGCCCTGGGTTTGCACGATGTATTCCACGTTTGCCAGCGCCCACGCATAGGCATAGGTGGCCATGTCCGCAGGAAGTCCCATCCACGAGCCTTCGAGCCGCCCAAGGGGCGCCGCCTGGCCCGAATCGTAGACCTGCACGAGCACCGCGGCGCTTTCGTCGCTGCGCTTGCCTTCCATCCACTGAGCCACGCCTTCCTGAATCCAGGTCGGCGCACGGCCGTGGGTCTTCTGCTGGATGAAGCTGTGGGTCAATTCGTGCCGCAGCACGCGCGATAATTCGGAATCCACACCGGTCAATCCCTGCACCGGCACGCGAATCCTTCCATCATTGAGTGCACCCACCCACCCCGGCGCGCGGGTGATGTCCGCGAAGCCCTGCTGGGTGTAGAGCACCACGCCGATGGGATCCGGCGGCGAATAGTTCAATTCGGATTCAATGTCCGAGTAATGCGCTTCGAGTACAAGCAACACTTCGCGGGCCAGCGCGGGCTCCGCTGCGCCGTTGTATTTAAGCTGGAAATGCGCGCTTTCGTTTTCCTTGTAGTTCTCTTCCTCAGCTTTATCGCGTTGCGCTTTTTCGAGGGCGGTTTGCGTATCGGCATCCGGACGCAGAGCGAGCGATTTTTTCCAATCGACCACGGCCTGGTCCGGCCGGTTCATGCCGTAATACGCCCAGCCCTCGAGTTTGAAGACGTCCGCATTTTCCGGCGCTACGCGCTTCGCACGGTTGAGGTATTCCAGCGACTGCTTGAATTCGCTTTGCCGCAAATAGAGGTAGGCGACGTTCATCAGCAGTACGGGCTCATCGGGTAGGTAGGTCAAGGCGCTTCGCGCGTCATTCACGGCATTCGCCAGATCACCCTTGCCAAGTTCGAACTGCGATGCGGCGTGGTAAGCGCGTGCCGCGGCCTGGTTGGCCGCCACGCTGCCCGCACGCGTGTCGCTCACCAGGCGGGCAATGTAGCTGCGGTCTATGTCTCCATCATGGACGGCATTCTGATCAATCTCCGATCCGTTTGCTACGTTAGGGAACTCAGGCGGTTCCAGATTCATATTCGCGGCCACCGCGGCCGGGGAGCCTGTCATCGGCACCAATCCGCCTTTTTCGACGTGATCCACAATGGATTTGGGGAGAGCCATCTCGCCCGAAGAGGTTTCGAAGCGTACCTGATCTCCGGCCTCCACCACGTTCGAGGCGACGATCTTGCGTCCATTTTTCAGGATGATTTTGTCCGCACGAGCGGCGGCCACGGAGAGGAGAATGCACACGAGCGTGGCCGACATCCTTGGGATGTTCGTCTTCCGGCGCATAACCCCATTTTAAGTCCGCGCGGGAGTGGGGGGCGTCTCGGCTTGTTCCGCGATGCCGAATGTGTCTACACTCGTGGCATGGAGTTTCGCCGGGTCCTGCTTGCTATTGTTTTGGTTGTGCCGGGGTATTGCCGCGCCACAGATCGTTCGCCTCGGGAACTGCTTGCCTCTCTCAACGCCCTGCAACTCGATACACAGCACGTGTACACAGTCACCAGCAAGGACCGGATCGAGTTGCGCAAAGGCGACGCGGTTCTCTCCTTTCAGGATGGAAAGTTGGCCTTTTTTGAGCCGTTCGAGGGCCGCGTGACTGGCTTCGTCTTCAACGGAATTGGCCACGTGCTGGCGCTTCCGCGGGAGCCGGTCGAAAAACAGCAGGTCGCGCGTTTTCTGGGGGCACCGGTGCTCGATGAACAGTTTCTCTCCGCTTACGTCCGGTTCACCGACGATACCGACCAGCAACTTCTCCGGGAACTGCAGCGAGCCGGCTTGGTTCCGAAAGCCGAGGAGCATCTGGCCAGCATCTGGCAGCTGAGCTTGGCGCGCCTAAATGCCGGGCACTCCCTTCGAATCCTGGCGGAAGCGATTTCGCCCTCGATGCCGCATTTTTTTCACGCCGGGGTAGATGGGGTAAATACGGGTCCGTTCGATATCCTAATTGATTTCGCGCGGGCGGAAAACTTCATCCTGGGCCAGCCGCGCAGTGTCGACAAAACCACCTACTACGACGTCTGGGCCTCTTACGTACTGCCGGGTTTTACGCCACTGCCTCGCGCGTTCGACGCGCTGCGCTATCGCATTAACACCGTAATCCATGGAGACAATTCCCTTGCCGCCGAGGCTTCCGTGGATTTTCGAACACTCGCCGGGCCGCAGCGATTCCTAACCGTGGAGCTTTCGCGTTCGCTAAAGGTGGAGAGCGTGACCGACGGCACGGGTCAGGCGCTCGATTTTTTTCAGAATGAGGGACTTACACAACAAGAAATCAGCGCGCAGGGCAACGACGCACTCGTGGTCTTGTTTCCTAGGGCGCTTGCCGCAGACAGCACGTTCACGCTGAGGTTTCGCTATAGCGGTAACGTCATCGCGGACGCGGGGAATGGGGTGTTGTTTGTCGATGCCAGAGATGACTGGTATCCGCACTACGGAGACACGGCGGAATTCGCGAATTATGAATTGACGTTCCACTGGCCGAAGCGGCTGCGGCTGGTGGCGACTGGGAGCAAATCGGGAGAACACGAAGAAGGAGACTCGCGCGCGGCTACATGGACAACGGATGTTCCCGTCACGCAAACGGGGTTTAACCTTGGGGAGTACGCCAGCAATTCCCTGGCCGCAGAGAATTACACCATTGACGTCTACGCGAATCACCAACTGGAGCAATTTCTGGAAACGCTACTATCCAGGCCACCAACGCCTCCCACCATCGGCCCGAATCACGTGCTGACCAGGCCCCCCGAGGATCTGGCGGTAGCCCCGATGCCGCCAAACCCGGCGGCGTTCCTGAAACAATTTGCGCGCGAAATCCAATCCTCGATCCGGTTCTATGAAGCTTACTCCGGGCCATTTCCTTACAAGAACCTGGAAGTCTCGCAGATTCCCGGTTTGTTCGGTCAGGGGTGGCCCGGGCTGCTGTATATCTCGACGTACTCATTTTTGCCCGAAGAGGCGCAATCGCGCGCGGGACTCAGCCTTGCCGGCCGCTCGTTTTTTAATGACGTCGTGCCGTTCCACGAAGTCGCACACCAGTGGTGGGGCAATGTGGTCGGATGGTCGTCGTATCGCGATCAGTGGATCAACGAATCCATCGCCGAATATCTGGCGCTGCTCTTCGCGGACTCGCAGAAACCCGCGGACCACCCGCTGAATGCCTGGCTGGAGCGCTACCGCAAACGGCTCATGACCAAAGCGGAGAAAGAAGACCGTGTTCCGGGAGAAATCGGACCCGTGATCATGGGCACGCGGTTGAGTTCCTCGCGATCCCCGGACGCGTACAACATTGTCGTCTATTCGAAAGGGACCTGGATTCTGCATATGCTGCGTGAGATGCTGCGGCAGCCGGGGATCCATGGGAAGGATCCCGACGCGCGCTTCACGGCACTGCTGCGCACGTTGGTGACGAAATATGCCCGCACCGAATTGACCACCGCCGATCTACAGCGCGAAGTCGAGGCAGTAATGACCCACGAGATGGACCTGGAAGGCGGCCGCTCCATGGAGTGGTTTTTTGCCGAGTATGTACGCGGCACCGGTATCCCTCACTACAAGGCGGACTACACTACGAAGCGCACGGACAGGGGCTTTCTGGTTCGCGGAAAGCTGCTGCAAGGCGGCGTTCCGGAGTATTTCATCGCGCCGGTGCCGATCTACGGGACGTCCAGCACCGGGAAAACGGTGTATCTGGGAACCATCGACTCAACCGGGGACGAAACCCCGTTTACGTTCCGGACCAGCTTCGAACCGCGCAAATTGCAAATCGATCCTCACATGACGCTTCTATGCGTAGCGGAATAAGAACTTCAGCTCAGTGGGAATCTGCAAGAGGCAAGCACTGCAAGGGGCATTGGCCTTCCCACTATTCTCGTTCACGGGATCGAAGCCTTCTCCTTCAGCCAGTCTTCATGCAGCGGGCTCTGGGGGTGAATCTCCGCCTCTCCATTCGTTCCCAGCAGGTACGGAAACCCGTCAGGGTCGCGGGGCTCGCCCTGCAGCAGGCCGGAGTCAACCAACTCGGCGATCCGAGTGGGGCGGTGGTGGGTCTTTTTTTGGTACTCGCCAGCCAGTAGATCGATTTGCCGTAAATCTATTTCCGCTTTCAACAGCCGCAGGTGATCCTCGGCATTCCTTCGGATCTCCTTGTCCGTGGTGGTCTGGTAAATGTCCAGCCACAAGGCATAGGACGTCTCCAGCGATTCGCCCTGTGCTGCAATTTTGGCCGCCATAATCTTCATCCATGGCGGAGCGCCGGAAAATCTGCTGCCGGCTTCAAACGCTTGCGATGCCTTCAGGTAGTCCTTTTTATCGAAGTAATAGACGTTGCCAAGGTCCTGATAGAACCTCCAGTAGTCCGGATTCGCTTTCATGCCGCGTTCCAGCAGGACGATGGCCTGATCCGGCAGCCCCGCGCCGCGCGGGGGATGATCGCTCAAAAAGATGGCTCCGAAGCGATAGGCGACGATGAGCTGCGGATCGAGGGTAGTGGTGATGTCGAGCAGGGGCCAGAGAAGTTCCAGATTGCGATCGTGCATGCGGTGCTTTTCGCCGTAGTACTGGACGACGCGCGTCCAGTAGACGGCAGCCATCAGCGGGGCATACTCGAGGCTCAGCCTTTTCACCACGCTGGGCGAACGCAAGACCAGCTCGCCGTTTTCGAATTGCGCCGCAGTTCGCGCCGCGTCGATGTTGTGTTGAAGGTTCCAGAGGCCGGCGAATCCAACCAGGATGAGAGCACCCAGGACCACTCCGAGAATGTGCCGCGGGTTCATTTCAGATTACGCCGCGAAAAAACCATGGCGGCACCGACAAAAATGATTGCGCTATAAAGCATCGCGTAGAGAGTCGCCTCCCAGACGAATGACGACGCGATTCCCTGGCCATGAATCACGAGGGCCATAACGTCGAAGTTCTGAAAATTCGGCAGCAAATAGGAAATCCCGCGCAGGAGTCCCAGAGTGGAAGGATCCAGGTTCACGGCGCGCACTGTGCGCAGGTCCGCGGAGAAGAGACCCGCTACATACAGCCCAGCGGTGAACAGTATCGCGAGGAAAGGAGTGGTGAAGCAGGAAAAGAGCAGCGCCAACGCCACAATGATGGCCAGTTTCAGCAGAATCAGGTACACCGCTACGAGGAGGTAGATGTCCGAGGGGAGCAACGGGCGCTTGACGCTCCATAAGGCCAGATAGAGGCCAGCGGCCATTGCCGCGGTATTCACCGTCAGCGTCATCACCAAGCCGAGAAATTTTCCCAGCAGAAATTCCCAGCGCTGCACCGGCTTGGCCAGCAGTGCGTAGAGGGTGCGTTTGTCCATCTCCTTGGACACCAGCGCGACACCTAGAAACACCGCGATGAAAATACCGACCACGGAAATGGCGGTCAAACCCAGGCTGATGATGACGTACCGCTCGATGCCAATGGAAATCTGGCCGACGAGAATGGCGGCACCCATCATGAGCAGCGCAAAGAAAACCAGGTTGTACAGCACGCGGTCGCGGACCGCTTCGCGAAATGTGTTTGCGGCGACTGCCCGTATGTTTCTCATTTCTCGCCGACATCCACTGCACTGGCTTGCGCGCGGTCAGCCTCCACCAGATGCATGAAAAACTCCTCCAACGTCGGCCGGATTTGCGCCACAGACAAAAGCCGTGCGCCGCCGGACTTCAATTGTTCCAAAGCCGGGTACAGTTCCTCTTCGGCGACTTGCACGCGATAGCGATCGCCCGTGCGCGTCGCATTGGTGAAAAACGGATGATTCGGGGCTTCGCCGGGCAGCTCGAATAGAACTTCCATTCCCTGCGCTTTGATATTCACAAGTTCCGCCGGCGCTCCGACGCCGCGGAGCCTTCCGCCGACGAGGACGCCCACGCGATCGCAAAGCGTTTCGGCATCGGAAAGAACGTGTGTAGAGAACAGGACGGTGCAGCCTTCGCGCTTTAGTTCGAGAATAATGTCGCGTACTTCGCGGCGCCCCAAGGGGTCGAGGCCAGACATCGGTTCATCCAGCACGACTACTCTCGGCCGGTGGAGGATCGCCTGGGCCAGGCCGACTCGCTGCAGCATACCTTTGGAATATTTTCGCAGCTGAATCTTGTTCGCGGATTCCAGGCCCACCTTTTTCAGCATGGCTTCGACCCGCGAGCGCCGGTCGGTCGCCGATAAGCCATGAAATCTCGCGAAGTAATCAAGCAGTTCGTGTGCCGTCAGATAGTCGTAGAAGTAAGGTTGCTCCGGAAGATAGCCAACCGAGCCGTGCATCGAGACATTGTCAATTGATTCGCCCAGGATTCGGGCGCTCCCCGAACTAGGGAAGATCAGACGCATCAGGAGTTTGATGGTCGTGGATTTTCCAGCGCCGTTCGGCCCCAGGAAGCCGAAGACCTCGCCGTTTTCCACGCGCATGGTAAGACTTTCCAGCGATTTCTTTTTCCTCAGATTCAGGAAGCCGAAGGGATATTCCTTCGAGAGGTTTTCTATCTCAATCGCACCTGGAGGCATATCTTCATTGTTTTAGACGCACCGCTTACCGTCAACAGTCTCCAGCCAGCCGTGTTTGCAGGGGGTAACTCCGCCAAAGCAAAAGGCGCACCTTGCCCCGGGCCTCTTTTCGGAACCCGGTTGTGCGTTATCCCCGCTTCCCTAGCTCCCTTGTTTGGCGATTTGCACCAACTCGCTCTCTTGCGAGACTGCCGCCGGCAGCGGCTGCAAGGTCTGTGGCGAACGCCAATTGTCCAGAATTCCCACCTGCTGCACGCAGCTCACCGTGCACCGCGGGGCGCAGCCCTTGTGGGTCAGGTATTCGCGGCGCCGCATTTCGTCGGTGTATTGGCCCAGCGGAATTCCTGGATAGCCGCGCTGCTGCGAACACCAGTGCACCAGACCATCCTCGCAAATATACAGGTAACGCGAGCCGGCGCGGCACTTCCAGTCGTGCTCGCGTCCACGCGCCACATTGTGCTGAAATTCGTTGAAGCGGGAGAAGGACCGCTTCCCGAGATTCATGATCTCCTCGAAGATTTCCTGGTCTCTCCCGTTCAAGGGTTTCAGCTGGCCATCATGGTCATGAATGATGCCCACCGTGCTGGTGAAGCCGAGTTCCAGGGCGCGGTGCGCGATCGCTAAGGCGTCTTCGGAGTTCCTGACGCCGCTCCCGAGCACCGAATTAATGTTCACCTGAAATTCCGCCCATTCCGACAGCATCTCGAGCCGTCCATCCAGTGATTTCAGGCTTTTCTTGGAGACTTCGTCGGGGACCGCGTTGTCAATGCTGATTTGCAAGTGTTCCAAGCCGGAGTCATTCAAACGCTGGATGCGCTCCTTGTTCAGGAAGAATCCGTTGGTGATCAAGCCGGCGATCATGCCGTGCCTGCGGATGTGGCGGATGATGTCGTCGAGGTCGGGATGCATCAATGGCTCGCCGCCACTGATAGTGATGATCGTGGTGCCCATGCCGGCGAGGATATCCAGCCGCCGCTTCATTTCTTCCACGGGCACAGGTTTCGAAATATCGTCGTACTCGTTGCAGTAGCCGCAGTCCAGATTGCAGCGCCGCATTGGGATCACGTGCGCGAGAATGGGATGCTCTATCGCGAGCAAAGCCTTGGCGATCATTCGCAATTCACGTGAACGCGTGCGGTAAAAGCGTAGCCGCCGCCTGCGCCGGGTTTCCGCCGAGGCTTTCCCTTTTTGCCGAACCAGGCTCATCTTTTCGGTGAATTCCCCTGGTCTCGATTATACATGAGGAGCGCAGCACTCCGGCACGCAGGCAATCGGCTGCACAGAACGAGTTACCTCGCCTCGGATGGCTTGATTTCCGCGCACACCCCCAGTTTCCCGCGCGATGGACAGCCCGCGGAGGTGATTTTTAGCTACGCGATTTGCTCAGTTCGTTGCGCGCGCCGATGCAGGCAAATCCACCGAGCGCACCTGCGACGTCAATTGCGTAGTCTGCCGCCAGTCGACTTCGCCGGGATCCACCGAACCGGCCTGTCCGTTCAGGTCCATATAGTTCAGCTGGCCCCCATTGAATCGATACTTCGAGACTTCCAGCACCTGGTTCGATTTCAGGACAAGGATGGTCAGCCTCGCGGGAGACTCCGCTGCCGGAACCACATCGCTTGCTAGCATGGCGACAGGGACTAAGCCGCTGTTGGACGGGGCAACTGCATGCATTTGCGCGACCGCCGGCTGCATCGCCGACGAATGCGCAGCTTCTCCCGAATATGCGCTCGGCTTCGGCTCATTGGGGGAAGCATAGGGAGGACGGTCGGGGTGCCATGCAGCCGCCGAAAAATTTCGCGGCACCACGATGTCATCCATCAACCGGAGTTCCATGGGCTCCTCTCCCTTGAGCGCGGGCCGCGGACCGCGAGCCGGCAGCATGGCCACTTTCCAGGGCCAGAGCGGGGGCAGCATCCATTCCGCAACGTCTCGCTTGGCGTGGCCCTTGCCTTTGATATCACCCTGCTTGTCTACCCTGTAGCCCTTGGCCTGAATGACCTTGGCCGGCAGAGGCAGATCGCCCGAAGGCACGATGACGCGATCAAAGGTGATTTTCAGGTAGCCCTTGCCAACAAAGTGGCCGGGGTCCTTTTCTTCTTCCAGATGCCCTGCCAGCATGCTTCCGCGGGGAAACACCGTCCGACCGAACTCCTGAAAGCTTTTCAGATGGCACAACACGGGATCCCCCACTGATGCGGTTGCCGAAGAAAAATTCGGCTCGTCCATCGTGCACTGCAAAAGTGTTCCCGCAGGCACAAGCAGATCCTGCGCGCAAACTCCTGCAGCCGACACCAATAGCGCTACCGCACCCACCGAAGACACGATGAGTCGTTTCATGACTTCCTCCGAGTTTTGGATTTGCAGCTACGGCCTGGCGAGGGGAGCCGTCTTCCCCGGCGGAGCGAGCCCACGCCTTCTTAACTTCGAGACGTTGGACCACTCCCCGGTCTTCCGCGCCACAACCCTGAGGTCCGGAAAAAGTTGCTCTGGGTAGGATTTTTTATCAGGCGGCCTGACTACGAACGGCCCAGAACTCTCATGAGTCCCGGGCCGTCTTGCTTCATTGAAATTGAAACTGCGCGGCGCTGGTCCCTCGACCCCGCGTCGGATGCTTACCTAATTGTCGCGATAGGGCAGGTAACGCCACAAATCATTCAGATAGCCGTTTCCTGTCGTGCTGGTAGAGTCGTAACCTTCCCCACCAAACAGCCAGAGTTGCCCCCGATTGTCAATCCAGCGCGTCGCGCTGCTTCGGCCGCCGGGAGTCCATTTTTCATAGGTCTTGTAAGGAATCACCGCGTCGCCGTAGCTGCCGTTCTGGCTGCCGGTATTGGATCCTTTCACCCAAGTCCAGGTTCCGGGTTGGCCCGCCGTCGAGTTCGGGACGTAGACCCATAGATCATTAAGAGCGCCGTTACCATTGGTGGCGGAAGAGTCCAATCCCCACCCGCCGAAGAGCCAGAGGTTTCCGCCTTGATCCGCCCACCCACTAGCACCCCAACGGGATCCAGGGTAGGTGCTGTTGGAGGCGGCAGCCAAGCCATAGGTGCCGGCAGCACCGGTCGTGTTCGGAGGTCCAACGGAAGGCTGACTTCCGTAGGCGCCGGTCTGGTTTGCTGTCATCGAGCCCTGAACAAACGTCCACTGATTCGATGCGATGTTGTACATCCACATGTCGTTGAGGATGCCGTTGGCCGTGCCGGTCGAGTCCTCGCCTTCCCCGCCGAAAAGCCAAAGATTCCCGTGAGCGTCGGTCCAACCGACCGCCTCCTGCCGGCCGCCGGGCAGATTCGCCGAATCTGGAGTTCCCTGTTGGCCGTAGACCCCGTTTTGATTGGCAGTCGAGGAGCCGCCGACAAATACCCACTTCCCGCCGGTGTATTCCCAGAGGTCGTTTAGGAATCCGAGGACCGCCGGACCCTGGCCATCATAGCCGTAGCCGCCGAAGAGCCAGAGATTCCCGGAGGCATCCGTCCAGGTAACCGCGTTCGTCCGGGCCCCAGGAGCCGGATTGGCGTTGGGGGGATAAACGCCGGCCTGGTCCGCAGCAAGGGACCCGCTGATATGGGACCAGACTCCCTCAGTCGTTGTGTAATTGCCAGAATTCAGGCCAGAGTGGTTGTATTGCCACAAATCGCTCAGGAAATTGTTGCCATCGGAGCCGCCGAAAAGCCAGAAGCTTCCAGCCGAGTCTTTCCACGTGGAGGCGCCCAAACGGCCAGCCGGGACCACAAATGGATAACCTCCGGCGTACTGTGCGCCAAGGATGATTTGCGCGCCAACGGTCGTCGCTTTGCCGTTGACGGTGATCGGCGTCGGGTCATAGCCACCCACCAACTGCCATTGGCAATAGTCTCCCCAGGACATGTCACAGACCCACAAGTCGTTCATCGCGAAATTCAGAGTATCGGCGGGACTCTTTCCGGATAATTCCCAACCGTCGCCCCCGAAAAGGAAGAGGCTTCCGGAACTGTCAGTCCAACCGGCCGCGCCGTAGCGCGCTCCTGGAGTGTTTGTAAATGGATTCGGAATGGTGGTTGGCGCGGTGGTCGGAAAAGCTCCGTATTGGGGCATAGCCAGTACGCTTCCAGCCGTATTTTTGCCGTCGATCCAAGTCCAGTCATTGTGCCCGCAATCGACAATGATGCTGGTGATGTTCGTCGTCACCACGCCCTTGTAATCCCACAAGGTGCAACCCTGGCCCTGGCTGCTGGGCCCGTGGAAGACGGAGATCTGGAATTGGTCGTTGAGGGCCTCTGGGGTGGCAAAGGTAAAGGGGCCGTTCTGAGGAATGATCAGCGTGTTGCCCAACACGTTCTGGATAATGAAGCTGTTGTCTGTGATCGGCCCGTTGCTGGGGGGAACCCCCGCAAGGCCCACAACCGTGCCTCCTACGCTATACGTCACAGCGGCGCAAGTTACCACGACCGAGGTGACGTTAGCGGTAGCGGTACCAGTGCCCGTTCCAGCGCCGATGACGCAGGTTTGTGCTGGATTGCTGGGCTGCGTGGCGACGGTAACATTGTAGGTGCTGCCAGTGGGCACCAACATGGTAAAAGTGAAAGCCTGGTTACCGGTCGCCGCCGAAATGGGCAGCGATTCCGTGATGGTGCCGTCCTGATCCTGAAGAGCGAATCCCGTACCCACGAGCCCCGTGACCGTCCCGCCGATTGTGAACGAATCCACGCAAGTGACCATGACGTTGGTCACGTTGGCCGCCGCGGTTCCTGAGCCGTTGGCGACCGTGCAAATCTGATTGGGGTTCTTGGGTTGGGTATTTACGGTGACTTTGTAGGCGTCCGTGGGACCGGTCACCGGGGTTTTGAAGACAAAGTTCCCGTTCGCCGTTACGGTCAGGGCGTCGCCTCCGTTGTTCTGCAACACTACGCTGGCCCCAGAATCCAGGCCAGAAATCGTTCCGCCGATCGTGGCCGTAACGTTCCCGCCACCACCTCCATCACCCGTGCCACCAGTGGAGGTTGCTTTCAAACCGCTGCATGCCGCCATCAAGCAAGCCATTGTGGCGATGAGCAAAATAGAGAACTTTTTGCTGAGCATCTTCGGACTCCTCGTCGTTGCCTTCCTTCGGAAAGTGCCGGCTTTTCAGGACCTGGTCCTGGCGGAAAGCCCTTTTTTCATCCCCTGACACGCACCCGCTTCGCGGCTCAGTTGGAGAGGCGAAGCAAATCCGGCGACGCTTCAAGGGAAATCCCACCTATGTATGGGAGTACTAAAACTTACATCAGTAGCTTGCCGTTGCTTTGGGTGCTCGGCAATACGCTCGCGCAGCGGGTGTGCTGTACATAGTAATAACTGGACGAATGTGCATCCGCAGCCGTCGGCGCGGCCTTGCTTATCGGCGGTCCGGGCATCCGGCCAGATCCATGGATCAAGTGGTTTGGTAACTAACCATCGACCTACTTAACCGGCAGCCCCGGCGCCTTGTGAATTCTCCGCAAGAATTCGTTCCAGCGCGCCGGCCAGAAGATTCGCGGTCGCCGGCTTCTGGATCAGTTCGCTGATCCCGAGGCTTTCCGCCGTCTGCACGTCATCGGATTGCATGTAGCCGGAGGTCAGCACGACTGGAATGTCCGCGCGAATTTCCCGAAGCTGCCTGGTGAACTCGAATCCCGACATTTGCGGCATGGACAGATCCGTGACCACAACATCGAAGGCCGCGGGCCTCGCGCGAAATTCACCGAGCGCGCAAATCGCATCGGTGAATCCGGTCACCTGGTACCCCTGCCGCTGCAAGAGTCGCGTCGCAAGAAAGACGAGCGCTTCCTCGTCGTCCACATAGAGGACGTGTTCGCTGCGGTGTTGCGGTGATTGTTGTTCGGCATCCTGCCGTTCTTCCGGCTTCCCCTCGGCCGCCGGGAAATAGATGTGGAAGGCGGTTCCCTCGCCAATATGGCTGGTGACCGCAATAGCACCACTGTGGCTCGATACGATCCCGTGCACGACGGAGAGACCTAGTCCGGTTCCTTCCCCTTGCTTCTTGGTAGTGAAGAACGGGTCAAAGATGCGATTCAGGGTCGCGCGGTCCATGCCACAGCCGTCGTCGCTGACAAATAGACGCACATAACGCCCCTCGTGCAGATTGGCCGCCAGGCGCACATCGTCCGGGGTCACGTTCACAGCGTCCAGCCGTACTTTAATGGTTCCGTTGTTTTGGCCGATGGCATGTGCCGCGTTAGTGGCCAGATTCACAATCACCTGGTGGATCTGCCCGGCATCCGCTTTCGCCGGGGGCACTTCGGGCGCAAAATGAGTCTCGAACTGGATGCGCGCCGGCAGGGTCGCCCGCATCAGCTTCAGCGCCTCCTCAATCACCGGCTGGAGTTGCGCAACCTGTTTCCTCTGCTCTTGCGGCCGGCTGAATCCCAGAATACGCTTCACCAGCTCGCTGGCCCGCGTCCCTGCTTTCTGGATCTCCTTGAGGCTCTGCTGCACGGGATGCTCGTCGGGCACATCCGCCATGGCCAGATTTACGTTGCCGTGAATGGCCAGCAAGATGTTGTTAAAGTCGTGGGCGATCCCGCCGGCCAGAGTGCCCAAGGCCTCGAGTTTTTGTGAACGAGTCTGGAGCTCTTCGACGTGGCGGCGCGCGGTGACATCCGCGTTCACTTCCAGGATCCGGATCGGCTGCCCTCGCGAGTCGCGATAGAGCACCCACTGACTGGCGACGTAAACCGAAGATCCCTCTTGGGTCCGTTGCATTAGTTCGCCTTCCCAAACGCCCGTGTCGCGGACAATTTGATCCAGATAGCTCATCGGCAGCGGCCCTTCGGTGCGCAGGAGCTGATGGGAAATTCGGCCCAGCGCTTCTTCCCTGGTGAAACCGTAGAGTTTCTCCGCGCCGCGGCTCCAGAACATGATGTGGTTCTCCAGGTCGCGCACCATCACGGGAGCAAGATCCAGGAGGCTCGCTTGCTGCTTCAGTTCTTCCTCAGCTTTCTTTTCCTCGGTCACGTCCCGAAGGATGACCGTGTAAACCTTCTTCCCGTTGAACTCAACATGGGAAATGGAGGCTTCGACCGGAAACTCTTCTCCAGTGCGGCGGATGCCGTAGATGCCTTCGCGCTGGCCCATCTGCCGGCCGGCAATCTCGGTCGCGCCAAATTTCCGGATATGTCCCTTGTGGGCAGCCCGGTATCGGGCAGGTATTAGATCGTCCAGTGGGTGCCCCAGGGCTTCGGCTTCCGTGTAGCCGAACATCTGCTCCGCCGCAGGATTGAACAGGATGATGTTGTGCAGTTCATCGACAGTGATGACGCCGCTCAAGGCGGAATGAATGATCGCCGACAGCCGAGCCTCGCCGCTCTTCGCAATTTCGGCGGTCAACCGGTGTTCGGTTGAATCCTGCAGGAACCCGTTCCAAAGGATGCTCCCGTCTTGCAACTTCACGGGTATGGCGCGGCCATCCACCCAAATCTCGCCTTTGCCGGGATGATGTACCCGGAACTCGCCCGACCACATCTCAAGCTTGTCCTGGCATGCTTCAATATAGTTACGTACGGTGGGCAAGTCTTCGGGATGCATCCGTTCAAAGATCTTCGATCCGTCCGCCGCCAGGGCTTCCCGCGACAGTCCGAAGATCTGTTCAATCGCCGCATTGCTATACGGAAAACTGCAGGTGCCGTCCGGGCGCTGCAGGAAAGAAAAGATGGCACCAGGCACGGATTCTGCCACACGCGCCATTTGTTCACGCAGCGCAACTCGCTCACACAACGCCATTTCCTTTTCCCGCTCGGCCTTGCAATCGCGGAATACCAAGACGACGCCGAGAATATTGCCCTCCGCGTCGCGAATGGGCGCGCCGCTGTCCGCGATCGGGATCTGATTCCCGCTCTTCGTCACCAAAGCTGTGTGATTCGCTAGCTCGACATTGCATTTCAATTCCAGAACTTTTTTCGCCGGATCATCAAGCCTTTTGCGGGTGTCTTCGCTGATCACCGGAAAAACCAAGGTTAGCGGCCGGCCCAGCGCTTCCTGGTTTTTCCATTCCGTCAGTCTCTCCGCCTCTCCGTTCATGAATGTGACGCGGCAATCCGCGTCTGTGGTGATAACGCCGTCCCCGATGCTCGCCAGAGTTACCGCATATTTCTGCCGGCTCAGGCGCAACTCTTGGTTCGATGCTTGTAATTCCGCCGTCCGCTCTCCCACGTGTCTTTCCAGACTTGCCTTGGCTTCCCGCAGCGCGGCATTGGCGCTTCGGCTTCCCGCAATGTCGTTACTGAGTAAAACCAGCGCCACCGACACAAAAATGACCGCCAGCAAGCCCCCTAGCAAGATCACTCCGCGGGTTGCCAGGCTCGTCCGGTAAGCCGTACCCTCTCTTCGAATCAGTAGCTTCTGTTCGTGCGCCTGCATCGATTCCGTTTGTTCGCGAATCGCCTCGTCAGTGCTTCTCCCCTGCCCGCCCAGGATCCGCACACCCGCTGCTTGCAGACCCTGTGTATCCCGCAGATCGAGGACGTCGCGAAGCTGGGCCAGCCGCTCCGCCGTGAGCCCTTCGAGCTTCTTCAGGGATTCCTGCTGTTCAGGATTGTCGGCAACCAGATTCCGCAGAGTTGTGAGTTCTTGGCCGACCTCGCCGATTGCCACCTGATAAGGTTGCAGGTACAACTTGTCACCGGTTATAAGGTATCCGCGCTGCCCGGTCTCCGCGTCGGCAACCAGCGATTGCACTCGGCGAAGCGAAGCAATGACCTGATGCGTGTGGTCCACCAACGCATCGTTCGAGCGAAGCTTAACCACCTCGAGATACGAGGTGACCCCAATGATGCCAAGCAGGATCAGCCCAGCGCCGAAACTTCGCCACACTGCCCGTTCCATGGAGTGCGGCGCGCGCTCCGGGACCTCTTCGTTAGACCTTCGGAATCTCCCTGCCCACCCTGAGAGAGGCATCCCTTCCTCCGTCCAGCCTACAGTGCCTTCGTGTCCCTTGTTAGCAGCAGTGGAACAATTTCCGGCCACGAGGATTCGCCATTGGACACGTGTGCCGAGAAATTCGCTCTCGGTCTCGTCGCAGCAATGGAAAGGGAAATCCTAAATAGTGAGAGGGGACACTTAAAGTAAGCGGGCGGAGATAGGGTGTCAATAGAACGCGGCCGGACGAGCTCGGAAGAGTACCCTTGAACACAAGGATTATTTCTCAGGAGGCAATGCGCGGGGAAAATCCGGCTGTGCCAAATTGAAACGCGTTCCGTTTGTTTTGCGGCAAATTCCGATTCCTTGTCCGTCTGATAATACCAGGGCCAATTTCCTAAAGCCGGTAAGGCGACGAGTTCGCCATAGCAGCTTGCTCCGAGAGCACTCACACTTCACTTCGGCGGCCTCACCACTCACTCGTCGCGAATCACTGCCCAGCATTCTTCCTGCTACACTATCCCTGCAAACCCTGCAGGAGACCGCCATGAGTGAAGCCACACAATTCGCCAAATCCGTCTCTACTCGCACGGAGTCCGATTCGATGGGCGCGATCGAAGTCCCCATGGATCGCTACTACGGCGCTCAGACCGCGCGCTCCCTGATCAATTTCGCCATTGGAAAAGACACCATGCCGGCCGAGCTGATTCGCGCTTTCGGGATTCTGAAAAAGGCCGCCGCACTGGTGAATCGCGACCTGGGCAAGATTTCCGAGGAGAAGTCCAACCTGCTGGTTCAGGCGGCCGATGAAGTCATCTCCGGCAAACTCAATGAACATTTTCCCCTGCGCGTCTGGCAGACCGGCAGCGGCACGCAGACGAACATGAACGTTAACGAAGTGATTTCCAATCGCGCCATCCAGATTGCGGGTGGGGAAATCGGCAGCAAGAAGCCGATTCATCCGAATGACGACGTGAATATGTCGCAGTCCTCCAACGATACCTTTCCAACGGCAATGCACATTGCGGCGGCCATGGAAACCCAGCGGCGCCTGCTGCCTGCCTTGGCTCGCCTGCGCGACGCACTGGCTACGAAGGCGAAGGAATTCAGAGACGTGGTGAAGATTGGGCGGACGCATTTGCAGGACGCCACGCCCCTAACTGTCGGGCAGGAGTTCTCCGGTTGGGTGAGTTTGCTTGATCGCGACGGTGGGCGCATTGCCGTGGCGCTCGATGGCTTGCTCGATCTGGCGATCGGCGGCACCGCGGTCGGTACGGGATTGAACGCGCACCCGGAATTTGCCGAGCGGGCCGCAAAGAAGATTGCCGAGCTGACCGGATTACCGTTCCGCTCGCACCCGAACAAATTCGCAAGCCTCTCCGCGCACGATGAAATTGTGTTTGCCAGCGGCGCGCTGAAAACGCTGGCGGCTTCGCTGATGAAGATCGCCAACGACGTGCGTTGGCTCGCCTCCGGTCCGCGCTGCGGACTGGGCGAACTGATCCTTCCGGAAAACGAGCCGGGTTCCTCGATCATGCCTGGCAAGGTGAATCCGACGCAGTCCGAAGCCGTCACCATGGTGGCCGTGCAGGTTATGGGCAACGACGCGGCCATCGGCTTCGCGGGATCGCAGGGCAATTTCGAGCTGAACGTTTTCAAGCCGGTGATGATTTTCAACTATCTGCACTCGGTGGAATTGCTGGCGGATGCGATGAACAGTTTTGTGGAGCACTGCGTGGCGGGCATCGAGCTGAACCGCAAGACCATCGATCACTACGTCCACAACTCGCTGATGCTGGTCACCGCGCTTGCGCCACGCATCGGCTACGACAACGCCGCCAAAGTAGCGAAGACCGCGCACCAGCAGCACATCAGCTTGCGCGAAGCCGCGATGCAGCTTGGCCACCTCAGCGCCGAAGAGTTCGACGCCCTCGTTAAACCCGAAGACATGACGCATCCATAAGGTATCTCAGTCATGCCGTTGTCTAAGAAAGCTGTCCGACGAACTCAGGTAAGGGCTAGAGCCGCCCAGCTTCTTGACTCAATTTCAATCGGAGAAGTCGACGCTTATGAGGGCTACAGGTCACTTTATCGCATGTGGTGCACAAGAAATACGACTGTACCAGAGCTGAAACCTTTATTCCGAATTCCGGGAATCTGCGCTGACAGTACATTCCGCGTAACTGATGAATTTCGATCTGAGGTCCGTGCTTTGGCGAAGGAAATTCTTTCTCTGTTCAGTGACACCACGGTGCCGCGGTGAACCGTGGGGAACTTATAGGTCGGCCCGTGAGACCGGCCCGATTATTTATCTTTGTCCCCTGCGCCATTCTCTGTCTGATGTCAATCTTAAGCTCACCTATAGCCGCTGCCCAGATTCCCGATTGGTGCAAGCAACTGCCGCGGCCGGAATACAAATCGCTTGAGCGAATCCATGTGAGCGATGCGTGGTTTGAGGTATACAAGGTCGCGGCGAACACTTATGCGATCTACGAACCACACCAGTCGGAAGAGACCATCGGCTATCTGATTCTCGGTTCGCGGAAAGGGATTCTCTTTGACACCGGCATGGGCATCAGCGACATCCGAAAGGTGGTTCAGCAGATTACGCGCCTGCCTATGATTGTCCTGAATTCGCACACGCACGACGATCACGTCGGCGGCAACTGGGAATTCCAGACCGTCTACTCAATGGACACGGATTTCTCTCGCCAGAACGCGAAGGGCTCCACCGCCGACGCACAAGCCGAAATTGCCCCCGGCGAAATTTGCGGAGACCTGCCCAAAGGATTCGACCCGGCAACTTACCGCACACGGCCGTGGCAGATCTCACACTACATGCACGATGGGGACAAAATCGACCTGGGCAGCCGCGAGATCGCAGTGCTCTCCACGCCCGGCCACACGCCCGACGCGATTTCCCTGCTGGACCGCAAGAACGGGCTGCTCTTCACCGGAGACACCTACTATCCCGCTACGATCTGGCTCTATCGCCCGGAAACGGACCTCGACGCTTACGCCAAGTCCATCCAGCGGCTGGCCGCCCTGGCGCCGCAGGTGCGCCTCGTCCTCGGCGCGCACAATGTTCCCGTTGCCTCGCCTTCCGCTTTGCCACAGCTCGTCTATGCCTTCGCCGATCTTCGCGCGGGAAAAGCCACCTGCAAGCCGGACAAGCCCGGCCGCCAGGTCTGCACCGTGGGAAAATTCAGTTTTCTCGTACGTACCCTCAATCCAGAGGTAAACTAGCGGCATCCGAAGGTGAGTATGCTACGCCGGTCGCCAATCCGGTCCCTAGCCTGCTGGATGGTCGCTTTTGCCGCGGCGATTCCCCCTATTGCGGCCCAGCCAAAGCACGAAAAAAATGTCTGGAATTATGACGGCGGGGTCTTCCTGGAAACCGACGGGGCCATCCCCGGCGGCGCTTGCCTGCGCTTGATGGGTCGGCTGTATGCGTCGGAATTCTTCAACAATCTTAAACGGGAGGACACCACCTCGGGCACGCTCTTCCGGCGCGGCAACGATATCGTGACGGATTTTCCGAAGCAGATGCAGCTAACGATCGCGATCTTCGACATGCCGTGCGACCCGATGCTGCAACAAACGGGTGCCCACGTCTATTTGACCGATGAGATGCTCCGCTCACTGCGGCTGAGTTTCTATTGGAAACGCGAATTAGTGATGCGCCCGGTGCGCGGCATCGTGGTCCGGAACTTCACAGTGAGCCCGATTCCGCAGGTCTTCGAAGGCGAGTCCGACAAGCCGCCGCAGCGCTATGAATGGAGGCTGACCTTTGACGTGCCGAGCGATGGCGTACCGGTGACCGACAGCCTGGTGCTGATCCTTCGGACGTCGGACCATCGCATCGTAGCCCGCACGGCGGCGAGGTTGTAAGGTAGCAAGCAGCAAACAGATCGCAGCAAACAAGAATCGAACTTCGGCCGCTCTAAATTGGGACCAACGATTTGGTTTCGGATAGTTGCTTGCTGCTAGCTGCTCGCCAGACTTATTTCCGGCACTGTGCCACGCACGGTCAATTTCGCCTCGGTGCGGTCCTGCACTTCCTCTGGCGTCCAGCCGGGCGCCACTTCCCGGAGAACCAATTCGCCGGATCTCACATCAATTACAGCAAGGTCCGAGATGATCGTGGTCACGCATTCCAGGCCGGTCAGCGGGTAGTTGCACTGCGTGACGATTTTCGGTGCGCCGTCTTTCGTATTGTGCTCCATGCACACAATCAACTTTTTCGAGCCCGAGGCGATGTCCATCGCGCCACCGATTCCGCCGCTACCCCGCGAGCCCGGAATCTTCCAGTTCGCCAGATCGCCCTTCTGGGAAACCTGAAAGCCTCCGAGCACGGCTACGTCGAGATGCCCGCCGCGAGTCATCAGGTGCGCGTCGGCCTGGTGAAAAATCGAAGCACCCGGAATCAGCGTTACGGGGACTTTCATCGCGTCCACCAGGTCGTAGTCTTCCTCGCCAGGTTTCGCGCGGCGCCCCATGCCGAGAATTCCGTTTTCGCTGTGGAAGTAAACGGTGAGGCCCTTTGGCAAATAGTCCGCGATAAGATTTGGTATGCCCCAGCCAAGGTTGACGTATGCTCCATCGGGCAATTCGAGCGCAGCGCGTTGGGCAATCTGTTCCCGGGTTAGTCTCGGTTTTTCCGTCATTTTCCCGTCCACATTTATTCAGTCTTCAGGGCGCCCCAGGTGACACGACTCATCCCTGAAAGCGCATTCCCTTCGCCAGTACGATGCGATGCACAAAAATCGCCGGTGTAATCACTTCTTCCGGCGGAATATCGCCGACGGGCACGATCTCGTCCACCTCGACGATCGTGAACTTGGCCGCCTTCGCCATCACTGGATTGAAGTTCCGCGCCGCCAGCCGGTACGTGAGATTGCCCAGTTCGTCGGCTTTCTGTGCCTTGATCAGTGCGAACTCGGCGTGAATCGGGAGTTCCAGGATGCAGCGTTTGTCCTCAAGCACGCGTTCTTCCTTGCCGAGGGCAACCTCCGTGCCGACGCCGACGGCCGTGTAAAAGCCAAGCAGTCCGGCCGCTGCCGCACGCATGCGTTCGCAGAGAATCCCCTGGGGCACAAGTTCGCAGGTGACTTCGCCCTTTGCAAAGCGCTCCTGGAAATAGTTCGCGTGCGGACCGGGAAACGAACAGATGACGTGCCGCACCTGGCCGTTCTTGAACATGATGCCCAGTTCGCCTTCGCGCGTGCCGCAGTTGTTGCTGATGGCGGTGATTTCCTTGATGCCTTTGCGCGAAAGCGCCTGAATCAAATTGTTGGGAAAACCGGCGCCACCAAAGCCGCCGAACATGATGCGCGCGCCATCGGGAAGGTCCGCGACCGCCGCGTCCAGAGAACTCACGATTTTCGATTTCATTCTTTGCCCGGAAGCATCGGGATTGTGCTTTCCCATAGATTGTTCCCGAGCCACGATAATTCCGCAACCCCGGCCGCCTTTGCCGGGCCAAGAGTCCGACGGCCGGGGATGGCGGCACTTCATTAAGCATGTAGAATTCGCCATAATCCCAGCGCGAGGCGGATTTGTTATATTGAAAGCCTCGGCCACAGGTCGAAGATCGGGGAAATCGCGACCCCTTTCGCGCGCAGGCCCTGCCCTCAAGATCGGAGGTTCCTCATGCGACGGTCCTTTTCCTCTTCGCTCCTCGCGATTCTCGGCCTCGTTCTGATTGCCAATGGGTGCGGCGGCTCCGGCTACGATTCGGGTTCCGGCTCAGGCGGCGGGGATACCGCGCCGCAAATAACCGCGCAACCGGCGAGCGTCACGGTGAATGCTGGGCAGATGGCTACATTCTCGGTTGTGGCCACTGGCACACAACCGCTCGCCTATCAGTGGCGGAAAAACATGTCGAACATCAGCGGCGCCACAAGCGCCAGTTACACGACCCCGGCCACGGTTAGCGGCGATTCCGGCACAGCGTTTGACGTGATCGTGAGCAATTCGGTCGGCAACGTAACAAGCGGTGCCGCGACTTTGACCGTCACCACGACTACCTCCTCCACAGTCGACGTGGCCACCTATCACTATGACGACATGCGCAGCGGCGCCAACATACAGGAAACGATTCTCAACCCGGTCAACGTCAACTCCTCGACATTCGGAAAAGTGGCGGAATTCCCCAGCGACGGGCAGATAGATGGTCAGATGCTCTATCTGAGTCAGGTGGCCATCCCGGGCCAGGGCACGAAAAACGTCCTGTATTTCGCGACGGAAAACGACAGCGTCTACGCCGTGGATGCCGACACCATGAGCGGTTCTTCGGCTACGGTGCTCTGGAAATCCAGCGCGCGACCTTCGGGCGAACTGGCCGTGGTTCCTTCGGATGCGGGCTGCGGCTACATCAATCCCGTGGGCATTATCTCCACGCCGGTGATTGACCGCTCGCGCAATGCGATCTACGTGGTCTCCGCGTCCAAAGACAGCGGGAATCACGTGCATCACTGGGTGTACGCCTTCGACCTGACCAACGGCAATTCCCTGTTTGGCGGCCCGATGAAGATCGCCGCAACCTATCCCGGCAGCGGCGGCAACAGCAGCGGTGGCACGGTAACCTTTAAAGACAGCGTACAGCAGGAACGAGCCGCGCTGCTCGAAGCCAACGACAACATCTATACGGTTTGGTCTGGCTACGACGGCGATTGTGGCAACTATTCCGCGTGGGTCATCGCCGTCAGCGCCGATTCGCTGGCGCAGGTGGGGGCCATCGATCTAGTGCCGAACACTTCAGGTGCGGGCATCTGGCAAGGGGGAGGCGGCCCCGCCGCGGATTCGGCCGGCAATGTGTACCTGGCGACGGGCAACGCGTTCGGCGGAAACACGCCGGGAGTCTCGGCCAATTACGGCGATACGTTTGTGAAGCTGGCCAACGGGACGCCGCTGTCCGTTGCGGATTACTTTGCCCCGTCTATCGCGATTCAAGACGACCAGCAGGATGCCGACCTGGGCTCCGCCGCACCGCTGCTGCTGCCGGATATGGTGGACGCAAACAGCATCACGCGGCGTCTGGCCGTCATCGCCGGCAAGGATGGAGCAATCTATATCGCCAGCCGCGACAACATGGGCATGTATAACGCCATGGCCGACAATATCTATCAGGAACTCCCCAGTAGCGGACGTCGGAATTTCTGCTCGCCGGTCTATTTCAATAATGCCGTGTATATCGGTCCGGGCGGAGTGTCTTTACGCGCGTATGGGGTGAGTCAGGCGAAACTCAGCACTTCCGCGACTTCGCAATCGACAAATACGTTTGGCGGCACCGGCACAGTACCCACGGTCTCCGCGAATGGTAATTCCAACGGCATTGTCTGGGCGGTGGACCGAGGCGGGGGCGCTTTGTACGCCTACGATGCGGGCAATCTCGCAATTCTCTTGTACAACTCGAATCAGGCCACCGGGAACCGCGACCATTTCGCCAGCGTCGGCGGACACTTCATCACACCGATGGTCGCCAACGGGAAAGTGTATTTCGGCACGGGAAGCAGCGTGGCGGTGTTTGGACTGTTGCCGTAGAGAGCGCAGGCGGCATTTCACTCCCCGGGGCAACCCGGAAGGAACTAAAGTTTCAAGCCCTTCGCAAGCCGCTGAAAAGCATACGGACGAAGACTTGCTTCACCTGCTCAGGGCTGGATAGCTGATCCGGGTCGTACCACCGATAAAGCCAGTTGCACATGCCGAGGATGCCGTTGACGATCAGCCAAGGCTCTCCCTCGATCAACTTGCCTAGCTCCTGCCCGCGCTTGACCAGGTCCACGAAGCGGTTGTTGTAGCGCGACATCACGGAAATCACTTTGTGTTGGCGCTTGCCGGAGAGCGAATCAAATTCGTGGAGGAACAATCCGAAGGGGACTTTGTTCTGAATAATGTAGTCAATCTGCGCGCAGATGGCGCGCTCGAGCTGTTCGACGGGATCGCCTTCGGAATCAATGTGCTTCGCGATGAAGGAGTCGCCATCCTCGATGCCGGCGAGAAGGAGTTGAAAGAGCAAGTCTTCTTTCGATTTGATGTAGTAATAGAGGGAGCCCTTGAGCATGCCGACGTCGCTCGCGACGTCTTCGATAGAAGTGGCATGAAATCCTTTGGCGAAGAAAATGTTGGCCGCGCTCTGCAGTACCTCTTCAAGGCGCGTGGTGGGCTTGGACTTGGACGGGGGTTGCGGCGCCGTGCGGGCGCGGAGAGGCTTCGGGGCGGACGAGCGCTTGACTTTTTTTGAAGGCACGGCGAACCTCGCGAAGCGAAACAACATAGTAACAGACCAGAGACGCGAAGACCGCACACGCGGGGAAGCCTTGGGACAACCCAGCGCAAGGGACTTGGCGGGATCCGTTCCCCAAGCGATGGGTTTTTAGCGGACCAGGTGGCACGAGTGGGTTTTTACCACCAGCCAGACAAGCTGACCGGGGGCGAGTCCAAGAGACCGAGCCGCCCCCGGCGTGATATGAACCAGAAATGTCGCGCCGGCTTTGACGCGCACTTGGACCAGCGCTCCGTGGGTTGCCAGAGATTCGATCGTGCCGGGAAGAATATTCCGTGCGCTGAGGAAATGCGGGAATTCAGTGGCCAGCAAAATATCGCCCCCGCGGATGGCCACGCACACTTCCCTGCCGGGTTCGGCACTTCCCAAAGGAATCTCAATTTCGCATGCGGCATCTTCCAACGCGACTCGCATGACGCCGTCGGTGAGGCGTTGCTCAATCACTTTGCCCCGCAGGACATTCTCGAATCCCGCCGCCTGCGCCAGCTCCACGGAACGCGGCGCATCCAGCACGGCGCGGGGCGCACCGGATTCCTGTACGCGGCCTCCCGCCAGCGTCAGTACCTGCTCGCCGATCGCGTCCACTTCTTCGCGATTATGCGTGACGTAGAGAATCGGAATCGAATTCGCGTCGTTCCAGGCGCGAAGATCCTCGAGAATCGAGCGGCGCAACCCGGCGTCGAGGCCCGTGAGCGGTTCATCGAGCAACAAAATGCGCGGGCGAGTCACCAGCGCGCGCGCCAGGGCCACACGCTGTTTCTCGCCTCCGGAGAGTTCGCCTGGTCGACGTGGCAGCAGCTTGGCGATGTGGAACGCCACGGCGATTTGCTCCGTGCGGCGGCGTTGTTCAGCAACCGCCAGCTCCGCCAGGCCGAAGCGAATGTTCTCCCCGACGGAAAGATGCGGAAACAACGCCAGTGACTGAAAAACGTAGGCGAGATCCCGGCGCTGCGGAGAAAGATCGATGCGGCGGGCAGCGTCGAAAAGCACATCCTGTTCGAGGCGGATTTCCCCGGCGTCCGGCCGCTGCAATCCGGCAATACAGTCCAGCAGCGTGGACTTCCCCGCCCCGGAGGGACCAAAGAGCACGGTGAAACCAGGCGCGAAGGATGCCTGTACATCCAGCACAAACGGCGCGGCACTGTTGGCCGCAAACCGCTTGCGAATCTGAACGGACAGCATCGCGCGGCTCATTTCGCCGGCCACGGCGACCAATCGCGACGATTTACGCCGTAGACAATCGAAAGGACCAGAAAGCAGACGAGCAGCAGAAAGAGGGAAGTCTGGTTGGCGCTGGCGTAATCGATGGCCTGAACCCGGTCATAGATATCGATGGAGACGGTGCGCGTACTCCCCGGCAGATTTCCACCCACCATAAGTACCACGCCAAATTCGCCGAGCGTGTGCGCGAAGCTCAGCACGAGCGACGTAAGCACACCGGGCCAGGCGAGCGGCAGAATCACGCGAAAGAACGTGCGCGCGCGGCCCGCGCCAAGAACCGCTGATGCGTCGAGGAGCCTGCGATCCAACGATTCGAACGACGTGACTAGCGGCTGCACGGCAAACGGAAGGCTATACACCAGCGAGGCGATGACGAGACCTGCGAAGGTGAAGGAGAGCGGATGACCGAAAACGGATTGCCACATTCTGCCGAGCGCGCCCCGTGGGCCCATGGCAAGCAGCGCGTAAAAGCCAAGCACCGTCGGAGGCAATACTAAGGGAAGCGAGACCACCGACTCGACCAAAAATTTCCCCGGCCAACGGAAAAACGCCAGCGTGTACGCCAGCGGGACAGCCAACACCAGCAGAAGGCCGGAGACCAGCACCGAAAGGCGGAGAGAAAGCAACAAGGCTTCCACATTCATGGCGCGTGCTTCTCCGAAGCGGGGGGAGACGGTAGCAAAAATCCGAAGCGCTCAAAAGTGGCGCGTGCCTCTGGATTGTTCAGAAACGCGATGAACGCCCTGGCAGTAGGCTTGTCGGGAGACGTCGTGAGAACGACAACTGCCTGCTCCACCACAGGGTATTCACGAGAGGGAATTTCCCAGCGCTTCCCAGCTTGCATGGCAGGAGCGGAAACCAACGAGTAGGCGAGCAACCCCGCCTGGGCGCTCCCAGATTGCACAAACTGCGCTGCCTGGGAAATGTTTTCGCCCAGCACCAGTTTGGGTTCGAGCTGACCGTACAATCCCGCTCGTTTCAACGCGGCGACGGCCGCGCGGCCATATGGCGCGTGCTCCGGATTCGCGATGGCAATCTTTTGGATGCGCGGATCAAGCAGCGTCTTGAGCCCGTCGGCGGGATTCAGTGGCGAGTCGGGTGGTAGCCAGAGCACGAGCCGCCCGACGGCATAGACGTGGAGGGAAGCGGGATCGGCAAAATGCAGTTCAGCGAGTTTCTGCGGATAAGCGAGGTCCGCAGAGAAAAAAAGGTCGAACGGCGCGCCGTTCTGGATCTGCGCGAAGAAATTGCCACTCGAACCGAAGGAAAGCGCCACGTGCGCGCCCGTCTGCTTTTCGTAATGGGCAGCGAGCTCCGGCAGGACGAATTGGAGGTCCGAGGCGGCGGCGATGCGCAGGGTTTGCGCATGCAGAGACGGCGCAGAACAAATCGCGAGAAAGAGAATCGGAAAGAGTGTCCGCCTCGGAAGGCGGCCACTACAAAGGCGGCGATAGAGACGCGTGGACATGGGAGCCTAAACGTCACACGCGGAGGATCATGACTTCGGTGGACTTTACGAGCGCGGCGGCACGTTCGCCGGGCTTGAGGCGCATCTCCTTGGCGGCGTCCGAGGTGATGATCGAGGTGATGTGCTGTTCGCCGATGGCCAAAGTGATCTGCGCGAGCAGGCCGCTATATTTCACGGCAATCACCCGGCCGATCAGTTGATTCCGGCCGCTGATTTTACGGTAGTTGGAGCGGCGCGAAACAAGAGCACCGCGGTCGAGTGCCTTGGGGATCAGGCGATCGATTTCGGATTCCGGGACGCGATGGTGGCCGCCGGGCGTCTTGGCGGTTTTGAGCTTGCCGCGGTAAATCCATTGTTTCAGCGTGGGGTAGCTGATGCCAAGGATGTTGGCGGCTTCGCGGGGAGCGAGGAGTTTTTGCATTGGACGAGGATATATGACTATAGCCGATTAGACAATACGATTTTAGCTGGATTTAGAGTGGAAGACTTCATCGACCTTCGCAACAGGCGCTCCGGGAAAGCAGCAAACGCGGAAGTTCGGTCCGCCGGAGGGAGCGCACACGGTACAAGCAGGAATCGCAAAAAGCGAAAGCCGCGCGTCCGCCCCTTAAATTAATTGCGCAAGGGTTTGCCGGTCTTCAGGGTGTGCGCGATGCGCTCCTGGGTTTTCTTCTCGCCGCAAAGCGAAACGAAGGCTTCGCGCTCGAGATCGAGGACGTATTGTTCGCTGACCAACTGCGGCGCCGAGAGCGCGCCACCGGCAAGAATGTTCGCGAGCTTCCGAGCCACATGGGCGTCGTAGTCCGAAGCGTAGCCTGCGCGCACCATCATATGGATAGCCAGCTTCGCGGCGCTGAGAAAGGATTCGCCAAGAACTTTGACCTGCGTGGTCTGCGCCCCCTCCTGCCAAGTAGAGGCCACGGGCTGCCAACCGCCCCGCGCCAGCGCGAGCGCGGTCTGCTTGGCGTCGGCAACCAGCCGCTCGCGATTCATGGAATAGGTGTCCGTGCGACGGAGATAGCCGAGGTCGCGGCACTCTTCCGCGCTGGTACCCACTTTGGCCAGCGCGATGTTTTCAAACGTGGGCCGCAAGGTGTGGACGAGGTCAAGATCGTCGCCCGACGCCGCCGCTTCATTGGCACGAATCAGCATTTCCTTCGTGCCGCCGCCGCCAGGGATCAGGCCAACGCCGGTTTCGACGAGTCCGATGTACGCTTCCGCAGCGGCGTGAATCTTCTCGGCGTGCAGACTAATTTCGCAGCCACCCCCCAAGGCCATGCCTTGGGGGGCGGCTACCACAGGCTTTCGCGCATACTTAATCGCGAGGTTCACGTTCTGGAACTGCTTCACGGCCATGTGCAGTTCGTCCCACTCCTGTTCCTGCGCTCCAACGAGGACCAGCATCAGGTTTGCGCCAACGGAAAAATTGGTGGCCTGATTGGCGATTACCATCGCCTCGAAATCGGTTTCCAGTCGCTTCAGGCCCTTGTGGATCATGGAGATTAAATCCGAGCCGATGGCGTTCATCTTGGAGTGAAACTCGCAACAAACGACGCCGTCACCGAGATCGATCAAGCTGGCGCCGGTGTTGCGCTCGACCTCGCGGCCAGCCTCTTTGAGATTTTTCAAAACGATGATCCCGGCTGGATCTTCCACTCGCCTCGTCTTGCTGGTTGCCAAATCGAAAACACAGGTTTCGCCCCTGGCCGATTCGTAAAAGCTGGTGCGTCCGGCAGCGAGCGCTTTTTCAAAGACGGGCGGCAACGCGCGTCCTTCTTTCTTAATCTGTTTGGCGAACGCCGGCAGGCTGATGGCGTCCGCGATTTCGAACGGGCCAAGTTCCCAGGCAAAGCCCCAGCGCATGGCGCGATCCACGTCCACGATGTTGTCGGAAATTTCCGGCATGCGGCGGCCGGCATAGAGGCACATCTCCGAGATGCCGCCCCATATGAACTGTTGCGCTTTGTCGGTTTTTTCACCGGCAAAGAGCGGAGCAAGCAGGGCGTGCAATCGCGCGCGCGTTTCCTCGACGGCTTTTCCGGCCTCGATGGAGGCAAACCTTGCCTTCTGGCGCGGGCGATATTCCATCGTGGCGAGGTCAAGCGTAAGGATTTCCTTTTCGCCTTCGCCGCCCCTCACCCGCTTGTAAAATCCCTGGCCGGTTTTGTCGCCCAACCATTTGCGCTTGGCCATTTCTTCCACAAACGCGGGAATTTTGTAAGATTCGCGGGATTCGTCGCTGGGCGCCGTTTCATAGATGTTTTTGACCACATGCATGAATACGTCGAGCCCGACCATGTCCGCGGTCCGGAAAGTGGCGGACTTGGGCCACCCGACAGCAGGCCCAGTGCAAGCGTCCACTTCTTCGATGGTCATACCGAGCGTCTGCATCAGGCGCAACGCATTGAGCATGGAAAAAGTGCCGATGCGATTGGCGATGAAGTTCGGCGTGTCCTGGGCGATTACCACGCCCTTGCCAAGCCGCCGGTCGCAGAAATCGGAAAGTGCCGCGACCACATCCGGAGAGGTCTTCGGGCCGGGAATTACTTCGACCAATTTCATGTAACGCGGCGGGTTGAAGAAATGCGTACCAGCCCAGTGCTTCTGGAACTCTTCGGGAAGGCCCTCGGCGATCAGGTGCACGGGCAGGCCGGAAGTGTTCGTGGTGACGATGGAGCCGGGCTTGCGGAATTGCGCGACCTTGGTCAGCAGTCCGCGCTTGATTTCCAGATTTTCGGCGACCGCTTCGATGATCCAATCGGCGTCGGCGATTCGCGGCAGATCGTCTTCGAAATTGCCAAGGGAGACCTTCGAAGCGAGCGACTGCGAAAAAAACGCGGCCGGCTTGGATTTCTTCGCGGCCTCGAGCCCCGCAAGGACGATTTTGTTGCGGTCGGCGGGAACCGCGTCTTTGGGAACAATGTCGAGCAGCAGGCAGGGGAGGCCGGCGTTGGCGAAATGCGCCGCGATGCGGGCGCCCATGGTGCCGGCGCCAAGGACGACGGCTTTCTGGAAGTGCGGGGTCATAAGGAGGCCTTGCGGAACAAAGATGAACCAGCAGAACAGGTTACAAAATGACACGCCGCGGGTCAAACAGGTGTTTGGTAAGCGCGAAAGAAGTTTTAGAATGAACGAATGGCCGAAGCAAAGAACGCCAGCGCGGACAGCGTCCTGCGCAGCGCGAAGGAGTGGCTGCGCGCCCTCACCAACGGCGACGCGAAAGACGATCCCCGGCGCCCGCGCGTGGGATTGGCGCTGGCCGGCGGTTTTGCGCGAGGCATCGCGCACATCGGCGTGCTGCGCGTGTTTCGTGAGGCAGGAATTCCCGTGGACATGGTGGCGGGAACGAGCGTCGGCGCGCTGATCGGTGCGGCGTATTGCGCGGGAGCCACGCTGGAAGACATGGAGCGCGTGGCCTGCGAAACCAAATTCACGGATTTCGGGCGTTGGACGCCTTCCTGGTTGGGCCTGGCGACAAATCAGCGGTTGGAACAGTTTCTTTCACGATTCACGCCGGTCGCGAATTTCGAGGACTTGAAAACTCCATTGGCCATTGCGGCGACGGACATCAATGCTGGCTTGCCGGTCTACTACTACCATAAGGGACCGATCGTGCCGGCACTTCGGGCATCATGTGCCTACCCCGGGTTATTCGTGCCTATCCAGCACGAAGGCCGCACCCTGGTGGACGGATTTTTGACAGCGCTCGTGCCCTACGAAGGCCTGATGTTGATGGGCGCGGAAGTGGTCATTGCCGTGTATCTGGAGCCAGGCCTGAGCGGCGATCCGCGAACGTTCACCGACGTCTTGAGCCGCTCATTCACAATCATTCAAAAGCACGCGGATCTGGAGTGGCGGCAGTATGTGGACCTGATTATCGAACCGGATGTGACGCCGTTCGTCTGGGACGATTTCTCGAAAACGCGCGAAATGGTCCGCGCGGGTGAAGTCGCGACGATGAAAATGCTGCCCGTGATCCGGGCGACCATCGAAGCCAAGCGCAAGCCGCCGGAAGAAGGCAACGATCGAAAATAGAAATTGGAAAATAGATAGTGGGAAGAAAAACCCCAGCCATGGTAGTGCCGCCATCTTGGGGGCAGGGATGCTGAGTATCTTTCGATACACCCAAGATCAAAAGACTAAAGCGCCAAGCACGCTTGCCTGCTGGAAGCGGGCGCTACCAACCGAGTCCCAAAAGCCCCCCTCAGAAGGCAACCGCTACAAAACGCTTACTTCGACCTGCACCGCCTGGCCTTCGCCCTTGCCGCGCTGCGTGAGCCACGCGGCCAACCCCTCGGCAAAACGATCGGGAGTCAACCGAAAACTGGCTTCCAGGCGGCCATCCGCGATAGGAAGGGTGTCGTCAAAGTCGGCGGAATTTGTGAAATTCCGCATTGCGAATTGGTCCAACCATTCGAGAGGACAGGGGCGCCGCTCGCCACGAATCAGCACGTCCACCTGGAACTTTTGCGCATACATGGTGACAGGATAGCACCGGGAATCCGTGGCGATCAGGGACTCCCGGAGAGACGTGAACTTGCCTCGGAGGTTGCGGGTAACATAAACTTGACGGGGTAGAAAGCCGGTACTTCAGAATCCCGCCAGTCTCAGAAACAAGTCCACGCTAAGACGGGCCGGATCGGGCGCATCCATTAATTTCTCTGATAGCGCCAATCAGATATTTGGGGGATCATCGTGGCGACGCCAATGGAAGCCTGGGTGGAAGAAGCGGCCCGGCTGACCAAGCCGGATAAGATTGTCTTTTGCGACGGGAGCGAAGCCGAAAATCAGCGCGTTTTGGCCGAAATGCTGAGGCCCGGAGACTCTTTCCACCTCAACGAAAAAACCTACCCAAACTGCTACCTGCACCGCAGTAATCCGAGCGACGTCGCTCGCACCGAGCACCTGACTTTTATCTGCACTCCCGAAAAAGACGACGCGGGCCCCACGAACAACTGGATGGACCCGGGTGCCGCGAAATACCGGGTGGGGCGCGTGCTGGACGGTGCCATGCGGGGCCGCACCATGTACGTGGTGCCCTACATCATGGGTCCCGTAGACTCGCCGATCAGCAAGGTTGGCGTCGAGGTCACGGACAGCCCGTATGTAGTGGCCAACATGCGCATTATGTCCCGCATGGGCAAGGTGGCCACGGACCGACTGGGCAGTTCTACGGATTTCGTACCGGGACTTCACTCATTGGGCGATTTGGACCCCATGCGGCGCTACATCGCGCATTTTCCCGAAGAGCGCCTGATCTGGAGCGTCGGTTCGGGGTACGGCGGGAACGCCCTGCTGGGCAAAAAGTGTTTTGCGCTGCGCATTGCAAGCTACATGGCACGGCAACAGGGCTGGATGGCCGAGCACATGCTCATCCTCGGCCTGGAGTCGCCGGGCGGCAAAGTGACGTACATGGCTGCGGCGTTTCCCAGTGCCTGCGGGAAAACCAACCTGGCAATGTTGGTGTCAACGCTGGAAAGTCAGGGCTACAAAGTCTGGACGGTTGGCGACGACATCGCCTGGATGCAGATCGGGCCGGATGGCTACCTTAACGCCATCAATCCCGAGGCGGGATTCTTCGGCGTGGCGCCGGGCACGGGGATGAAAACGAACCCCAACGTCATGAAGGCGCTCCACCACGACACAATTTTCACGAATACCGGGCTGACTCCCTCCGGCGAACCATGGTGGGAAGGCATCGGCGGCGAACATCCTGCCGGATTGACCACGTGGCGCGGTGAGAAGTGGGAACCCTCGAAGGGCGCGGCGGCCCACCCGAATTCGCGTTACACCGTGCCGGCGAAGCAGTCGCCAAGCATTTCGCCAAAGTGGGAAGCGCCGGAGGGCGTGCCGATTTCGGCATTCATTTTCGGCGGCCGGCGCGCGCGGCTCGCGCCACTCGTGTACGAGTCCTTCAACTGGCAACATGGCGTTTTCGTGGGTGCGACGATGGCATCGGAGACCACCGCTGCGGCCACCGGCAATGTGGGTATCACGCGGCGCGATCCGATGGCGATGCTGCCCTTTTGCGGATACAACATGGCGGATTATTTCCAGCACTGGCTGGAGATGGGCAAGAAAATTCCACATCCGCCGAAAATTTTCCACGTGAACTGGTTCCGCAAGGGGGCGGACGGCAAATTCCTCTGGCCGGGCTACGGCGAAAATGTGCGCGTGCTGAAGTGGATTCTGGAGCGCGTGGAGGGCGGCGGTGACGCGCGAGAAACTCCCATCGGCTATGTACCCACCCACAGCGGACTCACTCTGGATGGGTTGCAGATTTCGCCGGAGGCGCTGGACGAACTCTTCCGCGTGAGTCCCGAGGACTGGGAATCGGATCTCGCGGACAGCAAGGAATTCTTCGCGAAGTTCGGCTCGCGGCTCCCAGCGGAGTTGCGCGACGAGCATGAGGCCCTTGCCATCCGCCTGGGCAAACCGGTCATGGCGTAGACGGATTTCTAGCAACACGAACCGCAAACTACAGGAACGCCTGCATTGATTTCCCCGCCACGGTTCCGGGAGTTCCAGTTTCCACAATCTCGAAGCATTTCTTCATGACCTCCAGATCCGGGCGATCCTGAGCGAATTTCTCTTGAATCGCGAGCGCCACGGCCTTCCGTCCAGTTTTTATGTGGCGTTCATCGGGCAATAACACGCGGAAGTTACAAGCGTAGAGCTCGGTTTTGCATGTGGGCGCAGCCGGCACAGTCCGGTTCCAGGTCGGCAGTCACTGTAAAGCGATTAACGTTCATCCACTCACGAAGGAGAAGCCACCACTATGTACCATCGCTTCACGCGGGCGCTGGCGGTAGCCACGGCCGCTGCTATCACTTTGTTCCCGGCAAGCCCGGTCTTTGCCGGAAATAACGATCATGGGAACACCAGCACGCCGATCAAGCACCTGGTCATCATCTTCCAGGAGAACGTTTCCTTCGACCACTATTTCGGAACCTATCCCAACGCGACAAACCCTAAAGGTGAACCCCAGTTCCATGCCAAGCCAGGCACGCCGACCGTCAACGGACTTACAGGCGTTCTGTTGACCGCCAACCCCAACGGGTTGGGCACCGCGAACGGAACCGGCACATCCAATCCCTTCCGCTTGGACCGCACCCAGGCAGCCACCGCGGACCAGAACCACTCCTACGGGCCGGAACAAGCCGCGGTGCACTTTGGATTGATGGACCTCTTCCCCTCAAAGGTCGGCACTGCCGGGCCGCCGCCGAATGCCCCGCCACAGATCGTGACCACCAAGGGCCTGACTATGGGCTACTACGATGGCAATACGGTCACGGCGTTATGGAACTACGCGCAGCACTATGCGATGAGTGACAACTCCTACGGCACGACATTCGGGCCGTCCACACCCGGCTTACTGAACTTGGTGGCCGGTCAAACCAATGGCGTAGACCAGGTCCTCAACCCCTCTTCGAGCTTTGAAACCGACGGCGGGAACGGCACCCTAACTGTGATCAGCGACCCCGATCCGTTTGGCGATGCGTGCTCCAATCCGAACCGCAATCAGGTCCAAATGGCGGGCCAAAACATCGGCGATCTGCTCAATCAGGCCGGCGTGACTTGGGGCTCGTTTATGGGCGGATTTGACCTGACGGTCACCAATTCCAACGGCACCACGGGCTGCAGCCGCAGCACGGACGGGGTTTCGGGTACGACGGCAGATTACATCGCGCACCACGCTTTCTTCCAGTACTGGAAGTCCACCGCGAATCCGGCGCACGTCCGGCCAGCCTCCACCTCGGAAATTGGCTACAGCGGTCCCGCGAACCACAACTACGACATCAGCGACTTTTATACCGCCATTAAGCATGGCAACATCCCCGCCGTCAGCTTCATCAAGGCGCCGGCCTACCAGGACGGCCACGCTGGCTATTCGAACCCTATTGACGAACAGACGTTCATTGTGAACCTCATCAACAAGCTGCAGCAGTCTTCGGAGTGGTCTTCGACCGCCGTGGTAATCGCGTATGACGATTCCGACGGCTGGTACGACCACCAGATGAGTCCCATCGTCAATCAGTCCACCAGCCCGGCCGATGCTTTGACGGCCGTCGGCGCCTGCGGCGACGGTTCTAACGCACTGCCTGGACCGGAATCCAATCCCCATGCACAGGGTCGCTGTGGCTATGGTCCGCGCCTGCCCTTGATGGTGATCTCCGCCTGGGCCAAGAGGAATTACGTGGACCACACCGTGACCGACCAGAGCTCGGTGCTTCGGTTCATCGAAGACAACTGGCTCGACGGGCAGCGGATCGGGGACGGATCGTATGATTCGATCGCCAATCCGATCGACAACATGTTCGATTTCGACGGCTTCCGCTTCGGGTGCAAGTTCATTCTCGACCCGTCCACGGGCCAACCGGTCGGACTCGATCGCGACTGGTTCTAGTCGCCTCCATCTTCGTACGCGGATAAACTGAATAAGTCCGGGAGGCATGTGGGGCAACCCGCATGCCTCTTTGCGTTTGGCGCACTTATTTTTGAGGGGAGCATCATGCAATTTCGAGTAATGGACTGGACACGGCGCGAGTTTTTGCGCAATTCGGGACTGCTGCTGGGAGGACTTGCCGCAGGCCAAGGCAATGCCCATCGCACGGGGATAATTGCTCGTCCCCAATTGAATCTGGCGGCGGTCGAGAGGTTCGTGGACCCGCTCCCCATCCCCTCACTGGCCAAGCCGGCGGGACGCCGCCCAAATCCCGAAGATCTTAAGACCTCGCTACCTTACTACCGGATCGCCCTGCGGCAACTGGATTACAAGGTCCACCGGGACCTGATGCCAACGCGGATGTGGGCCTACGGCGGAAGTTTTCCCGGGCCCACGCTGGAAACTCGGAGCGGCGAAGGCATGCTTGTGGAATGGGTGAACGATCTCCCAACCACACATTTTCTTCCCATCGACTATACCGTGCATGGCGCAGACAAAAACAAACCTCAGGTCCGCATTGTCACGCACCTGCACGGGGGAAAAGTGCCGCCCCACAGCGATGGCTATCCTGAGGATTGGTATGTTCCGGGAAAATCCGCCACCTACTTTTATCCGAACCAGCAGGATGCCGCGGCGCTCTGGTATCACGATCATGCATTGGGAATAACGCGGCTGAACGTCTACGCCGGACTGGCAGGCAACTATTTCGTGCGGGATGCGTTCGAGGACGGGCTCAACTTACCCAAGGGAAAATACGAGATTCCGCTGATGATTGTGGATCGCTCCTTCGATTCACAACACCAGCTCTACTATCCGGTGTCGCCGGACCCGGAATCGCCTTGGATTCCGGACCTGTTCTGCGACGCGCTGCTGATAAACGGGAAGCTCTTCCCCTACCTGGACGTGGAACCCCGCAAGTATCGCTTCCGGCTCTTAAATGCCTCCAACGGCAGAATGATGCACCTGGAGCTTTCGAATGGGCAGGAGTTCATTCAGATTGGCACGGACCTCGGGCTGCTGGAGGCGCCGGTCACTCTGAAGCGCCTGACCGTCGCTCCCGCCGAACGCATGGATCTGATACTGGATTTCAGTGGGCATGCGGGAGAAAAGATCGTCTTGCAGGGCGATGCCCTGACGGCAATGCAATTCCGAGTGGCGAAAACGGGAATGGTGGATACAAGTTCTCTGCCGAAAAGCCTGCGTACGGTGGAAAGAATCCCGGAGAGCGCGTCCGTGCAAAACCGAATCCTGACCCTCGGCGAAAAGGACGATCGGGCGGGAAACCCGATGACCATGCTGCTGAACAACGCCCATTGGGGAATGCCTGTGACCGAAACTCCGAAGCTGGATTCGGTGGAGGTCTGGAGCTTGCTGAACTTCACCGACGATACCCACCCGATTCATTTGCACTTGGTCCGCTTCCAAATCCTCGACCGCCAGCCGTTCGAAGCCGAGGACTACTATAAAACCGGAAAAATCCGCCACATCGGTGGAGTCGTAAAGCCAGCGGCTAACGAAATGGGCTGGAAAGACACCGCACAGGCGTTCCCCGGCATGGTCACGCGCATTATCACCAAGTTCTCCGGATATCCCGGACGCTTTGTCTGGCACTGCCATCTGTTGGAGCATGAGGACAACGAAATGATGCGCCCGTATGACGTTGTTAAGCCATGATCCGCCTAGCGCTCGGCCCCTTTCCGCTACTTCCTCGCGGAGTCCCCAGTAACTGAAGGTACCCTTTGGGCAAGATGCAGCACAAAACAGGATAGAATCTGTAGGCATGTTGGCGGCCCGCTTGGGAATTTGCAGGTCTCTCATTTCGATTCTGTTCTTGCTCGGTACGGTTCAACTTTCGTATGCGGCCACTACATGGAGGGGTGTGCTCCGGGACGCCGAGGGAAAACCCGTGCCTTCGGCGCGGATCAGGTTGCAAGCAAGCAGCGGAAATCCCACCTACCAGACAACGACAGGGCCCGACGGCGCTTTTGCGATTCCCGGAGTCGAACCGGGAGCGTACTCCCTGGAAGTCGACGCCGGCGGCAGAAGTTGGAAGGCGGAGAAGCCCGTTTTAGTAACGGACCAGGCTGCTCCTGTGGTCGCTCTAGTCATTTCCTCGCAGCGCCAAACCGTGAAGGTGAATGCTACGGGAGCGCCGGGCGAATCGAACGGCGCCGGCACTGGCGGCGAACATCTCTCCAGCGAAGAGGTTTCCGGGCTGCCGCTGAACGAACGTGACTTCAGCAAATTGCTGCTGCTGGCTGCGGGCACGATGACTGACACCAATGGCGCAGCCAATTTCACCCAGCAGTTTGCGACCAATGGCCAGCGTGGTGTCGCCTCCGTCTTCGCGATGGACGGAGCGACCACCACCGACCCGGAGTTGGGTGGGGCCACCTTTGCGAATTTCAACGTGGACGCGATTCGGGAGGTACAGTCGTTCTCCGGCGTGATGCCCGCGGAAATCGGCCAGGGAGCCTCCGGCTACACCAACGTGGTCACGAAAAAAGGCACCAACTATCTCCATGGCAGCGCGTTCGAATTCCTGCGCAATGCGGCCTTCGACGCACGTAATTTTTTTGACCATGCGAATCCCCTGGACCCGCGACGCATTCCTCCGTTCGTGCGTAACGAGTTCGGCGTGACCATTGGCGGCCCGGTCGTGCTGCCAAGACTTTATGACGGCCGCGGTAAGACCTTTTTCTTCGGCCAGTACGCCGGCTTCCGGCAGGTCTTGGGAACCACGCAAGTTTTCCCGGTGCCGACCGCCGATGAACGAAACGGAATCGATACCACCAGCGTCCCCGGCGATACGCTCTACGTGCCGGTCAGTCCGGAGATCGCTCCGCTGCTGGCTCGCTATCCCTTGCCGAATTTGCCTGGCGGAGCCTACGGCGCGCGCACGTACGCCACGTCTTCCAAGGTACAAACGACTACCGATCAGTTTTCCGTCCGGTTGGATCACAAGATTTCCGACAAAGCCACGCTGTTCACGAGGTTCAGCTTCAACCAGATTGAGGGTCCCACCACCAATCCCGACCAGACGGCCATTGATCCGTCCTTCGGAGTCACATTTTTCGATCATCAGCGAAACGCCGCGATCAGCTACGCGCGAACCTTCAATCCCAATCTGACTTCGACAACATGGTTCGGGTATGTCCGCAGTACACCGATTTTTCCCGCCGAGAATCACACCGACGTGGCTCTTTCCGCCGCCGATGGACTCTATCAGGGCTTCAACTCCGCGGACGGCTCCATCTTCGGCTCGTATGGAAATGTCTTCCAGATCAAGCACGATATGGCCTACATTCACGGCTCGCATTCCTTCAAGTGGGGCGGAGAAATCCGTATGAATCGCGATTCCACCGTCTTTGCCACGAACCCCAACGGCATATACGTTTTCGGTGGCGGCACCGCCTATTCACCCGTATTTATTTCTTCGGCGAGCGGGCAGCACAATATTCAGGCCGGCGATCCGCTGCCGGATTCCCTGCTCGGCCTGCTGACTGCGACACCCTACGAATACACCATCCTTGCTCCCTACCGGCTGACCCCGACGGGAAGCAAGTTCGACGAAGCGGCGGTCCGCCGCGAATCCTACAACCTGTATTTTCAGGATTTCTGGAAAGCCAGTTCGCGGCTCAGCATCAATTACGGATTGCGTTACGAGCTGAACAGCCGCATCAAGGAGGCCCAGAACCGGACCTCGATTGGTACACCTATTGGACCTGACGGAAAGCCGACCGATTTCCTGACGCCGGGCGCCACGCAGGAATTTACTTTCAACCCGCAACCGGCTTATCCGCTGGATTGGAGGGGCTTCGGACCGCGCGTCACCGTGGACTACACGCTCACGAAGGGCACCGTGCTGCACGCGGGAGGCTCGCTGATGACCCAGCTTCCCAATCTCTGGCAGGACAACTTCCTGACCGGCGGATTTCCCTTCACCGTGCAACCTTTGGTGACCGCACTGCCCGGGACCCCAGTTCCATTCTCCAACACCTTCGTTCCGCTGCATGTCCCAGAACCATATACAACGTCGGGAGAACTTCTATTTCCGGGCAACAGCACCACGCAGACCGCAGCCAACACGCCGATCGATGTGCCCCGGTTCCAGCAGGATTTGGAAGCGCTCACGCCGGGCGATGAAACGCAGCTGATCAGTGTCAGCGTGATTTCGCGGCAATTCCGGAACGGCTACGTGGGCACGTATACCGCCGGAGTGGACCATGCGTTTGGCCCCGTTCACTGGAACCTGTCCTACGTCGGCACGGCGGGGATCCGCCTTCCACGGGTGTTCGTACCCAACGGCTATTCCGGCGCCGGGCCCGCATTCGCCCCATATACGCAATTTGATTCGACGGGCAAAGCCATCAGTGGCTACGGACCGGAATACGTGATGAACAGCGACTCGCATTCCAGCTATAACGCGCTGCAGACCAGCGCGAGTGCGAGCCTCAATCGCATCGGCCTGAATTTCGCGGCCAGCTACACATATTCGAATTCGCTGGACGACACCAGCGCGGTGGTCGGCGGGTCGACCGGCGGCGCCGGCACGACGCTGCAGGCACTGGCGCAGAATCCCCTGGATCAAGGAGCAGAGAAGGGGCCATCGACCTTTGATGAAACCCACGTCTTTGCCGTGAGCCTGTTCCAGTCGTTACCATTCGATCGCGTCAGCCTTCTGCAGGGCCTGAGCAAGTACTTGACCGCCGGATGGCAGTTGATGAACATCACCGTCGTAACCAGTGGGCCGCCTTTCACGGTATTTTCGGGAATTCAGCAAACGGAAGCGGGCGCGGGCGGCACGGATCGCCCCGACCTCGTCACTATGCCACATTTTTCCACGAGCCGCGCCCGGCGAGAGGACTATTTCGGTTTGGGCGAGAACAATAGTTCGTTCTTCTCCATTCCGATTGGAGTGCCCGGCGGCACAGGACCCAATCAAGGCGTGTTCGGGACGCTGGGCCGCAACACGTTTCGCGGGCCGGGCTATCAGAATTGGGACTTCGCGATCATCAAAGACACGCCCTTCGGAAAACGAGGGAATAGCGATCTTGGCTTGGTGGAATTTCGCGCCGAGTTTTTCAATCTTTTCAACGTCGTGAATTTCGGGTTGCCGGCCAATATCGTGCGCGGCAGTGGTTTTGGGATAATCAGCCACACTACCGGTAATTCACGGCAAATCCAGTTTTCCCTAAAGCTGATTTTCTAGGGGAGACCGCGAGCCACGCCGCGATCAACATTTGGCCTGGGCTTGCGCATTTTCGATTGGAAGGGTTGCCGCTTCCCAGGCCGCGATTCCGCCGGCAATCTCCGCTACGGGCTGAAAGCCGTGACCTTGCAGAACGCTCGCGGCAATGGACGAGCGGTAGCCTCCGGCACAATAGACCAGCAGCGCGCGATCTTTCGGCAACGTCCGCAAACTGTCGGTCAGCCGGCTTAGAGGAACGCTTACGCTGCCCCCAATTCGCTTGGTTTCACGCTCGGCCTGAGCGCGCACATCCACGACGAGAGGCGGCGTATTGCCGGCAAGCAGTTCCGCGGCGAATTGCGGGCTCAGACGCTCGGTGAACGCCACAAGCTCCGGCCTGGTCGTGAGCGCGTTCAAGCCGTTCTGCAAGTAGCCAGCAACGTGATCGAAGCCAATCCTTCCGAGCCGCGTGGCCGCTTCCGGTTCGCGCCCCGGGTCGGCGATGATGACAATTGGCTCGGCGTGGTTGAGGATCGTTCCGGCCCACGTGGCGTACTGGCCGCCCAAACCGATATTGATGCTGCCCGTCAGGTGCGCTGCGCCGAATTCCTCGGGATCCCGTGTGTCCAGAATCTGCGCGCCCTTCGTTTGCAGCTCTAGCACTTCTTCCAGCGTCAGCGGATTCATTTCGCGTGTCAGCGCCTGCTCCAGCGTTGGCCGCTCCTCGCTATTCAACACCGCATCGTAGCTGAAATACGCCGGAGCGTCGGGCTGGTCGGCGGTCACCACCTGGATGAACGCTTCCTTACTCATCGGTTGCAACGCGTAGTTCACCCGCCGCTGTTCGCCCAGCGTGGACACCGTCTCCTTGCTCAGCGCCCTGCCGCACAAGGACCCTGCACCGTGCGCCGGGTAGACCAGGCTCTGATCGGGGAGCCCGAGAAGTTTCTTGTGCAGCGAGTCGAACAGCATGCCGCCCAAGTCCGTTGCCGACCACCCGAGCGACGCGCGCAAGTCCGGCCGACCTACGTCGCCGATAAAGAGCGTGTCACCGGTGAGCACCGCGTGTGGCTGCGTTTCGCTGACGTGCCGATCAAACACGAGGATTGAGATGGACTCCGGGGTGTGTCCTGGGGTCTCCATGAATCCCAGGCGGACGAGCCCGAGATCGAGGTCGTCCCCATCGCCGACTGGATGAAACGCGTACTTGGCCTTGGCCGTGCGGCCAAGATAAATCGTTGCGCCTGCGCGGTCGCGAAGCTCGAGGTGCCCAGCGAGAAAATCGGCATGCAAGTGTGTCAGGATGACGTGCTTGATTTTCAGCTTATGTTCGGCGGCAAACGCCAGGTATTGGTCCGTGTCCCGCTGCGGGTCCACAACCACGGCCGTCGAACTCTCTTCGTCGCCAATCAGGTAGGAAGCGTGGGCCAGACACGGCAGATAGAACTGTTTCAGGATCACCCGGCACCATCCTTGGATGGGTCTCGCACGCAAAATTCATCGACGATGAAAGAGCGGTGCGCATGAGCCGATGAGTGCGACAGACCTGCGAAGTTTGGCAATCTTAGTCGCCGCTTCAAAAGTAAGTCAAGGCGCGGCCGGCGCTAGTTGCCCGCTCGCTTCTTTTCGATCATCTCGTGAATTTCCTGCTGCCGGTAAGTTTCCCATTGCTGATATTGATCCGCGGTCAGGATTTCCTTCACTTTCGGATCCGTTTCCTGATGGATGGCTCGAATTTTCTGGAGCTTCTGCATCCCGGTCAGCGACGTATCCGCCTTTACCGCCTTGAGTTTCGGTGCCTCTTCGGCAAGCACGGGCAAGAGCTTCTGCTTCTGGTCCGCAGTGAGGTTTAACTGCTTAGCCAACGCCTCCAGTTTCTTCACCGCTTCCGCCTTGGCATCCGCGGAGGTCTGCGCCGAGATCCGCGGTGCGTATCCAAGCGATACGCCGAAACCCAACATCAGTGCGACCACCAGCGTGATTCGAGTCTTCATAACTCCTCCTTTTTAAGGCCAGACCTCTGGCCCGCGTGCGTGCCGGAATTTTAATTCGGGAGGCTCGACCGAAGACGTGGACGGTGGCGTCCCACGCGAGCCGCAAGGCAATTCGCCGCACCGGAGTATACTGCACGATCCGACCGGGAGGAAACAGCACTTGCCGGCGCGGCGAGCCTTCACTTCACAAGAGATCGTGAATTCCTGGTTCCAGAGCGACGTGCGTGACTTCTTCCCCGTCAACGAGGTAGCGCTGTCCTTCCAAGCACGAAAAACGCAGGAACCGGCTGATGTGGTAATCCTCGTCGAGCGCCGTAAACAACTTGGAGGTTTCTTCGACGGAAAGTCCAAACGTGGAAAGCGCGACGTGCTCGCCAAACGGCTTGGCGAGCGTGGTATACCGTTCCAATATCTCTATTAGGCTTAGCATCCTCGCGAGTGTACTCCGTGCGGCCCGGAGCGAAAAGCTGGCGTTTGGCGCACCCCCCGTCTTTCGATAAGATGCTTGGCGTACTTCTAACGCACGGAGGAAAGATTTATGAGCATCGCAGTGGGGCACACCGCGCCCGATTTCACCCTGCTGAATCAGGACAAAAAGGAAGTGAAGCTTTCCGAATTCGCTGGGAAGAAAAGAGTAGTGTTGGTTTTCTATCCGCTGGACTGGAGTCCCACCTGCACCGACGAGCACGTCTGCTTCGTAAACGATATGTGGAATTTTGACTCCCTGGACGCGGAAGTGCTCGGCGTCAGCGTGGACAGCGTCTGGTCGCACAAGGCCTACGCCGATAAAATGGGCATCAAGTATTCTCTGCTGGCGGACTTTCATCCGAAAGGCGCGATGAGCGAAAAGTACGGCGTCTACCTGGGCGACAAGGGGATCACCGGGCGCTCGATTATCATCATTGATAAGGCCGGCAAAGTGGCCTGGGTGAAGAACTACGACTTGCCAGTGGTTCCCGACCTGAAAGAAGTCGCGGTGGCCCTGGCAAACGTGAAGTAATTAACGGTGGGCAAGTAAGGAAAGTCGAACCGCCTGCCGGTCGCAAGACCGGCCATTTCTTGGCAACTAGCGTCTCACGGGTGGTTCCGGGACTTTGGTCTTCGGTGGCTCGGGCGTCTTGCTTGGCGCAGGCGGAAACGCGATCGCGCCGGAGAGCGAGCGGACCAGAATTACGAGTTGCCAGCGCTGCTCCTCGGTGAGTTTCGTCCGGAACGAAGGCATAGGCTTCCGGCCCTGCGTAATCTGGTAATAGATCTCGCCGTCGGACAGTTTATTTATGTGCGAAGAATCCGTCAGGTCGCTGGGGGCCGGGTCGTACATCATGGCATCGGAGCCGTCGCCCTTCCCGGAATCGCCGTGGCAGTTGGCGCAGTATTCGTCGTAAACAGGTTTGGCCGCGTTGTAGTTGGTCTCGTTGGCCGGGAGAGGATTCTTGCGCGCCTTCTCCGCCGCGGGGACCGCCCACGGACCTTGATGCAGTGAAGCCAGCCCAATCGAAAGAAAAATCAGCGCTATGATCATCACCAGGAGAATTCTCGGAAGTAGCTTGGACTTTTTCGCAGGCGCACCCATCGGGATTCCCCACAAAAAGTTTCGCACAATTGGCGGCTTGGCGGGAAGGGCTGCCAGTCAGGCACCGCGGAAGATCAGCCAGAGAAGTTCGGCGTTGAAAAAGAGAATCGCGGCGGCGGCGCACCACGCGAGAAAAGTAGTCGCTCGTGAATTCACAAATTCGCCCATCTTTGCGCGGTCGCTGGTGAACTGCACCAGCGGAATAACCGCAAAGGGCAGCTGAAAACTCAGAACCACCTGGCTGAGGATTAGCAGCGCCGTCAGCTTCCCCTCCCCAGCGATGGCGATCACGAGAATCGCCGGGATGATCGCCATGGCACGCGTAATCAAGCGGCGGAGCCATGGCTTTAGCCGCAGTTCAATGAAACCCTCCATTACAATCTGCCCGGCGAGCGTACCGGTGAGCGTCGAGTTTTGTCCCGACGCGAGCAGCGCGCAGGCAAATACCGTGCTGGCCAAACCCGCGCCAAGAACCGGACTCAACAGCTTGTAGGCTTCCTCGATGTCGGCGATTTCGTTCATTCCGCGTGTATGGAACGCCGCCGCACCCAATACCAGAATGGCCGCGTTGATGAACAGGGCGAAAAAGAGCGCAACCGTGGAATCAATCACCGAAAACCGCAGCGCCTCCCGCTTCTCCGACGAACTCTGCCCAAAGTCGCGCGTTTGCACGATGCTCGAGTGCAGATACAGATTGTGCGGCATCACCGTGGCACCCAGGATGCCGATGGCGATATAGAGCATCTCCTTATTGCGAAGGATTTCGATTTGCGGCACGAAGCCGTGGGCCGCCTCCATCCACAGCGGGCGAGCAAAAAAGATTTCATAAGCGAAGCAAAGCCCGATCGTGGCGATTAGCGTTACAACGAACGCTTCGATGAGGCGGAAGCCCCGGCCTTGTAGCGCCAGGACCAGCAGCACATCGAGAGCCGTTAGCACCACTCCCAGCAGCAGCGGCACGTGGAACAACAATTTCAGCGCGACCGCCGACCCCAGCACCTCGGCGAGGTCGCATGCCGCAATGGCCAGTTCGCAGGCGATCCACAGAAAGATGGTTGTGCCACGCGAATAGTGGTCGCGGCAGGCCTGGGCCAGATCGCGACCCGTGGCAATGCCCAACTTCGCCGAAAGCGCCTGAAGAAACATCGCCAGAATATTGCTGATCAGGACCACGCTCAGCAGCGCATAGCCGAACTTCGATCCTCCGCCGATGTCGGTGGCCCAGTTGCCCGGGTCCATGTATCCGACGGCGATCAAATAACCAGGGCCGGCAAAGGCCAGCATCTTGCGGAACCAGGACGCGCTGTGCGAAACGGGGATGGACCGGTGGGCTTCGGGAAGGGAGGGCAGTGTGAGCGCGCGGCGCCATGCGGACGAATCCGCCAGCTCGGCCGTGGCGGCCGCGGAAGTGGAAAAACGCTTGGAGAAGATGTCCGCCATGACTTTTATTAACTATGGTTAATCTACTCTATAAAGTAGAATTAACTCCTTCCCGTGTCAATAGGACTTTTCCGGCCTGTGTACATCCAGCATTGCGCTCCGCGCCGCCATGCCCCCGCGCACGCGAAGTCCCCGGCCCCTTGGCTGGCGCTGGGTGCCGGTGTGGTACTTTGAAGGGGGAATTCTGGAGACCGCTATGGACGAAAAGCAGGCAGTGCCGCCGGGGCAAGTGCAGATCAAGGCCGACGAAAAGGAATTGCAGGGCGCCTACAGCAACCTCGTGATGATCCAGCACCATGCGGAAGAGTTCACGCTCAATTTTGTGTACGTTTTTCCGAACGGCACCCACGGCAAACTCATGAGCAGCGTCATCGTTAGCCCTGGGCACGCCAAACGCATCTGGCGGGCGCTGGGCGAGAACATTTCGCGCTTTGAGGCGCAACACGGCCCCATCAAGGAAGGGCCCGAAGGCGGGCCGCTGCCCGGGGCGAATATCGGCTTCGTTCAGTAAAGCCAAAGGCGCGGGGGGAGGCAGTGCGATTCCAGGCCGCGAGCGACCAGTCGCTGCTGGTGTATCTGGGAGATGAAATTGGCGCGGCCGCGCACGGCCGCGTAGTGCGGATGTTGCGCGCTCTGCAGCGCGAACCGGTGGCCTGGATTCGAAATGTCCAGCCGGCCTATTGTTCCCTGCTCGTCACCTTTGACGCCGCGGTCGTGGGTCACGCGGAGGTTCAGGCAAAGCTCAGTGAATACGAAAAGCTGGCCGAAAAATTGTCCGCGGTAAAACCTGGCCTGGTAGAGGTCCCGGTGTGTTACGGCGGCGAGTTTGGGCCGGACCTGGACGATGTGGCGGCGAAGTGCAACCTATCCCCTGCAAAAGTGGTCGCGTTGCACTGTACGCGCACCTATCATGCTTATTTTCTCGGATTCGCGCCCGGCTTTGCGTATCTGGGTGAATTGGCTCCGGAAATCGCGACGCCTCGGCTGGAAACTCCGCGCAAGGAAGTCGTACCTGGCAGCGTGGGCGTTGCAGGAACTCAGACCGCGGTCTATCCATTTGCAACACCCGGTGGCTGGCGTCTTATCGGAAGGACACCGTTGGCCATCTTCCAAAAAGATCGGGAACCGATGGGCCTGATTTCGATTGGGGACGAAGTCCGTTTCCGGCCGATTTCTCGTGAGGAATTTTCCTGGAGAAGCCGCGCATGAGTTCCCTGGTGGTGGAATTTCCGGGACTTCTGACGACGGTGCAGGATTTTGGACGCGTGGGATATGGACCCGTGGGCGTTTCTCCATCGGGTGCGGCCGATCCCGTGGCGATGCAGATCGGCAATCGCCTGGTTGGCAATTCGCCGGGGGCCGCCGCATTGGAGATGACACTCGCCGGGGGCACCTTTTTATTTCCCGAAGGCGGTGTAATTTGCCCGGTTGGCGCGAATTTTGGAGCGCAGCTCGACGGCAAGGATGTTGCGCCATGGAGAGCGCACGCCGTCCTGCCAGGAAAGCGCGTTTCGTTCGGGGCCTCGCGCGATTTTGCACGCTGCTATCTTTGCGTGGCCGGCAGAATTCAGGTGGAACCATTTCTCGGGAGCGCCTCCACGCATCTGCTAAGCGGGCTGGGAGGATGGCAGGGCCGCGCGCTAAGGAGCGGGGACGTGCTGCCGGTCGGCGAGGTGACAAAACTTATCCGCCAGCGCAAGCTTGCGACGGGAGTCCTGGAAACTCTTCGGCCGGCGAAGACGCTGCGTGTTACGCGAGGGCCGCAATTCGAATGGTTTCCGGAAAACACCTGGCAGCGCCTGAGCGAAGAGGAATTTCGCGTCAGCGAAGAAGCAAACCGCATAGGGCTGCGTCTGGAAGGGCCGCTGCTTCCTCCGCGCGTGAAGAAAGAGATGATCAGCGAGGGCGTGCCGCTGGGAGCGCTTCAAGTAACGCCTTCCGGGCAGGCAATTATCCTGTTCGTGGAGCAACAAACCACCGGCGGGTATCCCAAGCTGGCAAATGTGATCGGGGCCGACCTGCACCGGTTGGGGCAATTGCGGCCGCGAGATAAAATCCGCTTCGAAGAGGTATCGCTCGACGAGGCGCGCAAATTGTGGATTGAGCTCCGGCGGTTGCTGGATTCGGAGGAGCGATTGTTTGCATGAAGCGCGTGGATCTTAATTGCGATATGGGCGAACTCCCGGAACTCCTCGCCGATGGCAGCCAGGAAGCGCTGCTGCAGTTTGTGACCTCGGCAAACGTGGCTTGCGGCGGCCATGCCGGCGATGAAGCCATGATGCGCGCGACCATCGAGCAAGCCCTGCGGCATGGCGCGGCCATTGGCGCGCATTTCGGCTACGAAGATCGCGACCATTTCGGCCGCGTCGCGCTCCCTTTGACCGAAGTGGAGATTCGCGATTCCGTCTACCGGCAGGTGACGGCCCTCGCCGCGGTGGCGGAACGGTTCGGCGCGCGCATCGCCCACGCCAAAGCCCACGGCGCGCTTTATAACGAAGCTGCGAAGCACGCGGGCATTGCGCGCGCCATCGCCAACGGGGTAAAGCGCTGGAAACACGATGTGGTGCTCATGGGACTGGCGGGCTCCGTAATGCTCGACGAATTTCGCGCCGCGGGATTTCGCGTCGCCGCGGAGGCCTTCGCCGATCGCCGCTACGAAAAAGACGGCAGCCTCCGCGCCCGCAAATTCCGCGACGCGCTGCTCGACCACCCCGCGCAGGCAGCGGAGCAGGCGGTGCGCATAGCCGAGGGCCGCGGCGTGCTCACGCGAGAGAACGAAGTGGTCGCCCTGGAGGCGCAGACCATTTGCATCCATGGCGACACCCCCGGCGCCGCCAGAATCGCCGAAGCCGTGCGCGCGGCCCTGAAGGCTGCGGGAATCGAAGTTATAGCTTTGGAAAGCTAGAATTGACCAGGAACCGATGCACCCATGCTGTCATGGGAGGCAGGCGCAGGCTCTACCGCGCAAGGCTTCGCGGGCTTCGGATAGCATGAACGGAATCAGGGCAATCGCTGCGAGCGTATCGGCTCGTCCAATGTTCCAAAACCAATTCCCCAGCAGCCCTGCCAGCGCGATCAGGGCAAGGTACCCGCAAAGACTGGACTCGGATGCATCCGCGCGCAGCGCCGCGCTCTCCGTGGCTGCCGAGAGTTTACGTTTTTCTCTTGCAAGCCAAGGCATCACGACGGCCGCGGCCAGCAGGACGAAAATTCCGAAAACACTGGGCCGCGGCTCCTGATACCCAAGGAGAGAAACAGCGGAAACTGCGGCCACGTACGCGGCCAGTAGGATTAGCAAAATGCCTGCAATCCGTGCGGCTTTTTGTTCAACGCGTTCAGCGGCTCCGCGTGAAGCGAAGCGCCAGAACACCACGGCGGCCGAGACAAGCTCGATCAGGCTGTCGCCGCCGAACGCTGCCAGGGAAGGACTATCTGCGCGCCAGGCGCTCGCCAGCGAGGCCACCGCCTCGAAAGCCATCCAGTTGATCGTAAACAACTGGAGGAGTCGCACGCGACGGTGAACCAAGTGACGCGCGGAGCAGGTATCCTTTGCCACCTCCACATGATGGTACGGGAACGCCTCGAAGACATTTGGTGGACTGCACAATTGCCAGGATTTCGCGGGTACGGTAAAGTAGTGAAAGCTGTCGCTGCGCAAGTTTGGGCCTGTAGCTCAGGTGGCTAGAGCGCGCCCCTGATAAGGGCGAGGTCGGTGGTTCAAGTCCACCCAGGCCCACCATAATTTCACTAAGAGGTTTCAGTTTGGGGTTTGAAAACCGCCGCATCGATTCGCCGTCCTCTCGACTATTCTCTATTCAAAGTTACGGCGATCATTCCTAGCCAAGTCCCGCCTCCAGTCGGTTCCTTTTTTTCCTCAGATTCCCTCCCCAGCGCTCAGTGTTTCAAAGCCGAACGGCTCCGGCCACTGTGGCACGGATAACTCTTCCGAAACAAAACAAACGTCTTGCCTCCAACCAGATGCGGCCACCCGGCCCCCAGCATATGGACTCCCGCGTGCCTCTCCGCTTCTGGGCCTTTGCCCCTAGTCGCTTATGACCGAAGTGAACAGCCAGGAGATCTACCGCGTCGTGCTGGATTCGCTGCCGGTCGCGGTCTGCGCGGTGAATCGCGACGGCAAAATCGTCTTGTGGAACGACGGCGCGGAACGTGTCACCGGCCATCTACGGCAAGACGTCCTGGGGCGCAAGTGCACGGAAGCATTTCTGGAACATTCGGACGCACAGAACAATCCTCTGGATGGCGAAGCCGTGCCTCTGCTGGAAACGATGCGCAGCGGCAATTGCCTTACCGTGCAGGCCTCGCTCCGACGAAAATCTGGCCAATCGGTCTCCGTCAAGGTCCGCACGGTGCCCTTGCGCGGCGACGATGCCCGTCTCTACGGCGCGGCGGAGCTATTCGAAGAGATCCTCACCCGGACACCGATTGAGCGGAGGCACGATAAGCTCGCCGCGCTGGGCTGCCTGGACCACCTCACCGGAGCGCTGAATCACAGCATGATTCAGGCGCACCTGCAGGAGGCGCTCAGCCTCTACAAGGTGTATCCCGTCCCCTTCTGCTCGCTGTGCGTTTCGGTGGACGACTTGCCAAAAATACGGGAGCGCTACGGGCATGCCGCAGTGGAAGCGACCCTTCGCGTGGTCTCGCAGACGCTGGAAAGCGCCGTGCGCCCAACCGACTTCGTGGGCCGTTGGCTGGAGCAGGAGTTCCTCGTGATCCTGAACGAGTGCGGCGAAAACGATCTGCTCAAGGTGGCCGAACGCCTGCGGAAAATGGCCCATCACTCCCATGTGAATTGGTGGGGCGACGCCTGGAGCGTGACGATTTCTATCGGCGCCACCCCCGCCCACGATCTCGACACGGTCGGCTCGGTCGTAAGCCGCGCCGAAGAAGGAATGCGCAAAAGCAGCAGCAACGGAGGAAACCAGATTGTGGTCGTCACGCATTGAGCGCCGACGCCACATGAGGGCCCATTGATATGTTCGTGATTATTGGAATCGTTGTGGTAATCGGCGCCATTCTGGGCGGCTACCTGATGGAGCACGGCAACATCCGCGTGCTCGTCCAGCCAGCGGAGCTGATCATCATCGGCGGCGCCGCCCTCGGCACGGTGCTTATTGCCAACCCGCTGCACATCCTGAAGAAAATTGTCGGCGGCATCGCCGGTGTCTTCGGCAGCTCCAAATATGGCAAGCCCCGGTACATGGAAAGCCTGAAAATGCTTTACGAACTGTTTTCGCGCGCGCGCAAGGAAGGCTTGATGGCGCTGGAGTCGGACAGCGACAACCCTGAACAAAGCCCCGTGTTTTCCAAATACCCGAAATTCCTCAAAGACCATCACGCGCTCCCTTTTGTGTGCGACACCATCCGCATGGCCGCGGGTGGCGGCATTGAACCCTTCGACGTGGATCAGATGATCGAGTCGGACATGGAAGTGCACCACCACGACGCGGGGCAACCCGTGGCTGCGCTCTCCACAATGGCCGATTCCCTTCCCGGACTCGGCATCGTGGCCGCGGTGCTCGGCGTCGTCATTACCATGGGCGCTCTCGGTGGCCCGCCGGAAGAAATCGGACACAAAGTTGCCGCCGCGCTGGTGGGCACTTTCCTTGGCATCCTGCTCTGTTATGGCTTCATCGGGCCGGTTGCCGCCAACATGGCCAAAGCCGCCGAGGAAGAGCACGCCTACTACCAGGTGCTGCGGATCGTGATCGTCAGCTTCATCAAGGGATCCCCACCATCCATTGCCGTCGAATATGGCCGCCGCGCGGTCCCTGGCAATGTCCGTCCGTCGTTCCAGGAAATGGAAAAGTACCTCAAGGGCGGCGGCGATACGGCACCAACGGAAACGAAGTAGACAAGATATGCCGAGCCCCCCGCCGATCATCATCAAAAAAAAAGCCGCCCACGCTGGTCATCACGGCGGGGCGTGGAAAGTCGCATACGCGGACTTTGTCACCGCGATGATGGCACTGTTCATCGTTCTTTGGCTGCTCAATTCAAGTGACAAAGTGAAGAAGGCTGTCGGCGGCTATTTTAAGGATCCCACGGGCACCTCGAAACTGGTCGGCAGTGACATGGTTGGCTCCGGCGAGAACTTCATCGTCACCAAGGACAACATGGAGCAGTTGAAGGAAGAGCTGCAAAAAGCCATCCGCGAAGTGCCCAAGTTCGACAAGCTGGAAAACCACATTGACATGACGGTGACCAACGAGGGCTTGCGCATCGAGCTGACCGAGTCCGCGGCGGGCACCTTCTTCGACAGCGGCAGCGCGCAAATCAGCACCGACGGCGGCGACCTGCTGAAACTCCTGGCCCAGGAACTCGGGAAGCTACCAAACAAACTGGCAATCGAGGGCCACACGGACTCGAAGCAATATCCGCCGGCAGCACCTTACACGAACTGGGAACTCTCCGCCGATCGCGCCAACGCCGCTAGAAGACTGATGCAGGAAAACGGAATTCGCGAAGACCAGGTGACCCAGGTGCGCGGCTTCGCCGACCAGAAGCTCCGCAAACCAGATGCGCCGATGGATCCCTCGAACCGCAGAATTTCCGTCATTGTGAAATATATGGAAAGGAAGTCGGGCCCCGACTTCGAGGGCGCCGAAAAATCACAGAGCCTCAAAGAGGCAGGTCCGCTCGCGAGCGGCGCTGAGAGCACTGCTGGCGCCGGAGATCACAACCCGGCGGCTTTGGGCGAAACGAAAAAAGAATAGTTTCGCAGTCACAACGAACCGCACCCTCCACGCAACTTGTTTCAACCCATAGCCATCTAACCAGCGAGTAAGCAAAGGTACATCCGCACCGTGCCCGGAACTTTTTCCCCGCGGCCGGGTTTGTACCTCGGGGCATGGTTCGCTCACCGCAATTTTTTCCAGCCCCCGTCCCGTCGGCGGGAATTCCAGTGTCCAGGCGCGCTATAGACCCCCTGGTGTGGTTTTGAGCTTTCGGAAGTTGGCCCGGCCAGGAATATTTCAATGAAGGAGCATCCCGATCATGAATCACCGAGCGGTTTGGCTTGGCCTGGTGGTATTTTCTCTCAGCGCGGCGGTCTCCACCTGTGCGCAGGGAAAATTCGAAGTGTCACCCTTTGTCGGATTCGAGACCAGTGGCTCGTACCCCGTGAGCCTGAATTCCAACAACCCGATCACTGACCCCATCAATCGGCTGCGCGTGAATCAGGCCATGGCGTATGGGACTTTCCTCGACTACAACTTCACTGAGAATTTTCAGGCCGAGTTTATGTGGAACCGCAACAACACCTCGTACAGCGCGCAGTCCTCTCTCGACGGAAGCTACTTCAAGGCCTACGACTCCAACATCGATCAATACCAGTTCGGCGGGGAATACATGTTTCTCGACAGTTCCCATCGGTTCCGCCCCTACGCCGCTGCCAGCATTGGTTTCACCCACGACTCGAACGGCGGCGGCAACTCCAACCGCACGGAATTCAGCTATAGCCTGGGGGGCGGAGTGAAGTACTACTTGAGCCGGCATCTCGGCCTGCGCGGCGATGTGCGGTACCTCCCGACCTATGGCAGTTCTTCCTATGGCGTCTACTGCGATCCGTTCGGCTTTTGCTACAACGCGAAGGTCGCCAATTTCCTGAACCGCGGCAATTTTGTCGGCGGCATTATTTTCAAGTTTTAGGTGGGATCCGTTTATGTCCACGTTCCGGGCTTAGGGCGGAAGACTTCGCGACTTCGTCCCGCGCGCCAGACGGCGGGATCGTAGCCAAGCATCAGGGGTGCGATGGCGGCGGGGCGGGCGCCGGCATGACGAACAGTTTTTCATCAATCGGAACGTTCTGCTCGACCGACTGGATGCGGATCCTGAATGAGCCGTTTGTGCGCGTCAGTGTCCACTGGTACGGAATCTTGATCCCGCTAATCTCCCGGTAATCCGCATAGTCAATTTGTGTGGGATTACGGCCTAGTGGAGTATCCGTGAACCGAACCTGCCGGAGTAGCAGTCCGCTTTGTTCATCGAAATAAAGTCGCACGGGGGGCAGACCGGCACCTTGTGCCGCGACCATCACCGTCGCGTGGCCATCAATGGTTTCGCCCGCATGCACCTGGAACGCCTGAAACAGTTCGTGCAGCCGGGCGGCAAAATGGAGCTGCGCATCCACTCGCGCCGCTTCATTTTCCAATCGGCTCATGGGATGCACGCCGCGGCTCGTACTCAGCCAGCCAACCTGCCCGTTGAACGCGGTCACGCTCTCTCCAAACGAAGGATGCGAAATCGAGACGCGCTTATCCGGGCCCTCCGAATAGATCTCAATCGGGTAGTGCTGTCCCATGGCGTCAATCGTGCCACTCTGCACCCGTGTCTTGAGCTTCAGCATCGCCTCTTTTCCCCCGACAGCGGCAAGATATTTGTCCAGAATTTGATCGGCCGTAGGCAGTATCGGCTTGGCGATTGCTTCGTGGTGTTCGCGTGGGGGCAGGCTTGCGGTTTCGGCAGAGAGCAAGGGAATGCCCACGGGGTGCGGCGCGCCCCGATGACAGGTGTAACAGGTGACTTCGAGCTCTCCGTGAAAGTGGCTCTTGTTAATGCCCAGTTCCATCTCCATCATTTTCCTCGCCGTCTGTTTCTCCTTTTTGTCGTCCTTGTCCATGGCATGCTGGACGTGACAAAACTCGCAATCCACGCCGAGGGCCCCAGCAACGAACTGCATGGTTGGAATCAGTTCATCCGCCGGAATATCTTTCAGAACTTGTATGTTCTTGAAGTGCTGCCCGGCGGTTTCCGTGGCGGGATTCGATTCCTGCGCAAGAGCAGTCGGCCCCAGCGCCAGCAAACAGACTGCCCATATTCCAAATACCTTCGGGAAAAACTGAGTCGAGAAATGCTTCATTCTTGATTCTCCGGAAAACCTCGCAGCATCGATCCTGCCGGATTTTTCGGAATCCGCAAGCAAGAAGGGATGCAGCATCGCTGTGAAGGTCCAATCTACCGGATCGTCTTAGGCAGAGATCTCGCCGCGTTTCGCCACCGCCGTGATCCGGTCGGCGGCGCGGTACGCCAGCGCCTGGATGGTCATGGTGGGCTGGCCGCGGCCGGAGGTGACCATGCTGCTGCCGTCACAAAGGAACAGATTCTTCACATCATGCGTGCGGTGATCGGCGTTGATCACGGAGCGCTTCGGGTCGTTTCCCATCCGGCAGGTTCCCAGCAAGTGAACGACGAACTCCTGCTCCTCCACCGGCGCGGACCATTTGGTCTTGGCCCCTGCCGCGTCCAGCAGTTCCAGGGCCCGGTCGCGCATCCACCCCATCATCCTCAAGTCGTTGGGATGATCCTTGAACGTCAAGCGAAGCGCGGGAAGCCCCCAGGCATCCTTGACCTCGGGATCGAGTGAAAAACCGTTCGATTCGACGGGAAGTGATGTTCCATGGCAGAAGACCTGAAACGTGCGCGTGAAATTCTGCCGCAACACCTTTTTGAATTCGGGTCCCCACTTCGGCGTGCCCGGTGGGAGCCCGCTCAGCGCAAAAATCGCGGGAGTCAGATCGTAGCGCGCATCCAACCCGCCGCCCCCATAAAAACCCTGCTTGGCGTGGAGTTCGTAGAAATCATGCAGTACGCGGCTGACGGCAAATCCTTTGTAGTCGTTCAGTGGCTCGTCAAAAACCCCGTTGACAACCACGTTGCTGTTGGGCATCAGATTCCTGCCCACATATCCGCTGGAATTCGCCAATCCTTGCGGAAACTGGCTGGAAGATGAAAGCAGCAGCAACCGGGAAGTCTCCGCGCCGTTCGCCGCAAGGATCACGGCTTTTGCTCGTTGCAGGTGCGCGTTGCGCTTTGCATCGAAATACACCGCGCCAACCGCCCGGCCTTTCTTGTCCAACTCGATGCGGTGCACGTAAGAATTCGGCCGAATTTCGCAGCGCCCAGTTTTTTCCGCAATCGGAATCACACTGGCCAGCGAACTCGATTTCGCCCCAAACTCGCACCCGAATCCAAGGCAGAACCCGCAGTTTTGGCATGCCGAACGCCCCGGACGCGGCTGCGAAAGTATCGCCATCGGGGCGGGAAACGGATGGTAGCCGAGCTTCCACGCCGCGCGTTCAAACAGCACGCCGCACCCCTTCACCGGTAGCGGCGGCATCGGATACGGCTTCGAACGCGGCGGATCGAACGGGCTCGCGCCAGCCTGCCCGGAAACACCGACTTCCCACTCGACCTTGGTGTAATACGGTTCGAGATCTTCGTAACGGATGGGCCAATCCGCGCAGTTGGCGCCGGCAACGTCGCCCACCTTGCTATGCTCGATGAAATCGATCTCGTGCAGCCGCCAGTAGTTTGCCGTGTAGTGTACACTGCTCCCTCCGACGCAACGCCCATACATCACGCATGGCTGCGCTTTTGCCTTGTCCGTCGGCGTCTTTCGAAATGTCGTCGGTTGCTGCTTTGGATTATTCGTCAGATAATGCTCGGAGAATATTTTGACTTCGTCGTGCGTGAAGTCGTTTTCACGAAGGTAAGGCCCTTGCTCCAGAACCACCACGCTGAACCCGTTCGTCGAAAGCTCCTTGGCCAGCACCCCGCCCGCAGCGCCCGATCCCACGATGACAAAATCCACTTCGTCCGAGGGTTTGAAAGTGACTTTGCCTTGGCTCATTGCTTCTCCGTTTCTGCTGCCGGAGGCTGCCAGCCAGGGTAGTCCTTGTCGTAATAACCAAACGGCGGAGAAAATATGTGCGCGGGGTCGCGGCCAATGGCTTTCCATCCCGCGAAGTCCCGGTTGCCGCCACCCTCGGGATCGACCAGGTACCCCAGAACGGTGTGGATGCGCAAAATCTCCATGAAATTGTGATCGTCGCCGCCCGGTCCAATTCGAGCGCCCTCTCTCTTGGAGTTGGACTTGGCAAAAAGCTCCGTCACGATCTTCGTTTGCTGCTCCGGGCTGCCCGCGGAAAAGCGAGCGACTTCGGGAAACAGTTGAATTGTGGTTTCTTGAACCTTCTCCAGCCCATGTTGATAGGTGGGCAAAGCCTCGGTGTCGAAAGTTTTCAGCGCGCGATCAATAAAATAGATGACTCCTGCTTCGTGCGCACCGGCAACGTCGTCCGTGGGAACCAAGCAGGCCGTTAGGGCATCGAGTTCCCGTGCCTGGTCCGCCGTGAGAACCTCCAGCGCCGGCGCTCCGGCTTTCGCGACCTGATGCGCGTGCTCGGCAGCCGACGCGATCGCCGGCCAATGCGCGGCCAGCCATGCGGTTCCTACTGTTCCAGATAGAATTTGCAGAAATTCGCGGCGTGCGGTGTGGAGAGTGCTCATGTTCCCCCAATGACTCAAGCAATCTACGAATTGTATGCATCGGCGTCAAGGCGAAAGCCTCGAGTGACCCAGTCGGTGCTCCCGCGCTTACTTCCAAAATGGCCGGTCGGCCGCGGCTGGCGGCTGGCCTTCCACGCATTTGGCTAGTAAGACGCCCTGCAGTATCATTCGTTCTGGCTTACTCATGGCGACATTCACAGGTGCTATTGGAATCGGGGCGAAGTGGCTTCTCGACCGGATCGTGGGCGGCATTGCCGCAACCGGCATCAATCCCAATCTGCTTACATTTCTCGGCCTGGTGGTAAATTTCGGCGCGGCCGCGAGCTTCGCTGTGGGCAATTTCCGCACCGGCGCCATCATCATTTTCTTCGCCGGATTCTTGGACATGCTCGACGGCCAGGTGGCGCGCCGTCAGAATCGTGTCACCGCGTTCGGCGCGTTCTACGATTCCACGCTCGATCGTTACGCCGATATGGCGCTCTATATGGGTCTCCTCGTCTACTATTCCGTCAGCGGGCGCACACCCTACGTCGTGCTCGCGGCAGTGGCCACGGCGGGTTCGGTGATGGTCAGTTACGCGCGGGCCCGCGCCGAATCCCTGATTCCCTTGTGCAAAGTCGGATTCATGGAGCGCCCGGAGCGTCTGGTGCTGCTGATTATCGGCGGGCTTTTTAACCGCATGGCGCAGGTGCTCTGGGTCATCGCGGTCATCTCCACCATTACCGTCATCCACCGCATCATCTACACCTGGCAGGAAACTAGAGCCGGCCGCGTACTTCCGGGATTTAAGAGCGCCTGAGCAGCACTTCCCCAATTCGCGCTTGAGCTGCGCTTTCTCGCAATTCTTCTCTGGTTTCGCAATTCGCTCGAACACCAGGGAAGATGGATTCGTCCGGTAGTCTGCCGCTATGCTTCTTTGAGTGATTCTTCTACCGGCGCTGCGATTCGCTCGCGCACGCACGCTTTGAGCGCAGGCAGATCCTCCTTCTTCAGGCCGGCGGTCTCGATGGTGGCATGCAGAATCACAGTGATCGTCGCAGGCCGCAGCAGCCAATGCCCCGTCCGCAGGTGCTTGATCGAACCCACCAGGCTGACGGGCACGATCGGCACGCCGAGCTGTTGCGCCAGCCGGAATCCTCCCTCTTCAAACTCGTTCAGATGCCCGTCACGTGTCCGCTTCGCTTCCGGAAAGATAATCAGGCTGATCCCGCTGTTGATCGCTTCCTGCGTCATGCGCCAGAGCCGCTTGAGATCCTTGGGGCTGCGGACACCGGGCACCGGCACATTGCCAAAACGTTTCATCAGCCAACCGTAGATCGGGATGCGAAAATGCGACTCCAGCTCCCAGCCCCGCACCAACTGCGGAACCGCGCAGTAAAGGATGAACGGGTCAAACAAGTTTACGTGGTTCACCATGAAAAACGATGTCCGGTTCGCATCGAAGCCCGGATCCCGCTTCACCACCACTTTCGCGCCGGAGAAAAAAGCGATCCGGCGGCACAAGGCGCGTTGCAGATAGTCGTGCTTTCTCGGATTCAGGAAAATCGCCAGCAGGATCAGCACCGGCACCACAATCAGGAAGTGCAGCCAGCTCAGCACCCACAGAATCACGCTTCGCGTCACTTCCCAAAGCCCCTTCATACGTACACGTCCATCGCCTCCGGCAGGATGTCGAGCGCCTTCGCGTCCACCGTGACCACTTCGCCGTCCACCATCACGTCCACGGGCGCATCCAGCGCGAACTCCACATGCTTCACGCGTCGCGTTTCCGCCAGCGGGTGCTTCGTATGTGTGCCGTCATACAGCCTAGGCAGCATCTTCAGCAATCCGAGCCGTCCTATGGGCCCCCAGCGCACGTATTCGATATAGCCATCGCAAGGATCGGCATCCGGAGCGATCCGCATCGTGCCGCCGGTGTATTTGCTGTTGTTGAAGGTCAGAAATAGGCAGCGGCGCTGGTCCCACGCGGGATCACCCTCGCAGCGCAACTTGAACGGCCTTCGTTTCAATTGCACCAAGCCCACAAAAACGCCCAGCAGGTAACCCAGATGCCCGAACGGTTTGAAGATGCGATTGGTCAGCGCAGCCACATCGGCCGTGAAACCGACGCTCACGAGATTGAAAGAATAGATCACGCCACCTGTGTGTTGCAGGCGGATCAGATCCACCCGGCGCGTGCGTCCGGCGAGAAGCGCTTCGATCGATGCCTCGCTCCCTTTATCCGTGAAATCGCGCAGAAACGAATTGCCAGTGCCCATGGGCAAGAATCCGAGTTGGATGCGTTCGGTATGCCCTTCGCGCGAAAAGATTCCGTTGATGATTTCGTGGGCCGTGCCGTCGCCCCCCGCCGCCAGGAATCGCCGGTACCCCTGTTCGTAGGCCTCATGGGCAAGCAATGCTGCATGGCCGGGAGCCATCGAAGCAATTGCGTCCACGCGCAATCCTTTCTCTTTCAGCCGGGCTAGCTCCGCTCCGGCAAGCTTCGCCGAACGTCCGCCGCCCGCCGCCGGGTTCACGATGGCTAGGAATTTGTCGCTCACGATTTTACCGGAGAGGGCATTCTACCTGTTCCCGGGCTAAATCGGCAGGATGGATTGCTCTCGATCCAATCTCCCGAGCCGTTGCGCGAGTTCGTTCCGCTTGATTTTCAGCGACGCCGTCAACGGAAAATCGTCAGGATACAGAACGATGCCGTGCACGCGCTTGTAATGGATCAGGCGCGAATTGCGCTGAGCGATTTCGTCCTTCAGCTCCTCGGTGAACGCCTGCCCCGGATCGAGGTGAATCACCAAAATCAACTTCTCGTTGACCATCGAATGCTGCGGCCACACGTAATTAGCCGCAAACACGCAGAACTCTTTCACCCGCAGCCCCTCGAACGCCTGCTCGACGTCCTCGGCATAAACATTCTTCCCTTCTTCAGTGACGATCATGTTCTTCTTGCGCCCAAAGAGTTGCAAGTGCCCAGAGACATCGAAACGGCCCATGTCACCAGTGCGCAGCCAGCCGTCCACGATCGTTTCGGCGGTGAGTTCCGGCTCGTTGAGATACCCGGCCATCACCGTCTTGCTGCGAACCGCGACCTCGCCGATGCCTTCGGCGTCCGCATTCCGAATTTCCACCTCCATGCCTGGAAGGGGCTTGCCCACCGTGTCCGCGCGAAACGGCTTCAAATCGTTGACAGTCACCGCCGTGCCGGCTTCCGTCAGGCCGTAGCCGTTCGCAACCGGTATCCCGAGGTCGTAGAAAAATTGCAGCGTCTGCGGTTCGGTGAACGCGCCGCCAACGATAATCGCTTCCAGCTTGCCGCCAAACGCGCTGTGCACTTCTCCCAGCAATCTTCGGCTCAACCAAAGCCGCGGATGGTCCTTCGTGAGCGCGCGATTGATGTTGCGCACGGCCTCGAACGCCTTCTTCCTCGTCGCCGGCAGTTCGTCGAACCGCGTCTGCAATCCTTTTTGCAGATTCTTCAGCACCAGCGGTACCAGGCTGACGTAGGTGATCTCGTATTTCGGAAAAGCCTCGCGCACATACTCCGGGCGCAGTGTGCGCAGGTGCACCACCGCCGCGCCGCAGGTGAACGGTCCGAGAAAGCCCACCATGAAATCGATCGCGTGATTCGTCGGTAGGATACTCAGGTATCGCACGCCTGGCCAGAACGGATACAGTGCGGTGAGTGCCATGCACTGTTCGAGATAATTTTCGTGCGTCATCAGGCAGCCCTTGGGAATCCCGCCGGTGCCGGAGGAATACACAATACACGCGACGTCATTCTTCGCTTGCGGCACGAACACGGGCGGCTGTGCGCCCCGCGCATCTTCCCAACGAATGGCGTTGGCCATATCGGCATTCGCCGGAGCCTCCGTGGCCAGAACGGTCTTCAGATTGGGGGCGCTCTCGCGCGCCGGGGAAGCACTCAACTGGCGCCAGATGCCGTATTCGGTGATCAGAATCTTTGCCCCCGAATGATTCAGCAACTGCCACTGCTCCTCGGACTTCAACTTGAAGTCCAGGGGAACCAGCGTTGCGCCGCAAAAGAAAATCGCATATGCCGATATCAGCCACTTCGACTGGTTCGTCATGATAATGGAGACCCGGTCCCCCGGAGCAATGCCAAAGTCCTGCAGCGCTTTCGCCAGCGGCAGCGCCCGTTCCTTGAATCCCCGATAAGTCAGGCGGAGCTTTTCCTCCCCGCGGTCCGACTCGATCAGACAGACTTCGTTCGGCCAGGTTTCCAGCGCTTCCCGCAGGGCTTCCCCGACGGAAGTGAATTTTCGTAAATCGAGCATCAGAGGCGGGCTTGGATGCGCTCGGCAAGGGCTCGAAAATTGCTGACGCCCTGCACTTCGTAATCGGGCAACTCGATCTTGAAGTGGTTTTCGAGACGCGACAACATTTCGAGCGCTTGCAGGCTGTCAATGCCGAGCTTCTTGTAAAAATCGTCTTCGGGCGCCAGCGCGCCGGCCGGCAGCTTGAACTGCTGCGCCGCCAATTGGAGGATCTCCTGGGTCGTCTGTTCGATCGTACGCATATCCTTTGAATTTATCATCCCCGGCACGGTTAGGAAAATGCCTTGGCAGCTGCTCAGAGTAATCGAGGAGGCGCAGCATGGGGCTTGCCAGATCGCTGCAGCAGAAACGCGAGAAATCTCCGAGAAGACTTAAGGCTTAGGCGCGACCGGGAGATGCTTGAGGGGATCGTCCGTCTCGACGAATCGCTTGAGGCTCTCCATTACGGCAGGACGATCGAAGAGCTTGCAGAACAGCGCAATCTCTGCACGCAGCTCCTTGTACGGAACAGGCTTGATGAATTTTTTGGCCGCGGCCCGCGTTTCCGCATCGAACTTCGTCACCTGCTGCGCCATCGAACGCGCCACTTGCAGGGCAAATCCCTCCCCCGCAAGATGAGTTACCAGGCCCGCTTGGTGCGCAGCCTCGGCTTTGACGGTGCGGCCCGTAAACAGCAAATCGCGAATGAAGCTGTTCCCCACGTCGCGCCGCAGGCGGGGTATGCCGCCGAATCCCGGAATCAAGCCGAGGCGGAGCTCCGGAAAACCGAAGCGTGCCATCTTGTCCGCAACGATCAGGTCGCAAAGCAGCGCCAGCTCCAGCCCACCACCCATACACAGGCCATGCACCGCCGCAATCGTCACAAACGGCGCCCCATCTATCACATTCGCAACCCCATGAACGCGTTCGATGAATTTACGAAGACCAGCGGCCCGCTTTCTCCGCGTGAGCGGCAGTGCGGAGAAATACAACTCCTTCAGGTCTGCACCGGCGCAAAAGCCAGCGGGCCGCGCGCTGGCAATCACGCACGCGCCAGTGATGGGCGCCAGACCGCCGATTGCGGCGACGAAGGTCTCCAGCTCCCCTAGCAGCAGCGTGCCAATCTCATTCAGCGGCGCATGATCCAGCGTGAGTTCGATCACCCCGTCCCGCCATTCCCAGCGGAGCGCTTCACCACGAAATTCTTTTACCGGAAGCGGATTGCGGCCCTTTTTCCTCATCAATTTCCACCCGCAGAAGCGGCCTGCTTCCGGTACATCTGTTCGATCTCTTCGCGGTATTTCTGGTTGATCGCCTCGCGCTTCAGCTTGCCATTCGCTGTAAGCAATCCATTCTCCGGACTAAAGACATCCGCGAGAATCGCCAAATTCCTCACCTGCCGGTAGTGCGGCAATTCCGTATTGACCACGTCGATCGCGGACTGTGCAGCCTCCCGCATCACTCCGCCCGTAATCAAAACGCACAAATATCCCCGGCCGTTCCCCACCACAACCACTTGCTGCGCGCCCGCTAGCCTCTGCGCGATTTTCTCTTCAATCGGCTCTGGAGCAATGTTGTGCCCGGAATTCAAAATGATCAGATTCTTAATGCGCCCGCTGATGCGCCAATTCCCGCGCGTGTTCATTTCGCCCTGGTCTCCGCTGTGGAACCATCCATCACGCAGCACCCGCGCGGTCTCCTCCGGGCGGCTCCAGTAGCCCGGGAAAATATTCGGTCCGCGCACCAGGATTTCCTCGTTTTCGCCCACCTTCATCTCGACATCGGGTACAGCCTGCCCCACGCGTCCCGGCTCCGACGGCAACCGTGGATCATCCATCGTGCAAATGCCACACGTTTCCGTCAGCCCATAGACCTGCCAGATCGGAATGCCCAGCATCGCGAAAAATTCCTGCGTCTCAGGAGCCAGAGGCGCGGAGCCGCACACCAGTCCGCGCAGATTCGGGCCAAATCGCTCGCGGACCTTGCCAAAAATGAGTTTCTGCGCCAGCAGCAGCCAAAAACCTCCGCCGGACCCTCCCGCATTCCTTGTTTGCCATGCCGCGCGGCCCCTTTTATAAATCGTCTGGATCGGCGAAGCCCGCTTCGAAAGCAGTTCCTCCACACCACGCTTCACGCGCTCCAGCAGTGTCGGTACGTTGAAGAAATAGTGCGGCGCGGAAATCCGAATTTCGTCAGCCAGTTTGTTGAGGTCGGTGGAAAGCGTCAACACCGTGTCACGTGTCAGGCACGACATCATCACGATCCACGAAGCCGCAAAATTGAATGGCAAGTACTGAAACACGCGCATCGGCTCACGCTCATTGTAATCGAGCCGATCGATCCAACCCGTCGTGCAACCCAACATGTGGTCCAGATTCTTCATGCTCAGACAGACGCCCTTCGGCTCCCCCGACGTACCGGACGTATAAATGATCGTCACCAGATCCGCGGCTTGCCGCGCGGGCAATGGACCGTACATTCCGCGCTCCGGCGGAATCTCGCCGAAGATCGCTTCAAAAGTGACGTGCCGGGGCGCGGCGGGCCACACCTGCGCAATGCTTTGTCCCAGCGCTGCATCGGACGCGATCAACAACGGCGGCGTGCAGTCCTGGAGCATCCCCGCAAGCTCGGTGGGCGCCTGCCGCGCATAGAGCGGCACTACCACAATGCCCTCGGCCATCAGCGCCAGGTCGATCGCCACCCAGCCGATGGAATTCGGACCCAGCAGCGCGCAGCGGTCGCCCGGCTCCATGCCCGACTGGCGAATATACGCGCGGCCGCGCGCAATCTGATCCAGCAATTCCGCCCCCGAAACGCTTACGAACTCCGATCCGCGGATTTCACGCAACACCACGCGGCCGCCCGCCTTCCGCAGCTGCGCAAACGCATTTTCCAGGAAATTCGCCATTGGTGTCAGCGGCTCGCGGCCAAAACGGCCGGAGATGAATCGTACTGTTCCACCAGCGTCCGCAGCTCATCATTGAACGGGGGCAGATTGTCTTCCCAACTCAATACGCCGCGCCGCAGAGGAAATTCGGGATACGTCTTGCGCACTTCGTCCTCGAAGAAAACGGCCATCCGGGACATTGCCTTAAGATTCGACACCACCGTCCGCCCAATCGAATCCCGAATCGCGTCGGCCTCGACCACCAACTTCTCCATCACTTCGAGCAGTTTCGGCCCAAGGTCCGGATCGTCGACGGTGAGCCCCAGGTGTTGGTGCCCGCGTTCGCGCATCAGATTACGAATCCGCTCGTCCATCGTCACTCCCGCGGAGACGACGCCCGCCGGCATGCACGTGACGATGCCGTGATACCGCGACGACACCATATACGTGCAAGCGCGCAATATCGATACCAGTTCGAACATGTCGAAATCGTCGGACGTGAACACCGGCGTTCCCGGTATCTCTTTTTCGATCGCCCGGCATGCCACGGCGTCCAACCGCTCCATCGCCACCAGGATCGGGAACACTTTGTGGCGCTGCAGAAATGCCTTCGTCGCCTGCGTGTAGCCGTCCACATAATGCTGGAACTTGCGGTCTACCTCCGCGCCGGACTCAAAGAAATACATCGTGCGGTACTGGCTGTCTTTGTACGCCCCTGTCGTCGCTACGGCTATATATTTTCCGATAGACGCGCGCACCGGCCACACAAACGGGTGAATCGGACACAGCGCCAGGATCGGCGTCTTCTCATCCCAACCCGCGCGGCGCAGCGCGGCGCGTGCGTACTCTTGAGAACGCGGCTCAAACGTCCACGCGGTGTCCGCTCCCAATTCATTCGGCACGCCCAGTGAACTGAGAAGCTCTTGTGATTCCATGCTGCGGGTGATTACCAACGACTCGTTCGTATAACGCGCGCACATCCATTGGATCAGATCGTCCATGTGCCCGGCGTCGCCCGCGTAGGCCACCGACAGTTTGTTCTGGGCCGTAGCCAGCCCCAGCGAGCCGATCATCATCGTCGTCAGCGCATTCGCGAATTTGCTCTTGAACATCGAGCCTTCGCAAGTCACCACGCCGTGATTCGCGGCCACTTCGCGAAACAGGAACGGCGGGTAGACATCCGGCAGGTGAACCTGCCGCGTGCCGTCGAAATAACCGCGCGTGCGCTCGAAATTCTGCGTCATCACGCTAAAGTCCACGTTTTCGGCGCCGAGTACGTGCCGAATCTGCCGCAGCGTCTCCTGCACGCGCACGTCGCTGCCCGTGTTGCGCGTGCCGTTGTATCCCGCAAAGAGCAGTTTCAGCTTTTCGCCGGGCGCCCACCGCTTCCCCAGCCCGAACATCCAGCCAAACCGGCGAAGTTCGATCAGCGCGCTCACCCACGCCACCAGAAGAAAGTCCGTCATCCCGCCGCGCCCCCCGCGCTCACCACGGCCCCTCTGCCCACATCCCCAGGCCACGGTTTTGCCGGATATTTGAATTTGTTCATCCTGCTGAACCGCAGCAGCGGGTACGCGTAAGTTGAAAATTTTGCCGGCGTTTCGCCCATTTCCTCAACTACCCGGGAATTATCAAAAACCGTGTTCCAGTCCAGATACGGCCAGAACACCTTCAGCAAGGACGCTCCATAGCCCACCGCACCGCCACGGAGCGCCAGCCAGTTCACCGTTTTCGAAAATGGCCCGCCCAGCCAAGGCTGATAGCTCGGCTTCGACCAGCCCCCGGTCACCGCGAGTGAATCGGTGATCTCTTTGTACGCCTGCGCTCCCGCCCCCGAAGATAGATGATAAATTCCATATTTCGGTTCGGCCATCTGGTGAATCTTCACCACGGCGGCCCCCACGTAGTTCGCCGGAACAATGTCGATTCGATCCGTGGGCCTCAGTGGTAGCACCGGGAAGCGCGCCAGCGTGTCGAAGGCCTGCACCATGTCGAACTGCGATGTCTCCGCCATCCGCGAATCCCCCAGGACAATCGCCGGCCGAAAAATCGTGTGCGGCACGTCCGCCAGGAGTCGGTGAACCATGTGCTCGCAGAATTTCTTCGTTCTCGCGTAAGGGTCGTAGTCCGACCGGTTCCAGTCGATCGAAGCGTCCTCGGTGACTACTTCGTTCTGCCGCTTTCCGGCCACTGCCACCGTCGAAACATGCGAGTAACGCCGCAAACCATGATGGTTCTGCGCGCGTCGCGCCAGTTGAATTACTTCCAGCGAGCCACGCAGATTCACATTCAGGCACTGCTTTTCCGATTTGCGATTAAGCGAAGCCGCACAGTGCAGAAGGGAGTCCGTGGAATCCACCAGCGTGTGATAGTCATCGTCACCGAGTCCGAACCGCTCGCTCGTGAGATCTCCGCGATAAATCCGCACGCGCGAATTCACGTACTCGAGAAATTCCGGGAAATCGAAATGCAATTGCAAAGACTGCCACAATCGCTCGCGGGCTTCCTGCTCGTTCTTGGCTCGCACCAGCAGATTCAGCTTGTCCGTGTGGCCGGCGAACAATCCCGCCACCAGGTAGCTGCCCAGATAACCCGTGGAACCTGTCAGGAAAATGGCCATAGGTGGATGACGGCGAGCTACTGGATCGCCGCGGACGCTTCCTCCGGTGGCGCCGGCCAGTCCAGGACGCGCGGCTCACGCGGCTCCAGCGGCCTTCCCTCCATCAAGGGGTAACACCAGCGGCGCAATGCCGGTATGTGGATGTTAATCCAGTAGTCCCACCAGTCAATGGTTTCCGGCGAAAAATCGAACAGCGCCTTTTCCTCGGCAGGCAATGCGGCGGAGAGCAGCCGCGCGTTTTCACATTCAAAAACATGTTCGTTGTGTAGGATGAACGGCTCATACAACTCAATGAGCTTTTCCGCCCGCACCAGATCGCGCTCGGTTTTCGCCAGCGGCGGCTTGCTGATGTGCAGCGAAGTCGCGGCTTTGTTGATGCGCGAAATCACCGCCTTCTGCATTGGAATCGAAAGCCGCTCGTAGCGCTGCTTCGAAACGGGGATCGTCTCGAACTTCACTTTGATCCAGTGCTCAAACCCCTGCTGCGTCTTGTAGTGCTTGCGGTGCGCCAGCCCGGTTAATTCAATCGAACGCGCCATATTCACCGGATTGATCGCCGAGGTTGCAAGATGGTAGAGCCGCGCCTGCTTCCGCTCCACCAGCGCCGCGGCGATCAGCGTCATCCCTCGCGTGACCATGTCCACGGGAATTACGTCCAGGCATTTCCGCTCGTTCGAAGGAAGCTGCCGGAACGTGGTCCCCAGCAAATAGGACAGCGGCCCAGACGTATTAATCCCTTCATTCCATCCCGTGAACGGCGTCCGCTCGGAACTTTCCACGATGGACGGCCGTACGATTGCGATCGGCAGGTCGTGTCCCTGCCTTGCGAGGATGGATTCGCCCAGGCTCTTTGTGAATGTGTACGTGTTCGGCCAACCCAAATGCTGCGCGCGTTTCATCCCCGCGCGCACCAGCCGATTTCGCACCCAGCGCTGCCGATTGCGCTTGGTGACCGCGTCGAGCTCGTCCGCCGCGACCGACGAGGAGTCCCCCCCACGCCCCAGTGCCTGCCGGCGTAGCGCTTTTGCCAGCTCGGGGCTCTGGGCGCGCTCTTCGATCCGCGCCACCATTTCACGAAGCGACACGATCTCACGCTCCGCATTAAATTCCGGGTTGTCCAACGGGTTGTAGTTGGCGTGCAGCTCTTCGTTCACGCGCCCGTCGCGCATGCCAACCACGAAACACGTCGAAAGATGCATCAACCCGGCGTGATCGCACTGGCCCAGAAAATCCAGCAAATAACGCGTGGAATCCACATTCGAAGCCAGAGCGTCGCGCAGGTCTGGGTTGAAATCGGTTAGTCCCGCGCTGTTGGCGATCACGTCGAGCGAACGCTGCAGCCGCTCCCGCGTCGCGGCCTCGAGGCCAAGGCCAGGCAGGCTCACGTCTCCTTCGACGACTTCCACTTTCTCCTTCAGGAACGTTCCCAGGCTCGCGCCATGAATTTCCTGCAACGGGTCCAGCGCCGGCGATTCCTCGACGATTTTTTCGAAACGCCGCTGCGCGGAAGTAGTTCGGTTGCGACGGATCAATAGCGTGATGCGCGCGATCTCAGGAATCCTCTCCAGCAGTTCCACCAGCCAGACCTTGCCGATAAAGCCAGTCACTCCAATCAGTAGAATGTGTTTCCCGGCAAGCGCTTCGCGCACGCTAAGCCGCTCCACCGCCGGAGTCGTGCTCGGACGCTCCACCGAATCGCGCCCAGCAATCGGCGGCCGCGGGACGCTCTCTACCGCCGCCTTCAGAAATTCCGGCGTCCGCTTCCAACCTAGCTGCGAAAGCAGTTTTTCGCGCGGCACCTTTCCGTTTGCCGAACCGCTCGCCAGCCACGCCAGCGGCCCGCGCGGCCGGATCACCGGCTCACGCAGCCGCCCCGTGGCCTTCCCGTCGCGAAATTCCAGCCGGTTCGCGATGAACCCCTCGGCGCCAAAATACTCGGCCAGCGGTCTCACGAAATGTTCCAGGAGTTGACTCACCAGAACCACGCGCTCCCCGCTGTGCACCGCCTCCTGTAACTTTTCAACTGCTTCGCGCCGCATCCGTGGCTTCAACTCATAAAGAAAATATTCCTCGCCCAGCAGGTCCAGCCGGTCGCGCGTCAGCCCGCGCAAGGCGCTATGCAGCAGTCGCGTCGCAAACGTCCGGCTGGCGAAATATACCGGAGGCCGCATCAGCGTGAGCGCGATCATCCCCAAGCGTCGCAACCAGCGCTGCAGGAAGTTCTGGCTGTTCCAGTTGAAAAAGCCCACGCTCCGCAACGCGCTGATTTCCAGCAGTGACCCTTCCACGCGCCAATAGATCACCCCGCGCACACGCCCGGATTCGCCGCCGCTTTGACTAGTAGTAGGTGCTTCCATTTTTCGGATGAACAATGATTCCGGCCAAACTGGGGGAAGGGCAACCCTCACGCTGCGCGGGGGTTCCTCTGGGACACGGCTGAAAAATCGGAGTTCCCCCGGCCTACGGCTACAGGCCCCTTCCCCTGCTTCCGGGAAACCAAGAATCACTAAAATTATCATCCCAGCCGCCTTCCCGCAACCAATGGAATGCGGTTTCAAGTCTTTAGCTGTGATAAAATCTTGGTTGTCAAGTGGACGGAAAGCGCGGAGCTGGCATCAATTGTGAGGCCGCGCCGGCTATTGTTGTGAGGTCTAGTTTGTCTTCTTGATTCCTGCCGCCCAATTTTGGAAAAAACCCCGAAGATCAGATCTATTCCTTGAAGAAAGATTCGCCGGAAGCGCTTGCCACGCAAATCCCATCGCAATAGGCAGCCTCGCGGATTCAGGATGGAGTTCTCTTCGCGGCAGGACTACACGCCCCAGCCGTACTTTTCGGCATGCTCGAAGGTGCGCTGCATCTCGTCGTGCAGCATCTCATTGAAGACGGAGCAGCCCACGGTTTTCTTCCCAGGCTCCGCAATATCCGCCGTCCGCACCCCGGTGTTCAGCACCCGCACCACCGACTGCTCCACCCAGTCGGCCTCCAGGCTCAGCCCGAACGTGTCGCGCAGCATCATCGTCGCGCTCAATATCGATCCGATCGGATTGGCGGCATCCTTCCCCACCAGTGAAGGCGCCGATCCATGAATTGGCTCGAAAAGCGGCGCGCTCGTGCCGAAACTCCCCGACGGGATCAGCCCGATCGAACCCACCAGCGCCGCCGCCGCGTCGCTCAGGATATCCCCGAACATGTTCGTGCTCAGAATCACGTCGAATTGCGTGGGCTTCAGCGTCAACTGCATCGCCGCGTTGTCCACATACATGTGGTCCAGCTTCACGTTTGGGTACACCGTGCCCATCGCCGAAACCGTGCGCCGCCACAGTTGCGAACTTGCCAGCACGTTCGCTTTGTCCACCGAACACAACCGCCGTGAACGCGCTTCCGCGCGCGTAAACGCAAACGCGGCAATCCGCTCGATCTCCGGCGTCGAATACGATTCCGTGTCGAACGCCCGCTCCACCCCGTTTTCCTTCACGTTCCCGCGTTCCCCGAAATACATCCCGCCCGCCAATTCCCTGACGATTTCAATGTCCAGCTCTCCGATGCGGTCCGGCTTCAGCGGCGAGATACTTCGCAGCGGCTCGATCAGCTTCACCGGCCTCAGATTCACGTACAGTCCCAGCCCCTGGCGAAGCGCCAGCAATCCCGTTTCCGGCCGCTTCCCCACGGGAAGCGAATCCCACTTCGGCCCACCAACCGCCCCCAGAAAAATCGCGTCGGCCTTCTTGCACCCGTCCAGCGTAGCGTTGGGCAGCGGGCTGCCAGTCTTGTCGATCGCCGCGCCCCCCACCGGCAACTCCACAAACGTAAATTGGTGCTGAAATTCGCGCGCGCACTCCTGCAGCACACTCGCCGCGGAGCGCGTCACCTCGGGACCAATTCCATCCCCCGGCAACAGCACAATGGTCTTCTTGAGTTTCATCGGAGATTCCCGGGTTCAATTCTATTCCGAATCATCTGGCGCAACCACCGCCGCCCCGCATATCGTCCTTGCTCTTGCGCTTCCGCTAGGCCGTTCAGGCAGCCGGCGACGCTTCCTTCGCGACCGCCATTGCCTTGCGCCGGATCACCTCGTGCGCAATCGTCATCAGGTCTCGCGCGCGCACATTCTTCGACGCATCGGCAAGCGTAGTCACGCGCCGGTAGCATTCCGCCAGTTCCGCATCCGAAGCCTCATAGCCCAATTCCTTCAGCGATTGCCGCAGCGCATTTCGCCCGGAATGCTTCCCCAGCACCAGCGAGCGCGACGGCACGCCCACCGCTTCCGGGGAAATGATCTCGTAGGTCAGCGGGTTCTTGATGATCCCGTCCTGATGGATGCCCGCCTCGTGCGCGAACGCGTTTGCTCCCACCACGGCCTTGTTCGGCGCGATGTGCGCCCCGGTGATTTCGCTCAGCAGGCGGCTGGACTTGTACAGCTCCTTCAGGTTCAACCGTGTGGCTACGCCAAAGCTTTCCTTGCGCACTGCCAGCGCCACCGCAATCTCTTCCAGCGCGGCGTTTCCCGCGCGTTCCCCAATCCCATTCACCGTGCATTCGATTTGGCGAACGCCCGCGCGCACTGCGGCCAGGGAATTGGCCACCGCCAGCCCAAGGTCGTCGTGGCAATGCGCGCTCAGCGTAATGTGCTCCGGGTCGCCCAAATGCTCGCGTACATTCAGGAACATCGCCCCATACTCTTCCGGCACCGCGTAGCCCACCGTATCCGGCAGGTTCAGCACCGTCGCGCCGTTCTCCACCGCGATTTCGCACGCCTTGCACAAAAATTCGATCTCCGTGCGCCCGGCGTCCTCGGCCGAAAATTCCACCTCTTCCACATGATCCCGCGCCAGCTTGATCATCGAACCGATCGCTTCCAGCGCCTGTTCGCGTGTCAGGTGCAACTTCACTTGCAGGTGCAGGTCGGAGGTGGCCAGGAATACATGCATCCGCGGAGACGCCGCCGGTTTCAGTGCTTCCACCGCGGCCAGAATGTCGTCCTTGCGCGCGCGAGCTAGTGCGGCGATCGGCACTTCGCGCACTTGCCTGGCGACCGCTTGCACGGCTTCCAGGTCGCCTCGCGAGGCGATTGGGAAGCCCGCTTCGATAACGTCCACGCCAAGCGCCGCAAGTTGGTGCGCCATCCGGATCTTTTCCTCGGTGTTCATGGAAAAGCCGGGGGATTGCTCGCCGTCGCGGAGGGTGGTGTCAAAGATGCGTACGTGGCTCATGGCTGCTCCCAAACCTAAAAGCCTAGTAACGCACGCCAGCCCCTTCAAGTCCAATTTATCCTTATTCTGTAATTGATAATTCTGTCTTATACTTCCATTTGGGGAAGCTGCGGCTCGGTTCCCCGCTGGGCCCCGGGTTCCCCGGATTTCAGCCGCCAGAGGGTTTGTTCCCCAACCCTCGCAATCGAGGACCGCCTTCATGGATTTAGGTGAATTGCAGGTATTTCTGATGGTGGCCAAGGAAGGCAGCTTCAGCCGCGCCGCCGAGCGCCTCTACCGCACCCAACCCGCCGTCAGTCTCACCATCCGCAAACTCGAGGAATCGCTGGAACAGCCCCTGTTCGTGCGTGGCGCCCGGCCGGTGCGGCTCACCGACGCGGGAACGTTGCTCCGCGAGTATGCCGAGCGCCTGCTGAATCTGCGCGACGAAGTGAAAAAGGGCCTCCTCGAACTGGAAGGCCTCAAGCGCGGGGAACTCTCCATCGGCGTGAATGAAAGCTCCATCCATGCCCTCCTCCCCGCCCTCGCCGCCTTTCGCGAAGCCCATCCCGGTGTGCAGGTACGCGTCCACCGCATGTTTTCTCGGGATATTCCCCACGAAGTGGTGAACTACCGGCTGGACCTGGGAGCCGTTTCGTTCGTTCCACGCGACGCGCAGCTCCAGGCCACCGAAATCCTGAAGGACGAGCTGACACTGGTCGTTCCGCCGAAGCACCCGCTCGCCAAGCGCAAGGAAGTGGACGTTGAGGAACTTGGCAAGGAAGCCTTCATCGCGCACATCGTGGAATCCCCTTTCCGCCGCAAGGTCATCGAATTGTTTGCGCGCCACCGGACGCCACTGAATATGCCCATGGAAATGCCCACCATCGAAAGCATCAAACGTTTTGTGCAGATGGGTATGGGCGTGGCCATTGTTCCACGCATGTGCGTCACCTGGGAAATCGAGCGCGGATGGCTGAAGGAGCTTCACGTCCGGCAGATGAGCATGCCCCGCCATCTTTATCTGATTTGCCGGCGCGGGGCTCGCCTGCCGCACACCGCAACAGAATTTGTACGTCTTCTGAAAAAGCCCTAATGGTGCCAAGACCTGTGATAAATATCACTCTCAGGACGCTGTTTTGCCCGCTATTCTTTCGAAAGGCGCAACCTGGAGGCGCAGAGGCCCTTCATGCTTAGTGGACTCACCATCCTGGCCATCGGCTTCTTCCTGGGGATGCGCCATGCCACCGACCCCGATCACGTGATCGCCGTCTCCACCATCGTCAGCCGCGAGCCTTCCATCCGCAAAGCCGGCTTGGTCGGCGCGCTCTGGGGACTCGGCCACACCCTCACGATTCTCCTCGTCGGCGCGGCCATCATCGTCTTCAATGTCGCCATTCCCACTCGCGTGGGCCTCACCATGGAACTTGCCGTGGGACTCATGCTAATCCTGCTGGGAATCCTCAACCTGACCGGCTTCACCCGCTGGATGAGCGAGAAATTCTCGCCCGCCCATCCCAGAGTAGTCGGCGAGCACGTCCACGTTCACGAACATGGCTCCCGCCTTCACTACCACTGGCATTCGCACCAGCCTGAGGCCGAGCACCACGGCGATTCGCTCCGCGCCCCCCGTTGGCTTCGCGGCCCGTTCGCAAAACTCGGCATCTTCCACTCGATGCGGCCGCTGTTGATCGGTATCGTGCACGGCCTGGCGGGCTCCGCGGCCGTTGCCCTTCTGGTGCTCTCTACGATCCACAATCCGCGCTGGGGCGTTCTGTATTTGCTGATTTTTGGAGTGGGCACGATCGCCGGGATGATGCTGATTACCGTCGCGCTAGCACTGCCGTTTTCCTTTGCGGACGCGCGCTTCGCCTGCGTCAACCGCGGGTTCATCACCGCTTCGGGGGTCGTAAGCCTGCTGTTTGGGCTATTCGTTTCTTACCAGATTGGTTTCGTGGAAGGGCTCTTCACCAGCCACCCCAATTGGATCCCGCAATAAACCCACCGCGATTTCCGGTCCGAGCTTCCACACTTCGGCTCGCATAGATGGGCCTCGCCCTTGTTCGACCGAAACCTCAACCGCAACTCTTGGTCTCAAAGGACGCTGTGGCGGGGCGCCTCGTCAGGCGACCTTCGCGGTGGCCTCTTCTACCGTCTTGTATATCGGCAGCAGGTTCTGCAGCCCAGCCACTCTAACCACCGCGCTCGCCTGTGGCTGCAGCGCGGCCAATCCAAACTGCTTCCCTTGGTTCCGCCGGCTCACGAACAGCGACACCAGTGCCCCAACTCCCGCGGAGTCCAGAAAATTCACCCCGCTGAGGTCCAGAACCATCCGCTGCGCCGCTTCCGCGCGGAGTCCTGGCAGAAATTCATTCACCGTCTCCAGGCTGAGTTTTCCGCTCGCCCGGTAGATGTAGAGTCCTTCGTTACTTCCTGGCAATTTTTCGAGGTCAAGCTTGAATGGTGTCATAAGCTGCTAAATTTAGCCGATTTCCACGCTACTCCACATTAATAAATGTTTACAGACCCCAAGTCGACGGAAGTCACCACCCAAGTCACTCAGCACCACCAGCCCGATTTTGACGATCACGCAATTAGCTTCCAAATTTCTTCTCTCACCCCCGCAATTCCCGGAGGATTGTTCCATTTTGGAACGCACCGTTTAGAACTCTCTTATGAATACTCCTCCGTATAATATCCATTCTATTAGATTGACTCTCTGACCACTGCACGCTACCCTCGCTCCGGGTTTCCCTCTCATCTCTCGTCGCGCGCACTCGCGTTGCGCGCAAGGAAGTAGAGCATGAGGCAGGTTCGGTCCGGGCGTCCCGGATGCTATTGTGTTTTCTTTTTGCTGATCTGTCTCCTCGCCGGCGGTTCGCTTCTTACTGCCTCGAAGGCGGACGCACAGACCCAGCAGCCCTATCTATTTGCCACCACGCAAGTCGGCAGCAATTCCGCGGTCGCCAGCTTTACGCGGAACACCGCCACGGGAACGCTCTCCGAAGTCTCCGGCTCTCCGTTCGTACTCCTGACGCCCGGCTGCTATCCCGCCACCATCGAGCCGAAAGCCCGCTATCTTCTTGGCTCCTGCGGCGACGGCATTTCCCTCTATCAATTTAACAGCGCCACCGGGGTGGTCTCCGAGGTGCCTACTTCTCCGTTTGCCGCCTCCACCGGCGGCCCCCCGCAGGCCGTAATCGCCGAAGCCATCGGAAAATATGCCTACGCCCTGCGGATCACTCGCACGACCTTCCCCGATCCCAGCCCTGCCACACTCGACTCTTTCGTGATTGACGCTGCCAACAACGTCCTTAGCCAGCCCTCGTCACAAACTCTCACGCTTCCCGGTACCTATCTTGGCCTCGTGGTGGACCCCAACGACCATTTCATCGATATCCTCTATGCCACATCGGAGGTGGGGACGTTTCCTTCGGGCAACGTCTGCACCATTTTCTTCGATCCGCAGTCGGGCCTCCCGGAAGACTCAGCCTCGGGCATTTGCCAGCCCAACGTCTCGGCCGGCACTAATCCTTTGGGGATCTCCATCGACTCTCGGGGAACGCTTGTTGGTACGGCTGCTAATGGCCAGAATCTGCCGAGATTCACCGTCTTCGCGATCTCGCCTTCCGACGGTTCTTTTCAGGGTTCTGAAATCTTTACATATGCCGACCCGACCGACCACCCCAGTACGCCATCTTTCGACCCGACCGGGCAGATCGTCTATGCAAATTCTCAGCTCTCCGGACTCCGTATTTTCTCGGTCGGCGTTTCGGGAAGTAGCGTCTCCCTGACCGAACTCCCGTCTTCCCCGCTACCTTCCAACATCGACGGCTCGCCTATTTTCGCTTTGCCCGATCCCGCCGCGGACTTCACCTACATGGGCAGCGCGAACATAATTCAAAGTTATCCGATCGATTCGACCACTGGATACCCCGGGACACCGGTGGTGAACACCTTCCAACATTCTCCCTCGCTGAATCTTCAGCCTGTTTTCGTCACCATGCCGCCGGCGGGCCAGGCCGTTTCCGCGCCCGCTGTCTCGATCAGCTCGCAAACTCTCATCTTCGGCCCTATTCATCCCGGTGAGGCCAGCGGCCCGCAGACCTTCACCATCTCCAGCACTGGAAATGAGGCTCTCACCATCAGTTCGATCGCGTTTAGTCCCAGCCCCGGTCCTTTTTCCGAAATCGATAGTTGTCTCTCCAGTCCTGTGCTGGCTCCCGGAACCTCCTGCCAGGTTTCTGTTAGCTACTATCCAACCAGCGTGGGTGTTTCCCAGGTTTCTCTTGTCATCTCGGACAACGCAGCGGGCAGCCCGGAAAGCGTGGCCCTAAGCGGCACAGCCACCGCCCCGCCTCCTCCCGCTCCCGAGGTCACCCTGGTCCCCGGGACGCTGAATTTCCCAGGCACAACCACTGAGGGTGAATCCAGCGCCGCCCAGCCGATTACGGTCACCAACTCCGGCAACGCTCCGCTTACCTACTCCTCGGCGCCCACGCTCAGCGGCGTCAATACCGCGGACTTTTCCATCGCTTCAAACACCTGCACTGGCTCGCTCGCCGCGAACTCCTCCTGCACCGTGAGCGTACTCTTTTCGCCGTTCGCTGCGGGAGTTCGCACCACGAATCTGGTCTTTTCCGACAACGCGTCCAGTTCCCCGCAATCCGTCACCCTCAATGGCAACGCTTTGGCCGCCGCCACCTTCACCCCGCAATCCGGAACCAGCGATACCGTCACCGCCGGCCAGCCCGCTACTTTCGCTCTGCAAGCTACCCCTGGCGCGGGTTTCACAGGCACTCTGGCCTTTTCCTGCACCGGGTCGCCAACTGGCGCCGCTTGCACCGCACCCAGTGTCGATGTCGCAAGTGGGACCAGCACCAGCTTCACCGTAACTATTACCACCAGCGGCAGCGCGGTCCTCCCGCCCACTTCATTTCCACGACCTCAACCGCCGTTCGGCGAGTTCCGCGAACTCGCTCCCACTCTTCTGGCGGTGCTTTTGCTTTTGCTTGACCTCCGGGCTCGAAAGAGCCGTCGCCATACGTTGCTCTCGTGGCGCGTTGCCTGGCTCAGCGCCTCCTGCTTTGCGCTTTTCCTTCTTGGCTGCGGAGGCGCCGGGAGCCCTGCCCCGCCCCAGCCTCAACAGATCGTGACTCCTTCGGGAACCTACGCCATCACCATTACGCCAACCGCCACTCCCGCCGGCTCAACGAAAACCCTCTCGCTGAATCCGATTATGCTGACGCTCATTGTGAAATAGCCCGAAAAACCAAAAGCCGCGGGAAAATTTCCCGCGGCCCCTGCTTTTGATCCCAAAGTTACTTGCTGTAGCTGATCCGGTAAATCAACTTGGCTCCATCATCGCTCACCAGCAACGATCCGTCTTGTGCCACTGTCACGCCCACCGGGCGTCCGTTCACGTCGGGTCCCGCGGGATTTGGGACAAATCCTGTTAGGAATGGCAGTGGATCCGCATCGGCTTTTCCGTCCTTGAATCCAACGAACACCACCCGGTAGCCGTCGCGTGACGCGCGGTTCCACGAGCCGTGTTCCGCCAGAAACACTCCGCCCCGGTAGGCCTCTGGAAATTGGGTGCCCGTGTAAAACGCGAATTCCAACGGCGCGACGTGCGCTCCCAGCAGCACGTCGGGAATAACTGCCTTCGCCACCAGGTCCGGCCGTTGCGGCTTCACCCGCGGGTCCACGTTGCTGCCAATGTAGCTATAAGGCCAGCCGTAAAACCCGCCGTCCTCCAGTGAAGTCAGATAGTCCGGCGGCAGATTGTCTCCCAGTTCATCGCGCTCGTTCACGGCGCTCCACACCACACCAGTCGTCGGGTTCACCGCCAACCCTACGCTGTTTCGCAATCCCGAAGCGTAGATGCGCGAATTCTTCCCGTCCGGGTCGCACACCAATACCGCCGCGCGCCGCGGATCCTTTTCCAGGTCAATGTTGCTCGACGAGCCGACGCTGATATACAAGTGCTCCCCGTCTTTGCTGAACGCCAGCGTCCGCGTGAAGTGTCCCCCGCCTGGCGGCAATCCCAGGATGTGCTCCGCGTCGCCCAGCCGCTTCGAGGTTTTTGGATCGTATCGGAAGCGCACCACTTCTCCCGTATTCCCCACGTAAACGTAATCGCCGTGAAACGCGATGCCGAACGGCCGGTTGAGTTTGTCGGCGAACACCTCGCGCTCCCGCGCCCCACCGGTGTGCTGCGGGTCGCGCAGCACGATCACTTGATTCGCCCCGGTGTTCGCCAGAAAAATATCGCCGTCCGGCGCGGTGGTCAAAAAGCGCGGGTTTTGGAAATCGGCAGCAAAAATATTGACGTGAAAACCGTCCGGAACGGTCGGCAGGAACCCCTGTGGGGGCTTCACTCCGCTCGGCCCGTTCCCTGCGGACTTCGTGGAAAATGGGGCCGGAAGGTCCGGCTTCTTGCCGTAGGTAACTTGCGCCGAGGCCGGCTGCAGCGCCACCATCGCGCCGCCCAATGCGAGTAAGACCGTAATGCGGAACGCCATGCGGACTCTCCTGAAGGGTAATTGGGTCTGCTTTTCTTTATGATGCGCGCGCAACTCCCCGCGTTCCATCGCTCTGCGCACCGCTCGGAGATTACACCGAATTCACAAAGGTGCGGTACTTCCCTCGCGGCGCGGCCCCATTCCGGCATCTCCAAAAGGAAACCGAGTTTCGCTTGCGCTGGCTGATTCATTTCGCCGCTGGCCGCTCGGTGACCGCCTTCCCCTGGCCACCCGGCAGAGGCCGCTTGTGCTCCCCCAGCGGCAAGTCTCGCAGCAGTTCCTCCTCCGCGCTATAGGCGTAAATCGTCGGCGCGTGCTGCTGCATCAATCCGCCGGTGTCCGCGGTCGGCCCGTAATTGCTGTGCAAATCCCGCGCCAGCATCCGCAACATGGCCATCTGCTGGCCGCGGTGGTGCGCGGTGTGCGCGATCCGTCGCGTCATCACCCACGCCATGCTGCGCTTCACGTCGAAAAAAGTTGTTTCGCTTTCCCACCACGCTTCGTCGCGCGACTTCAACACCTCCAGGCGTTTTCCGCTGTCGATCGCATAGCGACGGATGAACTCCACCCGCGTCTCCGGCGAGGGCAACGGCGGGGCGCTGACATCAGTTGCCAGCATCGTCCGGAACCACAGATCCTCGCTCACACACTGATGCACCATCTGCTCATGCACGCTTCTCCCGCGCGGGTCACTGGGATGCGGGCGAAACTCCAGGTCGCCATCGCGGAATTCGCTCCACACGCCCATCACCTTCACGCGCTCCGTGGCGTAGGTCTCGAATAGGAATTCGTATCGCACGATAGACCTCCCTCAATCGGCCGAAGTTATGATGCCGATCCCTTCTGTGGCGGACGCAAGAATACTCCAATTCGGCTGGCACCTCCGCGCGTGCCCTGCCGCTCCGAACCACCACGCAACACCCCGGCCCACTGGGTCACAGTACCCCAAGCCTAGAGCCACTAGTACCCCTAACTTCTTTTTAAAGAATATCTTAGCGGACATTTTGCCCATTTCCTCCTGCCCAGGACCATTCATTTACATAGCCTTCCCCAGATCTTCCCTTTTTGACCTGCAACTCCTCTATTTTCAATGCATTGATCTCCTCCGGGATTGGCACGCTAGGTGCCTTTCTCCCTACTGCCGGGCCGCTTCTGCCCGCCTCATATCCTCGGGAGACCCTGAATGAAATCAGTAAGACTACTTGGGACCTTGACCGCTCTGTTGATTTTCGTGCCATTGGCAAAAGCCGACAGCATGGTCAACATGCAGTTCACTGGCGTCAATGGGGCCAATGACGGCCAATACTACGTCAGCCCCTACACCGGCAGCATGAATGGCCAGACGGTGGTTCTCTTTTGCGACGATATCCTGAACGACGTCAACTTCAATCAAACCTGGACCGCCAACGTGACGAATCTTGCCACCGCGGTCGACACCAACAATTTCTCCAAAACACGCTACGGCGGCGTCTCCACTTCCGCCGTTTACAGTAATCCCGCTCTGGCGTACGAACAAGCCGCTTGGCTGGTCACGCAGTTCGCCTCCAATCCAGACGACCTCGTGAACCTCCAGTACGCCCTCTGGGACATCATGAATCCCGGTGCGCGGGGCGGCGACAACTCGGATGTGCAGAACTGGTTGCTCCTGGCCAGCCAGAATTACGGCCAGATCAATCTCAACGATTTCGCCATCGTCACCAACACCGGGCGCCTGGCTCTCACCGGCCAAGTCCAGGAATTCATCATTCAGACTCCGGAACCCGGCACTCTGGCGCTTCTGTTTTGTGGCTTGCTGGCGTTTGCAGTCCGGCTGCTCCACCGCCGTCAGCTCACCACCTGACGCTATCTCGAACTAATTGGCGAACGCCCTCGGAATTCTCCGAGGGCGTTTTGCTTTTCGCTTCGATCGAAACCGGTCTCCGCCTGCTGAACCAGAGTCCAGCGGTTCAGCGCCCTGGCAGCGGCCACAGCCATGCTGCGCCGCGCACGCCGCTCGAATCTCCGTGTTTCGCAACCAGCACCGGCGTGTCCGCCTCTCCGCCAAATACATACTCTTTCAATCGCGACGGCACATTCCGATACAGTCGTGGCACCTGCGACACTCCGCCGCCCAGCACGATCATGTCCGGATCGAGGATGTTGATCATCTGTGCTAGGCTGCGCGTCAACCGGTTCTCGTACCGATCCAGGCATGCCTGCGCTTCCCATTCGCCGGCTTCGGACCGCACCACTATTTCCGGCCCTCTGAGCTTCCGGTTCGTTTCGCGTTCGTAATCCGCTTCCAGCCCGGTTCCCGAAATCCACGTTTCGATGCACCCGCGCTGCCCGCAATAGCATAATGGCCCCGGATACTCCTCCGCCCTCATCCACGGCAGCGTGGTGTGTCCCCATTCGCCCGCCACCCCGTTGTAGCCGTTGTGTACGTGACCGTGAAACGCGATTCCTCCGCCGCAGCCCGTACCCAGTATCACTGCGAAGACCACTTCCTTCCCTGCCCCGGCCCCATCGGTGGCCTCCGAAACCGCCAGGCAATTCGCGTCGTTGGCGCAGCGCACCTCTCGATGCAGCGCCGTGCCAAGGTCCCTGTCAAACGGTTTCCCATTCATCCATGTGGAATTTGCGTTCTTCACGCCGTGGGTTTTCCGCGAAATCGTCCCGGGTATCCCAACGCCGACCGTCGCCGACCGCTTCAGCAGGCCTTCGATCTGCAGCACGCCATCGCGCACCGCGTTCACCGTGGCCGTATAATCCCCGCGCGGCGTCGCCACGCGATGCCGGTGCAGTTCGCTGCCGTCGTTTTCCAGTGCGACGAACTCGATCTTCGTTCCGCCCAAATCCACCCCGATCCGAAACGGATTCCCAGCTTGTCCTGGCGACTCCGCACTCATAACAATGCGACCCTCATTTCCCTACCCTGCGACTTTCTCAAACAGGCAGACCCCCGCCCATGGCCGGTTATTCCTCCAATATCGGCTGCCGATCAGCTTTGACAGCATCCGCAATACCACCGGCGGCCTTCCAAATTGTGTGGCCGTGTGCAGCAGTCCCTCTGTCCGTATCGGTTTCCATCCGTTTGGAACAAAAAACTCCGGCCCTTCCGCTGGGCCAAACCGAAAGGGCGCCCCGATTTTCTCCAGGGCCTTGCCCGTTTTCTTCTGCATCATCGCCAGCAATCGCGGCGAATGCAGGTCCAGGATCCATCGCTGCAGCGGCTCCACGCCGGCAAAATCTTTCGCCAGTTGCCCTACCTCTTCCCGTGCCAGATAAATCAGCAGCCCTTCCGTCAACACCACGCCGCGCTTGCCACGAGTTGCAACCTCCCGCAGAAATTGCTTCCGTGCGCCCGCGTCCGCCAGATTCACGGCTATCCGCTCCAATCGGCATGTGGGCTTCTCGCCGGCAAGTTTCTCCGCCTTGTGCGCCAGCATGTCCGGCAGGTCGGCTTCCACCCATTGCAACGTTGCTGGAAGCTGCAGCCGGTAAGGACGCGCATCCAGTCCTGCCGCGCAATTCACCACTAGGTCCGCGCCATCGGCGATTTCCTGCTGCAGGAACTGGTCGAAGAGATACGTTCGCGCCACCCACGCCCACGCATTGTCTTCACCGGCGGGCAAATTGCGCGCCATCTCGCCCCCACGCGCCGCCCCCAGCTTCTCCGCATACGGATCGCGAAACATCGCGTCTGGCCGCCGCGTTTCCTCGGCACGAAAATGTGCGGCCCACAGTGCGGTGTCGGAAATGTGCCGAACTTCTGCGGGGGCTTCGCCCATACCGTTTCGCCTCCGGCCGAAAGAGTAGCAGATTCAATCGCGCCGTTGGAATTCCCGTCCGGACAAGAAAACCCCGCGGGATCGCAAACGCAATCCCTGCGGGGCTTCTGGGCGGAATGGGATGAGGCGACCTAGAAGTGGAATCCGAGCTCCACTGTCTCTGTCCGTGGCGTCACGTAATGCGTGCCGCTAAAGGTTGAGAGGAAATTATAGAGAGCGGTTTTGTTGGTCAGGTTGATCACCGTGAACCGCAGGCTCCACTTGTAGCGATCTCCGTTGAACAGGTTGTCTTCACCCACGGCGAGATCGAAGAGATGCCGGGGCTGAATGCGCGGCGGATTCTTATCGTCGTCCTCGGTTCCAGGCGAAGGAATTTTCACCAGGTTCGAGCCGTACAGGTTGCCGGGGCAAGTCGTGAGCGGCGCGCTCAACGTCGGAAACACGCCGCCGCAGAACAAGCCCGCCTGAATCTGTTGGTCCGCGGAGAGTCCCGTCAGATCCACTTGATATCCCGGATCGTTCGGATCGGCGCTGGTGGCAACAGGCACTGCACCGGCCACCAGACCGCTGTCGTATCGCCAGTTAAAGCCGAGCCAGGGCCCGCGCTTCCACGGCTGGTATTGCACGTGCGTCGTTTGGTTGAAGATTTCGTCGTGGTCGATGCGGAAAACGCCCGTGCCGCCTTGACCCGCCGGCGTCACGCCGATGCCGCTGACCTGTGGCTCGAAGAACCTGGCGGCCACGCTCGACGCCACGAAATATGCGGTCAATCCGTGGTAGTCCGGCAGACTGGCGCGCAGCAGGTACCCTGGAATCTTCGAGCGGTCCCACTCGATCGGATACGTAATGGGCGTATTCCCGAACACACTGAAGTCGTACGCGTAGTGCGTGTACTTCCAGATGTATTCCGCGTCCACCACCAGGTACCTTCCGAACGCTTGCTGGAATCCCGCGTGGAATTCGTTGCGCCATCCGGGGCTGAGTGGATTGGAAATGCAGGGGTACCCTTGCAGCGCCGCCTGCAGCGCGTTTACCACCGGGTCATTGCAACCGCCGCTTGCCAGCACCAGGTTTTCGTTGAATGGAGTCTCCATCGTGCGCGCGTATGAAACACGCAGGATCGTATTCGTGGGCTTGATGTTGTATGCCACGCCCAGCCGCGGCTCCGCCTGGCGCTGTACGGTCAATCCGTTGTACAAGTCCCCGCGAATTCCCAGGTTGAACGCCCAGTTCCCTTTCGTGATCGAGTCCTGCACATACATCGCAAGCTGTTTCACGTCGGTGTGGCCAGGGTAGTAGTAGTAGCTTCCACCGCTGGTCAAATCGATCGGAGCCAGCGTGGTGCAAGGCGGAGCGATGTTTATGCCCGCGACCTGGCAAGGATTTCCCTCGTCGTCGGTCAGGTTTGGCAACAATGTGGGGTCGACAATCCCAAACGAGTTCTTCTCGGTAAGAAAAGTCTGTTCGTAAGTGATGCCTGCCTTGATGTTGTGGATTCCCTTTACGTACGAAATGTCCGACCGGATGCCGGCATTTGTCAGCCGCCGGCTCTGGGCGATGCTGTCGCTCTGCAGTCCCGGCGTGAGGTCTGCGAAGGGATTCTCGCTCGGATAGTAGTTGAACTGATCCTGGCGCACGAACGCCCCGATCGTCGCCACCGCCGTGGTCCCAATCACATGTACGAAGCTCGGCGCAATGTTGAACGTCCCGATTTTCGAACGCTGATCCTGCGGGCCCACGGGATTCCCGTCAGGGCCCAGCCCATCGCAGGAAGCCACTTGTCCCGGATCGCACGGAGTAGACCAGCCAGTGGCTAGCTGGGAATCGAAGGCATTCGGCGTCTGAAACCACGAACGCGTGTAGCCCAGATTGAGTTGCGCGCTGTTCACATTGGAGAATTTGTAATCCACCCGGTCAAATACATTTTCTTGATTACCCTTGTCGTGCAGGGTGGTCTGCTCCGGCGGATCCAGAAAACGCCCGGATTGCAGTCCGCCTAGCGCGATAAAATTCCCCCAATGATTACCACCATAGGCGAGATCGGCAGAGATGGTCGGCGTTCCGAAGCTGCCGTAGGAGGCAGTCACGCTGCCATGCGGTTCCGTCTCTCCCAGCCCCGACCGGGTGGTCACCTTGATCACCAGACTGGTCTTGTCGCCAAACTCCGCAGGCGGCGCTCCTGAAATCACTTCCAGCGACTGAATCGAGTCCGACGGAATCTGGTTCGAAAACACCTTGCTCTGCTGGTCCGTGATCGGCTGCCCGTCCACGGAAAACGAGTTCTGCGCGTGATCTCCCAGGCCGTGAAACAACCCGTTCGAGTCCGCCGCCACGCCCGGCGTCGTCAGCGTCACCAGCGAACTCACCGACGACGTCGCCGACTCCAGCGGCACCCTCTGAAAAAGCTCGCGGTCCACGTCCGTGTGATTCGTCGGATCGTTTTCCAGCAAGTCGCCGGCATTTTCGGTGACGTGTACCGTGGTGGCCTCCGTTCCGATCTTCAGCACCACGTCTTCTTTCATGGCCACCGCGGAGCGCAACTCCACGTCTGTCGCAAACGACGTGAATTTCGCCGCCGTCACGCTCAAGTGATACGGGTTAAACGGAACGTTCGTGAACACGAATGCGCCGTTCGCATCCGTCGTGACCGTGCGTGTATAACCGCTCACGGGATTTACGATCTCCACCGTTGCTCCCGGAACCACCGCTCCAGACGGATCCTTTACGGTGCCTTCAATCGAGCCGGAATTTCCCACCTGCGCGCCAGCCAGTAAAACAAACACCAGAACCTGGGCCATGAGTACGAATAGACCTCGGACTGCACTCCGCATAATTCCTCCACGCCTCTTTGGGCTTCGCTATGTGTGGTAGTAGGTCCGCCGGATAACGGGCGGCAGCGGGACCTTGAGGGGTCTCGCTTCATCAGTTAGTCAAAGTGGGGATCTACGCGAACAGCGTTGGAGGCGCCCTGGAGGAGAAGTGCGAAAAGCTTGCTTCGGCAACCGATGCGCACATCGGAACCGAAATCTCGCCGAAGTACAGCAGGACCAGGCTGAGCAGGAGGGCCGAAACCGCGGGCGCCATCTGGGCATGAGCCGCCTGGCACAGACCGCAGGTGGGATTCTCTTGCCCGTTCGGGTGCGTGTGCGGCACCACCTGCAAGAGGAACAACAAGGAGGCAAGAGAGAGCGCAACCGCCACCGACACAATCAGCCGGTGACTCAGCCGGAAACCTCGTGCCTGCGCTCTGTCTACTGCTTTCAAAAGCTGCCCTCCGGGGACCCCATTACCGGGAGAATGCCTAGATTACCAGAAAATTTTGCTGCATGGGCGGATGCTCCGCAAGTGTTCCGGGGATGCTTGTGCGCCCATCGGTACCTCGCTCGTGCCACCACTTCGCCTTTGATGCGCCGCTAATGGGTAAAGGCGTGCGGATTTTTCTCGAGCAAAACCACCAGGCTCTCCGCGATCTGATTACAGATCTTCTGCACGTCCTCTTCGGTCGGATTCTTATTCAGCTCGTACTTCGCCATTGGCACGTAGTTGTTCAGCGTAATGATGGGCCCGTACCCGTTGATCGGCCTCTGCTCAGCCGCAGGTTGATAGAGCGGCTGCTCTGGCCGCTCCTGATTGAAGATGCCTACGTACAGATAAAATCGCGCATTTCGCGATCCGCCGCCCAACACCGACCGGCGAATCTGATTCAACGCGTCTGGTTCGGCGAAGACGCCGCGGATCATCGCTCCCGACCCCGAACCATCCTGGTACGTCCGACTCGCGTGAAATCCCTTCTGCTCCAGCGTCCGCGCGAGCGTCGTGGCAAAAAAATCGATCAGCCGCCGCGCGCGCAGCGAAGGCGCGTCGTTTTCGTCATAGACCAGCTGCGCCTCCGCTTTTTCCTTTTCGGAAACCGTAGGCGGAGGCGGCAGCAGAGGTCTCCGGGCCGGCGTCGGGAGCAGTTCAAAATCGCCGACCGACACAGGAACGGAATATGCCGGCTCCGCCGGTTTCGGTTGGGCCACGCTGCTCGGGCCACCGAACAAAACTGCCAACGTCATAGCCGCTGTGACCCGGCCTGCGATGAGGGAACGGAATCTCGGCGCGCGCAGAAAATCCATGGCGTACATGCTCCCCGGGCGTCCCCACAGCATACGTGATGCCACGCGAAAATCGAGCAAAAACACCCGGCGGGCGTCGCTCACCTCTGCTTCGTGGATGCTGGTTACTTCTATGCCTGGTCCCGGCTGTGCGTCAGTTCCTTGATCGGCCGGATCTCCACGCCCCCCAGCCGGATCGCCGGAATATTCGTTGCCAGCGTAATCGCCTGCTGCATGTCCTTCGCTTCGATCAGGATAAACCCGCCCACCTGCTCGCGCGTCTCGGCAAATGGCCCGTCGGTCACCATCGCCTTGCCCTGTTTCAGCCTCACGGTGGCCGCTTTCTCCGAATAGTCCAATGCGTTCGAGTAAAGATAGTGGCCGCCATTGCGTAGCGTCTCGTCGTACTCCAGGGATATGTCGTCCAGCTCCTGATATTCGGCGCGCGGCATTTCCTTCAGTGTCTTTTCGTTGTTGTAAACGATACATAGGAATTTCATGGCATCCTCCAACCTGCGTTGTGTCACCCTCTGTCTATTTGTCGCTTCGGGATAGCCTGTTTCGACAATCTGCAGGCCCGCAGGCGCATTTTTACTCAGGGCCAAACGGCTGCTCTCAGTTCCGTTGAGATGAACCGGCTAACGCTTGGAGTGACTGCATGGGGTTGTGAAAACCGCGAGGCAGGAAATACTCGTTCACCGGCTCGAAATCGCCAGCATCTCGTAGCGCACCGGCAATTCCACGCCAAACTGTTCCAGCAATCCCAGTCCATCCCAAATCACCGTGGATTCGATGATTTTCCCGTTCCGGATGTGATTGATGGTGATCCCGCTGAACGATACTTTCTTGTTGGTCGGAGGCACGCCCAGGAATTCCCCGCGATGCGTCCCTGTAATCGTCCAGGCCACTACCAGCTTTTCGCCCTCACTGATTGTTTCGTCCACGTCGAAGCGCAGGTCCGGCAGCCCCGTGATGAATCGCTCCACTTGGCGGCGATAGTTTTCCGGCCCGACTCCGCGTCCCGATACGGTCGGATCGCCCAGGGCGTGCGTCTCGGCGATAACCAGCGGGATAAATTCCAGGCGGCGTTCGTTCCAGATGGAGTGGTACAGCCTTCCGAACAGTTCCTTATGCGCAGCGGAGACCGGCATGGGCATCTCTCCTGCCGGAACGCGCGTCCCGGCCATCGAAGAGTCGTTGCCGCAAGCAAACGCGGTGTGTCCAAGAAGCGGCAACGCTTGCCCGAGAGCCTACTCCGAATCTCCTCGCCGCGCAATGACCGCCGATTCCCTCGCCGTCACGTATTCGGGCCAGTACCTCTCGCCACGCACTCCCGCCGTGGCCAGAGATTCAGCGTGGCTCCCCTCAATTTGCGGTGAAAGAAAAGAAAAAGGGCCGCGAGGTGAGTCGCGGCCCTTCGTGTTCGTTGAACTCTTTGACAGCCAGCGCGAAAGCGCGGAGCTTCTGAAATCGATCTGCCAGAATCTGCCCGAATGAGTAATTTGAGTCTAGCGATTCGCAAACCCGTGAGAGCTGCGACTCGCGTGGAGGCCATCCTCCGCACACCAGAGCGGAGTAGATCTCGCTATATTTAGAAAGGAGGTGATCCAGCCGCAGGTTCTCCTACGGCTACCTTGTTACGACTTCACCCCAATCATGAGTCATACCTTGGGCGCTTGCATCCTTGCGGTTTGCGCGGCGACTTCTAGTACAACTC